>Ga0209958_1000049_pt1 | contig 460451 bp, 405 predicted proteins | sample ThiBio_inoc_plan_FD_183942 | JGI IMG/M metagenome (GOLD analysis project Ga0209958, IMG submission 183942) | Wastewater bioreactor microbial communities from Cape Town, South Africa - Thiocy_inoc_plan (SPAdes) | ecosystem: Engineered > Bioremediation > Thiocyanate > Unclassified | place: South...
ACACATTCTTGGCCAAATCGATGCCAATGGTTGTAATCTTCATGGTGGACGCTCCTGCTGGTTCAAGTGGAAGAACTGACATCTCCACTGTGGCACTTTCGATGCCGTTTAGGGTGGGGGCGTCCATCCCATTGGCTAACACAACTCAGCGAAGCGGTTCTGGCTAGGCGCTCGGCCGCAGGCAGTACAAGGAGTACGGCAAGGTGGGACAACCACGCCAGGGGAGTTTTTTGAGGCACGCTTAGGCGGTTTGTCGCGCTGGCGTTGTCTCGGGCGCCAATTGTGTTGCCGCATACCAACTGCGCAGCTTGCCGGGGTTGAGCAGGCCCTGGGGGTCAAAGCGGCGCTTCATGCCCACCACGGCCGGGTCCAGGTGGTTCTGCTTGCCGTCTTCCACGATGTACACATGTGGGTTGTTGATCTGCACGCCGTGGTCGCGGTAGATCTGCATGATCTGGTTCAGGCGTTCTTCGGTGGTGTAGCGGATGATCTGCAGGCCGCTGCAGTTGAAGGCACCTTCCTTGGTGCGCAAGAACTCCAGGTGCATCATCACCTCGCCCTTCAGCGCTGCCTCCAGCGCCTTCACCTGCTTGAGGCGGTGCATGGGGTTGAAGCCGCTCTGGATGTAGGTCAGGCCCTTGTCCACCTTGAGGGCGTGCAGGGTGGTGTGGTTCCAGGTGTATTCGAGCAGTGTCTTGTGGCTGCTGGCCACTTCGTCGGCCGTCTTGCGGTAGGTGACCTGGCCGCCGTGCTGAGCCACCATATCGCGCATGCCGGCTTCGGAGTGCGGGGCCACCAGCAGCAGCACCGCGTGCTGGTTGGCGGGCAGGTGCTCGGCCAGGCTGGTGAAGTACTGCGGGATGGGGGCGGCCACAAAACACACCTCTTTTTTCTCCAGCCCGGGTGCGCTGCCGAAGCGGTCGGCAAATTCCAGCGCAGCGTCAAACTGTTCGAAGGTGGCGATGCATTCGGTCCAGTCCACGGCGGGGGTCAGGGCCACTTCCAGCTCCAGCACGATGCCGTTGGTGCCGTAGGTGTGGTGCAGCAGCATGGCCTCGGAGCCGCGCAGCTCGATGACTTGGGGCTCGGGCTCTACCGTCATGGCGCGTACGGCCAGCACGTTGCCGGGCGCGGCTAGCGGGCCGTGGTTGATGGAGCCTGCCCCCCCAAAGCCGCCGCCAAACAGCCCGCCCAGCGTGGCGCTGCGGTAGGTGCTGGGCAGCCAGCGCAGCTCTTGACCGTGGGGCTTGGCCTGCGCATCAAAGTCCGCCAGCCGGATGCCCGACTGCGCGCGGCCCACGCCGCCGCGCACCCAGCCAAACGCGTTGTAGCCTGACAGGTCCAGGATCACGCCGCCGTGCAGCGGTGTGCTCTGGCCATAGTTGCCGGTGCCGCTGCCGCGCACAGTGAGGGGGATGCCCGCGCTGGCGCAGGCGGCCACCACCTGGCGGATTTCTGCTTCGGTGCGCGGGCGCACGGCGATGTCGCCGCGCTTGCCCGCCAGGTCACGCTTGAGCACGGGGCTGAACCAGGCAAAGTCCTGCGAGAGGCGGCCCACGCGCAGCGGGTCGGCAATCCAGTCGAGGTCGGGCAGCAGGTCGGGCAGTTGTTGGGCGGTGGTGGTCATGTCGTTATCTCCTTGGCCGCTGGTGGCCGTTTTGGGCAAAAGGAAGCCCCTGCCGCGCGCCAGTGGCTGCGCGCGGTGTGTTGGCGCTGGGTGTGAAAGGTCTAGTCGTGCGACGTTTCGCTGGCGTGCCAACCGCCCAGGGCGACGCGGGTGAGCCAGGCCATCAGCACGAACAAGGCGACGCCAGTGAGCGAAATCAGCAGCAGTGCAGCAAACATGCGCGGGATGTTGAGCTGAAATCCCGCCTGCAAAATCTGGTACGCCAGCCCCGCACCCTGGCCCCCGGTGCCCGCCACAAACTCCGCCACCACGGCGCCTATGAGCGCCAGGCCGCTGGAAATGCGCAGCCCGCCAAAAAAGTAGGGCAGCGCGCTCGGGATGCGCAGGCGCAGCAGCGTCTGCAGCCGCGTGGCGCGGTTGAGCTGGAAGTAGCTTTGCAGGTCAGGCTCCACGCTGCGCAAACCCAGCGTGGTGTTGCTGATGATGGGGAACAGGGCGACCAGTGCGGCGCAGATCACCATGGACGCGGTCGGGTCTTTCACCCAGATGATGATGAGCGGCGCCACGGCCACGATGGGCGTGACCTGCAGCAGCACGGCGTAGGGGAACAGCGCGGTCTCGATGCGTTTGCTCTGCACAAACAGGAACGAGATGAGCACACCCGCCACGGTGGCCACCACAAAGGCCAGCACCGTGATCTTGACGGTGACCCACAGCGAGCCGCCCAGGGCGGCCCAGTCGGTGAACAGCGTCTTCATCATCAGGATGGGCGAGGGCACCAGGTAGGGTGGCAGCTCCATGGCCGTGACCAGCCCCTGCCACAGCGCGATCAGCACCAGGCCGACCAGCACGGGGTAGACCACGCGCTGCACGCGGGGTTGGGCCATGAGCGGCGGGCGTTTGGGTGTGGCCTTGGCGGCAGGTTTGGCAGCGACTGGTGCAGGCGCTGAGCGCGGGGCGGCTGCGGGGTGGGCGGTGACCACGGGCGACGCCATCGGTGCGGAAGGGAAGGGGGTGCTCATGCCACGGTCTCCTCGGTGTCCACGCTGGCGCGCAGCAGGCTGTCCTGCAGCAGCTTGGCATAGCGGCTGAATTCGGGCGACACCATGAAGTCGGCCGTGCGGGGGTAGGGCGCGTCGATGCGGAACTCTTCGACCACGCGGCCCGGGCGCGCGGCCATCATGACCACGCGGCTGGAGAGGAACACCGCCTCGTGGATCGAGTGCGTCACAAAGATCACGGTGAGCTTCTTCTTGCGCCACAAGTCGAGCAGGTCGGCGTCGAGCTTGTGGCGCGTGATTTCGTCGAGTGCGCCAAAGGGCTCGTCCATCAGCAGCAGGTCGGGCTGGGTGACCAGGCCGCGCGCAATCGACACGCGCATCTGCATGCCGCCCGACAGCGCGCGGGGCAGGGCGTTGGCAAACTTTGACAACCCCACCAGTGCCAGTGCCTCGGTCACACGCGCATCGGCCTCGGCACGCAGCACGCCCGCCAGGTCCAGCGGCAGGCGCACATTGGTCTGCACACTGGCCCAGGGCATGAGCGTGGGCGACTGGAAGACAAACGCCATCTTCTTGCCGCTCTCGTCCAGCTGCGCCACGGGCTTGCGCCACAGGTGCAGGCGGCCGTCGGTGGGCTCCAGCAGGCCCGCCACCATTTTCAGCAGCGTGCTCTTGCCGCAGCCCGAGGGGCCGAGCAGGGTGACGAATTCGCCTTCCTCAATGGTCAGGTCTACCGGCAGCAGGGCCTGGGTGCCATTGGGGTAGGTTTTTTCGGCCGAGAGCACCTCCACGGCGGGTGTGGGGCGCGGCGCGGGTGCCAGAGGTGGCGAGGCTGCGGGAATGGACATGGTGGTGCCTTTCGATGGATGTGGCCGGGGAGGCTGGCCGCTGTGTCAGGGCGATGGGGCTTATCTGTCGTAGCGCTTGGCTTGGCTCCAGCCGCTGGAAACTGGCGCGGCCCGAGCCAGCGAACGCCGAGCAAGGGCCGCCCCGCAGCGAGGGCGTTGTCCCCCTTGGGGGAAGGCGCGAAGCGACTCAGGGGGGATCAAGGAAGAACCTTGAGGTCTTTCACGAAGGCCGTGGTGTAGGTCTCGGTCAGCTTGACCTTGGCGGGGTCGATGAGCTTGGCGTCCACCAGGAAGTCGTAGCTGGCCTTGGCGCGTGCGTCGGTCATGATGCCGATGCCCATGGTGGCGGCGTCGCCACCCGTGGCCATGCCCATTTCCTTGAGTTTGGCCACGCTGTAGGCGAGCTGCTCGTCGCTCATGTTGGGGTTGTCTTTCTTGATGAGCGCGTTGGCGGGGGCCGGGTCGGCGAGGTAGCTCTTCCAGCCTTCCATCGAGGCCTTCACGAACGCGGCCACGGCGGCGCTGCGGTCCTTCACCGTCTTTTCCATGCACGAGATGGTGGTGGCATAGGCCGGGTAGCCGTGGTCGCTGAACATCAGGGTGTTGGCCTTCACGCCCGCCTTGGAAATCGCAAACGGCTCGGACGTCAGATAGCCCTGCTGCGCAGAGTTCTTGTCGGCCACGAAGGGCTGGATGTTGAAGGTATAGGGACGGGTCTGCGAATCAGTGAAGCCGTACTTGGCCTTGAGCCACGGCCAGTAGCCGCGTTGTGCAGACGAGGCTACGAGAATGGTCTTGCCTTTGAGGTCCTCGAATTTCTTCACGTCCTCGTGCGCGATGAGCACCTGCGGGTCCTTCTGGAACACTGCCGCCACGTTGACCACGGGCACGCCGCCTTCCCGCATCTGGATCATCTGCAGGTCGCTTGACCCCATGACGCACTCGGCCTGGCCGGCGGCCATCATCTGCACGATGTTGACCTGAGGACCGCCCATCTTGATGGTCACGTCCAGCCCGTACTTTTTGTACAGGCCTGTGGCCACCGCCTGGTAGAAGCCGCCGTGTTCGGCCTGCGCGTACCAGTTGGTCATGTAGGTGAACTTTTCCTGCGCGTGGGCCTGCATGGTGCCGACGGCACCAACAGCGAGCAGCGCGGCTGCACCAAATTTGGAAAGGCGGGAGGCGGTCTTCATCATGGTGGTACTCCGGTAGGGGATGGAGGTGGAACGAAGGGACAACGAAGGGAAAGGCGAAAAGGTTTTGCGGTGGCGTTCGCAGGTTTCAGGCCAGTGCGCTGGAGTGCTCCACGTGCCCGGTGTGATGGGCGCGTCCCCAGGTGGGCTCAGCGCGCGGTGCCCACTGCAGCTTGTGCAGTTCGGTGATGGCGGCGGCCCAGCTCACGGCCAGCGATTCGAGGATGGCGTGGCCCTGCTCGGCCGTGGCGGGCAGTGGGTCGCCAATGATTCCGCTGGGGCCGAAGTCACGGGCGCTCCAGGCGCAGGCCGGGCGGCCGTCGGGCGAGAGCAGGGGCGAGTCAAAAACTGGCGGGTAGTTGACCACCGCGCGCTCCATGTGCACGGTGTCGGGGGCCAGGGCCAGCATCAACGCGGTCTCGGCGTGGCCTGCGTGCATGGCCAGTTTCTTTTCTGTGTCGGACAAGTACTTGCCCGCCACATGCGGCACACGCCAGGTGAAGCTGGGCACCACGATGAAGTCGCCATGGCGCAGGCGTAGCTCGCGGGCGCACATCTCCATCACCTGCGGCTGGCCGCCGTGGCCGTTGACGAACAGCAGCTTGCGAAACCCCGCGCGGTACACCGACTCACCTACCTCGTTCATGGTGGCCAGCAGGGTCTCGCCGCTCAGCGTGACAGTGCCGGGGAAGTGCAGGTGCTCTTCAGACTTGCCGTAGGTGATGGGGGCCATCGCAAACGCGGGCACATCATCCGGCAGGCGCGCTAGCGCATGGCCCACCACGCCCGCGCTGATCACCGTGTCCACCGCACACGGCAGGTGCGGGCCATGCTGCTCGGTGGCGCCCGTGGGCAGCACGATGACGGTGTTCTCCTTGTCCGGCAGGTCGGCGATCTCGGTCCAGCTCAGGTAGGGCAGGTAGCGGTGGGGCGGGTTGTAGCCGTGCAGCATGGGTGGTTCTTTCGTGAAGGAAGGCGTTGTCAGCGCAAGGGGAGGTAGGCCGTGGCCTCCACCTCGATGAGGATGTCGGGGGTGGGCAACATGCCGCTCACTTCCACTACGGTGGATGCGGGTGGCTCGCCGTGGAAGAACAGCTTGCGCACGCGGCTGTACTGTGGGAAGTGGTCCAGGTTCTTGAAGTACTGCACCAGCTTGAACACGTCGGACATCTGGCCGCCGGCGGCCTCGATGGTCTGGCGAATGCGGTCGAGCACATACCAGCTCTGCGCGAGGATGGGGCCCTCCTTGATGTCGCTGCTGAACTCTCCCGTGCGGCCAATCAGCGTGGCGGCCTCGTCAGGGATGTCGGCATAGCCGCGCACGATGCGGCTGGCGGCAGGGTCCACGGCGATGATCCCGCTCAGGTAGATGAAGTCGCCTGCGCGGCGCCATGCGGCGTAGCGGGCCAGGGGCTGGGCGATGCCCGGCGCGGGTGCGGTGGAAGATGCGGGGCTCATGAGAGGCTCCTTGCGGATTGAGGGGTGGGCACATGCCAGGCGGCCGGTGCATGACCGCTGGCGACGCGGCCCTGGCGCAGCACCACGCGGCCCTGCGCGCCTTGCGTGCGCGATGGAAAGCCCCAGTGGTCGGCCTGGGTGAAGACCAGCAAGTCGGCCACCGTGCCGGGCTGCAGGGGCAGCGCGGTGGTGCCAGTGCGGCCGGTGCGCAGCCAGTCGCTGCGGCACAGCGACTCGCTCCATTGGTCAAACGGTGCCTCCAGCTGCGCCGCCAGCACTCCCGTGGCCAGGGCCTCCAGCGGGTCGAAGCTGCCCACGGGGCAGAACGGGTCTTGCACGTTGTCGCTGGCCACCAGCACCGGGATGCCGCATGCACGGGCTTCCTTCACCAGCGTCAGGCCACGCTGGCGCGGTGTGCGGCCGGTGGTGACGTCCTGGAGCAGCAGGTTGGTGATGGGCAGCGTGACCAGCGTGATCGGGCTTTGTGCCACCGCGTCGAGCGTGGCGAGGGCCGTGGCTTCGTCCTGTGCAGCCAGGGCGCAGGTGTGGCCGCAGACCACATGACCTTCGAAACCCAGCTCCTTGAGCAGTGCGGCCGTGGTCGCCAAGCCCTGGGCGCCAGGGTGCAGTTCTTCGTCCACATGCAGGTCCACGTTCAGCCCGTGGTGTTGCGCGGCTTCGAACAGGTGGCGCAGCGCCTGCGGGTCCCAGTTGGTGGAATGCACAAAGCCGCCCAGCAATCCGCCGGGGCCGCTGGCGGCCACGGTGGCCGCCAGCCGCAGGGCGGCGCTGCGGTCCGCATACAGGTGCAAGGGGATCAGGCTCACGCGCTCCAGCGTGATGCGGTCGGCCCAGTCGTGGGCCAGTGCGCGCAACACGTTCCAGGCCAGTGGCTGCGCGTCGGGCTCCCACCAGTCGCAGTGGGTGCGCAGGTGGACGGTGCCTGCGTCGTAGGCCCATTGCAGCGCGCGGCTGGCGCGGGCGTGGATGTCTGCTTCGGTCCAGCCCTGGCGGTCCACCATCATGGCCTCGATGGCGCCCAGCAGGCCGGGTTTGACCTCTCCCATGCGCGGCAGGGTGAAGGCCTTGTCCAGGTGGGTGTGCGCATCGACCAGGCCGGGCAGCACCAGCGCGCCCGCTACGTCCCACACGGTGCCATGTGGCGCAGGCTGGGTGCCGTGGGGCAGCACTTGCACGATGCGTCCCTGGGCCAGCTGCAGGTCGGCCAGTGCGGGCTGGTGGCCCTGCTGCGGCCAGGCGGCGGGCAGCAGCCAGCGCGGCAACCGTGTGCGCAGGATGTGGTCGGGGGTGTTGGATGCGTGCATACCGTGGCCCTTAGAACGTGGTCTTACGCAAAGCGCGCCATGGCCTGGCCCACACGGGCCTTGAAGGCCGCCAGACGCGGCGGCGTAGCCACGTTCATGTGGTAGTAGGCGTGGTAGTCCACCCGCGCCTTGCCGCCCGTGAGCAGGCGCATGTAGCGGGTGATGGACTTGCGTGGTGGGTCGCCCATGAACATCGCCGTCCAGCGGGGGCGCCCGTAAGTGACCACGGCCGAGATGCGCTTGATGTGCGTTAGCGAGGGCTTGACGTTGTGCGGATCGCTGATGTCAAAGGCCACGCCGGGCATGAGCACGCGGTCGAAAAATCCCTTGAGCATCGCCGGCATGCCAAAGCACCAGGTGGGAAAGCAGAACACCACGGCTTCGGCCCAGAGCAGGCGGTCCACATAGCCCTGCACGGGCAACTGGTTGCTGGGCACCTCGTGGTAGCCCAGGCGCTCTTCGCGTGTCATCACGGGGTTGAAGCCCTCGGCGTACAGGTCGCAGTCGTCCACCTCATGGCCCGCGCCGCGCAGCTGCTGCACCACCTCGGTGTGCAGGGCTGCGTTGTAGCTGGTCTCTACCGGGTGGCAATAGATCACGAGGATGCGCATGGCGGGGGTCCTTCGGGTTGTGGCGGATGGGCCTACAGGTCCAGCGTGAGCGTGGCGCTGTGGCTGCGCGCGCAGCACACGGCGACGTGGGTGGCTTGCTCTGTGGCGCTCAGGCAGCTGTCGCGGTGGTCGGGCTCGCCGTCCAGCCAGCGGGTGACGCAGGTGCCGCACACGCCCTGCTCGCACAGGGTTTCGAGCGGTACGCCAGCGAGCTGCAGCACATCGGCCATGCTCTCGCCGGGGGCGACGGGCAAGCGCATCTGGCTGCGCTGCAGGATCAGCTCGAATGCGTGTTCTGTGCGGGCGGCGTCGGCGGTGTCAGGGGCTGTCTGCATTGTTTGACCATGTGATTTGATCGATTGGTCAAACTATTGCAAAGGCTGTGCCAGCCACAAAAAGCGGTCAAACGTCTTTGTGGTGGATCAACGCGGCCTGAAAGGGGCTTTTGACGCCGCGTGCTGGTGCAAATTGCCCGGGATTCGCCCCTCGGGCACCCGAGGCATGCCCAGAATGGGGCGGGGGCCTTAGTCTGGTGCGAGGCCGCAGCCCAGCAGCACAAAGCTGGTGAGTTCGCGCACGATGGGCTCGCGGTCGATGGGCTCGTCGGGCGCCAGGCCCAGCATGATGTGCACCTGCACGCCATAGTCGGCATAGTGCTGCGTCATGCCCCAGATCTGCATGAGCAACAGCGTGGGGTTGACTGCGCGCATGCGGCCTTCAGAGATCCAGCGGTTGATGAGGTCCACCTTCTGCTGGGTGGACTTGACGGCCACGGGCCAGTATTTGCCCAGGTTGCGCCCACCGCCCAGCACCTCGGTGGTGAAGATGCGCGACAGGCCCGGGTTGTCCAGCGCGTAGTCGAGCTTCTTGCGCACGTAGCTGCTCAACACCTTCTTGGGATCGTCGCTGTTGCTGTCAAAAATGAAGGCGCCCGACCAGCCGTTGAGCACCGAGTACAGCAGCTCTTCATACAGCTCTTCCTTGCTGCTGATGTAGTAGTGCAGCTGGGGCTTGGTCAGGCCCGCGCGCTCGGCAATGGCCTTGGTGGATGCCCCTTTGAACCCATGGCGGCTGAACTCGGCAACCGCCGCCTCGCGGATGGCGGTGAGGATGCGCTCGCGCCCTTGTTTGGCGCGGCCCAGGAGTGCGCCTGGGGCGACATCGGTTTCGGTTTCAGTCATGGACGGGCGGGGTGCGGGATGCGCGGCTTGCAAGAGACAACAGGTAGAAGATAGCGATTTTGCGCGCTACTGCTCGCTTCACGCTTTCCAGAAGCCGATGTGGGGAACGCTGGCCTCCTCGATCAGCGCGGGGCCAATGCACTCGATGGAATGGGGCGATGCTGCGAACACATCGCGGCAGGACAGCTCTGCATCGCGTTGTTCCGCTCGCTCGCCGCGATAGACCCGCAGGCGAACGGCGTCAATGCCAAACACCACGCGACCGATGCCAGACCAGAAAATTGCGCCTGCGCACATCACGCAGGGCTCGGCCGACGAGTACAGCGTGGCCTTGGCCAGTGCATCGCGGCCCACGCGGGGGCTGAGCTGGCGCACCGCGTTGGTTTCGGCATGGCCCGTGCAGTCGCCGGTTTCGGTGGTGTTGCAGTAGGCCTCGGCAAGCAGGCGCCCTTCGGCACTGATGACCACCGCACCAAACGGACGGTTGCCGCGCGCGCGGGCAGTGCACGACCACGCGATGGCCTGGCGCAGGTAGGTACCGTCGGTGTCGTTGATGGGGGTAGGGTCGTCAAAGCTGGCTCTGGGTGCAGACATGAGCGCGTGCATGGTGTGTCTCCGTCGATGGTGGGTGGGTTGCTGTCGTTGTGCAACGCCGGACTGTCTGCACGCCCGCCGTTGTGGTGCAGGGCGCTATGCATTTGGCATGCCAATCACAATCAGTGACATGTATGCATGGCTTTGGACGCGCTGTGCACAAGCGCTCTGACTTTGCGCTGGCACACATGCAAGGCGCGTGGGCATTCTTCTTGCATCGCTATTGGCAAGAGTAGAAGCGTTCACTGCGTTGCCCCTGTGCCATCCTGCACGAGGCGATGCCAGTCGGAAATTGCTCTTGAAGCCCGCTGCGTGCGCAGCGGTGTGCGTTGGCACACCGTGGCTTCAAGGGTTGAACGGACGGCCGCCGCAGGCGGTGCCACCCACTCTTGAAGCACCCAGCGGGAGGGCCTTTCTTCCTTCCACTTGTCTTCAGGAGAACTGCATGACCACCACCGCCACCTACGACCTCGCTGAGCTGCAAAAAGAAACGCGCATGGGCGCGATGGGCTCGGAAACCGCGAGCCGCGAGATCCGCCGCATCGACCTCAGCCACTTTGCTCAGCGCAAGGCCGAGATTGCCGACCAGCTGTGGGACGCCTCAGTCGATGTCGGTTTTTTCCAGATCGTGAACCACGGCATTGACCTGGCCGAGGTGCACAACGCCTTTGCGATGACCGAGCGCTTCTTTGCGCTGCCCGATGCCGTGAAGGCGCAGTACCCGCTCAAGAAGGCGCTCAACGTGGGCTGGGAGAGCCGCGCGCAGGTGCGCCCCTCCACCGGCACACCGGACCAGAAGGAGTCGTACCAGATCACCCGCCCGCGCATGGCAGGCCTGTGGCCCACCGACGAGGAGTTGGCGGGCTTTCAATCTACCATGCTGAACTTTGAGGGCCAGTGCTGGCAGGTGGCCATGCAGGTGCTGTCGTGTTTTGCGTGGAAGCTGGGGTTTGACGAGGCCTTCTTTGCCCGCGCGCACGACCCTGCGCAGGCCAGCTACCAAAGCACCTTGCGCCTGCTGCACTACTTTGCGACCCCGCCCGAGCAACAAGCCAGCCTGGGCCTGTGGCGCGCCGGGGCGCATACAGACTTTGATTGCCTGACCCTGCTCTTTCAGCGCCAGGGCCAGGGCGGCCTGCAGGTGTGCCCGGGCAAGGAGATGGACACCCAGGCCTGGACCTCGGTGGAGCCCGACGAGCAGGCTATCACCTGCAACATCGGGGACATGCTGATGCGCTGGAGCGACGACCAGCTGCCCAGCAACTTCCACCGCGTGAAGAACCCTCTACCCGGCGAGTACATGGGGCCGCGCTACAGCATCGCCTTCTTTGCCCAGGCCAACCGCGACGCCATCATCGAAGGGCCCGGCAAGAAGTACCCGGCGATTGCCGCGGGCGACTACCTGAACCAGCGGGTGGCGGCCAACTTCAAGGCTTATTGACGCGTGACTTGGGAGGCAGGGGTGGGCGCTTGTCCGCCCCGCCGATGCCTGGGTGGTCGGCTGCCGTCGATGGCGCGGCCGTGCAGGGGCTAGCTCAAGCGACGTGGCGCGGTACACCCACAGCGCTGATCCGGAACACGTTGTCTTCCGGGTCCGCCAGCACCGCCTGCCATTGGCCGTAGTACGTGGCGTAAGGTGGCTTGATGACCTGTCCGCCCAGAGCTTTGGCCTTTTCGGTGGCAGCCTCCACGGCGTCCGGTGTGTCCAGCATGAAGGTGGCATAGCCTGTCACGCCGCGTGGTGACGGCAAGGCTGCGCCAGGCTGCCGGTCGGCCAGGCCCAGCAGGGCATAGGCCTCGGGGGCATTGAAGCCGAGCTGGAAGTGCTCGGTCTCCACCGCCCGGTAGATGGCCGAGCGCGTCCTCGGCGCCTCGGGCAACTGCAGCAGGGCTTGATAGAACTGCAGCTGTGCCTCGATGTCCTGGCACAGCAGGTTGAACCAGAGCCTCATGCCATCACCGTCGCGCTGGCTGGGGTGGTGGATGTAGCGGTCTGACCCAGGCCGTAGGTCTTGCGGTACATGGCCTGCAAGTGCTCGCCCACGGTGCAGGGTGCAAAGCGCGGCGACTCACCGGCAGGCACACAGGTGGGGACGGGGACCACCTGTGCCTCATAGTCGGGCGTGTAGAAGAAGGGAATGGAGTGGCGCGGTGCGCCCCCGCTGTGCACGTTGCGCACGCGGTGCGGGTTGGACCGGTACAGCCCGTTGGTCCAGCGCGGAATCATGTCGCCCAGGTTCACCACCAGCGCTCCCTCGATGGGGGTGGCAGCCACCCATTCGCCGGTGGGAAGTTTCACCTCCAGCCCGCCATGGTGGTCCTGGGCCAGCAGGGTGATGGCACCCCAGTCGGTGTGCTCGCCCGCGCCAAAGGTGAGCGCATCGGCGCTCTCAGGATGGGGTGGGTAGCGCAGCAGCCGCAGCGTGAGCATGGGGCTCTGGTGTGTGTGGTCGAAATAGTCTTCTGGCAGGTCGAGCGAGAGCGCCAGCAGCTGCATCAGCCGCAGGGCCAGCTGCCGCATGGCGGCGATGTAGGTGCGGCTCTGGGTGGCTAGCTCGGGCAACCCCTCCGGCCACTGGTTGCTGCCGTAGGAGTAGTAGCCGCGCTGCACATACGGATGGTCTGCCGCATAGTCCAGCCCGCAGTAAAAGCTTTCCTTGAGGTCCGGGCGCGCATTGGCGTCCAGTGTCTGCCCACCCAGGCTTTCGTAGCCTCGCATGGCGGGTGAGTGGTGCAGCGAAATCGCTTCCTTGGATGCCAGCGGCAGGTCAAAGAACTGCTGCGCCAGAGCAAATTGGCGTGCAATGACGTCCTGCGGCACGCCGTGGTGGCGCACGTAGAAGAATCCCGGGCCCGTGCAGGCCTCGCGCAGTCGGGCGGCCACGGCCATCACGGCGGGGCTGTTCGGTGCGCCCGGCACCAGGGCGCCACTGAGGTCGATGAGGGGGATGCCCATGGCGCGCTCCTGTTCAGGCCTTGAGCTTGCGGTCGGCGGCCAGGGGCAGAAAGCGGTCGGTCCAGATGTCGGCCACCGCCAGGCTGCTCTTGAGGCCGAAGGCGGCCACGGTCTCGTCGATGGTGGCCTGCAGGCGTGCAGGGGTGGCGGCACCCCAGCCGTTGGCGCGTGTCTCGGCCGTCTTCATGGTGCCGTCCACGATGAGCTGCAGGCGCTCGAACTCGATCTCCTCATTCGCCAGAGGCTCGCGGGCCTTGACGGCGGCAGCGCCGGCGCGCGGGTCGGCAATCGCATCGACCCAGCCGCGTGTGGTGGCTTTGACGAAGGCCTTCATGGCGTCCGGGTTGTCCTGCATGCTTTTGGCGTTGGCAATGAGCCCATTGCCATACGACTTGAGGCCATAGTCCGAAAAGCGGAACACCGTGATCTGATCCGGCGTCAGGCCCCGCGCCTTCAGGTTGAGCAGACCGGTGAAGAAGAAGTACGCCGCCGCGTCGAAATCGCCTTTGACGAAGCGTGTGTCGCCGATGTCGGGTGCGACGTTCTCCCATTTCACGCCGCTGCCATCAAAGCCCTGCGCCTTGGCAAAGGCAGGAAAGAGCTTGCGCGAGGCGTTGAAGGGCTGGCCCAGGATGGTCTTGCCCGCCAGGTCGGCGGGCTTCTTGATGGCGCCGTCCTTGCGCACCATGACCGAGTTGGGGTTCAGGTCGTACTGGATGGCGACCGCTGCCAGCCTGGACTGCGGATTGGCGGTGTTGAACTCGATCATGGTCGAGAGGTCGGCCGATGCCACGTCATAAGCACCGCCCGCCACCAGGCTGATGGCTGAGGCAGATCCGTTGCCGGTGTCGATGGTGACATCGAGGCCCGCATCCTTGTAGTAGCCGCGCTGCTGCGCCAGCAAAAAGCCTGCGCCCGAGGCCTCGACCTTCCAGCCCAGGTTGAACTTGAACTTTTGCAGAGTGCCCTGGGCGCGCACAAACGGTGTGGCAGACAGAAGGGCAGCGGCGCTGGTGGCGCGGATGAGGGAACGGCGTTGCATGGTGGAGCACTCCTGGTCGTTGGCGGATAACCACGGGGGAGTGAAAAGCTAGGCTTCACACCCCTCCGAACGGGGTGCATGCAATCAACCGACAGGGCGCTGGGGCTGCGAGGTGGGGGCACCGGCCTCCTGAAGACGCACAGTCCTGCGCGCCCGTGCTGGCGTCAGTCCATTGCATGCTTCAAGAGCAATTTCCGGGCGGTGGCCGCTGAACGCTTCTACTCTTGGCGTCTGCGTATTTGCAGGATCTGTGCCATGCCAACCCATCGTGCGGGCCATGCCCTAACACCCCCGCGCGCCACACCATGGTGCGCGCTGCACCAGCGTCTGGCGTGCAACAGCAACTGTGGTGCGAGGTAGGTCTTTACAGCCAGGGCTTGAGCCAGCCCAGCCCGTCGCTGGTGGCGTGGGCTGCCGTGCCGCGCGCGGGGCGGTATTCGCAGCCAATCCAGCCGTCGTAGTCCAGGCTGTCCAACAGCTTGAACAGGTAGGTGTAGTTGATCTCGCCCACATCGGGTTCGTGGCGCTCGGGCACACCGGCAATCTGGAAGTGGCCGACGTTGCCTGTGGGCAGGTACTGGCGCACCTTCATGGCCAGGTCGCCTTCCACGATCTGGCAGTGGTACAGGTCCATCTGCACCTTCACGTTGGCGGCGCCGATCTCTGCGATCAGCGCATGGGCCTGGTCCTGGCGACTCAGGAAGAAGCCGGGCATGTCGCGGCCATTGATGGGCTCCAGCAGAATCTGGATGCCATGGGGCGCAGCCTGTTCGGCGGCGTAGCGCACGTTGGCGATGTAGGTGGCGCGCACGGTGGCGGCGTCTGCCCCCTGGGGCACCAGCCCTGCCATCACGTGGATGCGGGGGCACTGCAGGGCCTTGGCATAGTCGATGGCCTTGGCAATGCCTTCGCGGAACTCGGCCTCACGCCCCGGCAGGCAGGCCAGCCCGCGTTCGCCCGCGTCCCAGTTGCCGGGCGGGGCGTTGAACAGCACTTGCTGCAGGCCGTTGGCTTGCAGCCGTGTGGCCAGTTCTTGCGCCGGGTAGGCGTAGGGAAACAGGTACTCCACCGCCTGGAAGCCATCGCGGGCCGCGGCGGCAAAACGGTCGAGAAAGTCCACGTCGTTGTAGAGCATGGACAGATTGGCGGCAAAGCGGGGCATGAAAGGTTCCTGAGAAAAAGCGATCAGCGGCGCGGTGCGCTGGTGAGCACCTGCGCCAGCCGGTCTTGGTAAAGGCGCGCCAGGCCCACCGTGCTGTGGCCGAGGGTGTCGGCGCTGGCAGGGATCACGTAGGCCTGTGCGTGCGGGATGCGGGCGATGGCTTTGTCCAGCACGCCCAGTTCGGGCGGGTTGCGCTCATCGTCTGCCGAGTTGATGGCCAGCACGCGCGCAGTAATGCGTTCCAGCCCGGGCTCGGGGTCGTAGTCGCGCGAGGCTTCCCACTGGTAGATGTGGTCGTTGGCATCGCCACGGAATGGGGCTTTGAGGCGTTGCTCCACCAGTGCATCGGCCGCAGCGCGGGTGGGGGCTAGCTTTTGCAGACCTTGGTTGCCGCCGTTGGTGCCGGTGCCAAAGAACACCGATGCAAACTGCAGACTGCGGGGCTGGCGGGTGTAGTTGCCGCCTTGCCATTCGGGGTCGTTGCGGATGGCTTCGACCAGCAGGCGGCGCATCATCCAGTTGCGGCCTGACATGGCGGCGGGCAGCGAGGCCATGGGTACGGCAATGTCCATGAAGTCGGGGTAGCGCTGGGCCCACACCCAGGTGTGCATGCCGCCCATGGAGTTGCCAATGATGGCGCGCACATGGCGCACGCCCAGGTGCTCTGTCAGCAGGCGGTACTGGGCCTGCACCATGTCGTCATAGTTGTAGGCCGGAAAGGCGGCGCGCAGGCCGTCTGAGGGCTTGCTGGAGCGGCCGGTGCCGATGGCGTCCGGCAGGATGATGAAGTGCTTGCGTGCATCCAGCGGCTGTCCGGGGCCAAACAGCGTGCCTGCAAAGCCGGGTGTGAGCATGCTCTCTGCCGAGCCATTGGTGCCATGCAGCACCAGCACGGGCTCTCCGGTGGGCTCGCCCACGGTGGAGTAGGCCAGCTTCAGTTCAGGCAAGGTCTGGCCGGAGTGGAAGCGGAAGTCTTTGACAACCCATTCCCCATGCTTGGGGGCGGGGTAGTCCGCAGCCGATGCGCCGCCTGTGGCCAGCACGCCCAGCAGCATGGGAGCAAAGGCTTTGCGCCAGAAAGAAAGGGTCATGGTTTGTCTCCTTGTGTGTGTTCTTTCATCCCCGCGCCTTGTGCGCAGCCAGCCCGTTACCCGTTACCAGTGGGCACCAAAGCTCTGGCGCAGCTCCTCGATCTGGGCCTCGGTCAGCGGCGTGGGGCGGGGCTGGCACAGCACCCACAGGCGGGCGGTTTCTTCCAGCTCTTCCAGAACGGCCATGGCGGCGGCAGGCGTGTCGTGCCACACGTTGGGCCCCAGGCGCGCCAGCATCACGGCGCGCACCGGACTGCCCTGTGCGGCATAGCGGCCAATGGTCTGCGCCACCAGCGCTGCCGCAGCCGGGTCGCCAGGGCGGTGGTAGGGAATGTGCGGCACGCGGCCCACCTTCATGACGAAGTAGGGCGTGATGGGCGGCAGTAACTGCGCATCCGGTGTTAATTGCCCGTCTGCAGCGGTGTCGGCTTGCAGCGAGCAGGCCACCAGATGCGTGCTGTGCGTGTGGATCACGCAGCGCGCAGGAGCCGCAGTCGATGCCGAGGCCTCGTAAATCTGCCGGTGCAGCGCAATGGTTTTGCTGGCCCGGTCGCCCGCCACCTGCTGGCCCTGTGCGTCCAGGCGCGCCAGCCGCTCGGGCTGCAGGGTGCCCAGGCAGGCATCGGTGGGGGTGATGAGGTAGCCATCGGCCAGGCGCACGCTGATGTTGCCTGCGGTGGCATGCACATAGCCCCGCTCAAACAGGCTGCGGCCTACGCGGCAGATCTCGTCGCGGGCCTGGCGCTCATCCATAAAGGCGGGGGTAGAGGTCATGCCTGCAATTGTGCAAAAGCCTTGGTGAAGAAGTCGGTGCTGCCAAAATTGCCCGACTTCAGCGTGATGTGCAGCCCGTCCTTCGCGTCGGGGGCCACGGCATGGCACCACGGCACGCCGGGGTCAATCTGCGCGCCAATGCGCATTTGCGTGATGCCCAGGGCCTGCACGCAGGCACCCGAGGTTTCGCCACCCGCCACGATGAGCTGGCGCACACCGCGCTGCACCAGGCCGCGTGCAATGGCGGCAATGGTGTCTTCCACCATGGCGCCGGCTTTCTCGGAACCCAGCTTGCCCTGAATGGCGCGCACGGCGGAGGGCTCGGCGGTGGAATACACCAGCACCGGGCCCTGGCCAAAGTGGCCTTCGGCCCAAGCCAGCGCTTCGGCGGCTACGTCCACGCCTGCCGCAATGCGCAGCGGGTCAATGGCCAGGGCGGGCTTGCCTGCCTTGATGAAATCCATGACCTGCTGGTTGGTGGCCACCGAGCAGCTGCCCGACACGATGGCCTGCAGCCCTTGTGCGGCAGGCAGCCGGGCGGCCTCGTTGCTGGGTGCGACCCCAAAGTTGCCCGGCAGGCCAATCGCCACGCCCGAGCCCGCGGTGACCAGCGGCATGCCCTTGAGGGCAGGGCCCAGACGCAGCAGGTCGGCGTTGGACACCGCATCCACCACGGCCATGCGCACACCCTCGGCCTTGAGTTGGTCGATGCGTGCGCGGATGGCGGCCTCGCCCTGCGCGACCACACTGTGGTCGATCAAGCCCACGCGGCTGGGTGTTTGCGCCTGCAGCACGCGGACCAGGTTGGGGTCGGTCATAGGTGTGAGCGGGTGGTTCTGCATGCCGCTCTCGTTCAGCAGCACATCGCCCACAAAAAGATAGCCCTTGAACACGGTGCGCTTGTTGTCGGGGAAGGCGGGCGTGGCGACGGTGAAGTCGGTGCCCAGGGCCTGCATCAGCGCATCGGTCACGGGGCCGATGTTGCCTTCGGCCGTGCTGTCAAAGGTGGAGCAGTATTTGAAGTAGATCTGCTTTGCACCTTGCGCTTGCAGCCACTGCAGCGCGGCCAGCGACTGGGCAATGGCTTCGTCCTTGGGAACGGTGCGTGACTTGAGCGCGACCACAATGGCATCGGCCTCAGTATCCAAAGGTGCCGTGGGCACGCCCATGGCCTGCACCACGCGCATGCCTGCGCGCACCAGGTTGTTGGCCAGGTCGGTTGCGCCGGTGAAGTCGTCGGCGATGCAGCCCAGCAGGGCACGTGCGCGCGTCATGCCTTTTCCTTCCCTTCGGGCAGCGTAATGCCGGGGAAGATCTTGATCACGGCACTGTCATCTTCCTTGGCAAAGCCAGCGGTGGACGCCTGCATGAACATCTGGTGCGCGGTGGCGGCCAGCGGCAGCGGGAATTTGCTGGCGCGTGCGGTGTCCAGCACCAGGCCCAGATCCTTCACGAAGATGTCGACAGCCGACAGCGGCGTGTAGTCGCCCGCCAGCACATGGGCCATGCGGTTTTCAAACATCCAGCTGTTGCCCGCGCTGTTCGTAATCACTTCATACAAGGCGCTGGCTTCCACGCCTTCGCGCAGGCCCAGGGCCATGGCTTCGGCGGCCACGGCAATGTGCACACCGGCCAGCAGCTGGTTGATGATCTTGACCTTGCTGCCCGCGCCCGCCTTGTCGCCCAGGCGGTACACCTTGCCAGCCATGCCGTCGAGCACCGCGCCCGCTGCGGCATAGGCCTCGGGCTTGGCCGAGGTCATCATCGTCATCTGGCCCGATGCAGCCTTGGCTGCGCCACCGGAGATGGGGGCGTCCACATAGTGCAGGCCCAGTGCGTTCAGGCGCGCTTCCAGCGCCACCGACCAGTTGGGGTCCACGGTGGAGCACATCACAAAGGTGCTGCCGGGGCGCATGGTGCTGGCCGCGCCGCTTTTACCATCGTCGCCAAACAGCACGCTCTCGGTCTGCGCGGCGTTGACCACCACCGACACCACCACATCACTCACCGCCGCCAGCGCAGCAGTGGTGGCATGGGCCGTGCCACCGTCTGCCACAAAGGCATCGGCCACGCCGGGACGCACGTCGCAGACGTGGATGGTGAAACCGTTGTTGCGCAGGGTTTTGGCAATGCCAGCGCCCATGGCGCCTAGGCCGATGATGCCGACGGTGGGTTGGGTCATAGTGGTGTCTTTCTAGAGCAAAGAGGAAAAATCAGGCAACGGCCACCCACAGCAAGGCAGTCAGGGCAAAGCCCGCCAGGCCCAGCACGGTGGTCAGCACGGTCCAGGTGCGCAGGCCATCGCCCACGCTCAGGCCCAGGTAGCGCGTCACGATCCAGAAGCCCGAATCGTTGACGTGCGACAGGCCCAGGCTGCCGAAGCCAATGGCAACCGTGAGCAGCGCCACTTGCAAGGGGGAATACCCGCCGCCCGCAATCGCGTCGGCCAGCAGGCCGCAGGTGGTGATGATGGCCACGGTGGCCGAACCCTGTGCGGCGCGCAGCGCCAGAGAAATGATGAACGCCAGCAGGATCAGCGGCAGGTGCGTGGCCGTGAGGCTTTGCGACAGCGCCGTGCCAATGCCGCTGGCGGTGAGCACCTTGGCAAACACGCCGCCTGCGCCCGTCACCAGAATCACCGTGGCAGCCGGGGGCAGGGCGGATTCCATGATGGCGTTGGTACGTTCACGGTTCCAGCCCTGGTTGCGGCCCAGCAGAAACATGGCCAGGCCCACGGCCACCATCAGCGCAAAGATGGGCGAGCCGATGAAGCCCAGCACGTTGCGCAGGCTGTCGCCCTTGGGCAGCAGCGTGGCGCCGGTGGTGCCTGCCATGATGAGGGCCAGTGGGATCAGGATGAGCGCCATGATGGTGCCCACGCCGGGGGCAACGGCAGCCTTGGGGGCCTTGGAGTCCGCGCCTTCTTGGCTGCTGCCAAAGGCCGCAAATTGCTCGGCCGTGGTGGGCAGCATGGGGTAGCCCTTGCGGTTGAGCCAGCCCGCCACGACCTGCGACAGCGCTGCCAGCGGGATGCAGATGGCCAGGCCAATGATGGTGATCCAGCCAATATCGCCCTTGACGATGGCAGCCCCGCCCACGATGCCGGGGTGCGGTGGCACCACCACGTGTGCGGCCAGCATGATGCCCGCCACGGGCAGGCCGAACTTGATGGGGTTGACGCCCGCTGCCTTGCAAAAGCCGTAGACGATGGGCACCAGGATGATGAAGCCCACGTCAAAAAACACCGGGATGGCCAGCACCAGTGCTGCGGCCGTGAGGGCCATGGGCACCCGTGTGGGGCCCAGCAGCTGCGTGAAGCGGTTGGCCAGGCTGGCCGCACCGCCCGAGACCTCGATCATGCGCCCCAGCATGGAGCCCAGCGCCACCAGGATGGCCACAGACCCCAGCGTGCCGCCCATGCCCGCAATCAGCGTGCTGATGATGTCGCCAATGGGCATGCCCGTGGCAAACGCCACCAGAAAGCTCACGAGCATCATCGCCACGAAAGCGTGGACCTGCCAGCGGATGATGAGCAACAGGAGCAGGCCAATACTGCCGGCGCCGATGCCGAGAAGTGCGAGGGTGGACATGAACGGGTTATCTCCGGGATGGAAGTGGGCAGGCCCAGGCAGCCCAAAAAAGCAGACCCTGGGACGGCCTGGTTTTGGTGCCTGTTTCACCTTGGTTGGTGTGTTTATATGGTTATCATACAAATTTTTGCGCACCATTTTGGTTCGGGTTAACCCGCATGCACGGACTAGAGAGGCGGGTTAAGCGGCGCTATTTGAAGGTTTTTTGGCCCTCTGCGCGCAACTGGTAAGCGATGTAAGCTATCAATTTAATAGCGTTTGGCGGGGAAAAGCATCCCCTGATCCGCCTGCGCAGCGGCCGTGTGCTGCGGGAGCCGGGTCCCCGCCGGGTTCAGAACACCAGCGGTGCGGATGCCGCCACCAGCGGCTCTGCAAGGCGTGCGCCGTCCTGTGCCCAGAACGTGAGATCGGCCTGCTCGATGCGGGCCAGTGCGTTTTTCATGTGCTGCGCGGCGGCGGCGCGTGCGGCCACCGGGTCACCCGCCTCGATGGCTCGCACGATCTGCGTGTGTTCGTGGGTCACTGCGTCGGCAAAGTCCTCGCGCCGCGCTTCGTTGGCGCGGGTCACGCGGGTTGCGCCTTTCAGGAACTGGGCGAGGTAGTCCAGTGTGCTGATCATGAACGGGTTGCCCGCTGCCCGCGCAATGGCGCGGTGGAACAGCACGTCTTCCTCCACCCCGTCGCGGCCCGCGCGCACTGCGTCGGCGATGTGCTGCATGGCGGCGCGGATGGCGGTGATGTCGTCTTCGCTGCGGCGCAGGGCGGCGAGTTCGGCCACCTCGGCTTCGAGTGCGCGGCGCACCTCCACGATCTGCATCACGGCCTCGCGCGATGCCGCGTGCGGCAGATCAAACTGCAGCGGCTCGATGCCTGGCGCCAGCACGTACACGCCACTGCCCTGGCGCGAGTCCACCAGCCCCAGCGACTTCAGCCGCGAGATCGCCTCGCGCACCACCGTGCGGCTCACCTGGAACTGCTGCGCCAGCACCGCCTCGGTGGGCAGCTTCTCGGCAGCCTGGATGCGGCCCGTGCGGATCTCGGCCTCCAGCGCGCTGGCGACCTGGTCGGACAGCTTGATGCTGGGTTTGATGGCGGAAAAAGGTGACGACATGGGCGAAGCGGACAGAGGTGGCGGCAGCAGTCCCGAGGGACGGCTGACTGTACCCCAAGCGTCAGCGCAAGGCGCCGTGCAGCACGTCCTGCCTGCGCGACCGCGCGCCCGCCAGGTCTGGTCAGATCAATTCGCCACCCTGAGCCGCTGCACCAGCCAGCTCGCCGCGAAATCAAAGTGCTCCCGCATGTGCAGCTCCGCCGTATGCCCATCGTCCCCGTAGACCAACTGGGTCACGTTGAAGCCGAGCGCGGCCAGAGAAGAGGGCTCCTCCTTGGACACCAGGTCTTCGTGGAACCCGTTCACCATCAGAATGGGTTTTTGCAACTGCCCCCTCGTCGGCGTCTTCAACTGGCGGGAGAGCTGGAAGGTTTCGTAATAGTTGCACATCGTCTGCCGGGGTGTGGTCCGCGGATCCATGTTCGCAAACATGGTGTACGGCGCGACGATCCATGCAGGAGCCACCATGCAATGCGCGCTTCCAAAGCTGGAATCGCTGGGGCCGCCAATGTTGACAACCGCTTTGTAGAGGTCGTTCTTCAGTCCGCCAAGCGTTGCAAGATAGCCGCCCATGCTCCAGCCGTACACAGCCACCCGGCTGGCATCCAGATCACTGCGTTGCTGGATGTAGTCGGCAATGGCGTCGAACATCACATGGGAGTCGGGGTGGAACCCCAGCTGGTTCTCCCCGGTGTCCGGGTTCTCCACAACGATGGTTGCGAAACCACGGCTTGCGAAGTAGTCGCTGTGCCGGATCATCTCTGTCTTCAGGTTGTCGAGCCCGCCAAGGATCACCAAGGTTGGCAGCTTGGCATCGCCGTTGGGCCGTGTGGAGGGGGCCCGGAAGTAGCCAATGAACTCTTTGCCGCCGGCCTTGAAGGCAATCCGCTGGAGCGGTTTGCCCAGGGCTGCATAGGCTTGTTCGGTCGCGCGCAGGTCTGCAGCGGGAATACGCTTGGGGATGCGGTTCATCCGCCAGTAGAAAGCCGCCTTTTTGTAGGCGGCCGATGCCGCCAGGTTGTCGCCCTGCTCGGCGGCCACGCGTGCTCTTTCTGCGTGCATCTGCGCGGGCTTGCTGAACGTTGCCTGCCAGGTCGGCTGCGATGGCCCCGCGTGTTCCGGCAGCGCTCCAATGACCTCGTCAAAGGTACGCGCTTCGATCCCGGCATCCTCCAGCCACCAACAGATGTTGAATTTGAACGAGGGATGCAGGCGAGCGATGCCGCCCGGGTACTCGGCCTGTCCTTTTGCGCAGAATTCGGCCATGCTGTTCGCAGCCCGGGCCGCAGGGATTCCCTGCGCAGCGGACTCTTGTGGTGCGGCGGCTGCCAGCAAAGCAGCGCCGAAGGACATCCATAGTTTCCAAGCCAGTCTGTTCGTCACGATATCTCCTTCAGGGTGGTAATGCGATGGGAGCGTGGCAAGGCACAAGACACGTGTCACCAGGCCGATGAACGGCTGCCGAGGGTGCGTTGCACGCGTTGGGGGTTGGCTGCTCGTGCCCTTTTTGCCGGGGCGACGCAGCCGCATGTCTGGCGCTATCGGTTCGGTATGCCGGGCAGCCAGCCATGGCCTCGGTACCAGGCCGACCGTGTCGGCAACGGTTTGCTCGACCGGGCGAAACTTCAGCTGAAGCTGTTGCTCGCTCTTGGCATGATTGAAATGGCTGCGTCCCGCCTCCTTGCGCATCAACCGCACGGTAGCCAGGCTGAGCAGGATGGGCTTGCCGGTGATGCGTGCGTAGAGCTCCTGGATGCTCGCCAGGAGATACAGGAGCGGAAAGGGCAGGTTGCGTGTCGGCGTCTTGATGCCCGCGATCTTTCCTACCAAAGGCACCAGTTCCTGCATCGTCATGTGGCGCCCGGCTGCCAGATAGCGTTCGCCCCGCAGCCCCTGTTCTGCAGCCGCAATCTGCGCATTCGCTACATCGCGGGCATCCACAACGGAAAAGCTGCCGGGCACCAGCCCCGGCAGTTTTCCCAGCACCACGTCGTTGACAAACTGCCCGGAAGAGGTGGGGCCGATATCGGCCGGTCCCCACATCCATCCGGGCAAGACGAAGCTGGCATGCATGTCCGGGTGCGCAGCCAGAAAGGCCGACACGGCTTGGTCGGCCAGTATCTTGCTGCGGTAGTAGTCGTCTTCAGCATCCGCGAGGTCGCGCAGGCAGGTCTCGTCCATGGGCATGCCTGGCTCGCCATTGAGCACCGCAATGGACGAGGTCTGGATGAAGCGCCGGATGCCCGCGTCATATGCCCGCTCGATGAGGTCCTTGGTGCCGTCCACATTGATGCGCTTCAGTTCTGCCCAGTGGCTGCCGCCCTTGAAGTTGTCCCGGAAGAACGCGGCGGTGTGGAACACCACATCGCAACCCTGGAGCGCTTTGGAGAAGGCGGGCACGTCCGCCATGTCGCCCTGCACCAGTTCAACACCCTCCACCCCTGCAAACTGCTGCTGGCCCTTGGCTTTGGAGCGGACGAGTGCCTTGACGAAGAAGCCGCGCTCGACCAGTTCGCGCACAAGGTTGTTTCCGAGGAGGCCGGTAGCGCCGGTGACAAAAGCGGCCCGCAAGCCCTTGGATTGTTTCATGTCGATTGAACTTCAAAAATCAAATGATCTTTCAGTTTATCGACGGGCAAAATAAATATCAAGTGATATTTGAAAGCTGCCCCAGCCTGGCTGCACCGGCGAGGGCCCCAGGTCCATCTCGAAAGTTCATGTGATATCTTTGGGCATGAGCCCCACGACAGCAAGAAAGCGCTTGAGCCGAGAGGAAAGCCAAGCGCAAACGCGCGAACGCCTGATCGAAACTGCGCAGCAGTTGTTTGTTGCGAACGGGTATGGGGGCGCGTCCATCCGCGACATTGCGAACAAGGCGGGCTACTCCCAGGGCGCGTTCTATTCCAACTTTTCGAGCAAGGAAGATGTGTTGCTCGAGCTGCTGCGGCGTCACATGACGGCAGAGGCGACGCACCTGTCCCGGGTCATGTCGGGTGACGGAGACGATTCCGAGCAGCTATTTGCCGAACTGGATGCCTGGGCTTCCACGCTCAATCACGACGCGGATTGGTGCATGCTTTCTATCGAACTGCAATTGCACGCCAATCGCAGTCAGACGTTCGCCGTGGAGTACCAGAAGGTGTGGGATCGGCACCGCAGCGAGCTGGGCCAGGTGATTGGCCAGTTGTTCCACAAGCTCGGAAGGATTCCGCCTGCCGAACCTGCCGAGCTGGCCGCTGCCTTCATGGCCCTGTCGCATGGCCTGGCGTTGCAGCGGATGAGCACGTGTCCCGATCCCTCGGGGCGCCTCATCATGGCGTTCCTGCGCGGGCTGATTGCCAATGCGGAGCGAGAGAACGCCGGATAGCGGCCGCAAGCCCTGGCGAATTCATCCGCTCGATGCAAGACATCCATTGGGCATCGGTGCTGGCGTTCCGATCGTGGTCTTCTTGCAAGCCTCTCCAGTCTCTCCAGCCTGCTTTGATCTGCTGGACTGCTCTTACTTGGCGGCCGCCGACGCCGCGCATGCCTCACCCATCCCGGCCATGCCCGCCAGCCGCTGCAGGCGGCTGCGCTTGTCCATGCAGTCCTTGTACTCCGCTTCACGCACCTTCTCCTGCGCCAGCTGCGCAGCCCGCGCGCGCTCGGACTGCAGCTGGGCCACACGCTCGCGAATTTGCGGCATCACGGCCAGGGCGGCCTTTTCGCCTTCCACAATGGCGTTGGCGCGCTGGCTGAAGTCGGCGGCGCCAATGTCCAGCACCTGCGGGCGGATGATCACGTCCGCCCGCGCCAGCTCGGCCTGGCCGAGCTTCTGGCCCATGATGGCAATCGACTGGTTGAGCGCACCCAGCATGTTGCCCGGCGTCTGGCCCCGGGCCTTGTTGGAGATGTCCACCGCGATCACGATGTCCGCGCCCAGCTGGCGTGCCGCATCCACCGGCACGGGGCTCACGATGCCGCCGTCCACAAAATGGTATTTGCCGATGGTGACGGGCTGGAAAACGCCGGGAACGCTGCTCGATGCACGTACCGCCTGCCCCGTGTTGCCGCGTGCAAACACCGTGCGCTCGCCATCTTCGAGGCGCGTTGCAACCACCACAAACGGTTTAGCCATCTGCTCCAGCGGCTTGCGGCGCACCTGCTCGTTCACATAGTCTTCGAGCTTCTGGCCCAGCACCAGGCCGCCGGACGACAGCTGCAGGTCGCGGATCTTGGCTTCGTCCAGCGCCACAGCCTTTTCCTGCATTTCGAACGCATTCATGCCGCTGGCATACAGCGCGCCGACCACGCTGCCTGCGCTGGTGCCTGAGACCACGGCGGGCGCCAGGCCATTGGCCTCCAGCATCTTGATTACGCCGATGTGCGCAAAGCCCTTGGCCGCGCCGCCGCCCAGGGCGATGCCGATGCGGATGGGGGGAGCGGAGGGGGAAAGAGGGGGCTGCGCGCCCGCGTCGGGCCGGGTGGGCGTGGTGCCACCACATGCGGCCAGGGCCAGGGCTGCCAGCAGGGTCACGGTGGCACGGGCGGCCAGAGTGTGGAAAAAAGCGGTCAAGCGCATGCCAGGCGATCCTGCGGTGCAACGGGGCGCGAAGTATAGCGGCGGCGGTGCTCCCACACCGTGGGTGGCGCTGTTTGCTCCTGAAAATGTAGCTGCTAGCGCTTTATAGATAAGCTTCAGGTGGCATTTTTGGTTGTATTTATACAGCCGCCCGTGCAGATTCACTCACCCTGAGACCCACGGTGCGCCCAGCCCGTGGTGCGTTTTTCAATCCAGCTGAACAGCTCGTACATCACCATGGCCATCGCACCCACCACCATCAGGCCCGCAAAGGCCAGGCCCATCTGCATGGACGAGCCCGCGCTGATGAGCAGGTAGCCGATGCCTTCGTTGGCGGCGGTCATCTCCGACACCGTGGTGCCCACAAACGCGAGCGTGATGGCGACCTTGAGCGAGCCGTAGAAGTACGGCATGGAGCGGGGCAGGCCCACCTTGGTCAGCACGTCCCAGCGCTTGGCGCCCAGCACGCGCAGCACGTCTTCCAGCTCGGGCTCCAGGGTGGCCAGGCCCGTGGCGATGTTGACCATGATGGGGAAGAAGCTGATGAGAAACGCCGTGAGGATGGCAGGCCCCACGCCAATGCCGAACCACACCACCAGGATGGGCACAAAGGCCGCCTTGGGCAGTGCGTTGAAGGCTGTCATCAGCGGGTACACGGCGGCATAGGCCAGGCGAGAACTGCCGATCACAAAACCTAGCAGCACGCCGACCACGATGGCAATGCCAAAGCCCGCCATCGTGACCCAGTAGGTGCGCCAAGCGTGTGCGGCGATCACGCCGCTGAACTCGACCAACTGCGTGGCAATGACCCAGGGGCTGGGGAAGAGAAATTCGGGGACGCTGAAGGCCGAACAGATGATTTGCCACAGCAGAATGGTGGCGGTCAGCAGCAGCCAGGGGGACCAGCGCTCTACGGTTTTCTTGTGCATGGTGGAAGGTCTTCGGGTTACTGCTGGATGGGCGCGCCTGCTTTTCGCAGGGCACCGATGTGGCCGCGCAGTTCATGCACGATGTCGGTGAATTCCTTGGTGTAGGTCACCTCCAGGTCGCGCGGGCGGGGCAGTTCGATCTCCTTGCGCACCACAAAACGGCCGGGGCTCTTGCTCATCACATACACCGTGTCGGCCAGAAAGACCGACTCGCGCAGGTCGTGCGTGACCAGGATCACGTTGAACTGCTGCTCGGTCCACAGGTCGCGCAGGATGCACCACAGCTCTTCGCGGGTGAATGCGTCGAGCGCGCCAAACGGCTCGTCCAGCAGCAGCATCTTGGGCTCGTGGATCAGCGCGCGGCAGATGCTGGCGCGTTGCTGCATGCCGCCCGACAGCTGCCAGGGGAACTTGTCTTCGTAGCCCGCGAGGCCCACTTTCTGCAGCAGCTTGCGGGCGCGTTCTTCGTACTCCTTGCGCTTTTGCTTGAAGTTGCTGCGATAGGGCTCCACGATCTCCAGCGGCAGCAACACGTTGTCCACCGTGGTGCGCCAGGGCAGCAGCGAGGGCGCCTGAAACGCCATGCCCGACACCTTGAGCGGCCCCGTCACCGGCTGGCCGTCGATGAGGATCTTGCCCATCGATGGCATCTTCAGCCCCGTGGCCAGCTTCATGAAGGTGGACTTGCCGCAGCCCGAGGGGCCGACGATGGCGATGAACTCGCCCTGGCGCACCTGCAGGTCGATGGCCTCCACCGCAAACTGGTTCTTGGCGCGCAGCTCGTCGTTGTAGGCGAGCCAGACATCGCGGAAGTCCACAAAATAGGAATCGGCAGCCTGCATGGAAGGTTGTTCTTCTTTTTGAATAAAAATGGCAGCCAGCGCCTGCCTATCAAGCGCTGTATGCTATCAAATTGATAGTTTTACTTCTTGGGCAGGATGTTCAGCTCGGCTGCAGGGGGCAGAAAGCTGGGGTTCCACACATCGTCGGCGTTCACGCGGGTCTTGGTGTTGAACGCGTCCGACACCTGCGATGCCATCAGCGACAGGCGGCCGGGCTTGGCTTGGCCAAAACCTTCGGCGCGGGCGTCGGGGCTGTTGATGACAGTGTCGATGGCCAGTTGCAGGCGGCGGGTTTCGAGTGGCACGTTCACGATGCCGTCGCGTGCCTTCACATGCTCGATGGCGGCTGCGGGGTTGGCGATCACTTCCTTGGCGCCCTTGGCAAAGGCCGACAGGAACGCTTTGATGGCGGCTGGGTTCTCCTTGATGAGCTTGGGAGACGCGATGATCACGTTGCCATAGAGCTTCACGCCGAAATCGGCATAGGGCAGCACCACCACGTCGGCGGCCTTGGCGCCACGGGCTTCCAGGTTCAGCAGCGAGGTGAAGGTGAAGCCGGTGATGGCGTCCACATCGCCGCGCACCAGCATGGTTTCGCGCAGGGGCGGGTCCATGGCCGTCCAGGTCACAGCGCCAATGCCGTTGGCCTTCTGGAAGATGGGGAACGCGCGGCGGCCTGCGTCAAACACGGGTGCGCCCAGCTTCTTGCCCGCCAGGTCGGCGGGCTTGGTGATGCCGCTCTTCTTGAGCGCCATGACCGAGGCGGGCGTGTTGTTGTAGACCATCATCACCGCCACGGGCTTGTTCTGCGCGTCGGGGTTGTTGGCGTGGAATTCCATCACGGCGGCCAGGTCGGCAAAGCCCATGTCATAGGTGCCTGAGGCCACGCGCTGCACTGCACCACCCGAGCCGTTGCCAGCATCCACGGCCACATCCAGGCCTGCGGCCTTGAAGTAACCCTTGGCCACGGGCTGCAGGAACAGCGCGGCGGGGCCTTCAAAACGCCAGTCGAGCTGGAACTTGATGGGCGTGGTGGCCTGCGCCTGGGCCAGCGAGGTGCTGCCGATCAGGGCCAGGGCGGCAGCGGTTTGCATGAACAGTCTTTTTTTCATCGGGGGCTCCTGTCGGGCGAGGGGAAATGCGGTGAGGGAAGGCATGGGCCCCATCCAGGGGCCATAGACCTGCAGTCAGCAAAAACGATGCCCGGTTTGTGTACGCGGGTGCTTTGCTGTGCCCCATTGTTCACCGAAGTGGTGCACGTCAGCATGCTGGGTTTCCCGAAATGGTGCATGCGCCGGGTGAGGGGTTGGCTTGCCCATGAAAAACGGGGCCCGTGGGCCCCGTTGAAACGGTGTGTGGGCAGGCCTGCTCATGGACTGCGCACAGTCAGCACGGCACAAATCGCTCAGCGTGGCCGGGCGGCAGCGCTGGCCACGGCCAGGGCCGTCATGTTGAGCACGCGGCGCACGGTGGCGGCCGGGGTCAGGATGTAGGCCGTGGCAGCGGCGCCCATCAGGATGGGGCCCACCGTGACGCCACCGCTGGTGGTCGTCTTGAGCACGTTGTAGAGGATGTTGGCAGCATCCAGGTTGGGGCAGATCAGCAGGTTGGCCGAGTCCGTCAGGGTCGAATCCGCCATGTAGGCATTGCGGATGTTCGGCTCCAGCGCGGCATCGCCGTGCAGCTCGCCATCACACTCGATCTCAGGGTGGGCGGCCACGAACAGGTCGCGCGCCTCGCGCATCTTGCGGGCCGATGCGCGCTTGGACGAGCCATAGCTGGAGTGCGACAGGAAGGCGACCTTGGGTGGGATGCCAAAGCGTTGCACCTCCTGCACCGACATCCAGGCGATGTCCGCCAGCTGCTGGGCCGTGGGGTCTTCGTTCACATAGGTGTCGGCAATGAACAGCGTGCCCCGGTTGGTCATCAGCGCGTTCAGCGCCGCGTAGTTGTTGGCGCCTTCCTGGCGGCCGATGATGCTGTGGATGCGCTCCAGGTGAGTTTCATACGTGCCCACCAGGCCGCAGATCATGGCGTCGGCATCGCCCAGCTTGACCATCAGCGAGGCGATGATGGTGTTGGAGCGGCGCACGGCGGCCTTGGCCACTTCGGGCGAGGCGCCGTTGCGCTTCATGAGCTGGTGGTAGTGCTCCCAGTACTGGCGAAAGCGCGGGTCGTCCTCGGGGTTGCACACCTCCACGTCCTTGCCCAGCTGCATGCGCAGGCCGGCTTTGGCGATGCGCGCGGCAATCACGGCGGGGCGGCCAATGAGGATGGGTTGCGCGATCTTGTCGTCGATGGCCATCTGCGCGGCGCGCAGGGCGCGTTCGTCTTCACCGTCGGCGTAGGCCACGCGCTTTTGTGCATCGGGCAGGGCCTTGGCCGCGTTGATCACGGGGCGCATCAGCATGCCGGTCTGGTAGACAAAGCGCGACAGCGTTTCCTTGTAGGCCTCCATGTCTTCGATGGGGCGCGTGGCCACGCCGGATTCGGCCGCGGCCTTGGCCACGGCGGGCGCGATCTTGAGGATCAGGCGCGAGTCGAACGGCGTGGGGATGAGGTAGTCGGGGCCGAAGGTCAGCTCTTTGCCCGCATAGGCGCTGGCCACTTCTTCGCTGATGTCGGCCTTGGCCAGGTCGGCGATCTGGCGCACGCAGGCCAGCTTCATGGCTTCGGTGATCTTGGTCGCGCCGCAATCGAGTGCGCCCCGGAAGATGTACGGGAAGCACAGGACGTTGTTGACCTGGTTCGGGTAGTCCGAGCGGCCCGTGGCGATGATGCAGTCGGGGCGGATGGCCTTGGCGAGTTCGGGGCGGATCTCGGGCTCGGGGTTGGCCAGCGCCAGGATGATGGGCTTGGGGCCCATGGTCTTGACCATCTCGGCCGTGAGCACGCCGGGGGCCGAGCAGCCCAGGAACACGTCGGCGCCGTTGACCGCATCGGCCAGCGTGCGGGCGTCGGTCTTTTGCGCGTAGCGCGCCTTCGACTCATCGTAGCCCCCGGGGCGGCCTTCGTAGATCACGCCCTTGGAGTCGCAGACAAAGACGTTCTCGATCTTCACGCCCAGGCCCACCATCACATTCAGGCAGGCAATGGCGGCAGCGCCCGCGCCGGAGACGGCAATCTTCACCTCGCCGATCTGCTTGCCCACCAACTCCAGGCCATTGAGCAGCGCGGCGCTGCTGATGATGGCCGTGCCATGCTGGTCGTCATGGAACACCGGGATGTTCATGCGCTTGCTGAGTTCGCGCTCGATGTAGAAGCACTCGGGCGCCTTGATGTCTTCGAGGTTGATGCCGCCCAGCGTGGGCTCCAGCGCCGCAATGATCTCGATGAGCTTGTCGGGGTCGCGTTCGGCCAGTTCGATGTCGAACACGTCGACGCCAGCGAACTTCTTGAACAGGCAGCCCTTGCCTTCCATCACCGGCTTGCTGGCCAGCGGGCCGATGTCGCCCAGGCCCAGCACCGCCGTGCCGTTGGTGATCACCGCGACCAGGTTGCCGCGCGAGGTGAAGTCAAATGCCTTGGAGGGGTCGGCAGCAATGTCCAGGCATGGGTAAGCCACGCCCGGCGAGTAGGCCAGCGACAGGTCGCGCTGGTTGGACAAAGGCTTGGTGGGGGTGACCGAAATCTTGCCCCGGGTGGGGTTGCGGTGGTATTCGCGCGCAGCGTCGCGCAGGGCCTGTTCGGCGGCGGAAATGTTCTGTGTCATACGGAAATCCTGGAAGTCCTCGGCGGAATGCAAAACAAGGGTACCCGATGGCGTGGGCGGCTGGCATGCAGGTTTATGCGGATGCGGCATAAGAGCCTGTTCGAAGTCTTTTTGGAGTCGCACAAGTCCCTTGCCGGGATGGGATGCAAGGCGCGGGGTGCAGCCAATAGCCCGTGTTATTGGCAAGCGCCGCAACGCCGCAGACCGCCCGGCAAGGCACTTGCCCGCAGGGTTGGGGTGAAATCGGGCCGATGAACTTGGAGTTTTGGCGCCCCGGCTGCTTGCATGGGCATGAGCCCATGCGGCGCATCCGACGCATCCACTCCTCCCGATTGCACTCCAATGCGATCTCCAAAAAGACTTTGAACCAATATAGGCTCTAAGGCCAAAACCCCCTGGCAGCCATGGCGGACAGGGGGCGGAGCCACGCGGGCGGTGTCAGGTTTTCGGCAGCGAGCAGGCGTCAGGCCTAGTGGGCGTCGGCCTGGCGTGCGGCGTTGACAGCGGCGGAGGTGTCGCGGCTGGCGCCATTGAAGAAAACGTTCAGGGCCACCGCCGTGATCGAGGCCAGGAGGATACCGGATTCGATCAGCGGGTGGATGGCATGCGGCATCCACTGGCGGAAGTTGGGCGCGATCAGCGGCACCATGCCCACGCCGATGGAAACGGCCACGATCATGGCGTTGAAGCGGTTGGTCTTGAAGTCCACCCCGCCCAGGATGCGGATGCCCGTGGCCGCCACCATGCCGAACATCACCAGCCCCGCGCCGCCCAGCACCATGGTGGGCAGCGACTCGACCAGTGCGGCCATCTTGGGCAGCACGCCCAGCACGATCAGGATCACGCCGCCGGCCACGCACACAAAGCGGCTCTTGACGCCGGTGACGGCGACCAGACCCACGTTCTGCGAGAAGCTGGTGTACGGAAAGGTGTTGAAGATGCCACCCAGCAGCGTGCCCAGGCCATCAGTGCGCAGGCCGCGCGTGAGGGCGGCCTGGTCCACCTTGCGGTCCGTCATCTCGCCCAGGGCCAGGAACATGCCGGTGGATTCGATCATGACCACGATCATCACCAGGGTCATGGTCAGGATCAGGATGGGGTCGAACACGGGGCCGGCAATCTCGAACGGCAGGACCAGGTCAAACCACTGTGCCTTGGCCACTTTGTCAAAGTTCATCAGTCCCATGCCCACGGCCACCACGGCGCCGATCACGATGCCCAGCAGCACCGAGATGTTGGCAATGAAGCCCTTGGCAAACTTGGCAATCAGCAGGATGGACAGCAGCACCAGGCCCGAGATGCCCACGCCGGTCAGGTCCGCGTACTTGGGGTTGGGCACCGTGGGCACCACGGCAAAGCCCTTGGGCACGGGCGGCAGCGACGAGCCGGGGGTGCCAGCAGCGGCCTGCGCCTCCGCCAGCCATTTGAGGTGCTCGGGATTGGGCACGCTGGGCGCCGTGGGGCCCACGGGGTTGCCAAAGATCCAGTTGATGCCCACGCGCATCAGGCTGATGCCGATCACCGCGATGATGGTGCCGGTCACCACGGGCGGGAAGAAACGGAGCATGCGGCTGACCAGCGGCGCGATCAGGATGGAGATCACACCCGCGCCGATCACCGAGCCAAAGATCAACCCGGCCCCGGCGGTGCCGCCGGTGGTCTGCGCCATCGAGATCATGGGCGCCACCGAGGCAAAGGTCACCCCCATCATCACCGGCAGCTGAATGCCAAACCAGCGCGAGGCGCCTAGCGCCTGGATCAGCGTGACCAGCCCACATACAAACAGGTCGGCCGAAATCAGCTTGGCTACCTGGTCGGGCGTGAGGTTGAGGGCGCGGCCCACGATGAGCGGCACCGCCACCGCACCCGCATACATCACCAGCACATGCTGCAGGCCCAGCGCCGTGAGTCGCCCCAGGGGCAGGTGTTCGTCCACGGGGTGTACGGGCGGGTTCATGGGTGTCCTTCGGGGGTGGGGGTGTGAATACGGAAGGGACACCTGTGCAGGATGGTGCACAAGTGTCCATACAAAAATCGTATACAAAATAACCGGGCGCGCTTATCCCGGTTAACCCTTAGCAGGCCGTTGAAAAAGTGCTTTTCGAACGCATCAGGGACGCTGAGTGCGAAGACACGAGCTGCCCAGACGCGTCTGCGCAGCGATTGCAACGGCCCATCTGGCCGGTTTGCAGGCCATCCCGCCCATTTCGGGCGCACGTATCCCTGGGCTCACGCATGATGCGCGTCCCACCAGCCGCCGATGCTGCCCATTCGCACCAGGTTGTAGGTGGCAAAGCACAGCAGCGCCTGGCCCGTGAGCTTGGCCTGACCGATCAGCTTGGTCTTTGCCAGACCACCGACGGTCTTGATCCAGCCAAAGGCCTCTTCGATGCGCTTGCGCACCTTCAGGCTGGTCTTGTAGCCCTCGTGCCGTGTCACTCGCGCATCCACCGCCGAGTGTTTGTCCTTGGCCGCCACGTGGGGCGTGACTTTGAGCTTTCTGCAGCCTTTGATGAAGGCCTTGCTGTCGTAGCCCTTGTCGGCACCGACCGTGGCCCGTTTGTTCCTGTTGCCCCGACGCTCCAACATGGCCAGCGCCGCCTCGCGCTCGGCCGTGCCGCTGGCGTGGGTGATCTCGACATCCACGATCAGCCCGTTGCGGTTCTCCATGAGGATGTGCCCCATGTGGCACAGGCGGGATTTGTCGCCCTGGCTCTTCTTGAACAGCCGGGCATCGGCGTCCGTGGTGCTCTCGTGGGTGTCGTTGCAGCGCTCCTGCCCCTTGAAGTCCACCTCGGGGTTGCGCCCAGGCGGTGTGCCGCTGTCGTCGTCTTTGCGCTTGAAGCTCTTGTGCGAGGCCCAGGCGTCAATGAGTGTGCCGTCCACGCTGAAGTGCTCGTCGCTGGCGAGCTTGCCCCACTGGGCACTGAGCTTGACGCGCTCGAAGAAGGCGCGGGCGAGGTCTTCGTTGAACAGACGTTCGCGGTTGGCGCTGAAAGTGGAGTGGTCCCAGACCTTGTCTTCGATGTTCAGGCCCACGAACCAGCGGTACAGCAGGTTGTAGTTGATCGCTTCGACCAACTGGCGCTCGCTGCGGATGGAGAACAGGATCTGCAGCAGCAAGGCCTTGAGCAGCATCTCCGGTGGCACCGATGGGCGGCCACGGCGGGCGTACACCGCTTCGAACTCGCGGTTCATGGTTGCCAGCAGCGCATCAACCACCGCGCGCAACTTGCGCAGCGGGTGTGCCTGCGGCACGCGCTCTTCAAGGCTGATGTAGCTGAACATCGCCCCCTGGAAATCTTGACTGCCTCTCATCGTCCTCGTCTGGGTCGTTCACCGATGGCTTCAGATCGTAGCGGCCAACGCGGGCGTCGGCGGGGGATTTTTCAACGGCCTGTTAGAAGGGCGCAGCAAATTCCCCGCCTGCCGTGAGTTGGGCGGTTGTAAGGTGGGTGGCCTGGGTGCCTTCGGTGTGGCTAGCTCAGGTCCGTAGCTGCCGCCTTGGTGCGTGGGCTGGTCAGCGGCGCCAGCGATTCCCGCAGCCGGTCGCGCACCAGCGGCTGGCCGGGGTTGAGAGCACCTTCCACATGCCCGATGTGGGCCAGCATGCGTTCGCGGGCCAGCGTGGTGTTGCCTGCTTCCAGCGCTTCGACGATGGCGGCGTGTTCGGCGCACGACTGGCTGGCCGCGTGCTGCGACTGGTACAGCGAGGCTGCCAAAGTGGTGCGCGCCGTGAGGTCGCGCAGGATGTCGCTCAGGCTGCGGTGTCCCATCGCCTCGGCCAGGCAGACGTGGAAGTCTGCGAGCAGAAAGGCGCGTGTGGCGGCATCTGCACCTTCGATGGCCTGCTGTTCTTCGGCGATGTGCGCCCGCAGGCGGCGGGTCACGCTCTGCAGCGGGCGGCCCGCATCGGCCAGGATGCCCGACTCGATGATGCGCCGGGCCGAAAACGCGTCGCGTGCATCCTCCACCGAGGGCTCCACCACATACCAGCCCCGGCGCGAGCGCACTTCCACAAAGCCTCGTGCCTGCAGCTGCATCAGGGCCTCGCGCACCAGCGTGCGGCTGACGCCGAAGAGGTCGGCCAGTTCCTGCTCGCCCAGGCGCTCGCCGGGTGAGAGCTTTTGCGCAAGGATGGATTCCACCACCTGCTGGGCGATCTGGGTCTGGTTGATGCTCATGCGGCCGATTGTGGCGCTACCGGGGGCGCCATCTCTGGCGAGACCTCGGGGGCCAGCGGCGGCGTGCTGCGGCCGTCCAGCACGGCATGTGCGCGCTCGCGGTCGATGTCGCCCTCCCAGGCCGCGATGGCCACGGTAGCGACGCAGTTGCCAATCAGGTTGCCCAGGGCGCGGGCAATGCCCATGAACCAGTCCACCGACAGCACCAGCACCAGCCCGATGGCGGGGATGGCCGGGATTGCGTGCAGCGTGGCGGCCAGCACCACAATGGCCGAGCCCGGCACACCGTGAGCGCCCTTGGACGTGACCAGCGAGATCGCCAGGATGGTCAGCAGGTCTGCCATCGAGATGGGCGTGTTCGTGGCCTGGGCGATGAACACGGCCGCCAACGTGATGTAGATCGAGAACGCGTCCAGGTTGAACGAGTAGCCCGTGGGGATCACCAGGCCCACGGTCGAGTCGCGGATGCCCATGTGCTTGAGCTTGGCCATGATCTGCGGCAGCACGCTGTCGGACGACGTGGTGGCAAACACCACGGCCAGCTCCTCGCGCAGGTAGCGCAGCAGCTTGAACAGGCTGAAGCCCGAAAACCGCATGATCAGGCCCAGCACCACCACCACGAAGATGGCCACTGCCGCATAGAACAGCACCACCAGCATGCCCAGCTGCTTGAGCGAGCCAATGCCGTACTTGCCCACCGTGAACGCAATCGCGCCCAGCACACCCAGCGGCGCCAGCTTGATGATCAGGCCCATGGTCTTGAACAGCACGTGCGACAGGTCTTCGATGAGGCTGGTGACGCGCGCGCCGCGCTCGCCCATCAGCGCCAGCGCGCAGCCAAACACAATGGAGAACAGCAGCACCTGCAGCACATCGCCATTGGCGAAGGCGCTCACGGCGGTGGTGGGGATGAGCTTGAGCAAAAAGTCGCTGAAGCCGCCACCCGTGAGCTTGCTGGCGTTGTCTGCATAGGCGCCCATCGCCTTGGGGTCGAGCGCCTTCGGGTCCACATTCATGCCCACACCGGGTTCAAACCAGAACGCGAGCGCCAGGCCCAGCACCAGCGCGATGGTGGTGACCACCTCGAAGTAGATCAGCGACTTGATGCCCACGCGGCCCACACGCTTCAGGTCGCCCGTGCCCGCGATGCCGTGAACCACCACACAAAAGACGATGAGCGGGATGAGCATCTTGATGAGTTTGATGAAACCGTCGCCCAGCGGCTTGAGCTGCACGGCCGTGTCGGGCCAGAGCAGCCCGATGGCCACGCCAGCAATCAAGGCCAGGACCACCCGGCCAAACAATGAGTTGAGGAAGCGGAGCATGTGAACCCTTTGGATAGGAAGGCGATACTGTTGGTCAATCTTGCATACAAGAACTGTAGACAACAGTTGCGAGCCAGAACATGGGGTTATCCCGCGCTGCGCGTCGCCACCGCGTCGTGCCGCCGTGGGCTGGGTTGAAGTAGTTTTGACTTCTGCGCACGGCCATGCCCTGGCCGTGCCCGCACAATCGCTCGCGGAGACGACCATTCATGACCACCCCCCCCACCGTGCCAAACCCCATTCGCCAGAGCGGCGAATTCCTCGAATATCTCTACGGTGTTGCCGTGCGCCGCGCGCTGCCGCTGCACAACACTGCAGCCTTTTTGCCCCCGCCGCCCAGCCGCGAAAGCGGAGGCCGCACGCTGGTGCTGGGTGCTGGCAAGGCGGGCGGCGCCATGGCGCAGGCCGTCGAAGCACTGTGGCCTGCGGATGCACCCTTGTCGGGGCTGGTGGTCACGCGTTACCACCACACACCGCCCCGGCCGCAAGGCCTGGCGCAGCGCATCGAAGTGGTTGAGGCCGCCCACCCCGTGCCCGATGCGGCGGGCCTGGCTGCTGCGCAGCGCATCCTGGCGCTGACGCAGGGTCTGACTGAAAACGACCTCGTGCTGTGCCTCATCTCGGGCGGGGGCTCCGCCCTGCTCACGCTCCCGGGCGACGGCCTCACGCTGGAGGACAAGCAGCGCATCAACAAGGCGCTGCTCGAAAGCGGCGCTGCCATCGACGAAATGAACTGTGTGCGCAAGCACCTCTCGCGCATCAAGGGCGGGCGGCTGGCGGCGGCCTGCGCACCTGCGCGGGTGGTCACGCTCACCATCAGCGATGTGCCGGGGGACGACCCTTCGGTCATTGCCAGCGGCCCCACGGTGCCTGACGCCACCACCTGCGCTGATGCGCTGGCGATCCTGGACCGCTACCGCATCGAGGTGCCCACTGCAGTGCGCTCAGCCCTCGAAGCGGGCACGCCGGAAACCCCGAAGCCCGGCGACGCCGTGTTTGCCCACCATGTGGTGCACATGACCGCCACTCCCCAGCAGTCACTGGAAGCTGCGGCCGAGGCCGCGCGGGCGGCGGGTGTGCAGGCGCACATCTTGTCGGACGAAATCGAAGGCGAATCGCGCGAGGTGGGCAAGGTGCACGCCGCACTGGCGCGGGCCGTGGCGCGGCGTGGTCAGCCCTTCACAAGGCCGTGCGTGATCCTGTCGGGCGGCGAGACGACCGTGACGGTACGCCCACAGCCGCCAGGCACACCCCGGGGGCGGGGTGGCCGCGCGGGCGAGTTCTGCCTGGGCCTGGCGCAGGCGCTGCAGGGGCAGCCGGGTGTGTGGGCGCTGGCCGCAGACACCGACGGCATCGACGGCGTGGAGGACAACGCGGGTGCCCGCGTGGCGCCCGACACGCTGGCGCGGGCCGAGGCGGCGGGCCTGCGCATCGCAGCCCACCTGGACCGCAACGACGCCTATGGCTTCTTTGTGCCCCTGGGGGATCTGGTGGTGACGGGGCCTACCCACACCAACGTAAACGATTTCCGTGCGCTATTAATTTTGTAGCTTCCAGCGCTTGATGGATAAGCGTTATAGGCTAATTTCACCCAGGTTCTGCCTGACAGTTCACGCCAGGAGATCGCACAGCGCCCGCGCAATCACCTTGGTCGCACGGCGCAGGTCTTCCAGCTGCAGGCGCTCGTCGGCGCGCTTGGCGTGGGATTCGAGCACCGTACGTGGCCCGGCACCGTAGATCACGCCGGGGATGCCGCGCTCCACATACAGGCGCACGTCGGTGTACAGCGGCGTGCCCACGGCGGGCACGGGCTCGCCCAGCACGGCCTGGGCGTGTTTCTGGATCGCATCGACCAGCGGTGCATTGCCCGCCAGCGGGGTCATGGCGTTGGCCAGCAGCAGGCGCTTGATCTCCACGCTGATGCCAGCGCGTTCGCCCGCAGCCTGCTCAATGATGCGGCGGATGGCGGCTTCGACTTCCACCGGGTTCTCTTCAGGGATCATGCGGCGGTCGAGCTTGAACATCACCTTGCCGGGCACCACATTGGTGTTGGTGCCGCCTTCGATGCGGCCCACGTTCAGGTAGGGGTGCTTGATGCCCGTGACGTTGGACGTGACCTTCTTGTATTCGTCGTTCTGCGCGTACAGCGCGTTCAGGATGTGCACCGCGCCCTGCAGCGCGTCCACGCCGGTGTGCGGCACGGCGGCGTGGGCCATCTTGCCGTGTACGGTCACTTCCATTTGCAGGCAGCCGTTGTGGGCGGTGACCACTTCGTAGCTGAAGCCTGCGGCAATCATCAGATCGGGCTTCGTCAGCCCCTTTTGAAGCAGCCATCCGGGGCCCAGCTCGCCGCCAAATTCTTCGTCGTAGGTGAAGTGCAGCTCGACCGCGCCTTTCGTGGGCTTGGCCACGGCTTCCAGTGCGCGCACGGCGAAGGTGAACGATGCAAAGTCGCTCTTGCTCACGGCAGTGGCGCGGCCATACATGGCGCCATCCACGATCTCGGCGCCATAGGGGTCGTGCGTCCAGCCTTCGCCGGGGGGCACCACGTCGCCGTGGGCGTTCAGGGCAATGGTTTTGCCGCCGTCGCCCTGCGCACCGTATTTGCGGCGCACGATGAGGTTGGTGATGGACTCCATGCCGTAGGCCAGCACAGCGGAAGCGGGCACCGCGTGTTTTTCGGCCTCGTAGCCAAACTCCTTGAGCAGCTCGGCCGTGCGTTCGGCGTGGGGTGCGTTGTTTCCGGGCGGTGTGTCGGTGGGCACACGCACCAGGGCCTGCAGAAAGCGCACTTCGTCGTCGAAGTGCTGGTCGATCCAGGCGTCCAGCGCGGCGTAGTTGTTATTCGTTGTCATGGTTGTGGTTCCTCGGCAAGTTGGCGCAGCACCTGGGTGAAGGCGTCCACGGCCAGCTGCATGTCGTTGTTGGTGGTGGATTCGAGCGGGTTGTGGCTGATGCCGGAGTTCTGGCCGCGCACAAAGAGCATGGCCTGGGGCATGATTTCGTGCAGCTTCATCGCGTCGTGCCCCGCGCCGCTGGGCATGCGGAACACGGGCACGCCCAGAGTGTCCACGGCGCGCTCCCACTGGTGCTGCCAGGCGGGCGCACTGGGCGCGGCGGCGGCGCGCATGGATTCTTCAAGGGTGTAGCGCAGGCCACGCCGGGCCGCGATGTGGGCGAGCTGCTCTTTCACATCGCTCACCAGCGCATCGCGCTGGGCATCGGTAGGGGCGCGCAGATCCAGTGAAAACAGGCAACGCCCCGGCACCACGTTGATGGAGCCAGCGGGCACCTGCAGCTGGCCGATGGTGCCCACCGAGTCGCCATCTTGCGCGGCGCGCTGCTCCACATACAGCGCCAGCTCCGCCACGGCCACGGCCGCGTCGCGGCGGCGGTCCATGGGGGTGGTGCCCGCGTGGCTGGCGGTGCCGATCATCTCGCACAGAAAACGCACACTGCCGTTGATGGAGGTGACCACGCCCAGGGGCAGGTCCAGCTCGTTGAGCACGGGGCCCTGCTCGATGTGCACCTCGATGAAACCCAGGTACTGCGCAGGGTCGCGCTGCAGCTTGGGGATGTCGTCAATGCACAAGCCCGCATGCTGCATGGCCGCGCGCATGGTCACACCATCCACGTCCTTCTGGTCGAGCCAAGCGGGGTTGAAGTCGCCGATGAGAGCGCCCGAGCCCAGGAAAGTGGCCTTGTAGCGCTGGCCTTCCTCTTCGGCAAAGCCCACCACCTCGATGCCGAAAGGCAGACGTTTGCCGGCGCGGTGCAGCTCGCGCACGCAGGCCATGGGCACGAAGATGCCCAGGCGGCCGTCGTATTTGCCGCCGTTGCGCACGGTGTCGTAGTGGCTGCCGGTCATGAGATAGCGTGCGCCTGGGCCCGCCGGGTGGTAGCGGCCCACCACGTTGCCCACGGCGTCGATCTCCACCTCGTCAAAGCCGCAGTCGCGCATCCAGTGGCTGATGCGCTGTGCGCAGGCGCGGTGTGCGTCGGTGAGGTAGGTGACGGTGAGCTGGCCTTTTTCGGCAAAGCCGGGGTCGGAGTGCTCGGCCAGTTTTTCCTGCCAGTCCCACACGTCGTTGCCCAGCACGGGCTCGGCCGCGAACTTGTCGTTCAGGCGAATCTCGGCAATGCGGTGGATGTTGCGCAGGGCCTCGGCCAGTTCGAACTCGGGGTGGTTGTCCAGGCGCCGCGCAAAGGTGTCGATGATCTCCCGCTTGGGCAGGCCCGTGCCGCGCGGCCCGCGCACGGCCAGGATGAACGGGAAGCCGAAGCGCTCGTTGTAGGCCGCGTTGAGCTGCTGGATGCGCTCGAACTCCTCGGGCGTGCATTGGGTCAGGCCCGCCGTGCTTTGCTCGTTGGTGGATTCGGCCGTGAGGTTTTTCGCCACCATGGCTTTGCCCGCCAGCTCGGGGTGGGCGCGGATCAGGCCCAGCTGGGCGTCCAGCTCGGCAGTGCGCACCACCTGCGCCAGCGCGTGCTTCAGGTGCGCCAGCGTTCGGAAGGGCCGCTGCGCCAGGGCCTGCTCGGCAATCCAGGGCGAGTGTTCGTACAGCCCGTCCAGCAGCGCCAAGGCCTCGGCGGGGCTGGCGGCGTTGAGTTGTTCCAGGGTCAGTGGCATGGTGGTGCTTCAAAAAAGTGAGCTGCTTGCGCTTGTTGGATAAGCGCTGGGGGCAATTTGATTCATCAATGTGGCTCACATGACGGGCGCAGGGTGGTGCTGCGCCCAGTGGCGCGCAATGTCGATGCGCCGCGCCACCCACACCTTGTCATGCTGTGCGATGTGGTCCAGAAAACGCTGCAATGCCGTGATGCGGCCGGGGCGGCCCAACAGGCGGCAATGCATGCCGATGCTCATCATCTTGGGGGCGTTGTCACCGTCGGGGTCGCCCTCGGCATACAGTGCGTCGAAGGTGTCCTTCATGTACTGAAAGAACGGGTCGGCGTGCGAGTAACCCTGTGGCAGGGCAAAGCGCATGTCGTTGCAGTCCAGCGTGTAGGGCACGATGAGCTGCGGTGCCGTGCTGCCATCGGTTTTGCGCACCTTCATCCAGAAGGGCAGGTCATCGCCGTAGTAGTCGCTGTCATATTCAAAGCCGCCAAAGTCGGCCACCAGGCGGCGGGTGTTGGGGCTGTCGCGGCCGGTGTACCAGCCCAGGGGTCTCTCACCCGTCATGCGCTGGATGATGTCCATGGCCTCTTGCATGTGGGCGCGTTCCACCTCTTCAGGGATGTGCTGGTAGTGAATCCACTTGAGGCCGTGGCAGGCGATCTCGTGGCCCAGCTCCACCAAGGCGGCTGTGAGCTCGGGGTGGCGCTGCAGAGCAGTGGACACGCCAAACACCGTGAGCGGCAGATTGCGTTTTTCAAACTCGCGCAGGATGCGCCACACGCCGGCGCGCGAGCCGTATTCGTAGATGCCCTCCATGCTCATGTGCCGCTCGGGGTAGCTGGCGGGGTTGAACATTTCGGAGAGGAACTGCTCGCTGCCCGCGTCGCCATGCAGCACGGCGTTTTCGCCGCCTTCCTCGTAGTTCAGCACAAACTGCACGGCAATGCGCGCACCGCCCGGCCACTGCGCGTGGGGCGGAGTCTTGCCGTAGCCGATGAGGTCGCGGGGGTAGGCTTGGGTGGAGTCGTAGATCATGGGAATGCGGAAAACTTCGGAAGGTCAGGCAGTGATGGGGGCCAGGGCGGCGGCCAGGTCGCTGGCCGGGCGCTTGCGGTCAAAGGTCAGGCTGGCTTCGACATGTTCGAGGTGGCTTTGCATCAGGGCGACGGCGCGTTCTTCGTCGCGCGCGGCCAGGGCTGTCACGATGTCGGCGTGCTCCTCGTGCGAGTGTTCCGCGGCGCTGGCCGACTGGTACATCAGCGTGATCAGGGCGCAGCGGGAGATCAGGTCGCCCAGCATCTGCGCCAGCACCTCGTTGCCCATCAGCTCGGCCATGCGCACATGGAAGTCGCCCAGCAACTCGGTGCGGCTGCTGGCGTCGGCGGTGTCCATGGCGGCCTTCTCGCTGGCCACATGGGTGCGCAGCGCCTTGATCTTGGCGGGGGTTACGCTCTGCACGAAGGCGCGGGTCATCTCGGTCTCCAGCATGCGGCGCACTGCGAACACCTGGCGGGCTTCTTCGACCGAGGGGGTGGACACGAACGCACCGCGCGCAGGCTCCAGCGTGACGAGGCGGTTTTGCGCAAGCTGAAACAGCGCCTGGCGCACCAGCGTGCGCGACACGCCAAAGTGGTCGGCCAGCTTCTGCTCGGCCAGTTTGGTGCCCGGCTGCAGGCGATGCTCTACGATGGCGCGGGTCAGAGCGTCAACAATGGCGCTGGTGGATGAGGATTCCATGGCGGCATGATACGGTGGATGGTGAAAAGTGTATACACTTTTGGTCTACACACTGCAGTCCGGCAGCCTTCGCTGACGGGCCGTGGTCCCCACTTCAGGAGATTCCCTATGGGATTGAGCACCCACGTTCTGGACACCATGAACGGCTGCCCCGCCGCTGGCATGGAGGTGGCCCTGTACTCCACCGACGGCGACAACGCCACCCTCATCAAGCGCCTGGTGCTGAACCACGATGGTCGCACCGATGCCCCACTGTTTGACAACGCCAGCCTGCGCACCGGCACCTACCGGCTGCGGTTTGATGTGGCGGGGTACTTCAAGGCCCGGGGTGTGGAGTTGCCCGAACCCAATTTTCTGAACCAGGTGAGCCTGGACTTCGGCATTGCGCACGCCGACCAGCACTACCACGTGCCCTTGCTGGTCAGCCCGTGGAGCTATTCGACCTACCGTGGGTCGTGAGAGGTACTGCTGCGGTGCGTGGCATCGCGTGGCCGTCTTTACTGGCGCTGCCCGGACCAGGGATGCCAAGCAAGGGCCGCCCCGCAGCGAGGGCATCGTCCCCTTTCCCGAAGTCGCGGAGCGATTTCGAGAGAAGGGGGAAGCGGCGTAGCCGCTCAGGGGGATGTACCTAATGCTGCCCTTCGGTGAGCGTATCGAGCTGGAAATGCCCGCTTTTGTCCCACAACCAAGTGTCGGTGTAGGTGACCTTGCCCATGCGCGTGGGCGCAGGGAAGGGGGCTGCGGCGCGCACGGTGCGTTCGATTTCGGCCACCACCTCGGGGGCGTGTTTGGGAGCACGCATCCAGCGCAGGCGCGTGACCTTGCCCGCGCGGTCGATATCCACCTCCAGCACGCCGATGGCATACAGCATGGGCGGCAGCTTGCCCTTGTACACACGCTGTGCGTTCAGGCCATAAAGGTGGGTGGCGGCGTCTTCGCGGTAGGCGCGTGCCGTGCTGGCGGCAGACGCGCGCGCCGAGCCTGCGGCAGCGGGCACAGGCCCCTTGACGCTGGCGGTGTCCGGGCTGGGCATGGTGCTGTCCTGCGCCGGGGCTGGTGGCTCGGGGGCCGACTTGCAGGCCGCCACCAGCGATGCAACGGCGGCCATGAGTCCGGCAAGCAGCCAGTGGCTGCGGTGGCTGGAGGAGCGCTCGGTGGGGGTGGGCGGCATGATGGCTTTTGTGAACTGAACGATGCCCCGTGGGGCGGGCGACCCTTGGTGGCGTGAAGGATCTGGATTGACTGATGTACTTTTGTTGCTGGACGGCCTTGCAGCCGCCCCCGCCTGTCTGGTAAAGGTGGAGTCTACCGAAGGCTCGGCCCCGCGTGAACCCGGCGCGTGGATGGCCGTGTTCGCAGACCGTATCGTGGGCACCATCGGCGGCGGCCATCTGGAGCTGCAGGCGATTGCCGAAGCGCGCCGCCGCCTGGGCGGTGTGCCTGGCCCGGCCCCGGGGCAGCCACCCATGCGTTTTGCACTGGGCCCGGCGCTGGGGCAATGCTGCGGGGGCGTGGTGTACCTGGGTTTTGAGGTGCTGACCGCTGCCGACCTGGCCCCCGCTGCGGGTCTGCGCGCGCGCCTGTCACCGCGCCAGCACCCCGTGGCACTGTTCGGTGGTGGTCATGTGGGCCACGCGCTGGCGCGGGTGCTGGCGCCGCTGCCTTTTGCGCTGACCTGGATCGACAGCCGCGACGGCATCTTCCCTAGCCCCACGCCCGAGGGCGTAGTCTGCGAACACTCCGAGCCCGTGCAACTGGCTGTGCCCCGCCTGGCGCCGGGCAGCCGCGTGCTGATCATGAGCTTCAGCCATTCCGAAGACCTGGACGTGGTGGCCGCCTGCCTGCGCCGCCAGCGTGAACAGGGCGACCTGCCCTTCATCGGCCTCATCGGCAGCAAGACCAAGTGGGCGACGTTTCGCAATCGCCTGCATGGGCGCGGCTTTGCACAGGACGAACTGGCCCAGGTCACCAGCCCCATTGGTATCCCCGGCATTGAGGGCAAGGAGCCCGAAGTGATCGCCGTGGCGGTGGCTGCGCAGCTGCTGCAGACGCTGAAGGAGGCGGGCTGAGGGTAATTCCGGGCCTCCATGCCTCGGATTGGGGCTGGAGTCGGGAACAATTCCTGCATACACTTTTCAACGGATTTGTTGACGGTTTACGGGTCGCAGCGGTGCCCCGGCGGGTTTGCCCGCCAAGGTGCGCGACCAAAATTTCTGCTCAGAGCGCCCGCAGTGGTGAGCAGGTTGCAAGAACGTGTTTGTGATCTCCCAGGGGTCGCGCAGCGGTCTTTGCGGGATGGGATGCAAGGCGCGGTGCGCAGCCAATAGCTTGGCTATTGGCAAGTGCCGCAACGCCGCAGACCGCCCGCAAAGACCACTGCCCGAAGGGTTGGAGCGAAATCGGGCGATTGAACGCCTCGGCTGCTTGCATGGGCATGAGCCCATGCGGCGCATCCGAGGCATCCACTCATCCCGATTGCGCGCCAACGCGATCCACTGCGAGATCGCAAACACGTTCAATGTGGCGCTGACGCGCCATCAAGGTTGAGATATGGAAAGCTACTTTCTCGACTGGGCCAACCTGCTGTTGCGCTGGGTCCACGTCATCACCGCCATCGCCTGGATTGGCTCGTCGTTCTACTTTGTCTTCCTCGACAGCAGCCTCACGCCGCCCGAAGACGAAGACCTCAAAAAACAGGGCGTCAGTGGCGAGCTCTGGGCCGTGCACGGTGGCGGGTTCTACCACCCGGTCAAGTTCGCCGTGTCGCCGCCCAAGCTGCCCGGCCACCTGCACTGGTTCTTCTGGGAAAGCTACAGCACCTGGATCAGCGGCTTTGCGCTGTTCACCGTGTCGTACCTCTACAGCGCCAGCACCTACCTCATCGACAAGTCGAAGATGGACTGGGCGCCCGCCACCGCCATCGTGGTGGCGCTCGCGTTCTTCGTCGTGTTCTGGCTGCTGTACGACGCCATCTGCCGCATCTTCGGCCAGAGGAAGAACGGCGATGCCATCGTGGGCGCGCTCGTCTTCGTGCTGGTGTGCATCGCCTCGTGGCTGGCCTGCCACTGGTTCGCCGGGCGCGCCGCCTTCCTGCTGGTGGGGGCCATGATCGCCACGGCAATGAGCGCCAACGTGTTCTTCTGGATCATCCCCGGCCAGCGCACCGTGATCGCACAGATCAAGGCGGGCGAACCGGTGGACCCGATCCACGGCAAGCGCGGCAAGCAGCGCAGCGTGCACAACACCTACTTCACGCTGCCCGTGCTGTTTGCGATGCTCAGCAACCACTACAGCTTCACCTGGAGCCATCCGCAGAATTGGCTGGTGCTGATCCTGATGATGTTCGCGGGCGCCGCCATCCGCCAGTTCTTTGTGATGCGCCACGGCTACAAGCTGGGCCGCAACGGCAACCCGCTGCCCTATGCGCTGGTGGGCGTGGTCGTCATCGTGGGCGCCATCGTGTGGATGCGCCCCGCGCCCATGGCTGCTGTCAGTGGTGCTCCTGTTTCAGGAGCTGCTAGCGCAATTGCAGCAAGCGCTAGCGGCCAAAATGACTACAAGTCGGTGCAAGCCGTGCTGGAGCAACGCTGCTACCTGTGCCACGGCGAGGCGGTGCAGATGAAGAACCTGCGGCTCGATTCACCCGACAGCGTCAAGCAACACGCCCAGGCCATCTACCAGCAGGTGGTGGTGCAAAAGCTCATGCCGATGAACAACGCGACCGGCATCACCGATGCGGAGAGGGCGCTGATTGGGCGCTGGTTTGAGGCGGGGGCGGCTACGGGGCCTTGAGGTTTGCAGAGTGTGTTGGTGAACTGGCTTGATTGGGTCAGGAGCCGTCCAAGCTTATAGTCGACGAGCCACATCACACACCGACGCAGACACACCATGGCACTCTACGAAATGAGTAGTGAACACACTCTGTCCACTGTCCCTCTCACCAGTTTCGCAAATATGGGCCTCTATGAAAGGACGCACCTACAGAAAGCGTTGCGTGGGCTGATCTCCGCTATCACACCTGGTGTGGAGACAATGGTCCTTGCTGAAGAGTTTGGAGACTGGGTAGGCGCGAACCGCCGAATCGACCTCCTCTGCCTGGACAAGGATGGAAAGCTTGTCGTTGTAGAACTCAAGCGCGAGGATGGGGCGAGCATGGAGTTACAGGCCATCCGCTATGCGGCGATGATCAGCGCCATGCGCTTCGAGCAAGCTGTCGAAGCCCATCGAAGGTACCTGAGTAGCATCGGTTCAACAGAGGACCCAGAACAGGCCATCCGTGACTTCTTGGAGCTAGACGATGGTGAGCCAGCAGCACTAGACGACGAGGTGCGCATCGTTTTGGCAGCAGCCTCGTTCGGGACGGAGTTAAGCACCACGGTACTTTGGCTCAACAAGCAAGGGCTGGACTTGCGCTGTGTGCAAATGCGCCCACACCTGCTCGACGGACGTCTTCTTCTTGACGTGCAGCAGGTGATCCCACTTCCGGAGGCGGCCCAGTACCAAGTGGCTATTCGCGAAAAAGAAGCGCAACAGGCGGTAGTACGCTCATCAGAGCGCAACATGACCAAGTACCACCTGACTATTGGCGACCGGAGCTACTCAAATTTGGCTGGTCGGAGAGTCATATACGAGGTCATCGCTGAAGCGCTCTCGCAGGGGGTGACGATGGCTGCCATATCCGGCGCGTTGGCTGGTAAAGGAGATAGCGCCTTCTTGTCGGCTGAGGGCCGACTCAATGAAGAGCAGCTGCTTGAGCGAACGGGGAACACCGGAAGCGGCTACTTCAGCCAGGACAGCATGCTTCTTCATGCTGATGGCCGCACTCTGGCGGTATCCAAGCGATGGGGCGATCAGCTCATGGATTCAATCTCAAGCGTTGTGGACCTCATCCCGTCCCCCGCTATCAGTATCGAGGTGTCCTCACCGACTGGGGAACCTGAAGTGGTCAACTTCGAAGGCTACGAGATCAAGCAGGACCAAAGCACCACGATCACCGTGTCTAAAGACGGCATCACCTGCAGCCCCACGAAGCCAGTTCTGAGAAGCCTTGCGGCCAAGCTTGGAGTTGGGATTGTGAATGGCGCTGGCAAGGAGATGAACACTCGGCAGCTAGGCGCCAGGGTCATCGAGTCTGTGAAGGCCCGTGTGGAGTAGTGCAAGGCCGAGCTACTAAGCGAACCCTAAATTGGCATCGCGCGCACATTGAGAAAGCTGCTGGCTGTACCACCGAAAGGAGCGCGAGCTACGTTGAGTTTCGCTTTTGCTAGCCGCCGCAGCGGGATGGCGGTCTACGCATTGAACCTGGGCACAACGTATTAAAGGCTGGCCCCTCAACGACCCCATGAACCCCGCACGGGCTCCCTCCACTACCTACGCCGCCAGCACATCCTGCAACGCTCGCGTGGCAGCTAGCGCGCCCAGGCTCGATTCGGTAAAACCTCCATGCAGCACCACCCCGGTCGCTGCCTGCTTGGCCTCGTGCTTGGCCACGGCTGCCAGGTTGGCCACTTCCTCGGCATGCCGAAACCGCCCCGGCGTGATGCGCACCGCACCAATGGCCAGCGTGGTGCACGGAAAGAACCGTGGCACCCCATGCCGGTCTTCGGCCTGGATGCCACCGGCCTGCCGCGCCGCTTCGTCGAACAGCGTGAGCGCCTCGCGCGCAAAGGCGTCCACGATGTTCTTGCAGCGCTGCAGCCAGTTGCTGCTCTGAAAGATCAGCATGAAATCGTCCCCACCCACATGGCCCACAAAGTCGCGCCGCGCGTCGCAATGCGCCGTGGCCAGACGGGCGACGAGGCGGATCATCTGGTCGCCGCGCCAGTAGCCGTAGTGGTCGTTGAAGGGCTTGAAGTTGTTCAGGTCGGCATAGCACGCCACGAACTCGGTGTGGTTGTCCAGCAGGCGCTGCATGTGCAGGCTGATGGGGATGTTGCCGGGCAAAAAGGTGAGCGGGTTGGCGTGGCGCGCGGCTTCGATGCGGGTTTCTGTCACGGCCCGCACCAGTTGGTCGCCGGTGCCCAGGCCCAGGTAGCGGCCGTTGTCAGTGACGATGTAGCCGTCGTTCAGGTAGCGCTGGTCCTGTGAGGTGAGGATGCCCACAAGCTGGTCCACATCGCAGTCCAGTTCCACAACGCGCGGTGCGTGGTTGGCAAACGCCAGGCACGATTTGCGGCCGTGCACCTCGCGGAAGTACGGTGTGGCGTAGTGGTTCATGAACTGCTGGCGGTTGATGAGCGCCACGGGGCGAGTGCCGTCCACCACGGCCAGGGCGTGCAGGTCGGTGTACTGGCGGAACATGGCCGCCACGGCATCGTTGTTGGTGGCCGGCGCGGCGGTGGGCGCCTGCACCACCAGCAGGCTGCGCAGGATGCCGGGGCGCGCCGTCTGGCCCAGGTGCGGCAGCACGGCCACGCGGCGGTCCTGCATCACTTCGAGTGCCGTGCCTTCTACCGTGTCGCGCGGGGCGTGGGCAGGGCGGCCCAGCAGCCAGCCCTGGCCGTAGGGGACATCCAGGTCCCGCAGCGCACGCAGGTCATCGCGTGTCTCGATGCCTTCGGCTATCAGCTTGGTGCCAAACATATGGGCTATGCCCTTGATGGCCTGCAGCATCTGCAGGTTCTCGGGCTGGTTGCTGATGTCGCGGATGAAGTACTTGTCGATCTTCACGAAGTCGGGCTTCACCTCGGACCACAGCCGCAGGCTGGAGCGCCCGTCGCCAAAGTCGTCCAGCGCCAGCCGCGCGCCGCAGGCGTGCAACGCCTTGATGGCCTGGCGCAGCTGGGGCATGTCGGTCACGCGCTCGTGCTCGGTGATTTCCAGCACCAGAAGGCGTGCGCTCACGCCAAAGCTGCGCACGGCCTCGCCCAGCATCGGCGCGCCCACCAGCGCCACGCCGTGCACCAGCGCGTCGGCGCTGATGTTCACAAACAGGCGGCCTGGTGCCTTCTGAACGCCCCACTGCTGCAAGGCGGTGAACACGCACAGCAGCTCGAAGTCTTGCAGGATGTGTTCGCGCCGCGCCAGCTCCAGCAAGGCATCGGGCGTGTGCAAAGAGGTGCCCTCGGGGCCGCGGATCAGGGCTTCGTGGGCATACACGCTGCCTTCGCGCAGGTCGGCCAGGGGCTGGAACACGCAGTACAGCCCGCCCTCGCGCATCAGCCGCGCCAGGGGGCCGGTGCCCTGGCGGGCGGCGGGTGACAGCAGTGCCATCATCGCCTCCAGTCGGCTCCATGGGGTGTTGTGCATGGCGGTTGTGGGTCCCTGAGCAAGGGTGCCGACGATACCGGTGGCGTGTGACATCCTGGTTACAGAGTGATGACGGCCCCGCAGCTGCACAAGGTGCGGCATGCACCCATCCCCGCGCTTTTTTGAAGGCCCTGTTTGATGTCGCTGCGCACAGCGCGCAGCCCCTGAATGGCATGCGCCAGTGGTTGCCCCAGCCGCCCAGCCGCGAGAGCGGGGGGCGCACCCTGGTGCTGGGCGTTGGCGAGTTTTGCCTGGGCTTGGCGCAGGCGCTGCAGGCCTGCGCATTGACGACCACCTGGCGCGCAACGACGCCTGTGGGTTTTTGCGGGGCTCGACGACCTGCTGGTCACCGGCCCCACGCACACCAATGTGAATGATTTTCGAGTGCTACTGATTTTGTAGCTGCTTAGGCATATTGCACTGGCGCCTGGGGCTGCTGGGGCTTGAAAAGGGCCCCAGGTGCTGCGTGCAGGCCTCAGAAGCGGTGGCGGATGCCCACGCCCACGCTGCTGCCCTTGGCCTGGTTCGTGATGCGGTCAGCCATGGCCATCACGTACACGTCGGTGCGCTTGGACAGGAAGTAGTCATATCCCACGGTGAAGGTCTTGCGCGAGATGTCGGTGGCGCTCAGCGTGGTTTGCGCCCACGATGCCAGTACCTTGCCGGTGGCGCCCACGGGCACCGACACGCCCAGTTGCGTGGTCTTGGCCTTGTTGGTGGTGTTGTCTGCCTTGGCCTGGCCGTAGCTCGCAAACGCCTTGACCACTGTGAAGTCGTAGGCGCCGCCCAGCATCCAGTCGGTCTTGGTGGTGCCCAGGTAGGTGCTGGGCACGGCGGGGTTGCTCATCTGGTCGCGCTCATAAAACGCAGTGACGGTGATGGGGCCGTTGAAGTACAGCGCGTTCACACCGATGTTTTTCTTGCCGCTGTCGCCCGCAATCTCGCCAAACTGGTACTGCAGGTTGGCCGTCAGGCCGCCCATGCTGGGCGTGCTGTAGGTGATCTGGTTTGACCAGCCTGTATCGGACGGCGTGGTGGAACCCCAACCCGTGCCGTTGAACAGCGGCACGTTCATGTGCAGGATGAGCGGTGCAAACGTAAACGAGTCGCCCATCGGGTTCGACAGAATCGACGGCAGGAAGTTGGGCGCCATGCTGCGGCCCAGCGTCACGGTGCCAAAGCCACCCGACAGGCCCACGTTGGCATCGCGCGAGAAGAAGGTGTCGTTGGCAAACCGGCCCTGCACGCCGCTGTCCACCTTGATGAATGAGGTCAGTGCAAAGTTGGCCTTCAGGCCGCCACCCAGGTCTTCGGTGCCCTTCACGCCAAACCACGAGGTGGTCATGCCCCCGCTGTTGACGACCGAAGCGCGGCCGGCGTCGCCAGCGTTTTTCATGGAGCCGACGAATACATCGGTCAGGCCCATCAGCTGGACGGAGCTTTGGGCCTGGGCCCCGGTGGCGCACAGCAGGGCGCCGCCGAGCGATAGAGTCAGTGCAATCAGGTTTTTTTTCATGGAGTGATTCCTGGGGATGAAAGCGCCGGAGGTCCGGCGGGGGCAAGAGGAGACGCAGCCCCTGTTGCACCGTGATGCAGGTCGGGGCCCGCAGATAGGGCATCGCAAGTTCCATGCCCTGGTGCAACACCTGTTTACATCTCTGTCGGGCGCCCTCAGCGCGCACCCATGCACGGTGGTGGCGCAGTTTTCGTGTGTTTTGGCGCAAACCTGGGGCGCGCGGGGCGGGCGACATGGTGCGGTTTTGATGTGGCTCAATGCCGCAGGCGCAGCCGCACGGCACAGTCCGTCCCATGCTGCCCTCTACCTATTTCTCACTGCCCGCCGAAACCGAGGTGATTGCCGCCGGTGAAGTGCTGCGCAGGCGCAACGAGGTGCTGACGTCTGTGCTGCACCTCGAAAGTGGCCGCGTGCTGCGCGGTGTGCTCGACGATGGCTACCTGCGCCACCAGCTGGGGGCCGTGGAAGGGCCGTTCTGGCTCGATGCCGCGTCGGCCCTGATGGGCATGCCGCTGCCGGTGGACATGGTGGCTGATACCCGTGTGCAGGTGCGCCGCCTGCCCATCGAGGAGTTTCGCCGCAGCCTTGCAGAAATGCCGGCGGGTGCACGGGGCCTGTTGCTCGACATGGCGCAGGGCTACCGCCAGCAGTCCGAGCTGGCCGTGAGCCGCCTCGCGCAGGATGCCGAATCGCGCTGCGCGCAGTGGTTGCTCAACCACGCCCAGCCCGACCACAGCGGCACCATGCAGGTCACGCTGCACCAGCGCAAGCGCCTGATTGCGGCGCAGTTGGGTATCGCCCCCGAAACCTTCTCGCGCGTGCTGCGCCATCTGCGGGAACTGGGCCTGATCCATGGCACGGGCAATGTGCTGAACCTGCCCCAACCCCGGGCGCTGCAGTCAATGGCCGGTTGCTGAACTGAACCCAGCGTGGATGGCTTTGGCGCCGCGCGAAAAATAGCGCGCACCGCCTCTGCTACTGGCGCGCCGCCCGCCAGCGCACCCGTGGAACTGGCTTTGCCAGGCCACTGGGTGCGTCCCCCTCCGGGGGAAGCCGCGCAGCGGCTCTGGGGGGCTTCCTCGTCAGGGTTTGTCCTTGGGTTTCACTGAGGGTTCTACCCAAGCCCTGGGCTGCAGGGGCTGCGTATATTTGTTGGGACCTGTCCGGTTTGACCTGTCCCCATGCCCAACGCCACCCCTTCGCGCCCATCGGGCGCTCCCTGCGCGGAGTGTCCATGACGCCCCCGACCCACCCTGCGCCGCCACAGGACGCGCCGGGCTGGTCAATGCCCGGTCCGCTGGTGTTGCGGCTGGTGCTGGTGGCGGTGCTGGCCGTGGGGCTGTCGGGGGCGGTGTCGGCGTGGCTGGTTACGCGGGCCTCCGGGCAAGAGGCCATGCGGCGGGTGGTGAGCCAGCAGACCGATGAGGTCGAGGTGGTGGCCCGCCTGCTGGCCAGCAAGATCGAGCAAAGCCAGAAGGTGTTGCGCACGGTGGCCGCTGGTATTACGCCCGCCATGCTCGAATCACCCTCGGCCCTCGAATGGCTGCTCCAGCAGGGCCTGCCCGCCGTGCAGTTCTTTGATGCGATGCAGGTCGCCCGCGACAATGGAGAACTGCGGCTGAACTTGCGTGGGGGGCGGCTGGACAAGGCCTCCAACCTGGACCCCGCCGAGCGCGATGCGCTGCGCCGCACGCTCATCGACGGCAAGCCGCTGGTGTCCGAGCTGATTGCCGGGCGCACCAGCGACGCGCGTGTGATGTTCACCATGCCGCTGCACCGCGAAGACGGCACTGTGCTGGGTGTGGTGGCGGGTGCGTTGCGCCTGCAATCGCAGGGCCTGCTGCCGCCGTCCATGACGCTGCCCGCGCGCGATGATTCTCGGCTGCTGGTGTTTACGCGCGACGGCACCATCCTCTCGCACTCGGACCCGACCCGCATCATGGGCAAGGTGAGCGACGAGACGGGCCTGGCGCCCGTCTACAGCCGCTGGCTGGAGCAGGCCCAGCCAGTGGTAGGGCGGGGCACGACCCATCTTGAAGACCAGCACATCGTCAGCATGGCGGGCATGCCGCTGCCGCAATGGATCGTGGCGCGGGTCAGCCCCTCGCAGGCGCTGCTGGCGCCACTGCAGGGTGCACAGCGCGAAGCCTGGTGGCTGGCCGCCGCCAGCATGGCGCTGTGCATGCTGCTCGTGGCCGGGCTGATGGCCTGGATGGCGCAGCCGCTGGCGCAGCTCACGCACAGTGCCCGCCAGCTGCTGCGGCGCAGCACGCGTGCTGGCCCGCCGCAGGGCACCGTCGCCTGGCCGCGGGCGGGGGGTGAAGTGGGCGAACTGGTGCAAATGTTCCAGGGCATGGTGCAGCAAGGCAGCCTGCAGCAGCAGCACAAGGCCACGCTGGACGGGCAGTTCCAGGCCGTGCTGGACAGTGCCTCCGTGGGCATCGTCATCTCGCGCCACGGCATCCTGGAGGTGGTGAGCCGGCAGGCCTGCCTGATGCTGGGCTACACCGAGGGCGAACTGCAGGGCCATCCGGCGCGCACCCTGTATGCCAACGATGCCGAATACGGCCGCATTGGCGAGCGTGTGCAGGCCGAGTTCGCCGCACATGGCGCCTTCGACGGCGATGTCTGCTTCATGCGCAAGGATGGCACCCCCGTGTGGGCCCGCGTGCAGGGCCGTGGCGTGCGGCCCGACGAGATGGCGGGCGGCACCGTCTGGATTTTGGAGGACATCACCGCTGCACGCGAGGCACAGATGCAGCAGGCGTGGGAGCGCACGCACGATGCCCTGACCCAGCTTTACAACCGCAATGCGTTTGACGAGCGCCTGGGCCTGCTGCTGGCCGAACGCTCGATGCGCCCGCGCGCACCGGATGCAGACAGCAGCGAAGCAGCCGGGGACGGCGTGGTGCTGTTTTTGGATCTGGACCACTTCACCGTGGTCAATGACATTGCCGGGCATGACGCGGGCGACGATGTGCTGCGCCACGTGGCCCGCTTGCTCGAATCCCAGGTGCGCCAGATCGGCTGGGCCGCGCGGCTGGGCGGCGACGAGTTTGCGGTGGTGCTGCCCGGATGCGCGCTGGCACGGGGCCAGGCGGTGGCGGAGCAGCTGCGCGCCTCGGTACAGGCGTGGGAGCCTTCGTACCAGGGGCGCAGCTTCACGCTGGGGGTGAGCATCGGGCTGGTGGTGCTGGATGCGAGTCTGCAGGATGTGCCGTCGGTGCTGTATGCGGCCGACATGGCGTGCTACGACGCCAAGCGCGCGGGGCGCAACCGGGTAGAGACGCGCCATGCGAGCCAGGCGACGGCGTCGGGGCGGATGGCGCTGGGAGCGGCGTGAGCAGATTCCAAAAGATTTTGGGGTGTAGCGCTGGCTGGTAATGCGCTGACAGCTATCTTTTTTGAAGTCTATGGTTTGGTGAATGCTGAGGAGTGCACGGTGGCGCTTACTCGCATCCCAAGCACGCCCGAGACAAGCACTACAGGCTATATGCTATAAAAATGGTAGCTATTTACGCTTGTCTGGTAAGCGGTAGAGCCAAAAAACATTACAAAATCCGCCCGTGCCACCACACCGACAGCCCGGCTGCCAGCAACGCCAACGTTGCCCCCAGCAACGCCAGCAATGACGAGATTTCGGTTTCCCGCTTCTCCACCGTCAGCCGTGAGCTGAGCGTCTCGTACACCTTCTTCAAATCTGCGGCGGTGGCCGCGTGGAAGTACTCGGCGTTGGTGCGCGTGGCCACGGCCTTCAGGGTTTCTTCGTCCAGCCGCACCCGCATGGACCAGCCTTCAAAGCCGATGGTCTCCCCCGCCACCGTACCCACCCCCACGGTGTAGACCCGCACCCCCCGGTCGGCCGCCCATTTGGCGGCCTCCAGTGGGTCCACGCCAGTGGTGCGCTGGCCGTCGGTCAGCATGATGATGGCGGCCGAGGTGTAGGAGCCGGGCGCCACAGGTGTGAACGCCTTGGCCGGGTCTTGTTTGCCAATTTCGTCAATGGGTTTGGGTCGCATGGCCTGGCGGCCGCCCAGGGCGGAGATGTCGATGCCCGCGTCGGGGAAGATGGTGGCCAGCGACAGCATGATGCCGTTGCCCGTGGCCGTGCCGCGCTGGAGCTGAAAACTGTCGATGGCTTTGACGAGGTCTTCGCGGCTTTGCGTGGGCAGCTGGGCCAGCTGGGCGCTGCCCGCAAAGGCCACGATGCCCACACGCACATGGCGTGGCAGCTCGGCGATGAAGGCCTTGGCGGCGTTCTGCGCAGCGGTGAGGCGGTCGGGCTCCACATCGGCAGCGCGCATGCTGCCCGAGACATCCATGGCCAGCATGATGGTCTGGTCCTGCGAGGGCAGGGTGATGATGGCCAGCGGGCGTGCGGTGGCCAGCAGCAGCGCCACCAGCGCCAGCAGAAAGAGTGCGGGCGGGATGTGGCGGCGCAGGTTCTGGCCGGGGCCCATGGCCTCGCGCACCAGCGACAGGCTGGAATAGCTCAGGGCCGTTTTCTTTCGCCGGTGCAGCAGCCACCAGTACATCAGTACCAGCAGGGGCACGACCAGCAACAGCCAGAGCAGGGTGGGCCAGAGAAAAACCATGGTGTGTTCCTTCGGGCGGGGACGTGGTTCGTTCAGGCGGCGTGCTGCGCCGGATCTGCAGCGCGGGAGGGCGCGGCTCGGGAGGTGCGTACCCGGCGCTGGCGCAGATCCATGAAACGCAGCAGGGCATCGACCAGATCGTCGTCGGTGCACAGCTCCAGCGTGTCGGCGCCCGCGCGGGTCAGGCCTTCGCGCAGCACGGCCTCGCGCTCGGCCGCCAGGCGGGCGAAGCGGCGGCGAAAGCCCGCGTCGTGGGTGTCCACCTGCAGCTGCTCGCCGCTTTCGGCATCGCGCAGCGTGATGAGGCCCACATCGGGCAGTTCCAGCTCCAGCGGGTCGAGCAGGCGCACGGCCACCACGTCGTGCCGCTGGGCGAGTTGGGCCAGGGGCTTTTCCCAGCCGGGTGCGCTGATGAAGTCGGACACCACAAAAACCGTGGAGCGGCGGCGCAGGTTGGCCAGGCCCGTTTGCAGCAAACGGTGCAGTTCTGTGGCGCCTCCGCCGGGTTTGGATGTGCCGGTGGCAGGGGCGGGCGGTGTCAACAGCCTGTGCACCAGATGCAGCACATGGGCGCGGCTGTTGCGGGGCGGTAGCACCGCATCCACAGCGCGGGCGGGTGCATTGCCTGCGCCGTAGAGCATGGCGCCCACGCGGTTGCCGTGGCGTGTCAGCAGGCGCGACAGCACGGCCACAAAGCCGGTCAGGATGTCGCGCTTGGCGTTGCCCTGCGGGCCGAAGTTGATGGACGGGCTCAGGTCCAGCAAAAACCAGGCGGACATCTCGCGGTCTTCGGTGAACACGCGCACGTGGGGGATGTTCAGACGCGCGGTCACGTTCCAGTCGATGTGGCGCACGTCGTCATGCGGCTGGTATTCGCGCAGGTCGGCCAGGTCCAGGCCGCTGCCGCGCATCAGCGTGCGGTAGTCGCCCTGCAGCAGGCCGTCCAGGCGGCGGATCACTTTCCACTCCAGCTCGCGCAGCAGCCGTTCGGCCTGCCCCGGCAGGGTGGGCAGCGTGTGGACCGTGGCTGAAGTGGTGTCAGGCAACTTTTTGCTCATGATGCAGAGGCCGAGCAGGCGCCGGTATCTTGGCCATGATGCGCTTGACGAGGGCATCGGCATCCAGCCCTTCGGACAGCGCCTCGTACGACAGCGCGATGCGGTGGCGCAGCACGTCGGCCGCCAGGTCGGTCATGTCTTCGGGCAGCACGTAGTTGCGCCCGCGCAGCATGGCCAGGGCCTGGGCGCCCTCTGCGAGGGCAATGGTGGCGCGCGGGCTGGCGCCGCAGCTGATGTAGCCGGTCAGGTCCTTGAGGCCATGCCGCGTGGGCTCTCGGGTGGCGGCCACCAGCTTCACGGCGTATTGCAGCATCGACGGGTCTACATACACCGTGCGGCATTCGGCCTGCAGCGCTGCCAGCTGCGCGGTGGTGGCCACGGGCAGCACCTGCACGGGCACATCGAGCGCGCGCTGGGCGATCACGAACTCTTCCTCCTCGGACGGATAGCCCAGCAGCACTTTCATCATGAAGCGGTCCACCTGGGCTTCGGGCAGCGCGTAGGTGCCTTCGGTCTCGATGGGGTTCTGGGTGGCCATGACCAGGAAGGGCTCGGGCACCTTGTGGGTCTCGCCCGCAATCGTCACCTGGCGTTCCTGCATCACCTCCAGCAGGGCGCTTTGCACCTTGGCGGGCGCGCGGTTGATTTCGTCGGCCAGCAGCAGGTGGGTAAAGACCGGGCCCAGCGTGGTGCTGAACTCGCCGGTTTTCTGGTTGTACATGCGCGTGCCCACCAGATCGGCGGGCACCAGGTCGGGCGTGAACTGGATGCGCTTGAAGCTGCCCTGGATGGTGCTGGCCAGCGTCTTCACCGTCAGCGTCTTGGCCAAGCCTGGCACACCTTCGACCAGCAGATGGCCCTGCGCGAGCATGGCCACCATGACCCGCTCGAGAAAGCGGTCCTGGCCCACCACCACGCGCTTGACTTCGTAGAGCACCTGCTCCATCAGGGTGGCGGTGGCGGCGTTGTTCATGGCAGAGGGCGATGGGGTGGTTTCCATGGTGCTCCTTGTGAAGGGTCGGGATCAGAACGGGGGCATGCCAACGGCAGAAGCCGCGTTCTCGATGGGCACCGCAAACCCGATGCCGATGAAGGTGCGTGCCGACGTGGGGTTCAGGATGGCGGTGACGATGCCCACCACCTCGCCATCGAGCGTGACCAGTGGGCCACCGGAGTTGCCGGGGTTGGCCGCAGCATCGAACTGGATCAGGTTGCTGAGCTGGCGCTTGCCTTCGGGCGAGGTGAATTCGCGCTGGAGGCCCGAGACCACGCCCGCTGAGGCCGAAGGCCCGATGCCGAACGGGAAGCCCACGGCCACCACGTGGTCGCCGGGGCGCAGGTCCTGGGTGGAGCGCAGCGGGGCTGCGAAGAGGTCATCGGGTACTTTGTGGGCTTGCAGCACGGCCAGGTCGTTTTCGGGCTGGGCGCCCGTGATGCTGGCGGTGGTTTCCAGGCCATCGTGGAAGGTGATGGCAATGCGGTCCGCGCCCGCCACCACGTGCAGGTTGGTCAGGATGATGCCTTTGTCCACAATCACCACGCCCGTGCCAATGCCGCGTTCCACCTCTTCCTTGCCGTTTTTGCTGCGGCCGTAGCCCACCACGCGCACGATCGAGGGAGAGATCGCTTCCACAGCGCGGGCGGCGGCGGAGGGCGGGGTGGTCGTCTCCAGCGTGCGCAGCACGGCGGCATCGATGTCTTCCTGGGTGATCCGCTGGGCGGCGGGGCGTTGGTGCAGCCACAGGCTGTAGAGCAGCAATGTGGTCAGCAGCGCGATCAGTGCCCACAGGGCGTACAGATGGCGCCGCGACAGAGCCGTGCCCGCCATTTGCTTGGTGGCAGGGGTTGGAGAGGGCTCCATCACACTGGCCGCAGGTTGTTCGGTGGGCGCAGGCGCTTTTTCAACCGGCTCGGGTGGGGCGCGGCGGGTGTGGCGGGAGCTGCTGTAGAGGGCGGGCCGGGGCATCCTGTCACCTTTTCTACGGAAGACGCCGCGAGACGGCGCACGGTTTTCACGTTAGCACGGATCGCTGCAGAGTGCACTTGCAAGGTTTCACGCCGAGGGAGCGGTCGGGGCTGATGGGGCATCATCACTCCATGACTGTCTGGATCGATACCCATTGCCACCTGGATGCGCCCGAATTTGACCCCGACCGCGATGCCGTGCGTGCCCAGGCGCGGGCCCAGGGCGTGGCCCATTGTGTGATTCCGGCGGTGGAGTGCAGCAACTGGGCCACGGTGCGCGGCCTGGCCCATCGGCATGGCGATAGCTATGCGCTGGGCATTCACCCCCTGTATACAGGGCGCGCGCACGACGCAGATCTGGAGCTGCTGGCGCAGGAGCTGGAACAGCACCGTGCTGACCAGCGCCTGGTGGCCATCGGAGAGATTGGCCTGGATTACTTCGTGCCGGGCCTGGACCCAGCCCGGCAGGAGCAGTTCTATCGCGCGCAGCTTCAGCTGGCGCGCCGGTTCGACCTGCCCGTAATCCTGCATGTGCGCCGCTCGTCCGACAAATTGCTCAAGGGCTTGCGGGAGCTGCCGGTACAAGGCGGTATCGCCCATGCCTTCAACGGCAGCGTGCAGCAGGCGCAGGCGTTCATCGCCCTGGGCTTCAAGCTGGGGTTTGGCGGCGCGATGACCTACGACCGGGCGCTGCAGCTGCGCCGCCTGGCGGCAGAACTGCCCGCAGAGGCCCTGGTGGTGGAGACCGATGCGCCGGACATCCCGCCCCATTGGTTGTATGCCACCGCCGCCCAGCGGCTCGAAGGCCTGCCCCAAGGGCGCAATGCACCCGGCGAACTCCCGCGCATTGCAAGCGCATTGGCCGAGCTGCGCAGTCAGCCGCTGGAGGATTTGGCGGGTATCACCTGTGCCAATGCGCTGGTGGCGCTGCCCCGGTTGCAGGCTCTGGTCTCCGTCTGATCCACCAATTGGTAGGTTTTTAGGAGGCTAGCGCTTTGTGGTAAAGGGTTTACAGCTATCGTTTTTTTTGAGGATGTCGCGGGGTTGCTGACGGGTTTCGGTTCAGAATCGGCGGATGCCCGACGCCGCTCTGACGCAGCCCCCTCCGCTCCCTGATGCTCCGGCGCCAGCCCCGCCGATGCGCCTCCAGGGGCTGCCGCCGGTGGTGTCTGCAGGCACGGTGGTGCTGGTCCTCGGAAGTTTTCCGGGGGCTGCCTCCTTGCGGCTGCGCCAGTACTACGCACACCCGCAAAACCATTTCTGGAAGATCTTGCAAGCGCTATGGCCGCAGCATCCCTTGCCGCCCGCAGGGGCCGAAGGGTATGCCGCACGTTGCGACTGGTTGCTGGCAAGGGGGCTTGGCCTGTGGGATGTGTATGCGAGCTGCGAGCGGGAGGGCAGCCTGGACACCAGCATCCGCAATGCGCAGGTCAACGACTTTGCGCGCCTGCAGGCGGTGTGTCCGCAGCTCGCCGCCGTCGCCCACAATGGGGGTGAGAGCTTCAAGCATGCCCCGGCGGTGCTCGGCAGCTTCCGGCCCCCCCGCGCTGCGGCGCATGATGATGTGCTTTCCGATCAGCGCGTGGGCACGGGTTCCGGGCCTGGTTCCGCCCGCTCTGTCGCATCGCACCGTCTGCCCTCGACCAGCCCGGCCAATGCCTCCTGGAGTTTTGAACGTAAATTGGCTGCCTGGGCGGACCTGATGGCGGCCCACCGCCTGCTTTGATTGTTGTGAATGACCCGCAAAAAAGAAAAATCACAAGAATTGCCCGAAGTCAGCGTCTCTGATGACGGCGAAGTGCGCCACCTGCACCTGGGCACCCCGTGGATTCAGGGGTCCATGCGCGTTGCTGAGCCTTTTGAACTGGAACTGGAGTACGTGCAGCGCATGATGGCGTGGCTGTTGTTTGCCGACCTGCCCCAGGTGTCCAAGGGGCATGCCATGCAGCTCGGGCTGGGGGCCGGTGCCATCACCAAGTTCTGCCACAAGAAGCTGCGCATCTGCACCACGGCCATCGAGCTCAACCCACAGGTCTTGGCGGTATGTCGGCAATGGTTCAAGCTGCCGCCCGATGGCCCCAAGCTGCGGGTGGTGCTGGCCGATGCGGCGCAAGAGATCAAGAACCCCATGTGGCAGGGCACGGTGGATGCGCTGGCGGTGGACCTGTACGACCATGAGGCCGCAGCGCCGGTGCTCGACAGCGCAGACTTCTACGCCGACTGCCGCGCCTTGCTGACCGACACGGGGTGCATGACGGTCAACCTGTTCGGGCGGGCGTCCAGCTTTGAGCGCAGCCTGCAGAGCATGGCGGCGGCCTTTGGTGACAAGGCACTCTGGGCCTTCAAGCCCACGCGAGAAGGCAACACCGTGGTGCTGGCCCAGAAGACGCCAACGCGCCCCAAGCGGGCGGAACTCGACGTGCAGGCGCAGGCCATCCAGGCGCGCTGGGACCTGCCGACCACCAAATGGCTGCGGGCATTCAAGCCCGTCGCGGCCTGAGCCCCCGGGCAGCCCACAGCCCCGTTTCGGAAAGGTATCTGATGAAAACAATCTCCGCTTCCCTGGCCAGCACTGCGGCGCGACCCTACGTCGGTCCGGTGGACTGGCGACGTATGGTGCAGTGGCTCAGCGATGACGAAGTCATCTCCCAGGAAGAAGCTCAACGCACCATCGCCCGCTGCTCGCAGGCGGAAAGCTCCCAGCATGCGCTGGTGCGCCTGGCCAACGTGGCCATGGAACGTGCCAGCGATGGCAAGCCGCTGGACATCGAGGCGCTGTCTGAATACCTGGCCAAGCGGGCAGGCCTGCCTTATTTGCGGATCGACCCGCTCAAGGTGGACGTGGGGCGCGTGGCCGAAACCATGAGCGCCACTTATGCAGAGCGCCACAAGGTGTTGCCCGTCCAGGTCACCCCCAAGGAAGTGGTGGTGGCTACGGCCGAGCCCTTCATTGAGGACTGGGTGGCGGAGGTGGAGCGCCAGTCCCGGCGCACGGTGCGCCGCGTGGTGGCCAGCCCGCTGGACATTCACCGGTTTACTGCAGAGTTTTTTGCCCTGGCCAAGTCCGTGCGTGCCGCGCAGAAGGCAGGGGGCAACTCCGGGGGCAGCAGCTTCGAGCAGCTGGTGGAACTGGGCAAGAGCAACAAGCAGCTCGACGCCAACGACCAGGGCGTGGTCAAGGTGGTGGACTGGCTCTGGCAATATGCCTTTGACCAGCGCGCGAGCGACATCCACCTGGAACCCCGGCGCGACCAGGGCGTGATCCGTTTTCGCATCGACGGCGTGCTGCACCCGGTCTACCAGATGCCGATGGGCGTGCACAACGCCATGGTCTCGCGCATCAAGCTCCTGGGCCGCATCGACGTGGTGGAAAAGCGCCGTCCGCAGGATGGCCGCATCAAGACGCGCAACCAGCGTGGGGACGAGGTGGAAATGCGCCTGTCCACTCTGCCCACGGCGTTTGGCGAGAAGATGGTCATGCGGATCTTTGACCCGGACAACGCCGTCAAGGATCTCGACGCCCTGGGCTTTGCCCAGCACGATGCCGAGCGCTGGGAGGCGCTGGTCAAGCGCCCGCACGGCATCATTTTGGTGACCGGACCCACGGGCTCGGGCAAGACCACCACGCTGTATTCCACCTTGAAGCGCGTGGCGACCGAAGAGGTGAACGTGAGCACGGTGGAAGACCCGATCGAAATGATCGAGCCGAGCTTCAACCAGACCCAGGTGCAGCCCCAGCTCGACTTCAATTTTGCCGAGGGCCTGCGTGCCCTCATGCGCCAGGACCCGGATATCATCATGGTGGGCGAAATCCGCGACCTGGAGACGGCCGAGATGGCCATCCAGGCTGCGCTGACCGGGCATCTGGTGTTCTCCACACTGCACACCAACGACGCCCCGTCGGCCATCACCCGCATGATGGAACTGGGCGTGCCCCCCTATCTGCTCAATGCCACGCTGCTAGGGGTGCTGGCCCAGCGGCTGGTGCGCACGCTGTGCAAGCAGTGCAAACAAAAGGACGAAACGGCGCAGCGCGAAACGCTGGTGGAGGTGGTCAAGCCCTGGAAGCTCAGTGGCGGCTATCACCCCTACAAGCCCGTGGGCTGCGTGGATTGCCGCATGGGTGGATTTCGGGGGCGTATGGGCCTGTATGAATTGCTCACCGTGACCGAGGCGCTCAAGGAGAAGATCAACCAGGCGCCTTCAATCGACCAGTTACGCCGCCAGGCCGTGCAGGATGGCATGCGGCCCTTGCGCCTGGCAGGCGCGCTGCGGGTGGCAGAGGGCCTGACCACACTGGACGAGGTGATTGCTGCGACACCGCCGCTGGAGTGAGACCTTGAACCAGCTCCGCAGGAGCAAGGGATGTCCTGCATAACTCCCTGCGGTCTGTGATAGCGCGGCCTCGGTCAGTCCACTGCGTTGCTTTTCTTGCCAATAGCCATGCTATTGGCCGCAAAAAGACGCCTTGCGGCCTTTCCCGATCCGCACCACCACGGACGCGCGAGGGTTATGCAGGACATCCCAAGCGTTACCGGATGTAGGTGGAATCCACATCCGCGCGGGCCTTGGTTGCACGCACAATCGCGCAGTCGAGATTTCCCGCCAAGGAGACAATTCGTGAAAATCAAAAGTCAAAAAGACTTCTTTGCCGGCCTCATGTTCATGGGGGTTGGTGTTGCGTTTGCGTGGGGAGCCACCACGTACAACGTCGGAAACGGGGCCCGCATGGGCCCGGGTTACTTCCCGCTGCTGCTGGGTATCTTGCTGGCCATCATCGGCGGCGCGATCACCTTCAAGGCCACCACGGTCGAAACCCAGGACGGTGACAAGATTGGAAAGTGGGCCTGGAAGCCGCTGTTCTTCATCCTGGCTGCGAACTTTACCTTCGGTATCTTGCTCGGCGGCTTGCCCAGCCTGGGTATTCCGGCGATGGGCCTCATCGTGGGCATCTATGCACTGACCTTCATTTCCAGTCTGGCTGGTAACGAGTTCAATGCAAAGGCGGTATTCGTGCTGGCCACGATACTTGCCATCGGCAGCTACGTGGCATTTGTCTGGGCGCTCAAGCTGCAGTTCCCTGTGTGGCCGAGTTTCATCACTGGTTAAGCAGGAGCACCGACCATGGATCTTATTAACAACTTGTCGTTGGGTTTTGGTGTTGCGTTCACCTTCCAGAACCTGATTTACTGCTTTGTGGGCTGCTTGCTGGGCACGCTGATTGGCGTGCTCCCAGGCATTGGCCCGGTGGCGACCATCGCCATGTTGCTGCCTGCCACCTACGCGCTGCCTCCCGTGGCTGCGCTCATCATGCTGGCCGGTATTTATTACGGTGCCCAGTACGGCGGCTCCACCACCGCCATTCTGGTGAATCTGCCGGGTGAATCATCTTCAGTGGTGACCGTGATTGACGGATACCAGATGGCGCGCAAGGGGCGCGCGGGGCCGGCACTGGCGGCTGCAGGCCTGGGTTCGTTCTTTGCGGGCTGCGTGGGTACGCTGATCCTGGCGGCCTTTGCACCTCCGCTGACCGAAGTTGCCTTCAAGTTCGGCCCTGCCGAGTATTTCTCGCTGATGACACTGGGGTTGATCGGTGCGGTGGTGCTGGCTTCTGGCTCGCTTCTCAAAGCTGTGGCCATGATCGTGCTGGGTCTGCTGATGGGCCTGGTGGGTACCGACGTGAACTCGGGTGTGGCGCGCTTCAGCTTCGACATTCCTGAACTGACCGACGGCATTGGTTTTGTCACCATCGCCATGGGTGTGTTCGGTTACGGTGAAATTATTGCGAACCTGTCACGCCCTGACGACGAGCGTGAAGTGTTCACGGCCGAGGTCCATGGCTTGTTCCCGACCAAGGAAGACTTCAAACGCATGATTCCTGCCGTGCTCCGTGGCACGGCGCTGGGCTCGGCGCTGGGCATTCTGCCGGGCGGTGGCGCATTGCTTTCGGCTTTTGCCGCCTACACCATTGAGAAGAAGACCAAGCTCCACCCTGGTGAGGTGCCCTTCGGTCAAGGCAATATTCGCGGTGTAGCGGCCCCTGAGTCTGCCAACAACGCGGGATCGCAAACCTCGTTCATTCCGTTGCTGACGCTGGGTATTCCCCCCAATGCCGTGATGGCGCTGATGGTGGGTGCGATGACCATTCACAACATCCAGCCTGGCCCCCAGGTGATGACGAGCAACCCCGAGCTGTTCTGGGGCTTGATCGCCTCGATGTGGTTGGGCAATGCCATGCTGATCGTCCTGAATCTGCCGCTGATCGGAATCTGGATCAAGCTACTCACCGTGCCTTACCGCTGGCTGTATCCGTCCATTGTGTTGTTCTGTGCAGTCGGTGTGTACTCGACCAACAACAACACCTGGGACATCTGGATGGTGGGTGCGTTTGGTCTGGTGGGCTACATCTTCCACAAGCTGGGCACTGAACCCGCACCTCTGCTGCTGGGCTTCATCCTGGGCCCGATGATGGAAGAGAACCTGCGCCGCGCACTGCTGCTGTCGCGTGGCGACTGGAGCGTGTTCGTCACGCGTCCGCTGTCGGCAGGCCTGCTGGCTGCTGCGGCACTGCTGCTGATCATCGTGCTGCTGCCTTCGGTGAAGAGCAAGCGCGAGGAAGCCTTCGTCGAAGACTGACGGCACGGACTTTTCCATCCGACTCCAGAACAACGGCACCTTCGGGTGCCGTTGTTTTTTGGCGATCTGCAGCCGCAGCACGCCCGTAGCGCCAGTACACAATGGCGGGCAAGAGGCCCGCATGTCCACTCCATTCCATCTGCCACAGCATCCCCACCGGGCGATGCTGCACAACGAAATCCACGCCCGTCCGCCCGAGGCCATGACGGCCCCGCTGGCCATTGCACACATCGTGATGCTGGCCGATGCCGCAGGGCGCGAAGCGAGTCGGGCCCATGTGGCGGCTCTGTTGCGCGACCACCACCTGGCATTGCCCGATGCGGAAACCACGCACCTGCGCATGGACCTGGGGGCTTACCGCATGCGCTGGGAGCTGCACACCGAGTTTGTGTCCTGGACCTTCATGGTGCCCATGGCGGCCGACGCCTTTGGCGAGCGGGAGCCGGCCAGCGCCGCAGACGCGGTGCCCCGCGGGTGGCTGGCGGCTTTGCCCGGGCATTGTCTGTGCAGCCTGAACCTGTGGGTACTGCCCACCCACACCTTCGGCTCGGGTTCGCTGGTCAAGCATGTGCTGCATGAGGACACGCTGGTGGCCTCCACGGTGGCCGACGGACATGGCGAGGTCTACACCGATTTTGCGATCCACGCCGATGGGTTCTCGCGCATGGTGCTGCTCGCGGGCGGCATGACGCAGCGACGCCTGGGCCGCCTGGTGCAGCGCCTGCTCGAAATCGAGACCTACCGCATGGCCGCTTTGCTGGGCCTGCCCGCTGCGCGCGAGGCCGCTAGTGTGCTGGCTTTTGCCGAACGCGAACTGGCCGAACTGGCCGACGCCATCCGCACCGCCAACCGCGACGCAGAGCCTGCGCTGCTGGACCGCCTGACCCGTCTGGCCGGGCAGGTGGAGAGCCAGTATGCGGCCACCCACTCGCGTTTTTCGGCCAGCAGCGCGTACTTTGAACTGCTGGACAAGCGCATTCAGGACATTGCCGAGTCGCGCCTGGCCGGGATGCAGACGATTCGGGAATTCATGGACCGGCGCCTTACGCCTGCACGCAGCACCTGCGAATGGGCGGCGCGGCGCCAGGATGCGCTGTCGCAACGCGTCTCGCGCATGAGCAACCTGCTGCGCACCCGCGTGGAGATCGAGCAGCAGCAAAGCAGCCAGGCGCTGCTGACCACCATGAACCACCGGCAGGATTTGCAGCTGCAGATGCAGTCCACGGTGGAAGGGCTGTCGGTGGCGGCCATCACGTACTACATCGTGGGCCTGGTGAGCTACCTGGCCAAGGGGGCGCAGAAGCTGGGCTGGCCCCTGTCGCCGGAAACCACGGCAGCCATCGCCATTCCGGTGGTGGCGGGGGGCGTGTGGTGGTCGCTGAGGCGGCTGCACCACCGGGTGTTCCGCAAGCACGGCTAGCTGGAATCGACAAGAAGACAGCTCAGCGCACCGCGGCGTGCTGAGTGCTGAGCAGGGATGCTGGGGGTGGGGCCAAGCCTGACGGGCAGGAAGGCCCTTGCCGTACGCCCGGTGTGCGGACATGGCACGCGACCCATAATGGCTCGATGCACTTCAGCTACACCCACCCCTATGCCAGCACCCGCCTGCCGGTGTTTGCGCGCAATGTGGTTTCCACCTCGCATCCACTGGCGGCCCAGGCGGGCCTGCGCATGCTGCAGCAGGGCGGCAATGCCGTTGATGCTGCCGTGGCGGCGGCAGCGGCCATGACGATCTGCGAGCCCGTGAGCAATGGGCTGGGCAGCGACGCGTTCTGCATACTGTGGGACGGACAGGCCCTGCACGGGCTCAATGCCTCGGGCCGGGCCCCTGCGGCGTGGACACCCGGGTACTTTCACAGCCGCTACGGCAAGAGCCCGGCGAGCCCTCCCAAACGCGGGATCGATTCCGTCACTGTGCCGGGTGCCGTCAGCGCGTGGGTCGCTCTGTCCGAGCGTTTCGGCAAGCTGCCCTTTGCCGCCCTGATGGAGCCCGCCGCCGAGATTGCCGAGCGTGGCTACCTGGTGCCGGTGGTGGTGCAGCAAAAATGGGCCGCTGCAGTGCCTGAGCTGCAGTCGCAGCCGGGGTTTGCGGAAAGCTTTATGCCCTGGGGCCGCGCGCCGCAGGTGGGGGAGCTGTTCCAGTTTGCCGCCGCAGCCCGTGCGCTGCGCGCCATCGGAGCCACACAAGGCCAGGCGTTCTACACGGGCGAAATTGCCCAGGCGCTGGTCGCCTTCTCGCAGGCCCAGGGCGGCAGCCTGACGCTGGCGGATCTGGCATCACACCGCCCTGAATGGGTGACCCCCATTGCCCGCAACTACCGAGGCTATACCCTGCACGAGATCCCGCCCAACGGGCAGGGCATCGCAGCGCTGATTGCGCTGGGCATACTGGACCGATTCGATCTGGCGAGCCATCCCGTGGATGGCGCAGCGTCCCAGCATCTGCAGATCGAGGCCATGAAGCTCGCATTTGCCGATGTGTACCGCTATGTGGCCGAGCCATCGTCCATGGAGGTGACCCCCGCGCAAATGCTCGATGACGCGTACCTGGCCTCCCGTGCCAAACTCATCGACATGAACAAGGCGCAGGATTTCGGGGCTGGCAATCCGGTCAAGGGTGGCACGATCTACCTCACTGCGGCCGACGAAAACGGCATGATGGTGAGCTTCATCCAGAGCAACTACATGGGCTTCGGCTCGGGTTGTGTGGAGCCCACCTTTGGCATCAGCCTGCAGAACCGGGGCCAGGCTTTCAGCACCGACCCGGCGGGCTCCAACCCAGCCAACCTGGTGGCACCCGGCAAGCGACCGTTTCACACCATCATCCCCGCCTTCCTCACGCAAAACGGCCAGCCCGTGATGAGCTACGGAGTGATGGGCGCCAACATGCAACCGCAGGGCCACATGCAAACGCTGGTGCGCATGCTGGACTACGGCCAGAACCCGCAGGTGGCTTGCGACGCACCACGCTGGCGCTTCAATGAAGGGCTGTCGATCAACGTCGAGGCCGCCATGCCCGCCGCGACGGTGCAGGGCCTGATGGGCCTGGGGCACCGCATGGAGGTGATCCAGGATTCCTACCAGGACTTTGGCGCCGGCCAGTTCATCTGGCGCATGGGCGATCCCAAGGTGCAGGGCTATGTGGCTGCCAGCGATCCGCGCCGCGACGGCCAGGTGGCGGGGTATTGATGAAACCCCCTGAGTCGCTTCGCTCCTTCCCCCTCTCCCTACGCGCTGCGCGCTACGGGAGGGGGACGCGGCTAGCGGCCTGGCAAAGCCAGTTCCGCGGCCACCTCGCGTCAGGGCGTGCCAGTTTCATGGGCTGTGCTGCCGCGCAACGCAATGGATAACCGAAAAATACATTAAAAGTGTCTATAGACCAATCTGTACAAGCGCGAGCAGCTGCAAAAAACGTAGCAACCGGTCTTGCCCTGGCCCTGCTGGGCTCCATCGCCTTCAGCGGCAAGGCCATCATCGTCAAGCTGGCGTACCGCCACGGTGTTGATGCGGTCACGCTCATCATGTACCGCATGCTGTTTGCGCTGCCCATCTTTGCCGTGATGGCCTGGTGGGCCAGCCGGGGCAAGCCCCCCCTGACCCGCAATGACTGGCTGGGCGTGCTGGGCCTGGGGCTCACAGGCTACTACCTGGCGAGTTTTCTGGACTTTGCAGGGCTGGCCTACATCAGTGCCAGCCTGGAGCGCCTGATCCTGTATCTCAACCCAACGCTGGTGGTGATGCTCGGCTGGGTGCTGTATCGGCGCAGCATCACCTGGGGGCAGGCGGTGGGCATGCTGATCAGCTACTGCGGCGTGGTGCTGGTGTTCGGCCACGAGGCCAACCTGCAGGGCACCAATGCTGCCTGGGGCACGCTGCTGGTGTTCCTGAGCGCGGTGAGCTACGCCATCTACCTGGTCTACAGCGGCGAGATGGTGCGGCGCCTGGGTTCGCTGCGGCTGGTGGGGCTGGCCACCACCGTGGCGTGCCTGCTGTGCCTGCTGCAGTTTGTGGTGCTGCGGCCCTTCAGCGCTGCCGTGGTGGCGCCCGAGGTGATCTGGCTGTCCGTGCTCAACGCCACGCTCTGCACGGCTGCGCCCGTGCTCATGGTGATGATGGCCATTGAGCGCGTAGGCGCCGGAATGACCGCGCAGACCGGAATGGTGGGGCCGCTGTCCACCATCCTCATGGGGGTGTGGATTCTGGGCGAGCCGTTCACGGTGTGGGTGGCTGCGGGCACGGCACTGGTGATCACGGGTATTTTTGTGTTCACCCAATTGGCGCGCCGCCAAGCGCCCTGACCTTGCTGCGGAGAGCGGGCGGTGCGCTCTCCGTGGGGGGCTTATCCCGCCTTTTTCGCCGCTGCAGGTCGGTTGGATGGCGCTGGGGCGCTGCCGCCCAGGCGCTGTGCAATCGATGCGCGCGACCCGCCCAGCCCATCGAGCTGGCGGCCCATGGATTGCTCCAGGTAGTCCAGGCGGGCCTGTGCGGCGGGGTGGGTGGACATCGTCAGCGTGAACATGGGGTTGTCCGGCGTGACGGTGCGCAGCTGCTGCAGCACCGAGACGAGGCCGTAGGGGTCAAAACCCGCCTTGGCCGCCAGCGACACCCCGGTGCGGTCCGCCTCGAATTCGTCGGACTGGCTCAGCCCCTTGGTGTAGACGGTGCGGAACAGCGACAGCAGCTGGTCCTTGACGAGCTGCCCGGCGATGTTGCTGGTGCGGATCTGCGAGGCCAGCAGCTGCGTGCCGACCCCTGCCATGGCGCTTTGCCGGATGGCCTGGAGGTGGTGTTTGGAGGTCACGTGCGTGATCTCGTGCGCCAGGATGCCGGCCAGTTCGGACTCGTCGGCGCAGCGGTCAATGAGCCCCTTGGTCACGAACACATAGCCGCCCGGCGCGGCAAAGGCGTTGTACCCTGAGTCATCCAGCACCACAAACGTCCAGGGCAGTCCGGGGCGCGACGACTGCAGGCTGATCCAGCGGCCCAGGCGGTTCACGTAGCGCTGCAGTGACGTGTCCGGGTGGGCGGGCTTGGCGCCCAGCAGCAGGGCGGCCAGCTGGCGGCCGATCTCGATTTCCTTGGCCTCGTCGATGTTCTCCATCGACTGCGTGAGCAGGCTGATCAGATCGTCACCCTGCGCCGCCGGAGCGGCTTTGCTCCCCGTGATGGCCGAGCCCAGCCCGCCCCCCAGGGAGTTGAGGATGTTCATCACGTTCTGGCTGTGGGCGGCCAGGGGCGCGGCGGCGAGCAGCGCGCACAAGGCTGCCGTCTGCGCGCGGCGTTTCCAGGTGGAATTCCGGTTCATGGCCATTTCCTCAGTTGGGGCTGTAGTTGGGGTCGGACGGATTGCTGGAGCCGCTGCCGGAGCCACCGCTGGAAGTGGGCAGGGATGGCTGGGCCAGGGCGGGCACCTCGCGTGAGCGCAGCGATGCAGAGTTGGCGAACTGGCGCGCCTGGTCGGCATTCACCCGTAGGCTTTCTGCCCGGCCGACGGCAGCAGGATTGGGCTGCGCATTGGCGATGTCTTCAGCATCCAGGCCACGAATGCCCACCGTGGAGGTGGCCGTGGTGGTGGAGCCGCTGTTGCCGCCAAACAGCCCGCCCAGGCCTCGCAGGCCGCTGGTGGCGGCGTTGTTGGTGGGCGTGGCCGACCCCGACTGCGGTCCCAGGTCGAACATGTGCACCCAGCCGGTGGCGCCTTGCTGTGTGCTCACCTTGGTCCAGGGGCCCTTGCGCTCGTAGCTGCGCGTGACCACGGTGTTGGCCTCCAGCGGGGCCACGCTCGCACCGCTGTCGGCGGGGGTGTCGCGCAACTGGGTGGCACGCTTGACGACGGCCGCCTCCTGCGCGTGCACGCTACCTGCCAGGGGTGCCAATGCGGCCCATGCCAGCCAGGTGGCCAGGGCTCCGCGGTGCAGCCAATTCATGTTGCAGCTCTCCACTTATGATGATCTGTGAATGCTGCGGCTTGCAGCAGAACCGGAGATTGTTATGGATTTGGGTATCGCAGGCAAATGGGCGCTGGTGTGTGGCGCGAGCAAGGGTTTGGGCTATGGCTGTGCGCTGGCCCTGGTGCGTGAGGGCGTCAATGTGGTCATCAACGCCCGCAATGCCCAGGCGCTGGAGCAGGCTGCTACACAATTGGTAGCTGAAGGTGCAATGCAGGAAAGTGCTGGCGGCCAAAAAGGCTCCAAACCGACGGTGCTGGCTGTAGCTGCCGACATCACCACCGCCGAGGGCCGTGCCGCCGTGTTCTCCGTGACAGGTGGCCCGGGCCGTGACTTTGACATCGTGGTGACAAATGCCGGCGGCCCGCCCACGGGCGACTTCCGCGACTGGGATCGCGATGCATGGATCAAGGCCGTGGACGCCAACATGCTCACCCCCATCGAACTGATCAAGGCCACAGTGGACGGCATGGCTGCGCGAGGCTTTGGCCGCATCGTCAACATCACCTCCAGCGCGGTGAAGGCGCCCATCGATATCCTGGGCCTGTCCAACGGCGCGCGCAGCGGGCTCACGGGCTTTGTGGCAGGGGTCTCGCGCAGCAAGATCGCTGCACGGGGCGTCACCATCAACAACCTCTTGCCCGGCAAGTTCGACACCGATCGACTGGCTGCCACTGTGACCGCTGCTGCCGGTAAGGCAGGCAAGAGCGTGGACGATGTTCGCGCGCAACAGCAGGCCCAGATTCCGGCAGGGCGGTATGGCACGGCGCAGGAGTTTGGTGCCATCTGCGCTTTCCTGTGCAGCCAGCAGGCGGGTTATATGACCGGGCAGAACGTGCTGGCGGACGGCGGCGCGTATCCTGGGACCTTCTGACCCGGTCTGAGTCAGAAGGTCACCCCGTCGTCTGTGGTCACTGGCGGGCGAAGGAGATTCCCTGGCGGCAGTGCGTGGCATTTTGCACACAGCTTTGCCCGCCGAGGGGGAAAACTTGGTGAAGAATGGTGCCCCAGCATTCCAACCCGAAAGTACCGGAACATGACACCGCGCATCCCTCCCCAGGGCGGCCTTCCAGATCTTTATGCGATCCACGGATGCCGCTGGGGCGCTGGCATGGCCCTGGGCATGAAGGGTGCGCGGCGGTGGCCGTCCACTGCACCCCGGTTGACGAGCCAGAAGTTGCCATGCATCCCAAACCCGCTGTGACTTCCCGCCTTCTGCACCGCTTCGCTGCACTGTGCGTGGCATGGGCCGCGCTGGGTTGTTCGCCACAGGCTGTGGGCCAGCCTGCGGCCACCCCGGCAGCGGCCACTGCGCCCTACAAGCTGCGCATCGTGGGGGGGCTGGCAGGTATCAACCAGTACACCCGGCAGGAAGAGCCCTTCTGGAGCAAGGAGCTGCTCCGCTTGAGCGGTGGCCGGTTCGACGCTGAAATCGTGCCCTTTGACCGAGCGGGTGTGCCTGGCGCCGAAATGCTGCGCCTGCTGCAGCTGGGTGTGGTGCCTTTTGGCACGACGCTCATGAGCTCGTTCACGGCCCAGTACCCTGAGTACACCGCACCCGATCTGGCGGGGCTGAACCCCGACATTGCCACGCTCAAGACCACGCTGGCGGCGTTTCGCCCTTACCTGGAGAAAAGCCTGCGCGACCAGCACGGCGTAGAGGCCCTGGCCGTGTATGTGTACCCGGCCCAGGTGGTGTTTTGCAAGAAGCCCCTGCGCGGGCTGGCCGATCTGGCGGGGCGCCGCACGCGCGTGTCGTCATCCACCCAGGCGGATTTTGTCGGGGCGCTCGGCGGCATCCCCGTGCTGACTGGCTTCGCGCAGATCGTGCCCAGCCTCACGGCGGGCAATACCGAGTGCGCCATCACCGGCACCATGTCGGGCAACACGCTGGGGCTGCATACCATGACCTCCCATGTGCATGCGCTGCCCGTGACTTGGGGACTGGCGGTGTTCAGCGCCAACAAGGCCGCCTGGGAGGCGCTGCCGCCCGATTTGCGTGCCCTGCTGCGGCGCGAGCTGCCCCGGCTGGAGGCCGCCATCTGGGAGGAGTCCGAGCGCGAAACCTCCGACGGCATGGCCTGCAACCATGGCGTCCCCGCCTGTGTGGGGGGGCGCAAGGGCAGCATGGTGGTGGTGCCGGTGTCTGCGCAGGACGAACGCAGCCGCCAGGAGATCCTTGCCTCCACCGTGCTGCCGCGCTGGGTGCAGCGCTGCGGGCCGCGTTGCGCCCATGTGTGGAACCAGACGATCGGTCCCGTCCGTGGCTTGGCTGCGGCCCCGGCGAAATGAGGGATACCACGACCCCACTGCGCATCAGGGCCTTTGTATGGGCCGGGGCGGCGGTGTTCATGGCGGCGGTGGTGCTGGTGTCTGCTGCGCTGGTATGGAACGCCCGCAAGGTGGCGCTGGACGATTTCGAAGCCCAGGCCACCCGTTTTGTGGCGGGTGCCGAAGCGGCGCTCAATCGTTCCCTGCTGGCGGTGGACGTGCTGCTGGCCAGCATGGACGAACTGCTGGGCCTGTCGGGTTCGATGAGCGAATGGGTGGACCCTGACCTTGCAAGCCAGCGCCTGCGCAGCTCCGCCCGGCAGAACCTGATGGTGCGCTATGTGGCGCTGCTGGACGCGAACGGCAAGACCATCGCTTCCTCCGATGCGGCTGGCAGCGCGCTGCCGCTGCAGCTGCCTCCCGGTTTTCTGGCGTCTGTGCTGGAGCAGCCCGTTTCTACCCTGATGATCAGCCCGCCGGTGGTGAGCTTTGCCACCGCTGAGCGCGTGCTGTACTTTGCGCGCCACCTGCGCATGGCCGACAGCTCCCTTGTGGTGGCCATTGCCGAATTGCCGGTGGGGGCGCTCAGCTCGGTGCTGGTTCAGGGCGTGGACATCACAGGCCTGCAAGTGACGCTGGAGCGCGCTGGAGGGCTGCTGCTGCTGAGCGCGCCCAACCGCGAAGAGGCAATCACGCCCGTGCTGTCCCCGCCACTGCAGGAGGTGGAGGCCCTGGGGCAGGCGTGGAAGGCCCCGGCACGATTGAGTGGCGAGCCGGCGCTGGTGGTTTACCGGCCCATCCTGTACCAGGACCTGCGCATCTCGGCGAGCATTCCGCTGCGCGATGCGCTGGCAGGCTGGCGCGACCAGCGCAACGCCATCGCACTCACGGGGCTGTTGTTTGTGGCCATGATCGTGGCGGCGGGCAACCTCGCGCTGCGCTACCTGGACCGCATGTCCCAGGCGCGGCTTGCCCTTGCGCAGTCCAAAGCCACCCTGGACCAGGCGCTGGAGTCGATGGTGAGTGGTTTTGTTCTGCTCGACGGCGAGCAGCGCGTGGTGCAATGGAACAGCCGGTTTGAGGAAATTTTCCCGTGGCTGCGCGCCGTGATGGCGCCCATGGTGCCGTTTCGGCGCGTGATGGAAGAGACCGCCCGGCACCATCTGCCGCGCGCCAGCGAGGAAGAACGCATGCGCTGGGTGGAGCTGCGGCTGCTCAAGCAGAACCAGCACCATGAGCCCCATGAGCAGGTGCTGCCCAATGGCCGCACGATCCAGATCACCGAACGGCCCACGCCTGAGGGCGGTCTGGTCATCACCTACCACGACGTGACGGCCCTGCGCCGCGCCAGCGCCGAGATTGAGAGCCTGGCCTTCTACGACCCTCTGACCAATCTGCCCAACCGCCGGCTGCTGATGGACCGCATGCAGCAGGTGATCGCGGCCAGTGTGCGCAGCGGGCAGTACGGGGCCTTGCTGTTCCTGGATCTGGACCACTTCAAGACGCTGAACGACACCATGGGCCACGAGGTGGGCGACATGCTGCTGCGCCAGGTGGCAGAGCGCCTGAAGACCTGCGTGCGCCGCGAGGACACCGTGGCGCGCCTGGGGGGGGACGAGTTCGTGGTCATGCTGCACGAGCTGTCGCTGCACAGCGAAGAGGCGGCTGCCTATGCGCGCCGCGTGGGCGAAAAAATCCTGCGCACGCTCAACATGCCGTACTCGCTGGCCGGGCTCAGCCACCACAGCACGCCCAGCATCGGGGCCACACTCATGGGCGGGGCGCTGCAGCCCTCGGTCGATCTGCTCAAACAGGCCGACATCGCGATGTATCAGGTCAAATCGCAGGGCCGCAATGCGCTGTGTTTTTTCGATCCGCAGATGCAGATTGCCATCAGCGTGCGCGCGCAGCTGGAGGGGGATCTGCAGGCCGCGCTGGCCGCGCGGCAGTTCGCGCTGCACTATCAGCCCCAGTTCCATCTGGACGGGCGCATCGTGGGCGCCGAGGCGCTGATCCGCTGGATCCATCCCGAGCGTGGCCTTATTGCGCCGAGCGCCTTCATTGGCGTGGCGGAAGAAAGCGAACTCATCGTGCCCATGGGCCACTGGGTGCTGCGCACCGCGTGCGAGCAGCTGGAGGCGTGGGAGAACGATGCCCGCTACCGGAATGTGCCGCTGTCGGTCAACGTGAGTGCCCGCCAGTTCCGCCAGCGCGACTTCGTGGCGCGCGTGGTGGAGGTGCTGCGCGAGACCGGCGCGCGGCCCCATTTGCTCAAGCTGGAGCTGACCGAGTCGCTGGTGCTGGACAACGTGGACGACACCATTGCCAAGATGGGCCTGCTCAAGACCAAGGGCGTGCGCTTTTCGGTGGACGACTTCGGCACGGGCTACTCGTCGCTGGCCTACCTCACGCGGCTGCCGCTGGACCAGCTCAAGATCGACCAGTCCTTTGTGCGCAACCTGGGTGTGCGGCACACCGACGACGTGATCGTGCAGACCATCATCGGCATGGCGCGCAACCTGGAGCTGGACGTGATTGCCGAAGGTGTGGAAACCGCACAGCAGAAAGCCCTGCTGGCAGACTATGGCTGCCAGCTCTTTCAGGGCTATTTGCTGGGCATGCCCGGGCCGGTATCGGAGCTCGAAGTCCTGTTGCAGCAGGCCGCAACACAAGCCTCGGCCGAAGGCGCAGCAGGCTGACCCCGCCTGCCGCTATCGCCGCGACGACACCACGATCCCGCCCACGATCAGTGCGAATGCCACACCGTGGAAAAGCTGTGGCGTTTCCCCCAAAAAGGCGGCCGACAGGATGCCCGCAAACAGCGGGGTGAGGTTCACGAAGAAGCCCGCCACCGCAGGCCCGGCGCGTTCCACCCCCACGCCCCAGCAGCGATAGGCCAGCACGGCGGGGCCCACGGCGATGAAAGCCAGCGCTGCGATCAGCGGCCAGCCCCATGCGATGTGGGTGTGGCCCATCGCCCATTCCACACCCGCGAAGCTGCCCGACCACGCCAGGCCAAACACCATCTGCGCCATCAAAAAAGCGGCCCAGTCGCCCCGGATGCGGGCGGGCTCGCTGGTGCGCGACAGCAGCCAGCTGTAGAACGCCCACGAGATGGTGGCCAGCAGCATGAACACATCGCCTGGCACGAGGCGAAAAGCCAGCAGCTGCGACCACTCGCCCCGGCTGAGCACCAGCAGCACGCCACACATCGACAGCAGCGCGCCCAGCAGCTGCCGCCGCGTGACCGCCGCGCCAAAGAACAGCGCCCCCACAGCCAGCATCCACACCGGCATGCTGGAGCCCACCAGCGTCACGTTGATGGGCGTGGAAGTTTGCAGCGCCATGTACTGCAGCGCGTTGTACAGGCCAATGCCGAGCAGCCCCAGCAGTGCATAACGGCGCCAGTGGGGCCACAGCGGGCTGTCCTTGCGCAGCACGTTGTACGCGAGCGGCAGCAGGATGAAGAAAGCCAGCACCCAGCGGATGAAATTGAGCGTGATGGGCGGGATCAGGTCGTGCACCAGCCGGCCTGTGACGGCGTTGCCAGCCCACAGCAGCGGCGGTATCACCAGCAGCGCCGCCGTACCGGGCGTGAGTCTTTGATTCATGGGCTGCACTGTAACGGTGCAGGGCAGGACAAGGCTTTCAGATTCATGGCAGGATGGCCGCCGTTTGTCTCGCCCGTTACAGGCCCCATCCATGCCCGTTGGGGACCCGTTCAACACCCGTTATCCAGGAGCGTTTGCCATGAGCCTTGCCGTACAGATCCGCCAGCACGGTGGTCCCGAAGAACTCCACATCGTTGACGTCACCGTGGGCGAGCCCGGCCCCGGCGAGATCCGCATCCGCCACCACGCCATCGGCCTGAACTTCATCGACGTGTACCACCGCACGGGGTTGTACCCCCTGAACATGCCCGCCACCATCGGCATGGAAGGCGCGGGCGTGGTCGAAGCCGTGGGCGAGGGCGTTGCGCACCTGAAGGTGGGCGACCGCGCTGCCTACGCCAGCCAGCCCCCCGGCGCTTATTGCGAAGTGCGGGTGATGCCCGCCAAGTGTGTGTGCAAGCTGCCCGATGCCATCAGCTTTGAGACGGGTGCGGCCATGATGCTCAAGGGCCTGACGGCGCAGTACCTGCTCAAGAAGACGCTGCCTGTGGAAGGCCTGCAGCCCGGCGACCATGTGCTGTTCCACGCCGCTGCGGGTGGGGTAGGCCTGATCGCCAGCCAGTGGGCCAAGGCGCTGGGCCTGCAGCTCATCGGCACGGCAGGCACCGATGCCAAGTGCCAGCTGGCCCTGGCCAACGGCGCGGCGCATGCCATCAACTATCAAAAAGAAGATTTCGTAGCCCGGGTCAAAGAGATCACCGGCGGCAAGGGCGTGAAGGTGGTGTACGACTCGGTGGGCAAGGACACCTGGGACAAGTCACTCGACTGCCTGCGTCCCTTTGGCCTCATGGCCAGCTTCGGCAACGCCTCGGGCCCCGTGGCACCGTTTGCACCGGGTTCGCTGGGCGCCAAGGGCTCGCTCTACGTCACGCGCCAGACACTGTTCACCCACATCGCCACGCGCGAAAGCACGCAGGCCATGGCCGACGACCTGTTTGCCGTGGTGGCCAGTGGGCAGGTGAAGATCCACATCGACCAGCGCTACCCGCTGGCCGACGTGCAGCAGGCGCACCGCGACCTGGAAGCACGCAAGACCACGGGCTGCACCATCCTCACGCTGTGACAGCCTCCTACCCCGGCGCATCGTTCGACCAGTGGCTGGCGGGCGCGCGGCAACTGGCGCACCAGCCCGCCCGCCAGCCACGCCAACCCCTGCGGGTGGCGGGGCAGGTGGTCGGATCGGTGGCGGAAGGATTTCTAAGCAAAATAAGCCTCCAGCGCTTATTGGATAAGCGCTACCAGCTATCAATGGGTGAGCATGGCGGCGCCCCTGCATGGAGTCTGCATCTGCCGCCCCAAGCGGCCTCTGGTGCCAACGTCAACGCCACCACCGACGGCCTGAACACCTTGGCCGAAGCGCTGCGCGACGCCAACCTGTGTGGCCCGTGGCGCAACGAACAACTGGCGGTGACCAACCCCAGCGGCGAAGTCGTGGGCACCGTGGAGCGGGGTGCCGTGCGTGTGCTGGGCATCACCACCTGCGCCGTGCACCTGGTGGGGCTGGCGTCCGATGGGCGCATGTGGGTGCAAAAGCGTTCGCTGAACAAACCCAACGACCCAGGCCTGTGGGACACGCTGATGGGCGGCATGATCTCGGCCGCCGACTCGTTGCCCCAAACCCTGGTGCGCGAGACCTGGGAAGAAGCCGGGCTGCGTGTGCACACCCTTGCCGGCGTGGCGCACGGTGGCCATGTGCTGTTCAGCCGCCCCAGCAGCGAGGGGGGCGGCGCGGGGTACATGGTCGAGCGCATCGACTGGTTCCGCGCCGTGGTGCCAGAGGACATGGCGCCCAACAACCAGGACGGCGAGGTGGACGAGTTTGCACTGCTGCCCTTGGAAGAGGTGCGCGCGCAGGTTGCCCAGGGCCGGTTCACGCTGGAAGCCGGGCTGGTGATTGCGGGTTTCCTGGGGCTGTGAGCGGCGCTTTGGCCCCTGGCAGGCAGCCCAGACCCAACAGCGTGGCCTGCACCGCCGCGTCCAGCGGCGTGTGGGGCTCTTCGCCCAGCACGGCGCGCAGCGGGTCGTTGGCCATGCGCACCGGTTGCCTCCACAGGTAGCGCATCTCCCGCAGTTCGCGCAGCGTGGCCACAAACGGCGAGGCGAGTGTGACCAGCCACCACGGAAAGGCCCGCAGGTGCGGGGCCGCACCACCGTGTGCCACCACGGCGCGGCCAATCGCGGCGGCCATCTGCGTGCCGTCGGCGTCCCAGTGCCCGGCCATGTGAAAGCGTGCAAACGCGGGTAGCGTGGCGCGGCGCTCCAGCAACTGCACCATGGTGCGCGCCACGTCGGGCAGGTATGACCATTGGTGGCCCACGCCGGGTGCGCCGGGCAGGTTCACCGCGTTCACGGGCTGGCCGGGCTTGACGAGGCCTTGCGAGAACCAGCTGTTGCCCACCTGGGGGCCAAAGTAGTCCCCCGCCCGCACGATGAGCACGCGGCAGGTGCCAGCGCGCAGCGGGTGGGGCTGGGTCGCCTGCTGCAGGCGCCGCTCCAGCTCCACGCGCACAGCGCCCTTGCGGGTGTGGGGGCGCTGCGGTGAGTCCTCGCGCAGCACCGGGAAGGCGTCGGGCCCGTAGTTGTAGATCGTGCCGGGCAGCACCACGGCGGCACCCACTGCGGTGGCCGCCGCAATGGTGTTGTCGATCATCGGCAGCACCAGCTCGCTCCAGCGCCGGTAGCTGGGCGGGTTGACCGCGTGCACGATCACGTCGCAGCCTGCGGCAGCGGCTACCACGTCCTCGCGCCGCATCGCGTCGCCGCGAATCCAGGCCATGCCGTCGCGTTGCTCCCCGGCCTGCGCCACACCCCGGTGCAGTGTGCGCACCTGCCATCCCCGGTCGCGCAGCTGCCGCGCCACTTCGCCACCGATGCCCCCAGTCGCACCGAGAACCAGAACCGTATTGCCTGTGTTTGCCATGTTTTGCTCCAAAAAAAGTGGTGATGGATGCAGTGTGGTCGTGGGTGTTGTGAAATGGAATTACCGAAAATCAGCGCATGGCTATACATTTATGTATGACACAACCTGCACACAAAGACATTGGCTGGGAGCTGTACCGCTCGTACCTGGGCGTGGTGCAAGAGGGATCGCTCTCGGGCGCAGCCCGCGCGCTGGGGGTGACACAACCCACGGTGGGGCGCCACATTGCGGCGCTGGAGCAGGCGCTGGGACTGGTGCTGTTCACCCGCTCGCAGCAGGGCCTGCTGCCGACCGAGGCGGCGCTGGCGCTGCGCCCCTACGCGCAAGCCATGGGCCACACCGCCGCTGCCCTGGTGCGCGCAGCCGACAGCCATGGCGGCGGCGTGCGGGGCACGGTGCGGGTGACGGCCAGCGAGGTGATCGGCGTGGAGGTGCTGCCGCCCATCCTGGCGCAACTGCAGGCCGAGCACCCGGCGCTGATGGTGGAACTGGTGCTCAGCAACCGCGTGCAGGACCTGCTGCAGCACGAGGCCGACATCGCCATCCGCATGACCGAGCCCCGCCAGGACGCATTGATCGCCCGCCGCGTCGGCAGCATTCCCTTGGGACTGCACGCCCACCCCAGCTACTTGCAGGCGCACGGCGTGCCCGAGACGCTGGCCGACCTCGCCCACCACCGCCTGATTGGTTTTGACGCAGAAACGCCCTTTTTGCGCGCCGCGCAAAAGGCGGTGCCCGCGTGGCGGCGCGACCAGTTTGCAGTGCGCAGCGACAGCGATGTGGCGCAACTGGCTTTCATGCGCGCCGGGGGCGGCATTGGCGCTTGCCAGGTGGCACTGGCGCGCCGTAGCACCCCGGCGCTGGTGCATGTGTTGCCACAGCAGTTTGTGTACGGGCTGGAAACCTGGGTGGTGATGCACGAAGACCTGCGCGCCAGCCCGCGCTGCAAGGTCACGCTGGATGCGTTGTGGACGGGGCTGCAGCGCTATGTGGGAGAAGCGGAGTGAGGGTACCGCCACGCCGTGCATGGCTCAGTAGTTGTGGATTACTACTGAATTGATAGCTGCTAGCGCTTATCCAATAAGCGCTAGAGGCCAAAAAGGCTTGAATTTTCTTGCGGGGCCCGGCTCAGGCCTGGTCCGCCATCGCCCGCAGCCGACTGGGCGCCAGTGCTCCGGCCGATTCCAGAATCGGGTAGGCCACCGAGCACAGCAGCGAGTTGATGCGCTTGAGTTCGCTGATCAGGTCGATGTGCAGCGAACTGGTCTCGATGCTTTGCACCGTGTTGTCCGACAGGCGCGCCAGGTGGGTGGCGGAATACGCGTGTTCCAGGTCGCGAAAGCGGGCTTTTTCTTCGAGCAACTTTTGCGCATCGCGCACGCTGCCGTTGAGGAACACGCTCATCGCCAGGCGCAGGTTGTCGATCAGGCGGGCGTGCAGTTCGTTGATTTCTTCCATGCCGGCCTCGGAGAACTGGCGACCCTTCTTGATCTTCTTGTCCTCGATGTCGATCAGCACGCGCTCGATGATGTCGCCGATCTGCTCCATGTTGATCGTGAAGCTGATGATGTCGGCCCAGCGGCGGCCCTCGCGTTCATCCAGGGCCTCGCGCGAGATCTTGGTCATGTAGTACTTGATGGCCGAGTACAGGCCGTCCACCTCGTCGTCCAGTTTGCGCAGGTCCTGCGCCAGCTGCAGGTCGTCGGTGCGGATCACCTTGTGCAGGCCCAGCAGCATGGATTCGACCACGTCGGCCTGGTGCAAGGCCTCGCGCGCGGCGCACGAGATAGCCAGCGAGGGCGTGGCCAGGGCGGAGGGGTCCAGATGCTGGGGTCGGGTGCCCGCAGCCTGCGCCTTTTCCTTCGGCAGCAGGCGTTGCACCACGCGCGCTACTGTGCCCGTCAGGCCGATGCAGATGATGCCCACCACCACGTTGAAGGCCAGGTGGAACAGCACCACCAGCGCTGCGATTTCGGGCACGTAGGGGCGCACATGCTGCAGCCACAGCCCGGTGAGCGGGGTCATGATGATGACGCCAATGATCTTGAAGAACAGGTTGCCCAGTGGCACCTGGCGCGTTTGCACGTTGGCCTTCATCGTGGTCAGCACAGCCAGTACGCCGCTGCCGAGGTTGGCGCCCAGCACCAGGCCCAGCGCCACGTCGGGCGGGATGCCGCCGGAGCCTGCCAGCGCGGCGGTGAGCAGCACAGTGGCGAGGCTCGAATACGCCACGATGGCCAGGATGGCGCCGGTGAAGATCTCCAGCAGCAGGTCGCTGGTCAGCGCCCCGAGCAGCGTACGCACCGTGGGTGACTGGGTGAGCACCGTGGTCGATTCGGTGATGAGGCGCAGCGCCAGCAGCATCAGCCCCAGGCCGATCAGCACCCTGCCCACCCGACCCACGGCCGTGTCCTTGCGCGAGATGAACAGCACCACACCCGCGAAGATGAACAGGGGCGACAGCCAGGACAAATCCATCGAGAACACCACCGCCATCACGCTCGTGCCCACGTCGGCGCCCAGCATCACGGCCAGCGCGGCGGGCAGGCCCACCAGGCCCTGGCCCACGAAGGAGGACACGATGAGCGCCGTAGCCGTGCTCGACTGCACCACGGCGGTCACCCCGATGCCCGACAGTACGGCCGTGAACCGGTTGCTGACGCTGTGCGCGATCAACTGGCGCAAATTGGCACCAAAGACACGCAGGATGCCGGTGCGCACCAGGTGGGTGCCCCAGATCAGCAGCGACACCGCTGCCAACAGATTCAAGAGATGCTTCATGAAAAACCGTTGTTTCTTCTTCTTGTGTCCACCCAAACGAGCCTGCGCCATGCACTGCGCCGACGCAAGCGTTAAAGCTGGCGCCCGTGCAGGGAAGCGGTTTCATTCATTTCTGTGCCCGTAGGCGGCGGCAGGCGAGGCGGGGTAAACCTGGCTGCGCGACTTTCCGGGATGAAGAGCGCACAGATAAAAAAACTGCGGCACCCGGACCATTTGTCACAAAACTGACACACAAGCATACTCCTGATTGCGGAGTTTTGCAGCGATGACCCTGTCGCCACAGTGTGCTGCAGCGGATGAATGGGCGGGAGGAGCGGTGCCGCCCGCCCACAGGAGTCAGTCGATCAGCTGCCCGCCGTCATGAAACGGGAACGGCCCCGCGTACTGCCCGCTGGCCACGGTGTGGCTGACCAGGCGCCCCCCCGCAGGCAGGGCGTGCAGCGCAAAGCCGGGCGGCTCCAGCATCCAGGCCGAGGCGGCGTTGGGCGCCAGGTCCAGCCGCACCTGGTGCGCGGGCGATGGCACGGTGGCCGCGATGGTGCCGCCAAACCGCACCTGGATGGCCCGGTGCAGGTGCCCGCAGATCACACGTTCCACCTGTGGGTGGCGGGCCACGATGGCTTCGAGCGCATCGGCGCCTTCGCGCAGGCCGATGTCGTCCATGTGGCCAATCAGCGTGCGAAACGGTGGGTGGTGCATGGCGATCACCACCGGGCGGCTGGTGTGGCGTGCCAGCTCTGCCTCCAGCCATTGCAAGCGCTCTGCGCACAGGCTGCCCTCGCTGGCGCCGGGCACCACGGTATCGAGCGCGATGAGCTGCATGCCGCCCACCGGCACGCTGTACTGGATGAAGCCCTTGGACCCCAGGTAGTGGTGCTGCGGAAAGCTCGCGCGCATCTGCTCTCGGCTGTCGTGGTTGCCGGGCAGCAGGTACACCGGCATGTTCAGCGGCGTCAGCAGGGCGCGCAGGTGCTCGTATTCGGCGGCGCGGCCAAAGTCTGTCAGGTCGCCGGTGATGACGGCGGCATGGGGCGCCTGCGGCAGCCGGTTCACGCTGGCCACGGCCTCGGCCAGATAGGGCGCGGTATTGATGCGGCCATAGGCCAGGCGGCCGGGCTCGCGGATGTGGGGGTCGGACAGTTGGAGCAGCAGCGTGGTGGTCATGGCTAAAAGGCGTGCAGGCGGGGTAGGGCTGGCTGGGTCAGTCGCTGGTTTCGTGGCAGGGCATGAGGCGCTCGGGGGCGATGCGCACGCCCACGGTGTCGCCCGTGCGGGCGGGGTGGTCGCGCGGCACATCGGCCATCAGCGGGGACTGGTCGGCCAGGGCCAGAACCAGTTGCACGCGGTCGCCCAGAAAGCTGCGGCGCGTGACTTCGGCCTGGCCCCAGCCAGTTTGAAGGGCCGACACCTCGATGTCTTCAGGCCGCACGAGCAAGGCCGTGTAGGCCTGCACGGCGGCAGGGCAGGGCAGAGGCAGCCCACCCAGCATCAACACGGCCTGGGCGCTTGCGGCGGCGTCCCGTTGGAGCCGGTTCACGCGGCCCAGAAACTGCGCCACAAAGGGGTGGGTGGGCGCGCGGTACAGCGTCTCGCCATCGCCCACCTGCACGATCTGGCCCGCGTGCATCACCGCCAGGCGGTCGGCAATGGCCAGGGCTTCCTGCTGGTCGTGGGTGACGTGGATGGCTGTGATGTGCAGGCGCCGCAGCAGGTCGGCCAGCTCGTCGCGCAGGGACTCCTTCAGTTTGGCATCCAGCGCGGTCAAGGGCTCGTCCAGCAGCAGCACGCGGGGGCGCACCGCCACGGCGCGGGCCAGGGCCACACGCTGGCGTTGCCCGCCGGAGAGTTCAGCGGGGCGCTTGTGCTCCAACCCTTGCAGGCGCACCAGGTCCACCAGCTCGCCCACGGTGCGGCGGCGCTCGGCCTCGGGCACGCTGCGGATCTTGAGACCGTAGCCGATGTTGGCTGCCACCGTCATTTGCGGGAACAAGGCGTAGTGCTGGAACACCATGCCGATGCCACGCTGCTCGATGGGCAGGCGCGTCACGTCGGTGCCGCCAAAGGCAATGCGACTGCCTTCATCGGGCGCCTCCAGCCCGGCAATCAGGCGCAGCAGGGTGGTCTTGCCGCAGCCCGATGGCCCCAGCAAGGCGACGACCTCGCCGGGCTCCACCATCAGATCGGTCGGCCGCAGGCCCCGCGTGCCGTCAGGGTAGGTTTTGGCGCATTGGGTTATCTCCACGCGCGTGCGTTCAAGTTCCATGGTGTTTTTCGATCAGGGTGCCGACGGCCTGCAGGCCCCACAGCACGGGCAGGATGACGATAAGAAAGACCAGCGTGTAAGCGGAGCCGATCTCGATGCGCATGGACGCATAGCTGTCGGCCAGACCTACTGGCAGGGTGCGGGTCAGCGGGGTGTGCAGCATCCATGTGAGGTTGAATTCGCCCACCGACAGCGTGAACACCATCAGGCTGCCCGCCACGATGGCGGGCAACACGGCGGGCACCAGCACACCCAAAAAGCGCTGCCCGAAGCTGGCACCCAGCGAGCGTGCCGCTTCTTCAAGCGAGAGCAGTTCCTTGCGCTGGAACGCAGCGCCCACGGTGCGCACCATGAACGGCAGGGTGAACACCATGTGCCCCACCAGGATGAACGCAAAGCTGGTGCGAAAGCCTTGCAGCGTGCCGTAGGCCAGGATCAAGGCCAGCGCGCTGGCCAGGCCGGGCACAGCCACCGGCAAGGTCAGCAGTTCTTCAAACAGGCGTGCGGCGCGCGAGCGGCTGCGTGCCAGCGCATACGCGCAGGGCACACCCAGCAGCAGGTTGCCCAGCACACACAGCAGCGCAAGGCCCAGCGACCAGCCCACGGTGCCACCGTACAGGTCCCACACCTCGTGCAGCCATCGTGTGGTGAGCCCGCTGGAAATGCCAGTGCTGTAGTTGTTGACGAGCCCCGCCATCACCGACAGCGCGATGGGGGCGAGCATGAACGCCGCCACCAGCGCCGTGAGCGCCAGCAGGGGGAAGGAGGCTTGTTGTGTGGTGCGCATGGGGTCAGGCTCCGGCAGCCGCTGCGGGGCCCGCAACGCGGCGGGACAGCCACAGCACCACCCAGGTGATGAGTCCCAGGGTGATCGACAGGCTGGCGGCCAGTGCAAAGTTGGCGTAGTTGGTGAACTCGTTGTAGATGGTGATGGGCAGGACCTCGAACTTGCTGGACAGCGTGAACGCCGTGCCAAACGCGCCCATGGCCGTGGCAAACACAATGGCCCCGCACGACAGCGTGGTGGGCGCGAGTTCGGGCACCCACACGTCACGCACCACCCGCCAGCGCGGCGCGCCCAGCGAGCGGGCGGCTTCTTCCAGCGCCGCATCCATGGCTCCGGCCGCTGCGGTGTAGGTCGCAATGGCCCGGGGCAGCGAGAAGTACAGATAGGCCAGGAACAGCCCGGCCAGGCCGTAGGCAAACGTGATGCGACCCAGGCCGAGCGCGTCCGTCAGGTCGGCCACCAAGCCTTGGCGGCCTCCGAGCAAGATCATGAAAAACCCGATGATCACGCCCGGAAACGACAGCGGCAACGTCAGCAGCGACAGCAGCAGCTGCCGCCCTGCAAAACGGTGCCGCGCCAGCGTGATGCCCACGGCCGCGCCCAGCACCAGGGTGGCCAGCGTCACCGCCAGGGACAGCCCCAGTGTCTGCAGCAGGCTTTGCAGGTAGCGCGGGTGGGTGAGCACCACCAAGTAGGTCTCCCAGCCCTTGCTGGCGGGCAGCGCAATCAGCTGCACGATGGGCAGCAGCCAGAACGCTGCAAAGAATGCCACGGCAGGTGCGGTACACGCCAGCAGCAGCGCGCGGGATGGAGCAAAGCTGTTCTGGCGCATGTGCATCTCTCCAGCTCGCCCCGGCTTACTGGGCTTCTTTCAGGTAGCGGTCCGAGAAGGCCTTCTGCACTGCGGCCATCTTGCTGTAGTCCACCGTTTTGGCACGCGCGTATTCGCTGGCAGGCAGGAAGCGGGCCTGCACTTCCTTGGACATGGCGCTGGCGCGCACGGGGCGCAGGTAGGCATTGGCCCACAGCGCCTGGCCTTCGTCGGACAGCACAAAGTCCAGCACCTTCTTGCCGTTGTCGGCGTGCGGCGCATTGGCCACCAGGCTCATCACGTAGGGCACCACCACCGTGCCTTCGGTGGGGATCACAAACTGCACATTGGCCTTGTCCTTGTACTTGGCGCGGTAGGCGTTGAAGTCGTAGTCCAGCAGGATCGCGATCTCGCCCGACAGTACGCGGGCGTAAGACGTTTGCTTGGGAACGATGGGCTCGTTCTTCTGCAGCGCCTTGAAGTAGTCGATGCCAGGGCCGAAGTTGTCCAGCGTGCCGCCGCGCGCCTGGTTCACTGCCACAGCGCCCACATAGCCCACGAAGGCCGATGCCGGGTCCAGGTAGCCGATGAGGCCCTTGTAGTCGGGCTTGAGCAGGTCCGCCCAGGACTGCGGTACGGGCTTGCCCTTGAGTGCATCCACATTGACCATGAAGCCCAGGGTGCCGGAATGGATGGTGAACCAGTGGCCTGCCGGGTCCTTCAGGCCATCGGGAATCTCGGCCCATGCTGCGGGCTTGTAGGCGGCCACCACGCCGTCCTTTTGCGCCTGGATGGCGAAGGTCACGCCCAGGTAGGTCACATCCGCCACGGGGCTGGCTTTTTCTGCCACCAGCTGGGCCAGCGATTGGCCGGAGTTCTTGTTGTCTGGTGGCACGGTAATGCCGGTCTTGGCCTTGATGGCCTTGATCTGGCTGCCCCAGTCGGCCCATTCGGGCGGGCAGTTGTAGCAGATGGCGTTTTGCGCCATGGCAGTGGCACCGGCGGCCAGGCCCCAGGCCAGCAGCGTGGCGCGGGTGAAGTTTTTGAGGGTTGTTTTCATGGATCAGCTCCTTGGGTTCAGGTGAGGGGAGGAACAAGGGAAGAGGCGGGCGGTGCGCAGGACTCGCCAGCGCGGAACTGGTGCGCCAGCGTCAGACCCATGTCGGGCCCCAGCGGGTTGCCACTGGCCACGGCCTGGGCCAGCAGCTCCACGCTGTGGCGGCCGATGTCGGCATTGGGTTGCACCACGGTGCTCAGTTGCGGAGTGAGGTCTTGCCCCAGCGCAATGCCGTCGAAGCCCACGACGCTCAGGTCGCGCGGCACCGCCAGTCCCGCCAGGTGCGCGGCGCGGATGCTGCGGATGGCCAGCAGGTCGTTGGAGCACACCAGGGCCGTGGGGCGGTCTTGGTTATTCAGGGCTTCGCCCAGCACCTCTGGCGCAGCGGCCACGAAGGGCACCTGCAACACAGGCTGGGCCCGCAGGCCTGCCTGCTCCATGCCGCGCGCGTAGCCCCGGCAGCGTTGTTGCGCGCGGTCAGAGGCGCTGAGCAGCCCGCTGACCATGGCGATGCGGCGGTGCCCCAGCGTGGCCAGATGGGTCACCACGTCGGCCACAGCCAGCTCGCTGTTCACCGACACGCAGGGGTGATCGGGGTGGTGGTTGTAGGCCAGCACATAGGGCAGACCCACCTCGGCCAGCCGCTGCAGTGCGGTGGAGGTGGCGGGGTTCGAAACCACCAGGATCATCCCGTCCACGTTGCCCGCCAGCAGCAGGTTCACGGCGCGGTCTTCCTGGTCCAGGCGGTAGTCGGTGGTGAACGGCGAGATGGCGTAGCCACCCGCTACGGCGGCCTGGGCAATGCCTTCCAGGCATTCGGCAAACACGGGGTTGGTGAGCGTGGGCAACACCACGCCCAGCACGCGGCTGCGCTGGGTGCGCAAGGTGCGCGCGCTGGCGTTGGGCAGATAGCCCAGGGTGCGGGCGATGTTCTCCACATGCTCGCGCGTGGCCGGGGCCACTTTGTCAGGCACGTTGAAAACACGCGACACGGTGGCAACCGACACACCGGCCTCGCGGGCGACTTCCAGAATGCTCATGGCAGTTTGGTGCAATACGTTTGATGTAAACGTTTACATTGCAACCGCTGACCGTGACATGCGCATGACACGGCATGCGGCAAGAGCAACTGGCGCTACAAAGCAAACAGCCCGCACGAGGCGGGCTGTTGCAAGGCTTGCACGGGGGATGCCGGTGGCGTCAGCGCTCGCGCCGCACGCGAAGCAGCTCATCCAGAATGAGACACGCTGCCCCCAGCGTGATGGCCGAGTCCGCCACGTTGAACGCCGGAAAGTGCCAGCCGCTCACATGGAAGTCCAGAAAGTCCACGACATAGCCGTGCATCAGCCGGTCCACCACGTTGCCCACCGCGCCGCCCAGAATGCTCGACAGCGCGAAGCCGAAGAGCTTTTGCCCCGGGTGGGCACGCAGCTGCCACACGATGAAGATCGTGGCTGCCACGCCGATGCCGGTGAACAGCCACCGTTGCCAGCCCCCCGCGTCCGACAGGAACGAAAACGCAGCACCCGTGTTGTGCGCCCGCACGATGTTGAAGAAGCTGGTGATGAACGTGGAATCGCCCAACTGGTAGTGGTTGAGGATCAGGGTCTTTGTGATCTGGTCGACCAGCACAAGCACCACAGCCCAGGCCAGCCAGGGCCACATGCTCGCGCCGGAACGCCCGGCCTGCAATGTGCGGTCCATCAGGCGTGCTCCCGGCTCTCGCCGTCGCCGTAGAGGTTGCTGGTGCAGCGGCCGCAGATCGTCGGGTGGGCGGCGTCCTGCCCTACATCGCTGCGGTAGTGCCAGCAGCGCTCGCATTTGGCATCAGAACTGGGCTTGACGCTTATGTGTAATGCGCTACCAGCTACCAATTCGATAGCAGATGTGATGAACACGAACTTGAGGTCATCGCCCAGGCTGGCCAGCAGCGCATGGTCTTCGGGCGCCGCCGTGAGGGTAACGGTGGCCTGCAGGGACGAGCCCACCTTGCCATCGGCGCGCAGCGCTTCGATCTCCTTGTTCACTGCATCGCGGATCTCGCGGATGCGTGACCACTTGGCCAACAGGCCTTCATCGGCACCGGCACCCACGCCCGCCACGTTGCCGTAGGTCTCCAGGAAGATGGAGTCGGAGTTGCCGAACACCTTCCAGGCTTCTTCGGCCGTGAACGACAGGAACGGAGCCATCCAGCGCAGCATGGCGTGCGTGATGTTGTAGAGCGCGGTCTGCGCGCTGCGGCGGGCCAGGCTCTTGGGTGCCGTGGTGTACAGGCGGTCCTTGAGCACGTCGAGGTAAAAGCCGCCCAGGTCTTCCGAGCAGTACAGCTGCAGCTTGGCGACCACGGGGTGGAACTCGTACACCTTGTAGTGCGCCAGCACCTCGGCCTGGAACTCGGACGCGCGGGTGAGGGCGTAACGGTCGATCTCCAGCATCTGGTCGAACGGCACGGCATCCTTGGCCGGGTCGAAGTCGCTCACGTTGGCCAGCAGGAAGCGCAGTGTGTTGCGGATGCGGCGGTAGGCATCCACCACGCGCGCCAGGATCTTCTCGTCGCCTGCGATGTCGCCCGAGTAGTCGCTGGCGGCCACCCACAGGCGGATGATCTCGGCGCCCAGCTTCTTGTTGATCTCCTGCGGGTCGATGCCATTGCCCAGCGACTTGCTCATCTTGCGGCCCTGGCTGTCCACGGTGAAGCCGTGGGTCAACAGGCCGCGATACGGCGCGCGGCCTTCCAGCGCGGATGCCAGCAGCAGCGAGCTATGGAACCAGCCGCGGTGCTGGTCATGGCCTTCGAGGTACAGGTCGGCCTCAGGGCCGGTGTCATGGTGCACCTCGGGGTGCGTGCCGCGCAGCACATGGCTGAAGGTGGACCCGGAGTCGAACCACACTTCCAGGATGTCGGTGCTCTTGGTGTAATGCGGCGCGTCTTCGGCGCCCAGGATCTCCTCGGTCGTCACGCGGCTCCAGGCCTCGATACCGCCCTTTTCCACGATGTCTGCGGCCTGGTCCATGATTTCCATGGTCCGCGGGTGCAGCTCGCCCGAATCCTTGTGCAGGAAGAACGGGATGGGAACGCCCCAGCTGCGCTGGCGTGAAATGCACCAGTCCGGCCGCCCGGCGATCATGTCGTGCAGGCGGGCCTTGCCGTTCTCGGGGTAGAAACTGGTGTGCTCGATGGCATCCAGGGCGATCTGGCGCAGCGTCTTGGCGGGCTTCATGCCGGGCTGGGTGAACACGCCTTCGCCTTCGTCCATGCGCACGAACCACTGTGCGGCGGCGCGGTAGATCACCGGCGTCTTGTGGCGCCAGCAGTGCGGGTAGCTGTGTGTGATGTCCTTGGTGGTCATCAGGCGGCCTGCGTTGCGCAAGGCTTCGATGATCACAGGCACGGCCTTCCAGATGTGCTTGCCGCCGAACAGCGGGAAGTCGGCCGCATAGGTGCCGTTGCCCTGCACGGGGTTCAGGATGTCGTCGAGCGCCATGCCATGCGCGCGGCAGGAGTTGAAGTCTTCCAGACCATAGGCGGGCGAGGAGTGCACGATACCCGTGCCGTCGTCGGCCGTGGCGTAGTCGGCCAGGTACACGGGCGAAAGGCGCTTGTAACCCTGGGTTCCGTCCTCGCTCTTCACGTCGTACAGCGGGTGTTCAAATTCCAGGCCGCCCAGGTTCTTGCCCAGGGTGGTGGCCAGCACGCTGCCGGTGAGGCCATAGCGCTCCAGGCACGAGGCCACCAGCGGCTCGGCCACGAGCAGGATGCGCTCGCCCGTGTCCACCAGCGCATAGCTGATCTCGGGGTTCAGGTTCAGCGCCTGGTTAGCAGGGATGGTCCAGGCGGTGGTGGTCCAGATGACCACAAACGCATCCTTGGCCAATGCTGGCAGGCCAAAGGCGGCTGCCAGCTTGGCGGGGTCGTGCGACTTGAAGGCCACGTCCAGCGTGGTGCTCTTCTTGTCCTGGTATTCGATCTCGAATTCGGCCAGCGAAGAGCCGCAGTCAAAACACCAGTACACGGGCTTGAGGCCTCGGTACACGAAGCCACGCTCCATCACGCGCTTGAAGGCGCGGATTTCGCCCGCCTCGTTGGCGGGGTTCATGGTCTTGTAGGGGTTGTCCCATTCGCCCAGCACGCCCAGGCGCTTGAAGTCCACCATCTGCTGCGCGATCTGCTCGGTGGCAAACGCGCGGCTCTTGGCCTGCATGTCATCGCGGCTCAGGTTGCGGCCGTGTTTCTTCTCGATGGCGTTCTCGATCGGCAGACCGTGGCAGTCCCAGCCAGGCACGTACAGCGCATCAAAGCCTTCGAGCTGGCGCGCCTTGGTGATCATGTCCTTCAGGATCTTGTTGACCGCGTGGCCCATGTGGATCTGGCCGTTGGCGTAGGGCGGACCGTCGTGCAGGATGAACTTGGGGGCTCCGCGGCGGGCGTCGCGCAGGCGCTTGTAGATGCCTTGGTCTTCCCAGTCCTTGACCCAGCCCGGCTCGCGCTTGGGCAGGTCGCCACGCATGGGGAAGGAGGTGTCGGGCAGGTTGAGGGTGCTGCGGTAATCCGTGGAAGGAGTGCTGGCGTTGTCGTCGGACATGAGGGAGCCTTAAAAACGGGGCATTCCGGGGCAAGGCCCGGAGCAAGAACGGGGTTGGAGCGCGAAGGATGGCGGGCCCGTCAGGCGGGCGCTGCGAGAAGCAGCTCCCTCAAATTCGGTCGCGGGTGGTCTGGCGCCGGGTTTCGGTGTGGTTGGGTGCCTGGGCCGAGGCAAAGTAGGCACGCGCGTCGGCGCAGTCTTTGGCGATGCCCTTCGTCAAGGCATCCAGACCGTCGTATTTCAGCTCGTCGTGCAGTTTGTGTAGCAGTTCCACGCGCACGATTTTACCGTACGCCCCCTCGGGCCCCAGATCGGCGGGCCAATGCAGGCAATGGGTTTCCAGCAGCACGCGCCCGCCGTTGACGTCGTTCGGGTCCAGCGAGGGGCGCACGCCCAGGTTGGCCACCCCTGGCAACGGCTCGGCGGCAAGGCCATGCACCAGCACGGCAAAGATGCCGCTGGCGGCAGGCTTCCAGTGGGCAAAGCGCAGGTTCAGGGTGCGAAAGCCGTCGCCTGCACCGGCGGCGGTAGCACCCAGTTCGCGCCCGAGCTTGCGGCCATGCACCACATGGCCGCTGATGGTGTAGGGCCGTCCCAGCAGGCGTGCCGCGGCTTCCATGTCGCCTGCGGCCAGCGCCTGGCGCACGGCGGAACTGGACACGCGCAGGCCGGGGCCGCCGCCGGGCCGCCCCAAGGCGGGCCCAGCCCCCTCGGGGGGCAGCGACGACACGAAGTGCGGAGTGTGGGGGTTAGAGACCTCGTAGCTGTTCATGCGCGCTACGTCGAAGCCCTTGGCTTGCCCGGCCGCGTCCAGCATGGCGTAGTCGCCCGCTCGCTGGCGGCCAAAGCGGAAATCGTCGCCCACCAGCACATACCGGGCCCCCAGACCACGCACCAGCACCTCGTCGATGAAAGCGTCGGGCGACTGGGCGGCCAGCCGCGCGTCAAACGGCAGCACCACGGTCTGCTGCACACCGCAGCGGGCCAGTTCGGTGAGCTTGTCGCGCAAGGTGCCGATGCGTGCGGGTGCCAGCTCGGGCTTGTGGTGGGCGCCCGCGAAGTAGTCGCGGGGGTGGGGCTCGAACGTCAGCACGCAGCTTTCCACGCCCCTGTGTGCAGCCTCGCTGTTCAGCAAGGCCAGCATGGCCTGGTGGCCCCGGTGCACACCATCGAAATTGCCGATGGTCAGCGCACAGGCATTGGCAATGCCAGGGTGGTGGAATCCGCGAAAGATCTTCATCGGTTTGTTATCTTTTTGATAGCAGCATGCGCAAGTCCATCAAGCGCAGGACGCCAATTTGTCATGAAAACGGAGTATATTGTGACCCACGGCCGGCCCCGCGCAGGGCTGCCCGCGAGACATCTGCGTTCCGATCCTTGTGTACTTTGTGTTCCAGGAGGCGTGTTTTGAAGGTCTTGAAGCTGTCAGCCCAAGGGCTGCCCCAATCGTGGATTTCGCTGGAGCAGGCGGTGATTCATTACGCCGCCGGGGAAGTGCGCTGGGAGTCTGGTGCACAGATTGCCCGGTTCCGGGGCGGGCACAACGCCGTATCAGGTGAGCAGTCGGTGATCGCCATCAACAGCATCATCGGCACCAAGGGCGTGCCCAGCATCAATCCGTTCGAGCTCAAGCCCAGCCTGACCAACAGCAAGCTCTTTGCCCGCGACCGCAATGTGTGCGCCTACTGCGGCGGGCATTTTCATGAGGAAGACCTGACGCGCGAGCACATCGTGCCGTTTGCGCGCAACGGTCAGGACCACTGGATGAACGTGGTCACGGCGTGCCGCCCCTGCAACCACCGCAAGGGCCCCCGCACTCCAGAGCAGGCACACATGCCGCTGCTGTATGCGCCCTATGTGCCGAGTCTGTGGGAGGACTTCATCCTGCGTAACCGGCGCATCCTGGCCGATCAGATGGAGTTCCTGATGGCCCACGTCCCCAAGTCCTCGCGTCTTTTGGCGTAGAGCGGCCAATAGGACCCCACTGGCGTCGTTGCTCCGTCTTGCCGTGAGGGCCTGCCAACCCTCTTTTCGGGGATCGCGTTGCCCGAACTGGGGGTGGGATGCAAGGCGCCTGTGCGCAGCAAGGTAGGCACCTTGCAAGCGCGGGCAACGCCGCAGACGGCCCCCAGGCCGGGCAACCCGAAGGGAAGGCCCCTGCGGGCGCGCCACTCGTCGTTCCGCTCCTTACGTGTGCAAGAGCGCACGCTGCGTCGCGCGCCTAGATTGGCACGCCCGCAAGGGCCTTCGCGACCCCGAAAAGAGGGTTGACAGGCCCTTCGTACTGTCTGCGACGGAGCGCCTAGCCATCGGGGCCGTCTTAACCGCTCTTGGGGGCGTGCTACACGGTGCAAAGACACGGTGCAGCGCCTATTCCTTTAGTAAGTCAGTTCCAGGAACACCAGATGGCCGCTGGCAGCGGGCCAGGTCTGTCCCACCACGCGTTCGCCATTGAATTCACCCGCAATACTGCGCACGCCCCCCGCGGGCTTGACCTTGGCAGATGCCACGCCAGCGCCAGCGGGCACGCCCGCAGGCACTGCACCATCCAGCAGCATCTTGTCGCGCGCCGGGTCCAGGTAGCCGCGCGGACGGGTCAGTGTCACCACGCTCTCGGCGCTTTTGTCGGCATCGGCCATGCGTTCTGCGCGCAGGTGGATGAGGTTGCTGCTGCGTGGAAAGCCGCTGCGGTAGATGTGGGTGGTGGCATAGCCGGGTGCGCTGATCACGAACTCGACGGGCGAGCCGTTGGGCACCGTCAGCGGTCCCCATTGGCCATCCACACCCACGGTCTTGCGCAGCAAGGCATTGCCCGCGCGGGCGCCCGTGGCGGGGTCGGTTGCATACACCTCCAGCTGCGCGCCCGCCAGGGGCAGGTTGTTGCTGAAGTTGCCGGTTTTGGGGTCGGCCGGGTCCACGCCCAGGCCGGTGACCTTGCCGTTGAGCACCACCTGCTTTTCAGCCGCAATGGTGGTGACCTGTGGTGCCTTGCCGGTGATGAAGCGGTAGGTGGCTTCAAACGCAGCGGGGGAGTACGACGTCTCGCGGTGGTCGATGCGCGGAATCACCACGTTGGTGGCGCCCTTGAGTTCGGGGCCTGCGGCGGTCACGTAGGTGGGCTTGCCTTTCTGGCCTATCCACAGACCGTCGGGCTGGGCGAACTTGTCGTTGTTGTCCGAGCGGATCGTCATCCATTTCACGGGGCCGCTCACCTCGTCGCCCGCCGCGTTCTTGGGAGCATTCAGGGCTTTGAGGAAAGGGCCCGTGCCCGAGAACTCGTTGCCTTCTCGGAACCCCGGGATCGCCCACACGCCGTGGTTGGGCGTGCCGCCGAGGATCGCGTGGCTCACCGTCTTGTCGCCGCCGCCGTTGTAGATGTAGTTGCGGATGGCGTTGCCGCCGCGCGAGTTGCCCACCAATACCACTTGGCTTGCACCCGTGGCCTTGAGCACCTTGTCCACTTCGGCCTTGAGGTAGGCCATGTGCTCTGCGGCCGAGGTGCGGCCCGCCTGGGGTTTGGCGTCCTCATCACGCGACAGGGGGTAGGGCACGTCAATGGCGTGCAGGCGTTCGCGCGGCCAGCCGTTCGATTCAAACCGCCACACGGTGGTTTGCCACAGTGCGGCGGTGTCGCCGTTGCCGTGCACAAAGACGATGGGCGGCGCTTCGGACAGGCTGGGACCCTTGGTGGCGCAACCGGCCAGGGCCACGGTAGCTGCTGCAGCGGTTGCCAGCAGAAGAGATCGGCGTTGCAGCCAGAATTTGTTGTTCATGAAGGTGTCTCCGACAAGAAAAAATGCCCGTGGATCGGTGAATCCACGAGCATGGCACGCGAGCGTTACATGGCTGCGTCAGTTCGCATCAGGCAAACACGCCTGCTGTGTCTTGCATGCGGGCGGACACTTCGCCCAGATGGTGCAGCGTGTCGCCAAAGGCCACTTCCAGCTGGGTGAGCTTCTTGAAATAGTGGCTCACGATGTACTCGTCCGTCACGCCGATGCCGCCATGCAGTTGCACGGCCTGCTGGCCCACAAAACGCATCGATTGGCCCAGTTGCACCTTGGCGCGCGCCATGGCGGCGCGGCGCTCGGCGGCAGGGGCGCCCAGCTTGAGGCTGGCGTAGTAGCTCATCGAGCGGGCCAGTTCCAGCTGCATCTTCATGTCGGCCACGCGGTGGCGCAGCGCCTGGAAGCTGGCGATGAACACGCCAAACTGCTTGCGCTGGTTCATGTATTCGACGGTGATGGCCACGGTCTTGTCCATCACGCCCACGGCTTCGGCGCAGGTGGCGGCGATGCCGGTGTCCACCGCCAGTTCCAGCGCGGCGAGGCCGTCGGTGGTGATGAGCGTGGCGGGGGCGTTGGTGAACTTCACCTCGGCGGCGCGGCTGCCGTCTTGTGTGACGTAGCCTTGGGTGGTCACGCCAGTGGCGGTGCGCTCGACCAGGAAGAGGGCGATCTTGCCGTCCAGTTGGGCAGGCACGATGAACGCATCGGCCTTGTCGCCGGCAGCTACTACGCTTTTGATAGCTGTCAGTGCATATCCATCTTGCGCTGGGGCCGCTTTTGCCTCGCAAACATCCAGGCGGTATCGCGCCTTGCGCTCCTGCTGGGCCAGTACCACCAGGGCTTCACCACTGGCCACGCGGGGCAGCCAAGCCGATTGCACGTTGGCCGGTGCGTAGTGCGACAGCACGCTGCTGGTCATGAAGGCCTGGGCGATGGGCTCCAGAACGATGCCACGGCCCAGTTCCTCGGCCACCACCATGGCATCGATGGCGCCCTGGCCCATGCCGTCGTGCGCTTCGGGCACGGTGAGGGCGGTCAGGCCCAGCTCGGCCAGTTCGTTCCAGGCGGCGCGGTCAAAACCACCGGCAGCCACGGCGGCGCGGCGGCGCTCGAACGTGTAGCCCTTGTCCACCCACTTGCGCACGGCGTCGCGCAGTTGCTCCTGGTCGTCAGAAAAATCGAAATCCATGTGTCTCTCCTTGTGCTGGTTGTGGCGCCGTGGCGCCCTCAACAACCAGCGAAGCTCTATCGGGAACCCCCTCCCGGAGGGGGCACGGGGGAGCAGTCCTGTCGCGCAATGCGCGGACCGTGCTGGGCGTTAGCCCAGAACGGTCTGCGCGACGATGTTGCGTTGAACTTCATTGCTGCCACCGTAGATGGTGGTTTTGCGCAGGTTGAAGTAGGTGGACGCCAGCGGCGCGTTGGCAGTGACGCCGCCGGGGAAGTTGCCCTGCCAGCCCGCCTCCATGGCCTCTTCGATGAAGGGCATGGCAAAGGGGCCGGCGGCCAGCATCATCAGCTCGGCGTAGCGCTGCTGGATCTCGCTGCCCTTGATCTTGAGCAGACCCGCGATGTCGAGCGAGTTCTTGCCCGACTTCTCGGCCGACAGCACGCGCAGCACCAGCATTTCCAGCGCAACGATGTCCACTTCGAGCAGTGCGATCTGGTCGCGGAAGCGCAGGTCATCCCACACGCCTTCGGTCTTGGCGATGCGCTTCAAGCGCTCCAGCTCGCGCTTGCTGCGGTTCACGTCGGCGATGTTGGTGCGTTCGTGGCTCAGCAGGTGCTTGGCGTAGGTCCAGCCCTTGTTCTCTTCGCCGATCAGGTTTTCGGCGGGCACTTCGACGTTGTCGAAGAACACTTCGTTCACCTCGCACTCGCCGTCCAGCAGCTTGATGGGGCGTACGGTGACGCCCTTGGACTTCATGTCGAGCAGCAGGAAGGAGATGCCGGTCTGGGGCTTGCCCTCGGTGCTGGTGCGCACCAGGTTGAACATCCAGTCGCCATGCTGGCCCAGGGTGGTCCAGGTCTTTTGGCCGTTGACGATGTATTTGTCGCCCACGCGCTCGGCGCGGGTCTTGACCGATGCCAAGTCCGAGCCCGAGCCGGGTTCGCTGTAGCCCTGGCTCCACCAGACTTCGCCGCTGGCGATGCCAGGCAAAAAGCGCTTTTGCTGCTCGGCGTTGCCAAACGCCATGATCACCGGGGCCACCATCACCGGGCCAAACGGCACGATACGGGGCGCGCCGGCCAGGGCGCATTCTTCTTCGAACAGGTGCTTTTGCACGGCCGTCCAGCCGGGGCCGCCAAACTCCTTGGGCCAGCCGAAGCCCAGCCAGCCTTTCTTGCCCAGGATCTTGGCCCAGCCCTGCAGATCGTCGCGGGTCAGGCGCAGGGCGTTGTGGACCTTGTGCGAAATTTCTTTCGGTAGATTAGCTTGAACCCAGGCGCGAATTTCTTCGCGGAACGCCTGTTCTTCGGGGGTGAATGCGAGATCCATCGGTTTGTCTCCAAGTGATCCGCATTTGTAGCACGGTCGTTCGTTTTAGTCCTGTCCGGGTGGCGACATCGGCGCGGAGTCTGGGGAAATGCCCAGTTCTGTACACAGCCGCTGCACCGTGGTGCGCAGGTTGGCCACCTCTGTCTCCAGTGCGTCCACCCGCGCTTGCAGTGCGGCAGACGTGCCGGTGCTGCCACCGCCGCCACTGCTGGGGGCTGACACACCGGCGCTGGTGTCTACAGGGCCACACATCAGATGCGCCCAACGCTGCTCGCGGGCACCCGGCGCGCGGGGCAACTGCACGACCAGCGGGCCGCCCTTTTCGGCGCTGCGCTCCTGGAGTTCGTCCAGAAATGCCTCGACCGAGGAAATGTCGGCAAAGCGGTACCAGCGCTCGGCGTTGATGCGCAGTTCACCCGCCGTCTGCGGGCCGCGCAGCATGAGCAGGCCGAGCAGCACGGCCGACTGCTCGGGCACGCCCACGCCGCGCTGAAAGTTGTGTTCCCAGCGTGTGGTGCGGTTGCCGCTGCTCTCAAACGCCAGCGTCAGCAGCTTGAGCGAATCCAGGGCTTCCTGCGCATCGGCGTCACTCAGGTTCATCACCGGGTCGCGGCTGGTTTTCTGGTTGCAACCGGTGACCAGGCCGTTGAGCGACATGGGGTAGCTGTCGGGCACGGTGCGGGCCTTCTCCATCAGCGTGGCGAGCACGCGGGCTTCGTAGGGGGTGAGGGGGCGGGTGGCGGGATCGAAGGGCATGAGGAGGCTGTCGGGCTTGGGGTTGGCGCTGCGTTGTGCGACAGAGTATGCAGGCTAGGCGCCCAGCGCAAGCTGCACTGGCTGTGCAGCGAGCATGGGCAACGTCGCCTGCGTGCTATGTCGCACAACCCTTCGGGCCACCGCCTGGGGCTGCCATGCTGCGTTGCGGGTTCGTTGTGTGGCTGGGCCACACGGCCTCACCCGCGCCTTGCCTGGCACCCCCAGGCGGTGGCGCAGAGCCAACCCCATGCTCGACAGCCTCCTAGATAATCCGTGGCAATTTATGAAGAACATCGTCATTCTGATCTCTGGCGGCGGCTCCAACATGGCCACCATCGTGCGTACCGCACAACAGGAGCACTGGGAGCAGCGCTACGGCGCCCGCGTCGCGGCCGTCATCAGCAACAAGCCCGATGCCGCCGGGCTGGTGTTTGCGCGCGAGCAGGGCATCGCCGCCGAGGCGCTGGACCACAAGGCCTTTGCCAGCCGCGAAGCGTTTGACACTGAATTGGCCGCCACCATTGACCGCCACCAGCCCGCCCTGGTAGTGCTGGCCGGGTTCATGCGCATCCTCACCCCGGTTTTTGTGGCGCACTACGCGGGGCGGCTTATCAATATCCACCCCTCGCTGCTCCCCGCTTTTACCGGGCTGCACACGCACCAGCGCGCCATCGATGCAGGCTGCAAGTTTGCGGGCGTAACGGTGCACCAGGTGACGGCCGAGCTGGATGTGGGCCCCATCCTGGACCAGGCCGTGGTGCCGGTGCTGCCGGGCGACACGGCCGAGACGCTGGCGGCCCGGGTGCTGACCCAGGAGCATGTGATCTACCCCCGGGCCGTGCGGGCGCTGATTCAGGCCTTGTAGTCCACAGGCTGATCGGTTTGGGAGCGTCCGGCTTTCGCCCCCCACGGGCCTTGGTGAGCTCAGGGGGGTATATTGTTTGCTATAAAATTAGTAGCTAACTGCGCTTTTCCATGAAGCGATAGAGCCTGTTTTTGTTCATGTTTTCTGCTGCCGGATGGCTTGGAGATCCCGGCGCACGCAGCTCGTCAACTGACGGGCGAATCGCACTGCGTGGCCAGAAAACCTGCGGCTGGTGGCAAGCCAGCCCCTTCCTTTTGATCAGGCCATTGCGCTCAGGCTGCCGGTGCTGGCGGGCGAATTCCAGTCATTGGCGGCCATTGCGTACTGCTGGCGCGCAAAGTCGGCCAGCCGCGCCAGGTCGTTGCGTTGGCTGGTGTCCGATGTTGATGCCTGGCTGGCGGGCTGCTGGAGCTGGCTGGTCAACTGGTCGATGAAAGTCCTGGATTCGCTGGCGCTGATGCTGGCGTCGCCATCGGTGTCGATGGCGTTGAACAGCGCGGTGATCGCGTCCTGCTCCACGCTGCTGGTGCTGCCAGCCAGCCGTTCTGTCAGCGAGACCTCACCATCCTTGTTGGTGTCCAGGGCGTCGTAGGTGGTGGTGCTGTCGGCGGAAGCACTTGCACCACCTGGGCCTCCGGGTGGTGGTGGCATGCCGCCCATGGCCTGCATGCCGCCGCCTGCTTCACCCGCCGCGCCGGAAGGGCGGCCCGCGTCGAATTCGGCTTGGGTCAGGCTGCCGTCGCCGTCTGCATCCAGTTGGCTGAACACGTCGTCACTGCTGACGCCCGCTTGGCTCGCCGTGCCGCCCGACATCGCTTCCAGCAGGGCCTGCAGCTCGGTCTTGCTCACGGCGCCATCGCCGTCGCTGTCCACCTTGCCAAAGAGGTCGTCGCCCGCCTGGCCGGTGGCGGTGTCGCTGTCGCCCCGCGACTGGGCAAAAGCCATGGTGGACGGTGGCGGGGGCAACACGCTTTGCATCGCCTTGCCCAGCTCGTCGGCGTTGAGGTTGCCGTCCCCATTGCTGTCGTACTGCTTGACCAGGTCTGCAGCGCTGGCCTGGTTGCTGACGCCGGTTTTTTGGGCCACATCGTCCAGGAGGCCCTGCAGTTCGGTGTCACTCACGCCGCCGTTGCCGTCGGTATCGATTTTGGACAGCAGCCGCTCCGGCGTGGGCGCCGGGCGTGATGCCCGCTGCACACTTGCACTGGACCAGGCACTGCTGACGCTACTGATGGTCGTCATCGTCGTTCCTTTCGCTCCAAGGGTGGGTCGGTGCCTGGTCCTCCAAAACGGAAGCCCTCAGCCATGGCCCGTAACCATTCTTGGTTGTGCGTGTCTCCGGGGTTTGTCTGCTTTGTACCAAGGTCGATACAAAGGGCGTCCACAAGGACCGAACAATGGCGGAAATGCCCGCCAGATCGTCGCCAGCGGTGGTTTTTAGCTGCCTAAACTTGGGTGTTCTTTTGCACGACAGATCCCATGCAACACATCCTGGTGGTGGACGACGATGTGGAGATCACCACACTGCTCACCGAATACCTCGCCCGCTTTGGCCACGCCGCCCACGCGGCGTGTGATGCGGCGTCGATGCGCGCGCAGATGCTCGCGCACCCCATCGGCCTGGTGGTGCTGGATGTGATGCTGCCCGGCACCGACGGCATCACCCTCGCGCGGGAGCTGCGTGAACGATCCCGGGTGCCGATCATCATGCTCACCGCCCGCGCAAACCCCTACGACTGCGTGCTGGGGCTGGAGATGGGGGCTGACGACTACATGGGCAAACCGTTCGAGCCGCGCGAGCTGGTCGCCCGCATCCAGACCGTGCTGCGCCGCACGCGCGGCGAGAGCGCCCCGGCCCGCCAGGAGCCCGACGGGCTGGTGCGCTTTGATGGCTGGACCCTGCACAGCATCGAGCGGCACCTGGTGTCCCCACAGGGTGTGGTGGTGCCGCTGTCGAACGCCGAATTTCGCCTGCTCTGCACCTTCTTGCGCATGCCGCACCGCGTTTTCAGCCGCGACCAGCTCATGGAGCAGGCCCGGGGCCGGGCCATGGATGCGTTCGAGCGCAGCATTGATCTGCTTGTCTCGCGCCTGCGCAGCAAACTCTCGGACGACCCGCGCTCGCCCTCAATGATCCGCACTGTGCGGGGCGCTGGTTACGTGTTCAACGTGCAGTCGCTGCAGGGGCGGGTGGGATGGCCGCATTGATGATTGCGCGCTGGCGTGCGGCGCTGCAGCGCTGGCTGCCTGACACCCTTTTTGGCCGGCTCGCTCTGCTGCTTATCGTGGCCGTCATCGTGAGCCATGTGCTGGCGCTGACTTTGATGTTTGAACTGCGCCCCGCGCACCCCGGGCACCCGCCTGGCCCGCAGCCACTCGGGGTGGCAGCCGATGGGCACTCTTTGCCGTTGCCGCCGCCGGGGCCGGAGCAGGGCCTGTGGAATGCCCCGCCGTCGCTGCAACTGGGGCTGCTGCTCGACATCTGCGTGCGGCTGGCGGCGCTGGTGGCCGTGGCTTGGTGGGCGGCACGCTGGCTGTCGCGCCCCATGCACCGGCTGGCCACGGCGGCGCAGGAGCTGGGCCGCGATATCGACCGCCCCCCGCTGCCCGAGGACGGCACGCTGGAATGCCGCGACGCCAGCCGTGTGTTCAACCAGATGCAGGCGCGCATCCGCCAGCAATTGGCCGAGCGCGACCGGTTTGTGGCGGCGGTGTCGCATGACCTGCGCACGCCGCTGACCCGGCTGCGCCTGCGCACCGAATGCCTGGACGATAGCCGCGCGCAGCAGCTGTTTCGCCGCGACATTGCAGAGATGGACGCCATGATCGCCTCCACGCTGGACTACCTGCGCGGCGTGGCTGGCGCCGAGGCCTGGGTGCTGCTGGATGTGCAGGCCCTGGTGGACAGCATGGCCGACGACCAGCTCGCCATGGGCCATCGGGTCACGGTGGCGGGGCAGGCGGCCCCGCTGCGGGTGCAGGCCGTGGCGCTGCGGCGCTGTCTGGATAACCTGGTGGGCAACGCGATTCGTTACGGCGGCAGCGCCGAGGTCACGCTGCACGATGCGGTTGATGCGCTGACCATTGAGGTGCGCGACCATGGCCCCGGTTTGCCTGCCGAAGAGCTGGAGCGGGTCATGGAGCCGTTTTACCGCGTCGAGGCCTCGCGCAACCGCCAGAGTGGCGGGGCCGGGCTGGGGCTCACCATTGCCAGCGATATCGTGCGGCGGCACGGAGGGAGGCTGGCCTTGCGCAATGCTGCGGGCGGTGGTTTGGTGGCAGCAGCCATTTTTCCGCGCACTGCGGCGTGAGCCCACCGGGCTCAGCCCGCTGGGGTTTCATCCCCGCATTTCTCAAACCGTGGCCGCATCACACCGTCAACGAGCACCTGCTCTTCAAACATCGCGGCGGGTCGCACCCACAGCCCACGCTGGCCATAGAGCGCGCGGTACAGCGTCATGGGCTCCAGCGTTTCGCTGTGGCGCACGGTATCAATCACCTCGTAGAGCATGCCCTTGTAGTGGCGGTACAGGCCGGGTGGTGTGCGAATGAGTGCTGGCAGGTCGTCGTCGGTCATGGTGGTGGGTGTGGGGTCGTGAGTGGTTAGGATGGCGGTTGAAAACAACCCAAGAGTGAGGGAAGCCCGTGGATCAGGCAGATTTTGTGCATCTGGTGCGCATGAGCGAGCATGCCAGTGCTGACAACAGCCGCGCATACCGCCGCAGTGTGGCCGTGTTTGCGGCGCTGGGCTATGCCTGGGTGCTGGGGTGCCTGGGGCTTGCCGCAGGCATTTTGCTGTGGGTGGTGCCGCAGATGTTGCAGGGGAAGTTTCGCTTTGCCATGGTGTGGCTGCTGCTGGGAGCTGCGGGCCTGCTGTGGGTCAGCCTGCGGGCGCTGTGGGTGCGTTTTGACGCGCCTGAGGGCGTGGAGATCACGGCGCTGGAGGCACCGGAGCTTTTTGAGGCGCTGGAGCGCATCCGCCGCAAGATCAAGGGCCCGCCCATCCACAAGGTCACGCTGAACGACGAGTTCAATGCGAGCATCCAGCAGCTGCCCAAGTACGGCCTGCTGGGTGGCGCCGTTAACCACCTGAGCATCGGGCTGCCTTTGCTGATGGCGTTGGACCGGCCGCGTTTTCTCGCCGTGCTGGCACACGAGTACGGCCACTTGCGCGGCGACCATGGCCGGTTTGCGGCCTGGATCTATCGCACACGCCTGTCGTGGATGCGCCTGAACCACAGTCTGGCCGACGACGAAGGCCCGGTGGCCGCGGCCACGCAGGCGTTCATGCGCTGGTACTTTCCGCGCTTTTCGGCCAAGACGTTTGCGCTGGCCCGCCAGGACGAATACGAGGCCGACCGCATTGCGGGCAAGCTGCTGGGCCGTGATGTGACCGCCGCCGCCCTGGCCGAGATCGAGATCCGGGGCGCAGCGTTGCAGGCAGAGTTCTGGGGCAACCACTGGTGCGGTGCCGCTGGCAATCCGCTGCCGGTGGGGCCCTATCGCAGCATGCGCCGTTTCCTGGCCGAGGCCCCGGATGCCGCTTTTGCCAACGACGCACTGCGCCAAGCGCTCAAGCGCCTGAGCAGTGTGGACGACACCCACCCCGGCTTGCGGGACCGCATCGAAGCACTCGATGCCACGCCCACACTGCCCGACTGGTCGCGTGGCAATGCCTTGACCCTGCTGGGCGATGAGGCCAAACGGTGGGTCAAACACTTCGACAAACAATGGTGCCGCGACAACGCTACGGAGTGGAAGCAGCACCACGCGTGGTTGGAACGTGTGCGCGCACGCGCCCATGCGCTGCAGGCTTCCATCGCTCAGAACAGTGCGGCCGAGCTGGTGGAGCTGGCCCGCCTCAAGCGCCATCTGGACCCCCGTGCCGATGTGCGTGCCTTGTATGAGCTGGCGCTGGAGCGCAGCCCCGAGTACGCGCCCGCCCTGTGTGGACTGGTGCCTTGCCTGCCCGAGGACGATCGCGACGGCAAGCTTCTGCTGCTGCACCGGGTGTGGGAAGCGGGTAGCAACGACCGCTACTGGGCCGCGCGCACCGCGCTGGCCGAGCTGGAAACTCCCCGCATGGGCATGGAGCATGATGCGGCGGCCTTCAAACAGTGGCGCAAGCGGCTGGAGCGCGCGCAGGAGTCCGAAGAGCGCGCCTGGGAAGAGCTGTCGGGCACCTCCTTCTTCAGCCAGATCACGCGTCACGACCTGAGCCCCTTCGAACTGGCCGAGCTGCAATCGGAACTGGCCCGCTGTGCGCCCCTTGCCCGCTGCTGGCTAGTGCGCAAGAACCTGCGCGAGCACCAGCAGCGCCGTGCGTACCTGATCTTTGTCGAGCTGCCTGGGATGGACGACGAAAGCCGTTACCACCTGTGCCGCGCCCTGGAGCGCAATCTGAGCCTTCCCGGCCCCGCGCTGGCGCTTTGGGCGGGTGAATCGCCCAGCCTGAAGGAGATTCAGCGCTATGCGTTTGATCCGGTCTACACGCGTTGACAAACCGAACGGATCGATGCGGGTCGTTTGAAGGAGCCGTGTGGTTGGCTGTGGATCAGACCACAGTGGGACAATCGAGGGATGCATCCCAAAGTTCTTCTCGACGCCTGTGCCGAATTGGTCAGGCTCACCCTCACGTTTGAACACCCCGCCGATGCGGTGGTGTCACGATTCTTCCGCGACAACCGGGGCCTGGGCCCCCGCGAGCGGGCTACCCTGGCCGAAACGGTCTACACCGTGCTGCGCAAGAAGCTCCTGTTCGACCACATGGCGCCCTCGGGCTCGGGACCCAAGGAGCGCCGTCTGGCCATCCTGGGGTTTTACGGCCCGCGCGACTTCCTCAAGAGCGCACTGACCGACCAGGAAAAGAACTGGCTGGACCAGTGCGATGCGGTCACGGTCGATGACCTGATGGAGCGCCACCGTCACAACCTGCCCGAATGGCTGGTGAAGCCCCTCAAGGACCAGCTGGGTGACGGCTTCTGGCCCCTGGTGGAAAGCCTGGCGCAGAGCGCCCCGCTGGATTTGCGCGTCAATGCCCTCAAGGACAAGCGTGCCGACGTGCAAAAGGAGCTCGCCAAGGCCGGTATCAAGGCCAGCCCCACGCCGTATTCGCCCTGGGGCCTGCGCATTGACGACAAGCCTGCGCTGACCAAGCTGGATGCGTTCACGCGCGGTGCCATCGAGGTGCAGGATGAAGGCTCGCAGTTGCTGGCCCTGCTGCTTGACGCCAAGCGCGGCGAGATGGTGGTGGATTTTTGCGCAGGTGCAGGTGGCAAGACCCTGGCCATCGGCGCGGGCATGCGCAGCACGGGGCGCCTGTATGCGTTTGACGTGTCGGCGCATCGCCTGGATGCCTTGAAACCGCGCCTGGCCCGCAGCGGCCTGTCGAACGTGCACCCCGCCGCCATCGCCCACGAGCGTGACGACCGCGTCAAGCGGCTGGCGGGCAAGATCGACCGCGTGCTGGTCGATGCTCCGTGCTCGGGCCTGGGGACTCTGCGGCGGAACCCGGACCTCAAATGGCGCCAGTCGCCCAAAGCCATCGAAGAGCTGGTGGCCAAACAGACCGCCATTCTGGACAGCGCAGCGCGCCTGCTCAAGCCCGGCGGCCGTCTGGTGTATGCCACCTGCAGCATCCTGTCGCAGGAAAACGAGGCCATCGCAGAGGCATTCAGCGCATCGCACCCGGACTTTGAGCTGCTCGACGCGGGCGAACTGCTGGAGCAGCTCAAGGTGGAGGGGGCCAAGGGTCTGTGCAGCGGTGGTGAGTCGGGCAGTGGATATTTGCGCCTGTGGCCCCATGTGCACCAAACGGATGGGTTCTTTGCCGCAATCTGGTCTAAAAAGGCCTGACTTGCCCTTCTAAAGGCGCTAAATCAGCGTAAATACCATGGATACCCCCGAACCTATTACGTGGGGACCACTCTAAAATCAGATACCCGGTCCGTTGGCGAACGGGTTCTCTGTAGAAGTAAGGCTTTCTGAATATGCTGTTACCCGATTGGGCCGTACTGAACGCTGCCATTGACTGGCTGGGCCATGGGTTGTGGAACCTGGCCTGGTGGCAGATCATTCTGTACACCCTGGCGACGACCCACATCACCATTGCGGCGGTCACGATTTTCCTGCACCGCGCGCAGGCGCACCGCGCGCTGGACTTGCACGCCATCCCTTCGCACTTTTTCCGCTTCTGGCTGTGGATCGGTACGGGCATGGTCACCAAGGAATGGGTCGCCATCCACCGCAAACACCACGCCAAGTGCGAAACCGTGGACGACCCCCACAGCCCCCAGACCCGTGGGCTGGACACCGTGATGTGGCGTGGCGCCGAGCTGTACCGCGCCGAGTCCAAGAACCAGGAGACGATCAAGAAGTTCGGCCACGGCACGCCCGATGACTGGATGGAGCGCAACGTCTACACCCGTTACGGCTGGCAGGGGGTGGGCCTCATGCTGATCCTGAACCTTGCACTGTTCGGCGCTCTGGGCGCCGCAGTGTGGGCGGTGCAGATGCTCTGGATTCCGTTCTGGGCGGCGGGTGTGGTCAACGGTGTGGGCCACTACTGGGGCTACCGCAACTTTGAGGCGCAGGATGCCAGCACCAACCTCTCGCCCTGGGGCATCATCATTGGCGGCGAAGAGCTGCATAACAACCACCACACCTATCCCACGTCGGCCAAGTTCTCGGTCAAGCCGTATGAGTTCGACATCGGCTGGGTCTACATCACGCTGATGAAGAAGATTGGCTGGGCCACGGTCAAGAAGGTGCCGCCCAAGCTCCAGTTGGGTGACGTCAAGCCTGTAGCCGATGAAAAGACGCTGGAGGCCCTGATTGCCAACCGCTATGAGGTGATGGCTGGCTATGCACGTGGCGTGCGCCAGGCCTGCAAGGACGAAATCGCAGCGCTCAAGGCACGCAATGCCGATGCCTCGGTGCTCCAGGCCGCCAAGCGCTGGCTGCACCGCGATGCCGAGAAGGTGCCGGCCGTCGCATTGCCGCAACTGGCCCAGGCCCGTGCCGCGCACCCCGCGCTCGACAAGATGGTCACCATGCGCGAAGAGCTGCGCCAGCTGTGGCTCAACACCTCGCAATCGCGCGAGCAGCTCACCGCGGACCTGCAAGCTTGGTGCCGCCGCGCGGAAGAAAGCGGTATAGCCGCCCTGCGTGAGTTCTCGCTACGGCTGCGTGCGGCGCAGGCCTGAAGCGGGCCGCGCATTGTCCAAGGCCTTGCCATCTGGCAAGGCCTTTTTCTTTGGTGCAGCGGTTACCGCATTGCGGGCACCTTGCCAAAAGCGCGGTTCTTTGCGGTTTTGTCCCGGCCTGCAAAGGCTGAGCGCAGCAGGTGCCGTACTTGGTGCCAAAGTCCCGGCCTGGGAGTGCCTTCGATCACCTGGATCTCAGAGCGGCAGTGCAGGGCGTTGCCCACCTGCACCCAGGCGGCCTTGGTGTTCCAGCCCTCGGGCAGATGTTCGCCCGCCCCAAGCCGCATTTGCGGCAGAGTGTGCAACGCGTGCCCGAAGTCTCGTGGAGCAAAGCGAAGTGACACCTCTCCCTGAGTGGTGTGCAGTGCGCTGCCGGGCGGCAGGCACAGCCACAGGCTCTGGCCGGGTGTGAGGCCCAAGGTGACTGCGGCCGATGGGGTGGTGGGCGGGATGGTGGTTGGATTGCGCTGTGGCATGGTGCGGGGCTCCTGAAGGAAGGGCTGCTGTGAGGCTGTAGCGTAAAAAAAGCAGCGTTGCCCCGGCAGGTACACGGCGGTGCAGGAACGGGTAGAACAGCGTAGATTAATGGCGTGCTGTTATGGTCCGATCTGTGCGTTCCTGTACCTGTACCCGCAGAGAGGGCTCGGGCACGATGCGCCTCTAGGCTTTTGAGTCTGCGCCACGGCTCGGCAGCAGTACCCCATACCCGCCATGTCACATTCTTCCGATTCGCGGGATGCCCCGCTCTACCGCCAACTGGCAGCTTTGTACGAACAGGCCATAGCCGCTGGCAGCCTGACGCCTGGCATGCGCATGCCGTCGGTGCGGGAGCTGTGCCAGCGGCACCAAGTGAGCCTGACCACCGCGCTGCAGGTGTTGCGGCATCTCGAATCCCTGGGCTGCGTGGAGGCGCGCGAGCGGGTGGGCTACTTTGTGCGGGAGCCGGGCGATGTGGCGTTGCCCCGGGCGCGCGAGCCCGAGTTGCACGAGCCGCTGGCCCACGACCCGCGGGTGTTTGCGGGCATCAACGAGCGCATTTCCGGTTTTCTCGAAAAAGCCCGCCGTGCAGGCCCGCTGCCGCTGGACTTAGGCAGCGCCATGCCCGCGCCGAGCCTGTTTGATGCGGCTGCGCTCAACCGCCTGGCCCACGGCCTGTTGCGTGAGCAACCCGACGTCCTGGTGTACGGCCCGTCCGCGCCCACCACCCACCCCGAATTCCAGCAGGCCATGGCCCGGCATGCGCTCACCTTCGGCGTGTGTGTCGCGCCAGCCGACATTGGAGCAACACTTGGCAACTCCGAAGCGGTGAACCTGGCGCTGGACGCCGTCGCCGAGCCGGGCGACGTGATCGCCGTCGAATCGCCCACCTTCTTTGGCATCCTGCAGGCCATCGAGGTGCGCGGGCTGCGCGCGCTGGAGATCCCCTGCAGCCCGCACACCGGCATGTCGCTTGAAGCCCTGGAACTGGCTGCGCGCAACGAGCCACGGCTCAAGGGTGTCGTGGTGGTGCCCCACCTGCAGATGCCGCAGGGAAGCGTGATGCCCGATGCGCACAAGGAGCGACTGGTGGCTCTGTGCGTGGAGCATGGCTTAGCCCTCATCGAGGACGACATCTACCGGGAGTTCGTGGAGTCGCCGCACGTGCTGCGGCCCGCCAAGGCCTGGGACCGGCAGGGCGATGCCGGGCAGGTGATCTATTGCGCATCGCTCAGCAAGAGCTTTGCACCCGGCTTGCGCCAGGGCTGGATGAGCGCGGGGCGCTGGCAGGCCCGTGTGCAGATGATCAAGTTCGCACGCACGCGCAACATGCAGACCTGGTCGCAGCTGCTGGCGGCGCGCAGTGTGGACTCTCCGGCCTACGAGCGCCACATGCGCCGCATGCGGGCGCAGCTGCGCATCCAGCGAGAACAGGCGGCGAGGGCCGTGGCGCGCTACTTTCCCATGGGCACACGCCTGAGCCTGCCGCCGGGTGGCCTGAGCCTGTGGCTGGAGCTGCCGGTTGGCATCTCTTCCACGCGCCTGTACGACGAGGCGCTGCAAAACGGTATCCGTGTGGCCCCGGGCCCCATGTTCTCCAACACCGGGCGGTATGAGCACTTCTTGCGGCTGAGCTGTGGGATGCCGTTCACGGCCGAAGTGGAGGCGGGCTACCGCACGCTGGGCGCCTTGCTGGCTGCGCAGATGGCCGAGTTGCCCGTGCCGCGCAAGGTTGCTTGAGCAACAAAGAGTCTGGGTGAAAGGTCTGCGCAGCAGGCATAAAAAAAACCGCCCTGGACGGGCGGTTTTTTAGGGGGAACGGGCCGAATTACTTCAGCTTCATTTCCTTGTATTCCACATGCTTGCGAGCTTTGGGATCAAATTTCATGATCAGCATTTTCTCGGGCATGGTCTTCTTGTTCTTGGTCGTGGTGTAGAAGTGGCCGGTACCCGCAGTGGATTCCAGCTTGATCTTGTCGCGTCCGCCTTTGCTTGCCATGGTGCTACTCCTTAAGCCTGGCCACGGGCACGCAGGTCTGCGAGCACCGAGTCGATACCGTTCTTGTCGATCAAACGCAGGGCAGCGCTCGAAACACGCAGGCGAACCCAGCGGTTTTCGGTCTCGACCCAGAAACGGCGGTATTGCAGGTTCGGCAGGAACCGGCGCTTGGTTTTGTTGTTGGCGTGGGAAACGTTGTTCCCAGTCATGGGCTTCTTGCCCGTTACGTCGCAGACGCGTGCCATGAGGACACTCCGATACTTTTTAACGGCCGTTCGCTGGGCCCTGGGCTTGTTTGCCCAGGTTGGCTTGCGGCCTCACCTCGCCAGAAAGGGTGGCGGTAACCCAATTGATTTGCCTGTTTCGGAGGACCGCAAAAACGGGCCGAATTCAGCAAAGCCGCAAATTATAGCCTGCTGCCCAGTTTTTCATCAAGACTCTTGTTCCAGAAAGCGCTGAGCGTCCAGTGCAGCCATGCAGCCCGTGCCTGCGCTGGTGATCGCTTGGCGGTACACATGGTCCTGCACGTCGCCTGCGGCAAACACGCCGGGCACGCTGGTCTGGGTGGCAAAACCCTTGAGGCCGCCCTGGGTGATGATGTAGCCGTTCTCCATCTCCAGCTGACCCTGGAAAATCTCGGTGTTGGGGGCATGGCCAATGGCGATGAAGCAGCCCTGCAGCTTGATGTCTTCCGTGCTGCCGTCCTTGGTGCTCTTGATGCGGATGCCGGTCACGCCCGTGTTGTCGCCCAGCACTTCGTCGAGCGTGTGAAATAGCTTGAGCTCGATCTTGCCGGCCGCGACCTTTTCGTTGAGCTTGTCCACCAAGATGGGCTCGGCCTTGAACTTGTCGCGTCGGTGCACCAGGGTGACCTTGCGGGCGATGTTCGACAGGTACAGCGCTTCTTCTACCGCCGTATTGCCGCCACCGACCACGCAGACGTCCTGCTCGCGGTAGAAGAAGCCGTCGCAGGTGGCGCAGCCCGACACGCCTTTGCCCATGAAGGCCTCTTCGGAAGGCAGGCCCAGGTACTTGGCCGATGCGCCAGTGGCCAGGATCAGCGCATCGCAGGTGTAGGTGCCGCTGTCGCCGGTGAGGGTGAAGGGGCGCTGGCTGAAATCGACCTTGTTGATGTGGTCAAAGATGATCTGGGTCTTGAAGCGCTCGGCGTGCTCCAGAAAGCGCTGCATCAGCTCCGGCCCCTGCACGCCATGCACGTCGGCCGGCCAGTTGTCCACCTCGGTCGTGGTCATCAGCTGGCCACCCTGGGCCATGCCGGTGATGAGCACCGGGTTCAGGTTGGCGCGGGCGGCATAAACCGCTGCGGTGTAGCCCGCAGGGCCAGAGCCAAGGATCAGAACTTTCGCGTGTTGGGTGGTGGACATGGTAAAAGCCTGTGTTTTGCGCCTGCTACATGCGGCGCTGTTGGGGAAGCTGGGGGTTGAACCGGCAAGTATCAACCGTGCACCGCTCACGCGAGCGGTCCGTTTTTCAATCACGGCGATTGTAAGAACCCATTGATACCCCTTGCACAACCCGTGCGGCTCCGGTTGGGTCGCTCTAGAGAGGAGTTTTCATGTCGACGATGTTGTCCAACCTGGACCTGCTGCGCCGGGTGCCCTTGTTTTCGCTGCTCACGGTGGCCCAGGCCGAGGTGATCAGTGGTGCGGTGATCAAGCGCCGCTTCAAGCGTGGCGAGGCGCTGGTGGAGCAAGGGCAAAAATCCAACGCCCTGTTCATCCTGCTCACGGGGCGCGCCCGCGTGATGACATCGGACAGCCGGGGGCGTGAGGTGATTTTGGCCACCCTCGCGCAGGGCGACTACCTCGGCGAGATGAGCATCATCGACAACGAACCCCACTCGGCCACGGTGCGTGCCGAGGTGCAGACCGATGTGCTCATGCTCGGGCGCGCAGAGTTCGCGCGTTGCCTCACAGAGAACGCCTCCATGTCGCTGGTGGTGATGCGGGGGCTGGTCAAGCGTCTGCGCCATGCCGACCGCAAGATTGAGTCACTGGCGTTGCTGGATGTGTATGGGCGTGTGGCCCATGCCCTGCTGGACTTTGCGGTGCCCGACGCTCAGGGCCAGTTGGTGATCAAAGACAAAATCTCCCGGCAGGACCTGGCCAAGATGGTGGGCGCCTCCCGCGAGATGGTCAGCCGCGTGATGAAAGATTTGGAAGAGCGTGGCTTTATCGAGGCATTGCCTAGTGGCGCCACTGTGCTCAAGGACCGATTGAACGCGTTGAGTTAGCAACGCTTCAGCCCGGGTGTCATGCCCGGGGGCTTGCGGTAAGCTCGCCCGGCACGCTTATGACCTATTCCCTCAATACCCTGAATGCATCGGCTGCGGCGAAGTCGCCGCCGCGTACGGGCGCTGCCCGTTTTGGCCACGAAATTGGCCTGATGGTGGGGCTGCTGGCCCTGGTTTTCTGGTTGCTGGCCCTGCTGAGCTATTCCGCGCAGGATGCCGCTTGGTCCACCTCGGGCGCCCGGGGTGGGCGTTTGGTCGCCAACTGGGCAGGCCGGTTTGGTGCGTGGCTGGCCGATGGCAGCTACTTTGCACTGGGTTTTTCGGTGTGGTGGTGTGTGGCGGCCGGTGTGCGGGCCTGGTTGTCGTCGCTGGCGCGGTGGATGCGTGGCGGCGAATCGGCCCCGGGTGCGGCAAGCCCGATGCGCAGGCGGGCACTGTTCTGGGTGGGGCTGGTGGTGCTGATGTGTGCCAGCACTGCGCTGGAGTGGTCGCGCCTGTACCGGTTTGAAGCGTTCCTGCCGGGGCATGCTGGTGGCGTGCTGGGCTACATCACGGGGCCTGCCAGTGTGAAGTGGCTGGGTTTTACGGGCTCGGGCCTGCTGGCCATCGTGCTGGCTGTGCTGGGTGCGGCGCTGGTGTTCCGTTTCTCCTGGGACCACGTCGCGGAATTTGTGGGAGCGCGCATCGACGCATTGGTGCAGTCGCGCCTGGCCAAGCGCGAAGTGGCCAAGGACGTGGCTGTGGGCCGCAAGGCCGCGCGCGAGCGTGAAGTGGTGGTGCTGGAGGAACGCACCGAGAGCGAGGTGCACCACCCCCAACCGATCCAGATCATCGAACCCGTGCTGGTAGACGTGCCGCAAAGCACCCGCGTGGTGAAGGAGCGCCAGAAGCCGCTGTTCACCGAGATGCCCGACAGCAAGCTGCCACTGGTGGACCTGCTCGATGGCCCGCTGCAGCGCCAGGAAACCGTGGCGCCCGAGACGCTGGAGATGACCAGCCGCCTCATCGAGAAAAAGCTCAAGGACTTTGGCGTGGAAGTACGCGTGGTGGCGGCCATGCCCGGCCCGGTGATCACGCGCTACGAAATCGAGCCTGCCACCGGCGTGAAGGGCTCGCAGATTGTGGGCCTGGCCAAGGATCTGGCGCGTTCGCTCAGCCTGGTGTCGATCCGCGTGGTGGAGACCATCCCCGGCAAGAACTTTATGGCGCTGGAGCTGCCCAACGCCAAGCGGCAGTCCATCCGCCTGTCCGAAATTTTAGGCTCGCAGGTGTACCACGAGGCCAAGAGCATGCTCACCATGGGCCTGGGCAAGGACATTGTGGGCAACCCGGTGGTGGCCGACCTCGCCAAGATGCCGCACGTGCTGGTGGCGGGTACCACGGGCTCGGGCAAGTCGGTGGGGATCAACGCGATGATCCTGTCGCTGCTGTACAAGGCCGAGGCGCGCGATGTGCGCCTGTTGATGATCGACCCCAAGATGCTGGAAATGTCGGTCTACGAAGGTATTCCGCACCTGCTGGCGCCCGTGGTCACCGACATGAAGCAGGCGGCGCACGGCCTGAACTGGTGCGTGGCCGAGATGGAGCGGCGCTACAAGCTCATGTCCAAGCTGGGCGTGCGCAACCTCGCGGGCTACAACGTCAAGATCGATGAAGCCAAGGCGCGCGAAGAGTTCATCTACAACCCCTTCAGCCTGACGCCCGAAGAGCCCGAGCCGCTGCAGCGCCTGCCGCACATCGTGGTCATCATCGATGAGCTGGCCGACCTGATGATGGTGGTGGGCAAGAAGATCGAAGAGCTGATCGCCCGCCTGGCGCAGAAGGCGCGTGCCGCCGGCATCCACCTGATCCTGGCCACGCAGCGCCCCAGTGTGGATGTGATCACGGGCCTGATCAAGGCCAACATTCCCACCCGCATCGCGTTCTCGGTGGGCTCCAAGATCGACAGCCGCACCATCCTCGACCAGATGGGCGCCGAAGCCCTGCTGGGCATGGGCGACATGCTCTACATGGCCAGCGGCACGGGACTGCCGATCCGGGTGCATGGTGCCTTTGTGTCGGACGAAGAAGTACACCGTGTCGTCAGTTACCTCAAGGAACAAGGGGAGCCGGACTACATAGAGGGCGTGCTCGAAGGCGGAACTGTGGATGGCGAGGGTGATCTGTCAGGGGAGGGCGGTGGTGGCGAAGGGGGCGAGAAGGACCCCATGTACGACCAGGCCGTCGAAGTAGTGCTCAAGGACCGCAAGGCCAGCATCTCGTACGTGCAGCGCAAGCTGCGCATTGGCTACAACCGTTCGGCGCGGCTGCTGGAAGACATGGAAAAGGCGGGCCTTGTGAGTGGCTTGACCACCAGCGGCCAGCGCGAAGTGCTGGTTCCCGCGCGCAGCGAATGACAAGGGCAGGGCGATGGGCCCAGCCCGTGCCCCACAGGAGTTCCCTTTGAAAAAGACAGTTACTGCAATTTTGATAGCTGCCAGCGCAACGCTGGCAAACGCTGATGGCTTGAAAAGCCTTGAATCGTTCATGAAGGGCACACAAACGGGCAAGGCGGATTTCACGCAGACCGTGACTTCGCCCCCCAAGGACGGCCAGACCGCGCGCACCAAGACATCAAGCGGCAGCTTTGAATTCCAGCGCCCCGGGCGTTTCAAGTTCGTCTACAAGAAACCCTTCGAGCAGACCATCGTGGCCGATGGCCAGACCCTGTGGCTGTACGATGTGGATCTGAACCAGGTCACCCAGCGCTCGCAGTCACAGGCGCTGGGCAGTACGCCCGCCGCGCTGCTCGCATCGGCCCCCGACCTGTCGGCGCTCAAGGCCGAGTTCACGCTCGAAGCAGCGCCTGAGCAGGATGGCCTGCAGTGGGTGTTGGCCAGCCCCAAGACCAAGGACGGCCAGCTCAAGAGCGTGCGCGTGGGGTTTGCGGGTGAGCAACTGGCGGCCCTCGACATTCTCGACAGCTTTGGCCAGCGCTCCCTGATTCGTTTCAATGGCATGCAGGCCAACGCAGCGCTGCCCGCCAGCACCTTCCAGTTCAAGCCGCCCGCTGGAGCGGATGTGGTGAAACAGTAATTTGCTGCGAAAAAGATAGCTGCCAGCGCTTATCAGTTAAGCGCTAGAGGCCAATCTGGCTTAAAAAACAGCCTGATGTAGACAGGATACGAACATGGCAGCACGCAGTGCCTCCGCAGCACCTTCCCAGGCCCACCCCTCGGCCCACCAGCCCCTGGCCGAGCGCCTGCGGCCCCGCACGCTGGGCGAGGTGATCGGGCAGCAGCATGTGCTGGGCCCGGGCATGCCGCTGCGGCTCGCGTTCGAATCGGGCCGCCCGCACAGCTGCATCCTCTGGGGCCCGCCGGGTGTGGGCAAGACGACCATCGCACGCCTGATGGCCGATGCCTTTGACGCGCAGTTCATCAGCATCAGCGCCGTGCTGGGCGGGGTCAAGGACATCCGCGAAGCGGTCGAACGTGCCGAGGCCGCGCGTGATGGTCTGATGCAGCAGCGCACGATCGTCTTCGTGGATGAAGTGCACCGCTTCAACAAGAGCCAGCAAGATGCCTTCTTGCCGCATGTGGAGAGCGGGTTGTTTACCTTCATTGGTGCGACCACCGAAAACCCGTCGTTCGAGGTGAACTCGGCGCTGCTATCCCGCGCCGCTGTGTACGTGCTGCAGCCGCTGTCCGAACAGGATTTGAAGCAAATAGTGGCTCTGGCGCAGGCGGAGAAAGCGCTACCAGCTATCGAAGATATAGCGATTGACCGCCTGGTGGCCTATGCCGATGGCGATGCCCGCAGATTGCTCAACACACTCGAAACCCTGGCCATGGCGGCCGCGCAGGAAAAGCTGTCCGAGATCACCGACGCCTGGCTGCTCAAGGTGCTGGGTGAGCGCATGCGCCGCTATGACAAGGGCGGCGAGCAGTTCTACGACACCATCAGCGCGCTGCACAAGTCGGTGCGCGGCTCCGACCCCGACGCAGCGCTGTACTGGCTGGTGCGCATGCTCGACGGCGGTGCCGACCCGCGCTACATGGCGCGCCGCCTGGTGCGCATGGCCAGCGAGGACATCGGCCTGGCCGACCCGCGTGCGCTGCGCCTGGCGCTGGACGCGACCGAGGTGTACGAGCGCCTGGGCAGCCCCGAGGGTGAGCTGGCCCTGGCCGAATGTGTGGTGTACCTAGCCGTGGCGCCCAAGTCCAACGCGGTCTACAAGGCCTACAACGCCGCCCGCGCCTGGGTGAAGCAGGACGGCACCCGCCCCGTACCCATGCACCTGCGCAACGCACCAACACAGCTCATGAAACAGCTCGACTACGGCAAGGGCTACCGCTACGCGCACGACGAAGAGGGCGGCTTTGCCGCAGGCGAAAACTACCTGCCCGAGGGCATGCCGGAGCCCGGTTTTTACGCGCCGGTGGAGCGCGGGCTCGAAATCAAGATTGCACAGAAATTGCGTGAGCTGCGTGCGCGCAATGTTTCGGCCGATCTGGAGGATGGGCCGGACGAAAAGTCCTGAACCTCTGCCCGTGGGAGGCGCACCCCGCGTCATGCTGATTTGGCATGAAGCTGGTAATAAGTTTGCACATCAATTTTCCTGCTTGCATCATGTGAGCTTATGGATTGCGTTGCGCGCTGATGTGGCGCCAACCCGAGGGAAAACCCCGCCCGGCTTGGTGGGGGCCGCTTGTGACTACTCGCTACAATCCCGTCCACAAACCCGCACAGCTGCACTTCTGGCGGGTTTTTTGCTAGATGGCAGTCGGGCCCACAAGGCTGTACCGATTCCGGTGCCAAAGCGGTGGGTACGTTACAAACGAAGGACTTCTCTTATGGACATTTTGCTGCAACAGATCATCAACGGTCTGGTACTCGGCAGCATGTACGCCTTGATAGCCTTGGGCTACACGATGGTGTACGGCATTATTCAGCTGATCAATTTCGCCCACGGCGAAGTGCTCATGATCGGGGCTCTGACCAGTTGGAGCTGTATAGGAATGATGCAGGCTGCAATGCCCGGCGCCCCGGGCTGGCTCATCCTGCTGCTGGCCACCCTCATTGCCTGCGCGGTTGCCGCAACGCTCAATTTTGTGATCGAGAAGGTGGCCTACCGCCCTCTGCGCAACAGTCCTCGTCTCGCCCCCCTGATCACCGCCATCGGCATGTCGATCCTGCTGCAGACGCTGGCCATGATCATCTGGAAGCCCAACTACAAGCCCTATCCCACGATGTTGCCCAGCGCGCCGTTCGAGGTGGGTGGCGCTTACATCACCCCCACACAGATCCTGATCCTGGGCGTGACCGCTGTTGCCCTGGCCTCGCTGGTGTACCTGGTGAACCACACCAACCTGGGCCGCGCGATGCGCGCCACGGCTGAGAACCCCCGCGTTGCGTCCCTGATGGGCGTCAAGCCCGACATGGTGATTTCCGCCACCTTCATCATCGGCGCCATTCTGGCCGCCGTGGCCGGCATCATGTATGCCTCCAACTACGGCACGGCGCAGCACACCATGGGCTTCCTGCCGGGCCTCAAGGCCTTCACGGCGGCGGTGTTCGGCGGCATTGGCAACCTGGCCGGTGCAGTGGTGGGCGGCATTTTGCTGGGTCTCATCGAAGCCATCGGCTCGGGCTACATCGGCACGCTCACGGGCGGTCTGCTGGGTAGCCACTACACCGACATCTTTGCGTTCATCGTGCTCATCATCATCCTGACGCTGCGTCCTTCGGGCCTGCTGGGTGAGCGTGTGGCCGATCGCGCCTGAGGAGCCTCACACCATGAAGAACACCAAAACCAACTGGATCCTCGGCGCCGTCGCGCTGCTGGTGCTGCCGCTGATCCTGCAATTCTTCGGCAATGCCTGGGTGCGCATCGCCGACCTGGCGCTGCTGTACGTGCTGCTGGCCCTGGGCCTGAACATTGTGGTGGGCTACGCCGGCCTGCTGGACCTGGGTTACGTGGCGTTCTACGCCGTGGGAGCCTACCTGTTTGCCTTGATGGCTTCGCCGCACCTTGCGGACAACTTTGCGGCGTTTGCCGCCATGTTCCCCAACGGGCTGCATACCTCGCTGTGGATCGTGATTCCGGTGGCGGCGTTGCTAGCGGCGTTCTTTGGCGCCATGCTGGGGGCGCCTACGCTCAAGTTGCGCGGGGACTACCTGGCCATCGTGACCTTGGGCTTCGGCGAAATCATCCGTATCTTCCTGAACAACCTGGACCACCCCGTCAACCTGACCAATGGCCCCAAAGGCCTGGGCCAGATCGACTCGGTCAAGATTTTTGGCCTGGACCTGGGCAAGCGCCTGGAGGTGTTCGGCTTTGATATCAGCTCCGTCACGCTGTACTACTACCTGTTCCTGGTTCTGGTGGTGGTCTCCATCGTTATTTGCTATCGCCTGCAGGACTCACGCATCGGCCGCGCCTGGATGGCCATCCGTGAAGACGAAATCGCCGCCAAGGCGATGGGCATCAATACCCGCAACATGAAGCTGCTGGCCTTCGGTATGGGGGCTTCGTTCGGTGGCGTGTCGGGTGCGATGTTCGGTGCGTTCCAGGGCTTTGTGTCGCCCGAGTCGTTCAGCCTGATGGAGTCGGTCATGATCGTCGCCATGGTGGTGCTGGGCGGTATCGGCCACATTCCTGGCGTGATTCTGGGTGCCGTGCTGTTGTCGGCCCTGCCCGAAGTGCTGCGCTACGTGGCAGGTCCGCTGCAGGCCATGACGGACGGCCGTCTGGACTCGGCCATCCTGCGCCAGCTGCTGATCGCGCTGGCCATGATCATCATCATGTTGATGCGTCCCCGTGGTCTGTGGCCAGCGCCCGACCATGGCAAGAGCCTCACGCAGAAGACCTGAACACCGCAGAAAGTTAGAACATGGCAGAGAACATTCAGAAATCAGCCAGCGACGTGGTGCTGCGGGTTGCAGGTATTTCCAAGCGCTTTGGCGGCCTGCAAGCCCTATCCGACGTGGGCATCACCATCGAGCGTGGCCAGGTCTATGGCCTGATCGGTCCCAACGGCGCGGGCAAGACCACGTTCTTCAACGTGATCACGGGTCTGTACACCCCCGACAGTGGCACCTTTGAGCTGGCAGGCAAGCCCTACGAGCCCACCGCGGTGCACGAGGTGGCCAAGGCGGGCATTGCGCGCACCTTCCAGAACATCCGCCTGTTTGCAGAAATGACAGCGCTGGAAAATGTGATGGTGGGCCGCCACATCCGCACCAAGTCCGGCCTGCTGGGCGCGGTGCTGCGCACCAAGAGTTTCAAGGAAGAAGAGCTGGCCATTGCCAAGCGCGCGCAGGAACTGCTCGACTACGTGGGCATCGGCAAGTTCGCCGATTACAAGGCGCGTACCCTCTCCTATGGTGACCAGCGCCGCCTGGAGATTGCCCGGGCCCTGGCCACCGATCCGCAACTGATTGCGCTGGACGAGCCCGCAGCCGGTATGAACGCCACCGAGAAGGTGCTGCTGCGCGAGCTGATCGACCGCATCCGCAACGACAACCGCACCATCTTGCTCATCGAGCACGACGTGAAGCTGGTGATGGGCCTGTGCGACCGCGTGACGGTGCTCGACTACGGCAAGCAGATCGCCGAAGGTACGCCTGCCACCGTGCAGAAGAACGAAAAAGTGATTGAGGCCTATCTGGGCACCGGAGGACATTGAGAATGGCCGAAAAATCCAACAAGGTACTGCTGCAGGTCAAGGGCCTGAAAGTGGCCTACGGCGGTATCCAGGCCGTGAAGGGCGTGGACTTTGAAGTGCGCGAGGGGGAATTGGTTTCGCTGATTGGCTCCAACGGCGCTGGCAAGACCACCACCATGAAGGCCATCACCGGCACCCTGGGCATGAACGATGGCGACATCCATTACCTGGGTGAAAGCATCAAGGGCAAGGGCGCCTGGGATCTGGTGAAGAAGGGCCTTGTGATGGTGCCGGAAGGTCGGGGCGTGTTCGCTCGCATGACCATCACCGAGAACCTGCAGATGGGCGCCTACACGCGCCGCGACAAGGCAGGCATCTTGGCCGACATCGAAAAGATGTTCACCATCTTCCCGCGCCTGCGCGAACGCAAGGACCAACTCGCTGGCACCATGTCGGGCGGTGAACAGCAGATGCTGGCCATGGGCCGTGCGCTGATGAGCCAGCCCAAGGTGCTGCTGCTGGACGAGCCCTCCATGGGGCTATCGCCCATCATGGTGGACAAGATCTTTGAAGTGGTGCGCGATGTGTACGCCCTGGGCGTCACCATTTTGCTGGTGGAGCAGAACGCGAGCCGCGCGTTGGCGATTGCCGACCGTGGCTATGTGATGGAGTCCGGCCTGATCACCATGGCCGGCCCCGGCCAGGAACTCCTGAACGATCCCAAGGTGCGCGCCGCCTACCTGGGCGAATAAGGCAACACCCCCGCCCGGCCCGCCCTGCGTCGGGCAGGCGCATGGTGCGTCGCACAAGGCACTGCCACACGGCGGTGCCTTTTTTTGGCGCAGGCGTTGGTGTTTGCATGAATTGATTGCTATGTTTTTTATAGCTTATGGCAGATGTGTATCCAGCGCCAGGTGCCAATTTTGTTCATAATTTGCACCCACCCCGCCACCACCCGTCGCCGCATGTCGATGTCCGCTCTGCAATCCTTGCCCGTATCACTCCAGACCGTGTTGCTGCTGATTGCCAGCAACGTTTTCATGACCTTTGCCTGGTACGGGCACCTCAAGAACCTAGCCACGTCACCCTGGTACACCGCAGCGCTGGTGAGTTGGGGCATTGCGCTGTTCGAGTACCTGCTGCAGGTGCCTGCCAACCGGATCGGATTTACCCAGTTCAACGTGGGGCAGCTCAAGATCATGCAGGAGGTGATCACGCTGGCGGTGTTTGTGCCGTTCGCGGTGTTCTACATGGGCCAGCCCCTGAAGTGGGACTACCTCTGGGCAGGCCTGTGCCTGGTGGGGGCTGTGTATTTCATTTTCCGCAGTGCCTGATGAATGGTGCGTGTTGCCCGGTATCCGCGCCGGGTGCCCATGGCTGCGGGTGAGGGCGGCCGGTTAAACTCGCCTGTCATTAAAAAGTCATGTTTTTGTCATGACTTTGTCTCATTTTCAAAAAATCGATACCGATCCAGGAGCCTCCATGCTGTTTGCCAAGCTGTTGCCACGCGAAGGCAATTTTTTCGAAATGTTCAACCAGCATGCAGACCGCATCGTCGAGGCGGCCCGGGCTTTCTCGCAACTGGTGGCCAACTACAGCGACCCACACCTGCGCGACAAATACAACCAGGATGTGGACAACGCCGAGCGTGCTGCCGACCGCGTGACGCACGAGGTGAACAAGGCCATTCACAAGACCTTCATCACCCCGATTGACCGCGAGCAGATCCACGCGCTGATCAACACCATGGACGATGTGGCCGACCTCATCCAGGATTCGGCCGAAACCATGGCGCTGTACGACGTGCGCCACATGACGGAAGAGATCACGCGGCTCACCGACCTGAGTCTCAAGTGCTGCGAACGCCTGCGCGATGCCGTCAAGCTGCTCGACAAGATCGCCGATCCGGCCGTGGCCGAAGCCGCGCTCAAGACCTGCGAAGAGATCGACAAGCTCGAATCCGACGCCGACCGCGTGATGCGCAGCGCCATGAGCAAGCTCTTTCGTGAAGAGCCCGATGTGCGCGAGGTGATCAAGCTCAAGGCCATCTACGAGCTGCTGGAAACCATCACCGACAAGTGTGAGGACGTGGCCAATTGCATCGAGGGCATCGTCCTCGAAAACTCCTGATCCGGCAGGCTAACCAGTATGGAAACCGTACAAACGGCCCTCTGGGTTGTGGTCTTGCTCGTGGCACTGGCGATCCTGTTCGACTTCATGAACGGGTTCCATGACGCTGCCAATTCGATTGCCACGGTGGTGTCCACCGGCGTGCTCAAGCCCGCACAGGCGGTGCTGTTCGCCGCGTTCTTCAACTTTGTAGCGATCTTTGTCTTCCACCTGAGCGTGGCCGCCACGGTGGGCAAGGGCATCGTGCAGCCCGGCATCGTGGACACCCATGTGGTGTTCGGTGCCTTGGTGGGCGCCATCACCTGGAACGTCATCACCTGGTACTACGGCATCCCCAGCAGCTCATCGCATGCGCTCATCGGCGGCATCGTGGGGGCGGTGATCGCCAAGGCGGGTGCCAGCGCGCTGATCTCCACCGGCATCCTCAAGACGGTGGCGTTCATCTTTGTCTCGCCCTTGCTCGGCTTCCTGCTGGGCTCTCTCATGATGGTGGCTGTGGCGCACATCTTTCGGCGAACGCGGCCGAGCCGGGTGGACAAGTGGTTCCGGCGCCTGCAACTCGTGTCCGCAGGGGCCTACAGCCTGGGCCACGGCGGCAACGATGCGCAAAAGACCATCGGCATCATCTGGCTGTTGCTGATCGCCACAGGGTATTCGTCGGCAAGTGATGCTTCGCCACCCACCTGGACGATTGTCAGCTGCTACGTGGCTATCGGCCTTGGAACCATGTTCGGCGGCTGGCGCATCGTGAAAACCATGGGCCAGAAGATCACCAAGCTCAAGCCCGTGGGCGGCTTCTGTGCCGAGACGGGCGGGGCGCTGACCCTGTTCCTGGCAACAACGCTGGGTATTCCGGTGTCCACCACCCACACCATCACAGGCGCCATCGTGGGCGTGGGCTCCACGCAGCGCGCCAGCGCAGTGCGCTGGGGCGTGGCAGGCAATATCGTCTGGGCGTGGGTCCTGACCATCCCCGCCAGTGCGTTTGTGGCTGCCGTGGCGTACTGGATCAGTCTGCAGATATTCTGAATGTCCTGATTCCTGATTTGCTATTGAATATATAGCTAATTAGGCAATGTGGAAAAGCGCTAACGCCCCATTTGAATGTGAATTCAATGGGGCGTTCGCGTGGTGGGTGTCGGTCACTGCGAGATCTTGCGAGCTTCCTCGATCTGGTACTCGAAGTACCGTTGGAAGCTGAACGCGAGGCTGGCCATCAGCACCGCCGTGCCCACCATCAGCGAGACCACGATGGCGCCGATGGTGATCCATTGGGTCCTGCCCGCCGGGGCGTCGGGTGCGGCAGTGGGGTTGTAGCGCGCGTTCCACGCCTCGGGCGTCTTGAGTGCAAACAGGATGGCTTGCAAGGCGCAGCCCGCAATCGTGAAGCCCAGCAAAGGAATCAGCATCCAGCTGGTATGGTCGTCCTGGCCGAGCTGTTGTACGCGCTGGATGCCGTAGATACCGAGGGCCGTCGGTATCGGGAGCAGCCAGCCCAGCATGTCGGTGATCCCGTGCAGATAAAAGCGGTGAAGGCCCAGCGGCCCGCCCACGAAGGCAAGCCATGCTGCCAAAGTTTTGTTTTTCATGGGGCATTATTCATCGTCGGGCCGCCCCAAGATGAACAAGTGGTCTCCAAGGGGGTCGCTTCGGAGGGTTGCGCTCTGCGCTGCGGGGAGAGCATGGGGCCGTTTTCATTCGGGCGATGTGGTGTCGCCCGCGCCCAGGGTTTTCTCCATGAGCACGATGTCGCGCCAGGCGCCGAACTTCCATCCCACCGAACGCATGACACCGACGTCGGTGAAGCCCAGCGCCCGGTGCACACCGATCGAGCCCGCGTTGGCGGAGTCGCCAATCACGGCCAGCAGCTTGCGTACCCCAGCTGCTTCGGCCTGGGCTGCCAGCTCGGTCAACAGCTTGCGGCCCAGGCCCATGCCACGGGCGCTGTCGGCCACGTAGATCGAGTCCTCGGCAGAGAACCGGTAGGCTGGACGGGGCTTGAACCAGTTGGCGTAGGCAAAGCCCAGCACCTGGCCGTCCTTTTCGGCCACCAGCCAGGGCAGGCCTCGGGCCAGCACGTCGGCACGGCGGCCTGCCATGTCGGCTTCAGACGGTGGATCGATCTCGAAGGTACCTGTACCGTGAAGCACATGGTGTTGGTAAATGGCCGTGATGGCGGGAATATCGCTGTCGGTGCTGGAACGAATTTTGGGCATGGAAGAGGGAAATGGATATAATCGCGGGCTTTGCAGCGTGTCGCTGGCCGGGTGGCCATGTCGCGTGTCTCAAGCGTTGCGAATATGGTTGCGAACACAGTGGCTCAAGGCAAATGTTGCCGGAGTTCACCACCCGAAGGATAAATCATGGTCGTCATTCGACTCTCCCGCGGCGGCTCCAAGGGCCGTCCTTTCTTCAACATCGTCGTTGCTGACAAGCGCGTGCGCCGTGATGGCCGCTTCATCGAGCGCATCGGCTTCTACAACCCCACCGCCAAGGAATCCGAAGAAGGCCTGCGCATCGTGCAAGACCGTCTGACGTACTGGAAGAGCGTGGGCGCCCAGTCCTCGCCTACCGTGGACCGCCTGATCAAGCAAGCCGCCAAGAAGGCTGCTTAAAGCTCCCTGAAAAGGGCGGGTTTCGTCGGCATGCCTGGCGAAACCCGCCCTTTTCCTATTCTGGAATCCCCCGCCATGGCCACCAACCTGTCCCTCGAACCCGCAGAGCTGCCCACAGACGCCGTTGAAGTGGGGCGCATTGCCGATGCCTGGGGTGTCAAGGGCTGGTTCAAGGTCCTGTCGCACAGCAGCAGCCCTGAGGCGCTGTTTTCGTCCAAACGCTGGTACCTGCAGCCTTCCGAGCGCGGCGCCAAGACCTTTGCGGGCACCGTTTTGCTGTCCATCCGCCAGGCCAAGGACCATTCGGACACCGTGGTTGCCTGGGCGCAGGGCATTGATGACCGCGATGCCGCCGAAGCCTTGCGCGGTGCGCGCATCTTTGTGCCGCGCTCCAGCTTTCCGTCCACCACGGAGGGCGAGTACTACTGGATCGATCTGATCGGTCTTGCGGTCGTCAACCGCGAAGGTGTGGCGCTGGGGCGGGTGCAGGAATTGATGTCCACCGGTCCGCAGACGGTGCTGGTGTTGACTTATGAGCAGGACGGCAAGGCACAGGAGCGGATGATCCCTTTTGTCTCGGCCTTCATTGACAACGTGGACTTGGCCGAAAAGCGCATCACGGTGGACTGGCAGCCGGACTACTGATCGGAACTCCCGCCCTGGCGCCGCCCACCATGCGCTTTGACATCATCACCCTGTTCCCCGAACTGTTTGCGCCGTTCCTAGCCAGCGGCGTGACCCGCCGCGCGTATGCCGGCGGCCTGGTCGATGTACGCCTGTGGAACCCGCGCGATTACGCCGATGGCAACTACCGTCGTGTTGATGATCGGCCCTTTGGCGGCGGGCCGGGCATGGTGATGATGGCTGAGCCCCTCGCCCGGTGTCTTGCAGCTATCCGGGTGGAGCGTGGTGAGGCCGAGAGTAGTGAGGCGCCGCTGGTCCTTTTTTCGCCCATTGGCGAAACGCTGAACCACGCTGCCGTCGAGCGCTGGTCTGCAAGCACGGGTGCAATCCTGCTGTGCGGGCGCTATGAAGGCATTGACCAGCGCTTCATCGATACCCATGTCGATCTGCAGATGAGTCTGGGCGACTTTGTGCTGTCGGGTGGCGAAATCGCCGCCATGGCCCTGCTGGACGCTGTGGCGCGCTTGCAGCCCGGTGTGCTCAATGATGAGGGCAGCCACCAGCTCGACAGCTTCAGCCCGGCGCTCGATGGCCTGCTCGATTGCCCGCACTACACGCGCCCTGAAGAATGGGCAGGGCAGCAGGTGCCTGCCGCGCTGATGTCTGGCCACCATGCGCAGATCGAGCGCTGGCGGCGCGACCAGCGCCTGGCCACCACGGCCCGGCACAGGCCCGATCTCATCGAGGCGGCGCGCAAAGCAGGGCATCTGGCCCCTGCTGATGAAGCAGTATTGGCCAAGCTCGGCTGAATTGCTATAATCAAAGGCTTTTCGATCCTCTGGCCGGCCGTTTTGACAGGGAGTTCTCCCGCAAAACACTGAGACGTCAATCCCGACGCAGCCATTTTTGGCGCGGACAAGATCGTTGGATATCAAACATGAACCTGATTCAGACCCTGGAAGCGGAAGAAATCGCCCGCTTGAACAAGACCATCCCCGAATTCGCCCCTGGTGACACCGTCATCGTGAGCGTGAACGTGGTGGAAGGTACCCGTAAGCGGGTGCAGGCCTACGAAGGTGTGGTGATTGCCAAGCGCAATCGCGGCCTGAACAGCGGCTTCACCGTGCGCAAGATCTCCAGTGGTGAAGGCGTGGAACGTACGTTCCAGACCTACAGCCCGCTGATCGCTGGCATCGAAGTCAAGCGCCGCGGCGACGTGCGCCGTGCCAAGCTGTACTACCTGCGTGACCGCAGCGGCAAGTCGGCACGTATCAAGGAAAAGCTGCCACAGCGTGTCAACAAGGCTGCAGCCGCCACCGCCGCATAAGGCGCAGGCTCGACCTGACAAGCCGCTACAGCGTCTGCCTGTAGCGGCTTTTTGTTTTTTGGCTTGTTCACCTCTCCCTTCTTGTGGACCCTTCTTCCAGTCCTGCTGTCTCGTCGGTGATCGCTCCTTTGTCGAGCCTGCCCGACTTTGACCCCCGCCTTGTTCCAGTGGTGGGTGTGGATGCACACCTGCCTGCGGTGCCGATTCAGGCCCAGACTCCTGAAGCACTGCGGGCGCGTTTTGCCCACCCGCCGCAGTGGGAGCCTGAGGTGCTGCTGGAAAAGAAGTTCATGAACCGCGAGCCCGCCCGTGCGTCGGTGCTGATTGCCATCGTGCTGCGCGAACAGCCCATGGTGCTGTTGACCGAACGCACGGCCCACCTGTCCACCCATTCGGGGCAGGTGGCCTTCCCCGGTGGGCGGGCAGACCCGGGGGATGCAACGCCTGCCGACACGGCCTTGCGCGAGGCGCAGGAAGAGGTGGGGCTTGCACGGGATTTTGTCGAAGTGCTTGGCACGTTGCCGATCTATGTCACCGGCTCATCGTTCATCATCACGCCCGTGGTGGCGCTGGTGCAGCCGGACTGCGTGCTCCAGCCCAATCCGTATGAAGTGGCCGACCTTTTCGAGGTGCCGCTCGATTTTCTGCTCAACCCCGCCAACCACCGGCGCCATGTGTTCGACCGCGATGGCGTACACCGGGAGTGGTTCTCGATGCCCTACCAGGACGGCGGCAAGAACCATTACATCTGGGGTGCGACGGCAGGCATGCTGCGCAATTTCTATCGTTTCATGCAGGCGTAAACCGGGCCCGCGTTCGATAGGGTGCATCGGGGTAAAGCGCCAGTATCATTGCCCCCCATGAGTTTCTTCGCCATCCTGTTCGCTCTGCTGATCGAGCAGGCCCGCCCGCTGGCACGCAGCAATCCCATTCATGCAGGTCTGCGAGCGTGGGCGCTGTCCGTGAGCCGCAATTTTGATGCGGGCAAGCCGCACCACGGCTGGGTGGCCTGGAGCCTTGCGGTGCTGGTTCCGGCCCTGGTGACCCTGGCCATTCACTGGCTGTTGCTTTGGGGGCTGGGGTGGCCCTTTGCAGTGCTGTGGAGTGTGGCCGTGCTGTACATCACGCTCGGGTTTCGGCAATTCAGCCACCACTTCACGGGCATCCGCGACGCGTTGGAGGAGGGCGATGAAGATGCTGCCCGCGAGCGCCTGGCCCACTGGCAGCAGGTGGATGTGGGGGTGCTGCCGCGCAGCGAGATCGTGCGCCATGTGATCGAGTATTCAGTGTTGGCGGCCCACCGGCATGTGTTCGGCGTGTTGGCATGGTTCTCCGTGCTGGCTGCCCTGGGCCTGGGGCCGACCGGGGCTGTTCTGTACCGGTTGGCTGAGTTTGTATCGCGCTATTGGCATTACAAGCAGCGCACGGGCGCTCAGCCTGCCAGCGCCTCCCTGCAGCAGGCTTCTGCGCAGGCGTGGACTGCCATCGACTGGCTTCCGGCCCGGCTCACCGCACTGAGCTTTGCGGTGGTGGGTAGCTTTGAAGAGGCGATTGAGGGCTGGCGGTTTCACGCACAGCGTTTCCCCAATGACAACGACGGCGTGGTGCTGGCCGCCACGGCAGGTGCCATCAATGTACGCCTGGGGGGCGAGGCACTGAAGGCGCGCACTGAATTGCACGCGCCACAGGGCCTGGAGATTGACGCTGACATGGGCGACAGCGATTCCACCCCCGGCCGCGAGCCCGAGGTGGGCCACCTGCGCAGCGTTGTGGGGTTGGTGTGGCGCTCGGTGGTGGTGTGGATGCTGCTGCTGGCGTTGCTTACACTGGCGCGTTTGCTGGGGTAGCTGGCAAGCCCTCTGAACCGCAGTGCGGCTGCCCTCGGAGGAGGGGCGCACCCTCACCCATGCAAGCCAGTTCCACGGGTGCGCTGGTTTCCGTCGCGCCAGGAGTGAAGGCCGCGCCCGGCTCAGTACCGGGTGTGGCGCAGTTCTTCAAATAGATCGCTATAAATTTTATAGCGTGTTGCGCTTATACCGCCTGCGCTGGGGCCCAGTTTAACTGCATCCAGCACGCCGCATCCCGGCTCGTGCAGGTGCGTGCAGTTGTAGAACTTGCAGGCTGTGGCATGTGCTGCAATGTCGGGCATGCAGGCTGCCAGTTGCATGGGAGCAATGTGGTGCAGCCCAAACTCCTGAAAGCCTGGTGAATCGATGAGCGCGGTGGTACGGGCCTTGTCCATCCAGTACCAGTGCGTGCTGGTGGTGGTGTGTTTGCCCGAGTTCAGCGCCTGCGAGATTTCACCGGTGAGCACGGAAGCGCCTGGCACCAGCAGATTGATGAGAGTGCTCTTGCCGGACCCTGAGGGGCCCAGCACCAGCGTGGTCTTGCCCTGAAGGTGCTCCATCAGCAGCGCGCGGTCCACGTCGCTGGAGAGCGCCAGCGACAGCGGCAGCACGCCATAGTGCTTGCCGGCGCCCATGTGCCGGTAGGGCAGCAAGCGCTCCCAGGCGCGGGCGAAAGGTTCGACCAGATCGCTCTTGTTGAGTGCAATGATGGGCTTGATGCCCTCGGCCTCGGCGGCAATCAGGGCGCGGGCTAGCTGGCTTTCCGAAAACACCGGCTCTGCCGCGATCAGGATGAGCACCTGGTCGAGGTTGGCGGCAAACGACTTGGTGCGGATCTCGTCCTGGCGGTAAAAGAGGTTGCGCCGTTCCTTGACCTTTTCGATGGTGCCCTCTTCGCCCTGGCCGGGCGGGGGCGCCTGCCACAGCACATGGTCGCCCACCACTGCCTGGCTCTTTTTGCCGCGTGGGTGGCAGATGCGGCGTTCGCCGTCGGGCGTCTCCACCATGCAGTGGCGCCCATGGCTGGCGACCACGGTGCCGTCCATGAGCGCGCTGCGTTCAGCCATGGGAGCCTGTGGTGCGCAAGGTCATGGGGTCAGGCCACCAGGGCATCGAACTGCGTTGCGCACTCGAAATCCGTGGATGAAATGCCATGCACGTCGTGCGTGTTCAGGCGCACCACGCAGCGGCTGTAGTGCACCGACAGATCGGGGTGGTGATCCTGGGCATTGGCAATGAAGGCCAAGGCGTTCACGAACGAGATGGTCTCGTAGTAGTTGGCGAAATGGTAGGTCTTCTCAATGGCGACGTCAGCGCCATCGCCCGTCAGGCTCCAGCCTTCGAGTTTGGCCAGGTTTGCTACAACTTCGGTAGCTGTCAACGCACGACGGGTAAGCGTTGACCAGTCTTTTTTCTTCAACATGGTAGTCATGGATGGGAGGGGTTGTGCATGCGCGCCAGCCGCTCGGTGGCGGGTGGGTGCGAGTAGTAGAACTTCACGTACACCGGGTCGGGTGTGAGCGTGGAGGCATTATCTTCGTAGAGCTTGAGCAGGGCGGAGGACAGGTCGGCGCCGCTGGCCTGGGCGACGGCGTAGGCGTCTGCCTGGAATTCGTGGCGGCGCGAAAGTTGCGAGAACAGCGGCGAGATGAAAAACGTGAAGACTGGCACCACAAGCATGAAAAGCAGCAGGGCCAATGCGTCATTGGGGGCTGCGGCCAGGGTGGGGTCCAACGAGATACTCGGCCGCACGCCCAGGCCGGTGTAGAACCACACTTGGTTGGAGAGCCAGCCCAGCAGTGCAAAGCCTGCCAGGCTCAATGCGAACATGGTCACGATACGCTGGATGATGTGGCGGTGCTTGAAATGCCCCAGCTCATGGGCCAGCACCGCCTCGACCTCGCCCGGGGCCAGCTGGCGCAAGAGGGTGTCGTAAAACACCACGCGCTTTGCTGCGCCAAAGCCCGTGAAGTAGGCGTTGGCATGCGCGCTGCGGCGGCTGCCGTCCATCACGAACAGCCCTTTGGCCGAGAAGCCGCAGCGCTGCATGAGGGCAGTGACACGGGCCTTGAGCGATTCATCTTCGAGGGGCTGGAACTTGTTGAACAGCGGGGCGATGAAGGTGGGATACACCACCATCAGCAGCAGATTGAAACCCATCCAGAAGCACCAAGCCCACAGCCACCACAGCGGGCCGGTTGCCCCCATGATCCACAGGATCAGCGCGGCGATGGGCAGGCCGATGAGTGCGCCGACCAGCAGGCCCTTGAGCGCATCGGCAAGCCACAGGCGCCAGGTCATCTTGTTGAAACCAAAGCGCTCTTCCACGACGAAGGTCTGGTACAGCGACAGCGGCAGGTCGATGAGACCGCTGATGGCGGCAAAAGCGGCCAGCAACGCAAGCTGCGGCCACATCCCGCCGCCCAGACTGCGGAGCAAGGCCTGATTCAGCAGGTCCAGTCCACCCAGCAGCGTCCAGCCCAGCAGCACGGCCGCACCCAGTGCCATTTCCAGCAAGCCCAGGCGCGCCTTGGTGATCGTGTAATCCGCGGCCTTCTGGTGCGCCGCCAGCGCGATGCGTTCGGCAAATGGTGCGGGAACGTCGCTGCGGTGTCGCGCCACATGCCGGATCTGGCGCGTAGCCAGCCAGAACTTGAGCACAAGGCCCAGGGTGAGAGCTGCGGCAAACGCAAGCGTCAGCGCCAGGGCGGGAGAGAAGGCGTCGGAAGTGGGCATGAGCGGCGAGTTTAGGCCATCGGCGACAATGCGCGCCATGTCAGAAGCCAACAACCCCACCCCTCACGCACTTGCCAAATCCGACCAGAACCTGGTCTGGCTCGATTGCGAAATGACAGGCCTGGAGCCCGATACCGACCGCCTGCTGGAAATCGCCGTCATCGTGACGGGACCGAGCCTGGAGCCGCGCATCGAGGGGCCAGTTTTTGCGATCCACCAGTCCGATGAACTGCTGGGCAAGATGGATGCCTGGAACAAGGGCACCCACGGCCGCAGCGGCCTCATCGACAAGGTGAAGGCCTCGACCGTGACGGAGGAGGAGGCAGAGCAGCAGATCATTGCCTTCCTGAGCAAGTACGTTCCCAAAGGGACTGCGCCCATGTGCGGCAACAGCATCGGCCAGGACCGGCGCTTTCTGGTGCGCTATATGCCCAAGCTGGAGCGATTCTTCCATTACCGCAACGTGGACGTGAGCACCCTTAAGGAATTGGCCAAGCGCTGGAAGCCCGAGGCCTACACCAGCTTCAAGAAAGCGCAGAAGCACACGGCCCTGGCAGACGTGCATGAGTCCATTGACGAACTGGCGCACTACCGCAAGCACCTGCTTTCGGTGTGACGGATTCCGGGGAGGGGGCTGAAGACCTTGAGGGTTTGTATCGCAAGAACTGAGAGGGGCTTGCGGGAAAATACCTATCCATGCCATAATCAGCGGCTGCGCAGGAATCCATTCCTCGCAGATTGTGCATCTCCCCTCACACACCGGGCTTGCCAGCCGACTGTTTTCAACGCAGTGCAGGACTAGCGAACAACGCCCACCAGCATCCGCCCAGAGCAATGCAGGTTTCGTTTGATGGTTGATGTTTTTTAACCATTGACGAAGCCACTCGCAGGCTACGCTTGCGATCGTCTTCGTGAGAGAAAAATCATGACCGACACCTCTTTGGTGCAGGGCGAATTCGCGCCTGCCGACACTTCCTTTGCTGCCGACATTTCCGTGCAGTCTTCCCCTCTGGACGCCGTGGTGGCAGCTGTCGCCGAGGCCGACGTTGCCGTGACTGCTGAACCCAACGGCTTTATCGAACTGGGCCTGGCCCCTGAACTGGTGCAAGCCGTGGCTGACCTGGGCTACACCCAGCCCACCAGCGTGCAGCTCAAGGCCATTCCCTTGGCCATGGGCGGTGGCAACGACTCCACCAAGTTCATCGACTTGATGGTTTCCAGCCAGACCGGCAGCGGCAAGACTGCCGCCTTCCTGCTGCCCGTGCTGCACACGCTGATCAACCAGCAGGCTGCTGCCGAAGCCGAAGAACGCGCTGCTTTCGAGCGCGCTGTGGCCGAAGCTGCCGCCCGTGGTGAACCTGCTCCCAAGCGCGCCAAGCGCAAGGACCCCACCAGCTCGCGCAATTTCAAGGCCGCCACCCCTGGTGCCCTGATTCTGTGCCCCACGCGTGAACTGGCGCAGCAAGTCGCGCACGATGCTATTGACCTGGTCAAGCACTGCCGTGGCCTGCGTGTCGCTAACGTGGTGGGTGGCATGCCTTACCAATTGCAGATCGCCAAGCTGCAAAACGCCGACCTGGTGGTGGCCACCCCTGGCCGCTTGCTGGACCTGCAGCGCTCGATGCAGATCAAGCTCGACAAGGTGCAGTTCCTGGTCGTTGACGAAGCCGACCGCATGCTCGACCTGGGTTTCTCGGACGACCTGGCCGAACTGAACCAGCTGACCGCCCAGCGCAAGCAGACCATGATGTTCAGCGCCACCTTCGCGCCCCGCATCCAGCAGCTGGCCATGCGCGTGATGCACGACGGGGGTTCGTCTGTGCAGAAGGTCACCATTGACTCTCCGCAAGAGAAGCATGCCAACATCAAGCAAATGCTGTACTGGGCCGACAACGCCCAGCACAAGCGCAAGATGCTGGACCACTGGCTGCGTGACACTACGATCAACCAAGCCATCGTTTTTGCCAGCACCCAGGTGGAGTGCGATGGCCTGGCCAACGACCTGCAGCAAGAAGGCTTTTCGGCCGTTGCATTGCACGGTGCCCTGAGCCAGGGTTTGCGCAATCGCCGTTTGATGGCATTGCGCGCTGGTCAGGTGCAGATTCTGGTGGCTACCGATGTGGCAGCACGTGGCATCGATGTGCCCACGATCACCCATGTGTTCAACTTTGGCCTGCCCATGAAGGCTGAGGACTACACCCACCGCATTGGCCGTACCGGCCGTGCGGGCCGCGATGGCCTTGCCATCACGTTTGCCGAGTTCCGCGATCGCCGCAAGATCTACGACATTGAGTCGTACAGCCGCCAGCAGTTCAAGGCCGAAGTGATTCCTGGTATGGAGCCCTCGCAGCGCGCGCCGCAGGCACCTCGCGGTGGCGATTTTGGTGGTGGCCGTGGCGCCCCGGGCCGTTCGTACGACAACCGTGACAACCAATCGCGTGGCCGCTTCGGTGGTCCCGCACGTGGTGGCAATGACCGTGGTGGTTTCGGTGGTGGCTTTGGCGGTGGTTTCGCTGGCCGTGACAACCGTGGTGCTCCTGCACGTGGTGAAGGCGGTGGCGGTTTTGCGGGGCGTGATGACCGTGGTGGTGACCGCAGTTTTGCGCCGCGTCGTGATGGTGAAGGCTATGGCCGCAAACCTGGTTTTGGTGACGCAGGCCGTGGCAGCTTTGCGCCCCGTGGTGATGCAGGTGCACCGCGTGGTGATTTCGCTCCCCGCAAGCCGGCGTTTGCCAAGCCAGCTGGCGGCGGCAAGCCGTTCGTGGCACACGATGCCCGCAAGCGCCCTGCGCGCCCCGCGCGCTGATCGCTGACAGGTCTGCGGCGCTAGCTCCACCCCTGTTGCAAAGGCCGGTACCGCAAGGTGCTGGCCTTTTTTGTTGTTGTGGGGCCCCTGGACCAAGAATACGCAGAGTAGCTCGACAATAATTGCCAGGGAGGAATCTGCAGTGTCGTCTTCGTCATCTTCCGAGGCAGACTTCGAACACATGTTCGAACTGGCGCCTGTGTCTCTCTGGCTGGAGGACTACAGCGCCCTGAAGCAACTTTTTGATCTCTGGCGCGCTGCGGGGGTTTCCGATCTTCGTGCCCACCTTGCTCAGGACTCCGCAAGGGTGCGGCAATGCAGCGCTGCCCTCAAGGTGTTGAAAGTCAATCGTCGCACGCTGGAGCTGTTTGCGGCCGAGAGCCAACAGGTGCTTGAAGCGAATCTGGACCAGGTCTTCAGGGATGACATGCACGATGCGGTCTTCCATGAGCTGGCGGCGCTGTGGTCCGGGCAGCTGGAGTTTTCGAACCAGACTGTCAACTATGCGCTGGATGGCCGGCGTCTTGACGTTCAGATTCGCGCACGCATCCTTCCAGGGTATGAAGCGGACTGGAGCCGCGTTCTGCTTTCGCTGGAAGACATCACGGCGCAAGTGCGCAGTGCCAGCCAACTTCGGCGCAGCGAACAATATGCGCGGGATTTGTTCGAGCACTCCCCGGTCTCGTTGTGGGTCGAGGATTTCAGTGCCGTGAAAAGCCTGCTCGACGGCGTTCGCGCGCAGGGCATTGACGACTTCAAGACCTTCATCACGGTGCACCCTGAATTCGTCACGCGCTGCATGCAGGAGATTCGCGTGATCGATGTCAACCAGCAGACGTTGCGCATGTTCGGTGCGTCCAGCAAGGAGATGCTCCTGAACAACATCGGGCGGGTGTTTAGGGGTGAGATGCATGAGTCCTTCGCGGACCAGTTGCTGGACCTGTGGGAGGGCAAGACCTTTCAGCAGCGCGAAGTGGTCAACTACGCGCTGTCGGGGGATGCGGTGCATATCCACATGCAGTTTTCTGTGTTGGCAGACCATCTTGCGGACTGGGGGCTGGTGCTGCTGTCGCTGGTGGACATCACGGCGCGCAAAAAGGCCGAAGCCTACCTGGAGTACCTTGGCAAGCATGACGTCCTGACGCAGCTGCGCAACCGGGCCTTCTATGCGGAAGAACTCAATCGTGTCACCCGCAAGGGGCCGTGGCCTCTGTCCATCATTGCGATTGATCTGAACGGGCTCAAGGTTGTGAACGATGAGCAGGGCCATGCTGCGGGCGATTCCATGCTGCGCAGGGTGGGCGAAGTACTGGCCAAGGCGGTGGACCCGCCAGCCTGCGCCGCGCGCATTGGCGGAGACGAATTCACGGTGTTGCTGCCCGGCATGGACGAGCGCAGCGCCTTTGCGTTGCAGGAGCGCATTCTCTCTATGTTGGACTTGAACAACCAGTTCTATCCGGGTCAGCCGATCAGCCTGGCCATGGGCGTCGCTTCGTGCCGTTCGGGCGACATGGTCGAAGCGGCCATCCATCGTGCCGACCAGGCCATGTATGCCGAAAAAATCCGGTACTACCAGGAAAAAGGGGTGGACCGGCGGCAACTGTCATAGGACCCCTTCCGGGTTGCACGGAAGCTTGGCGTCAGGTGCCGTGGGGTGTACTTCAGAACTCAGCCCGCGTGAACTGCGTAGCCGTAGAGCCACCCGGTTGGCGCCCTGGCTAGAAAGTTGCGCTCCGAGGCATCGATGGCCCCAGTGCCTGGCGGGCGTAGCGGCTTTCCAGAGGCTTCGCCAGGGTGACTACTGTGCCTTTACCTGTGCGTTTACCGCCTTGAACGCTTCGACATCGACAAACTTGCCAAGCTTCCAGCCAGGCTGGGCTTTGTGCTCGGGCGCCTGGAATCCCACTCTCGCGGGTGCGCACTGACTTGGCGGGGCGTAGAGTCAGGTCTCATTGTTGCGGCACGCAGGGCAATTCACAAACGCCAGGGGCTCAACCTGGCGTTGCAGTCCTACCAATATCGGGCCAGCGATGGTGCAGATAGATCCAAGCCATCATGCCCACGCACATCATGAGCAGCGATGCGAAGGCCAGCAAGACCGTTGAGTGCATTACCAAAGGGACCAGGATGCCCGCCACAATGCCGTTCGCAGTAGAGCCGACAAACGCTTGCATGGACGAGGCCATGCCGCGGCGCTCGGGGTGAAGGTCCAGCACCAGCAGGGTCACTACCGGCACCATCAGTGCCCAGCCAAACGCAAAGACCGCAATCGGCAGCAGCGACCAGGCCGCGTGCACGGGAAAGAGCAGATTTGCTCCCAGGTTGAAGACGGCGACGGTGAACATGATCACAAAGCCGTGCCGTATCTGTCGTTTTGGAGCGATCTTGCCGGCCAGACGCCCGCTCAGCCACGCGCCGCCCATGATGCCCGAAATGGTCAGTAGAAAGAACCAGAAGAACTGCGTGGGGGCTAGTGCAAGGTGTTCGCCCAGAAAGGCAGGTGCTGCCAGTACGTACAGGAACATTCCATTGAAAGGAACGCCGCTTGCGAGCGCCAGCAGCACAAATCGAGGGCTTGACCCCAGCTGCCAGTACCCCCGCATCAGATGGGGCACATTGAACGGCTGGCGATGCTCGGCCTGCAATGTTTCGGGCAGGAGCCTGAAGTTTGCGACCCAGAGCACCACGCCCACGCAGGTCAGAAACCAGAAGATGCTGTGCCAGCCTGCATGTACAAAGAGCCAGCCGCCCACGATGGGAGCGATGGCTGGGGCTATGCCAAAGTAGATCGTCACTTGGCTCATCACCTGCTGCGCGCGCGCTGGGGGAAACATGTCGCGGATGACCGCACGCGACACCACAATGCCAGCGCCCGTAGACAAGCCCTGCAATGCCCTGAACGCTATGAGCTGGCCGATGCTTTGTGACAGCGCGCATCCAGCCGAGGCCAGCGTGAACATGGCAATCCCGCACAGGACCACCGGTCGCCGGCCAAAGCTGTCGGCGAGTGCTCCATGGAAGAGGTTCATGAACGCAAAACCAAAGAGATAGGCCGAAAGGGTCTGTTGCATCTCCACCGGGGTGGCGCCCAGGGCACTGGCAATGCCTGCGAAGGCAGGTATGTAGGTGTCAATCGAGAAAGGCCCCAGCATGCCCAGTACGGCGAGGAGGGCAGCGAGGGTCCATTGGGGCGCGCGCCAAAGTGTGTGGGCGTTGGGATTCATCGGGTGGGCAACGGGTAGAACATCGGGCAGGGGCAGGGGGGCGGACAGGACCGATGACGGCCGTTGCGGCAAGAGCCGCTGTCAGGGCTTGGTTTTCTGCGGCAGGAGTTGACCCCCGGACGAAAACCGGTACCTCCCCTCTATCCAGCCCAGTCCGAACAGGGCCAGAGTCTGTTCATAGTACGCCGTGGATCGCACGGGATTCGCGACGAGGCGGCTGAGCTGCGCTTTCAATGCAGCACTATCGCCTTGCGCCTGCAAAAAGGGCAGCATCGCTGCCGTAAAGCCAGCCGGACCGGGGCCTGAGCCCTGTCCTGTCAGTACATCAATCGATTCAGGTGGGTACCCCTGTTCGCGCACGTATCTCGCCATGGGGGCCAATGCAGAAAGCAAGGGCTTGCGGCCAGGTGCGGCAGGGTGCAGCATGCCTGCCCACAGGTAGACGCGAATCGCGTTGTAGGCGCCCTGGCCTTTTTCCTTGCCTTTTTCGTCAATGAGAAAGCCTTGCCGTGCGTCGTACAAGGTCCAGTCAGGGGCGTAGCCTTTGGGGGAGGCTCCCACGATGATTTTTTCAGAACTTTGAGTGAGCTGTCTCCAGGCAGGGAGGGGGTAGAGCGTGGCCAGCCGTTGCATGACCTGCAACGGCATGTAGCTTGGGTTGAGCTTCCATCGGCCTTCGGCCTCCACAAAGCCGCTTGGCGCGGGGAGCAGACTCCGCCCCAGGCCAGGGAGGTCTACGGTCTCCTCTGCAATGATGCGGTCAGCCAGACGGGCCCCCAAAGCGCGATATTGCGGTGCGTTCCACAGTCGTGCCGCCTCGCCCAAGACATAGGCAATCCAGATGTCTGCGTCGGATGCCGCATTGTTGTCAATGACGTTCCAGGTTCCGTCCGGCCGACGGCCCCACAGCCACGCGGGCAGGCGTGCGCCCAGGTCTCCGCCGCTCAGGTTGTTCTCGGTCCAGCGCAGGAGGGTGTCGAAACCCTTGCGGTCATTGGCGACCAGGGCAAAGAAAAGTCCGTAAGCTTGGCCTTCCGAGTAGGTGCGCCCTCCCTCCCCGTCGTCCGAGATCACCCGGCCTTCCTCGCTGGTGAATTGGGCCTTGAAGGTATCCCAGGCAGGCCATTGACCGCCGCGCGCCAAACCCGCCACTGCTCGCTCCTGCCCTTGCGCGCGTGACAGCGTGGCGGGCGCGAGCAGGCTCAGTCCTGTGAGAAGTGCTGTCCGCCTCAGGAGCATTGGAGTCATAAAAATCCTCGTGTTGCATTACCAACAGGAACGGGTTCTTCTGGATAGCCTATGGTGCACAGCGCATATGTGCGAGCAAGATGAGGTTATTTTGTAACCTGAAGATGCTGCTGAGAGCGGAGCCAGCCGAGGAAGGGGCGTGTCGCGCCTCTGTCGTAGCCAGAAAAACAAAAAAGCCGACGCTACATTGAAGTAGCACCGGCTTTGTGCGCCTTGCGGCTTTTGTTTGGTGGGTCCTGAGTGACTCGAACACTCGACCTACGGATTAAGAGTCCGCTGCTCTACCAACTGAGCTAAGAACCCAAACTTCTTACAAATCTGTCTGCATTGCTGCAGAGCCTCGAATTATGCACTAGTTTTTTGTGGCTTGGCAAGCAACCCAGAAAATTATTGCATGGCATTGCGGCTGGCGAGTTCGACAAACAGGCCACTGTGGTCCAGTTCACCCAGGCCATGATCTACGCCTTCGGCATAGAGGGTCTCGAACAGGGCTGTGATGGGCGCGTCGAAGCCGATCTCGCCGGCCGTCGCCAGGGCGTTGCGCATGTCCTTGAGCTGCACTGCCATGCGGCCGCGTGGGGCAAAGTCACGCTCCACCATGCGCTGGCCATGCAGTTGCAGGATGCGGCTGTCTGCAAAACCTCCCTGAATGGCTTCGCGCACCTTGGCCATGTCTGCGCCGCCCTTGGCTGCAAACAGCAATGCCTCGGCCACCGCGCCGATGGTGATGCCCACGATCATCTGGTTGGCCAACTTGGTGAGCTGGCCCGCGCCGTGCGGGCCCACATGGGTGGCGCGGCCGCAGGCGGCGAACACGGGCTGGGCCTGCGCAAAGTCTTCAGGGCGCCCGCCCACCAGGATGGCGAGCGTGCCGTTTTCTGCTCCCACCGTCCCACCTGATACAGGTGCATCCAGGTGGGCCAGGCCCATCTCGCCCAGGCGGGCGGCGTGGTCCCGTGCTTCGCGGGGCTGGATGGAGGCCATGTCGATGAAGAGGGCGCCTTTGCGCATCGCCTTGGCCGTTCCGGACTCGAACAGGACGTGTCCTACGACAGGGCCGTTTTCCAGCAGGCTGATCACCATATCGGCGTTCTGGACCGCTTCGTTGGGCGAGGCGTGGACGGTGATGCCAAACGCTGTCAGGGGCTCCGCCTTGGCTCGGGTACGGTTCCACACCTGGACCTGATGGCCGGCTTCCTTGAGGCGGCGTGCGATGGGGCGGCCCATCATGCCAATGCCCAGGACTGCAATGCGAAGCGGGGTAGTGGTCATGGCGTCATTCATCCGGGATCGTTGTCTCTGTGTGCATCATGTGCCTTTTTGGTGCATCACCCTGTCACGGAGCTTGCAGCATGGCTAGATTGGAATGATGATGCCGCACAGCCTCAGGAGACCCTACCCATGACCTTGCCCCTGCATGACCCCGCCTGGCTGGAGCGCATGTACAACAACCGTGCTCTGGTGCCCGACCACATGGACTACCTGCAGCGCTGGGCACGGGATTCTGCGCAGGTGCGGGCCAACGTCCCTTGTGTGCTGGATGTGGCCTATGGCAGCGGTGCAGGGGAAACCCTGGACGTGTTTCCGTCTGCACGTACCACGGGCGGGACGGTGCCTGTTCTGGTGTTCATCCATGGCGGCTACTGGCGGTCGCTCGACAAATCCGATCACTCGTTCATTGCGCCGCCTTTTACCCAGGCCGGTTTTTGTGTGGTGGTGGTGAACTACGCGTTGTGCCCAGGCACCCCCGAGGCGCCGGTGACCATTCCGCACATCGTGCGGCAAATGGAGAAAGCACTGGGTTGGGTGTGGCACCACGTTGCCGCCCATGGGGGCGACCCGAAGCGGATTACCGTGGCAGGGCATTCGGCGGGAGGCCAACTGGCGGCCCTGCTGCTCACCAGTGTGTGGCCGCTGATCGGTGACGGTCTGCCGGATGGGCTGGTGCGCAATGCGCTGTCGATCTCCGGGGTCCACGATCTGGAGCCCATCATGCACACCCCCATGTACCAGACGGTGCTGAACCTCACGGAGCAGCAAGTGCTGCAGTGCAGCCCGGCGCGCCTGCTGGAGCCCGCCATCGGTACGCTCTATTGCGCCGTGGGGGCGGATGAAAGCCCCGAGTTCCTACGGCAGAACCAGTTGATGCAGAACGCCTGGGGCAGCCACTTCGTGCCCCGTAGCGTGGCATTACCCGGACTGCACCACTTCAGCATCGTCGATGCCCTGGCCCAGCCGGGGCACGACCTGCACCACATGGCGCAGAACCTGCTGCGGGCCTGACCTCGCGTTGATCTCGGCCCGGTTGCTGGTTTACATCAGCAGGTGCTCACCCGCGTTGTCGCCGCCCAGGATCACATAGTTGACCTTGCGCACGTCCATCAGCTTGGTGCCGCCAGCGTAGCTGATGGAGCTTTGCACATCCTGCTCCATCTCGATCAGCGTCTCGGCCAGCTTGCCCTTGATGGGCTCCAGGATGCGCTTGCCTTCCACGTGCTTGTACTCGCCCTTGTTGAAGTCGCTGGCTGAGCCGTAGTACTCCTTGAACAGAGCGCCGTCCACCTCCACCGTCTTGCCGGGGGACTCTTCATGGCCCGCGAACAGCGAGCCGATCATCACCATGCTGGCGCCAAAACGGATGCTCTTGGCGATGTCGCCATGGCTGCGGATGCCGCCGTCGGCAATGATGGGTTTGGTGGCCACGCGGGCACACCACTTGAGGGCAGATAGCTGCCAGCCGCCCGTGCCAAAGCCGGTCTTGAGTTTGGTGATGCACACCTTGCCCGGGCCCACGCCTACCTTGGTCGCGTCGGCACCCCAGTTTTCCAGGTCGATGATGGCTTCAGGCGTGGCCACATTGCCAGCAATTACAAACGCCTTGGGCAGGTGCTGCTTGAGGTAGCCAATCATGTTCTTCACGCTGTCTGCATGCCCATGGGCGATGTCGATGGTGATGTATTCGGGCGTGAGGCCCAGGGCCACCAACTGGTCCACGGTGTCGTAGTCGGGTCGTTTGACGCCCAGTGAGATCGAGGCGTAGCAGCCCTTGGCGTGCATGTCCTTGACGAACTGAATGTTGTCCAGGTCAAACCGGTGCATGACATAGAAGTAGCCGTTCTGGGCCATCCAGGTACAGATCTTTTCGTCCACCACCGTTTTCATGTTGGCGGGTACCACGGGGATGCGGAACGAGCGGCCGCCCAACTCCACACTGGCGTCGCATTCCGAGCGGCTTTCCACGCGGCATTTGCGGGGCAGCAGCAAAACGTTGTCGTAATCGAAGATTTCCATGAGATTCCAAGCTCCTTTGAAAAGGTCGCCTGCGAAGGATTTCGCGGGCGTGGGCGCTTGGCTTGGGACCGGCTTTGTGGGCACTGGCGTGGTGGCCAGCTCCGAACCCCGCAGATTGCGCGGGCACAAAAAACCGGGCGTCAAGAAACTTGGGCCCGGTGATTGATTCTACCCGCCTGCCTGGCAGACCCTATAACCGTGCGGGTATGACCGGTATCACCGATGTCATCGGCAGGTGGACTGCGCAGCCGCCAGGACGCTGCCCTGGGCGTCCTGCACCCAGCCCACCAAACGCAGCCGCTCGGCCTGTGCGCCTTCCGGGATGCGCATGGACCGGGTTTCCATCCATTTCATTTGCTCTTTTTTTGATAGCTTTTCGCGCTTTTCCCACGTGCCGTGGAGCATGTTTCGAACCATATTTCGTGCCACTTTCGTGCCTTCGGTGCCTGCAGGCACGGATTCGACAAGCAGCAGGTAAAAGTCCATGGCTCCGGGCGTTGCGACGTTGCGCTGCACGGGCGTGAACGCGATGGCCGCGCCCAGGTAGTCGTTAAACGGCATGCCGTGGGCCACGCGCAGGCGGGCGGGCGTGGCGGCCTCGATGGCCGCAGTGTGGACATCGGTGGTGACAGGGGGCTTGCGGCCCAGGGTCTGCAGGCGGGCCAGGGCGTCGTTGGTGGCGGCGGCCGACAAGGGCGCTTCGTCACCGGCCTTGCCCGGCACGATCCAGTCCAGCACCGCCACGCCCGCCGTGGCAGAGGGCGCGGGGGTGGCCGTATCGCTCCAGCAGACTTCGCAGTCGGCACTGATGAAGCGCTCGAAAATGGCCACGGGCTGTGGGAAGCCGTCACTGCTGCAGCTGGCCTGGGCCAGCGCTGAGGCTGTGTAAGTGAGGACCAGGACGCTGGCCAGGGTGCGGGCAATGTTTTTCATGGTCGGGCGGGGGAGGGTGCCGGGGCGCTTTCTACAATGGCCGCATGTTCCCACAAGACCCGTTCCCGGGTGCACCCGAAGCCTTGGTGCCCCCACACGCTGCTGCGGCCTCGGCTGCATCGCCCCTCCTGGCCAATCTGAACGACGAGCAACTGGCGGCCGTCACGCTGCCCGCAGGCCACGCACTGATACTGGCGGGCGCAGGCTCGGGCAAGACGCGTGTGCTCACCACCCGCATTGCCTGGCTGCTGCAAAACGGCTACGCCACGCCCGGTGGCATTCTGGCCGTCACTTTCACGAACAAGGCCGCCAAAGAGATGGTGGCGCGTCTGTCCGCCATGCTGCCGGTGAACGTGCGTGGCATGTGGATCGGCACCTTCCACGGCCTGTGCAATCGCCTTTTGCGCGCGCACCACAAGGCGGCGGGCCTGTCGCAGTCCTTTCAAATTCTGGACACGCAAGACCAGCTTTCGGCCATCAAGCGCCTGTGCAAGCAGCACAACGTGGACGATGAGCGTTTTCCGCCCAAACAGCTGGCGTATTTCATTGCCAATTGCAAGGAAGAAGGCCTGCGCCCCGCCAACGTGGAGGCGCACGACAGCGACTCGCGCAAGAAGGTCGAGATTTACCAGCTGTACGAAGACCAATGCCAGCGCGAAGGCGTGGTGGACTTTGGCGAGCTGATGCTGCGCAGCTACGAGCTGCTGCGCGACAACGATCCGATCCGCGAGCACTACCAGCGCCGGTTTCAGCACATCCTGGTGGACGAGTTTCAGGACACCAACAAGCTGCAGTACGCCTGGCTCAAGCAGCTGGCGGGTAACGAGGTGGGCGGGCGCTTTGAAGCGCGCGGCAGTGTTATCGCCGTGGGCGACGACGACCAGAGCATCTACGCCTTTCGCGGTGCGCGCGTGGGCAACATGACCGACTTCGTGCGCGAGTTTGATGTGCAGCGCCAGATCAAGCTGGAGCAGAACTACCGCAGCTACAGCAACATTCTTGATTCGGCCAACGCCCTCATCAGCCACAACAGCCGCCGCCTGGGCAAGAACCTGCGCACCACACAGGGCGCGGGCGAGCCCGTGCGCGTGTACGAAGCCAGCTCTGACCTGGCGGAGGCGCAGTGGATGGTCGATGAGATCAAGCAACTCGTGCGCAACGACGGCTTTGAGCGCAAGGAAATCGCCGTGCTCTACCGCAGCAATGCGCAAAGCCGGGTGATCGAATCGGCACTGTTCAATGCCAGCGTGCCCTACCGCGTGTACGGCGGTCTGCGCTTCTTCGAGCGCGCCGAAATCAAGCATGCGCTGGCCTACCTGCGCCTGCTGGAGAACCCACACGACGACACCAGCTTCACCCGCGTCGTCAACTTTCCGCCGCGTGGCATTGGCGCGCGCAGCATCGAAGTGCTGCAGGACGCAGCCCGCGCCGCAGGTTGCTCGCTGCATGACGCGGTGAGCGCCGTGCCCGGCAAGGCGGGCGCTAACCTGGGCGCGTTCGTCGCCATGGTCGATGTGCTGCGCGAGCAGACCCAAGGCCTGAACCTGCGCGGCATCATCGAGCAGATGCTCGAATCCACGGGCTTGGTGGAGCACTTCCGCACGGAGAAGGAAGGCGCCGACCGCATCGAGAACTTGCAGGAACTGGTCAACGCTGCCGAGAGTTTTGTCACGCAGGAAGGATTTGGCCGCGACGCCGTGGCCCTGCCACTGGACGAGCATGGCACGCCGCTCACGCAAAGCGCTGTCAGCCAGGGGCTGGACCCCAACGCACCGGTGCTGGACGAACCCCTGAAGCCCGCCGTGCCGGGCATCGTGGACGCCGACACCGGCGAAACCCTCTCGCCCCTGGCCGCCTTCCTGACCCACGCCGCGCTCGAAGCGGGCGACAACCAGGCCCAGGCTGGCCAAGACGCCGTGCAGTTGATGACCGTGCACGCCAGCAAGGGCCTGGAGTTTGACGGTGTGTTCATCGGCGGCATGGAAGAGGGCCTGTTCCCCCACGAAAACTCCGCCAGCGAGCGCGATGGCCTGGAGGAAGAGCGCCGACTGATGTATGTGGCCATCACCCGCGCCCGCAAGCGCCTGTACCTGAGCCACTCGCAAACGCGCATGCTGCATGGGCAGACGCGCTACAACATCAAGAGCCGCTTTTTTGACGAACTGCCTGAGGCCGCGCTCAAGTGGATTACGCCCAAGCAGCAAGGGTTTGGATCGTATGCTCCTAATTCAGGAGCTGGCAGCGCTTATCCATCAAGCGCTAGAGGCCAATTTGGCTTTAAATCCGAGACATTTGCCAGCCCACCGGTGCCCGTGCAGAAGACCGCGCCGTCCCACGGCCTGCGTGCAGGCATCAACGTGTTCCACACCAAGTTCGGCGAAGGCAAGGTGCTGGCCATCGAGGGCACGGGCGACGACGCGCGTGCGCAGGTCAACTTCCCGCGCCATGGCACCAAGTGGCTGGCGCTCAGCGTGGCCAAGTTGACGGTGGTGGATTGAGCGCAGCCACCGCTCCTGCTCCCGCCTCGATCCTGGTGGTGCTGGGCGGGCTGCCCGGCGTGGGCAAGAGCACGGTCGCCCACGCGCTGCTGGCGCATTGGCCTGCGGTGTACCTGCGTATCGACACCATTGAGCAGGCGCTGCGGGATTCCGGCGTGCTGATGGCAGGAGAGGTGGGCGCGGCGGGCTACCGGGTGGCCTATGCGCTGGCGCGCACCCAGCTTGCGCAGGGTTTGCCGGTGCTGGCGGACTGCGTCAACCCGCTGCCGGTGACGCGCGAAGCTTGGCGTACTGTGGCCAGTGATACGCGGGTGCCCCTGCTGGAGGTGGAAGTGATTTGCTCGAATGCCGCAGAGCACCAGCGGCGGGTGGAAACGCGGGCCATGGAAGTCCCAGGGCTGCTGGCGCCGACTTGGCAGGCCGTGCTGCAGCACGATTACTTGCGCCGGAACGATGAGCGGCTGGTGTTGGATACCGCAAGCATGGATGCAGAGCAGGCAGCCGCGCGGTTGCTGGTGGAGGTGCAACAACAGCTGCAGCGAAACAGCGTCGGTAGCTGACCTGACATCAACCCGCGGGGCTTTTCAACCCGCCTGCTTATACCCCACGTGCCGCTTCCGCCAGCGCCACCGCATCTGCCCCCGCCGCATACCGCAGGCGGTCTGACGCATCGTTCACCGCCGCCCACACACCCTCGGCCACATCCTGTTCGGTCGTCACGGCGGCTGGCTGCCCCAGGGCTGCAAAGATTGACTGGGCGTAGGGAGCGTAGGCGGGCGGGATCAACCCCTGCATGCGCTCCGCGCCGTTGGCGGTGAACTGGGTGGTGGGCGCGTAGCCGGGCTCGACGAGTTTCACGCGGACGCCAAACGCCGCCAGTTCAAAGGCCAGCGACGCGGTGAACCCCTCGATGGCCGTCTTGCTGGCGGTGTACGCCGCCACCAGCGGCATGGGCGCCAGGGTGGCGCTGGAGGTGACGTTGACCACCAGGCCCGCACCGCGCTCGCGCATCTGCGGTAACACGGCCTGGGTCATCGCCATGGTGCCGAAGGTGTTGGTGTCGAAGATGTCACGCACCGTGGTCATGGGCGTGGCCTCAAAGGCACCGAACAGCCCCAGGCCCGCGTTGTTCACCAGTACGTCGATGGGGCCAGCGGCCTGTAATGCCTGGGCGATGCTGTTGGGCGCTGTGACGTCCAGCGGTAGAACGCGCACGCGGTCTGATGCGGGCAACACGTCAGCGCGCGGGGTGCGCATGGTGGCGATCACGTTCCAGCCCTGGGCGTGAAAGTGGCGGGCGGTGGCCAGGCCGTAGCCAGACGAGCAGCCGGTGATGAGAATGGTCTTCATGGTGAAACTCCTTGGGGATGGTGGATGGGAACAGATGGAAGGTGGTGCAACGATATCGGGCCAAGGCTGGATTAAATACAATCAAACGTCCAATTTTTGTTTGCAGGAGTCCGGCGGTGGTGGATCCCCTTGCCCAAGTGATTGCGCTGCTGCGGCCGCGCGCCGTGTTCTCCAAGGTGATCAGCGGCGCGGGCGCCTGGGCCGTGCGTTATGGGGAGTTCGGCAGTCCGAGCTTTTGCACCATGCTGGAAGGCCAGTGCGTGCTGGCCGTGGCGGGGCAAGAGCCGGTGACGCTGGAGGCGGGCGACTTTGTGCTGATGCCCGCGACGCCGGGGTTCACCTTGTCGGGCATGGAGCAGCCACTGGCGCAGCCGGTGTTCATGGACCCCCAACGTTTGCCAGCGCCCGATGGCGAGCACGGGCTGCGCCATGGCACGCCCGACGGCCCGCCGGACATGCGCATGCTGGGCGGCACCTTTGAGTTTGATTCGCCCGACGCCGCGTTGCTGGTGTCGCTGCTGCCGGACCTGCTGCATGTGCGCGGGGTGGAGCGGCTGCCGACCCTGGTGCAACTGGTGCGGCAGGAATGCCTGGCCATGCTGCCCGGCCGAGACCTGGTGCTGGACCGTCTGGTGGAGTTGCTGCTGATCGAGGCCCTGCGGTCGAGCGGCGAGGCGGGTGCGCCCCCCGGACTGCTGCGCGGCCTGGCAGACGCCCGCGTGGCGGTGGGCCTGCGCCTGATGCACAGCGCGCCAGAGCAGTCGTGGACGGTGGATGCATTGGCGCGCGAGGCGGCGTTGTCGCGATCCACATTCTTTGAGCGCTTCTTGCGCGCCGTGGGGGTGCCGCCCATGGAATACCTGCTGGCCTGGCGCATGGCGCTGGCCAAGAAGCTGCTGCGCGGCAGCGACGGCCGCATAGGCATCGACGAAGTGGCCGCGCGCGTGGGCTACAGCTCGGCCAGCACCTTCAGCACCGCATTCAGCCGCCATGTGGGGCTGGCGCCCGGGCGCTATGCGCGCCAGCCGTAGGCGCGCAGGCGGTTTGCTCAGTTATTTATAGCTGCTAGCGCTTATCCAACAAGCGCTAGAGGCACTTTTGGCTTCAATTTTCTACGCTGCCAACACCCAGTGGTTGTCCAGCCGCACGCCTCGCAGGCTGCGGCCATGCGCGTGGCTCACAGGCGCTGCGGCCTGCGCGTTCTGCAGGCTGGCGCCCAAACCGCCCGCCCACAACGCGCCGCCGTGCACAGCCAGCGGGCAGACGTCGGGCAGCGGCACCAGCCCGCGCCATTCGCCCTGCGGCGTGTACGTGGCAATGCCATTGGCGCGCGGGCAGCTGACGGCCCAGCCCGCAGGTGTGGCGGCCATGCTGCCGCCGTAGCCGTGGATGCTTTGCGCGATGCGCTCGGGCGTGGGCACTACGCGCAAGGCCGTGCCGTCGAACAGGGCCAGCACGGGGGCGGCGTCTTTGGCGGCGGTGTCGTCGTGTTCGGCCTGCAGGGCGATGCCCAGGGTCCGAGCATCGGGGCTCCAGGCCAGATGGCGCAGGCTCAGGCGCTGGTCTTGCAGGCGCCATTGGCCCAGCAGGCGGCCGGTGTGGCCGTCCAGCCGCACGATGGACGAATCCATGGTTTGCAGGTCGCGCTTGACGCGGCCGGTTTCGGGCGCGGTGGGTACGCCGCCGTTGGCAACGATGAGGGTGGGCGCGCCGTGGTTGGTGGTGCGCGTGTCCCAGGTCAGCTCATGGGCGTCGATGCCGTGGGTAGGCCATTCGGCCATTTTTTGCAGGGTGCGGGCGTCGCGCACGCCGACCCAGCTGGCGCCGGTTTCTGCATCCGTTTCGGTGGTGAACAAACGGGCCCCGTCTGCGCTGGCGATAACGTGGCCGTTGAAGCTGCGCTCACCGTCCTGCCACAGCCATTGCGGCTCGGCGCGTTGGCCGGGCCACCAGCGTACCAGCCAGTCGCCGGGGCGGCGGGCGGTGGCCAGCACCGAGCCATCGGGCAGCACAAAAAGGCCGTGGGCGCGGGTGGGGACCTCGAGCGATGCGTGGATCTGCAACGGCTGCCCGGCGCCCGGTTGCGTGGACAGCAGCCCGATGTGAAAGCTGCCCTCGCGCTCCCAGGCGGCAGCCAATTGCATGGTGCCGTTGTTTCTGGCGAACGCGGAGGCCGGAGCGAACGCCCACGCGCCCTGGCCTGCCAGCGCGGCCAGCCCTGCCAGCGTTTGGCGGCGGTGGAGGTCAATCTCCATCGGCGTCCGAGAATCCGATGCTCACCTGCAGCGCCGGTGCCACTTCGGATTCGGCCAGATACTTGAGTGCGGCCAGATCCTTCGCGGTCTGCTGGATGGTGGCCTTGTTCTGCACGCCCGCTTTTTGCACCTGCGCCATCGATGCATCGACCTTGCCGGTGGCCTGGTGCAGCTTGTCGGCCAGCGGGTTCAGGCCCTTGCCGCGCAAATACATTTCCAGCGGCACCAGCGCCTCGCCGGGCGCGGGTGTGGCGGCGTTCGCGGGCAGGGCGGTCACGCTGCGCAGGCCTGCCCAGGTGGCGGCCCAGGCGGCCAGGGTGTCGCCGCTGGCGATGCCGGGGTAGTCGGGCGTGCGGCTGCCAGATCCCGATCCAGCGGCGCGCAAGGGCTTTTCCATCTGCGCCCAGCGCAGGCGTTCGATGCCGCCCACCCATTGGTTCACAAACTCGCTGATGGCCTGGGTGGACTGCTCCTGTTCGTCCTCGGCGCCCCAGTCGGTGCCTGCGGCGGTGGTGAAGGCGGCTTGCAAGGCGGCGGATTCGCGGGCCACGTCCTGCGCCACTTCGTGTGCGTAGTTGCAGGCGGGGCTGCCGGGCTGCACGGGGCGGGTCCACAGCAGCCATTCCAGCGCGGGCAGGCCCTTGGCGGGGGTGCCGATGCGCTCGAACGCCTTGGCGCCCTGGGGTTGGGTGACGATGGCTTTTTCGATCAGCGCGGGGCGGGTGGGTGTGAAGTCGATGGCGCGCTGGCTGCGGCGGGCGATGACGGGGCCTATCGACACAGCGGTCAGCTGCTCCCATGCGCGCGCTGTGGCCTGCCAGGCTGTGCGCGCTGCGGCCAGAGCCGTCTTGCTGTCACTGGCCGGGGCCTGGCACAGTGCGGCCACGGCGGGCGCCAGGGCGCGGGCGCTCTGGTCAAAATCTTTGGCGCGGGGCAGGGCCCAATGCCCGTAGATGCCCTGCAGCGCGTGTACGGTGTCGTAGAACGGCACGGCCTCGCGCTGCCAGGCGGGGGCGGCAGCCGCTGTCTGGGCCTGCGTCGCTATGGGGGGCAGTGCGGTCAGCAGCAGGGCGGCAGCAAGGAGGGATGTTTTCATCGCCGGGCCGCCCCAAGATGAAAACGCGGCCCCCTCGGGGGGCAGCGACCCGCGCAGCGGCGGAGCGTGGGGGCTGGTTTTCATCGCCGGGCCGCCCCAAGATGAAAACGCGGCCCCCTCGGGGGGCAGCGACCCGCGCAGCGGCGGAGCGTGGGGGTCAATACTCATAGCGACTCCACAAATTTCACCAGCGCGTCCCGGTCGGCCTTCTTCATTTTCAGCACCTGGTCCTTGGCTGCTTCGGCCTCGCCGCCGTGCCACAGCACCGCCTCCAGCACGCCGCGCGCGCGGCCGTCGTGCAGCAGGCGCGTGTGGCCGTTCACGTCCTTGATCAGGCCGGTGCCCCACAGTGCGGGAGTCTTCCACTGGCGGCCGTTGGCGCCAAAGTCGGGCCGGTTGTCGGCCAGGCGTTCGCCCATGTCGTGCAGCAGCAGGTCGGTGTAGGGCCAGATGCGCTGGCCGTTCAGGGCTTTGCTGGTCAGCTTGGGGAAGGGGCCCTCTTTGGTCACGTAGCTGGGCCGGTGGCAGGTGGCGCACTGGGCCTGGGCAAACAAGGCCTGACCGCGTTTTACCTGCACGTCGTTGACGTTACGGCGCGCGGGCGGTGCCAGCGTGGCCTGGTAGAAGATCACGTCGGCGAGGGTCTTGTCGTCGATCTCCACAGCCGGCTGGCCTTGCACGCTGGCGCCCTCCTTGCCACTTTTGCCGCTGGGTGCTTCCAGGCAGTCCTTTTGTGCGGGGGTGCAGGCCTCGTGCGCGAAGTGGCGGGACGTGATGCCCATGTCGCCCAGAAAGGCGCCACCCGTCTGGTGCGCGATGGTGGCCACATTGGCCTTCCAGCCAAATCGCCCTGTCATGATGCTGCCCGAGGGCGCGTCCCACACTTTGTTGGCTTGGCCTTTGATGGGGCCGGGCGCGGCGGCCTGGTCGGCTGCGTTGGCCAGGATGTCGGCCTCGGCAATCGCTTCGAGGAGGCCCACGCCGATAATCTGCGGCGCAATGCGCGGGCTGCTCATCACGTCCGGGTGCATGGGGCCGTAGCCCAGGTCGGCGAAGCCATACACGGGCTTTTGCAGCGTGTAGGGCGTGCCGTCGGCAAACTGGCCTTTGATCGTTTCGTAGCGCAGCGTGACGCGCCCTTCGGGGCTGACGCCCTGGATGGCCGCGTTGTTGAACTGGTCTCCATACACCGGGTCGGGCTTGGGCCCGCCATGCGCGTCTTTGCCGGGGATGGACAGGCGGATCAGCAGGGCCACGGTCGGGTCCTTGGTCTCGCCCAGGCGGTTGAAGATCGCTGGCGGCTCGCCCCGGCCGTCCTGCACATGGCAGCCACCGCACGAGCGCGCGATGAAGTGCGGGCCCAGGCCATCACGGGCCTTGGTGGACGCGGGGGCCTCGACCCAGTTGCGGCGAAAGAACGAGTTGCCGATGACAAAGCGCGTGCGTTCCTCATCGGTCAGGTTGGCGGCTGGGAACGAGAAGGCATTGCGCCCGGTGGCGAATACGGTGGCCTCGCCGCCGGTTTTTTCGCCCAGCGCGTCGGGTTGGGGGGCCGCCGTCAGCGATGGAATGCCCAGGCTGCCGAAGCCGGCGAGTGCGACGATGGCGGTGCTGGCAGCCGCCAGGCGCACAGCGCGCTGGCGGCGTTTGGCTCGCGAGATCTGCATGTTCAAGGCTGGACCAGCGTCAACTTGGTGATGCCAATGGCGTTGGCGGCAGCGACCAGGTCTTTGCTTTGTTGTGTGAGGCTGTCGATGGTCTTCTGGATGCGCTGGCGGCCCGGGGCGTCTTTGCCGCCGATGATTTCGCGATCGAACGGGGCCTGAATGCCTTCTGCGGCGACCACCGATGCGGCGATCTGCTGCGTGGTCTTGTCGGCCAGCGCGGCGTCCTTGGCGGCCACCAGATCACGCAGCGACGGACCTTGCAGCACCGTGCCGTTGGCCTGCTTGTACTGGCCCAGCCACACGTTCTGGATGCCCAGTGCGTTGGTCACCGCATCGCGGTGGGTGTTGTCCGAAAAGCACGAGTGCTCGTCTTCCTGGTCCTGGCTGTTCAGCGCCACTTCCAGCCGCTCGCCGGCCAGTTCGCCGCGCGACAGCGAGCCCAGGCCCACCAGCATCTTGCGCACCGATTCCTGGCCGCCTTTGACGAAGCGGGCGCGGTAGTTGTTCTTGGCATCTGGCGCCCAGGCCTTCACCAGCGTGGTGAGGTCGTCAATGAGCAGCTCTGTCACCATGTTCAGGTATTGGCGGCGGCGGTCGGCATTGGGGGCCTTGCCATCCACAAAGTCTTCAAAGCTGCGGTTGCCCGGGCCGGTGTCTGACAGGTCCTGGCCCCACAGGAAGAACTCGATGGCGTGCCAGCCTGTGGCAATGTTTTCTTCACCGCCGCGCTCGTTCTGGGCCGACAGGTTCTTCTTGTTGATGGTGAACTTGCGGTTGTTCACCAGCCCGGCCGTGGCCTTGCCTTGCACGCTGTCCACAAACGATTCATCCATGGGCCAGGCGTTGATGCGGCCTTCGGGGCCGTTGGCGTTGTCAATGGGGCCGCCGTAGAAGCGGAAGGCCTCCGTCTGGCCGTAGAACTCGCGTGCGGCCAGCCAGGTCTTGCGGGCTTCGGCCAGCGTTTCTGCAGAGGGCTTGGCGGTGAATGCCAGCACAGCCGTCTGCAGGGCCTTGGCGGCATTCAGCGTGTCGGTGTAGTTGGCATGCACCAGGTGTCCGTAGTGTGCGGCCACCATGTTGGTGTCCACCGCCTGTGCGTTGGCCGACGGGGCCGACGCCCCACCTGCCTGCGCTGCTGCGTGAGTGCCATGGGTGCACAGGGCCAGAGCGGCCACCAGGACCGAGGTCTTCAGAAAGGAATGGGGCATGCAGAGGTCTCCGGGGAAAAGGGGCGCGCAGGCCATGGCATGGAAGGCGGTTGGGCCTGCAAGGGCGCTGCGGTGGTCAACGAAGGGGCCGCACTGGCTGAGGGAGCCTGTGCACCACAAGGTGCGAGGGCGTGGCTGGGTGGGCGAGGGCAGGTTTTGATTATACAAATAGTAGTGATTCGTATTTGTGTATTTCCAACTCTGGTGCGACCACCAGCTTGCAGGGACCGGCTGTCATCAAACCGCCGCAAAAGCTTCACGGCGATGTCACCCACGGTTTCTACGCTCCATGGGTTTTGTAACCAACAACCCGAGGAACCCCATGAACCACCGTGTGGCTGCGCCAGAGCAGGCGATTGACTTCAACAACGAGAACTCCAACACCTCTGCCAACCCCAGCTTTGATGCGGTGCTGGGCGCTCGCCTGTCGCGCCGTGGCCTTCTGCGGGGCAGCGTGGGCACGGTGGGCACCACGGTGCTGGCGGGCTTTGGCGTGTCGGCCTGCGGCGGCAGCGACGACCCTGCAGTGACTCCACCCCCTGCCGGCCCCAAGCTGCTGGGCTTTGGCGCGGTGCCCAAGAGCCTGGCCGACGTGGTGGCCGTGCCTGCGGGCTACACCGCCAGCGTGCTGTTTGCGCTGGGCGACCCCATTGCAGCAGGCGTGGCTGCCTACAAGAACGATGGCACCGATGGTGACTTCGACAAGCGCGGTGGTGACCACCACGACGGCATGGAATGGTTTGGCCTGGGGGCTGACGGCAAGCGCAACGACAACGCCATCGAGCGCGGGCTGCTGGCCATCAACCACGAAGCCACCACCGACGAGAAACTGTCGTCCCACTTTCTGCATGCCAACGGCGGCACGACCACCTTGCCACGCCCTGCGGCCGAAATCGACAAGGAAACGGCGATCCACGGCATTGCCGTGATCGAAGTCGCCAAGTCGGGTGGCAAGTGGGCCTACGTGCAGAACTCTGCGCTCAACTTCCGCCTCACGGCACTGAGCCCCATCGAGATCTCGGGCCCTGCGCGTGGCAATGCGCAGATGATCACCAAGTTCTCCCCCACGGGCACCACCACACGCGGCACGCTGAACAACTGCGGCACGGGCAAGACGCCCTGGGGCACGTTCCTCACCGGTGAGGAAAACTGGTTTGGTTACTTCACGCGTGGCGCTGCCGACGATGCCGCACGCGGCAACGACAAGAGCGTCACGGCCCTCAAGCGCTATGGCCGCAACCAGGGTGCTGCATCGCGCCACGGCTGGGAGAGCGGCGGTGCCGCCGACCAGTACCAGCGCTGGAACAACAGCAAGACCGGCACGTCGGTGGACGGCAGCGATGACTACCGCAACGAGATGAATGGCATGGGCTACATCGTCGAGATCGATGCCTACGACAAAACCCGCATGGCCAAGAAGCGCACGGGCCTGGGCCGCTTTGCGCACGAAAGCGCGGCGTTTGGCAAGGTTGAGGCAGGCAAGCCGCTGTCGGTGTACATGGGTGACGATTCGCGCGGCGAATACATCTACAAGTTTGTGTCCACCGCGCTGTGGAATGCCGCCGATGCCAATGCCGCCGACCGCATGGCCGTGGGCGACAAGTACCTGGACAGCGGCAAGCTGTATGTGGCCAAGTTCAATGCCGATGGCACGGGCACCTGGGTCGAGCTGGCGCTGGCCAACACCGCCATCAGCGGCTATGCAGCCTACAAGTTTGCCGACGCAGCCGACATCGCTATCAACACGCGCCTGGCGGCCGATGCCGTGGGCGCCACCAAGATGGACCGCCCCGAATGGAACGCCGTGAACCCCGCCAACGGCGAGATCTATTTCACGCTGACCAACAACAGCAACCGCAGTGTGAACCCCACGGGTAGCCAGTACCTGCCAGACGCCGCCAACCCACGTGCCTACACCGACATGAAGGGCACCTCGGCGCAGACCGGCAACCCCAATGGCCACCTGGTGCGCATGAAGGAAGGCGCCTCGGTCTCGGCTTTTACCTGGGACGTGTACCTGTTCGGCGCCGAAGCCGGGGCCGACAAGGCGCTGGTCAACATCTCGTCGCTGACTGCTGACCAGGACTTCTCCAGCCCCGACGGCCTGGCCTTCAGCAAGGCCACCGGCATCTGCTGGATCCAGACCGACGACGGTGCCTACACCGACGTGACCAACTGCATGATGCTGGCCGCTGTGCCCGGCCAGGTGGGTGACGGCGGCAAGAAGACGCTGAGCTACACCAAGACCGACGGCACCAAGCTGGACATCGTGACCCCCGTGGGCAAGGCTGCCACCGAGAGCACGCTCAAGCGCTTCCTGGTCGGCCCCAAGGGCTGCGAAATCACCGGCGTGACCGAAACACCCGACGGCAAGGCCATCTTCGTGAACATCCAGCACCCCGGTGAAGGCACCGCCTTGGCCAATGTGGGCGACCCCACCAAGTACCAGAGCCAGTGGCCCGCCAACGCAGGCTACGGCGCGGGCAAGCGTCCCCGCTCTGCCACCATCGTGATCACCAAGAACGACGGCGGTGTGATCGGGACCTGATCCCCCGCAAGTTCGCTTTTCGACCGACCCGGCCCGCTGGCCAGAGGGTTGCCACCAACAGGGCAACCCACTGGCCGGCGGGCCTTGTCTGTTGCGCTGGTCGCGTTGCCAGGGGTGTGGTCGGCGGTCAGTAGGTGCTGGTGTCGCCGGGGGGCGGTGGCACGGCGCGGGTGGGGGCGGGGGGGGCTGGCGGTGTGGTTCCTGGCGTTGTGCCGCCGGGCGCTGGGTAGTTCATCTGCCCGCTGCCGTCTTTGGTGCCCTTGCGCCCGGCAATCTGCCAGGCCGTGCGCTGGCCGATGAGGCCGGCCAGAAACTCCAGCTCTTCGTCGGTGTGGTTGATGGCACCCGCAGGGGTCAGAAGGCGGCCGTCGCGCGGCGCCGGCTCGGCCCAGAACGACTGGTGGTAGACCGACTGGCTGACCACGCTTTCGATGCCAGCGGCCAAGTCCACCGTTCCATAGCAGTTGCAAAAGTAGCCCCGGTGGTCCAACTCGGGGAACACCTCGGCATACACACCGGTGCCCCGGATACCCGCCGTGGCGGTAGGCAAAATCACCTGCCGGTCGGTGCCTTGCCCCCACACGCTGGCTACCGCGCCGGTCAGCACCCGCAGCACCTTGACGGCCGTCGGCGTGTCGCCCTCCAGCGCCAGGCGTGTGTTCTGCCGCACCATGAAAGCGCTGTTGCCCACGGCAAAGACGGCAGTGGAGCCCGGCCCCGTTTCGATGCGGTCACCGGCGGCGATGCTGCCCTGTGCCGTCAGCGCCTGCCCATTGCGCAGCACATCCCCGCGCACTTCGACGATGTTGCTGCCCGATTGCGCCTGCGCGGCCATCCACCCGCCAGCGGCCACCCACGCGGCGGCTGCCTGCAACAGGCTGCGCCGCCGGTGCCAGAGAAGCTCGTTGTCAGTCCGGCCCAGGAGCAGGGGAGTCGGGTGGTGGTGTGTCATGGGGCGGCTCGGGTTCTGGGGTTGAAGGGGGCTCGTAGCTGTCACGGAAGGTGAACACCACCGACGTGAAGAACATCGCCGCCATCATCAACGCGGCACCCACCATGATGCCGCCAGCCGCCGATGCCGCAAGTCCCGCCGTAGCCAGCAGTGCCGACACCAGCGCCACCACCAGCCCCCCCAGCAGAAACACGCCCAGCCAGCCCAGCCCATAGACCAGGAATGCGCTGAAGTTGCGCACACAGGCCACGATGCTGAAGAACAGCGCCTTGACCGGCGGCACGCCATGCCAGTGCACCAGCCCCGGGGCGTGCCAGAACAGCAGCGACAGCGGCAGGTACAGCACCATGGAGAGCCACATCGCGCTCTGGAACGCCGGGTCTTCGGCCACTTCCTTGCTGAGCTGGGCACCGCCCAGGTACACCTTGGCGAACTGCCCGCCGTCGATCAGGGCCGACAGGCCCATCACCGCCAGAAAGCAAGCCGCATACAGGGCGCCCAGCACCAGCATGTCACGCAGCCGCTGCTGCCCGGTGCGAAACGCCACCAGCAGCACGGCCGGTGTGGGAAACCGCCCCTGCGAGGCTTGCGCCGCCGCCACCATCATGGCCAGGGTGGCCGATGGCAGCAGCATCAGCGCCACCGCAGGGCCGACCAGTGGAATCATGGAGGCCAGCGACATGGACGCCATGGTCATGAAAAACAGCGCTGCCAGTGCCATGGGCTGCTTCCAGAACGTCCGTATACCAAGCTTGACCCAGGTCATGCCAGTGCGGGCGGGGACGATGTGGAGTTTCATGAAGGTGCTGCTGAAGAAAGGTGGGGCCTGCGCCCGGGCATTGCCGGCAGCCAGAAGGCCGCCCATGGCAGTGCAATAGCTTGGAATTTACCCCAGCAGCCCATTCCGGCCACTGCACAAGGGCTCAGGCGTGCACTGGGTGTGCAAGGCGAGCACGCAAGACGCGCTCGAAATGGGTGGGGTCGTGCGGCGTGAGCATCGAGGCCTCGCGCGGCAGGTAAAAGTCCCACAGGCGCGAGATCCAGAACCGCAAGGCACCGGCGCGCAGCATGGCAGGCAGCAGTTCGCGTTCGGCCGCGTTGAGCGGGCGCACTGCCTGGTAGGCGTCCAGCATGCGGGTGGCGCGCTCGGCGTCGTGCGCGCCGGTGGCTAGGTCGATGCACCAGTCGTTCAGACACACCGCCAGGTCAAACAGCCAGGTGTCCACGCCCGCAAAGTAGAAGTCGAAGAAACCCGTGAGCTCCTCGCCATCGAACATCACGTTGTCGCGGAACAGGTCGGCGTGCACGGGGCCCCTGGGCAGTGCGGCATACGCTGCGCTGGCCGCCACATGGTTCTGGTAGGCCAGCTCAGACCGCAGCAGGGCGGCCTGGGCCGAATCGATGTGGGGCAGCACCACGGGCACGGTTTCGTTCCACCAGGGCAGGCCGCGCAAGTTGGGCTGGTGCCGGTCAAACCCACGCCCCGCCTGGTGCATGCGGGCCAGCATGGTGCCCACGGCCGCGCAGTGCACGCCCTGGGGTGCGAGCTGGCTTTTGCCGCGCAGCTTGTTCACCACCGCAGCGGGTTTGCCACACACGGTGTGCAGGATGTCGCCGTTCTTGTCAGCACGCGGGTCGGGCACGGGCACGCCGCCGTGCGCCAGGTGTTTCATCAGGTACAGGTAGAACGGCAGTTGTGCCGCCGTGAGGCGCTCGAACAGCGTGAGCACGAACTCGCCCTGATCGCTGGTCAGAAAGTAGTTGGTGTTCTCGATGCCACCCTCAATGCCGCGCAGCTCTACCAGCTCACCCAGTTGCAAACGGCGCAGCAGCTCGCGCGCCTCGGTGTTGGAGACTTCGGTAAAAACGGCCATCGCTCAGGGGGGTTACAAAGAAATGAAAAACTGGCAGAAGAAGGGCAGGGCGTGCGTGCAGCGGCTTCATGGGGGGGCAGCGCAGTGGCGCTGCCAGATGCAGCCGTCGCCGCTGGTGCCTCAGAACTTCAGCACGTTCCAGACTCGCGGGGCGGTGGTGGTCTCGGCGCCGCTGTTGCTGCCTGCGCGGCTGCGTGCGCCATCGGGCGACTGCACTTCATAGCCGGGCATGTTGCCGGTCTTGGGTTGCACCGAGATCGTCTGGGTCTGGCCGCCCACGCGCAGCTCATCAACGCGGCTGCCCGCGTCTTCCACTTGGATGCGCTCGGTACGCTGGTTGGTGCGGCCTGCAGATTGCTCTTGATTTGAGAGCGCTTCGCGCTTGTCCGTCGTGCCCTGAGGGGCATTTTGGCTTGGATTTTGGGCCAGGGCGGTGCCGGAGGCAATGCCCAGCAGCAAAAGGAGGTAGAGAGCGCGCATCGGGCGATTGTAGAGCGCTGCCTGGGTGGAGTCCGGCCGTGCACAATCCGTGCATGACTGACAAAAAGACCCTGGTGCTGGTGGACGGCTCCAGCTACCTCTACCGCGCCTTCCACGCCATGCCCGACCTGCGGGCGGTGCCGGGCGACCCCACAAGCCCTGCCACCGGTGCCATTCGCGGCATGATCAACATGATGCAGGCCCTGCGCAAGGAGGTGGCGGCCGACTATGCCGTCTGCGTGTTCGACGCCTCGGGCCCCACCTTCCGTGATGCCCTGTACACCGAATACAAGGCCACGCGCTCGCCCATGCCCGACGACCTGCGCAGCCAGATCGAGCCCATCCACCAGGTGGTGGACCTGCTGGGCTGGAAAGTGGTGGCAGTGCCCGGCGTGGAGGCCGATGACGTGATCGCCACCTTGGCCAACGCAGCAGCCGCACAGGGCATTGAGGTCATTGTGTCGAGTGGCGACAAAGACTTGAGCCAGCTGGTCAACGAGCACATCACCATCATCGACACCATGAGCGGCAAGCGCCGCGATGTGGCGGGCGTGACGGCCGAGTTTGGCGTGCCCCCCGCGCTGATGGTGGACTACCAGGCCCTGGTGGGCGACACCGTGGACAACGTGCCCGGCGTGACCAAGGTAGGCCCCAAGACGGCCGCCAAGTGGCTGGAAGAATACGGATCGCTCGACAACCTGATTGCCAATGCCGATGCCATCAAGGGCGTGGCGGGCAACAACCTGCGCGAGGCCATTGCCAGCGGCCAGCTGGCCTTGAGTCGCCAACTCGTCACCATGAAGACCGACTGCGCGCTGGCCGATTACATCCCCGGCCTGCCCTCGTTTGACGACATCACGCTGGACACGCCGGACAACGCCGGCCTGCTGCCGTTTTACGAACAATACGGCTTCAAGGGCCTGGCCGCTGCCATCAAGGGGGCCGCGGCCCCCGCCGCTACAGCCCCCACCGTCGCCATGCCCGGCCAAAGCGGCGACCTGTTTGCTGACCACTCCGCCAGCACCGTGGCCGAAGAAGCCCAGCACCGCACGGTGGTGTACGACACCATCCTGAACTGGGCCGACTTTGACCAGTGGCTGGAGCGTCTGCACAAGGCATCGCTTACCGCCATTGACACCGAAACCGATTCGCTCGACGAAATGCGCGCGCAAATCGTCGGCATCTCTTTCAGCGTGCAAGCAGGCGAGGCCGCCTACATCCCCCTGCGCCACGAAGGTCCCGATTCCCCCGCGCAACTGCCGCTGGACGAAGTGCTCGCCCGCCTCAAGCCCTGGCTGGAAGACCCCAAGCACCCCAAGCTGGGCCAGCACATCAAATACGACCGCCATGTGTTCGCCAACCACGGCATCGAGGTACAGGGCTACGCGCACGACACCATGCTGCAAAGCTACGTGCTCGAAGTGCACAAGCCCCACAACCTGACCAGCCTGGCTGAGCGCCACACCGGCCGCAAAGGCATCACCTACGAAGACCTGTGCGGCAAGGGTGCGCACCAGATCCCGTTTGCGCAAGTGCCGGTGGACAAGGCTGCAGCCTACTCGTGCGAAGACTCTGACCAGACCCTGGACGTGCACAACGCCCTGTGGCCCCTGCTGCAGGCGGACGACAAACTGCGCTTCATCTACGAGCTGGAGATGGCCAGCAGCGAAGCCCTGTACCGCATCGAACGCAACGGCGTGCTGATCGACGCCCCCACGCTGGCCGCACAAAGCCACGAGCTGGGCCAGCGCATCTTGCAGCTCGAAACCGAGGCGTACGAAATTGCAGGCCAGCCCTTCAACCTGAGCAGCCCCAAGCAGCTGGGCGAAATCTTCTTCGACAAGCTGGGCATGCCCGTGGTGAAAAAGACCGCCACCGGCGCCCGCAGCACCGACGAAGAAGTGCTGGAAAAGCTGGCCGAGGACTACCCCCTGCCTGCCAAGCTGCTGGAGCACCGCAGTCTCGTCAAGCTCAAAGGCACCTACACCGACAAGCTTGCGCAACTGGCCCTGCCACGCACCGGCCGCGTGCACACGCACTACGCGCAGGCTGTGGCCGTCACGGGCCGCTTGTCCAGCAACGACCCCAACCTGCAGAACATCCCCATCCGCACCCCCGAAGGCCGCCGCGTGCGCGAAGCCTTTGTGGCCCCCGCAGGCCGCGTGATTGCCAGCGCCGACTACTCGCAGATCGAGCTGCGCATCATGGCCCACCTGAGCGGCGACCACTCGCTGCTGCACGCCTTCCACGCCGGGCTGGACGTGCACCGCGCCACCGCCGCTGAAGTGTTTGGGGTGGAGGTCGATCAGGTCACCAGCGAGCAACGCCGATACGCCAAGGTCATCAACTTCGGCCTCATCTACGGCATGAGCAGCTTTGGCCTGGCCAAGAACTTAGGCATCGAGACCAAGGCCGCCGCCGCCTACATCGACAAATACTTCCAGCGCTACCCCGGCGTGAAGCAGTACATGGACGAGACCAAGGCCGCCGCCAAATCCATGGGCTACGTCGAAACCGTGTTTGGCCGCCGCTTGTACCTGCCCGAAATCAACTCCCCCAATGGCCCCCGCCGCGCCGGGGCCGAGCGCGCCGCCATCAATGCGCCCATGCAAGGCACTGCGGCAGACCTCATCAAGCTGGCCATGGTGGCGGTGCAGAAGGAGCTGGACGCGCACAAGCCGGACATCAAGATGATCATGCAGGTGCACGATGAACTGGTGTTTGAGTTGCCGGAGGGGGAGGTGGACTGGCTCAAGACCCACATCCCGCGCCTGATGGCGGATGTGGCGGCGCTGAAGGTGCCGTTGCTGGCGGAGGTGGGGGTGGGGGCGAACTGGGACAAGGCGCACTGAGCCGCGTCGATCAGGCCGCCTGTGTACCGGTGTTGGAGGTCCGCAGATCCTCGACCCCAGCAGCAGAGAGCCAGACCAGGGTACTCAGGGAGGTTTCAATTTTTGCCACGATCCCTTCGCGCGGTCCGCTGCGCCAAGCCTCTGACGCCTAGAACTGGTCTTGGCTTGGCTGCAGATCGGCCTGATCCTTGTAGGCGCAGATGAGAAAGTAGTCATTCTCTTCTTGTGCAGAAATGCCGTATGCCACCACGACGGTCTCCCACTGTCTCAGGGGGCTGGACATTGTGGGTTCCTGGAGGTTGGAGATTGCCGAGGCTAGGGCTTGCGGGCAGAGGTGTTTGGCCAGATTCGGACCTCTCCCTCAGGGGACGGAACTCGCTGTCACGGCGGGGACCGCGCAGGCCCTGAAAAAAGAAGCTGCGTAGCCAAACGCGTCTTCACCCGTGGCACACAAGCCACCTCCTGTCCTTCTGGACGCCTTGGGTTCCGCGCGCCTGAACCTCACCCGATATCTGGCAATGGAGCGAAGAATATGGCCGCCCGTTCGTTGGCATCAACTGACCCATTGCAGGCGTCACTCACGAAAAAAATTGCCTCGCAGGGCGGCGCCCGCTGCACATGCATTCGCTGGCCATGCCCAATGAGTATGGAAAAGCCCCGCGACTGCAAATCGACGTTGCAAGCTGTTTCACGTCAAGTTCATGTTCACCGTACCATGCCCGGCCCAGCGTACTCCGCAGGTTTGCGGTCTATGGCCCGCTGGGCAAACCGTCAAAGGTTGACGATCAACTACCAATACAACCCATGCACAAAATCGCTCTCGTCGTAACAATTGAATTCAAACCTGAGTCAAAAGCGTCATTTCTGCAATCTTTGCTGGATCACAAGCAGCGCTGCCTGGCAAACGAACCGGGCACCCTGCAGTTTGAAGTGCTGGCACCCGCCGATAACGCCCTGGCGGTCGTGTTGTTCGAGTTGTATGCAAGCGCTGAGGCGCTGGTGGCGCACGATGCGGGTGGCAGCTTGGCATTGTTCAAAGAGCAGGCGGGCCCGTTGATCACCAAGGTCTCACGCCAGCACTGTTCTGTCCTGAATCCCTGAATTCAGTACCTGCGAGCTTTCTATTCAACAACCCTCTCCAGGTGCAGCTCTTGGCGGGTTGATGCAGGTTCGAGACCGCTCGGGGGTTTTTGTTTTTTTGGGGATTAGTCGCATTGCCAGAGCACTTGCGGTGCAATTTGGCAAGGCACTTCGGTGGTATTCGCCCCAGCCCAGCGGCGGACAAACTGCGTCGCTAAACTCCCCAAGCAACTGCTGGCGTTCCCGCCGCTTTCCACCCCATTTGCCTGGAGCTTTGCATGCCCGATTCCACCCCCTACACCCCCCCCGCCATCTGGCAATGGAACAAAGAAAACGGCGGCCAGTTCGCCAGCATCAACCGGCCCATTGCCGGGGCGACGCACGACAAGGAGCTGCCCGTGGGGCGGCACCCACTGCAGCTGTACTCGCTGGGCACGCCCAATGGCGTGAAAGTCACCGTCATGCTCGAAGAGCTGCTGGCGCTGGGCCACAGCGGGGCGGAGTACGACGCGTGGCTGATTCGCATCAACGAGGGGGAGCAGTTTGGCAGTGGGTTCGTGTCTGTGAACCCCAACTCCAAAATTCCCGCGCTGCTGGACCGCACCGACCCTGCCAACCCCATGCGCGTGTTCGAGTCCGGCGCCATCCTGATGTACCTGGCCGAGAAGTTCGGCAGCGCCTTCTTGCCCAAAGACGGCGCGGCGCGGGCCGAATGCCTGTCATGGCTGTTCTGGCAGATGGGCAGTGCGCCGTTTGTGGGGGGAGGGTTTGGGCATTTTTATGCCTATGCGCCGGTCAAGATCGAGTACGCGATTGACCGCTACGCGATGGAGGCCAAGCGCCAGCTGGATGTGCTGAACCAGCGCCTGGCCGTGACCGAATACGTGGCGGGCGATGAGTACACGGTGGCCGACATTGCGATCTGGCCCTGGTACGGCTTGTTGGTGAAAGGGCAGGCCTACAACGCGGGCGAGTTTTTGCAGGTGCACGAATATACGCATGTGGTGCGCTGGGCCGAGCAGATCGCCAAGCGCCCGGCGGTGCAGCGTGGCCGCAAGGTCAACCGCGTCAACGGCGACCTGGCCAGCCAGTTGCGCGAGCGGCATGACGCCAGCGACTTTGCCACCAAGACGCAGGACAAGATCGAGGCGGCGGCGGCAGCAGCAGCTTCTTCACCCGCACGCTGAGTGTTTTTACAAGGCGTCACCATGATCACTTTGTATGACTGCGCCACCGCGCCCAGCCCGCGCCGCGCGCGCATCCTGCTGGCAGAAAAGGGTGTGGCCCACGACACCGTGCAGGTGGACCTGCGCAATGGCGAGCAACTGGGCGAGGCCTACCGCCAGATCAACCCGCAGTGCACGGTTCCTGCGCTGCGCACTGAAGAGGGTCTGCTGCTGACCGACAACGCGGCGATCACTGCGTATCTAGAAGCGCGCTACCCGCAGCCTGCACTGCTGGGCGAGACGCCTGCAGAAAAGGCCGAGATTGCGAGCTGGAACTGGCGCATGGAGTTCGAGGGCCTGCAGGCCATTGCCGAGGCGCTGCGCAACAGCGCGCCCGCCATGGCCAATCGGGCGCTGCCCGGCGCGGTGGACTACCCGCAGATCCCGGCGCTGGCCGAGCGCGGGCTGGTGCGCGTGGGGCAGTTTTTTGCCCTGCTGAACGAGCGTCTGGCGGGCCGCGACTTCATCGCCACCGACCGCTTCAGTGTGGCCGACATCACGGCGGTGGTGGCTGTGGACTTTGCGCGCGTTGTCAAGCACAAGCCCGGCGAGCAGCACCCGAACCTGTTGCGCTGGCGTGCGGCCATGGCGCAGCGGCCGTCGATGTCGCTCTAACCATCGCGCTGCTCTAGTGTGCTGTCCCGCAAATAACTGCACATGAAATCGCGTCCTCACCCCCAGGGCTGCGTTGCAAATCCTCGCGATAGCTACGGCTATCACTGCGGTTTGCGCCTTGCCCTGGGCGCGATGCCATCGATTTCATTTCGTGCAGCTATTTACGGGACAGCACACTAGTCCCCGTTTGAGTCGCAATGGGTGGATGCAAGGATTGCGCATCGGGCCTGTTCCTTGCATTGTTAGTTGATGCGCCTTCGCCACATAGAAGTCTTCAATGCCGTCATGCTCACCGGCAGCGTGAGTGCGGCGGCCCGCCTCATCAATGTCACCCAGCCAGCGGTCAGCCGCATCCTGGCGCATGCCGAGCTGCAGCTGGGCTTTCCGCTGTTCCATCGCCTCAAGGGCAAGCTGGTGCCCACCACCGAGGCGCAGACGCTGTACCCGCACATCGAGCGTTTGTTCACCCAGCTCGATGATGTGCAGCGCCTGGCCAATAGCTTGAAGGGCGATCAGCGCGAGGGCGAGTTGCACATCCTCAGCGTCCTGGCGCTGAGTTACGAGGTGCTGCCGCGCGCGCTGCGGTTCTTTCGGCAGAAGCATCCCGATGTGAAGGTCACCATTGATGCGCTGCACTCGCCGCAGATCGTCTCTGCATTGGTGTTGCAGGAGGCGGATGTGGGCTTTGTGTTCAGTGCCATTGCCCACCCTGCGCTCACGCAGGAGCACCTGGCCGATGGTCGCATGGTGTGTGTGGCGCCCAAGGGCATGCTGGGTGCGGCGCTGGTGGATGCGGGCGTGGCGCACCTGGCCGATCTGGCCGACACGCCGGTCGTGCGGCTCGACGTGCGCGACCCCATCGGCACGGTGGTCAGCCATGCCTGCCGTGAAGCCGGTGTAGGCCTGCAGACGGCGATCACGGTGCAGACCTACCACGCCGCGCTGGCCCTGGCGCACCACGGCCATGCGGTGGCGGTGGTGGACACCTGCACGGCTGCTTCGGCCGACCGCAGCAAGGTGGATGTGCTGGCGCTGGCGCCGCACATTGCAGTGCCCATCAAGTCATTGCGCACCGTGAACCGGCCCAGTTCGCTGCTGGCCAGCGCCATGACGCAGTGCATGCGCCAGGCGGTGGCCGAGACGCTGGAGTCTGTGGGTCTGCGGGAGGCCGAATAGCGCCGTGTGGGGAGGGCAGCCGCCCTCTCGCTGCTGCTCAGGCTGTCGGCACCACCAGCTCGGCCACCTGCGCGGCCGTGCCAAATGCCAGCGTAAAGCCCAACGCGCCGTGGCCCGTGTTCAGCAGCAGGTTGTCGGGGGCGTGGGTGTGCCTTCCCACCAGCGGCACGCCCGTGGGGGTGGCCGGACGCATGCCGGTCCAGGGGCGCAGTTCGCTGAAGTCGCTGCAGCCGGGGAACAGCGCGCGGGTGGCCTCGCACAGGCTCTGGATGCGCGCGGGGGGAATGTGGTCGTCGTGCCCCACCAGCTCGGCCATGCCGGCCACGCGCAGGCGCTGGCCGATGCGTGCAAAGACCACCTTGCGCGCAGCATCGGTCACGTTCACGCGGGGAGCTGCTCCGGCAGCGTCCGTCGTATCCAGCGTGACGCTGTAGCCCTTGAGCGGATAGATGGGCAGGCGAAAGCCCAGGGTCTTTGCCGCCTGGTGGCTGGCGCTCCCCAGAGCCAGCACAAATTGCTGCGCCTCGATGGCGCCCGCGCTGGTCTGGACGGCTGCAATGCGCCGCGCATGGTGCACAAAGCCCTCCACGCGCGTGCCCAGCACAAAGCGCACCCCGCGTGCCGCTAGCAGCCGCTGCAGTCCCTGGCACACCGCCAGGCAATCGGCCGCGCATTCGCTGGGGGTGTAGATGGCGCCTGCAATGCTGCGTTGGTAGTGCTGCAGCGCGGGCTCGATCTCCACACAGCGCTGGGGCGAGACGGCTTCCTGCTCGCTGCCCCAGGCGCGCTGCAGTTCCATCTGCTGCTGCGCTGCGGCGAGGCCCGCAGGGGTGCTGTACAGCACGAGCTTGCCAGTGTTGGAGAAATTGCAGTCCAGCTGTTCGGCCTGCTGCATGGCTTCAAAACCGTGGCGGCTGAGTGCGGCCAGGGCCAGCAGGTGTTGGGTGCTGCGCTCGGACGTGCGCCGGTTGCAGGCCCGCAAAAACTCCAGGCCCCAGCGCCACTGGTGCACGTCCCACTGCGGGCGCATCTTGAGCGGCGAGCGGGGCGACAGCAGCAGTTCGGGCAACTGGTGCCACAGGCCGGCATTGGCCAGGGGCTGCACATAGCTGTAGCTCAATTGCGCGCCATTGCCACCGCTGGCGCCAGCACCGGGCTGGGCCTGGTCGATCACGGTCACCTGTATGCCGCGCTGGTGGAGCTCATAGGCGGTGGCCAGGCCCACGATGCCCGCGCCAAGGACACATACCTGCATCTTGTGTGTTCTACGTTGTTGACTGAAAGTCAATGTAGGGTGAGGGCGGGCCTTTGAACAATGCCAATGCCATGCGCAGCCATGCCGGGAAGTTATGCGTGTGCACCGATGGAAGGCACACAGCACGGAACAGCCGCGCGGAAGGGGAAAAATGGCACTTGGATGGTGCGGCGGTGTGCACCAGATCGGCGGCATAACTTTTGGTCATGACGTACCCGTGCAAATGAATTGTTCAAGTGTGGCGCGAATTTTTACAGTGCCCCTGCGTTTCGATTTTTCAACCGTCCACCTGATTTTTCGCAAAGGGATTCCCATGAAGCTCTCCGCCGTCACCTCCGCCGCCATCGTGCTCACCGGCCTGCTGGCCAGCACCATGGCCAGTGCAGACACCCTCAAGAAGGTTGCCGAGTCGGGCAAGATCACGCTGGCCTACCGCGAGTCATCGGTGCCCTTCAGCTACCTCTCGGGCCCCGGTGCCCCGGTGGGCTTTGCGGTGGACATCTCGAACGCGGTGGTTGATGCCGTGAAGAAGCGTGTGAACAACCCCGCCCTCAAAGTGGAACTGCAGGCGGTGACATCGCAGAACCGTATTCCGCTGCTGACCAACGGCACCATCGATCTGGAGTGCGGATCGACCACCAACAACACAGCGCGGGGTAAGGATGTGCAATTTGCCATCAACTACTTCTACACCGGCACGCGCCTGCTGACCAAGAAGACATCGGGCGTCAAGAACTACGCAGACCTGGCCAAGAAGAAGGTGGCCAGCACCTCGGGCACCACCAATGCACAGGTCATCCGCAAGTACAACCGCGACAACAACCTCGACATGGACATCGTGCTGGGCAAGGACCATGACGACTCCGTGTTGCTGGTGGAAACGGGACGGGCGGAAGCGTTTGCGATGGATGACATCCTGCTGTTCGGCCTGATGGGCAACCAGCGCAACCCGGCCGATTGGACGGTGGTGGGTGATTCGCTGCAGGTGGAGCCCTATGCCTGCATGCTGCGCAAGGATGACCCGCAGTTCCAGGCGCTGGTCAACGGCGTGATCGGCGGGATGATGAAGTCGGGCGAGTTCGAAAAGCTCTACACCAAGTGGTTCATGTCGCCCGTGCCACCGCGCAACCAGAACCTGAACCTGGCCATGAGCAAGGAGCTGCGCGAGAACCTGGTGGCCCAAAGCGACAAGCCCGCACAGTAAGCCGGAGCGCGCATGTCTTTAGTGTCTGCAAGCCACCCCCACGCCCCGCAGGTGGTGGGGATTCTGGGCGGGATGGGCCCGGCCGCCGGGGCTGACTTTGTGCGCTTGTTCGTGCAGGCCTGCACCGACCGCATGGAGGTGCTGGGCATTCCGGTGCACGACCAGGCCTACCCCGAGCACTGGCTGGCGCAGGTGCCCATACCGGACCGCACGGCCGCGCTGAACGACACGCGCCCCGGCGCGCACCAGCCCGCAGACCCCATGCTGCAGGCCACCGGGCGGCTGGCTGCGCTGGGCGCGCGGGTGGTGGCGATTGCCTGCAACACGGCCCATGCCTGGCACGGCATCCTGCAGCAGCGGTTTCCACAGATGGTGGTCTTGCACGGCGTGCAGGAGGTGGTAGCCGAGCTGTCGGCGCGCAAGGTGCAGGGCGTGGGGCTACTGGCCACACGCGGCGCCTACGACGCGGGCCTGTACCAGCGTGAGCTGGAGCGTGCGCGCATCGCCTGCTTTGTACCCGACGACCATGAGCGCGAGCAGCTCATGCAGGGCATCTACGACGGCGTGAAGGCGGGCAACTATCCGCTGGCGCGACAGCGCTTTGAGGCCGTGTCTATTGCGCTGCAGGAGCGCTACGGCGTGTCCACGCTGATCATGGGCTGCACCGAGATTCCGCTGGCGCTGTCGGAGCACCCCCGGCTGGAGGGGATCTCGCTGGTGAACCCCTCGGTGGTGCTGGCCTCGGCCCTGGCCCGGCATGCCTACTGGCACACCCATCCTGAGGGCTGAGCCCAGCGCACTGCCGTCGGCTTGGTGGGCGGCCGACTCCTTTTTCTTGCCATGTCCTCAGCCTGCCTGGGGTGGCGACTTCTTGATTGAAGGTGAACACCATGACAGTTGCGACGGTCGGAAAAAGGCTGGGCGGGAGCATGAGCGCGGCCGTGCTTGCGCTTGCGTTCGGCACGGCGGGTGGCGGCAAGGTGCTGGCACAGGCGGCGGCACCATCGCAGGCGGCGCCGTCGTCACCATCCCAGGGGAAGACGCTACAACGCATCCAGTCCAGCGGCGTGGTGGTCATCGGCCACCGCGAATCGTCCATGCCGATGTCCTATGTGGCCCACGGAACACCCATGGGTTACAGCGTGGATGTTTGCCTTCAGGCTGCGCAGGCGCTGGGGCGCCATCTCAAGCTGCGCGAGACCAAGGTGGCCTACCGCCTGGTCACTTCCAGCAGTCGCTTCGATGCCATTGAAAAAGGCGAGGTGGACCTGGAATGTGGCTCCACCACCAATACGGCAGCGCGTCGTGAGCGCGTGGCGTTCACCATTGCGCATTTCATTGCCTCGTCGCGCATCGTGGTGCAAAGTGACAAGCCGTATTCCCGCATCGAAGACCTGGATGGCAAGACACTCGCATCCACAGCGGGCACCACCAACATTGATTCGCTGGCGCGCGAGGCTGCCACCAAGTCGGTGCGCGTGCGCATCGAGCCCGCCAAGGACCACGCCGAGGGCTTTGGCTGGGTGGTCAGCGGCAAGGTCGAAGGCTTTGCGATGGACGACGTGCTGCTCTACGGCCTGCGCGCCAGCCACACCAAGCCGCAGGATCTGAAGGTCATCGGCAAGCCCATGACCATCGAGCCTTATGCGGTGGCGTTTGAGCGCAACAACCCCGAACTCAAGGCCGTGGTGGATGCCGAGCTGCGCCGTTTGATCCAGACCCGCGAGCTGCACCGTCTGTATGACAAGTGGTTCACTCAGCCGATTCCGCCCCAAGGCATCAACCTGGGCATGCGCATGCCGCACCTGCTGGTGGATTCGCTCAAGTACCCGTCGGACTACGTGCCGCAGTAGGCACGGTGGCGCGCGGAGTGGGCCTTCAACGCCAGGCCGTGGCCACCAGCTGGCTGTAATGCACTCCTTTGCGCCCCAGCAACTGCTCGAACACGGCCGGATTGCCCACGTTGTCGCTGCCCAGCATGCTCAGGGTTTCGGTGCACCAGGGCACGCTGGGCACCGCATCGCCCATGCGTGCGCTGAGCTGCGTCAGCGCGTCGGGCAGGCGCAGCACGCGGGCGGGGCCATGGCCCTGTTGTTGCCGCAGGCTGGCGACGAAATCTCCCATGGTCAGCGCTTCGGGCCCCGGGCATTCAATGAGGCCCTGGGTGGCCATGGCTGGGCCCAGAAGGGCAACGATGGCGGCGGCCAGGTCGTGCACCGACACGGGCTGCACGCGCGCCGTGAGTATCGGGCCGGGGAACAGCGCCACGGGCAGGCGGGCCAGATTCATGAACAGGGCGCTGCTGTCGCCGCCTTTGCCAAACACCACGCTGGGCCGCAGGATGGCGGGGTTCAGGGCGCCCCGCGCGGCCAGGGCCTGTAAATGCACGTCGGCCGCGCGCTTGGTGCTGGCGTAGCGCGTGGTGCTGCCTTCAATGCCCAGCGCCGAGATGTGCACCACCCGTCTCACATCCGCCTGAGCACAGGCGTTGAACAAGGCCACGGGGGTGTGCTGATGGACGGCGTCGATAGGGCGTGCGCTGCTGTCGCGCAGAACGCCCACAGCGTTGACGACGGCGTCGATCCCCGCCAGGCGTGGCAGCCACGCATCGGGCGTGGTGTCGCGGGCAAAGTCCATGGGGATCTGCAGCGGCTGCGCGGTGCGCTGGCGGGGCGAAACCCCGCCGTGCACCGTGTGCCCTGCGCGGGTCAGTGCCGCTGCCACGGTGTGGCCAATGAATCCGGTGGAGCCGGTCAGCAGGATGTGCATCAACAGTGCCTTTGAAAGAAAAAGAAGGTCATCGGCGGGTGCGGGTTCTTGGAGCGGTGCACGAAAAAAACGCTGAGTGCTCCGCTACTGCCAGCGGCGCCGGGCCTGTTCATGCGCCCGGGTCAAACACCTCAAAGCGGTTGCGGCCCCCATACTTGGCGCGGTACAGGGCTGCATCGGCCGCCTGCACCAGTGTGTCAGACCCGGCCTCCGGGCGTGGGACCACACTCGCAATGCCCATGCTGAACGTGATGATGGGCGCCGTGGGGGAGCGGGGGTGGGCCAGGGCGGCATCCCGCAGGCTGTCCATGCAGCGCTGTGCCACGGTCACGGCCTCGGGCAACGGCACGTCGGGCAGCAGCAGCACAAACTCTTCGCCGCCATAGCGTGCGGCCACCTCATCCGCGCGTCGGATGGTGGCTTGCAGCAGCTGGGCCACGCGGCGCAGGCATTCGTCGCCAGCCAGGTGGCCGTAGTGGTCGTTGTAGAGCTTGAAGTGGTCGATGTCGATCAGGATGACGGTCAGCGGCAGGCCGTGCCTGCCGCAGCGCATCCATTCCGTGGCCAGACGGTCGTCAAACCGGCGCCGGTTGCCGATGCCCGTGACACCGTCGGTGGTGGACAGCAGCGCCAGCTTGGCGTTGGCGGCGGCCAGCTCCTGCTCCTTGCGCACCAGCTGGGTCACGTCGGTGCGCACACCGGCAATGCCGCCCTGGGGGGTGCGGCGTTCGTCGGCCTGTACCCACCGGCCGTCGGTCAGGTGCTGCAAAACGGACTGGATGGCGGCCTGGTGGTCGGCCACACGTTGGGCCAGCCAGGCCTCTTCGTTGCCCACTGCGTCCAGGTACTGCCCGCGCTCAACGCCGTAGCGGGCAATTTGCTCAAAGGTGCTACCGGGCAAGATCATGGGTGCCGAGATGGGGTACAGCCGTCGGTACTGCGCGTTGCACACCACCAGCCGGTCGTCGGCATCGAACAGCGCAAACCCCTCGGGCAGCGATTCGATGGCGTCCTGCAGCAGTTGCCGCGCCTGCTGGGCTTCGTCCTGCGCCGCTTCGAGTGCCTGGCGCTGTTCGATTAGGTCGGTGATGTCCAGGCGCACCGCCACCACATAGTTTTCAGGGGTGCGGGTTTCGTAAATGTTGATCCAGCGCCCATCGGCCAGCCGCTGCACCAGGTTGGACGTGCGGCTGCCGTGCTCTGACAGGCGCTCGGCAATCCAGGTTTCCTCGCGGCCGTTGGCAGAGGGGACCAGCCCCCGCTGCACCGAATACCGCAGGATGTCGGCAAAGCTTTTGCCCAGATGCTCTGCGTAGTTCATGTGGGGGTACATGCGCGAGAGCTGCTGGTTAAATAGCACCAGCCGGTCCTGCTCGTCAAAGATCTCGATGCTGACGGGCAGGGCCTCCACCGCGCGCTCCAGCAACTGGCGCATGCGCTGGCTTTCCTGGCGGGCTTCCTCTGCCTTTTGGCGCTGCTCGATCAGGTCGCTGATGTCCAGCCGCACCACCACGGTCATGCCCGAGGGGGTGCGGCTTTCGTGCATGTGCATCCATGCACCATTGGGGTAGTGGCGCACCTCGGGGCCAGGGCGGTGGCCGCGCAGTGCCAGCTCGTGGGCCAGCCACAGCTCTTCCTGGCCGCGCGCTTCTTCGGGAATGCCGTGCTGGAGGCCTTCACGCAGCAGTTCTTCATAGGTCTTGCCCAGCGATGTCTGCACGGGCAGGTGCGGGCGCAGGTTGGCCATGAAGTTGTTGCACAGCACCAGCCTGTCGTTCTCGTCATAGATATCGAGGCCGGCGGGCATGGCGTCCACCGCCTCGTGCAGGCGGCGCTCTGCGCGTTCGGCGTCGGCCAGCGCCTGTTTCAGCGCGCGTTCCTTGTGCACGGTGTCGGTGATGTCGGTGCGCAGCACCACCACGCCGCCGCCGTCGAGCGTGCGCTCGGTCAGCTGCATCCAGCGGTCGCCCCGCACCTCCTGCACTTCGGGGCCGGACGGTGACCGGTGGCGTTCCATGCGGCCCGCCAGCCAGGTTTCCAGGTCTGGCCGCGCGTCCCGGATCTCGCCCGACGCGGCGGCCCGGCGCAGTACGTCTTCAAACCGTGTTCCATAGTCCACCGCCATCGTGATGCCCGGGGCCACCTCGCGGTAGCGTGTGTTGCACAGCACCAGGCGGTCGTCCGCGTCGTAGATGGCCAGGCCGTCGGGCAGGATGTCGAGCGTGGCCGACAGCTGTGCGCTGGCCTGCAGGGCTGCCTGCTGTGCAGCCTCTGCCGCCACCTGGCAGCGCTGCGCACGCCGTGCAAGCTGCCAGTGCAGGCCGGCCATGGCCCACAGCGCCAGCCCGGCAGCCACCAGCGCAGCGCGCACTGGCGCCTCCAGCACATGGCTGGCCAGCGCCCAGGCCAGCAGCCCCAGCCCACCCATGCCGCAGACCCCACACACGACCGCCGTCAGCAGAGCCGGAGGTTCTTCGCGCGCTGGCGGTGGAGCAGGGGGCATGGTTGGTAGGTCCCAGGTTCGCAGAAAGTCTAGCAGTGCGCCCCTGTTTGCGGTACCGGCAAATGCGGCAAGGCTCCAAACCGCCTAGACTGCGGCTTCCGCCCGTTACCGCCCTTGTTGGCCCCTCTTCTTTCACCCTGGAGAAACCGATGCTCACCGAAGACCTCCACTCCGACGCACGCGCGCTTTTGCCTGGCCGCACCACCGAGGCGGGCGCCACCCGACGCACGGCGCTACAGACCGCCCTTGGCCTGGGCTATGCGGCGGCAGCCGCACCCATCATGGCGCAGACGGCCATCGCCACGCCCAGCGACGGCCTGACGGCCGGGGAGGTGAGTTTTACGGTCAACGGCTTCAAGGTGCCCGCCTACCGCGCGGCACCTGCCGGCAAGACGGGCCTGCCCGTGGTGCTGGTGATCCAGGAAATCTTTGGCGTGCACGAGTACATCGCCGACACCTGCCGCCGCTTTGCCAAGGCAGGCTACCTGGCCATTGCGCCCCAGCTGTATGCGCGCCAGGGCGACCCGTCGCAGTACACCGACATTGCCAAGCTCATGGCCGAAGTGGTCTCCAAGGTGCCTGACGCCCAGGTGATGGCCGACCTCGATGGTGCGGTGCAATGGGCCACTGCCAACGGCGGCGATGCCGCGCGCATGGGCATCACCGGCTTTTGCTGGGGCGGCCGTATCACCTGGCTGTACGCAGCCCATGGCCCCGTGAAAGCGGGCGTGGCCTGGTACGGCAGGCTGGTGGGCCAGGCCAGCGAGCTCACGCCCAAGCACCCTGTGGAAATCGCCCCCATCCTCAAGGCCCCTGTGCTGGGGCTGTATGGCGAAAAAGATACCGGGATACCCCTTGACACGGTTGATAAGATGAAAGCTGCCCTGGCCAGTGGCTCGCCGCAGGCCAAGGCATCGGAATTTGTGGTGTACCCCGACGCGCCCCACGCCTTCCATGCCGACTACCGCGCGAGCTACCGCAAGGAAGCCGCCGAAGACGGCTGGAAGCGGGCGCTGGCCTGGTTCAAGACGCACGGCGTGGTCTGAGAGGCTGAGAGTCTTTTGCCTATGCCCGCCTTGCGCGCCAAAACACCGCTGCTCGTCGTTGCAAATGCTCGCCATAGCCCGAGCTATGGCTGCGCTTTGCGCCTCGACCAGCTGCGTTTTGACGCACCTTTCGGGCTCGGGCAAAAAACTCTCAGCCTCTGAGCCGGTACCCTGCAATCCGCCCGCAGCCGCCCCCTCACCGGGGCGGCTTTTTTAATCTCGCGTCCGGGGCGTGGGATTTGAACGAAAATAAGCTCTGTGGCTTATCTATAAAGCGTAAGAAGCTATGACTTTAGTAGCAATCATCTTGGCCACGCTGGCTGCGGGCATTGGCAGCGTGTGGCTGGCCGCACTGCTGATGCGGCTGGGCCTGGGCGGGCGCACCGACAGCGTGGGCCCCCAGCACCTGCTGAGCCTGGCGGCGGGCGCCCTGCTGGCCACGGCCTTCATGCACCTGCTGCCCGAGGCGTTCGAGAGCCAGGCGGGCGCCCACGACCTGTTTGCTACCTTGCTGGTGGGCGTGGTGTTTTTCTTCTTGCTGGACAAGGCCGAGCTGTGGCACCACGGGCATGAGCACAGCCACGCACAGCCCTCCACGCACGGCCACGTCCATGCAGACCACGATCACGCCCATGACCACGGCCATGCGCACCACCATCACCACGGGCCGCGCTCTGGCGGATGGGCGGTGCTCACGGGCGACAGCGTGCATTGTTTTGGCGACGGCATCCTGATCGCCTCGGCCTTCATGGCCGACATCCGCCTGGGCGTGATCGCCGCCGTGTCAGTGCTGGCGCACGAGGTGCCGCACCACATGGGCGACCTGGTGGTGCTGCGCCAGACCAGCCCCAACCGCCGCATGGCGCTGGTCAAGGTGTCGCTGGCGGGCGCCGTGACGGCGCTGGGCGGCGTGGTGGGCTACTTCCTGGTGGGGCAGCTGCAAGACTTCTTGCCCTACTTCCTGGCCGTGGCGTCGAGCAGTTTTGTGTATGTGGCGCTGGCCGACCTGATTCCCCAGCTGCAAAAGCGCCTCACGGCGCGCGAAACCATTGCGCAGATCGCCTGGCTGATTGCGGGCATGGTGATCGTGACGCTGGTGAGCGGGGCGGCGCACGCACACTGACGCCCTTGACCTGGCTCAAGGTCGCGCCAGGTGGTTGTGCCATTCTGGTGAGATGACTTCCCCCCACGCCGCCACCGTCACCCTGGGCCTGCTCGCCCAGCCCACGCGTTTTCTGTTTTTTACGGGCAAGGGCGGCGTGGGCAAGACCTCGCTGTCCACGGCTGCGGCCATTGCCCTGGCGGATGCTGGTCGGCAGGTGCTGCTGGTCAGCACCGATGCAGCCTCCAACCTCGATGAAATGTTGGGCGTGCCGCTGTCCAACCAGCCGGTGGCCGTGCCCGGGGTGCCGGGGCTGCACATGCTCAACATCGACCCCGACACCGCCGCTGAGGCCTACCGCCAGCGTGTGCTGGCGCAGCTGGAGGTCACGGCCACCAGCGACGAACGCGCGACGGTGCGCGAGCAACTCTCGGGCGCCTGCACCACCGAGATCGCGGCGTTCGACGAATTTGCAGCGCTGCTGGCCAGCGAGGGCAGCGCCATCGGCCATATGTTTGACCATGTGGTGTTCGACACGGCCCCCACCGGCCACACGCTGCGCCTGCTGAGCCTGCCCAAGGCCTGGACCGGATTCCTGGCGGGCAACGACCGGGGGGCATCGTGCCTGGGCCCGCACTCGGGGCTCAAGATGCAGGAGGCGCGCTTCAACGCCGCCCTGGCCGCGCTGAGCGACCCGACCCTGACCACCGTGGTGCTCGTCACCCGCCCCGACCCCCGTCCCATGCAGGAGGCCGCGCGCACCGCGTCGGAGCTGCGCGCCCTGGGCCTGGCCAACCAGCGCCTGGCCATCAACGGCGTCTTCCATGCCAGCCAGCCGGGGCAGGATCCCGTGGCCGATGCCATCGAGGCCCTGGGCCGTCAAGCCATGGACCAGATGCCCGATGCGCTAGCGAACCTGCCCCGCGACGAGGTGCCGCTGCGCGCCTTCGACACCGTGGGCCTGCCCGCGCTGCGGGCATTGCTGGGGGGCGGCGCGGTGCCATTGAGCGCGCCCTCTGCCGTTGTCGGCGCGTCGTTGCAGGCCGAACCCCTCTCGTCCTTGGCCGATGCACTGGCCGCCAAGGGCCACGGCCTCATCATGGTGATGGGCAAGGGCGGCGTGGGCAAGACCACCATCGCTGCCGCGCTGGCCGTGGGCCTGGTGCAGCGCGGGCACAGCGTGCACCTCACCACCACCGACCCGGCCGCCCATGTGCAAAGCCAGCTCGACGGCAGCCTGCCCGGCCTGAAGGTGGGGCGCATCGACCCGCAGGCAGAAACCCAGGCGTACATCGACAAGATCATGGCCACGCGCGGCAAGTCCCTGGACGACGCGGGCCGCGCGCTGCTGCTGGAAGACCTGCAATCGCCCTGCACGGAGGAAGTGGCCGTGTTCCATGCCTTCAGCCGCGTGGTCAACGAAGCGCGCAGCGCCTTTGTGGTGCTGGACACGGCGCCCACCGGCCACAGCCTGCTGCTGATGGACGCCACCGGCGCCTACCACCGGCAGATGACGCAGCAGTACGAAGGCAGCGCAAACTCCAAACACATCATCACCCCGCTCATGCGCCTGCAGGACGCTGACATGACCCATGTGGTCATCGTCACGCTGCCCGAAGTCACCCCCGTGAGCCAGGCGGCAGCGCTGCAGGACGACCTGCGCCGCGCCCACATCGAGCCCTGGGCCTGGGTCATCAACAAAAGCGTGGCGGCCACGGGCACCAGCGACCCGCTGCTGCAGGCCCGCCTGGTGGGCGAGCAACAGCAGGCCGCGCGCATTGCCAACGGCCTGGCGCAGCGCACTTATGTGCTGCCCTGGCTGGCTACGCCGCCGGTGGGGGTGGCTGCACTGGGCCAACTGGCGTCGGCGCCCCCAGCCACGATCCGTTGAGGCAAACAGGAAGTAGGACTAAGGGTACAAGTGCCAAAGAAAAATAGCCGCCAGCGCTTATCAGTAAAGCACAAGCAGCTATATTTTTGATAGCGAATGCCGGGCGGCGCACCACCGCCTTGCGGCATCGCTGAGGTCAGAGCATGGTTTCGCGCTGTTGCTCGGCGCGCGATGCGCCAATGGCGGTTTCCACGTTCTTGACCTCTTCGGGAGGGGGCAGCACGGCAGGCAGGCCCAGCGCCTCCAGGGCCAGCTCGCGGCACCAGCCCTTGGTGTGGTACAGGTGGTGGTCCTCGTCTTTCTCCACCGCCTTGTGGGCCGATTTCAACGTCTGGCCCACGTCGCCCGTGGCCACCTCGGCCACCTTGCCCAGCAGCTCCCAATTGGCGTGGTCTTTCGTCTCGGCGTGCACTACGCATTCACAGGCCACCAACTGGGCGGCGGCGGGGTTGCCCCCCTGTTTGGCCAGCAGCATGGCCTTGACCAGGGATTCGCCGATGTGTTTGACCACCGCCCGACTGGGCGACTGCGCCTCGGGGTCCAGCCCCAGGGTGTCGCACAGGCTGCGCACCACATCCTGGTGGGTCAAGGTTTCTTCCAGATAGCTTTCCCATTCCTTCTTGAGATCGGGGTTCACGGCACAGGTGAGCGCGGTGCGGTACACCTGCTCGCCGCCGAGTTCGGTTTCCATCATCTGGAGCACAAGATCATCAAGCTGGTGGCTGTCATAGTGGGCTTTGGGCATGGTTTCTCCTTGGGTGGTGGGGTCGGGAACGGGATGGATGCGTCATGCGAGGGTGCGGACCTTGGGTTCGCGCTCCCACTGGCGGGTCTGTGCGGCGGCGATGAAGCCCTGCGCGTCGGCGGGGTCCACCACGCCTGCGTCGGGCTCGATGCCACCGGCTTGCAGGATGGCCTGGGTGCCCTTGCAGGCGGCAATCGCCTTGAGGTGGCCGAACGCGTCGCGGAACCAGTCCACGGCGGCGGCCTCTTTGGCCAGCAATGCGCCCATGTCGGGCGACAGGATGGAGGCCACAGCGTCAAACACAACCGATGGCGTGCCTTGCAGCTGTCCGTCGGCGGGCAACAGCGTGCCGTCTTTCAGCACGGCTCCGCCCACCTTGGGCGACACGATCTTGACGGTGGCGCCCACCTTCTCCAGCGCCTTGCGCAGGTTGGCGATCGTGTTGCCGTTGGAGCCATCGGCCACCAGGATGCCGATGCAGCGCCCCTGCAGCGTAGGCTTCATGCGGTCGATGATGCGCAGCGCGGGTGACGGGGGCAGGTCCTGCACTGGCTCGGCGGCAGTCGGGGCGGGGGGAAGCGCCTGCATGCCCAGGCCGTCGGCCACACGCTGGGCGAGGTCGTGGTCTACATGCTGCAGGTGGCCCACCACGGCTTCACGCACATGCACGGTGGCTACCTTGGACAGCTCGAATACCAAGGCCGACGCCATGTGTGCCTGCTCCAGCGGGCTCTGGCTGCGAAAGAACATGCGCGCCTGGCTGTAGTGGTCGGCAAAACTCTCGGGGCGGATACGGCCTTTTCCTCGGCCATCGCCGTCGTCGGCCTGAGCGAAGTGGCGGAAGCCTTGTGCCAGTGAGGCGCGTGGCGTGTCACCCTGCAGGCTGCTGGGTTCGTAGGCAACGCGGCCCTTGGGCACCTGCATCTGCATGTGACCGTCGCGCTGCATGTTGTGGAACGGGCACTTGGGCGCATTGATGGGGATCTGCGTGAAGTTGGGCCCGCCCAGGCGGGACAGCTGCGTGTCCACGTACGAGAACAGGCGGCCCTGCAGCAGCGGGTCGTTGCTGAAGTCGATGCCAGGCGGCACGTTGGCGGGGCAAAACGCCACCTGCTCGGTTTCTGCAAAGAAGTTGTCGGGCCAGCGGTTGAGCACCATGCGGCCAACAGGCTGCAGGGGCACCAGTTCCTCGGGGATGAGCTTGGTGGGGTCCAGGTGGTCGAAGGGGAAGTGCTCGGCATCCTCCTCGGTGAAGAGCTGCAACGACAGCTCCCATTCCGGGAAGTCGCCCGCCTCGATGGCTTCGAACAGGTCGCGCCGGTGGAAGTCGTTGTCGGCCGATTGCAGCTTGACGGCTTCGTCCCACACCGTGGACTGGATGCCCAGCTTGGGGCGCCAGTGGAACTTCACGAACGTGCTGTCGCCCGCAGCATTGACGAGCCGGAAGCTGTGCACGCCAAACCCCTCCATCATGCGCAGGCTGCGCGGGATGGTGCGGTCGCTCATGGCCCACATGATCATGTGCATGGTTTCGGGCATCAGCGAGACAAAGTCCCAGAAGGTGTCGTGCGCACTGGCCGCCTGGGGGAACGCGCGGTCGGGTTCCATCTTCACCGCGTGCACCAGGTCCGGGAACTTCATCGCATCCTGGATGAAGAACACGGGGATGTTGTTTCCTACCAGGTCCCAGTTGCCTTCGGGCGTGTAGAACTTGACGGCAAAGCCGCGCACGTCACGCGGTGTGTCCACCGATCCCGCGCCGCCTGCCACGGTCGAGAAGCGCGTGAACACGGGCGTCTGCACGCCCACTTCCGTCAGCACCTTGGCGGTGGTGTATTGCTTGAGCGAATGCGTGAGTTCAAAGAAACCGTGGGCTGCCGAGCCGCGCGCATGCACGATGCGCTCGGGGATGCGCTCGTGGTCAAAGTGCGTGATCTTCTCGCGCAGGATGAAGTCTTCGAGCAGCGTGGGGCCGCGTGGCGACGGGCGCAGGGAATTCTGGTTGTCTGCCACCGGGATGCCCTGCTGCGTGGTCAGCACCGGGTGCTTGCCCCCGGCTTGCTGCTGCAACTCGCCTGCGTTGCCGCGAAAGGTGTCTGACTGGGTGGAAGAGGGCAGGGCAGACGGCGATTTTTTTGCCGCGCCGCGCGAAGTGGGGGTTTGGGCCATGGGCGCTCCTGGGGGTTCTGGGTAATGAAACAAGACCAACCAACATCGTTGGACCCCCGTGCTTTTCGAGGAGTAGGACGCCGCCCCATCCGGGCGTCGTCGTCGTCAGGCAATGGCCCGTTGCCTGTGCGCTAAAGCCTCTCGGTGTTTGCTACGCTTGCGCCCATCCTGCAGGGCCCATTGCCTTGTGGCGCGACCCTCTCCTTTGCCCTTGCCAGACTGATCCATGTTCTACGCCATCCCCCTCGAAAACCGGCCCACCTGGCGCAACCCGCCCTGGATGACGGTGCTGCTGATCCTGGTGAACATGCTCGTGTTCTGGGGCCCGCAGCGCTCCGAAGAAAAGGCGCAGGACCGGGCGGCCGCCTTCTACGTGGCCAGCCCCTTGCCCGCCATCGAAGTCCCGCGTTTTGTGGCTTGGCTGGAAGAGACCGGCGACAAGCACCTCAAAGAGGCCCGCGCCCTGCAAAAGGCGGGCGACTATCGCATGCTGTTGCGCTGGATGGAGCAGGAAGACGGCTTTCAGCAGCGGCTGAAAAGCCCGCGCTTTGTGCCACCCGAAGACCCGCAGTACACCGACTGGAAGGCCGCGCGCACTCAGTACGAAGCCCGGATGCCAGCCCCCTTCACCCGCAAGTGGGCGCAGAACTTTGAAAAAGACGCGGAGTTGCGCCCCGTCACCTGGCTCACGGCCACCTTCTTGCACGGCAGCACCGGGCACCTCATCGGCAACATGGTGTTTTTGTTTCTGTTCGGCTTTTCGGTAGAGCTGGCACTGGGCCGGGGCTGGTACCTGGCGTTTTACCTGATAGGTGGCCTGGGCGGCTCGCTGCTGGCGGGCTGGGCCTATGCGGGCATGGGCAGCTACGGCCTGGGCGCTTCGGGCGCCGTGTCGGCCCTGATGGGCATGTACGCGGTGCTGTACCGGCTGCGGCGCGTGCGGTTTTTTTACCAGCTGTTTTTCTACTTCAACTACGTTACCGCACCGGCGTTGCTGCTGTTGCCCGCGTGGATTGCCAACGAGTTGCTGCAGCACTGGCTGAGCGGAAAGGGCGTGGCCTACATGGCCCACCTGGGCGGGCTGGTGACCGGCGCATCGCTGATGGCGCTGGCCATGCTGCTGCGCAAGAAACCGATGGAAGTGCCGGTGACGCAGGACGCCGCGCCCGACGACGGCTTTGACGCCCATGTGACCAACGCCCAGCGCCTGGCGCAGGGCATGAAGTTCGAACAGGCCCTGACCCAGTGGCGCGCTGCGGCCAAGCTGCGCCCGCAAGACCAGGCGGTGCTCAGCGCCTGGTTCAAAACGGCATCGCTGTGGCCCGACGGCGAAGACTTCCACCGTGCCGCGCGCCGCATCTTTCGCCTGCATGCCCACGACGAGCAGACGCTGCAGTTTCAGCACGCCAGCTACCGCACATATTTTGAAAAGGCCAAGCCCGGTGCCCGTTTGCAGCCGGACGACATGGCCCGCCTCTCACGCCGCTTTGCGCGTGCGCAGCAATGGGGCGATGCCGAAAAGCTGTTCAACGCCTTGCACAAGACCGCCCCCAAGCACCCCGAGCTGGGCGACACGCTGGGCATGCTGGTGTCGGCCTTGTGCCATGCCGGGCGGCGCGAGCAGGCGGCTGCTTTGGGGCCGCAGCTGAAGCAGCTGGCACCGGGGAGTGCGGCGCTGCGGGGCCTGGCGTGAGGATTGTTGTTGGTAAATTTGGTGCTAGCGCTTATTGAGTAGGTGCAAGCAGCTATTAAATTAGTAGCAATTTCCGAAATCACACTGCTAATTTCTATCGGTTGGGCTGAGCTGGTCGGAGCCTGGTCAACTCGCTCCTCAATGCCGATGCGCCACCTGCTGCAGATGCCCGGCAGGCCCCTGGCTGTATCCCCCCATCGGCCCTCCAGGCGCAGTGGGAGGCGCAGCCGGTGGTGCCCGCCGCACGCGCGGCACCACGCTCAATTGCACGGTGTCCAGCACCGGCCCCGGCACCACGTTCAGTGCCTTGCGCGGCAAATCAATCAACTGCTCGGCATGCCACACCCGCACCTGCGCGGCACCATCCGGCACGCCCGCAAAGCGGGCAATGCCATCGGCATCGGTCTTCAGCGTCCAGCCCGAATCCGTCACAAACACATGGCCGCGCATGGAGCCGTGCAGGTGGCATGACAACAGCACCACCCCCGGCGTATCGAGCTTGACCTCGAAGGAGTTTGCAGGCTTGCCGTCGGCCTTGCCCGCCAGGCGCAGTTCAAAACCGCTGTTGGCTGTGCCCGCCGCAGCCGCCAGGCCCGCCGCCGCACCGCGCACGTGGTGGTCCCAGCGGTCCTGGTTGGTAAAGCGCACCGTGGCACCGGGCTCGACCACCGTGACGGCGGGCACAAAGCGCATCTTTTCCTGCTCGATGGTGGGGTTGGCCTGCAGCAGGCTGGGCGATGTGCCGCCCGTGCCACCGGGGTACACCACCACCACGGCTTCGGGCACGGGCTTGCCGTCGCGGTCCAGCACCTGGATTTGAACATTTCCGGCGCTAGCGCTTGCCCACAAAGCGCTAGCAGCTACAAAAATCATAGTATTTTTCATAGGTACATTCTCAGCGGATGGTGATCACATCGCGGTGCATGGGCGCCAGCAAGGCCAGCAGGCGGTTTTGCTGTGCGAACGGTATGCCCTGGGCATCCATGGCGCTTTGCAGCACCTCCACCAGGGCGTTGAAGTGGCCCTTGGTGATGTCCATGTCGGCATGGGCTGATTTCATGTCAGCGCCTTCATATTTGCAAGGGCCACCGCTGAGCTGGCAGATCTGGTCGGTCAGGCTTTCCTTGAGCGCGGCGGGTTTGGTGTCCTTGAAGTGGCCGCCGATGCGTGGGTCCACCACCAGACGGTTCACAAAATCGTCCATCAGGCGCGTGATGCCGGGCTTTTCACCCAGTGCCTGGTAGAGGCCTGCCGGGGCCGTGGCATTGGCGGCGCCGGTCTGGGCCAACGCTGGCTGGGCCAGCAGGCCGCCCAGGGCGAGTGCAAGGGCAATGAGGGTTTTGGGGTGGGTCATGGAAAAATCTCTTCAGAAAGCGACCTGGGCCGACAGGTAGTAGCCCGTCTGGCGGCGGTGGTTGGTGATGCCGGGCACGATGCGGCCCAGGTCTACATAGGCCAGCGTCAGTGACAGGTTCTTGCTGGGCGCCCAGGCGATGAAGATGTCTTTCCAGTCGTCCTCGCGCAACGCGGCGCCCAGGCCGGCGGCGGCGCCCAGCGCCTGCAGGTTGTTGGGTTTGAAGCGGACTTCGGCGCCCACCGCCAGGTTCTTATTGATGAGGTACGCCACCGAGAACTCGGGCTGCAGGCTGCGGCGATTCTTGCCGGGTGCGGCAGCGCCAAAGCCCAGCAGGCCGTTCTGGTTGGCGTTGGTGGAGCGCAGCGTGCCGTTGACCAGCAGGCTCTGCGCCAGCAGCAGCTTGGTGGCGCTCACATACACGTCGGTGCCGCTGGTTTGGGTGCCCAGAAAGTCGAGCACCGACCCGATGGAGCCAGGGCGCACGCGCTTGTGCTCCAGCCCCACGGCGATCTGCGGCATCCAGCTGTCGGCGTTCAGCACAGCATCGCCTGCCACCTTGACCTTGATCCCCACGATATCCATCTGGATGTGCTGCCCGGGGGTCACGCCAAACGGCGCAATGCCATTGAGCGCGATGGCGGGTGATGCATCAAAGTCCTGCCGCGCCAGCGACAGCTCCACCCGGTCATGCAAACCCACCGCAACACCGTAGCCATTGAGGCCGTAGTCCTGCGTGGCGGCGCGCGTGGCGTAGCCGGAAAAGCCCACCTCGCCTTCGGTGGCGTTGCTGCCGATCACCGCCCAGGGGGAGAGCCCGCCACCGGCCGACCCGGCGATGGTGCTGACGCCCCCTGTGAGCAGCAGTTTGCCGGTGTCGGCATGGGCCACGGTGGCGGCCAAGGCAAGCGTGGCGGACACCGCAAGCCAGCGTGGATTCTTCATGGGGTCGCTCCTGGGTTGTAAATAAATGCTACACCGATGGAGGTACGTCAGGGCGTCTCCAGCGGATGCACATTCCAGAGCGCTGCCGAGGGTCTTTGAACCATGCCGCCGCTGGCGCGGTGGCTCAGCCCGAAAAAGCGATCCGCTGCACCGTCCAGTACAGCGACAACACCAGCAGCGCCGCCGAGCCCCCCCGCACCACCACCGTGCGGTAAAGCGCCCAACGCGCCAGCACCAAGGATGCAGCACACCACAGAGCCACCACCAGGAGCTGCCCCGCCTCGACCCCCAGGTTGAACCCCGCCAACGCCCACACCAGCGAGCTGCCTGAAATCCCTGCCTCCACCAGCACCCCCGAGAAGCCGAGGCCGTGGATCAGGCCAAAGCCCAGCGCCAGCCAGTGGCCCCGCAGGCCCCGGACGGGGAACAGATTCAGCAGCGCCGAGATACCAATGCTGATCGCAATGGCAGGTTCCACCCAATTGCCCGACACCGTCACCCAGCCCAGGCCCGCCAGTGCCAGCGTGACCGAGTGGCCCAGGGTAAAGAGCGTGACGGTGAGCAAAAGCGTCTTCAGCCCGGTACGGGGATCCAGAGCGTCAGTCTTGCGGGACGCCGGCAGCTGCTTTGTCATCGGTTGCGGGCTGCGAGGCAGAGGCTGTCGCACCAGCGAAATGGGCAGCAACAGCGCCAGCAAAAAGGCCAGGTGGTCATAGCCTTGCAGAATGTGGTGCACCCCTTCGGCCACAAATTGCAGCAGTGTTGCCACACCACTGCGTGGGGATGCGGGCTCCTGGGCGTCTGCACCTCCAGCCCCTTGCGCACCTGGCTCCCCCTGGGGTGCGACACCGCTGCCTGCGGACCGCAGGTCGGTGCTGGCGCGCCCATCGGGGGCCAGCACGGCCGCCAGCGGCTGGCCGCCGAGCACACCGCCCACCAGCAGGCGGTGCGTGGGGTCGATGCCCTGCATCAGCCCGTAGCGCAGGGTGACCGCCTGGGCTGGCGCACAGGGTAGCGTGGCAGCCAGTCGCGCGTAACGGCCATCGGTGCGCTGCTCCAGCGCTTCAAAGCGCCAGGCAGGGGCCGTCGCCGTGCCGTCGCACTGCCACAACATGCGCTGGCCCACCCACTGGACGATGGCGGGCATGGACTGCCGCACCTCCCCCCAGGTGAGCTGGCGGTCGCCATCGGCATCGAGCTGCTCCAGCGCGGCATCCGCATCCTTCAAGGCCACCGACAGCACCAAGCCTACCGATGCGCCCGCCCCTGCAGTGCCCAGGGGTGCCGGGGCATCCGCCACCCGCAGATAGGCGTCGCTGGCCTTGTGGGCCCGTGCGCTGGGCACCAGCGCCGCGGCAAGCAACACGACCGCCACCATGGCCCTCAGGGGGGCCGTTGTCCAGTGTTCGCAGCGCATCATTGGCCTCCCCGGGGTTGCCAGCGCGCCAGGCGCACGTCCTGCAGCCCGGTTTGCAGGAGGGCCTGCCGCACCGCCTGGTGGGCGGCAGCGTCGCCCGATTGTTCAGAGGTCTGCAGTGCAAGCCACCAGTCGAGTGGCTCTTTTTGCAGGGCAAGGTTCGTGCGGGCCGCCTTCCACGCGGCGGCGGGTTGCCCTTGCAACCACAACGCCAACAGGGCGCGCTCACGGGCATGGGCATCCAGCCCCTCGCCGCGCGCCGCGATAGCGGCAAACCGCGCTTCCAGGTTGCGCGCCAGGGGTTGCCACGCGGCGTCCCCCATTAGCCGCAGGGCCTGTGCGCGCCGCAGCAGCACGGCATCGCTGTCGGGCTGGTGCCTGAGTACCTCCAGCGCGGCGCTCGCACGGTTGCGGCGCAACAGCTGGTCGGCATAGGCCAGCGCGGTGTAGCCGTCGGGGGCATCGGCCAGGCTGCGGCGGTAGGCAGCGTCGGCGGCATCATCGCGCCCTGCGCGCTCTTCGCTCTCGGCCAGCAGCGACCCAATCCAGGCCCGCTGGGTGGCATCCCCCGCAGCCTGCTGCCACAGGGCGGTGAGACCGCTGCGCGCAGCATCGTGCTGACCTTGAAGTGAACGGGTTTCAAGCAGGCAGGCGGTGGCATACAGCGTGGCGCCGTAGCGCGCCACGTTGCGACAGGCGGCCTCGGCGGCCTCATAGCGCGCGGCCACACGCTCCAGCGTGGCCAGCGTGAGCCAGCCCTGCACCTGCGCGGGGTTGGCCTGCAAGGCACGCTCCAGCGTGGCGCGCGCTGCTGCAAATTCATGGCGCCCTTGTTCCACGGTGGCCTGCAACACCAGCAGATCGGCGGGGGCATCGGCCTGGCCCCACCAGCGTGCCAGGGCCGCTTGAGCCCGGCCCAGGTAACGCGGGTCCGCCGTCTCGCGTGACAAGCTGATCCAGCGCCGGGCGGTGGTGGCGGCGGCCTGGGGGGTGGCGGGAGCTGCACTCACACGCTCGGGCAGGCGCTCGACCACATCGGCATCCAGGCCGGGGGGCAAGTCCTGCGGCAAGGCAGCCAGGGCCGTGCCAGCCCAGAACACAAGGCACATGGCCGCACACAAAAGGTGAGAAGGTTTCTTCATGGGCTCGTGATAACAAGGGGTATGGGAGGAGGCAGACTCACCCACGGACGCTCCTGGCTACGCCCATTCAGGGCGCAGCCAGGGGCATCGCGGAAGGTCAGAGCCGCGAATCGGGCTCTTCGGTCTCGGTGCTGGACAGCACCAACTGGTCCACCGCCTGAGGCTCGGTGGTGTCCGATGCGCCGCTGGCCACAATGGGCTGCACGTACGCGAACGCGTTCACCATCACGGGGCCCCCATTGCCAGGGGCTGCCGTGTTGTCACCGCCTCCGCCCCCGCCGCAGCCGGTGATGGCCAATGCCGCCACCGAGGTGAGCGCCAGGTGCTGAATCCGAAGGTTCTTTTGCATGGTGTGGCTCCTTCGGATCAGAAGTTCTTGGCACCGGGCAGCGGTGGGTTCACGTAGGGGAATGCTGTGCGGTAGTCGGTGGCTTTCGTGCGTGAGCCATCGACAAATGCAACGCCTCCTGCCGGGGCGTCACCGGGCTTGCAGCCCACCTTGAGTGCGTCCGAGGCACCGGTCACCGTGCACAGCGCACCCATGGCCACACGCAGGGACACGTCCACCACATCGTCGCCCAGGCGGCGCCCGTTGGGGAAGCCTGCCGCATCGCCGGCGACCACGCCCAGGGAGCTTTGTGCAGCCACTGGCGTGGCCGCAATGCCGGTGTTCAGTCGCAGCATTTCGGCCAGGGGCCCGCCTGCGCCCAGGCCGGTGATGTTTCCGGGGCGGTTCACCGTGGGCAGGCCCGTGAGGAACGCCGTCATCAAATCAGTGCGCGGGAAGTTGGTGGGGGCCTTGGCGCCAAACAGCGTCTCGACCAGCGCGGGCAGCGTGGGGTGTGTCACATAGTCCGCAAAGTTGGCGGCATCGTCCTTGGGCTTGGACGCGTTGAACTTGTCCTTGTCTTTCAGGCCGATCACCACCTCATTGACCAGCGGCATGCCCAGGCGCGAGACCTGCGTCCATGCGCCACCGGCCTTCTCGCTGGCCTGCAGGCCCGAGTCCGGCTTGCCGTTGAGCAGGCGGGCCTGGCGCAGGCTGGCAGTGGTCCAGCCGCCAATGACCTTCTCGCCCGATGCAGCCGTGAGGCAACTGGTGGGCACTTCCACGGACAGCGAGGTCACGTTCTTGTCGGCAATCTGGCCGGCACCGAAGGCCGCTGCATTCGACTCGCTGGTGATGACCGCAGCGGGCGCATTCACCAGGTCAAAGATGGTGCCCAGCGACACAGGGAACGGGTCCTGCCGCTGGCCCACAAACACCTTGCCGGGCGTGGAGCAGCCGGGGATGTTGATGCCATACACATATTTGCTGGCATAGGCGTCGTACGCAGCGGCATTGCCCAGGGATTTTTCTCCGATGTAATCGATGGGCTTGGTGAAGGTGGTGCCCCCGCCAGCCATGCTGATCTGCTCGCGCTTGCCGGTGCGGCGGTCACCGCGCACGATGAACATCTCGTACTCTTCCCGGTAGGCCAGCGGGTCGGCCGCCGCGCCGCTGATGCCCCCGGCGTTGCGCAGCGGGATCGCTACCTTCTTGCGGGCACCGTCAGGGCCGATGTCGAGGGTGATGCCGTTGCCACCGTTGTTCAGCGTGTTTTTGAAGCGGAACTGGAAGGTGATGTCCTCCGCCGCGTCGCCGTTGTTGTCGATGTGGATCTCGTACAGCGCATTCGGGTCCAGGCTGAAGTAGTTGGGGCCGCCATAGGCATCCTGCAGCGGCAGGTAGTTGGCGATCATGGTGACAAAGCCCGCGCGGCCCGGTTCGTAGCTGTTGAACAGGTAGAAATCGGCGCCGTCAACCTTGGGCTGGGTCGTGATGAACGGTGCTTCGCGGTGGCTGGACGCCAGGCTGACGCCCGCTGCGCTGGCCGCCAGGGCAGCCAGCACGGCCAGACTGATTCTTCTCAATGGCATGGAGATCTCCTCGTAGGTGGATAGAGAGGTGCCAAGCACCCCACCACCTATACGGCGAAGAGAACCCTCTGGATTCAGCGGCTGCGACGATTCTTTGTGGGAGGCGTCCCGCCGCCCCATGCGGCAACCCCACGCGGCAATCCCATGCAGCAGCCCGCTGCGTGCCGTTCAGGTGGCCTTGCGGATCAGTGCACCCTTGAACAGCACCGGCCCGGTCGGGCCTGTGGCGCTGGGTACGCCGCCCAGCGGCTCCAGGCTGATGGCCAGTGTGGGCACTTCCTTCACATCACCTTCCTGGGCCACCAGCTTGAGCAGCTTGTCGTGCCCCAGCACACCGAGCGAGCGTGGGCCCTGGCCGGGTGGCAGCGCCCACAGTTGCAGCGACTTGTCCGCCCCCTCCTGAAAGCCGCCCACGCGCTGCAGCACCAGCTGGTTGTTCTTGGGGTCGAAGGTGACTAGCATCGACGCGTCCGCCTTGTCGTCGGCCAGCACGGCCACGTACTGGATCTGGGGTGTGGCCTGCAGTTGCTGCTGCAGCGTGGCAATCTGCGCGCCGGTGGTGGCACGCAGGCCACCATTGACCTGCACGCCGACCACCACGGCAGCCAGTGTGGCGATGGCCCCCGCAGCGGCTGCACCGCGCCACACCAGCAGGTTGCGCCACCAGCCACCGGGGGCCGCAGCAGCCGGGGGCACACGCGCAGCCTGCATGGCCGCCGCAGCCTTGTCGGCCTGCACGAGGTTGTCGATGCGGGTCCACACGGCGGGGGCGGGGTCGATGGCAGGTTGCAGCTCGGTCAGGCCCGACCAGCGGGTCTGCCACACCAGGGCGGCGGCGCGCACGGTGGCGTGTTCGCGTGCCAGTGTTTCAAAGCGGCGGCGGGCGCCGCCGCGCAGCGTGCCCAGGGCATAGCTGGCGGCCAGGCGGTCGAGCAGGTCGGGGTGTTGGGTGATGTTCATGGTGGACCTTCCGTGCTCAGGCGTAACGCGCCATGCAGGTGCGCAGTTGCTCCAGCCCCCGGCGGATCCAGGTCTTCACGGTGCCCAGCGGCAACTTGAGCTGCTCGGCCAGTTCGCCGTGACTCTGGTCACGCAGATAGGCCAGGCTGACCACCTCGCGTTGTTTGTGGTCGAGCTTGCCCAGGCAGTGGTGCAGCGCAAACGACTGCTCGCTGGCATCGGCCGTGTCCATGGGGTTGGGCGAATCGCCCTCCAGTGTCTGGGCCAGCTCGTCGTCCAGCTCGTTCATCAGGTCGGCCCGGTCGCTGCTGCGCTTGCGCAGCGCATCCAGCGCCCGGCTGCGTACGATAAGCCCCATCCACGCCATGGGCGGGCTGAGTGATGCGCGGTAGTTGCCGGCGCCGCGCCAGATGCTCAGGAAGGCCTCCTGCAGCACGTCCTCGGCCACATCGCGGTTGCGCACAATGCGCAAGGCCAGGCCAAAAAGCGGCGACGAGGTGCGCTCGTACAGCCTTTTGAGCGCAGAGTCTTCCTGCGCGGCGATGCGGTCAAGGAGTTCCATCAGTTCACGGTCTGGTTGGGGGGTGCTCATGCGCCCATTCTCTGGGATGGATCGGGTTTCAAGGACTTGCGGGGCTTTGCTGTAGCTGAATACGCCACAAAAGGGAGGATGGATTCACCGGTAAGCCAGAAACAACAAAGGCCGCAGCGCGGCCTTTGCAAGGGCGAGTCGGCAAGACTCAGGTCGGATAGGTGCCTGGCAACAGAATGGAGCGGTCCACCGTGTTGATGTTGGTGTGGCCGCAGAACGCCATGGTGATGTCCAGCTCTTTCTGGATGATCTGCAGCGCGCGGGTCACGCCTGCCTCACCAAAGGCCCCCAGGCCATACAGGAAGCTGCGGCCGATCAGCGTGCCCTGCGCGCCCAGCGCACGGGCCTTGAGCACGTCCTGCCCGCTGCGGATGCCGCCGTCCATCCACACCTCGATGTCCTTGCCCGCCGCAGCGGCAATGCCGGGCAGCGCGGCGATGGAGGATGGGGCGCCATCGAGCTGGCGGCCGCCGTGGTTGCTGACGATGAGCGCATCGGCGCCGCTGTTGACGGCCAGGCGCGCGTCTTCGGCGTCCATGATGCCCTTCAAGATCAGCTTGCCGCCCCAGCGCTTCTTGATCCACTCCACATCGCCCCAGTTGAGCTGCGGATCGAACTGTTCGGCCGTCCACGACGACAGCGACGACAGATCGCCCACGCCCTTGGCATGGCCCACGATGTTGCCAAATGAGCGGCGCGGGGTGCCCAGCATGCCGAGGCACCAGCGGGGCTTGGTGGCCAGGTTGATGAGGTTGGCGATGGTGGGGCGGGGCGGGGCCGACAGGCCGTTCTTGATGTCCTTGTGGCGCTGGCCCAGGATCTGCAGGTCCAGCGTGAGCTGCAGTGCCGAGCAGTTGGCGGCCTTGGCGCGGTCGATCAGGCGCTCGATGAAGTCGCGGTCACGCATCACGTACACCTGGAACCAGAAGGGGTGGTTGCCCGTGTGCTGCGCCACGTCTTCGATGGAGCAGATGCTCATGGTCGAGAGCGTGAACGGGATGCCGAAGGCCTTGGCTGCCTTGGCACCCAGGATCTCGCCGTCGGCATGCTGCATGCCGGTGAGACCCGTGGGCGCAATGGCCACGGGCATGGCCACGTCCTGGCCGACCATGGTGGTGCGGGTGCTGCGGCCCTCCATGTTCACGGCCACGCGCTGGCGCAGCTTGATGCGCTGAAAGTCGCTTTCGTTGGCACGGTAGGTGCCCTCGGTGTACGAACCCGAATCGGCGTAGTCATAAAACATGCGCGGCACACGGCGCTGGGCAATGACACGCAGGTCTTCAATGCAGGTGATTTTGGACAGATCGGGCACGCGGACACTCCAGAAAGGGGTTGCACAGGGGGCAGACAGGACTGCGCCGAATGGTAGGCACTTGCCTGCGGGTGGGCCATCAAAATTATTTGTGCGGGCTGCAACAAATTTCCAAGGCGGTGGGAGAGCGGGGGCCTTGGAGGGGCAAGAATTTCAAAGAAATTGGCTGCTAGCGCTTATCTGGAAAGCGCTAATAGCTATAAAAATTATAGCAAAATCCCACACCAGATCTCTGGCGGCTTATGGATCCTGCCCAGCCTCCACAGCGGCCAGCACCACCTCGGGCTCGGCGTCCGGGCCCCGGTAGAGCATGAAGCGCATGCGCCCGCCGCGTTTGGCGGCGTACATGGCGCTGTCGGCATGGCGCGAGAGCGCATCGAACGTATCGCCGTGCTGAGGGAAGAGTGCGATGCCGCCGCTCAGCCCCACCTGCAGAAAACGCCCCGCCAGCGCGAAGGGCGCGTCGCACGACGCAAGGATCTTGCGCGCCACTTGGCAGGCGGCCTCGGCGCCGTCCAGCCCCGGCAGCAGCACCACAAACTCATCCCCGCCCTGGCGGCACACGGTGTCGGACGCGCGCACGGCAGCCTTCAGGCGCTGCGCAAACTGCACCAGCAGCAGGTCGCCCACATCGTGGCCCAGGGTATCGTTCACGTCCTTGAAGCCGTCCAGATCCAGGTACATCACGGCCAGGCACTTGCCGTCGCGGCGGGCCTGCGAGATGGCCAGCTGGGCGCGGTCTTGCAGCAGCACGCGGTTGGGCAGGTCGGTCAGTGCGTCGTACTGGGCCAGGTGGGCCATGCGCTCGGCCATGACCACCGATTCGGTCACGTCGCGCAGTACGGCCACGGCGCCGGTCACCGTGCCATGGCGGTCGGTGATGGGGCTGGCGGTTTCCTCCACCTGAAAGCGCTGACCATTGGTGCGGTGCAACAGCACACCCCGCACGGGGGGAGTCGCCATGCCGCACTGGATGGCCGCACGCAGCGTGTTGGTCAAAGGCTCATCGTTGTCAGGGCTGCGCAGGCTCACCACCTCGTCCACGGTGTGGCCTGCCGCATCAAACGCCTGCCAGCCCGTCAGGCGTTCTGCCACGGGGTTGAGGTAGGTCACCATGCCCTTCGCGTCCGAGCAGACCACTGCGTCGCCAATGGCTTGCAGCATCAGGCGCACGCGCTCTTTCTCGTCGAACAGCTCGTTCTCCATGTGCTTGCGCTCGGTAATATCCGTCACTTGCACGAAGAGCCCGGTGACCACGCCGCGCGCGTCTGCGTCGGGCAGGTAGGAGACGATACTGTGCCGCGGCTGGCCTTTCGGGTTCTGGTCCGTACGTTCAAAGCGCTGCGGTGCACCCGCCAACGCCAGGTCGTAGTAGGGCTTGCTGGCCGCGTAGCGGGATTCGCTGAGCAGCTCGCTGATATGCCGGCCGCGCACAGGCACCGGGTAGGTGCCGAACTCCTCGAGTGCCGCCCGGTTGGCAAAGCGGTTGTGCATACTGGCATCCCAGTAGGCAATCATCGAAGGCACGTTGTCGAGGATGGTGCGCAGGTCATGCTCAGCCTCGGCCAAACGCGCCGAAACCTGCTGGCGCAGCACCAGCTCACGCACGAACAGCAGCGCCAACCCAAGGCAGCCAGCCATCAACAGCGCAGCAAAACCACCCAGGACCCAGGCACTGCTCCTCCACTTGGCCAAGATGGTGTCGGTGGACTGGGCCACGTTCAGAATCAGGGGGTAGTTGCCCACAGGCCGGAAGGAGTACAGACGCTCCACGCCGTCGAGAGCGGCCTTACCGACAAAAGAGCCTGTGCCCTCGGCCTGAAAACGCAGCAGGTTAGGCGTACCAGCGATGGTTTTGCCGACATCAGCATCACCATACGGAAAGCGGGAGATCACCACCCCGTCCCGCCGAAACATGTTGACCCCGCTGTTGGAGCCCAGGTCCAGCGAACCAAACAGTTCGTTGAAATAACTCAGCCGGATAGCGCCGACCACCACCCCGGCAAAGCTGCCGTCTGCATGGAAGTACGGACGAGAGATGGGCAGGATGTTCAGACCCGTCACCCGTGAAGGCACGGGCTTGCCGAAGAACAGCCCTCGCTCGCCCCGGTCACTGAACGCCAGAAAGTAGTCGCGGTCGCCCAAGTTGGTGCGGCGAGGGGTCAGGGAGCCCGAGTCCAGAATGACGTTGCCCTGAGCGTCCAGCACCAGCACATCGCCCGCGCCGCGCGCGCGCAGCGAGTTGTCAAACACCACCCGCGCACGCAGGTCGGGGGGCAGCGCCCATACCTCGGGCCGCGCCACCTCGCGGGCCACGCCCTCCAGGGATTTGTCGAACGAGTCCAGCGACCAGGCCAGGCCCTGCTCCATGGTGCGGGCCAGGTTGGAGTTGGTCTGCACCGCGTAGCGCCATTCGTCGTTGCGAATGGTCCAGATGGTGCGGGCAAACAAGGCACCAATGCCCAGAGCCACCAGCAAAGCCAGCCATATGAGGCGGTGAGAGAAAAACTGGCGAAGGGAGGGCATAGGGATAGTTTGTAACTATTTTAAACAGCCGCCTTAACAGGGACTTGGCCCCAAGTCACACCGTATTCCTCGGACTTGTCAGCGTCAATGCCCACCTGCCCGGAGAGGCTTGGCCACCACACCTGCGCCGCGCACCTCCAAACGGACCTCGTCCAGCACCTTGCCCTGCGCGTCGGTGAGCTGCACCACATGGCGCCCGGGCCAGGGCAACCAGGCCACCCGAGGGCCTCGGCCCAGGGTTTTGCCGTCCAGCCGCCACTGCACCGCATTGCCCGTGGCGGTGAACTGCAGGCGCTGGCGCGCCGGGGGGATGTCGGGGTCCAGCGCAATGATGGTGCCATGGGCGGGGGCGGTGATGCGCGGGGGCAGACCCGCAGGAGCTGCGGCGGCATCGGGCGCAGATTTTTTAGGATCATTTTGGCTGCTAGCGCTTGATGGATGAGTGCTAATAGCTACTGAATCAATAGCAAACAACGCCTGCTGGGTGCCCTGCACAAACCATTCTTCCCGCGCGGCCTCCAGCGGCTGGCCGCCGCCGCGTGGGTCCGGGCTGCCGGGCTGAGGCGCCGCGGGCCCAAATCGCACCGCAGTGCGGGCCAGGCCCACGGGGGCCTTGGGGGCGCGGCTGGGCTCGCGGGCATGCAAAAACCCCATCACCGCCGACCAGATGGGGGCCGCGCCGCTGGTACCGCTCACATCGTGCATGGCGGCGCCGCTGGCGTTGCCCACCCACACACCCACGGTGTAGCGCTCGGACCAGCCCACGGCCCAGTTGTCGCGCATGTCCTTGCTGGTGCCGGTTTTCACGGCTGTCCAGAAGCGGGTGGCCAGCACGCTGTCGGTGCCAAAGGTGCGGGCGCGTGCGTTGCCGTCCGAGAGGATGTCACCCACGATGAAGGCGGCACGGGCGTCCAGCGCAGGGGCAAAGCGCGGGTTTGCAACATCCGAGAGTGCTACAGCACTCGACCGTCCGCCGTTGGCGAGCGTGCGGAAGGCGTTGGTCAGGTGCAGCAGCGGCACCTCGGGGCTGCCCAGCGCCAGGCTGTAGCCAAAATAATCGCCGCTTTCGCGCAGCGGCAAGCCCACGGCGCCGAGCTGGCGGTGGAATGCGTCGGGCGTGACCATCACCAGCGTGCGCACCGCCGGCACGTTGAGCGATGCCGCCAGCGCCGTGCGCACCGACACCCAGCCCTTGAACTGCCGGTCATAGTTCTGCGGGATGTACAGGCCACTGGCAGTGGTGATCTGCGCGGGCGAATCCTCTACCAGCGAAGCCGCCGTGAGCCGCCGCTCGGCAATCGCCTGCGCGTACAAAAACGGCTTGAGCGTGGAGCCCGGCTGGCGCAGCGCCAGTACACCATCGACCTCGCTGGCCTGGCTCAGTTGCCCTGAAGACCCCACCCAGGCCAGCACCGCGCCCGTGGCGTTGTCGAGCACCAGCACGGCGCCGTCTTCCACATTGCGCCCGCGCAGCTCGCGCAGGTGCTGCTGCAGGCTCTGCACGGCAAAACGCTGCAGCGGCGCGCGCAGGGTGCTGGGCACACGCTCGGGCACGGCGCCGTCTTTGCCAGAGCGCTGGCGAAGCAGGTAGCGGGCGAAGTGCGGCGCCACGCCTTCGCTCGCATCAAATGCGCGGCGCTGCAGGGCGGCGGTGGTGAAGAGGTCCAGCGCATCGCAATCCACACGGGCCAGGGCTGGGGTGGCGCGCTGCGCGGGGCGCGCGCCGCTGGTGGTCTGCATATCGCGCAGCACCCCGCACGCCCGTTGCGCCACCAGCGCGGGCCGGGCATTGGGCGCGCGCACCAGCGCAGCAGCCACCGCCGCCTCGCGGTCGTCCAGCCCGTGCGGGGCCTTGCCAAACAGCGTGCGGCTCAGGGCATCAATGCCCACCAGCTCGCTGCGAAACGGCACGAGGTTGAGGTAGGCCTCCAGGATCTGGTCTTTGCGCCAGCGCCGGTCCAGCACCTGTGCGGCCACCGTCTGCCCCAGCTTTTGCACCACGGTGCGCCCGCCAGGGCCCTGGCGCCAGTCACCGTCCAGCAAACCCGCCAGCTGCATGGTGATGGTGCTGGCCCCGCGCGTGCGCTGGTTCCACAGGTTGCCCCAGGCAGCGGCCGATGCGGCGCGCCAGTCCACGCCGCTGTGCTCAAAAAAACGCTTGTCCTCGCTGAGCACCAGGGCCGTGCGCAGGGCGGGCGACACATCGGCCAGCGGCACCCACTGGCCGCGCCGCACGGTGGCATCGGTGCGCAGGCGCTGCAGTACCTCGCCTTCGCGGGAGAGGATGAGGGTGTCGGAGGGCTTGAAGTCGGCTCGCACCTCGTCAAACGCCGGAATAGCCCAGGCGGCCGATGCGCTGACCATCCAGAGAGTCCAGCCAGCGTACCAGCGGCGAACGCCGCCCCCCCGGCGCTCAGCCATTGGGATGCTCCCGGTCAAACCGGGTTTCGGCCTCGCTCAGGTGGCGCAGCAGCACGTGCGAAATCAGGTTGACGCCAATGCCACCAAACACCACGGGCAATACATAGAGCGCGATGGACAGCTCGGAGATGAACACCGCGTCGTCGGCCAGCGACGGCGTGGTTTTGGCCAGGGACGCGAGCGACTGCAGCAGGTACACGTCCACTCCCGCGATCAGCACCAGCGCCACACCAAAGCCGAGTACGGCCACGCGGGAGATGGACCGGGTCGCCAGCAGCAACCCGTAAATGCCCGCAGGCAAAACCAGCGAAAACGCCACCAGCACCCAGAACCGCAGTTCCACAAAAACACTGAGGCTCATGGCGTTGTGCTGAAGGGCAGGCTCAAAACGGAAGGCTGCATGGCGCTGCGGTTTACCGGGCCGCCTCCACCTTTACCCGCGCGTTGGGCACCTCGCCAAACATCTCGGGGGCATACATGGCCTCCACCCGGCTGGGCGGCAAGGCAAAGTCGCCCACGTTGTTCAGGCGCACGGTGTATTCCATCTTGACCGTGCCCTTGGGCAGGTACTCGTAGTAGCTGCGGAAGGACTCGAAGCTGCGCTCCTCGAACGCGGGCCAGCCCGCGCCGCTGCGGGCCTTTTCGCCCTGCGTGGCAATGGCCGAATCCCGGCCCAGGCCACTGCCGAGGATGGTGGCACCGCCCGGGATGGGGTCGGTGATGGCCACCCAGGTCATGTCGGCGCTGGCATTCACCTCCAGCGTCACACGCAGCACGTCGCCGCGCGTGTACTGGCCTGCGGGCAGCGACTTGTTGGCCTGCTCTACCGGGGTGATGGTCTTGGTGATGGCGTAACCCGCAGCAAATGGTGCCTTGAGCTGGATGGCGGCGACGGATTGCAGGGTGAGCCACGGCTTGCCGGGCCCTTGGTGGGTCACCGCCAAGTTCTCCTTGCCTCCGGCCTTGCCCCAGGCCAGGAACATGTCGTTGTTCTTGAGGTTGCCGGGTGATGCGGGTGCGCCGAACCAGGTGGTCTGGTGCGCGGCGCCCGTGGCGTCACTGGCCTTCACTCGCTCGACCTTACTCCAGTCCACGCTGGCGGTGTTGCCAGACATCGCGGCTTTGGTGGTCCCCGAGACTGGCACGGCCTCGAACTTGGCGCTGAATTTTTCGAGCGCCAGCCCGCCCCACAGATTGGCGGTGGTGGTGTGCCAGGCGCCCGCCTGCTGGCGGCTGATGAAGCCGTTGGCGAGGCGCCCCATGTCGTCCTTCCAGGCAGGGTCGTCCATCACCGCGAGCATCAGGCGCGCGGTGTTCACGTCGCCGTTTTGCATCAGCCACCACCAGTAGTCGTCCTGCTCGGTGCTGAAGATGAGCTTGGTGCCCTGGAACGACAGGCGCGCGCGCAGGATCTGCATGGCCTCGGCCAGGCGCTGGTCGCGCTGCGGCACATCGGCCACGCGCTTCAAGACGTTGACCCAGTCGATCACCGTGTGCGTGGGCCACTGGTTGGGCGCGATGGTGATGCTGCTGACCATGCGGCCCTGGGCCTTGCCGTAGCGCGACAGCGCTTCGAGCGCGGCTACCTTGCGCATGTCCAGATCCTTGCGGGGGCTCCAGAAGCTGCGCTGGATGCGGCCTTCCACAAACGCGATCAGACCGCGCTCCATGGGCGCGCGGGCGGCATCGGGCAACGCAAACGCGGGGTTGATGCTGGCGGCCTCGTGCGTAGCGGCCAGCACATAGGCCGTGAGCGTGTCGCTGCCCCGGTTGCCATCGCCATCACCCGGTGGGAAGTAGTTGGCCAGGCCGTCGCCGTCGAGGTAGGTGGGCAGCTGCGCCACCACGGTCTGCCACAGCGCGCCGTCGCGCAGGCCCACGGCCTTGCTGGTTTTTTGCTCCAGGCAGGCAAAGGGGTAGCGTGCCCACCAGTCGCGCACGCCCGGCAGGCCTTCGGCCAGCTTGGGCTGCAGCGACATCTTGAGGCCGCCCCGGCCAGGGATGGCGTCCGCTGGCGGGTTCACATCCAGGTTGAAGCTGCCGTCCACCTGCACCAGCGTGGCCTGCTGCACCGTGAGTGGCACGGCCGGGATGATGCGCTGGCGCGCCTTGAGCGCATCGCGCGCGCCGCCCACTGTGTCCTTCGCCTCGATCTCCCACAGGATGGACTCGGCGCGGGTCAGCGCCAGCTGCGCAGGGGCCGTCACGTTCCAGGCGACTTCACGCGCTTCCTCCGGCGGGATGTCGATGGTCTGCGGCGAAAGCTGAAGCAGCGTGGCGCGGGGCGATACCTCCACCTTCATCGCCGTCTTGGTGGTGTTGCGCAGCGTGATCTGGGCGCGGAACTGGTCGTCCTCGCGCACCAGTGGCGGCAGGCCGCTGATGATCTGCAAGTCCTGCGTGGCGCGGATGCTGGTGCTGCCGGTGCCGAAGAGGCCCGTAGCGGCATCGGCCACAGCCACGATCTTGAAGGTGGTGAGTGCGTCGTTGAGCGGCACCGTCACCTTGGCTTGACCGTTGGCATCAAGCTGGATGGAGGGCTCCCACAGCAGCAGGGTGTCGAGCAGCTCACGCGTCTGCGCGCGGCCCCCGCCACCGCCTGCGGGTACCGCCTTTTTGCCGTAGTGGCGGCGGCCGATGATTTCCATCTGCGCGGTCGATGTCTCCACGCCCCAGCTGCGCCGCTGCAGCATGGCTTCGAGCAGGTTCCAGCTGGTGTTGGGCATCAGCTCCAGCAGCGCCTGGTCCACGGCGGCCAGGGCCACCTCGGCATTGGCAGCGGGCTTGCCGCCCGGCAGCGTGGCGGTGATGGTGACCTGGGCCTTGCCGCGCACGGCATAGCTCTCCTTGTCGGCCGTCACCTTTACGTCAATCTGATGGGCCGCTGTGCCCACGCGGATTTCTGCCATGCCCAAACGGAACGCGGGTTTGGACAAGTCCACCAGCGCCGTGGGCGCCTGGTATTCCTTGCCCTCGTACCAGAACGAGGTCCACCACTCGCGCGGCGCCTTGAAGCCCCAGGTGAAGAAGCTGTACCACGGCACCTCGCGCAGGCGGCCGCGCAGGGCCAGCACGCTCACGTACACATTGGGGCCCCAGTCGGGCTGCACCTTCAGGCTCACGGTGGGATCCTGGCCGTTGAGTTGAATCACCTGCGTGTCGATGATGCCTTCGCGCTCCACGGCCACCAGGGCCGTGGCAAAACGGAACGGCATGCGCACCTGGAACTTGGCGGTCTCGCCGGGCTGGTAGCTTTTCTTTTCGGGCAGCAGGTCGATGCGGTCGTGGTCTTCGCCGCCAAACCACAGCTCGCCCTGGCGCGTCACCCACACCGACGACGCGGCCACGCTGGTGTTGCCGTCCTTGTCGGTGGCCGTCACCACCAGCTCCACTTCGCCGGGTTCGTCGAGCTTGGATTCGCACAGCAGCAGGCCGCGCGCGTCGCTCTTGCCGGTGCACAGCGTGCCCAGGTCTTTGGTTTCGGTCTGGTTGTCGTAGCTGTAGAAGCCGCCCACCATGCGCTTGCGCGTGCTGGTGGTGATGCGGGCAATGGCCTGCACCTGCAGCGAGGTGTCGGCGGCGGGTTTGCCGTTGTGCTGCAAGGCCAGCGCCTGGTAGCGGATCTTCTGCCGGGCAGACACCCAGCCCTCGGTCTTGATGCCCGCCACCACACCGGCGGGCCACAGCGCTTGCGTGCTGCGGATGGTCTGCACCTCGCCGTTGGGGTCGGCGTAGGTGGCCTCGAGCAGCAGCTCCTGCGGCTGGCGGGCCTGGGGCACGTTGTCGATGGTGACCTTGCCCGCACCGTCCTTGTTCAGCGTGAGCGGCAGCTTGTCGGCAATCACGCGTGCGTCCTGGCGGGCCGCAGCTTCTTCGTCGTCGCTGCTCGCACTTGCCTGCTCGCGCTTGCGCGGCGGGCGAAAGCTGAAGCTGTCGTAGTCGCTGTACTGCAGCGCCTTGCCGCGCACCATGGCCGACACGCGCACCGGCAGGTTGGCGGCCCCGCCGCCTGCCACGTAGTTGATCTGCACATCGGTGGGCACCGAGCGCACGCGCACCAGGGCCTTCTTCTCGACCGGGGTGATGCGCCCCTCCAGCACGGGCAGGCGGAACTCCTCCACCCGGAACTCGCCGGAGCCGAAGCTGCGTTCATCACCGGAATCCTTGCGCAGCTCCACCTGGTACACCCCCAGCTTGGCGGCGGGCGGGATGGCGAAGCTGTTCAGCGCACTGAGGCCACCCGTGGCCGTGTCGCGCCAGGCGATGGGCTGGGTGAACTGCTGGCCACTGCCCACATGGGTGATGACCAGGGTTTCGGGCCGCTCCTTGGGCAGCGCAAAACCCTGGCGTGTTTCCGAGCGCAGCACGTGTTTCATCGACACGGTCTCGCCCGCGCGGAACAAGGTGCGGTCAAAAATGGTGTGGGCGCGTTCGCTGGGGCGCGGGTCGCTGCTGGTGGGCACGTTGAAGCGCCAGGGCTCGATGCCGCGCTGCCAGTCGCTCCAGGTGAAAGCCATGTCCTCCACGCCGCCCTCGTCCTTGTGGCGCGCGCTGACGAAGTAGGCGTTGCCGCCGTCGCCGTAGTCGCCGCCATCGCCGCAGCGGGTGGGGTCGGACGACAGGCCTTCGATGCGGGCCACGCCCTGGGCATCGGTCAGCGCGTTGGCCAGCTCATTGCCCTTGCAGTCGCTCACACGCACCGTGGCGCCCTGCACCGGCTGGCCCTTGTCCAGCGTGGTCACCCAGGCCATGGCGTTTTCGCGGCCGAGCTTGAAATGCACGCCCAGGTTGGTCACCAGGGCCGAGGTGCGCACGAACATCGTGCGGGCGTCCCCGTGGCGCTCATCCAGCAGCGAAGCGCCGAGCTTTTGCGAGGCGATCTCCACCACATGGAAGCCGGGTGGCAGCGGAATGCCCACCACCTCGAACGGGCGCGGGTCGTTGCTCGCTGGCTTGGGCAAGTCCAGCGTCTTCACGCCACCCTTGCCCGCCAGCAGCGAAAGCATGCGTGACTGCACATACTCCTTGTCTTCGTCCAGCACCTTGGGCAGCGGTCCGGTCACGTCGCGCCGCGCCTGCTTGCGATCCACCACGTAGCTGTCGTAGCGCTGCACCTTCTTGAACCACGCAATGATGTCGGCGTCGGTGCGCGGCTTGAGCGTGCTCACGGTGCCCGGCTGCAGGCCCTGCACGCGCAGGGCGGCTTCCACGTTGCGCAGTGTCACGGGCAACAGCGCTGGGGGGTTGTCAGAGCGCGGGCCTTCGGCAAAACGCTCGACGATGCCAAAGGGCGCTGCCGCAAACTTGGCCAGGGGCGGCATGCCGCCGGTGGCCACCTTGAGCGGGAAGTTGTCTGCGTTGCGCAGCGGGCGGCCCGAGGCGTCCTTGAAATCCTTGGGCAGCTCCAGTGTGAAGGCCGTGTTTTCAGCCAGGGGCGCCGCAAACTGCACGCTGTTGACCAGCGCATCGCCCTTTTGGCCCTCGATGCCGCCATCGGTCTGGGGCTTCAGGGTTTCCTTGGCGGACTTGAGGCGGATGGCGGTGGCCAGGCTGCGCGGCACCGGGGCGTTGAAGGACAGCTGCATCGGCCGGATGGGCAGGCAGGCCGCCTGCGCGTTCTCGCGCTCGCAGCTGAACTCGGCCGCAAACGGCTCGCGCACCTTGAAGTCAAAGCGCTTCTCCACCGTGTTGGCCACGCCGCTGGGCGTGACCACGCCCTTGCCAAACACGATCTGCATGCGCGAGCCCGAGGTGAACCGCCGGTTGCAGGCCAGCGTGGCGTACTGCAGGGGTTCTTTCGCCGCGCTTTTTTCCAGGCCCAGCGTCTTCAATATTTCGGCGCGCTGCGCTCCCTCAATCAGCCGCACCGGCACGCGCTCGCCCACGCCTTCCACCGTGCACCACACATTCGCCTGAACGCTGGCGGTGGTGGCGGGCCCGTTGAACTGCAGCACGAAGAACTGCTCTTCGTCGATGGCCTGGTAGGGGTTGGGGCGGATGGTCTGCACAAACGGTCCGCCGCTATTGAATTGATAGCTTTTGGCGCCCGTCAGGTCAGCGCCAGAGGCCGATTTGAACCCGGGTTTGACCGTTGCGGTGCAGCGCACGCCGGGTGGCAGGTCACTTTCAAAGTCGAAAACCCACTCGCGCTCGCCTGTCCAGCGGCCCGTGCCCTTGGTGGCGCTGGCATCGCTGCAGCTCAGGTTGATGGGCGCGGGCGCCTTGGGGTCGCCGAAGTTGACGGCCGCCGCATCGAACTTGGCCACCACTTGCCGCACCCGGGCCACTTCGCCCTGCGGTGAAAAACTGGTGATCTGCAGGGCGTGTGCGCCCATCGAAACCAAAGTCCCCGACAACAACACCAGGGCACGTTGCAAGACATTCATTTTTGACATCCCTCTTTCCGACTCGACCGCGAGGGTAGCCGATATGCCGGGGACCGACCCCTGCTGCGATGACACGGAAGGTAACAACTCGTTCGCAGCCCGCGGGCCAAGGCTGGCGGGCAGTGCGCACAAACCCCACCGGTATACTGCGCCGCAAAATAAAGCGGGAGAGAGGGAATCATGAAAAAAATCGTCTTGTTGGCGGCCCTGTGCGCGGGCGCCTGGTATTACTTTGTCGGCGGGCGCACATTGGACGAAAAAATGGTGCGCGCCTACTACGACCAGAGCGCGCACGCCCTCTACAAGCGAGACGCTGAGCTGATGTGCAAACAGCTCAGCAGCAAGGCCATCATCCAGGACGAGACGGTGATGAACGGCCAGACGCAGCGCAGCACACTCAACCACGACCAGCAGTGCGAGGCCTTCAAGGCCAGCATGCAGATGTTCGAGCAGATCGGTGACCGCATGGGCGGCATCCTGACGGTCGAGTTCGAATTCCACATCGACAGCATCGAGATCGAACCGGGCCGCAAAAGCGCCGAGGTCAAAGGCACAAGCCTGCTGAAGATGGGAGAAACCGTCATGCTGTTCAGCTCCACCTTCAACGAGCAACTCGTGCGCGAAATGGGGCAAATGAAGCTCCTGCGCTCCGACCAGCGCACCGTGTTGCGCATGGCGGGCGGGCGCGGGATGTCGCAGTCCGACTTCTTCTCCAAATAAGCCCGGGGCACCCCATGCAGCGCGAAACCGCGAAGACGCCCCGTCCGTTCTGGCACCAGATCAACACCTTTTTCGCGTTTCCGCTGCAACCCAAGCCGCTGATGTACAGCGTGCTGCTGGCGCTCTCCAGCTTGCTGTTCAAGCTGATCTTCTTTGTGCCCGACGCCCTGGGCATCCTGATCGTGGAGATCGGCATCCTGCTGGCCGCATCGCGCTACGGATTCAAAGTCACGGCCCTGGGCTCGCGCGGCATCTACAAGGCCGAAGACTACCCTTCCGAGCTGGACCCGGACTGGAAGAACCTGCCCTGGAAGCTGTTCGCCATCCTGATCGTGCAAACCATGGCCGTGGGCTGGCTGCAGCGCCTGAACCCCCTGCTGGGCACGCTGGCCTGGCTGGCCATGTGTTTCCTGCTGCCCGCCACGCAGATCGTGCTGGTGCAGACCTGCAGCTTTACCGAAACCCTGAACCCCGCCAACGCCTGGAACGCCGTGCGCACCATTGGCTGGCCCTACCTGCTGCTGTGCCTGTTCCTCTTCCTGCTGAGCCAGGGCACCTTCATTGCGCTGGGCATGCTGGTGCCCATCTTCAAGGGCTGGATCCTGCTGCCCATCGTCAACTGGCTGCTGATCTATTTCAGCTGGGTCATGGCCAGCCTGCTGGGCTACGCGATGTACCAGAACCATGCAGCCTTTGGCATTGACCTGCTGCCCGGCGCAGGCCTGGACGACGACGGCGCCCCTGTGGACCGCCGCAGCCCCCGCCAGATCGAGCAAGACGCCACCGACGCACACGTGGCCGCGCTGATCACCGCGGGCGACATGGTCGGCGCCCTGGGCGTAGCCTACGAAGACCAGCGCACCCGCAGCGACGAAGTGCCCGCACAGCGCCGCTACCACCGTGTACTGACGCTGGCCGAAGGCAAAACCGCCACCCTGCTGGACCATGCCCAGCGCTACATCCCGCTGCTGCTGCGCTCGGGCCAGGGCGGCGAAGCGCTCAAGGTCTTTCAAACCTGCCGGGCCAAGGACGCCCAGTTTGCGCTGCAGGACGCCAACGCCACCCTCAACCTGGCCAAAGCCGCCTGGAATGCCAACAACGCCAAAGACGCGCTGGCCCTGCTGCAGGGCTTTGACCGCCGCTTCAAAAACCACGACAGCGTGCCCGCCGCCTATGAACTGGTGGCCCGCGTGCTGCTGCAAGGCATGAACCGCGCCGACATGGCCCTGCGCGTGCTGGCCACGCTGGATTCCCGCCACCCGGACACCGAGGCCACGCGGGAAACGCGGTGGCTGCTGCGCAACCATGTGCCGCAGGGGGCTGCGGGGGGTTAAGGGTGCTATGGGGATCTAGCGCTTATCTATCAAGCGTGAGCAGCTATGGTATTGATAGTGATTGCCGACTGTTCCATGAACCGGCCGGGCCTCTTCTCTGAACAGGCATGCCTCACACACCAGCAAGCCAGCAAACCAGCCCAGGCTTCGGCAAGTTCGGCCCGAGCGGGTGGGGCAAAACCCCCACGTCCACTACAAAAATAGTAGCTGCTAGCGCTTGATGAATAAGCGCTAGCGGCCTAAAACATCAAAAAATCCAAGACCAAACATCACCCCGGCATCCGCAACCCCGAAGACACCGAAGGCACGTTCGACGGCCGATGCTGCGACCCCTGTGGCTGCTCCACCCGCATCAGATGCGCGTCTGCAACTCCGCCGTTCAGCCCCACCTCCCCACTGGCCGGTGCATGGCCCGCGCCCGGCCCGGTGCCCCCCGCCTTGGCAAGGGCACCAGGGGCTGTCAAGAACAGGTACAGCGCCTTCGCATCCACATCACTCAACTGCCCCAGCGACTCAAACGGCATCACCTGGATCGGTGTGCCATCCGGCCGCTTGCCAGTGCGCAGCATCGCCACAAAGCTGGCGGCATTGGGGTAGCGGGCCATGGCGCTGTTGGCGCCGGGGCGGATGTCGGCAGCGGCGGGCCAGTCCGGCGGGCCGCCCGGGATCTTGCCGCCCGACAGGTCTGCGCCGTGGCAGCCGATGCACATGTTGGCCACATACTGGCCATTGGCCACCGTCACACCCGCAGGCACGGGGCGCGATGGCGCCAGCTGGTGGTCGATGCGCGCGGCTGCGTCGGGGATGGCGCCCAGACCGTACAGCACCCAGGCAGGGCGGGGCAGTTCCACCACGGCCTGCGTGCCCTCCTGCGGCTTGAACTGGCGCACGTAGGACACCAGGGCATTCAGGTCGTCGTTGGTAAAACGGTTGTAGTCCTCGCTCGGCATCACCAGCAGCGGGCGGCCATTGGGCTTGACGCCGTGGCGGATCACGCTGTTCCAGTCTTCGGGCTGGTAGCGGGCCACCACGCCAGCAGGCGTGATGTTGGGGCCCACGATGCGCGTGCCCTTGCCATCGTTCACAAACTCGCGGCCCGTGCCTTGAGCGCCGTGGCAGTCGGTGCAGCCGCGCGACGCATACAGGTACCGCCCGCGCTCAATGGTCTGCGCGTCGGTGGTGTAGGCCACGGGGCGCGGCTTGATGTCGATGTAGCGGTTGCGCTTTTGCTCGGCCAGGTACAGGCCGCTGGTGGCTGTGGCCACAACGACCACGCCCAGCAGCAGCGCGCCGCCTGCGGTCCATTTGATCCAGCGTTTCATGGTGGTATCCCTCTTCTTCGAATGAATGGCAACTGAACGAATCAGCGTGTTCAGGCGCCGGATTCTGGATTCGAAGAAGCGGTTTGTGACACCCTCCTGCCGCAGGGCGTGGCGCAGCCGGTGACATTTGTCACAAACGCGCCGCCAGTGTGGTGCGGCGTGCGTCAACGGCCCCGTGGCTCAGCGCTCGATGGTCTTGTTCCAGCGCGTGTTCCAGGCTGGGCGGTTGGCGTTGACGCTGTCCCAGTCCAGGGTCACGGCGTTTTTCATCCACTGGTTGATCTTGGCCACCTGCTCGGCGCCTTCACCCACGGCCGGGGCCTTGGGGTTGGTGGGGATCTGCGCGCCAAACTGCAGCACGTTGGCCTGCGCCAGGGGGCTCAGCAGAAATTCGGCCAGTTTTTGCGCCAGCTCGGGCTCGCTGTTCTTGGCGATCACGCACTGGCCTGTCATCAGCACCACCGAGCCTTCCTTGGGCTGGGCGTATTCCACCGGAATGCCCTTGGATTTGAGTGCAGCCACGGCCGTGGGCGTGAGCGGGAAGATCGCGGCCTCGCCCGTTTGCACCATCTCCGAAATCTTGGCCGAGCTCGGGATGTACTCCAGCACGTTCGGGCCGATGGTCTTGGCCCAGTTGGCAAAGCCGGGTTCCACGTTCTTGTCGTTGCCGCCCTGGATGCGGTTGAACATCAAGAAGCCGTGCAGCCCGAACGATGAGGAGGGCATGGACTGGAACACCACCTTGCCCTTGTACTTGGGGTCGGCAAAGTCCATCCACGAGGTGGGTGCGGCCCAGCCCTTTTCGGCAAACATCTTGGTGTTGTAGGCGATGCCCGTCATACCCACGCTGACTCCGCTGGCCAGGTCGTCCTTGAAGCGCGCGGCGGGGTAGATGTCGTTCAGATGCTGGTTGGGCTTTTGCTTTTCGCACAGGCCCATGCCCATGGCGCGCACCATGATGCCGTCGTCCAGAAACATCACGTGCATCTGCGGCTTGTCCTTATTGGCCTGGGCCTTCGCCAGGATGTCCGAGGACGTGCCGGGCACCACCACCACTTTCACACCATGCAGCTTTTCAAACGCCGGGAACACGTACTGCGTGTACGCCTTCTCCATGGTGCCGCCGTTCATGCCGATGTACAGCGTCTTGGTCTGCGCGGTGGCGGTGCCTGTGGCGGCCACGGCGGTCAGTGCAGCGGCCGTCACAAGGGCGCGGCGGGTGCGGCTGGCAAAGCGGGGGGAGAAGGTCATGGTGGTTTCCTTTCTGGTGGGGAGGGGAGTTTTGTCGGTGGCAAGCGGGGTCAGTGGGCAGCGGCAGTGCTGGCCACGTCAGCCACCGTCGTTGGGAGAAATCGCTCAATCGCAAAGGCATCAATCGGCGTGGTGCTGCGACCATCGCGGGCCAGCTCGGCCAGCACCTCGCCCACGCCGGGGCCAATCTGAAAGCCCGCACCGGCAAAGCCAAAGCCATGGATCAGGCCGGGCGTGGTGTGGCTCTTGCCCAGCACCGGCTGGCGGTCAGGCAGATAGCCTTCGGTGCCGCTCCAGGTGCGAATGAAGTGCGCGTTCTTGAGGGCGGGCAGCAGCTCCACCGCCTGCACTGCCAGGGTCGCGATGGCGCTGCGCTCGGAGCGGGCGCGGTCGGCATCCAGCGCCACACCTGCGCCGCCGCCCAGCACCAGATTGCCGCGCGCCACCTGTCGGCAGTAGATGCCGCCGCCCTCCACACCCAGGCTCCAGTGCATGAAAAAGGGCAGGGGCTCGGTAACCGCCATGGCGGGGTGGCCGGAGTGAATGGGCACGGCCTCGCCAAACTGCGCGGCCAGCGCACCGGCCCAGGCACCAGCGCAGTTGATGAGCACGGGCGCACGCACCGCCACGGTGGTGCCCGAGCGCACGGTGAACAGCTGCCCGTCGTGCTCCACCGAGGTCATCGGTGTGCGCTCCAGAATCTGCGCCCCGGCGCGCTTGGCCGCCAGCGCAAACGCAGGCGACACCAGACGCGGGTTAGCTTGGCCGTCGTCGGGGCACAGCGACCCACCCACGGCGCGCCCGCCCAGCCAGGGGCAGCGCTCGCGCAGCGTGGCGCCGGAGATCAGTTGAATCCCAAGGTCAAAGTCACGGCTCAGCGCAGCGTAGTGTTCGAGCGAAGCCATGTCCGCTTCGCTGCGGCCAATCTTGAAGTGCCCGCTGCGCTGGTACTCGCCATCAGTGCCAATCAGCGCGGGCAGATCGGCCCACACCTGGTGCGCGCGTTGCGCCAGCGGCAGCTGGCTCACGGGGCGGCCCTGGCGGCGCACGCCGCCGTAGTTCACACCGCTGGAGCGCGAGCCACACAGGTCGCGTTCCAGCAGCACCACGCCCACGCCCTTGCGGCGCAGGGCCAATGCGGCCGATGCGCCCACAATGCCGCCTCCGACAATGGCGACGTCGGTATCAATCGTTGGGGTGGCGGTCATGCGCGGGCCTCCGCCTGGGATTGCAGGTGGATGGGAATCGGCTTGATCGGTGCCTGTCCGCGCAGCCGTCCTACCGTGTCAATCGGCTTGCCTGTGGCGTGGGCCAGAATTTCTGCAGCGGCCACACCGCACATGCGGCCTTGGCAGCGGCCCATGCCCACGCGGGTCAGGGCCTTGAGGCGGTTCATCTCATCGGCTCCCGCATCGCGGGCACAGGCGCGCAGCTCGCCGGCTGTGATGTTCTCGCAGCGGCACACCACCAGCGCGTCGGGCGCTTGGGCGGCCCAGTCAGTGGGAAATGGGAAGGCGCGCTCCAGCCCTTGGCGGAATGGCATCAAGCCCGTGAGCTTGCGTTCCAGCTCCGCCGCGCGCGCGGTGTCCACCTTCACGCCATGGTCTGCCAGCAGCGCCAGCGCAGCGAGCTCACCCGCCCACTCGGCCGCATCGGCGCCCATGATGCCCGCGCCATCGCCCGCCAGGTACACACCGGCAACGCTGGTGCGGCCTGCTGCGTCGCGTTCAGGCAGGTGGGCGCGGTGCATGGGGGCCCAGGCAAAGCGGCAACCCAGCAGGTCGGCCAGTTGGGTTTCGGACCGCAGTGCGTAGCCAAAGCCCACGGCGTCGCAGGGCACAGTGTGCTCGGCGTTCCCGTCGCTCCACACCACGGCGCTGACCCGTGTTTCGCCCTGCACGCGCACGGGCCGCACGCCGGAGTGCACCGCTACGCCATGCGCGCGCAACCAGCCCACGTAGTACATACCTTTGGCCAGCACGGCGGGCTGCGTCAGCATGCCGGGCAGGGCGGCCAGCTGGTCGGCAAAGCGGGCGGTGTCCAGCACCGCGGCGACCTTGGCACCCGCCTTGGCATATTGGTACGCCACCAGGTACAGCAGCGGCCCGGTGCCCATCAGCACCACATTGCGGCCGATGGTGCAGCCCTGGAACTTGAGCGCCACCTGAGCGCCACCCAACGTGTACACGCCGGGCAGCGTCCAGCCCGGCACGGGCAGCACGCGGTCGGTGGCGCCGCTGGCCACGATGAGTTGGTCGTAGGGCACCGTGCGCGTGGTCTGTGTGGGGCCGTGCAGCACATCGAGCTGGCCGCCCTGGGCGTTCCACACCAGGCTGTTGGGTTGGTAGTCGATGTGGGCGGCCAAGCCATCCAGCGTGCTGTGCAATGCCGTGGCGCGTGATGCTTCGGTGCCGTACAGCGTTTGCGAGCTGCGGGCAAAGTGGGCGGGCGGGCGGCGGTAAATCTGCCCACCGCTGCGTGCAGACTCGTCAATCACCGTGGGCCGCACGCCATGCGCCATCAGGGTTTGCGCCGCACGGATGCCCGCAGGGCCTGCGCCCACGATCACGGGTTGCAAGGTGGCGGCGGTCATGCGGCCCCTCCGGTAGTCAGCTGCATGCCCGCCTGGATGAAGGTGGCGCAAGACCGTAGGCGTTCGCCGGTAGCCGTCATCACCCAGCAGTCCTGGCACGCGCCCATCAGGCAAAAGCCTGCGCGCGGCTCGTGGCTGAACTCGTTGCGGCGCAGTTGGGCGCGGTGGGTGAGGATGGCGGTCAGCACCGTGTCGCCTTCGAGCGCAGCGGCGGGTTCGCCATCGAGCACGAAGGGCACTGGTGTGCGGTCTTTTTCGGCCACGCGGTGGAGCAGAGGTTGGCTGGAACTCATGGTTGCGGTGCTCATTTATTTCCGGCCGACCAGAACGCGATCGAGTCCATACACCCGGTCGAGAATCACCATCGCGCAGGCCGTCAGGGCCACCATCAGTGCCGACACCGCCGCCATCAGCGGGTCAATCGACTCGGTGGCGTACATGTACATGCGCACCGGCAGCGTCACCGTGCTGGGCGAGGTGACAAAGATCGACATCGTCACTTCGTCAAAGCTGTTGATGAAGGCCAGCAACCAGCCGCCCGTCACGCCGGGCAAAATCATCGGCAGCGTGATGCGTGTGAACACCGTGGCCTGGCTGGCACCCAGCGACAGCGCGGCATGCTCGGCACTGCGGTCAAACCCCACCAGTGCGGCCACCACCAGCCGCAGCGTGTAGGGCGTAACGATGAGCGCATGCGCAAACACCAGCCAGCCAAAGCTGCCCGTGCCCCCCAGCAGTGCAAACAGGCGCAGCAGGGCCACACCCAGCACCAGGTGCGGAATGATCAGCGGCGACAGGAACAGGCCGTTGAGAAAGCCGCGCCCCGCAAACTCGTAGCGTGTGATGGCAATGCCCGCCGGCACGGCCAGCACCGTGGCCAGCGTGGCCGATGCCAGCGCCAGCCACAGGCTGTTCCAGAACGACTGCACAAAGTCCGAATGCGCGAACACTGCCTTGAACCAGCGCAGCGAGAACTCAGTGGTGGGCAGCGTCAGCGTGTTGTGCGGCGTGAACGCCACGATGCACACCACCAGCAGCGGGGCGAGCATGAAGGTGATGACCAGCGCGTTGAACGCGAGGGCCAAAGGTCCGTTCTTCTGCATAACTTCAGCCCAACGCTTTCTTGTACCGGCCCTCAACCAGCCGGTTGTAGCTCAGCATCACCACCAGGTTGGCCACCAGCAGCGTCAGCGCAATCGCTGCGCCCAGGGGCCAGTTCAGCTCGTGCAGGTATTCGTCGTACACCACCGTAGCCACCATCTTCAGGCGCCGCCCGCCCAGCAGGCCGGGGATGGCGAACGAACTGGCCGCCAGCCCAAACACGATCAGGCTGCCCGACAAAATGCCTGGCAGCACCTGCGGCAAGACAATGCGTCGCAGCGTGGTGAAGGGCGTCGCCTGCAGCGACAGGGCGGCGTTCTCCACACCCGGGTCGAGCTTTTGCAGCGAGGTCCACACCGGGATCACCATGAACGGCAGCATCACATGCACCAGCGCAATCACCACGGCGATCTCGGTGTAAAGCATCTTCACGGGGCCAAATCTAAGTAGCCCGAACAGCCCATTCACCAGCCCCTCAGGCCCCAGCAGCATGCTCCAGCCAAAGGCCCGCACCACCACGGACACCAGCAGCGGTGCCAGCACCACCAGCAGCAAGATGGAGCGCCAGGGGTTGCCCATGCGGCTCAGGATGTAGGCCTCGGGCGCGCCGATCAGCACGCAGATCAGCGTGACCAGCCCCGCAATCCAGAATGTGCGCCAGAAGATCGTGTGGTAGTACGAATCGGTGAACACATGGGCGTAGTGCTCCAGCGTGAACTCGCCCGCCTTCACTCCCGTGGCCGGGTCGAACGCGTTGAACGACAGCACGGCCGTGAGTGCCAGCGGCACCAGCAGCAGCACCGTGAACAGCAGCAGCGCCGGGCCGGACAACCACCAGGGCGCGGCCTTTTTGTGCAGCAAGGTGGTGGCCAGGCTCATGGCGCCACCTCGGCGGCAGCGTCTTCGGCCTCCAGCTCGGCCAGGGCGGTTTCATCGGCGGGCAGCAGGCGCATGCAGTGGTCGGGCCAGTCCACGCCTGTGCGTTCACCTTCGGCCAAGGCGGCGCGGCCATCGTTGGGCGCCAGCACCATCAGGTCACCCACGGGCGTGCCCACGCGGTACAGCCACTGGCTGCCCAGGAAGAACCGCTCGCACACCTGACCATCCATCCGGCCCTGCACGGCGGGCACCAGTTGCACTTTTTCAGGCCGCACGCTCAGCAGCACGGCGGCGCCGGGGCGGTAGCGGGCGCCGTTGATTTCCACCGTCAGCCCACCCACGGCCACATGCGTGTGGGTGCCACTGGCATGCGTCACCTTGCCCGGCAACAGGTTGGCCTTGCCCACAAAGGTAGAGATAAAGCGCGTGCGCGGGTGTTCGTACACGCGGTGTGGGTGGTCGATCTGCGTGGCGCGCCCAGCTTCCATCACCACCACGCGGTCGCTGATGGACATGGCCTCGCTCTGGTCGTGCGTGACCATGATGGTGGTGGTGCCCACCTTGCGCTGAATCTGCCGCAGCTCAAACTGCATCTCTTCGCGCAGCTTGGCGTCGAGGTTGGACAGGGGTTCGTCCAGCAGCAGCACGGGGGGCTCTATCACCAGCGCACGGGCCAGGGCCACCCGCTGGCGCTGGCCGCCCGACAACTCGCGCGGGTAGCGCGTGGCGTGCTTCTCCAGGTGCACCAGCGCCAGTGCCTGGGCCACGCGCTCGGCGCGCTCGGCCTTGGGCACCTTGCGCATCTCCAGCCCAAAGCTCACGTTGGCGGCCACCGTCATGTGCGGGAAGAGCGCATAGCTCTGGAACACGATGCCCAGCCCGCGCGTATTGGCCTTGGCGTGGGTGATGTCCTTGCCATCGAGCTCGATGCGCCCGCTGGTCACAGCCTCAAACCCCGCCACCATCTGCAGCGTGGTCGTCTTGCCGCAGCCCGACGGGCCCAGCAACGACACAAATTCACCCTTTTGCACCGTGAGGTTCATGGACTGCACCGCGCAGGTGCTGCCATAGAACTTGGTCACATCCGTGAGCTTGAGAAACGACATGGCGAAAGCCTTTCCGGTGGTGGCATCGCACGGTTTGCCTGGGGGCCGTGCGTGCCACCTGCTGTGGAGTTGCATGGATGGGCTGCGAGCCTTTGGGGTGTTTGCACCTGGGTGGTGCAGGCCCTGCACAAAGATTGAAGCAGCCGCTTGTTTCAATTGAATCTATTGCAATAAACAAACCAGAATGCTTCGGGTATTCCATTAAACAGAACTTTTCTTAAATTTATTCCGTTGATTGGAATATCATGGCATCAGTTTTAATCAGCAATTCCACAGGAGCGAGGTATGGAAGCCGCATCCACCGCCACCGGCGGCGTACCCCGGGTGTTTGCCGTCATCCGGGCCTTGTCGGCCGTGCAGGCCGAGGGCGGGCGAGTCACCCAATTGGCGCGTGCCGTGGGCCTGACCCAAGGCACCACGCACCGTTTGCTGCAATCGCTGGTGGCAGAGGGCATGGTTGAGCAGGACGAGCGCAGCAAGCTCTACCGCCTGAGCATGGACTTTTTCTCCCTGGCCGCCAAAGCGGGCAACCCTGGCGACCTGCGAAGCCTGTGCCGCCCCGCGCTGCTGCGCCTGTGCGCCAGCCTGGGCGACAGCATCTTTCTCCTGGTGCGCAGCGGGTTCGATGCCGTGTGCCTGGACCGCAGCGAGGGTCCGTTCCCCATCCGCTCGTTCACCGGCGACATCGGCGGCCGCGTGGCCCTGGGCGTGGGGCAGGGTGCGCTGGCCATCTTGGCCTTCTTGCCCGAGGCTGAGCGCGAAGAGGTCATCCGCTTCAACCTCTCCCGTGTGCGCGAGTACGGCGTGTTTGACGAGGTCTATTTGCGCACCGAAATCGAGCGCGTGCGCCAGCTGGGCTACGCAGGCCGCAACACCGGCTTGCTCGAAGGCATGGCAGGTGTGGCCGTGCCCATCTGCGACCGCGAGGGGCGCGCTGTGGCGGCGCTGAGCGTGGGAACCATTTCAGCGCGGCTGAACGATGATCGCTTGCCGACGGTGGTGGAGTTGCTCAAGCGCGAGGCTGCGGCGATTGGGCCGAAGATCAATCCGTTTGATGCGACGCTGCGGAGGCCTGCGCAGAGCCTGGGGATCGGGACGTCGGCGCAGCGGGTGGTACCCGGCGTGGATCGGGGGGGTGTATCAGATCCGCTGGGTTGAGGCGCCGGTGCGGAGGCTCAGAAGCGCGCGTGGCCCACGCGCACCACCAGCAAGTCTTGGTCGCAAGCACTTGCCGCACCCTATGGCTCACACGTCAGGTTTGCCAGCGGGATGGCATGTGGCGCCGCTATAGTTCGCGCTCACCCTGGCGGGGTGCGTGCCGACGATGTGCGCTGAGATGATCGCCCCGCCAATTCTAGAAAAAGAACGAGCACCATGGGCCTCCAACAAACCACCCCCGATTACCTCGACCAATGCCGTGCTGCACAGCGTACCGAGCAAGAGCAATCTCTGACCAGCACGGACAACTGGGCCCATGTGGACAAGCCCCAGGTACATGCCGACTTCGATGCGTTCTACCAAGAGCTGGTGCCGCTGATCGATGCGAATGCTCCTGAGTCCCAGACTATCCAGGACTTGATGGACAAGCACTTTGCCATCGTTGCTCGGTTCTATGTGCCGTCGCGCGATGCTTATGTGGGCACCGTGCTGTTCTATGCCGACAATGCCGATATGAAGGCGTTTCACAATGCTTACCACCCGCGCATGGTGGAGTTTTTGGGTGACGCCGCGTACGTCTACGCGCTGCAGAATCTGCAATAGCGCGCCTTGGCTGCCCATGCAACCACACTCCACCTCTTCGCCAACCCCCCCCAGCGACGCACTTGAGCCCTTTTTGCCCGTGTGCGGCGCTCTGGCCGAGGCGCTGTTGAACGACCCGTTCTACCAGGCCGTCACCATCGACCATGCGGCAGACCCCGCGCGACGCCAACAGGTGCTGACCCAATACTGTGCGCTGGCGATGGAAGAAGCCCGCGCCGTGGGCGAAGTACAAGTGGCCGACCCCCACGGAGCAGCGCTGTGGATCACCCCCCAGGCGCCAGCTGCCGACAGGGCTAAACACAGCGCCCTTCGCTCCAGCAGCCTGCGCCAGCTGCTGGGTCCGCGAGGGTTTGACAACTACCAGCGCATTTACGCCGCCATGGAAGCACAGGTGCCAGCCGACCTGCACAGCGCGTGGTATCTGTCCATACTGGGCGTGCAATCCGCAGCGCGCGGCCAGGGGCTTGCGCAGCGGTTGTTGGCGCCCACCTTGGCCAGGGCAGACCTGGCGGGTGCAGCATGTTTTCTGGAAACCTTCAACCCGCTCAGCGTGCCGTTTTACCGCCGCCTCGGTTTCACCCAGTCTGTGGAATGTGTAGATTCCATCACAGGATGCACCTACCAGTTGATGGTGCGTGCTGCGGCTGCGCACGATGCCTAGCGCGCGCACCTGTGTCGTTCGCCGCCAATTCCAAGGCCGGGTAACCTAGCGCCCACCAACGCACGCCTGTTTTGGCTTGCTGTTTTATTGCGCACCCAGGGAAGCCACCTTGACCCGCACAACCACTCCTTCATCTATCCAGTCCGACCTGCCCTACAGCTTTGGCAACCCCGTGCCGCTGACTACGCGCAGCAGTGGGCTGTTGTGGGCCGCCAGCGCAGCTGCCTTTGCGCTGTTGGTGGCGGTACCCCGCTGGTTGCCCGACCTGTGGGGTGGCGCGTTGGCCGCGCTGCTGTTTGTGGGCGTTCAGTGGGCGGGCCTGCGATGGGCGGTGGGCCCGGCATGGGGGGCGCTGTTCAGGCGCCCCCGCTGGCGCGATGTGGCGCTGGGGCTGGCCGCTGTGCCACTGGTGATCGGCTTGCCCGCGCTAGTGGCTGCATATGGGTTGGGCATGTCTCACCTCAGTGCCAACGCCAGCATTTATGCTGCTGCGGGCTTGTCCCCGGCGCAGCTGGTTGGGCGGTTCGCATTGGTTGCCGTGCAACTGCTGGGCGAAGAGCTGGTCACCATCCTGCCACTGCTGGCCACCGTGGCCTTGCTGCACCGCGCTGGCATGCCCGCCCGTTGGGCCGTGGCCGTGGCATGGGTGGTTACGGCGCTGGTGTTTGGCGCACTGCACCTGCCCACCTACCAATGGCATCTGGGCCAGGCCTTGCTCGTTATAGGCACCGCTCGCCTGGTGCTGACGGCAGTCTTCATCTATACCCGCAACCTGTGGGCCAGCACCATCGCCCACATTGCCAACGACTGGGCGATCATGGCCTTTGTGCTGGCATCTACCCGCACCATTGCCTGACCCATTGACCCTGCCCACCGCCGCAAGGAGCTCCTGTGGACTTTCTCAAGATCCTCAAGTCGTTTGAAGACTTTGTGTACGAGGCACTGATCTGGCTGATCCTGCTGCCCAAAACCCTGGTGCGCATCGTGCTGCGCCCGCGACAGATGGTGGCCTACGTGCAGGCCGAGCAAACCCGCGAAGGCGACGACCGCTACGGCGACGCCATCAGCCCGCCGCTGCTGCTCATCCTGTGCGTGCTGGTGTCCCATGTGTTCGACCTGGCCCTGCGCAAACAAGCGGCGCAAGAGATGGGAACGCTCGCGGCCGCACTGCTCAAGTCCGAGCAAAATCTGCTGCTGTACCGCACCATGGCGTTCGGAATCTGGTCTCTGGCAGGCGCCGTCTGGTACATGTGCCACAGCCGCCAGCCCATCCACCGCGTCAACCTGCGCAACCCGTTTTACGAACAGTGCTACCTGGTGGCACCGTTCGCAATGGCCATGTCGATCAGCACCACGTTCGCACTGTCGGGTGGGCTGCTCTCTGCATTCGGAGTGGGGCTTGCACTGTTGGCCCTGCTTTGGTTTTTTGTCGCCGAGTGGCACTGGGTGCGCGAGCGGGCGGGGTTAGGCGCAGGTCGTGCAGCGGTGGTGGCTGGATGGCTGGTGTTGATGGGGCTGGTGGCGAATACCGGCCTGGGGTATCTGCTGAGGCATTTGTGAGAGGTTGGTTAGAACTAATTCGATATAGGGCACTGCCTCGTGCCCGCTGGCGCACTTCACCGTAGGGCAGAATTCGGCCAGAAGCTGCCTTCAGTGATGACTACAGACAACTACACCCCTCCGTCAACGCTTCAAGAACTGATGCAGCGATACGCGCTGGGTGAACGGCATTTCCCGAACGTAGATTTGTCTGAGGCCAATCTTTCTCGCGTTACCCTTGATGGGGCAAGCTTCGGGCCGCATTCCTGGTTTTCCAGTGCAGACTTCACTGGCGCAAGCCTTCGCGGGACCAGCTTTAGCAACTGCAACGTCAAGTGCGCGACGTTCACTGGAGCCGATCTGATCAACGCGACTTTCGAAGATGCGGCTATCGAGTCGATAGGCTTGGATGGTGCTGTGCTAGTCGGAACGAACTTTGTTGGTGCGACGTTCTACGGCATTACGCTGGGGCCAGCCGACCAGTTTCCTCGAGAAGCAAGGGCGTTTCGCAATTCTGAACGACTGATTTAGGAGACAACGCCCGGCTGCTTTGGGCCCATGTCCGATATTCGACAACCTTCATGTGAATTGGTCATAAAACACTTCAATCTGACTGGTAGCGACCAAAGCTTGGAGCGGAAAGACCAGCCAAGGAGTTGCGACGGCCATGTCATTGAGGCGAACTAACAATTGATCTCGCACATCCGGTTTCACTTCCTGCCGCCAGTTCAGCACTTGGCCCCAGGTCGAACTCCCGTTCAAGTGCAAGGGAAACCGTGCGGACTGAACGGAAGCGCTATAGGCCGTTGGAAAGAGCCGCCTGTATGCCTGCAGGTTGTAGAGCCAAGAAACGCCGCGCACGGTTGTAGCGCGTGGCTCCGTGCGCTGAACATGCGATATCAGTTCTTGTAAATCGGCCCTCCTTGCGCTGGAATTCTCAATAGCAAGCGGACTGGAATTGATTCCATCTGGCGCAACAAAGTGGATGCGCAAGGTACCGTATGCATCGGGCGGATCGTAAGAAAAACAGCCGAACGACCGTTTGACTTCGATGTAGGAAAGAGATTGTTGGAACTCGGCACACAAAGCGACTTGCTCGGCACGGTCATCAACCGCGCTTTTTACCTTGTTCAGAAAGAATTTCCACCTACTTGCGCCAGTGTCCCCCCACAGATTCAGCCTGCGTCGCAAGTTGGTACAACGGTCAATGGCGACGTCGAGAGGCACTGCCGCTTTCGCTGCGTAGTGCGTGGCAAATTTCAATTGCAGGGAGAAATAGTCTTCAAGCATGAATATGACGTTAGCACCGTCTTGCCAACTTCCACTCCTGGCCGATAGCAGCCGAGCGAGTTCCCGGTCCGGGCATGGATCATCAGGTGTTTTGTGCCAATTTTGATGAGCTGTGGCCGCTTTGCAATATGGCGCTACAGGCCATTTTGATTGCCGCCTCATCCTCTTGGCGATATGCCCCGGTCTCTCGGTATGAGCGATCGGTCCTCACCCTTGCCGCTGCCCCGCACACTCCCCCACTACCCAATCCCTGAACGCCTTCACCAACGGTGTTTGCGCCCGTGCCTCCGGGTACACCAAATAGTACGCATCGGTGCTCGTCAGCACCTGGTCTGACAGCTCCACCAAACTCCCGGCCGCCAGCTCTTGCTCAATCAAAAAGCGCGGCAGCAGCGCCGCGCCCAGGTGCGAGACAGCAGCCTGCGCAATCATGGCGAAGTGTTCAGACTGCGGGCCGCGCAGGGCCAGGGCGGTGGGGGCGCCCACCAGCTCAAACCATTCGGCCCACTGCGTGGGGCGGGTGCTTTGCTGCAGCAGTACCACGCGGGTCAAATCCTGCGGGGTGTGGATGCCGTGGCGGTCGCGGTAGGTGGGGCTGCACACGGGCACGGTTTCTTCGTGCATCAGGTATTCGCACACGGCGCCTGCCCAGTGCGGGGTGCCGAAGTGGATGGCCGCGTCAAACGGCGTGCCCGCAAAGTCAAACGGCTCGGTGCGGGCCGAGAAGTTGACCATGGCCTCGGGGTGCAGTGCCATGAAGCCGCCCAGGCGCGGGATGAGCCAGCGGGTGCCCAGCGTGGGCAGCACGGCCAGGTTGAGCAGGCCGTCGGTGCTGGAAAACGCCATGGCCTTTTGTGTGCTGGCCGACAGCTGCTGCAGCACGTTTTGCACGTCGGCCGCGTAGACGCGGCCCGCGTCGGTCAGCACTACGCGTTGGCGCACGCGGTGGAAGAGGGCGGTGCCGATTTGTTCTTCCAGCTGGCGGATCTGGCGCGACACGGCACTTTGGGTGAGGTGCAGCTCTTCGGCCGCGCGCGACACGCTCTGGTGACGGGCTGCTGCTTCAAAGGCCAGCAGGTCGGCGGTAGAGGGCAGGAAGGTTCGGCGCAGCAGGGTCATACTGGGTCATGCGTTGGGGGAATGATGGGTGACGCCAAAAATTGAGCCTTTTGAGCCCCTGTCGCTCATTGGGTATAGGGTAGCGGTCCTGATATTCTCAGGTACTTCATGCTGATTTGTGATCAAGTAGTTCCATTTTTTTGCTATCCAGCGCGGCGCGATTGGCGGATATTGGCGCATTCACTGCGTGTGTTTTCCCACGCTGTTTCCCTTTCTCTGCCTTCATCCAAGCTAGCGAGCCGCCATGTCCGCCACCCCTGTCGCCACCTCCCTCGTGTCCGAAGTCGATCAACTGCTGCAACGCCTGGGCGTGCCCCGTACGGCGTACACCGGCGGCACGCTGGCGGCGCGCTCGCCCATCACGGGCGAGGTGCTGGCCCAGGTGCCACAGCAAAGCGCGACCGATGCCACGTCCGCCATCGGCCGCGCGCATGCGGCTTTCCAGGCGTGGCGCAATGTGCCCGCACCGCTCCGGGGCGAGCTGGTGCGCCTGCTGGGCGAAGAGCTGCGCGCCGCCAAGGCCGACCTGGGCCTGCTGGTGACCATCGAGGCGGGCAAGATCCCGTCCGAAGGCCTGGGCGAGGTGCAGGAGATGATCGACATTTGCGACTTTGCCGTGGGCCTGTCGCGCCAGCTGTACGGCCTGACGATTGCCACCGAGCGCCCCGGCCACCGCATGATGGAAACCTGGCACCCGCTGGGCGTGTGCGGTGTCATTTCTGCCTTCAACTTCCCGGTGGCCGTGTGGTCGTGGAACGCCGCATTGGCGCTGGTGTGTGGAGATTCGGTGGTGTGGAAGCCGTCGGAGAAAACACCCCTCACGGCCCTGGCCACGCACGCGATTGCCCAGCGCGCCATTGCGCGTTTTGGCAGCGACGCACCTGAGGGCCTGCTGGAGCTGGTCGTGGGCCAGCGCGACATTGGCGAGGTGCTGGTGGATGACGCCCGCGTGCCCGTGCTGTCGGCCACGGGCTCCACCGCCATGGGCCGCGCCGTGGGCCCGCGCCTTGCAGCGCGTTTTGCGCGCGGCATCTTGGAGCTGGGCGGCAACAACGCCGCCATCGTGGCGCCCTCGGCCGATTTGAATCTGGCCCTGCGCGGCATTGCGTTCGCCGCCATGGGCACGGCGGGCCAGCGCTGCACCACGCTGCGCCGTCTGTTTGTACACGAGAGCATTTACGACCAGCTGGTGCCCCAGCTGGCCAAGGTGTACGCCAACGTGCAGGTGGGCGACCCGCGCACGCCCGGCACGCTGGTGGGCCCGCTGATCGACCGCCCTGCGTTTGACGGCATGCAAAAAGCGCTGGAGCAAAGCCGCGCGCTGGGCGCTGCGGTGCACGGTGGTGGCCGCGTGGAAGGCATCGGCGGTGCGGATGCGTACTACGTGCGCCCCGCTCTGGTGGAGCTGAAAGCCCATGAAGGCCCCGCGCTGCACGAAACCTTTGCGCCCATCCTGTACGTGGTGCGCTACAGCACCATCGACGAAGCCATTGCCATGAACAACGCCGTGGGCGCGGGCCTGTCGTCGTCCATTTTCACGCTCAATGTGCGCGAGGCCGAACAGTTCATGTCGGCGGCGGGTTCGGACTGCGGCATTGCCAATGTGAACATTGGCCCCAGCGGCGCCGAAATTGGCGGCGCGTTTGGCGGTGAGAAGGAAACCGGTGGTGGCCGCGAAGCGGGCTCGGACAGCTGGAAGGCCTACATGCGCCGCGCGACCAACACCATCAACTACTCCACCGCATTGCCACTGGCGCAAGGCGTGACGTTTGACGTGTAACCCACGCGCTGGTTGCTCCGTTCATGTTGATCGCTAAGGACCTACACCCCATCGTCATCATCGGCGGTGGTGTCATCGGCAGTGCCATTGCGTACTTCCTCACGCTGCAGCAGCCGGGCTGCGAGGTGGTGGTGGTCGAGCGCGACCCGACCTACGCGCGGGCTTCGTCGGCGCTGTCGGCCAGCTCCATCCGCCAGCAGTTCTCGACGGACATCAACATCCAGATCTCGGCGTTTGGCATCGGCTTCTTGCGCAACGTGGGCACGCTGCTGGCCTGCCATGGCGATGTGCCCGACATTGGCCTGCACGAAGGCGGCTACCTGTACCTGGCCACCCAGGCGGGCGAGGCCACACTGCGCGAAAACTATGCGTTGCAAAAGCAGTACGGTGCTGACGTGGCGCTGCTGAGCCCGCAGCAACTGGCCGAGCGTTTTCCCTGGCTGGCGCTGCAGGACGTGGTGCTGGGCTCGCTGGGCCTGTCGGGCGAGGGCTGGTTTGATGGCTACCTGCTGCTGACGGCGCTGCGCAAGAAGGCACAGAGCCAGGGCGTGCGCTATGTGGCCGATGAGGCTGTGGGGCTGGACACGGCGGCCAGCGACGGCGTGTTGCATGTGGATGCGGTGCGCCTGCAAAGCGGCACCGTGCTGCCTTGCCGCTACGCCGTGAACGCGGGCGGCCCGTGGGCGGCTGCCATTGCGGGCTGGGCTGGCATTGATCTGCCGGTGGTGGGCAAGCGCCGTACGGTCTTCAACCTGGCCAGCCCCGCAGCGCTGCCGAGCTGTCCACTGCTCATCGACACCAGTGGCATTTGGCTGCGGCCTGAGGGCAAGGGTTTTATCTGCGGCTTTGCGCCAGAGGTGGGCAACGACGCCGACTTTGCCCCGCTGGAGCCCGAGTACGCAGCGTTCGAGGACCGCATCTGGCCCACGCTGGCCGAGCGCATCCCGGGCTTTGAGGCACTGCGCATGCAGGGTGCCTGGGCGGGCTACTACGAGATGAACACCTTCGACCACAACGCCATCGTGGGCCTGCACCCGGCGTGCGACAACCTGGTGTTTGCCAACGGCTTTTCGGGCCACGGCCTGCAGCAGTGCCCGGCCGTGGGGCGTGGCCTGGCGGAGTGGATGTTGACGGGCGGCTACCAGAGCCTGGACCTGTCGCCGCTGTCCATCGAGCGCATTGCGCGCAACGCGCCGCTGCTTGAAAAGAACGTGATCTGAGCGCCATCGGTACCGCCAGTTTTCCCTCACCCTTTTCTCAACCTGCCAACCACAAAACATCAGGAGACAACGACATGGCAATTTTCCGCAAGACCTTCACTGCGCTCGCCGCAGGCCTGGCCCTGGCCTGCATGGCCACGGCCCCCGCGCTGGCGCAGACGGTCACCCAGCCCACGCTGGAGAAGATCAAGGCATCCGGCAAGGCCGTGCTGGGCGTGCGCGAGACCTCGCCGCCCATGGCCTACGCGTTGGGCGCCAATGAAAAATACGTGGGCTACCACGTCGAGTTGTGCGAGCGGGTACTGAAAGAAATCGCGCCCGACGCCAAGCTTGAATACATGGCCGTGACGGCGCAGAACACGCTGCCGCTGGTGCAGAACGGCACGCTGGATATCGGCTGCGGCCCCACCACCAACAACACCGCGCGCCAGCAGCAGGTTGCCTTTGCGGTGACCACCTACGTGAGCGAAGTGCGCATGGCGGTGCGCAAGGATTCGGACCTGAAGTCCATCAGCCAGCTCGCAGGCCGCACCATTGCGGCATCCACTGGCACCACCGCCGTGCAATTGCTGCGCAAGCAAGAGCGCGCACTGGGCGGCGGCGCCATCAAGACCGTGCTGGGCAAGGACCACCATGAGAGCTTCCTGCTGCTGGAAACAGGCCGTGCCGATGCCTTTGTGCTCGACGACAACCTGCTCGCCGGGATGATCGCCAACTCCAAGGACCCGTCGGCCTACCGCATCGTGGGCGAGCCGCTGGGCGCCGAGCCGATTGCGCTGCTGTTCCGCAAGGACGACCCCGCCTTCAAGGCGGCGGTGGACGGTGTGCTCACCAAGCTCATGCAAAGCGGCGAGATGGAAAAGATATACACCAAGTGGTTCGTGAATCCCATTCCGCCCAAGAACATGAGCCTGAACCTGCCGCTGGGCACCACGCTGCGCCAGCTGTTTGCCACGCCCAACGACAAGCCCCTGGAGACCTACCAGCAATGAACGCCGCCGTTCCTGCCACAGCCTTCCGCGCGGCCGACCGCATCAGCGCCATCGGTGTGTCCGACATCGTGCGCATCACCCAGGCCGCCAACGAGCTCAAGCGCCAGGGCCAGCCCGTCATCGTGCTGGGCCTGGGCGAGCCCGACTTTGACACGCCCGCCAACGTGATTGAAGCCGCGCAGCAGGCCATGGCGCAGGGCGACACGCACTACACGGTGCTGGACGGAACGCCCGCGCTCAAGGCAGCCATCCAGCTCAAGTTCCGCCGCGACAACGGCCTCGAGTTCGCCACCAACGAAATCACGGTGGGTGCGGGCGCCAAGCAGGTCATCTACAACGCGCTGATGGCCAGCCTGAACCCGGGCGACGAGGTGATCCTGCCCGCGCCGTACTGGACGTCGTACGCCGACATGGTGCTGATTGCCGGTGGCGTGCCTGTGGTGGTGCCCTGCAGCGAAGCCAACGGGTTTCGCATCACGCCCGAACAGCTCGACGCGGCGATCACGCCGCGCACGCGCTGGGTGTTCATCAACTCGCCGTCGAACCCCAGCGGCACGGCCTACAGCACCGAGCAGTTGCGGCCTATTCTGGAGGTGGTGCTGCACCACCCGCAGGTGTGGGTGCTGGCAGATGACATCTACGAGCACATCCTGTACGACGGGCTCGCGTTTGCCACCCCCGTAGCCGTGCTGCCCGCACTGCGCGAGCGCACGCTGACGGTGAACGGTGTCTCCAAGTCGTACGCCATGACGGGCTGGCGCCTGGGCTACGGCGCCGGGCCCAAGGCATTGATCGCGGCCATGGCCGTGGTGCAAAGCCAGGCCACATCGTGCGCGTCGTCCATCAGCCAGGCCGCTGCGGTGGCGGCGCTCACCGGCCCGCAGGACGTGGTGGCCGAGCGCTGCCGTGCGTTTCAGGCGCGGCGCGACCTGGTGGTGGCGGCCCTCAACGCATCGCCGGGCCTGCGTTGCCGCGTGCCCGAGGGCGCGTTCTACACCTTTGCCAGTTGCGAAGGTGTGCTGAGCCGCACCACGCCGGGCGGTGTGTTGCTGCGCACCGACGCCGATTTTTGCGACTACCTGCTGCGCGAGTTCCATGTGGCCGTGGTGCCAGGCAGCGTGCTGGGGCTGGCGCCGTACTTCCGTATCTCGTACGCTGCCAGCATGGCCGAACTGCAAGAGGCCTGCGCGCGCATCCAGCGCGCGTGTAAGGCACTGTTCTGAGTTCTTGTTCTGTTTTGTGAAATGACCGTCTGATATGACTACCGCACCCACCACCTCCCGCACGGGCGGCCAGATCCTGGTCCGCCAGCTCATCACCCACTGCGTGAAGCAGCTGTTCTGCGTGCCGGGCGAGAGCTATCTGGCCGTGCTCGATGCCCTGCACGATGCCGACATTGCCGTGACGGTGTGCCGCCAGGAAGGCGGTGCGGCCATGATGGCCGAGGCCCAGGGCAAGCTCACGGGCCAGCCCGGCATCTGCTTTGTGACACGCGGGCCGGGCGCCACCAATGCGTCGGCCGGTGTGCACATCGCGCACCAGGACTCGACCCCCCTGATCCTGTTCGTGGGCCAGGTGGCACGCGGTGCCATGGGGCGCGAGGCGTTTCAGGAGTTGGATTACAGCGCGGTGTTTGGCACCATGGCGAAGTGGGTGGTGCAGATTGACGACCCGGCCCGTGTGCCCGAGCTGATCTCGCGCGCCTTCCACGTCGCCACATCCGGCCGCCCCGGCCCCGTGGTGGTGGCGCTGCCCGAAGACATGCTGACCGAAGCCGCCACCGTGGCCGATGCGCTGCCTTACCAGGTGACCGAAACGCACCCCGGCGCCGCGCAGATGGCCGAGCTGGCCCAGCGCCTGAAAGCCGCGCACCAGCCCGTGGCCATTATGGGCGGCAGCCGCTGGTCCGAGCAGGCGGTGCGCGAGTTTGTGGCGTTTGCCGAGGCTTGGTCGCTGCCGGTGTATTGCTCGTTCCGGCGACAAATGCTCTTCCCGGCCAACCACGCCTGCTATGGCGGCGACCTGGGCCTGGGGGTGAACCCGCGCCTGTTGGCGCGCATCCGCGAGTCCGATCTGGTGCTGGTGGTGGGCGGGCGCCTGTCAGAGATCCCGTCGCAGGGCTACGAGCTGTTTGCGATCCCCAACCCCACGCAGCCGCTGGTGCATGTGCATGCCGATGCCGATGAGCTGGGCAAGCTGTACCGGCCCGCGCAGGCCATCCACGCAACGCCGCAGGCATTCACGGCGGCGCTGGCGGGTGTCCGGCCTGCGGGTGCCGTGGCCTGGCATGCCCATGCGGAGATGGCACGGTCCGAGTACATCCTGTGGAGCGACACCAACCCCATCCAGATTCCTGGCGAGCTACAGATGGGCCAGGTCATGCAGCACCTCAAGTCCACGCTGCCGGCCAACACCGTTTTCTGCAATGGTGCGGGCAACTTCGCCACCTGGGTGCACCGCTTCTGGCCGTTTACCACCTATGCCAGCCAGCTGGCGCCCACCAGTGGCTCCATGGGTTACGGCCTGCCTGCGGGTGTGGGTGCCAAGCGCCTGTGGCCGCAGCGCGAGGTGGTGGTGTTTGCGGGCGACGGCGACTTCTTGATGAACGGGCAAGAGTTTGCGACCGCTGTGCAGTACGGCCTGCCCATCATCGTGGTGCTGCTCGATAACGCCATGTACGGCACCATCCGCATGCACCAGGAGCGCGAGTACCCCGGCCGCATCAGCGCCACCCAGCTCAAGAATCCGGACTTCAAAGCCTACGCCCAGGCCTTTGGCGGGCATGGAGAGCGGGTAGAGCGCACCGAAGACTTCGCCCCGGCTCTTGCCCGTGCACGCGCGAGCGGTCTGCCCAGCGTGTTGCACTGTTTGATCGACCCCGAGGCCATCACGCCCACGGGCACGCTGCAGGGCATTCGCAGCGCGGCGATGGCCAGGCGATAGCACCGTCATGCCCGGTGGCAGCAGTCTGTCACTCTGCCGCGCACAATAGCGGGCGTGACCGTTTCAGCGCCTGATTTCCCCGATAACGAGCCCGCAACTGCCGCCCCGCCACAGCGCCAGGGGCAGCGGCTGCGCCGCATCGCCCATCTCGATATGGATGCCTTTTTCGCATCTGTCGAACTGCTGCGCTACCCGCAGCTCAAGGGTCTGCCCGTGGTGATAGGGGGCGGGCGGCGCAAGGTGGATGAACTGTTGCTGCAAGGCCCGGATGGCACGGGCTTGCGGGAGCGGCATTTCATCCCGGTGGAGGACTTTCCGCTGCTCAAGGACTATGTCGGCCGGGGCGTGATCACCACCGCCACCTACCCCGCGCGGCAGTTTGGTGTGGGCTCGGCCATGGGGATGATGAAGGCCGCCAAGCTGTGCCCGCAGGCCATTGTGCTGCCGGTGGATTTTGACGAGGTGCGGCGGTTTTCACGCCTGTTCAAAAACACCATCATGGAGATAGCCCCCGTGATGCAAGACCGGGGCGTGGACGAGGTGTACATCGACTTCACCGACGTGCCTGGCGGCCAGCGCGAAGGGGGCAGGGTGCTGGCGCGGCTCATCCAGAAGAGCATCTTTGACGTGACCGGGCTGACTTGCTCGATTGGCGTGGCGCCCAACCGGCTGCTGGCCAAGATGGCCAGCGAGTTCAACAAGCCCAACGGCATCTCCATTGTTTACGAGGAAGACCTTCAGACCAGGATCTGGCCGCTCAATGTGCGCAAGATCAACGGCATTGGCCCCAAGGCCGGCGAAAAGCTGGCACGGCTGGGCATCGAAACCATCGGGCAGCTGGCGGCGCAGGACGAGCAATGGCTGATGGGCCACTTTGGCAAATCCACCGGGGCGTGGATGCACCGGGTGGCCTGGGGGCGGGACGACAGCCCGGTGGTGACCGAGAGCGAGCCCGTGAGCATGAGCCGCGAGACCACGTTCGACCGCGACCTGCACGCAGTGCGAGACCGCGCTGAGCTGGGCGCGATCTTCACCGACCTGTGTATGCGCCTGGCAGAAGACCTGCAGCGCAAGGGCTATGTGGCGCGCACCATCGGCATCAAGCTGCGCTACGACGACTTCAAGATCGCCACGCGCGACCACACGGCGAACCTCTACACGGCCGATGGCGCCACCATCCGCCAGCTGGCCGGGCAGTGCCTCAAACGCGTGCCGCTGGACAAGCGCCTGCGGCTGCTGGGCGTGCGGGCCAGCACGCTGGCGCGGCGGGGCGAAGAGCCCGTGCTGGAGCCACGGGCTGGGGCAACGGCAGAAGCACGCCGGCGCAAGCCAGGCTCCGCAGATGGCGCAGAGGGTGTGGGTGGCACGGCGCAGCTTTTTTAGCGCGGGTTGACGTTGTTTCCTGCCAGTTCACGGCCCGGTGGGGTCGTGGCAATCGGCGTAAACACCCAGAGTGAGACCTACCTGTACCGCCTGTTGCGTTCCTATACTCGCCCGCATATGGCCACTGCCACCGATGTTCCTTCCGCCAACCTGCAAGCGTTGATCCGCGCCGCAGCCGGGGGAGACCATGCCGCCTTCGCGCAGATCTACCAGCGCACCCACGTGCATCTGTTCGGCGTTGCTGTGCGTATGTTGGGGCAAGGACAGGCGGCCGAGGATGTGCTGCAAGAGGCGTATGTGAGCATCTGGAAAAACGCTGAAAGCTACCGCAGCGAAGTGGGCGGGCAGCCTATCCAGCCCATGACATGGCTGATCGCCATCGTGCGCAACAAGGCGCTGGACGCCTTGCGCGCCCGCGCCCGGCGGCCTGAAAGCGCCTGGAATGACACCACGGAGCTTGCAGGCAGCGATGGGGATGGCAGCGACGCGCCGCCGGGTGCTGCGTCTGCATTGGCCCCCGCACCCAGCGCGATGCATTTGTTGGAGCAGGCCACCCAGGCGCTGCGCATCGAAGGCTGCATGAATGCGCTGGACGGAAGCTACCGGCAAAGCCTGGCACTGGCTTACTACCAGGGCCTGTCGCATTCAGAAGTGGCGGCCCAGATGGGCGCGCCCCTGGGTTCGGTCAAGGCGTGGATCCGGCGGGGCCTGGAGCGCCTGAAAAGCTGCCTGGCCGCGCAAGGGGTGGGCGCATGAGGTACACCCACCCCGCGCTGCTGGACCACCTGGCGTCTGCCTATGTGCTGGGCACGCTGGGCGGTGGCGCGCGCCGCCGCTTCGAGCGGCTGCTGCGCGATCGCAGCGACGTGCAGTTGCTGGTGGCGCAGTGGGAGGGGCGGCTGGGGATGCTGGCCAGTTCGGTGCCGGTGCAACAGCCACCGCAGCGCGTGTGGGCCGCCATAGAGGCGCGCACCCGGCCGCGCGATGTGAAAGACGCAGCCGCGCAGGGCGGTTGGGCCGGTCTGCTGTGGCGGCGCCATGGTGTGTTGCAGGGCTTGGCGGGTGTGGTGTTGGGTGTGGTGGCCACCGTGGCCCTGGTGGCTGCGGTGCCAACCTTGTTTGTGTCGAGCGACCAGGTGGCCCTGCGCGCAGGGGACAAACTGCCGCAGGCCTATGTGGGCCTGCTGACGGACGAGGCGGGCAACGGCAAGGTGCTGGTGAGTTCGCTGCGCCATGGACGCACGCTGACGGTGAAGGTCATCGGACCTATCACGCTTCCAGCGATGCCGGCGACTTCAGCGACGATGGCGGGTGCAGCCCCCCAGCTGGTGCTGTGGGCGGTGCCAGCTGGCGGTGCCCCGTTTGTGCTGGGCACGGTGCCGGTGGCGGGTTCTGCGGTGTCGGTGTTGCCCGATACGTCGGAGAAGCTGCTGCTCAAGGTCAGCAAACTCATGGTGACGCTGGAGGCATCGGCAACGCCGCAGGTGCCCAGCAGCACCGTGCTTTTCACCGGCAACTGCGCCAAGCTGTGGTGAGCGGCGCAAGGCTCCCATCGGCTTTGCAAAAATAATTGTCCGGTGCTGCATCCGTTTTGCATTCCGTGTCGTTTATCTGGGGTGCCGGTCTCCGGCATGGGGCCAGCGCGGCCTCCGACCATTCCAACTTCACGTTTTCAGGAGCCTCCCATGCCTTCATTCCCTGTTCGCCCCTTGATGTCTGCGCCCCTGCTGAGCCTGGCGCTGGTGCTGGTGCCCGTGTTGGCACTGCCCGTGGCCCGCGCGGCCGATATGCCCACCACGCCAGTGGAGAACGCACGCATTGACGACTTTGCCGTGGGCAAAAAAGCCATCGAAGCCAAGAACTGGGCGCTGGCCGCCAGCAGCTTCAGCAAGGTGGTGGCCCAGAATCCGCAGAACGCCGATGCCTACAACCTGCTGGGTTACTCCAACCGTTGGCTCGGCAAATACGACGAGGCGTTTGCGGCCTACAACAAGGCACTGGCGCTGGACCCCCGCCACAAGGGAGCGCTGGAATACTCGGGCATGGGCTACCTCAAGGTTGGCCAGAAGGCGCAGGCCGAAGCCCAGCTCGCCAAGCTGCAGGCCATCTGCGCGCAGTGCGAGGAGACCACCGATCTGGCCAAGGCCATAGCGGCCTACAAGCCGGCGCAGTAAGAGCGGCGAAAAAACCTTCTTGCGTTGTTGTTGCGTCTGGTCGTACTACCCGTACTGCCTGCGACGCAGCGCCTCGCCAGAACCGCTGCGCTGGGTTTTGTTATCCGCTTTGTATCGTTTTCAGGCGCCTGATTTTTAGTGTGTAAGGCGCTGTTGGCCCGTTAGACTTGATCGGTATCAAGCGGTAACGAATAGCGTGCCGCGCTGCCTGCCTCTGCTGCAGGCCCATCAGGAGCCAACATGCGCATCAACCTGCCGGTGACCCAGCAGAACTTCGACTATTCCGGCGATGAACTGCTGGTGTCCAGCACCAACACCAAGGGCGAGATTACCCACTGCAATCCAGCGTTCGTTCGCGTGAGCGGCTACAGCTACGACGAACTCATTGGCCAGCCGCACAACCTCATCCGCCACCCCGACATGCCCGCCGAGGCCTACAAGGACATGTGGCGCACCATTGGCCGGGGGGAGCCCTGGACGGGCCTGGTCAAGAACCGCCGCAAGAACGGCGACCACTATTGGGTGCGCGCCAATGTCACCCCCATCATGGAGGGTGGCAAGCCACGTGCCTACATGTCGGTGCGCACCAAGCCCAGCGCGGCAGAAATTTCTGCTGCCGAAGCCCTGTATGCCCAGATGCGCAGCGAGGCGGCATCGGGCGCGAGCAGCTTCTACCTGGACTCGGGCAACGTGCGCTACCGGGGAGTGCGTGGCTGGCAGCAGCACCTGGCGCAGATGGCGTTGCTGCCCCGCATGGCGATCCTGCTGCTGGTAACGGTGCTGCTGGCCTTGTTGCCCGATGTGATGGGTCTGCAAGGCACCACCGCCTGGGTAGCCCGCATGGTGTTGCTGTTGCTGGGGGCGGGGTGGACGCTCTGGCGCTTTCAGGCCACCGTGTTGCAGGGCGTGCACGATGCCACCCGCTTCGCGTCCGACATCTCGGCCTGCAACCTGGCCACGTCGGTGGGCACTGACTATCCCCAACCCCTGGGCGCGCTGATGCAGCGCCTGCTGCAGACCCAGGTCAACCTGCGCGCGGTGGTGGGCGATGTGCGCACCGAGGTGCGCAACTTCATTGAATCGGCCGACGAGATCTCGCGCGGCGGCCTCGACCTGTCGGCCCGCACCGAATCGCAGGCCAGCAGTCTGGAAGAGACTGCTGCGGCCATGGAGCAACTGGCCAGCACGGTGCTGGAGACCTCCGAGACTGCCGCCAAGGTCTCGCACGAGAGCGCGCAGAGCAGCGACATCGCCAAGCGCGGCGGCCAAGCGGTGCAAGAGGTGGGCGCCGCCATGCAGCAGATGAAGTTGTCGTCCACCAAGATCAGCGAAATCGTGGGCGTGATCGAGGGCATTGCCTTCCAGACCAATCTGCTGGCCCTGAACGCCGCCGTCGAGGCGGCCCGTGCCGGTGAGCAGGGGCGGGGTTTTGCGGTGGTGGCGGGTGAGGTGCGGGCGCTGGCCCAGCGCAGCGCCAGCTCCGCCAAGGAGATCAGCGGCCTGATCGGCGTGACGGTGAACCAGATCGCCAGCGGTGCCCAGCAGATGGGCCATGCAGGCACCACCATTGAGGGCGTGGTCGATGCAGTGGAGCGCGTGAGCACGCTGGTGCAGCAGATCAGCAGTGCCACCAAAGAGCAGTCGCAAGGCATCGCCCAGGTCAACGAGGCGGTGACGCAGCTGGACACCGTGACGCAGCAGAACGCGGCGCTGGTCGAGGAATCTGCGGCGGCGGCGCAGGGGCTCAAGGAGAGTGCGGTGTCGCTGGGCCGCTCGGTGGATGTGTTCCGGCTGGGGTGAGTGCTCATGTGGATACCGGCAGGGGCCCCACGCTATCTCTGCCTACTGCCGTGCCGTGCGCACATTGCGCGGCAGTCCCTGCGGGTGGCTGGTGCGCAGCGGGTTGATGTCCAGCCCGCCCCGGCGCGTGTAGCGTGCGTACACGGTCAGTTTGATGGGTTTGCAGCGCGTCCACACATCCATGAAGATGCGCTCCACGCACTGCTCGTGGAACTCGTTGTGGTTGCGAAAACTCACCAGGTACTGCAGCAGCCCTTCCTGGTTGATCTGCGGGCCGCTGTAGCTGATCTGCACACTGCCCCAGTCGGGCTGGCCGGTCACCAGGCAGTTGCTTTTGAGCAGGTTGCTGGTCAGTGTTTCGGTCACGGGTGCCTCGTTGAACGTGGCCGTCAGCAATTCGGGGGCGGGCTGGTACTGCGTGCATTCCACATCCAGGCGGTCCAGGCTCAGGCCGTCCAGTTCGTGCACGGGTTCCTGGTCGAACAACTCCGGCGCGATGAGCCTCACGCCCACGGTGGCCGGGTGTTCCGCGCCGCGCCACGCGGCTTCGCTGATGTCGGTGCGGATGCGCGCCTGCACTTCGGCCGCATCGGCAAAACGGGTGTTGTTGAAGCTGTTGAGATACAGCTTGAACGACTTGCTCTCCACGATGTTGGGTGTCTCGCAGGGCACGGTGATGTGCGCCAGCGCCACCTGCGGCTTGCCGCGCAGGTTCAGCCACGACAGCTCGAATGCCGTCCACAGGTCGGCCCCGAAGAACGGCGCGGCGCCGGTGATCCCGATTTCGGCGCGCTTGCCAGAGCGGGGGATCGGGAACAGCAGCGAAGCGTCGTACTGGTCCACGTAGGCGGAGGACTTGCCGAGTTGGGATTGTTCCGGGGTGTTCATAAATGCTATTAAATTTATAGCTAATAGCGCTTTATGGATAAGCGCTAGAGCCTGTTTTTACTTGAATTCCCGTTCGCGCAGCCACTTGGTGGCGATCCACTTCTCGCCCGCGATCACCGGCGCACCTCCGTGCAGCGTGCGGGTGGACGGGTGCGGGCGCTCATAGCTGAAGAACACCGCATTGCCGCGCTGCGGCGCGACCTCCAGGTGCACGTCGGGGAAGGTGGTGCCGCCGCCTTTTTCGGGGGTGTTCAGGTACATCACCAGTGTGCCCACGCGCTGCCCGCCGCGCTGGATGATGGTGGGCGTGCCGGGCTCGGCGGGGTCGAAGTAGTCGTAGTGGGGCTTGTACTCGGCGCCTGGGCGGTAGTGCAGCACCTGCAGGCCCTCGCCGTTCTCGATGGGCCAGTTCAGCAGGCGCGCAATACGTTCTTCGATGCGCTGGATCAGCGGGCTCTGGCCGCGCTGGAAGAACATGCCGTCGCTGGTGCGGTCGTCATTGATTTCCTCGCCGCCCGTCTTGGTGGCCACGGTGAGCGAGCGCGCCATGCGCGGCGCAGCGTCCGCGATGAGGGCGTCGCATTCTTCGGGCGAGAGCAGGTTGCCAAACACCACGATGCGCGGCTGGGCCATGGCCAGCAGCACATTCACGGTGCGGTCGCCACAGTCCACCTGGGCGGGCGATGCATCCAGCTGGGGCTCGGGCACAGGCACGGCGGCGGGCTGGCCTTGTTGTACGGCCAGTTCGTTCAGGTGGTCTTGCAGCGTGACCTCCAAGGCGTCGGCGGCCACGTCTTCATCCCAGCCCGCATCGCGCATGGACTGCAGCACCACGGGCGCGGCGTAGCCGGCCTGGGCCTGTTCGATGATCCAGCGGCGCAGCTCGGGCGTGATGGCCTGCCGCGCGGTGCTGGCGCGCTGGTGGGTGGTTGTGGTGCTGCTGTCGGGGTGCTGCTCAGAACGCGATGCCATGGCGGTCCTTCAACGTGAATGGGGTTAGCAGAGTCAGGCGGTGGGCAGGGTCTTGCGCCGGAAGACCAGGCGCTCGGGCTCGGATGATGCCGGGGCAAAGGCATAGCCGTCCAGATCAAACCCTTCGAGCTTGTGCGGCGTGGCCACGCGGTGCGTGATCGCATAGCGCGCCATCAGGCCCCGCGCACGTTTGGCATGGAAGCTGATGATCTTGTAGGCGCCGCCTTTCCAGTCTTCGAACACACATTCGATGACGCGGGCCTTGAGCGCCTTGCGGTCGACGGACTTGAAGTACTCCTGCGATGCCAGGTTGACCACCACGGGGGTCGTGTCGGCGCGCAGGCGGGTGTTGAGGTGCTCGGCAATCTGGCTGCCCCAGAACTGGTACAGGTTGCTGCCTGCGCTGGTGGCCAGGCGCGTGCCCATTTCCAGTCGGTAGGGCTGCATGCGGTCCAGCGGCCGCAGCACGCCATAGAGGCCGCTCAAGATGGCCACATGGCTTTGTGCCCAGTCCAGGTCCTGCGGGGCGAGCGTGCGGGCGTCCAGTCCCTCGTACACATCGCCGTTGAAGGCCAGCAGCGCCTGGCGCGAGTTGGCGGCCGTGAAACGGGGGCGCCAGGCCTGATAGCGCGCCACGTTCAGCGCGGCGAGCTTGTCACTCAGGTCCATCAGCGAAGCGATTTGCTGCGGAGATTGCTCGCGCAGCACCTCAATGAGCGCGGTGGATTGCGCCACAAACTGGGGCGTGGTGTGTGGCAGGCCTTCGGGCAAGGGCGTGTCGTAGTCGAGCGATTTAGCGGGAGACAGCAGGAACAGCATGGAGGCAGAAGGTCCGTGGATCTCGGAAGGTGCAGCAGGTGGCCGGGTGGGCTGCTGCGATTCTGGGGAGGCGGTGGCTCGAAATGGTACCTGTTGAAGGACTGTCTTCGGGCGCTTGCGGGCATTGGCAGGCTCCCGCAAAAAAAGAAGGCGGCCTGGGCCGCCTTCTTTTTGCGTAGCTGCGGCTCCCGGAGGGGCAGCAGCTGTTTTCAGCGCATCAGGCCGAGGGAGTCTGCTCAAACGGCAGCTTCATGGCAGACAGGTCGCGGCGGGTTTCCACCAGCACCAGCGGGCCTTCGTCCAGCACTACCGCAGGTGGGCGCTCGCGTGGCACGCGGATGGGCTTGGGCTCGGCGGCAATCGCAGCTTGCACGGCAGCGATCTTGTCCATGTCGGAGTTGACCCACTGCAGGCCCGATGCGGCAGCCACTTGCTGCAGCTCGTCGATGGGCAGTGCGAACGCCTGGACGCGGGGCAGACCGTTCGCAGCGGGTACCACCGGTGCGACGGGTGCCGCAGCGGGTGCAGATGCTGCAACAGGGGCTGGTGCCGCCACAGGTGCTGGCGCGGCCGCCACCGGGGCTGCTACCGGCGCGGCGACAGGTGCAGCAACGGGGGCCGGTGCGTGGGCCGGGGCGGGTACGGGTGCTGCCACAGGCGCTGGCGCGGGTGCCGCTGCCGCTGGCTCCGCGGCAGGGGCCGCGAAGTAGCTGCGGCGTGGCGCTTCGTCCTGCGCGGGGGCTGGCTCGGCCTGCGTGGGGTCGAAATCCAGCATCGCCGGTGCGGCGGCTTCGGCATTGCCGTTGTTGTCACGCGGACCGCGTTCGCCACGCTCGCGGCGGTCACGGCCGTAGCGGTCGCGCGAACGGCGCTCGCGGCGCTGTTCTTCTGCAGCGGCACCATTGCCGTTGGGCTGAGCGTCGTTGCCGGACAGGTCCAGATCGGGCAAGGCAGCCAGTGGCGCTGTGTCGGCAAAGTCGCCAGGCACTGCGGCAGCGGCCGTTTCCTGGGCTTCCACCGCGCGGGGTGTGCGCTCGCCACGTTCGCCACGGTTGCCGCGATCACCACGTTCACGGCGTGGGCCGCGTTCGCCACGGGGCTGCTGGGTGGTTTGGCCTTCTGTGCTGTTGCCGGGATTGCCAGCGTTGAGGCCTTCCACCTGTGCGGTCACGGCGGTGTTGTTATCACCGTTCAAGCCTGCGTTCTGGTTGCGCGGCTCGGTGTTGTCGCGGCGGCCACGGCCACCTCCTTCACGCCCTTCGCGTCCATTGCGGCCACCGTCGCGGCCTTGGCCTTCGCGGGCCTCGCCTTCGGGGCGGCGCTCGGCGTCGCGGGGTGCGCGGCCTTCGGCCGAGCGTTCGCCACGGCGGCCCCGGCCTTCGCCGTTGCCTTCGCGGTTGCCGTCACGGGGTGCGCCTTCGCGCTGGCCGTCCCGGTTGCCATCGCGGCCACCACGGCGGCCACGGCCTTCACCGTTGCGGCCATCGCGGCGGGGTTCGCCACGAGCGGTGGTCTCCGGGGCTGCTGCCGGTGCGGGCGCGGCCACGGGGGCAGGGGCTGCCGGTGTGGTGCCAACGCCGAACAGGCTCTTGATCCACCCAAAGAAGCCTTGCTCTTGGGGGGCGGCCGCAGCCGGGGCCGGGGTTGCCACGGGGGCGGGTGCTGGCGCGGTCGCAGCGGCGGGGCGCTGGCCGGCGCGTGGTGGGCGGGCGGCGCCTTCGGCACGGGGCTCGGCCACAGGGGCGGGTGCGTCGGGCAACACGCCCTTGATCACCGGCGTCTGCTTGTTGGTGGGCTCTTGCGAGCGGCGCGTCACGGCGGTGGGGTCTTCCACTTCTTCGGCGAGCTTGTAGCTGGCTTCGATGTGGTCCAGGCGCGGGTCGTCGTGCTTGAGGCGTTCCAGGCGGTAGTTGGGGGTTTCCAGCGTCTTGTTGGGCACCATCAGCACGGCCACGCGCTGCTTGAGTTCGATCTTGGCGATCTCGGTGCGCTTTTCGTTCAGCAGGAAAGAAGCCACTTCCACCGGCACCTGGCAGTGCACGGCGGCCGTGTTGTCCTTCATCGACTCTTCTTGAATGATCCGCAGGATCTGCAGCGCCGACGATTCTGTGTCGCGGATATGGCCCGAGCCGCCGCAGCGGGGGCAGGGGATGGAAGAGCCTTCGCTCAAGGCTGGCTTGAGGCGCTGGCGGCTCATTTCCATGAGGCCGAACTTGCTGATGGTGCCGAACTGCACGCGGGCACGGTCCTGGCGCAAGGCGTCGCGCAGGCGGTTTTCCACTTCGCGGCGGTTCTTCGACTCTTCCATGTCGATGAAGTCGATCACGATCAGGCCGCCCAGGTCGCGCAGGCGCATCTGGCGGGCCACTTCGTCAGCGGCTTCCAGGTTGGTGCGGGTGGCGGTTTCCTCGATGTCGCCGCCCTTGATGGCGCGGGCCGAGTTCACGTCCACCGATACCAGCGCTTCGGTGTGGTCGATCACAATGGCGCCGCCCGAGGGCAGCTGCACAGTGCGGGCGTAGGCCGATTCGATCTGGTGCTCGATCTGGAAGCGGCTGAACAGGGCGGCGTCGTCGCGGTAGCGCTTCACGCGGGCGGCATGCTCGGGCATGACGTGCGCCATGAATTGCTGTGCCTGTTCGTAGATGTCGTCGGTATCGATGAGGATGTCACCGATGTCGTTGTTGAAGTAGTCGCGGATCGCGCGGATCACCAGGCTCGATTCCTGGTAGATCAGGAAGGCGCCCTTGCCACCCTTGGCGGCGCCGTCGATGGCATTCCAGAGCTTGAGCAGGTAGTTCAGGTCCCACTGCAGCTCGGGCGCGGTGCGGCCAATGCCGGCGGTGCGCGCGATGATGGACATGCCGTTCGGGTATTCGAGCTGGTCCATCGCCTCCTTGAGCTCGGCGCGGTCTTCGCCCTCGATGCGGCGCGATACGCCACCGCCCCGGGGGTTGTTGGGCATCAGCACCACGTAGCGGCCAGCCAGCGAGACGAAGGTGGTCAGGGCCGCGCCCTTGTTGCCACGTTCTTCCTTTTCGACCTGGACCAGCAGTTCCTGGCCTTCCTTGATCACTTCATTGATGCGCGCCTGGCTGGGCGAGACACCGGGGGTGAAGTAGCTGCGCGAGATTTCCTTGAACGGCAGGAAGCCATGGCGGTCTTCGCCGTAGTCCACAAAACAGGCTTCCAGCGAGGGCTCGACGCGGGTGACGACGGCCTTGTAGATGTTGCCCTTGCGCTGCTCGCGCCCTTCGATTTCGATTTCGTAGTCGAGGAGTTTTTGTCCGTCGACGATGGCCAGGCGCCGTTCTTCGGGCTGCGTGGCGTTGATGAGCATCCGCTTCATGATGCGATTCCTTCAGTGTTTCGCGGACAGCAGCGGAGCAGCCAACCGTGACCCACGGAGAGGGCTGCGCGGGCTGCCGCCCACAGTTTCCAAACCAATACAACAAGCTCTACAGGAGCTGTGAATGCCTGGACTGACGCATCGAAACGAAGGGAATTGCCGGGGATGCCAATGATCTGCCGCGCTCTAGCGCAGCATCGGGAGGCAGGGGCGCGTGGATGGGGGCGAGTGGTAGGAACGCAGTTTTGCTAGCAAAAAAGTAGCTGATTGCGCTTGCTGGCTGTGCGCTGAGGGCGATTTTGAGCATGCAGCCAAAGGCCGCAGCCTCCGCCACAGGGTCACCATCCATGCCATCAACAACCACATGCTCGCTTTGATCCGCTGGCAGGCTGCGCCCGGGTAGGGAACATCTGCCAGCTTGGGGGATTCCGTATCAGTGTTTCAATCTGTCAGCCCGCCGCACGGCGTGCTGGCCACCACAGGCATCTGGCCTGCAATCTGCGCGCACGACGCCCGCTGGCATCGACCTGCCTGCACGAGGGGCAAGGGCTGTGTGGACTAAACTCCAGACAAATCAACCACTTACATAACAACGCGCAGGTGAAACACATTATAGGGGCCAAACCGCCCGCCGCCCCTGGGGGGCTTCCCGCAGCCCGCTTGGTGGAAGTGGATGCTGACTCCGCAGGCCAGCGGCTCGATAACTTTTTGATACGCCACTTGAAAGGTGTGCCTAAAACGCATGTCTACCGCATCATCCGCAGCGGCGAGGTGCGCATCAACAAAGGCCGCGTGAGTGCCGACACCCGCGTGGAAGCAGGGGACGTGGTGCGCCTGCCTCCTGTTCGAATTTCAGACAAGGTGGCCGAAAAGGCAGAGCGCCCGGCGCCCGCGCGCGAATTCCCCATCCTGCTCGAAGACGAGCACCTGATCGCCATTGACAAACCTGCCGGTGTAGCGGTGCATGGCGGGAGCGGGGTGAGCTTTGGCGTGATCGAGCAGCTGCGCCAGGCGCGGCCGGCCTCCAAGTTCCTGGAACTGGTGCACCGGCTGGACCGCGACACCTCGGGCATCCTGCTGGTGGCCAAGAAGCGGTCAGCGCTTACCCACCTGCAGGACCAGTTCCGCGAGCGAGAAACGGGAAAGACCTATCTGGCACTGGTCACTGGCACCTGGCCTGCCAACAAAAAAGTCATCGACCTGCCCCTGCACAAATACCTGCAGGCCGACGGCGAGCGCCGCGTGCGTGTGACCACGGCCGACGACCCGGATGGCATGCGGTCCATCACACTGGTAAAGGTGCGCAGCACCGTGCCCGCGCGCGCTGCGCAGGGCCTGCCCGCCATGTCGTTGCTGGAGGTGACCATCAAGACCGGTCGCACCCACCAGATTCGTGTGCACCTGGCCAGCCAGGGCCACGCCATCGTCGGGGACGACAAATACGGCGACTTTGACCTCAACAAGCGCCTTCAGAAGCTCTCGATGAAGCGCATGTTCCTGCACGCATGGCGGTTACAGTTCAATCACCCCGCTTCGGGCGAGCGTGTGCAGCTGATTGCCGAGCTGCCCCCCGAGCTGGCCGATTTTGTGTCCCCTGCCTGACGATCCTGCGCGAAGAACCCCCTCCATGTCTGCCAAAAACTTCCGTCCGCGCCGCTTCGACCTCATCGCCTTTGACTGGGATGGCACCCTGTTCGACTCCACCGCCATCATCGTGCGCTGCATCCAGGCGGCGGTGCGTGACGTGGGTGGCACCGTGCCCACCGACAAAGAGGCGGCCTATGTGATTGGCATGGGCTTGATGCAGGCCCTGGCCCATGCGGCGCCGGATGTGCCACCCGAAAAGTACACCGAGCTGGGCAACCGCTACCGCTTCCACTACATCCAGCACCAGGACGACCTGAGCCTGTTCGACGGCGTACTGCCCCTGCTGAACGACCTGCGTGAACGCGGCCACCTGCTGGCCGTGGCCACGGGCAAAAGCCGTCGCGGGCTGGACGATGCGCTGCACTCGGTGGACTTGCGCGGCGTGTTCGACGGCTCGCGCACCGCCGACCAGACCGCTGGCAAGCCGCACCCGCTGATGCTGCAGGAGCTGATGGCCGAATTTGATGTTGCGCCGGAGCGCCTGCTGATGATTGGCGACACCACCCACGACCTGCAGATGGCGGTCAACGCACGCTGTGCGAGCGTGGGGGTGAGCTATGGCGCCCATGAGCCCGACGCCTTTCACGCGCTCCAGCCGCTGGCGGTCGTGCATTCGGTGCGCGAGCTGCACGATTGGCTGCTGCACAACGCGTGACGCCGGATATCGGAGCGGGACGAGCCCATGACCACACCATCCGATCAGCCCATTGCGCTGTGCAACAGTGCCGACCTCGTCGATGGGGGCTTGGCGGTTCCGTTTGATGTGCAGTACGCAGGCCAGACCTGCCGGGCCTTTGCGATCCGCTACCAGGGCCTTCCGCATGCCTACCTGAACCGCTGCACCCATGTGGCCATGGAGATGGACTACCAGCCGGACCGCTTTTTTGACGACACGGGCCACTGGCTGCTGTGTGCCACCCACGGGGCCGCCTACCTGCCGAGCACCGGCCAGTGCGCGGGCGGCCCGTGCCGGGGCGGGCTGGTGAAAATTGCTTTGTCCGAAAGCGATGGTGTGGTGCACTGGCATACTGCCTACAACCTGCAACCCGTAGAGTTCTAGAAAATCCAGATGAATTACCCTTATGTGCTGTCGCCTGGTGCCAGCCAGCGCGGTGCGCGGGCAGCAGTGTTGCAGTGCCCAGGACGTACGACATGACAGACCCCCAGCAGCCCGGCTCTTCGGGTTTTGACCCAAAAAGTAATCCTGCGCCCGACCTGTGGGCGCAAGCAGCTACAAATTCAGGAGCATCTGTGAGCGACTCATCGCGTGAACCCGGCTGGGAGCGCGCCACGCTGGAAAAGCTGGCCTTCTCCGCCCTCCAAGAACAACGCAGCGCCCGCCGCTGGAAGATCTTCTTCCGCCTGGCATGGCTGGTGCTGATTGCCGCAGTTGCCTTTGCGGCCCTGCGCCAGGCATCCCCCAGTGCCAGCAAGAGCACGCCCCATACGGCGGTGGTGGACATCAAAGGCGAGATCGCCAGCGGCGCCGAGGCCAGCGCCGAGTTTGTGGTGGCCGCCATGCGCAGCGCGCTGGAGGACGAAGGCTCGCAGGCCCTGGTGCTGCTCATCAACTCCCCCGGCGGCAGCCCGGTGCAGGCCGGCATCATCAATGACGAAATTGTTCGTTTGAAGGCCAAGCACAACAAGCCGATCTACGCCGTGGTTGAAGAAACCTGCGCCTCGGCGGCTTATTACATTGCCGCAGCAGCCGACGACATCTACGTGGATAAAGCCAGCATCGTGGGCAGCATCGGCGTGCTGATGGATGGCTTTGGCTTCACCGGCACCATGGAAAAGCTGGGCGTGGAGCGCCGCCTGCTCACCGCGGGCGAGAACAAGGGTTTCCTCGACCCGTTCAGCCCGCAGACCGAAAAGCAGCGTGCCTACGCGCAGACCATGCTCGACCAGATCCACCAGCAGTTCATTGCCGTGGTGAAAGCCGGGCGTGGTGACCGCCTCAAGACCACGCCCGACACCTTCAGTGGCCTGTTCTGGACCGGCCAGCAGGCCGTGGAAATGGGCCTGGCCGACAAGCTGGGCAACCTGGACTATGTGGCCCGCGAGGTGGTGAAGGCCGAAGACATCATTGACTACACCCGCCGCGACAACGTGGCGGAACGGCTGGTCAAGCGTTTTGGCGCGGCGATTGGTGTGGGCGCCGTGAAGTCACTGGCCGTGGCTGGACCTCAGCTGCGCTGACACCGTTCGACGCGGCCTTTGGGCCATGCACAAAAAAAGCCCCGGGTGGAGATTCCACACGGGGCTTTTTTGCGTCTGGGCCTGCGTGGCGGTACGTGGTGTGACGCAGTCGGCCGTGCCGGCCTCCGAGGGCTGGCAGGAGGGTGGTTATTAGCTGTCCAGCCCGCCCGCCTTGCGCTGGCGCGAGCCGTCTTCCAGTATGGTGTCGTCGGCCACCAGCTTGCCCGTCTCGTCCCACTGCTTGCGGGCCGTAAGGCGTGTGCGTCCCCGGGCATCGGGGGCTGAATACTGTTCTTCAATCGCCAGCCGGCCGTTGTCGTGAAAGGCCTGCTGCGTGCCCACGGGCCATTGCTCGGCATTGAGCTGCTCGCGCCGCGCCAGCTTGCCATCGTCACGGTACATCTCGCGCTGCACGCGCGCCTGCTCACTGGCGCCGGTCCAGGTACTGCGCTCTCGCACCGATCCGTTGAGGTACCAGCGCTCGACCTGCACCTCCCGCCCATCGGCAAAACTGCGCTGCTCGATCAGCTGGCCGGATGCGCCGTAGCGCTTGGCGCTGAGCAGCGAGCCCCGCGTATCGCGGAGTGTGCGCTCATCCGGTGCGAACACCCGTTCCTCGCGCAGCACACTTTTGCCGCCCTCGGTGGTGAAGCTGCGGTGCACACGCCGACCGTCCACCACGAGTTGCTGGGCGGCGACGATGCCGTCGCGGGTCCATTCGGTCGCGTTCAGCAGGCGGCCCTGGTCGTAGTGCAGCTGCGCGGTTTTGGCGCCGTTGTCTGCATGGAGCAGGGTGTCAGTGGCACCGTCAAAGCCGCAGAGTTTTCGGTCTTCGGGCAGCACGCTGGTGCGCGGGCAGAACAGGCGTGTGGGCTGGCCCTTGCTGTTGGTTTCCACATAGAACAGCTCCTGCCCGCCGCCGTGGAACGACACGCGCTCCACGCGGCCGGTGGCGTCAAAGCGCCTCACGGCCCCCTGGGTGCGGCCGTTGTCGGCGGTTTCTTCGCGCCGCACCTGGCCGTTGGGCCAGAACTCGGCCACCCGGCCGTGGCTGTTGCCGCGTTCGTTGACCGTGCGTTCGCGCTGCAGGCGGCCTTCGCGGTCGAACATGCGTTCCAGGCCCACGAACTTTCCGTCGCGCAGTTCCTGCTCGCGCTGCAGGTGGCCGGTGTCTTCTTCGCGGCAGCGCACCAGCCCGGACTGGCCAGTGGTTTCGGCACCGTTGGAAATATTGATGGGTTTGCCATTCAATTCACAACGAATAATGGCCTCAGCGCTTGATCCATAAGCGCTAAAAGCTATAAAAAATATAGTGAATAGACGGTTCATGCTTAGCGGCCCATCGCAAACACGACAGGGGTGCGGTTGTCGGGGGGCGTGGGTTGCTGGCGCCATTGCCGCACGAGCTGGCTGCGGATGCGTGCGTCGGGCAGCGTCAGCCCGCTGGCCAGCGCCAGGCGGGTGTGGGGCTGCAGCGTTTGCACCAGGGCCTGCCAGAGGGCGGCGTTGCGGTAAGGAGTTTCGATGAAAAGCTGGGTCTGTCCTGTCTTGAGGGCCAGGCTTTCCAGCTCCTTGATACGCTGGATGCGCTCCTGGCTGTCCTGGGGCAGGTAGCCGACAAACGCAAAGTTTTGCCCGTTCAATCCGCTGGCCGCCAGCGCCAGCAGCAGCGACACAGGGCCCACCAGGGGCACAACGGGGATATCAAGGTCGTGTGCCGCGCGCACCACGGACGAACCGGGGTCGGCCACTGCTGGCATGCCCGCCTCGCTGATCAGCCCGATGTCGTGCCCATTCAGTGCCGCTGCGAGCAGCGGGCGTGCGTCGAACGGGGCTGATCCCTTGTCGCCATGGTCGCCTTTTTTGTGGACTTCGCGGGGAAGCTCGGTGATCTGCTGCTGCTGCAGGGGGGCTGCCAGGGGGTGCAGTGCGTCGATGCGTTTGAGGTAGGCGCGTGTACTCTTGGCGTTCTCGCACACCCATTGGGTCAGCCGTGCAGCCGTCTGAAGGGTGGCCGAGGGCAAGGCATTCTGCAGCGGGACCTGGGTGTCGCAGCCAAAGTCGAGGGGGGCGGGCACGAGATAAAGCGTGCCCTTGCGAGCGCCAGAGCGCGGTTCGGTGGGGGGATTTGTCATGGCAGCACCAAGCCTGCCGCGCGCAGCATGCGGCAGGTGCGGATCAAAGGCAGTCCGATGAGGGCTGTGGGATCGTCGCTGTGGATGGCATCCAGCAGCGCAATGCCCAGGCCTTCGCTCTTGGCGCTGCCGGCGCAATCGTAGGGTTGCTCGGCGCGCAGGTAGCGCTCGATTTCCGCGTCAGACAGCTCACGGAATTTCACCTCCACCGGGGCCAGGTCGATCTGCTCGAAACCCGTCGCGGCGCACACCACGGCCACGGCGGTCTGGAACACCACGGTCTGGCCGCGCATCTGGCGCAGTTGCGCCACCGCACGCTCGTGGTGGCCGGGCTTGCCCAGGGGCTCGCCAGCGAGGTCGGCAACCTGGTCGGAGCCGATTACCACCGCATCGGGGTGGAGTTGCGCCACGGCGCGTGCCTTGGCCAGCGCCAGGCGCAACGCCAGTGAGCGAGGGGCTTCGCCGGGCAGGGGGGTCTCATCCACCTCCGGGGCCGTGACGTCAAAAGGCAGGTTCAACCGCTCTAGCAATTCACGCCGATACCGCGATGTGGAGCCCAATACCAGAGGGCGTTTCAGGGGGGGGGATTGATGCATGCGCCGATTCTCTTACACTGCCGCCATGACCAAGGAATTCTCCCCCCAGCGCCTCGACGTGAAAGCCTTTGCACAGGCGGGCGGTCGGCTGGCGGGCCACGATTCACTGCTGAAGTACGAACGCCTGGCCCAGGAGGCCAAAGGCCTGCACCCGGACCTGATGGTGGACTGGGAGGCTGTGGGCGAAGTGCGCACAGCGCTGGGCGGCATGGGCCAGGTGTGGCTGCATATCAAGGTTACTGCGAGCTTCCCCATGGAATGCCAGCGTTGCATGACGCCGGTGGATGTGCCGCTGGAGGTGGACCGTGAGTTTCGCTTCGTGGCCGACGAGGCCACCGCAGAGGCTCTGGACGACGAAAGCGAAGAAGACCTGCTGGCCATGAGCCGCGAGTTTGACCTTCACGAGCTGATTGAGGATGAGTTGCTGATGGCCTTGCCCGTGGTGCCCAAACACGACGAGTGCCCCACCGCAGTACCACTGGCTTCTTCGGACGACGATTTTGAGGAAGCCAACGACGAAAAGCCCAATCCTTTTGCGGCGTTGGCCGCACTGCGCAAAGACAACAAGGGCTGATTGGACGACCCAAAAATCATTTGGGTTATAATCGTGGGCTTCACGCGAACCCCATCGTGTCTTTTGGGCTGATCGCGTTTTTACCAACCTATTCCAGATCAGGAGCCATCATGGCCGTTCAGCAAAACAAAAAGTCCCCCTCCAAGCGCGGCATGCACCGCTCCCACAATGCCCTGAATGTGCCAGGCATTGCTGTGGAACCCACCACCGGTGAAACGCACCTGCGTCACCACATCAGCCCCAACGGTTTCTACCGTGGCCGTCAGGTGCTGAAGAACAAGTCTGAAGCCTGATCTTCGCCCCATCCAAAGGCCCGTTGCTACTGAAACCGTAGCGCGGGCCTTTGTTTTGACCGTCGTATTTATTTTTCCGGCCCTCCTGGCCGGCCGGACAAGTCGCCCATGATCACACTGGCTGTTGACTGCATGGGGGGCGACCATGGCCCCCGCGTCACGCTCGCGGCGTGCCGCCAGTTTCTCGATACACACCCTGATGCCCGCCTGCTGCTCGTCGGCTTGGTGGATAGTTTGCAATCTTTTTCGCACGACCGTGCCACGATCATTCCTGCTACCGAAGTGGTGGCCATGGATGATCCTGTCGAGGTGGCTCTGCGCAAGAAGAAAGATTCTTCCATGCGCGTGACGATTCAGCAGGTCAAGGATGGAGCGGCCGCTGCGGCCGTTTCGGCAGGCAATACCGGCGCGCTGATGGCTATTGCCCGGTATCTCCTCAAGACGCTGGACGGCATCGACCGCCCCGCCATTGCGACGCAATTGCCCAACGCCGCAGGTGGTGCCACCACGGTGCTGGACCTTGGGGCGAATGTGGATTGTTCCGCCGAGCATTTGCTGCAGTTTGCCGTGATGGGTTCTGCCTTGGTTTCGGTCCTTCGGGATGGCGGGGAGCCCACCGTCGGTTTGCTCAATATCGGTGAAGAGGCGATCAAAGGTAGTGAAGTCATCAAAAAGGCCGGTGAATTGCTGCGATCTGCAGCCAATTCCGGTGATTTGAATTTTTATGGAAATGTTGAAGGTAATGACATTTTCAAGGGCACCGTTGACATCGTGGTATGCGACGGATTTGTTGGCAATGTGGCCCTCAAGGCCAGTGAAGGGGTGGCATCAATGATCATTGGCGCCCTGAAAACGGAGTTCTCCCGCAACATCTTCACTAAAATCGCTGCGATCACCGCGTATCCGATCTTAAAAGCGCTCATGAAGCGCATGGACTACCGCCGTTACAACGGCGCGGCGCTCCTGGGGCTGCGCGGGCTGGTGTTCAAGAGCCATGGGTCGGCTGACACAATGGCGTTCGAGCAGGCTTTGAACCGGGCGTATGATGCAGCCCGCAACAACCTGCTCGACCGCGTCCGGACCCGGATTGCGCACGCAGCGCCGCTTCTGGTGCCTGCGGATGCCCAGCCCCAGCCTGGCGTTGCGGCGACGATGACACATTGATGAGACGCTACTCCCGCATTACCGGCACCGGCAGCTACCTGCCCCCGCGCCGGCTGACCAACGCTGATCTGGTGGCTGAACTGGCCCAGCGCGGCATCGAAACCTCAGATGAGTGGATCGTGGAGCGCACCGGCATCCGCGCGCGCCACTTTGCAGCGCCTGATGTTGCCTGCAGCGATCTGGGCCTGGAGGCTGCGCGCAATGCCTTGCAGGCGGCGGGCCTTCTGCCGACCGACATTGATCTGATCATCGTGGCCACGTCCACCCCGGATATGGTGTTTCCCTCGGCCGCCTGCATATTGCAGAACAAGCTGGGAGCCAATGGTTGCCCTGCGTTTGATGTGCAGGCGGTGTGCAGCGGTTTTGTCTATGCCCTGTCCGTGGCGGATGCCATGATCCAGACGGGTGCTGCCAACCGCGCGCTGGTCATTGGGGCAGAAGTTTTCAGCCGTATTCTGGATTTCAATGACCGCACGACCTGCGTGTTGTTTGGTGATGGTGCGGGTGCCGTGGTGCTGGAGGCGTCGGAAACGCCGGGCATCCTGTCCAGCGACCTGCATGCCGACGGCAAGCATGTCGGTATCCTGTGTGTGCCCGGCAACGTGTCGGGTGGCAAGGTCCTGGGGGACCCCGTCCTCAAGATGGACGGGCAGGCTGTCTTCAAGCTGGCGGTGGGCGTGCTGGAGAAGGCAGCGCATGCGGTGCTGGCCAAGGCGGGGTTGACCGAGGCCGATATTGACTGGCTGATTCCACACCAGGCCAATATCCGCATCATGCAGGGCACGGCCCGCAAGCTCAAGCTGTCCATGGACAAGGTGGTGGTCACGGTGGACCAGCATGGCAACACCTCGGCAGCCTCCATTCCCCTGGCGCTCGACCATGCGGTGCGTACGGGCCAAGTCAAAAAGGGTGAGACCCTGCTGCTCGAAGGTGTGGGCGGCGGCTTTACCTGGGGCGCGGTGCTCCTGAAGTTATAGCTTTTGGCGCTTGCTGGATAAGCGCTAGGCATCAATTTCAATCATATTTCTGGATTTTTCATGAAGTCTTTTGCATTTGTCTTTCCGGGACAAGGCTCGCAATCGGTGGGCATGCTCGACGGATGGGGTGATCACCCGGTGGTGGCCCAGACCGTGCAGGAAGCCTCGGATGCCCTGGGTGAAAACATCGGCCTGCTGATCAAGGAAGGTCCCAAGGAGGCGCTGGCCCTGACCACCAACACGCAGCCGGTGATGCTGGTGGCTGGGGTGGCTGCATGGCGTGTCTGGCGTGCAGAAGGTGGTGCAGCCCCGGTCGCTGTTGCGGGGCATTCTCTGGGCGAGTATTCGGCGCTGGTTGCCGCAGGTGTGTTGACGCTGGCCCAGGCGGCGCCGCTGGTGCGCCTGCGTGCAGCTGCCATGCAGGAGGCCGTGCCGGTCGGCACTGGCGCCATGGCTGCCATCTTGGGGATGGAGGCTTCCAAGGTCATCGCAGGATGTGCCGAGGCAGTGGCCTCGTTCGGTGTGGGAACGGCAGAAGTGGTTGAGGCTGTCAATTTCAACGACCCCGTCCAGACGGTCATTGCGGGCACCAAGGCCGGCGTCGAAAAGGCCTGCGAAATGCTCAAGGCGGCAGGTGCCAAGCGCGCACTGCCGTTGCCGGTGTCCGCCCCTTTTCACTCCAGCCTGATGAAGCCTGCCGCTGAGAAGCTGCGCTTGGCGCTGGCGGATGTGGCGCTTGCTGCGCCCCAGATTCCGGTTCTGAACAATGTGGATGTCGCGGTGCAGCAGGACGCTGAGGCGATCCGAGACGCGCTCTACCGCCAGGCCTTTGGCCCCGTGCGCTGGGTGGAGTGTGTGCAGGCCCTCAAGGCCCGGGGGGTCACCCATATTATTGAAAGTGGCCCTGGCAAAGTGCTGGCGGGTCTGACCAAGCGCATCGATCCTGAGCTGGTGGGTGCGGCACTGTTTGATATGGCCACGCAGGCCGAAACCCGGGAGTTGTTGGCATGACGCAATCCTCATCGGCCGCGCAAGTGGCGTTGGTCACAGGCGCATCGCGCGGCATTGGTGCGGCCATTGCGCTCGAGCTGGCGGTACGTGGCTACCAGGTGGTGGGCACGGCCACGACGGACGATGGCGCCGAGCGCATCAGCCAGGCCCTGGCGGCCTACCCCGGCTGCCGTGGTGCCAATCTGAATGTGAATGACGGAGCTGCCATCGAGGCGTTGATGGATTCCATCGTCAAGCAGCAGGGTGGTCTGCATGTGCTGGTCAACAATGCGGGCATCACCCGCGACACCCTGGCCATGCGCATGAAGGACGATGACTGGGATGCGGTGCTGGACACCAATCTCAAGGCAGTTTTCCGCGTGAGCCGCGCGGCGATTCGCCCGATGATGAAACAGCGATTCGGGCGCATCATCAGCATCACCAGTGTGGTGGGGGCATCGGGCAATCCTGGTCAGGCCAACTACGCGGCAGCCAAGGCTGGAGTGGCGGGAATGACCCGTGCACTGGCCCGCGAACTGGGCAGCCGCAGCATCACGGTCAATTGTGTAGCGCCGGGATTTATCGAGACGGATATGACGTCGGTGCTGCCCGAAGAACAGCAAAAAGCCCTCAACGCCCAGATCCCTTTGGGGCATATGGGCAAGCCGCAAGACATCGCACATGCCGTGGCCTACCTTGCTTCGCGCGAAGCAGGGTACGTGACCGGGCAGGAGTTGCATGTCAATGGCGGCATGTACATGTAATTGAGACAAGTTAACGCCGGTTCATCCGGACGGCGGGCTGCTGAGGGGCTTCTCCTTAAGCGGCTAGAATCGCGGATTCATTCACAACCCCCAGAGGGAAACCATGAGCGATATCGAAGCACGCGTCAAAAAAATCATTGCCGAACAACTCGGTGTGGAAGAGTCCCAAGTCACCAATGAAAAGGCCTTCGTGGCAGACCTCGGTGCCGACTCGCTCGACACGGTGGAACTGGTGATGGCACTGGAAGACGAATTCGGCATCGAGATCCCTGACGAAGACGCCGAGAAGATCACGACGGTGCAAAACGCCATCGACTACGCCAACACCCACCAGAAGGCCTGAGCGGCGCACTGCGCCTGACTCAAGCGATCAACAGAAGGTTTTTACGCATGAGCCGTCGTCGCGTTGTCGTGACCGGCCTGGGATGCGTCAGCCCCGTGGGCAACACGGTGGCCGAATCCTGGGCCAATCTCCTTGCCGGAAAATCCGGTATTGACCTCATCACCAAGTTCGACACGTCGAACTTTGCTTGCAAGATTGCAGGGGAGGTCAAAGGTCTTGACCTGGAGTCGTACATCAGCGCCAAGGATGCGCGCGCGATGGATAGCTTCATCCATTTCGGCATTGCAGCTGCTGCACAGGCGGTTGAAGATGCCGGTCTGCCCACGGGTGAAGCGCTCAGTGAAGAGTTTGCGACACGCATAGCCTGCGTGATCGGTTCGGGGATTGGTGGCTTGCCACTGATCGAGAATACCCATGCGGAACTGGTCAGTCGCGGTCCGCGGCGCATCACGCCGTTCTTTGTGCCAGCGTCCATCATCAATATGGTGGCGGGCCATGTGTCCATGCGCTTTGGCTTCAAGGGGCCGAACCTTGCGGTCGTGACGGCCTGCACAACCGGCCTGCATTGCATTGGCGAGGCTGGCCGCATGATCGAATACGGTGATGCGGATGTGGTGGTGGCGGGCGGCACTGAATCCACGGTGTCGCCGCTGGGCATCGGTGGTTTTGCTGCCATGCGCGCCCTGTCCACCCGCAACGATGATCCCAAGACCGCTTCCCGCCCCTGGGACAAGGACCGTGATGGTTTTGTTTTGGGTGAGGGCGCTGGGGTCATGGTGCTGGAGGAATACGAGCATGCCAAAGCCCGTGGTGCCAAGATCTATGCGGAACTGGGTGGTTTTGGCATGAGCGCCGATGCAGGCCACATGACGGCCCCCAGTATGGATGGTCCGCGCCGAGCCATGCTCAACGCCCTGCGCAATGCCGGCATGAATGCCGATCAAGTTGACTACCTCAACGCCCATGGGACTTCCACGCCGCTGGGTGATATTAATGAGACGAATGCCATCAAGGCGGCCTTGGGCGACCATGCTTACAAGGCTGTGGTGAGCTCCACCAAATCCATGACCGGTCATTTGCTGGGTGGTGCGGGCGGTATTGAAAGCATTTTTACAGTGCTGGCCTTGCATGAGCAAAAGGTACCACCCACTATCAATTTGGCGAATCAGGACCCCGAGTGCGATCTGGACTACTGCGCCAACACGGCGCGTGACATGAAGATCGACGTTGCAGTCAAGAATAACTTCGGTTTTGGTGGCACCAACGGGACGCTGGTTTTCAAGCGCGTCTGATCATTGGGTCAGGTGCTCTGCCGCCCGACTTGGCAAGGCCGTGGTTCTTGTTGCGGTCCTGCAATCGTTGGTTGCTCTGCACGGGCCTATGTTCCGTGCTAAGCAGGCGGCACAGCCTTGGTAGCGTTTCGTGGGTGTGACTTCGCAGCGACCACCTTCGGTGTTTTACCCCCTGCGGCGCAGCCGCCTGTTCGGGGGCTTGCTGGGGGCATTGTTGCTGACCAGCGCAGCGGGGCTGGTTGCTTGGTTCTTGCGAAGTGGTGGTGCTGCATCCCCATGGCCCGCAGCGATGGCGGGTGGTCTCTGGTGTCTGGCTGCCGCCAGTGCATTCCATTTTTGGTTCTGTCAATTTTCTGGTGGTATTCACTGGGATGGCCAGGCCTGGACGCTGGTGGCTCCGAACTCCGGGGCGGCCTGGATGGCATTGTCCGGGCCTCCTGAAGTCCTTCTCGATTTGCAGTCACATCTGTGGCTGCATGTCATTCCGGTGGGGCACCGCCGCACCTGGCTGTGGCTGGCGTGTTCCGCGCAGCCCGAGCGTTGGCTGGATCTGCGGCGTGCGGTATATTCGCGCGCCAGACCGGGCGCTGACAACGCTGACGAAACCGCCCCGGCCAGCAGCCGTGGGCGTGAATCCTGAGTATCCATGACTGTAATTCCGCCTTCCCCTTCCGAAGATAGCGACCTCCAACTGGTGGAGCGCGCGGTAGCGGGCGATCAGCGTGCCTATGAGTTACTGGTCATCAAGTACCAGCGCCGTATCGAGCGTCTCATTGGCCGGATGGTGCGGGACACCGACATCGTTCAAGACATAGCTCAGGAGACGTTCATCCGGGCCTACCGCGCGCTGCACCAGTTCCGGGGGGATGCGCAGTTCTACACCTGGCTCTACCGGATTGCTGTCAATACCGCCAAGAAGGCGCTCATGGACATGAAACGCAATCCGGTCATCTCTGAGAACGCTTTGCGGGGGAACGAGGACGAAGATGAAACTTCCCGCCTCGGACACGAACTAACCAGCGACGAAACCCCCGAAACCGTACTCGCTGCCCGAGAAATCGCGCAAGCCGTGAATGCGGCTATGGAGGCGTTGCCCGACGATCTGCGCCAGGCGGTAACGTTGCGCGAGATTGAAGGGCTGAGTTACGAAGAGATTGCGACGGCCATGGATTGCCCCATCGGCACGGTGCGGTCACGGATTTTTCGGGCGCGAGAGGCCATTTCGGCAAAAGTGCGTCCTCTGCTTGAGAACCAGTCAGGCAAACGGTGGTGAGGTAATGAAATGAACAACGCTGTACGAAGTGATGGATTGGTGGGCGGTGCTGTGGTGGCTGAGATAAGCAGGCGCGAGCAATTGTCGGCACTGGCAGATGGTCAGTTACATGGGGGCGAGGTGGCGGACGCCCTGGCCTATGCGGCGCAAGCCGAAGGCCATGCCACTTGGCAGCTCTACCATTTGGTGGGAGATGTATTGCGTTCTTCTGACCTTGCGCAACCTGCCAATCCGAACTTCATGGCGCGGTTGCGTGATGAACTGGCCAAGGAAGGGTCTGTCGTACGTCCTGCAGCCGCTGCTGTGCCGCAGGTCGATGTGGTGGCCCCGGCAATGGCGGAAGCTGCCAATGCGTCGGTCTTTCGCTGGAAAATGGTCGCGGGTTTTGCGTCTTTGGCGGCAGTTGCGGCGATTGGTTGGACCTCTCTGGCCACGTTGCAAGGCAATGGCGCACCCGGTGCCACGGGTGGAGCCCAGCTGGCCATCTCTCCCGAGTCGGGTGCGAATGGCCCCAGCTCCGGTGCCCCTGTGGTCGCTGTGGCTGATGCCGATGGTGGCGCGCAGGTGATGATTCGGGACCCTCGCCTGGATGAGTTGCTGGCGGCACACAAGCAGTTTGGCAGCACATCCGCATTGCAGATGCCTGCAGGATTTTTGCGCAATGCCACCTTTGAGACGCCCAGCCGCTGAGCCGGGAGTGGCTTGCTGGCGTGGTGAGATTGTGTGATGAGCTACCCGGGAGTTTTTTGCGTTTGGTTGAAAGCACTGCCGCAGCAGTTCAAACACGGGGTGGTTGCTGCCCTGTGTGTGACAGGACTCTCCGTATCGGCAGGGGCCTCGCCGGCTGAGGGGGCCGTTTCTTCTGCAGCAGAGGCGGCTCCCGCGACTGCGGAACGCAGTATTCTGCAATGGATCGAGCGCATGCACAGCGCGCCCTGTGCGCGCCCGTATGCCGGTACCTTTGTGGTGCTGGCCGCCTCCGGGGCGATGGCCAGTTCACGCATCTGGCACGCCTGTGAAGGGGCGCAGCAGATGGAGCGCGTGGAGGCTCTCAGTGGCACTCCCCGGACCATTTTTCGGCGCAACGACGAGGTACGTACGTTCTGGCCCCAGTCGCGTGTGGTGCGGTCGGATCGACGGGATGCCTCTGGGCTGTTTCCACGAGTTCCGGTGGTTGAGGGCACTTCCATATCCCAGTTCTATGCCGCACGCCCTGTGGGCCAAGAGCGCGTTGCTGGATTTGTTGCCGACGTGGTGTGGTTCAAACCCGTGGACTCGCTGCGTTTTGGCTACAAGCTGTGGAGCGAGCGGGAGACCGGTCTGGTCGTGAAGCTGCAGACCTTGGGCGCGAACGGACGCGTTCTGGAGCAGGCTGCATTCTCGGAGTTGGACTTGAACGCCCCCGTTCGAGTGGAGCAGCTTTCGCGCCTGATGGACGCGACCGCTGGTTACAAGGTGGTGGCGCCGGTCGTGGTCAAGACCACGGCCACGGCCGAGGGCTGGGTGCTTCGTCAGCCGGTTGCTGGCTTTGTTCCGGTGAGCTGCCATCGGCGCGCTGTGTCTGCTGACGACGGTGCGCAGGGTGTCTTGCAGTGCCTGTACTCCGATGGTCTTGCATCGGTATCGCTGTTCATCGAGACCTTTGATCCCCAGCGACACCCCTCCCAGCCCCAGGTCTCGGGTATGGGGGCGACGCAGCTTCTTGCGCAACGGGTCTTGCCCGATGTATGGCTCACAGCAGTGGGGGAGGTTCCTTTGCAGACCCTTCGCCTGTTTGCGGGTCAATTGGAGCGCACACGCTGACACTGAGGCCAGTGGGCGTGACGCTGGCGGCTGCTGTCTCTGAGCCAGCGCTGTGGCGGGGCCGTTTGCAGGGGCATGCGAAGTGCATTTGCGATGCGGGAACCAAATGGCCGCACACTCTTCACAGTTACACACAGTTTGATGACTGTATTTGCTACCAATCACGAAAGGTCGATGATGTCGAAGTTCGATGGAAATGCGCTGCGCTCCCTGGCATTTGCATGCATGTTCGCAGGGGCTGCTGGCGGTATGGTTGTGCCCCAAGCGGCCTTGGCACAAACTGCTGCGGCGGTTCGCGGGTTGCCAGACTTTACGGATCTGGTGGACCAGGTGGGGCCCTCGGTGGTCAATATTCGGACGGTAGAAAAAGCGTCGAGCCGTGCAAGTGCAAACGGCATGGACGAGGAGATGATGGAGTTCTTCCGCCGCTTTGGCGTGCCGATCCCCAATGTGCCCAGGCAGCAACGTCCTCAGCGGCCGCAAGACGACGAGCAGCCGCGCGGCGTGGGTTCTGGCTTCATCCTGACTGCGGACGGGTTTGTGATGACCAATGCGCATGTCGTGGACGGTGCTGATGAGGTGATCGTCACGCTGACCGACAAGCGCGAATTCAAGGCCAAGATCATTGGTGCGGACAAGCGAACCGATGTGGCGGTGGTCAAGATCGAGGCCACGGGCTTGCCTGCCGTCAAGGTGGGTGATGTGGGGCGTCTGCGGGTGGGCGAATGGGTGATGGCGATTGGATCGCCCTTTGGGCTGGAGAACACCGTGACTGCGGGCATTGTGAGTGCCAAGCAGCGCGATACGGGGGACTATCTCCCGTTCATCCAGACCGATGTGGCCATCAACCCGGGCAACTCGGGCGGTCCGCTTATCAACATGCGTGGCGAGGTGGTGGGGATCAACAGCCAGATCTATTCGCGCTCGGGTGGATTCATGGGCATTTCGTTTGCGATTCCGATGGACGAAGCCATCCGCGTGAGTGAGCAGTTGCGCGCATCCGGTCGGGTGACACGGGGTCGTATCGGCGTGCAGATCGGGCAGGTCACCAAGGACGTTGCGGAGTCCATTGGCCTGGGCAAGGCCCAGGGTGCGCTGGTGACCGGGGTAGAGGCGGGGTCACCCGCAGACAAGGCGGGCGTGGAGGCTGGTGACATCATCACCCGCTTTGACGGCAAGTCCATCGAGAAGGTTGCGGACCTGCCTCGCCTGGTGGGCAATACCAAGCCTGGTACCAAGAGCACGATGACCGTGTTCCGCCGTGGGGCTTCGCGGGACTTGGGCATCACCATTGCCGAAATTGAGCCCGACAAGCCAACGGCCAAGACAGCGGAGCGTGAGGAAAAACCCAAGGCTTCCGCCGCTGCACAGCAAATGGGATTAGCGGTCACGGAACTTTCGGACGCCCAGAAAAAGGAGCTCAAGATCAAGGGCGGTGTGCTGGTCGCGACCGCCACAGAGGCCGCAGCACGTGCCGGCCTGCGCGAAGGGGATGTGATTCTCGCGATTGCCAATACGGAAGTGTCTGGTGTGAAGGAGTTTGAGGCTGTGCTCGCCAAGGCCGACAAGAACAAGCCGATCAATGTGCTGTATCGGCGCGGCGAGTGGGCCCAATATGCCTTGATCCGTCCCGGCCGCTGACCAGCCAGCGTTACTGCAGATGTGGGGGTGGGTTGGCCCCTTTCCCCACGTTTGCAGCAGGCCTTTGTTGGAGGTGTGGGCATTTTGGTTTTTTGCCTTTTCCTTCTTTCGGCATTGAAAGTTAGCTCTGGCTAACTTTCTGAAGGGCTATCAACTGGTTTCGATAGAATAGAGACCCCTGTTCAACGCCAATTCATATATTGGCTGAACGTTGATTCACGATGCGGGATGTGACGGTGTCATACACAGCCGATCCACAGCTCACCCACAAGTTGTCCAGCGTTGTAGTTGTGCAGACTGTGTATAAATTGTTGATAAGCTTCCTGTTGCACCCTGGCAACTCCCCTTGGATGCAGTCGGATGGGCTTTCTCCTGCGGGCTTTTTGCCTACAATGAAGCTCCAACTATCGCAGTTGCCAATGATTGTTGGTTCAGGGCGCGTCGCCATTCGACGCGCCCTTTTTTCTTGTGTGCTCCGTTTTAATTCAATCACTTGACGCTTTCCGTTGATGAACCACATCAGAAATTTTTCCATCATTGCGCACATCGACCATGGCAAGTCGACACTTGCAGATCGCTTGATCCAGCGCTGTGGGGGGCTGGCGGACCGTGAGATGGAGGCCCAGGTTCTGGACTCGATGGACATCGAAAAAGAGCGTGGGATAACCATCAAGGCGCAAACCGCAGCGCTGCAATACAAGGCGCAGGATGGGCGGGTCTACAACCTCAATCTGATCGACACGCCGGGGCATGTGGACTTCTCATATGAAGTGAGCCGCTCGTTATCGGCATGCGAAGGCGCGTTGCTGGTGGTGGATGCTTCGCAAGGCGTTGAAGCTCAGACCGTTGCGAACTGCTACACCGCATTGGATCTGGGTGTCGAGGTGGTGCCGGTACTCAACAAGATGGACCTGCCCAATGCCGATCCCGACAATGCCAAGGCTGAGATCGAGGATGTGATTGGCATTGACGCGACCGACGCGATTCCCTGCTCCGCCAAGACCGGCATGGGTATTGACGAGATTCTCGAAGCCATTGTGGCCAAGGTGCCCGCGCCGCGCGGCAATGCCGATGGGCCGCTGCGCGCGATGATCATCGACAGCTGGTTTGACAGCTACGTGGGCGTGGTGATGCTGGTGCGCGTGGTCGATGGCCGTTTGCTCAAAGGCGAGCGCATCAAGATGATGGCCAGTGGTGCGGTGTACAACGCGGACAACCTCGGTGTGTTCACGCCCGCCAACGAGCCGCGCAACTCGCTTGACGCAGGGCAGGTGGGCTACATCATCGCTGGTATCAAGGAGCTGCAGGCTGCCAAGGTGGGCGACACGATCACGCTCGAAAAGAAATTGCCTAACAACGCGGGCCCTGCGTCCGAGGCGCTTCCGGGCTTCAAGGAAATCCAGCCTCAGGTGTTTGCCGGTCTGTACCCGACAGAGGCGAGCGAATATGACTCGCTGCGTGACGCGCTTGAAAAACTCAAGCTCAACGATGCTTCGCTGCACTACGAGCCGGAAGTGAGTCAAGCGCTGGGCTTCGGTTTCCGCTGCGGTTTTCTGGGCCTGCTGCATATGGAAATCGTGCAGGAGCGCCTGGAGCGCGAGTTTGACCAGGACCTCATCACGACGGCGCCCAGCGTGGTCTACCAAGTGGTCAAGGCCGATGGCGAAGTGATCATGGTCGAGAACCCCTCCAAGATGCCCGATCAGGGGCGGCTTGAGGAAATCCGCGAGCCCATCGTCACGGTGCATCTGTACATGCCCCAGGACTATGTAGGGCCAGTGATGACGCTGGCCAACCAAAAGCGCGGTGTGCAGATGAACATGGCGTACCACGGCCGCCAGGTGATGCTCACCTATGAAATGCCGCTGGGCGAAATCGTGCTCGACTTCTTCGACAAGCTCAAGTCGGTGTCGCGTGGGTATGCCTCCATGGACTACGAGTTCAAGGAGTACCGTGCCTCCGATGTGGTGAAGGTCGACATTCTGCTCAACGGCGAAAAGGTTGACGCGCTGTCCATCATCGTGCACCGATCACAATCGCAGTACCGCGGCCGCGCAGTGGTTGCCAAGATGCGCGAGATCATCAGCCGCCAGATGTATGACGTGGCCATTCAGGCCGCCATCGGTGCCAACATCATTGCGCGCGAGACCATCAAGGCATTGCGCAAGAACGTGCTGGCAAAATGTTACGGCGGCGATGTCAGCCGCAAACGCAAGCTCCTTGAGAAGCAGAAAGCAGGCAAGAAACGCATGAAACAGATCGGATCGGTCGAAGTGCCACAAGAGGCATTCCTGGCCATTTTGCAGGTGGAAGACTGATGCTCCAGTTCATGCAGATTTTCACATCCCTGGTGCTGGCCGCATTTGGTGGCTATATCGGGGCTTGGTACTTTGGTGCCATCGAAGGCAATTTCGCCTTGCTGTTGTTCCTGGCCACGGTGGTCACGGGCGCGTACTGGCTGGCCGAGCGGTTCTACTTTCTGCCCCAACGCCGCCGAGCCGCCCAGGCCGTCGAAGATGCGGCGACCGCACGCCGTGCGGAGCTGGACCGCATGGGTATCCAGAAGGTCGATGTGGATGTGCAGGAGGCCAAGGGGCGGCTGCTCATGCAGCCTTGGTGGCTGGACTGGACAGCGGGGCTTTTCCCGGTCATCGTTGCCGTGTTTGTTCTGAGGTCGTTTCTTTTCGAGCCCTTCAAAATCCCGTCGGGTTCGATGATTCCCACCCTGCTGGTGGGCGACCTGATCCTGGTGAACAAGTTCACCTACGGCGTCCGCCTGCCGGTGATCCATACCAAGATCACCGAGGGCACCAAGCCTGCGCGTGGAGATGTTCTGGTGTTCCGTTATCCACCCCAGCCGAGCCTTGACTACATCAAGCGGGTGGTGGGTGTGCCGGGTGACGAAGTGGCTTACCTCAACAAGCGCCTCACGGTCAACGGCCAGGCCATTGACACCAAGGCGCTGCCAGACTTTTTCGAAGAAGACTCGATGCGCTACTTCAAACAGTTTGAAGAGCAACTTGGTGCGCAGCCCCACCGTTTGTTGAACAACCCGGATGTGCCCGCCTTTGTGCAAGGCGCTAGCAATTTTGCCTATCGCAAGAACTGCCGTTACAGTGTCGAGGGCGTTGTGTGTAAGGTGCCCGAGGGCCACTATTTCATGATGGGGGACAACCGGGACAACTCGCTCGATTCACGCTACTGGGGCTTTGTTCCTGAGGGCAATATCGTCGGGAAGGCCTTTTTTGTCTGGATGAATTTCGGTAATCTCAAGCGCATTGGGTCGTTCCATTGATGGATCACCAGTTTTTTGGACACTGAGGGGGAAACACATGCATATCAATCGCTCTACCAGCCCATTTCGCCAACGCGGTTTGTCATTCATTGGGGTGATTTTTGTGGGTTTGATCGCCGTGGCTGCATTTGCGATTGGCGGACAGTCTGTCCCGATTTTCCTGGAGTATCAGGCGATCAAGAAGGCTGCGAGCAAAGCTGCCAAAGAAGCCACCACCGTCGCGGATGTTCGGGGTAGCTTCGACCGCTCTGCTGCGATTGATACCATCAACTCTATCCAGGGAAAAGATCTGGAGGTTGCTAAACGGGGGGACAACAAGATCGTGGTTTCCTTCAAGTATTCCCGCGAGATCGCGCTGGCAGGCCCTGCTTACCTTGTCTATCGCTTTGAAGGACAGACCAACTAGTGCATCCCGGTCTTCAAGCGCTGCAGGTTCGTCTGCAGCATGTTTTTTCCGATCCATCCCTTCTCCAGCGCGCCACCACGCACCGCAGTTTTTCAGCCGACCACAACGAGCGGCTGGAGTTTCTGGGTGATTCGGTGTTGAATCTGGCGGTTGCGAGCCTGCTTTACCGGCAGTTGTCGGCGTTGCCGGAAGGCGATCTCTCCCGGGTGCGTGCCAACCTTGTCAAGCAGGACACGCTGCACCAGCTGGCGCTGGGCCTTAAGGTTTCCGAGGTGCTGCGTCTGGGTGAGGGCGAGTCCAAATCGGGCGGCCAGCAACGTCCTTCCATCCTGGCCGACGCGCTGGAAGCGCTGATTGGCGCGGTGTACCTGGATGCCGGGTACGCGAGTGCGGAAGCGTTGGTGCACCGCCTTTTTCAGGGTGTGGAGATCAACCCGCAGATGCAGGCGGCGTCCAAGGACGCCAAGACCGCATTGCAGGAGTTGCTCCAGGGCCGCAAAATGAAGCTGCCGCAGTACAAGGTCGTCGCCACCGTGGGCGCTGCGCACCGCCAGACCTTCGACGTTGAGTGCGATATTCCCGAACTGGGCCTCACCGAACGCGGCATCGGCGGCTCCCGCCGGGCGGGCGAGCAGGCAGCCGCGGCTGCCATGCTGGCCACATTGAAAGCAAAGAAATTATGAATGATGCTACCAAAGATGTAGCGGATGAAGACGGTCCAGCAAGCGCTGGAGCGCAAAATGACCTCGAAGCCATGCTGGCGGCAGCAGGCTCCCCAGCCGCCGTGCCCGGCCAGCGCTGTGGCGTGATCGCCATCGTGGGCAAGCCCAACGTGGGAAAGTCCACGCTGCTCAATGCCCTGGTGGGGCAGAAGATCAGCATCACATCGCGCAAGGCGCAGACCACGCGTCACCGCATCACGGGCATTCGTACGCGCGAGCAGACACAGTTCATTTTTGTGGACACGCCAGGTTTCCAGACGCGCCACGCAACCGCACTCAACAAGTCGCTGAACAAGACCGTGATGGGCGCGATTGGCGATGTGGACCTGATTCTCTTTGTGGTGGAGGCCGGCAACTTCACGCTGGCCGACGCCAAGGTGCTCTCGCTGTTCAAGCCCGGCATTCCCACACTGCTGCTGGCCAACAAGCTCGACATGGTGCATCGCCGTGCGGAGCTGGCCCCCTGGCTCAAGAGCATGCAGGAGCGCCATCCATTTGCCGAGTTCGTGCCCATGTCGGCCAAGAACAAGGGCGACATCGAGCGCCTGTTTGGCATCTGCGCCAAGTACCTGCCCGAGCAGGGCTGGTGGTACGGCGAAGACGAGCTGACCGACCGCAGCGAGAAGTTTCTGGCGTCCGAAACCGTGCGCGAAAAGCTGTTCCGCTTCACGGGCGATGAACTGCCTTACACCTCCACGGTGGTCATCGACAAGTTTGATGAAGAAAAGAGCAAGCAGCACAAGCGGCTGGTGAAGATTGCCGCGACCATCGTGGTCGAGCGCGACAACCACAAGATGATGGTGATTGGCGACAAGGGCGAGCGCTTGAAGCGTATCGGTACCGAAGCGCGGCAAGAGCTGGAAAAACTCATGGATGCCAAGGTGTTCCTGGAGCTGTGGGTCAAGGTGCGCTCCGGCTGGGCCGACGACGAAGCGCGTGTGCGCTCCTTTGGCTACGAATGAACGGCGAGCCCTGATCTGCCCACCGGTATGCCTGCCACCGCCCAAGCCGGCGGCAGCTTGCTGTTGCAACCCCCTCGCACCACCTTCCAAACCGTACCGTGGCTGCCGCCAAGCGCATTGCCGATGAGCCCGCCTTCGTGCTGCACAGCTACGACTGGAGCGAGTCCAGCCTGATCCTGGAGGTCTTCTGCCGGCGCCAGGGCCGGGTGGCGCTGGTAGCCAAGGGGGCCAAAAAACCCACCTCCAACTTCCGCCCCGTGTTGCTGCCGCTGCAGCCGCTGTTGGTGACTTACACGCTCACCGGCGATGGCAGCGCAGACATCCACACCCTCAAGGGCGCCGAATGGGTCGGCGGCCATGTGATGCCCACGGGCGATGCCCTGCTGTCAGGCCTGTACCTCAACGAACTGCTGCTGCGCCTGCTGGCACGCGCCGATCCGCATGCGGCCCTGTTCGATGCCTATGCCGGTGTGGTTCGCGTGTTGGCCAGCGAACATGGTGATGCGTTAGAACCAGTGCTGCGCAGCTTCGAACTATTGCTGCTGCGCGAGATTGGCTTGCTTCCTGGCCTGGATGTTCAGACCATGACGTTGGAGGTCTTGCAACCCAAGACGCGCTACACGCTGGTGCCCGAAGGCGGCCTGCGTGCCTCCTCCTCGGCCGACCGCGCGGGCCTGCTCGGCGGCCAGTGGCAGACGTTGCAACGCGCGCTGGACGACGCGGCCACCTACACCGCCACCTTGCGTGCCTGCGCGCCGGTGGCTGCAGAACTCAAACCCCAGCTGCGCGCCCTGCTGCAATACCATTGCGGCAGCCCCATGCTGCGCACCCGCCAGCTCATGATCGATCTGCAGGCCCTATGAACCAGACCTCACGCACACCCCACGCCACGGCCCTCTCGGTCAATGTCAACAAGGTCGCCCTGGTGCGCAACACGCGCCACCTGGGCATTCCCAGCGTCACCCGCGCGGCCGAGCTGTGCCTGCAGGCCGGTGCCCAGGGCATCACCGTGCACCCCCGGCCCGACGAGCGGCACATCCGCAGCCAGGACGTGTTCGAGCTGGCCACGCTGATGAAGGCCTGGCCCGACCGCGAATACAACATCGAGGGCAATCCATCTCAGAACCTGATGGACTTCATCCGCGAGGCTCGCCCGCACCAGGCGACCTTTGTGCCCGATAGCGAAGACCAGTTCACCAGCGACCACGGCTGGAGCTTTCCGCAGGATGCCGAGCGCCTGGCGCCCCTGATCGCCGAGTGCAAAGCATTGGGCGTGCGCGTGAGCCTGTTCATGGACCCCGTGCCCGAGCAGATGGCCGCCGCCAAGGCGGTGGGCGCTGACCGGGTGGAGCTGTACACCGAGCCCTATGCCGCAGCCTGGGGCACGCCGCAGCAAGATGTTGAGCTCAAGCGCTACGCCGCCGCCGCCCAGGCCGCGCTGGATGTGGGGCTGGGCGTGAACGCGGGTCACGACCTCAACCGTGACAACCTCGCCGCCTTTGTGCGCGAGGTGCCCGGTGTGCTCGAAGTCTCGATCGGCCACGCCCTCATTGCCGACGCGCTGGAGTTGGGCTACGCCGCCACGGTGTTGGCCTACCTTGGTTGCATCCGGTCGGGCTTTGCGGCACAGATCGATAACTCCTGATTTGATAGCTGCTAGCGCTTGATAGATAAGCGCTAGAGCCCAATTTCATTCAAAAACCATGATCTACGGCATCGGCACTGACATCTGCGACGTGCGCCGCATCGCGGCCAGTCTGGAACGCCACGGCGAGCGCTTTGCCCAGAAGGTGCTGGCCGACGGTGAACTGGCCGCCTGGCGCGAGAGGAGTGGCCGTTGGCCCGATCGCGGCCTGCGCTACCTGGCCACGCGGTTCTCTGCCAAGGAAGCGTTCAGCAAAGCCATCGGCTTGGGTATGCGCATGCCCATGACCTGGCGCCACTGCGAGGTGGCCAAGCTGCCAAGCGGCCAACCAGTGATCGTGCTGCACGGCGCGCTCAAGGAGTGGTTTGACGCCAAAGGCCTGACAGCCCATCTGAGCGTGACCGACGAGACCGACTATGCCGCCAGCTTCTGTGTGGTAGAGAAGTTTGATTAAAAATGGGCTCTAGCGCTTGATGGATAAGCGCTAACAGCTATGTTTTCAATAGCAACCTGATGTTTGACACCCTATGACCGAACACGCCCCCCTCATCCTCGACGTGGCAGGCACAGAGCTGACCGCCGCCGACCGCCGCCGCCTGGCCCATCCGCTGACTGGCGGCGTGATCCTGTTTGCCCGCAACTGGGAAAACCGCGCGCAGCTGCTGCAGCTGACCAGCAGCATCAAGGCCGTGCGTGACGATCTGCTGATCTGCGTAGACCATGAGGGCGGCCGCGTGCAGCGCTTTCGCACCGATGGCTTCACCCACCTGCCGCCCATGCGCGCTCTCGGCGAGATGTGGATGGACGATGGCAAGGGCGCCAAGGCCGTGCCTGGCAGCGGCGCGCTGCGCGCCACCAATGCGGCCACGGCGGCGGGCTACGTGCTGGGTGCAGAGTTGCGCGCCTGTGGGGTTGATTTCTCGTTCACCCCCGTTCTCGATCTCGATTGGGGTGAAAGCGGTGTGATCGGCGACCGTGCCTTTCACCGCGACCCGCGTGTGGTGGCGCTGCTCGCCAAGAGCCTCATGCACGGTCTGCTGCAGGCCGGCATGGCCAACTGCGGCAAACACTTCCCGGGGCACGGCTGTGTCAAAGCCGACTCGCACACCGAGGTGCCGGTTGACAAGCGCAGCCTGAAGGCCATCCTGGCCGACGACGCCGCGCCATACCCCTGGCTCAGCAGCGCGCTCACCAGCGTGATGCCCGCCCATGTGATCTACCCCAAGGTCGATAGCCGCCCCGCAGGCTTCTCGCAGCGCTGGCTGCAGGACATCCTGCGGCGGCAGATGCGTTTTGACGGCGCCATCTTCAGCGACGACCTCAGCATGGAAGGCGCTCGGCGTCTGGACGGCCAGGTCGTCAGCTACACCGATGCCGCCGTGGCAGCGCTGGAGGCAGGCTGCGACCTGGTGCTGTTGTGCAACCAGAGCGTGGGCGATGGCAAGGCCGTGGATGAACTCATCGACGGCCTGGAACAGGCCCAGAACCAGGGCTGCTGGCAGCCGAGTGTGGACAGCGAATCCCGCCGCCTGGCGCTGCTGCCAGAAACCCTGCCCCAGGCCTGGGATGAGTTGATGTACCAGCCCGCCTACCTGCAGGCCTTGGACCTGTTGCCCTGACGCCGTGAGAGCCAGTAGCCCGGAGTGTCTGGTGCGGCGCCCGGCGCGTTCTACCAGCACAGCCCCTGCTAGGGCGTGTTGAAAGGCCCTGGCGTGACCGGCGCCGGTGCCGATGGTGTCGTCACGGCGCTTGCTATCGCATCCGCGGTGCTTGCGGGTAGTGCAGGCGGTGGTGGCACCCCCCGAAACCTGCGCACCACGCGTTGAAACACCAGCGCATTGGGAATCTGCAGCCAGGCTACTTGGTCCGCCGCAGCGCCGTGGTCTTCCAGCGTGGTGTAGAGCAGGTTGATGTCCACCACACGTCCTTTGGCCCCGGGCTTTTCGGCGGTGTCCAGCACCTCGATGTAGTCGCCAATCTTGAAGGGCCGCACGGTGAAGATGAGCAGCGCGCAAAACAGGTTGGAGAGCACACTCCATGCCGCGAAAAAGGCCACGGCTCCGACAGTGGCAAACCCGGTGAACGCGGTCCAGAGCACGGTGGCCGACACCCCCATGCGTTCCAGCACCAGCAGCGCCGCACTGGCAATGATGAGCCAGCGGATCAGCCCGTTCATGGGCACCACCAGTTCGTCGGGCACCTGGTAGTGCGCGCTGGCGCGGCGCACGATGCGACGCAGCACCCGTTGCAGCAGCCAGGCGACGAACAGGATCAGCAGGATCTGCGTGCCGGGGATGATGACTTCGAGCCAGTCTTGTACCCAGTCGGGAAGGCGGGTTTTCAGCAGCTGCATGCGCGAAACGGCGGTGCGGGCGCTGCGCTCGGTGGCGTCAAACGTGAGGGCAGAAAAGAAACTCAATTGCGCAGTTGCTCCACGGTGTCCATCTGCATTTCAAAACTGAAGAAGCGATTGCGGCCCTGGGCCTTGGCGGCATAAAGCGCCTGGTCGGCACGCATGATCATGCTTTCGGCGTTGGTGCTGTCGTCAGGCACGCAGGTGGTGATGCCGCCTGACAGCGTGAGGATGTTGCCCAGCGGTGAATCTGCGTGTGGAAGGGCGCGCACCTTGAGCAGCTGTCCCAGGGCCCGCGCAAAGGTCATGGCACCGGAGCGTGGCGTGTTGGGCAGGATGAGGGCGAATTCCTCACCACCGTAGCGCGAGGCGATGTCACGCGGGCGCACGCACACCTCGCGCAACAGGCGGCCGACTTCCTTCAGGCAGGCATCGCCCTGCACATGCCCGCTGGCGTCGTTGAAGAGCTTGAAATGGTCCAGGTCGCACAGCATCAGCGTGAGCGGCGTACCGTCCCGGCGCGCAGCCAGGATCTCGTTGTGCAAAATGCGGTCAAACCCCCGGCGGTTGACCAGGCCGGTGAGCGCATCGACTTCCACCATTTCGTTGAGCCGCTGGTTGGCCAGATGCAACTCGGCCGATATGGAGACGAGCCTGCGGCGCATGTCCAGCAGCCGGCGCATGGCACGCAGTTTGGCCATCAGCACGATAGGCTTGACGGGTTTGACGAGGTAGTCGTCACCACCCACTTCAATACCGCGCCACACATCGAGTTCGTTGTCCAGGCCCGAGAGGAAGATGATGGGCGTCCAGTCGCCCGCCTCGCTTTCGCGCATCTGCTGGGCCACCCAGTAGCCGTCCTGGCCGGGCAGCCGGATGTCCAGCAGAACCAGATCGGGGCGGTGGGTCTTGAACAGGTGCAGCGCTGCGTTGCCCTCGGGCGCCTCAAAGATGTCTGACACCCCGGCCCGCCGCAGCTCGGCCACCAGCGCTGCGCGCACGGATCCCTGGTCTTCGACCACCAGCACCGAAAAAGCGTTGCCCGAGGGCAAGGGCTGGCTGGCCGGGTAGGGGGCGTTGCTGGAACTGAAGGGCACGGTAGTGTCTCCTTGGGGCCGTCAAAGGGCGGGTCCGGGATGCCCCGAGCGCATCCGGGACGCGCGACTCAGGACTCGCGGCGCAGCGCGGGGAACAGGATCACGTCGCGAATGCTGGGGCTGTCAGTCAGCAGCATCATGAGGCGGTCAATGCCGATACCGCAACCCCCCGTGGGGGGCATGCCGTATTCCAGCGCGCGCACGAAATCGTGGTCGTAGAACATGGCTTCATCATCGCCGCTGTCTTTGGCGGCCACCTGGGCGTGAAAGCGGGCGGCCTGGTCTTCGGCGTCGTTCAGTTCGCTGAAACCATTGCCGAACTCGCGGCCGGTGATGTACAGCTCAAAGCGCTCCGTTACCTCGGGGCGCGCGTCGTTGGCACGCGCCAGGGGCGAGATCTCGGTGGGGTGCTCCATGATGAAGGTGGGCTGCCACAGCTTGTCTTCCACCGTTTCTTCAAAGTACAGCACCTGCAGGCTGGCCAGCGTGCGGGCCGAGAGCTTGTCCTTCTCTTCGGTCATGCCCAGCTTCTTCAATGCGCTGATGAGCCATGCGGCATCGTCCACATGGGCGCCTGCTTCGGTGTGCTGGAAGATGGCTTCGCGGATCGTCAGGCGGGCAAACGGCTGGGTCAGGTCCACCGCACGGCCCTGGTAGGTCATCTGCAGCGAGCCCGTGGCTTTCAGGGCCACTTCACGGATCAGCGTCTCGGTGAAGTCCATCAGGTCCAGGTAGTTCCAGTACGCCGCGTAGAACTCCATCATGGTGAACTCGGGGTTGTGGCGCACCGAGATGCCTTCGTTGCGGTAGCTGCGGTTGATCTCGAACACACGCTCGAAGCCGCCCACGATCAGGCGCTTGAGGTAGAGCTCGGGCGCGATGCGCAGGTACATCTCCTGCTCCAGCGCGTTGTGGTGCGTGACGAACGGCTTGGCATTGGCGCCGCCCGGGATGGGGTGCAGCATGGGCGTTTCGACTTCAAGGAAGCCGTGGCTCACCATGAACTCGCGCAGCCCGCTCACGGCTTTGCTGCGCGCCATGAAGCGCTTGCGGGCGTGCTCGTCGGTGATCAGGTCCACATAGCGCTGGCGGTACTTCTGCTCCTGGTCGGCCATGCCGTGGAACTTGTCGGGCAGCGGGCGCAGGCTCTTGGTGAGCAGGCGCAGGCTGGTCACCTTGACCGACAGCTCGCCGGTCTTGGTCTTCATCAGCGTGCCTTCGGCTCCCACGATGTCGCCCAGGTCCCAGTGCTTGAAGGCGGCATACAGGTCTTCGCCCACGGCGTCGCGGGTTACGTAAAGCTGGATGCGCCCGCCCACGTCGCCCAGCGAGCCATCCTGCACGGTTGCAAAACTCGCCTTGCCCATCACGCGCTTGAGCATCATGCGGCCAGCCACGGAGACGTTCACCGGCGTGGCTTCGAGGGACTCGTTCGTGGCAGTACTGTGTTCCAGGTGCAACTGGGCAGCCTTGTGGCCGGGCTTGAAGTTATTGGGGAAGGCAACCCCACCGCCAGTAGCCTGGACTTCGCGCAGAGCGCGGAGCTTTTCGCGGCGCTCTGCGATGAGCTGGTTTTCGTCCTGGGGAGCGGGGGCGTGGTTTTGGTCTGACATAGGTGCCGTCGGTGCGGGGGCGTGAAGTGAGGGGGCTGGGTTCAGCCAAACCCCCGATTTTATCGGCTACGGGCTGTCTTCCGGTGCCACGCTTTTGAAGGGGCGGTCGCTCCACAGTACCGAGGCTGTCCTGGCGATGATCTTCAGGTCGTTCCAAAGCGTGTGCGAGCGGGCGTACTCGGCGGCATAGCGCAGCTTGATGGGCAGAATCTGCTCCACGTAGGTGCGCTCTGGATCGCTGCTCTGGCCCAGCAAAGTGCTTTCGTCGCGAAATTCGATGGAGGCGCGGTCCGTGATGCCGGGCCGCACACTGAGCACCAGGTCTCGCACAGAGTCCGGGTAAAGCGCCGCATAGTGCGGCACCTCGGGCCGGGGGCCGACAAGGCTCATATGACCCAGCAGCACGTTGAAAAGCTGCGGCAATTCATCGATCTTGGTGCGCCGCAGCCAGTGGCCCGCCCGGGTGATGCGGGCGTCGGCCCCCACCGTAATTGCCGGGCCCGCAGCTTCTGCACGCGGGTGCATGGTGCGGAACTTGACGATGCGAAACAACCTGCCTGCGCGGCCCACACGCTGTTGGCGAAAGAATGCCGGGCCGGGCGAATCCCACACCACCCACAGTGCCACGGCCAGCAGCACGGGCGCGAGCAGCAGCAGCCCGAGGGCGGCCAAGAACATGTCGAACAGCCGCTTGGGCATGTCAGCCGAGCACCTCGTGCAGCGCGGCAATCACACGGTCCTGATCGCTGTCACCCATGGCGGTGAACAGGGGGATGCTGATCATGGCCTGATAGGCTGCATCGGCCTGGGGGAACATCTCCGGCGTGAGCTGATAGCGGTCCCGCCAGTACGGGTGCCGGTGCAGCGGCACATAGTGCACGCTGGTGCCGATGCCCCGGTCCGACAGCGCCTGGATGACCTCGTCACGCCCCAGTGGTGCGTCTGCCCGCAGTCGGATGACATACAGATGCCACGCATGGGTGTCGCCTTGCGGTGCATTGGCGGGCAAGGTCAGGGGCAGGGGCGCCAGCTGATCGTGGTAGCGGCGCGCCAGGGTTTGGCGCCGCTGCACAAACTGTGGCAGCCGTGCTAGCTGCTCTACGCCCATGGCGGCTGCAACGTCCGTCATGTTGTACTTGAAGCCGGGTGCGACCACCTCGTAGTACCAGGCCGGGGTTTTGGAGGTGAAGCGGTCAAACGCATCCCGGCTCATGCCATGCAGCCGCATGGTGCGCATGCGCTGCGCAAGCGCCGGGTCATGCGTGACAGCCATGCCGCCTTCGCCGGTGGTGATGGTCTTGTTGGCGTAGAAGCTGAACACCGTGACATCGGACTGCAACTGCCCCACCAGCGTGCCGCGCCAGGTGGTGGGCAAGGCGTGGGCCGCGTCTTCCACCACCTTCAGGTGATGTTCTTTGGCGATGGCCAGGATGGCGTCCATGTCGCAGGCCAGCCCGCCGTAGTGCACGGGCATGATGGCTTTGGTGCGGGGTGTGATGGCCGCGCGCACCTTGGCCGGGTCGATATTGAGGGTGACCGGGTCTACATCCACCAGTACCGGGTCGGCACCCAGGTAGCGCACGACCTCCACGGTGGCGGTGAAGGTCAGGGTGGGCGCGATCACTTCGTCGCCGGGGCCGATGCCCAGGGCCTCCAGCGCAAGGTGCAGGCCCGCCGTGGCGGAGTTGACGGCGATGCTCTGCAGACCACCGCCGCCCAGGAAGGCGGTGAATGCCTGCTCGAACTCCTTGGTCTTGGGCCCGGTCGTGACCCACCCCGAGCGCATGGCCGCGCTGACGGCATCGATTTCTGCCGGCCCGATGTCGGGGCGGGCGAACGGGAGAAAGGGCAGGTTGGCGGGGGAGTTCATGGGCATTGCGGTGCGTGCTAAAAGGGCCAGAGCGAGGCTGTGCTCAGCGTGGCTTCACGGCCCAGGTCAGGCGGTGGGTGCGCAGAAACCACAGCAGTGCGGATGCTGGCGCAATCGCTGGCGCGGGCAGGCGTCGTGCCAGCGGAGGTGCCAGCGTAACGCGGCGGGAGTGTATCCGTGCCCCGGGAAACAGGATGCTCAGTTCGCGCAGTGGAATGCCCTGTACATCGCTGTTGGCGGGGTTGTTGACGACAAAGTCATAGACGAGAACACCGCCACCGGGCGCAACCCATTGCCAGATCACGTGAGCCAGATGGCGGCGATAGCCCTCGTCGAGCAAGGAGCTGAAGAGTGTGAACGCCAGCACGGCATCCTGGCTGGCGGGCTGCACCGGGGCCAAGGCGGCATCCCCTTCGACAATGGCCACGCCTGCTGGCAGCGAGGCGCGCGCTGCAGCGGCACGTTCGGGAAGAAGCTCGAGGCCCGTCAGGCAAGCGGGCGTGGCGCCCAGCCGCACCAAGTCGTGCAGATTGCCTGCGCTTCCGCAGCCAACCTCCAGCATGGGCCGCTGGGCCAGGCTGCTCCAGCCGTGGGCTTGCCAGATGCCTGCCATGGCGCGCAGGCGCTCCTGCTGCGCCTGCAACGCCGCTGCATTGGCATACAGGCTGTAGCGCGCTTCGTCGGCTGCCGCATTACGCCGGGCGTAGCGGGCCTTGACGGCCTGGGGTTCGTGGTCGGTCATCGCGTGATGCGCGCAAAGTCAGAAGAAGGCGCGCGCGAGCGTGCAATGTCCCAGAGCCCGCGCCAGGTGCCCAGGCCATAGCCCACATGAAACGCCGCAATCGTCGCCGGGAGGCGGGGCAGCAGTCCCCCGTTGCGGGCCGACCGGGCTGCCGCCACGGATGCCGCCAGAAGATACCCTGCGTAGGCGATGCCCAGTGCAGCCAGGGGCCAGGCGGACCACGGTAAGGCAGCGGCGGCGCCCACTGCTGCGGCCACAAAAGCTGCGGGCACCAGTTGTCGCACGGAGCCCGGCTGCCCATGTTTGCGCATCACAAAAGGCCGCCAGTAGCCATATTGCCGTTGTTGCGCGAACAGGTGCCGGAGCGAATTGCGCGGGTGGTAGGTGGAATGGATGAGGCTGCTCTGCCAGATGCGTGCGCCCCCCAGGCGCATGCGCAGGTTGTGCTCGTCGTCCTGGTTGCGCACCAGGGCTTCGTCAAACAGCCCGAACCGGTCAAACACGCTGCGGGGCCAGCATCCGAGGTAGACGGTATCCACCTCGCCTTCGTACTTCACATCGCGCGACCGTGCGCCGCCCACCACCCAGCGGCATTGGAAGGCGGCGGCTATGGCGGCCCCGGTGGGGCCCGTTCCTTGGGCGACCCACGGGCCGCCCACGTTGTCAGCGCTGGTGCGTTCTAGCGCCTGGATGCACTGCGCAAGGTAGTCGGGGGCAAACTGGCTGTGCACGTCCATACGGGCAATGGTGCCGCCCCGTGCGCGGGCAATGCAGGCGTTGAGCCCGGTGGACACAATGCGGCCGGGGTTGTCCACCAGCACGAGCCTAGGGTCTGCAGCGCAGCGCTGTATCAGGTGTTCGCGCGTGCCGTCATCGCTGTCGCCGTCGGCAATCAGCACTTCCATGCGCCAGCCTGCGGGCAGTTCTTGGCGCAGGGCGGAGTCGCAGAAAGCGTCGATGTGCTGGCGCTCGTTGCGGCACGGCACGATCACGCTGATCAGGGGGTCCAATTCAAGGCCTTGGGGCATGGGGTTCAAGGTGTGCGGAGCAGTTGCTGGTAGAGCGCATGCATGCGGTTCATTTGCACCGCGCGGTCGCCGTCTTGCGCGATGCGGGTAGCATTTTGCAGCCCGGCTTGTTCTGCAATGGTGTCGTTGTGGATGAGTGCCTCCAGCCGGTCTGCGAGCGCTGGGGCATCGCGGGCCGTGACCAGCCACTGCGGGGCTATCCAATGCTGGTTCGCCTGCAGAGCGCTGGCCACCACGGCGAGGCCACACGCCATGCTTTCCAGCATGGCCACCGATGTCGCATCGCTGCTGGGCACCGACACAGATATCTTGCTTTCGCCCAGTACCCGGGTCATGCCAGCGTCATCGAGTCGGCCGTGGAACTGCACCTTGTTGTCCAGCTGCGCCTTGTGCACCTGGCTGCGCAGGGCACCTTCCAGGCTGCCTCCGCCGAGCAGGTGCAAGCGCAGATCGGCGCCCGGCAATCGCGCCTGCAGCAGGGCGAACGCTTCGATGATGGTGTCGATGTTGTAGTTGGGTTCCCACGCGCGCAGGCTCACCAACTGGCTGCCTTGCTTGTGGCTCCAGGGGGTAGGGTGAAAGCGTTGCAGTTCCACACCCCAATGGATTTCCTCGGCGGCGCCGGGCGGGCGGAAGTCTGCCACCGCGCTCATCAGGCTCGCTGAGTCGCCCGTGATGAGGTCGGCCTGGCGCAGTATCCAGCCGGTCAACCAGCGCATCCAGGCGCTTTTGCCTGGGGTCACCAACAGGTCGCTGCCCCAGGCGGTCATCACCAGCGGATGTTTGCCGCAACGTGCGGCCAGATAGCCGTAGGAGGTGACGTAATGGGCATGCAGGAGGTCAGGAGCCAGTTCGGCCACGTGGCGCCTCGTTTCCTGAACGCGGAACAGCCAGTCCAGTGATAGGTGCACAGGCCGGATGGCCCGCACCGTGACGCCATCGATGGACGCGGGGCGGGCCGTGATCAGCGAAACGCGGTAGTCGCGCTGGAGCATCTCCCGCGCCCACCGCTGGACATGGGGGCTGGTGGCATCGCCCAGCAGGCACAGGTGTGTGGCCATGTCAGCTTGACCGTGTCCAGGATTCGTAGTGTGGGCGCAGCTCCGGATGCTGCAACAGCAGGCGCTCGTCCTGCTCGCGCACATCGCCAATCTGGCGCGCCGGGGCACCGGCCATGATGGCGAAGTCGGGCACTTCGCCGCGCACCTGCGCGTAGGCACACACCACCACCCCCTTGCCGATGCGCGTGCCAGCCTCGATCAGGCTGTGGGGTCCGATGAAGGTGTAGGCGCCGATCTCCACGGGCGCGCTGATGTAGCCAGGCTTGGGGCCCTCGTGGACTGCGTAGCTGCTGCCCAGGAGGCGAATGGCGCGGTGGGAGCTGTGGGTGACGATGCTGACGAAGTTGGTGATCTGTACCCCTTGCCCAATCTGCAGGCCTGCCGTGGCGTCGATAAAGTTGAATTGCCCAATGAACACGTGGTCGGAAAGCCGCAGCCCCTCGGCGCCTTCGATGCAGGTGCTGGGGGCAATGCGGGTGTGGGGTAGGCTGCGGCCCAGGTGGTCGCTTTCCCCGAACACCATGCGGTAGAACAGCGCCTGCCAGATACGGCGGCGCCAGCGGTTAAGCACGGCTCTCATGGGGGATGTCCTTCCAGTTTGCCAACGCCCAGAAATAGTAGGCAAAGTAGGCCAGCATGCTCGCTGACACGCCCCATCCGGCGCCGGTCAGCCCGCCCAGATGGAGGCCCAACAGCAGGCCCGCAAAAAACAGGCATTGTCCAATCAATGCCAGGCGCAGTGCCCAGGCCTGCGCGCCCCAGGCCATGGTGACCACTGCGAGGGGCGATGCCATGAAATGCACGGCGATGTACGGCGCGATGGCCCGGGCCAGTTCCCCGGTTTGCGCCCACTGGGTGCCAAAGGCCAGGGAAAAGACGTCCGGGCCCCAGACAAGCAGTACCGCCGCCAGCGGGCACGCCAGGGCGGCCAGCCCCAGCATGGCCTGGCGCACCAGGGTGCGCGCTTCGTTGGGGCTCTGCGCCTTCAGAAGGCGGGGGTACAGGGTTTGCGACAAGGCCCCGCCGATGAGGGTCGCAGGGGCCTTGAGGTAGCGCAGCGCCAGCGCCCAGAATCCCGCGGCCGCATCCCCGGTCCATGCCGCCACCAGCACCAAAGTCAGGGTGTCCTGCAGCGCCCCCATGAAAGCGTGGGGTGTGTTGAGCAACGGAAAGTCCCGGTGCTGTTGGGCCATGGACCGGAGTGTGGCCAACGGCTGGCGCCACAGACCCGCCCAACCACCCGCCGGGGCAGGCCTGGCCAGCATCCAAGCCGCACCCAGGCTGGCTACCGTGGCTCCTAGTACCAGGCCCAGCGGGCCGGTCTTCATGAATCCGAGCAGCAGCTGCAGGATGGCGCCACCGCCTTGTTGCAGCAGCCTGGCCGCCGACAGCAGACCAAAGCGCTGGGACCGTGTTGCCCACAGGGTGAGCCATTGCACAGCGCCGCCTGCGAACACCGCCAATGGCAGCGCCCACACCATCGGCATGCCGCGCCACAGCAGAAGCACGGCTGCGGCTGCAGCAGATGCCGTGGTGACAGCGAGCAAGATGCGAGCGCACAGCGCCATGAGCTGGGCGGCGCGCAGCTCGGTGCTTTCGAGGGGGAGTGCGAATTCATAGCGCGCACAGCCCACCACCGCCAGGTTGGTGGCCAGCGCCCACAGCAGTGCAAACTGTCCGAAGTCCTCAGGGCTGTAGAGGCGTGTGAGTGCCGGGCCCAGCACCAGCGGGATGGCGTGGGCTGCAACGCTGCCCGTGAGCAGGGTCAGCGTTGCCCGTACAAGTCCCGACTTCATGGCAGTTCGGGTTGCGTTTCGGGGTGGTAGCCAGGCACCAGCTGTCGCAGCAGAGCGGTCATGGCGATGGGGTCGCCCGCTTGGGCTGCCTTCTGCAATGCCTGGAGCAAGCCCTGCAATTCCTCCCACGGGCGATACTCTTCACGCGCCCGCAGGATGCGGGGGTGGTCGGTGGGGAAGGGATTGTCTCCAATCAGCAGTTCCTCGAAAAGTTTTTCACCCGGGCGCAGCCCGGTGAAAACGATTTCGATGTCTCCTTCGGGGTGCAGATCGTCGCGCACCGTCAATCCCGACAAGGCCACCATGCGCTCTGCCAATTCCAGAATCTGTAGGGGCTCGCCCATGTCCAGCAGGAACACGTCGCCGCCCTCGGCCATCGCCCCTGCCTGCAGTACCAGCTGGGCGGCTTCGGCAATGGTCATGAAGTAGCGCGTGACGTCCGGGTGCGTCACGGTAAGGGGGCCACCGGCCGCGATCTGCTTGCGAAACAGCGGTATCACGCTGCCACTGGAACCCAGCACATTGCCAAAGCGCACCATGGACAGGCGGGTGGGGCAAGTCCAGGCGGGTGGGCTGTCGGCAAGCTGCGGGAAAGGCGCGCGGGGCGACGCTGCAATCGCTTGCAGCACCATCTCTGCCACACGCTTGGTGGCACCCATGATGTTGGTCGGGCGCACGGCCTTGTCGGTGGAAATCAGCACGAAATGGGTGGCACCGCACTCCAGCGCCACCTGCACCATGTTCAGGGTGCCAAACACGTTGTTCAAAATACCTTCGCCCGCGTTGGCCTCCACCATGGGCACGTGCTTGTAGGCGGCCGCATGGTAGATGGAGGTGGGCCGGTATTGCTGGCAGATGTCTGCCATGCGCGCCTTGTGGGTGACGCTGGCGAGCAGCGGGACCAGGACACACGCATGCTCGCCCTGGTGCGCCAGCGCCGCCAATTCGTGGTGGATGGAGTACAGCGCGTATTCGCTGTGGTCCACCAGCAGCAACTGGCGCGGCCCTTCGCGCACGATTTGCCGGCACAGCTCGCTGCCAATGCTGCCGCCCGCGCCGGTGACCAGGACCACGGTGCCCGCCAGATTGCGCCCTAGCAAGCCAGGGTCTGGGGCTACTGGCTCCCGGCCCAGCAGGTCTTCGATTTCAAGGTCCTGGAAGTCCGTGACGGTCACCCGGCCGCTGGCCAGGTCCGACAGGCCCGGCAGCGTGCGGATACGCACGGGCAACTCGCGCAGGCTTTCGATGATCTGCCGCCGTCGCTCGCGCGTGGTGCTGGGCAGCGCTAGCAGCACGTCGGTGATGCCAAGGCGGCGTACCACCTCGGGCAGCGCGTTGGAGGCGTGCACACGCACGCCGTTGATGCTGCGCCCGATCTTGCTTGCATCGTCGTCCACAAACCCTTTGAGCAGGTACTGGCGCATGCTGCCCAGCCCCGCAGCCGTCTGTGCGCCCGCACTGCCAGCGCCGTAGATCAGCAGGCGGTACGGCGCATGGCTGCTGCGCCCCGCCAGCGCCAGCCACCCCAGTGCACGGCTGGCACCCACCAGCAGCATGAACAACAGCGGCTGGAGGATGCCGACGCTGCGGGGTACGCCCTCCCACTGAGCCGCCAGCAGGCAGCCCAGCAAAAGCGCGCCGTAGATGGCCACGGCCTTGCCCGTGGTGATGAGCGCCGTGATCCCCGTGTAGCGGAAGATGGCGCGGTACAACCCCAGCTTGGCAAAAATCGGAAACGCAAGGGCGGGCGCCAGCGCATACGCAAGCCACTGCATGCCTGAGGGCCAGTGGGGCGTCTCCAGCCTCAGTGTGAAGGCCAGCCACATCGCGATGACACCCAGACAGATGTCCATGGCCACCACCACCATGCGCTTGGCTGCGCGCGACCAGCCCAGGATGCGGTTCAGCATGGGCTATGAGAAGAGGGGGCAGTAGCGATTCGGCGGCTCATTGTGTGGGGGCAATTCCGGTCCGCTCCAGCACATCGCCCACCAGTTCCAGCCGCACCAGCGGGTTGTCCAGCTCCATCAGTCGCTGCTTGAGTTCCAGGGGCACGGGCAAAAGCTCGCACCAGCGGTTGGCCACCCATCCGCAGTCGTCCAGCTGGGCTGCCGTGGGGACAATCGCAGTCGGAGTTTCGGGGTCACGCTGCTTCAGGGTGTGCAGCACCTGGGCGAGGGCTGTCGATGCCTTTCTCAGGTCTTGCGGGATCGGCACCATCAGATCCGGGTCGATGTGCCCCACATCGGCGATCCACAGGCCATGGGGCAGGTGGCTGCGCTGGGTGATGCGAAAGCGCTGGCTGCCACGGCACAGCAGTGTGATCAGGCCAGGCTGCGGGGTGTCGATCTGCTCGATGACGGCCAGGGTGCCCACATCGTTGAACTGTTCTTCAGGCGCGCCCGCCTGGCGCACTTCGCGGCCTTGCGTGAGGGCGACCACGCCAAAGGGGGCGCCCGCCTGATGGCACTTGCGCACCATGTCCAGGTAGCGCACTTCGAACACGCGCAGGGCCAGCAGGCCACCTGGGAACAGCACGGAGCCCAGAGGGAAAAGGGGCAAGGATGACAGGGTGAGGGGTTGTGTCATGAAAGGGGGGATACCTTGGCTCGCTATCATCCCATGGCGCAGCCTGCTTTCGCGGCGGCCCCTTATTTTTGTCTCATCCATGTTCTACCAGATCGCCTCTTTCCTGCTCGACGTTGTTGGTGGCCTGCTCACCGGGGCATGCCTGTTGCGGCTGTACATGCAGTGGCAGCGCGTGCCGTTTTCCAACCCCGTCGGCGGGCTGGTTTTTGCGCTGACGGACTGGCTCATCATGCCGCTGCGCCGCGTGATCCCGCCCGTCGGACGCTGGGACGTGTCGAGCCTGGTGGCAGCCGTGTTGCTGCAGCTGGCGCAGTATTTTTTGCTGACCCTGCTGCTGGGCGCCGCCTCGGCATGGGCCTGGCTGCCGTGGCTGGCATTGTTTGGCCTCGCGCGGGTGGCGGTGTCGGGGCTGATTGGCTTGTTGATCGTCTATGCCGTGATGTCGTGGGTGCAGGCGCGGTCACCCCTGGCCGATGTGATTGCCCGGCTGTGCGAGCCCATCCTGCGGCCGTTTCGCCGCATCATCCCGCTGGTGGGCGGTATCGACCTGTCGCCGCTGGCCGTGCTGGTGTTGCTGCAGGTGGCGATGATCGTGCTGGGCCATTTGCAGGCCAGCGTGATGAGGTAGTCCCCCTGAGTCGCCTTTGGCGCCTTCCCCCTAGGGGGACGACGGCCTTGCTGCGGGGCGGCCCTTGCTTGCCGTCCCTGGTTGGGGCCGCGCCGGTTTCGGCGGCTGCGCATGATGCGCGGCAATAGATATCTGATGCCAAAATATCAGTGAAATCGACCCCTAGCGCTTATCCATAAAGCGCTAGCAGCTCTCAAAATAATAGTATTCTCGCGGCTTTGGCGGGCGCATCACCTCAGCACGAGGCTTTGCGCACGCACCCACCCGGTGGTGTTACATCACTGCGTCAGCAGGCAAACGCTGCAGCATGGCCAGACTGCTGGCCACGGTGTTGCGCAGTTCACGGCGATCGCAGATGAAGTCCACGGCGCCCTTGGTTTGCAGGAATTCGGCGCGCTGGAAGCCTTCGGGCAGCGTTACGCGCACGGTGGATTCGATCACGCGCGGGCCGGCAAAGCCGATCAGGGCCTTGGGCTCGGCAATCACGATGTCACCCACAAACGCAAAGCCCGCGCTCACGCCGCCCATGGTCGGATCGGTCAGCACGCTGATGTAGGGCAGGCCCTTTTTGGCCAGGCGGGTCAGCGCCGCATTGGTCTTGGCCATCTGCATCAGCGACAGCAGGCCTTCCTGCATGCGTGCACCGCCGGTGGCGGTAAAGCAGATGAAGGGCACCTTCTGCTCGATGGCGGTTTCCACGCCGCGCACAAAACGCTCGCCCACCACGGAGCCCATCGAGCCGCCCATGAAGTCGAACTCAAAGCACGCTGCCACCACGTTGATGCTCTTGACCGCCCCACCGATGACGATGAGGGCATCGGTTTCACCCGTGTTTTCCAGGGCTTCCTTCAGGCGCTCGGGGTATTTGCGGCTGTCCTTGAACTTGAGGGCATCCACAGGCAGCACTTCCTGGCCGATTTCATAGCGGCCTTCGGCGTCCAGAAAAGCGTTCAGCCGCGCGCGCGCGCCAATGCGGTGGTGGTGGCTGCAATGGGGGCAAACGTTCTGGTTTTGCTCCAGATCGGCCTTGTAGAGCACCGTTTCGCAGCTCGGGCACTTGATCCACAGGCCTTCAGGCACCTGGCGGCGCTCAGTGGGGTCGGTTTGCTGGATCTTGGAGGGCAGAAGTTTTTCGAGCCAGGACATGGTGTTCTCCTCTTCAGTGGCTCGGCCTGCCGGGGCGCTGGGGCGCCGCAGGGGGCAGGCCGGGTGGAATCTGTGGCGCGCCGTGCCCCGATGAGGGCGGCGCGCCGGGCTGCATTATGCGTCTACGCGTCCATTGCCTTGCGGATGCCGCGCAGGAAGTCGATCGTGATTGGCACCACCTTGGCGTGCTCTTGGTCTTCAATCAGCTGGATGATGCGGCTGCCAATGACCACGGCGTCGGCCACCTTGCCAATCGCCTGGGCGGTGGCTGCGTCGCGAATGCCAAAGCCCACACCCACGGGGATCGTCACATGCTGGCGGATGCGGGGCAGCATTTGCTCCACGGCCGAGGTGTCCAGCGCGCCCGAGCCGGTCACGCCCTTGAGCGACACGTAATACACGTAGCCGCTGGCCACGCGCGCCACCTGGGCCATGCGCTCATCGGTGCTGGTGGGGGCCAGCAGGAAGATCAGGTCCATGCCGTGCTCACGCAGGCTGGCGGCAAAGGTCTCGCACTCTTCGGGTGGGTAGTCCACGACGAGCACACCGTCCACGCCTGCGGCTGCGGCATCGCACACAAAGGCACCTGCACCGTGCTTTTGGTCGTAGCGCTCCACGGGATTGGCATAGCCCATCAGCACCACGGGTGTGGTGCTGTTGCGCTTGCGGAACTCGCGCACATGGTCGAGCACCTGCACCATGCCAATGCCCAGGCTGAGGGCTTTTTCGCCCGCCTTTTGAATCACCGGGCCATCGGCCATGGGGTCGGAAAAGGGCACGCCCAGCTCAATCACGTCGGCACCGGCCTCCACCATGCCGTGCATGAGTGCAGGGGTGATGTCAGCGAAGGGGAAACCAGCGGTCACATAGGGAATCAGTGCCTTGCGGCCCTGCGCTTGCAGGGCAGAGAAGGTGGATGCAATACGGCTCATTTACTTCACCACCTTGATGGATTGCTCGCCGCCCTTGACGGACTGCCCCTGGCAGCTGGGTCGGCAGTAAAAATCGGCGCCACTCAGGTCGGCCACGGTGCCAATGTCCTTGTCACCACGGCCCGAGAGGTTGACCAGGATCGATTGGTCGGGGCGCATGGTTTTGGCCAGTTTCATGGCGTAGGCCACGGCATGGCTGGATTCGAGCGCGGGGATGATGCCCTCGGTGCGGCACAGGTAGTGGAAGGCTTCCAGAGCTTCCTTGTCGGTAATGCCGACGTATTCGGCACGCCCGATTTCCTGCAACCAGGCGTGCTCCGGGCCCACGCCCGGATAGTCCAGACCTGCGCTGATACTGTGAGTTTCGGTGATCTGGCCATTGTCATCCTGCAGGATGAAGGTGCGGTTCCCGTGCAGCACGCCCGCGCTGCCCTTCTGCAGCGATGCCGAGTGTTTGCCCGACTCCAGCCCTTCGCCTGCCGCTTCCACGCCAATGAGGCGCGTTTTCTCGAACGGGATGTAGGGGTGGAAGATGCCCATGGCGTTGCTGCCGCCACCCACGCAGGCGATCACGGCATCGGGCTGGTCGCCCAGCACCTTTTGCTCTGCCAACATGGCGGGCATCTGGTCGATGCACTCCTTGCCGATCACGCTCTGGAAGTCACGCACCATCATGGGGTAGGGGTGTGGGCCTGCCACCGTGCCGATGATGTAGAAGGTGTTGTCCACATTGGCCACCCAGTCGCGCATGGCCTCGTTGAGCGCGTCTTTCAGCGTCTTGCTGCCCGATTCCACGGGCACCACCGTGGCGCCCAGCAGTTTCATGCGGTACACGTTGGGGCTTTGGCGCTTGACGTCCTCTGCACCCATGTACACCACGCATTCCAGGCCATAGCGCGCGCAGATGGTGGCCGTGGCCACGCCGTGCTGGCCTGCGCCCGTCTCTGCGATCACGCGGGGCTTGCCCATGCGCTTGGCCAGCATGGCTTGGCCGATGACGTTGTTGATCTTGTGCGCGCCGGTGTGGTTCAGGTCTTCGCGCTTGAGGTAGATCTGCGCGCCGCCCATTTCGCGGCTGGTGCGCGCCGCATGGTAGATAGGAGAGGGGCGGCCAACGAAGTGCTTGAGTTCGTACTGGAACTCGGCCAGAAACTCCGGGTCGTTCTGGTAGCGCGCGTAGGCCTCGCGCAGTTCCTGGATGGCGTGGGTCAGGGTTTCGCTGACGAAGCTGCCGCCGTAGGGGCCGAAATGGCCGGAAGCATCAGGTTGCTGATAGGAATTCATGGGGGTTCTTTGCAAGTTGTGCATCGGCCGCCCGCACGGCGGCAACGAAGCGTTGGATCTTCACGGCGTCTTTGATGCCCTTGATGGGCTTTCCATCGGGGCCATCGGCTTCGACGCCGGAACTGACATCAACCGCCAGCGAGAGACCCCGCGGGCGGACTTGCAAAATGCCATCGGTCACGTTTGCAGGCGTGAGTCCACCAGACAAAACGAGGTGAGAGCTGACGCTTGGTGGAAGGAGTGACCAATTGAATGCCTTGCCGCTGCCGCCAAAACCTTCGACATGGGCGTCGAGCAGGATGGCCTGGGCGTGAGAGTAATCGTAGGCGTATTTTACGAGGTCAAAGCTGGCCGCACCGTCGCCCAGGGGAATTCGGGCGGCTCGCAGGTAGGGGCGTGCGCCTTGGTGGGTGGCGGCCAGGCAATCCTGGGGAGATTCATCACCGTGAAACTGGACCGTAGCGCCTGCTATTAAAGCGCTGACTGCTATCACATTGGTAGCGGATTCGTTCACGAACAGCAAAACTGGTGTGACAAAGGGCGGCAGGAGTCTGGCCAGTTGTGCTGCGCGTTCGGGTGTTACCGCACGCGGGCTGGGGGCATACAGCACGAAACCCACTGCATCGGCGCCTGCCGCCACGGCGGCATCCACGTCCTGCTCGCGGGTCAGGCCGCAGATTTTGATGCGGGTGCGTGCATGCGGCAGCTTGGAGATGTCTTGTGCGTTCATGGCAACCAATCATACGCAGCCGTGCGCTGGGGCAAGCCCCAGGCGGCGTCATAGACCGGGCCTTGAAAAAAAAGCCCATCCGGCGAAAACGTGGGCGCTGCCGCATCGCGGGATTTGGCGGCGAGCACCTGCGCCACCCATTCAGGAGGCTGGTTGCCCTGGCCCACGGCAATCAGGCAGCCCATGATGTTGCGGATCATGTGGTGCAAAAACGCGTTGGCTTCGAACTCAAAGCGCCAGTAGCAGGGGCTCCAGCCCAGCTCCGGGTGTGGTTCTCCCAGACCCCGGCGCGAAATGTCGATGCGCTGCAAGGTCTTGACGGGGGACTTGGCCTGGCACGCCGACGCACGAAACGAGGTGAAGTCGTGCTCGCCCAGCAGGTAGCCCGCAGCCTGCCGCATCGCTTGGTGGTCCAGCGGATGGAAAACCCAGCCCACGCGACCGGCGTCCACACTCGGCCGCACAGGGGACTGCAGCAGCACATAGGCATAGCGCCGCGCGACCGCGCTGGCACGGGCATGGAAGCCGTCCGGCACGGGCTGTGCCCATTGCACGGCAATATCGGCAGGAAGAAAGGTGTTGGTACCCCGTACCCAGGAGGAGGGCGGGCGGTTCAGCGGCGTGTCAAAGTGCACCACCTGCATCAATCCATGCACACCTGCGTCGGTACGGCCTGCACACAAAGTGCTGACAGGGTGCGTGGCAAAGCGGCCCAGGGCCGCTTCGAGTTTGTCCTGAATCGTGTTGCCCGACAGCTGGCTTTGCCAGCCGCTGTAGGCCTGTCCGTTGTAGCTGACACCCAGCGCCACCCGCGTCATGGGGCGGCCTGGGGGTGGGGAAAGCGCGCCGTGAGAGAACCCGGCTGCATCAGCCCAGTTCGGCCAGCATACGCTGGGCGCGGGTCTTGAGGGCGCCGCTGGATTCTGCCACCACTTCTTCGATCAGCGTGCGAGCGCCGTCGGTGTCGCCAATGGCGTTGAACTCTTCGGCCAATGCCAGCTTGGTGGCCAGCGGATCATCCTGCGCCGCAGCCGAGCCATCATCGACGAACTCGGGTGCCGGAGCGGGTGCCTTGGCCGCAGGGGCTGCCATGGGCTTGGACGGTGCGTTCAGGTCCAGAGACAGTTCGCCCAGATCAAATTCCATGGGGCCGGAATCCTTGGCGTCGCCTGCCAGCGGCATGGGGCCAGATGGCGCCATGCTCAGGTCGTCTGCGCTCGGGAAGTCGAGGTTGGCGACGGGCGGAGGGGCCATCATCGGGCCGGGGGCTGTATCTTGACCACCCCAGGCTGGTGCCGTTGCAGAGGGCAGCTCTGGCAAATCCAGTTCTGGGCGCAGTGTTTGTGGTTCATCGCTGGCATCGGCGTCCGTAGTGCGACGGGTGCCACCTGCGGCCGCTGCTGCAGCGGCAGCCGCAAACCCGCCTGGGGGTGCTGGTGCCACCGAGGGAGCGTCGGTCAGTGCGTCATCTGGCAGGTCCAGATCGAGATCCAGGTCGAGATCGGGGGGGAGTGCCGCTGTGGCCGCCGCATTGCCAGCACCGCCCGTGAAGGTGCTCGGGAAGCCACCTGGGGGCAGCGATGGAGATTCGTCCTCGGCCATGCCGGGGCGGCCACCAGGCTGGTACAAGCGGTTTTCGGGGTCCAGGTCGCGGCCGAGTTCGGCAATGCGGTTCCAGTCCGGGCCTTCGCCCTGCGTCAGCTTGAACACATCCCCTGCAACCGCTTCCAGTGCCTTGCGGTCCTGGCGCTTGGCGTAAATTTCGCCGAGCTTCACATGGACCGACACGCGGGCCGGATTGTGGCGAATCGCTTCCTTCAGGATTTCCTCGGCCTGCAGGTCGCGGCCATAGGCCAAATAAACGTCTGCCTCCGCCACCGGATCCACATCGCCGCCAGCATCGAGCTGGCTCGGGGAGTAGGCCATGGACGAGCCGGTCGTCATTTCGCTGTTGGCGGTATCCACGCGCTGTCCGCCGCTGGCACCGAAGAATGAATCAGGCTGAATGCGGCTTTCCAGGAACGAACTGTCTACGCCAGCGTTCTGGCGGCGACGCTGCACCACACGGTAAGCGCCATAACCCAGCAACAGGGCCAGCAGGCCACCACCGGCCAAGGGCAGGATCGGATCGTCCATGAGGCCGGACAGGAAACTCGGCTCTTCAACAGGAGCTGGTGCTGGCGCAGGCATCCGTGCGGGGGCTGCGGGTGCGGATGCGACGGGAGCAGGTGCAGAGGCGGGTTCGGAGGCTGCCTCGGCAGGAACGGCAACATCCGTTGGGGCACTGGCTGGGGGCACGGGAGCCGACGCAGGTGTTTCAGGCGCGGCGGGTGCTGTGGGCGTGGCGGGGACTGCGGGGGCCTGCACAGCCACGCCAGCGGGGGCGCTGGCACCGCCAGCGGGCGCGGCACTGCCAGCAGCGGCCGATGCTGCGCCCAGCTTGTTCAGGTCGGTAATGTTCTTGGACAGTTCGGCCATCCGGGTGGCGGCCTCGCTGGCTTGCTTGTCCTTGGCGAGCTGGTCCTCGGCGGCCTTCTGGCCCTTCACGGAGCCTTTGGACAGCGTCAGCTTGTCGGGTGCGGTCGTGGCAGGTTTCTTGTCCTCCACGCGGGTCTGCACCGTTCCTGACGCAGAGCGCTCTGCAGCGGCCACTGCCGTGGTCGGGGCGGCACCTGCCAGCTTGCGGCGGAATTCGTTGAAATCCTTGGCCTGAGCCGCCAGGATCTGGCGTGCCTCGGGGGCTGGGATTGCCTGCGCCGCAACTTCATCGGGCATCTGCAGTACTGCGCCGGCTTTGAGGCGATTGACATTGCCCTGAATGAATGCGTCCGGGTTCGCACGCATCATGGCAACCAGCATCTGATCCAGAGACACGCTGGCAGGGCGGTAGGCATTCGCCAGGCGGCCTGCCGTGTCACCGGTCTGCACTTTGACGCCGTCTGCCGGGGTCGGACGAGGCGCTGCAGCAGCCGGGCGTGGTGCCGCTGGTGCTGCGGCGGCGGATTCAGTGGCGCGCGGGGCAACGGGTGCGCGCACAGCGGGCGCCGACGGGGCGGCAGGTGCCGAGATCTGGGGGGACGCCGTCACATTCGGTGCAGCGCGGCGCAGTGCTGGCGGGTCAAACAGCATGGTGTAGCTGCGCACAATTCGACCCGAGCCCCAGTTGGCGTCCAGCACCAGATCGAGAAAGGGGTCGTTCACCGGGCGATCACTCGTCAGACGCAGCACGGCGGTGCCGTCTGGGCGACGCTGCAGCTGGATCTGCAGGTTGTTGATCGCGGGCGTGTATTCCATGCCCTGGGAGCGGAAAACTTCCGGGGTAGCCGTGGTCGCGCGCAGGGTGTCGGCTTCGGCGGGGGTGATCTGGGGCAGGTCAATTTCGGCGCGCAAAGGCTCGCCCAAGGCAGACTGCACGGTGATGCGGCCCAACGCCAGAGCCGAGGCGTCGCTAGCGTAAAAGCCAGCCGACGCTACGGCCGCAGCCGCCAGGACAGAAAATTTCCAACGATGCATGTTTGCCAACAACTGATTAGGTTTTTGTGCGGCTCGGTCGAGCGGTGCTTTTTTTCTCATGGTCTGGTCCCGCCCCGGCGCGTGAAAATATGTAAAAAGCACCATAGCATCAATGTTTTGCACTGACAAGCTGAGGTGGCTCCGAAGCTTTGTGCGAGGTTCAGACGCACCAGATTGGGGCATTCAAATGTTGCCAATTGCCAACGTGGCGTAACTGAGTGTGTCAAGGTGCTGGGCGTAAAAAAGCGCGCACGGCGAGGGCAGTGCGCGCTTTGGGGGATTGCCGGCTTAGGCGTCGAGCAAGATGCGCAGCATGCGGCGCAGGGGCTCGGCGGCGCCCCAGAGCAGCTGATCGCCAATGGTGAAGGCGCCCACATATTCAGGGCCCATGGCCAGCTTGCGGATGCGGCCCACGGGGATGTTCATGGTGCCGGTCACCGCCACTGGGGTGAGGTCCTGGATGGTGGCTTCGCGCGTGTTGGGCACCACCTTGACCCACTGGTTGTCGGCGGCGATCATGGCTTCGAGGTCGGCCACGGGCACATCCTTCTTGAGCTTGAACGTCAGCGCCTGGCTATGGCAGCGCATGGCGCCCACGCGCACGCAGAAACCATCGACGGGAATGGCGGACGCGTTGAAGCCCTCGCCCATACCCAGGATCTTGTTGGTCTCGGCCATGCCCTTCCACTCTTCCTTGGACATGCCGTTGCCCAGGTCCTTGTCGATCCAGGGGATCAGCGAGCCGCCCAGCGGTACGCCGAAGTTGGCGGTTTCAGCGGCTGACAGGCTGCGCTGCTTGGCGATGACCTTGCGGTCGATTTCCAGGATGGCGCTCTTGGGATCGTCGAGCAGTGCGCGCACTTCGGCGTTCAGCGTACCGTACTGCGTGAGCAGCTCGCGCATGTGCTGCGCGCCGCCGCCTGATGCTGCCTGGTAGGTCTGGGTGCTCATCCATTCCACCAGACCTGCCTTGTACAGAGCACCCACGCCCATCAGCATGCAGCTCACGGTGCAGTTGCCGCCAATCCAGTTCTTGCCGCCGTTGGCCAGGGCGTTCTTGATGACGGGCATGTTGACCGGATCGAGAATGATCACGGCGTCCTTGTCCATGCGGAGGGTGGAGGCGGCATCGATCCAGTGGCCGTTCCAGCCGGCGGCGCGCAGCTTTGGGAACACTTCAGAGGTGTAGTCACCGCCCTGGGCGGTGATGATGATTTCGCAGCGCTTGAGAGCCTCAATGTTGAACGCATCCTGCAGTGCAGTCTCGTTCTTGGCTTGGGCAGGGGCCTTGCCGCCTGCGTTCGAGGTGGAGAAGAACATGGGTTCGATCAGATCGAAGTCCTTCTCTTGTTCCATACGGTCCATCAGGACCGAGCCGACCATGCCGCGCCAGCCGACCAACCCTACCAACTTGCTCATTTCAACGCCCTTTCTAAGTAAGAAACAGTGCCAGACCGGACTGCTCGCCTGGCTCGTCTGGCCAGGAAGGGCGCACGACGAACCAGGCTGAGTCAGCCCTTAATGGTCGTGGTTTTGGTGATGGTTGCGCGCGCAGCCACACCGGCCGTGGCGGCGGGTGCAATGTTCAGGGCGAACGTGTGGGCGGCAAACATAGGCGAAGATTGTAGCGGATGCGGGCTTTGGGCTCTGTGCCGTTGTTCCAACAGGCATCTCTGGGGAGCGATTGGCGGGATAGACGGTAGAAAAAGGCCAATGACTTGGGGGAGAGCCTGCGCCCAGGGTCTGCACCGCACTACAGTCCTGTCTATCGCTTTGTCTGCGATTCATAGAGAGTAGAAAATGCAAGTCATCGTTGTGGGGTCTGGCAAGCTGGCCAGGGAGCTGTTGGGGGCGCTGCCCTCTGGGGACGCTGGCCAGGTTGTGCCCTGGGCCGCCGAGGGGCTGCCTGCAGAAAAATCGGTGGTTGTGCATGCAGGCTCGGGCCGGGAGCTACAAGCGGTGAGCGCGTTCTGTGAATCCACGTGTTCTGCGCTGGTGGAGCTGTCCACGGGATCGGCGCTGGAACACCTGGCTGTAGGTTTTCCCGTGGTCCTGTGTCCCAACACCAACCTTCTCATGCTCAAGTTTATGGCCATGCTGGAGCGCAGTGGGCATTTGTTCCGTGGCTACCGCATCGGGCTGACCGAGTCGCACCAGGCTCAGAAGTCGTCGGTGCCGGGCACGGCCGTGAGCATGGCGCAGGCGCTGGGTCTGGTGCCCGGTGATATCCGGTCCGTGCGCGATGCCGAGGTTCAGCAGCGTGTGCTGCAGATTCCCCCAGAACATCTTGGCCGCCATGCCTACCACCAGGTTCTGATAGAGGATGGGGCTTGCAGCGTGACGCTGGAAACCCGTGTTTATGGCGATGCGCCGTATGCAGAGGGCGTTGCGCACATCGTGGCAGCCGTGCGCGAGCGGCCGCTGGAGAACCGGCGCTACGCCATCATGGAATTCATCGACAACGGGTGGCTGTAGGCGGTACGGGAGTACCACGGCTCCACAATAAAAAAGCGCCGGGAGTGTCCGGCGCTTTTTTTGTGACCGCTGAGCGGGGGATCAGGCGGTCAGCGCCTTCACCACTGCATCGCCCATCTGCGCCGTACCCACCTTGGTGGTGCCTTCGCTGTAGATATCGGGCGTGCGCAGGCCCTGCGCCAGCACCTTTTGCACGGCCGCTTCGATACGCTGGGCGGCGGCTTCCTGGTTCAGGCTGAAGCGCAGCATCATCGCGGCCGAGAGGATGGTGGCCAGCGGGTTGGCCACGCCCTTGCCGGCGATGTCAGGCGCACTGCCGTGGCTGGGTTCGTACAGGCCCTGGTTGCCGCTGTTCAGGCTGGCCGAGGGCAACATGCCGATGGAGCCGGTGAGCATGGAGGCTTCGTCCGACAGGATGTCGCCGAACATGTTGCCGGTCACCACCACGTCAAACGCCTTGGGGGCCTTGACCAGCTGCATGGCCGCGTTGTCCACGTACATGTGCTGCAGCTCGATGTCGGGGTATTCCTTGTGCACGTCGGTGACCACATCCTTCCAGAACTGGAAGGTTTCGAGCACGTTGGCCTTGTCCACGCTGGTGACCTTCTTGTTGCGCTTGCGGGCTGCCTGGAAGGCGACGTGGGCGATGCGCTCGATCTCGGGGCGGCTGTAGCGCATGGTGTCGAAGGCTTCCTCGGCACCGGGGAAGTGGCCATCGGTGGCCACGCGGCGACCACGCGGCTGGCCAAAGTAGATGTCGCCCGTCAGTTCGCGGATGATGAGGATATCGAGGCCCGCGATCAGCTCGGGCTTGAGGCTCGATGCGCCCACCAGTTGCTCGTAGCAGATGGCGGGGCGGAAGTTGGCGAACAGGCCCAGGTTCTTGCGCAGGCCCAGGATGGCCTGCTCGGGGCGCAGGGGGCGGTCAAGCTTGTCGTACTTCCAGTCGCCCACAGCGCCGAACAGGATGGCGTCGGCTTCCTTGGCGAGCTTCAGGGTGGATTCGGGCAGCGGGTGGCCGTGGGCCTCGTAGGCGGCGCCGCCGACCAGGGCCGATTCCATCTCGAACTTCAGGTCCAGGGCCTCCAGAACCTTGACGGCTTCGGAGACGATTTCGGTACCGATGCCGTCACCCGGCAGAACTGCGATTTTCATTGAATTTGCTTTGATTCTGATAGCTGCTACCGCTTACGGATAAAGCGCTAGAGGCTAATTTAAATGATATTTTGGATGCCTGCGGTGTCTTACGACACCATGGTGTGCGCCAGCCAGGGCTTGGTCGCCAGGCGCTGCGCTTCAAACGCCTTGATCTTGTCGGACTGGCGCAGGGTCAGGCCGATGTCGTCGAAGCCGTTGAGCAGGCAGTACTTGCGGAAGGCCTGCACATCGAACGGAATCTCCTCGCCTTGCGGGCGCACGATGACCTGACGGTCCAGGTCGATGGTGAGCTGGTAGCCGGGGAAGGCGTGCACTTCATCGAACAGCTGGGCCACCGTTGCCTCGGGCAGCACGATAGGCAGCAGGCCGTTCTTGAAGCAGTTGTTGAAGAAGATGTCGGCAAAACTCGGCGCGATCACGGCGCGAAAGCCGAACTGGTCCAGTGCCCAGGGCGCGTGTTCGCGGCTGGAGCCGCAGCCGAAGTTCTTGCGCGCCAGCAGGATGGAGGCGCCTGCATAGCGCGGCTGGTTCAGCACGAAGTCGGGGTTGGGCTTGCGGCTGGCCGGGTCCTGGCCCGGCTCGCCGTGGTCCAGGTAGCGCCATTCGTCAAACAGGTTCACGCCAAAGCCGGTCTTCTTGATCGACTTCAGAAACTGCTTGGGGATGATCGCGTCGGTATCGACGTTCTCGCGGTCCATCGGGGCCACCAGGCCCTTGAGTAAGGTGAATTTCTGCATGGGTGCCTTGTTACTTGTTGGCGGCGCGTTCGAGTGCGCCCCCTGCCCGTTGAACGTCCTGGCCTACGCCCTTGACGGTGTTGCACCCGCCCAGCAGCAAGGCGGCAGACAGTGCGATGAGGATGGCGGCGATTTTCTTCATGGCGGGCTCCTTCAGGCGAATTGGCGAATGTCCACAAAATGACCGTGCACGGCAGCGGCTGCTGCCATGGCGGGGCTGACGAGATGGGTGCGGCCACCAGCGCCCTGGCGGCCTTCGAAGTTGCGGTTGCTGGTGGATGCGCAGCGCTCGCCCGGCTCCAGGCGGTCGGCGTTCATGGCCAGGCACATGCTGCAGCCGGGCTCGCGCCACTCAAAGCCTGCGGCCACAAAAATCTTGTCCAGGCCTTCGCGCTCGGCCTGCTCTTTGACGAGGCCCGAGCCGGGCACCACCATGGCCAGCTTCACGTTGCTGGCCACCTTGCGGCCCAGGTTCTTGACCACGGCGGCGGCTTCGCGCATGTCTTCGATGCGGCTGTTGGTGCAACTGCCGATGAACACCTTGTCGATGGTGATGTCGTTGATGGCCTTGCCGGGCTGCAGGCCCATGTAGGTCAAGGCGCGCTCGATGGCGCCGCGCTTGTTGGCATCCTTTTCCTTGTCGGGGTCCGGCACGCGGGCATCCACGCCCAGCACCATCTCGGGCGAGGTGCCCCAGGTGACTTGCGGCACGATTTCGGAGGCGTCGAGCTTCACCACGGTGTCGAACTTCGCGTCGGCATCGGAGTGCAGCGTCTTCCAGTACGCCACGGCCTGGTCCCATTCGACGCCCGTGGGCGACAGGGGGCGGCCCCTGACGTATTCAATGGTCTTGTCGTCCACCGCCACGAGGCCAGCGCGCGCGCCGCCTTCGATGGCCATGTTGCACACGGTCATGCGGCCTTCCATGCTCATCGAGCGGAAGACGGAGCCTGCAAATTCGATGGTGTAGCCGGTGCCGCCGGCCGTGCCGATCTTGCCGATGATGGCGAGCACCACGTCCTTGGGCGTCACGCCTTTGGCGAGCGTGCCGTCCACCTGCACCAGCATGTTCTTGGCCTTCTTGGCCAGCAGCGTCTGCGTGGCCATGACATGCTCGACCTCGGAGGTGCCGATGCCATGGGCCAGTGCGCCGAACGCGCCGTGCGTGCTGGTATGGCTGTCGCCGCACACCACCGTCATGCCGGGCAGGGTGGCACCGTTTTCAGGGCCGATGACGTGCACGATGCCTTGGCGCTTGTGCATGAAGGGGAAGAACGCAGCGGGCGAGATCTGCGCCATGTTGTCGTTCAGCGTGGTGATCTGCTCTTTGCTGATGGGGTCGGTGATGCCGTCGTAGCCGTTTTCCCAGCCGGTGGTGGGCGTGTTGTGGTCGGCGGTGGCCACGATGGAGCTCATGCGCCAGACCTTGCGGCCCGCCTCGCGCAGGCCTTCAAACGCCTGGGGGCTGGTCACCTCGTGCACCAGATGGCGGTCGATGTAGAGGATGGAGGTGCCGTCCTCTTCGGTGTGGACGACATGCTCGTCCCAGATCTTGTCGTATAGGGTGCGTCCCATGGCGTGGCTTTCTTTCTGCTTTTCAGGTGGGTGATTGGATTTTAGTGTCGGGGTCTGGCCGGGGTGACAGGTGTTCCACCAGCAAACGGGCCGTGACGGGCAGGGCGTCGAAGTCGCGAGCCACCACGCGCAGCTCGCGGTGGGCCCAGGCATCGGTCAGCGGGATGGCTTGCAGGTTGCCCACGCCGCGCATCAGCGCAAACGCCCGGTCGGGCAGCAGGCCCACGCCCAGGCCGTTGTCGATCATGCGGCACATGGCATCGAGCCCTGTGACCTGGATGCGCTGTCGCAGCGGACGCCCGGCGGCGGCGGCGGCGGCGCGCATGGCCAGGCTGATGCTGCTGTTGGCATGCAAGCCCACGATGTCCCAGTCCAGAACTTCTTCAAAATTGATAGCTGCCAGCGCAGACAGGTCGTGCGCCAGGGGCACAACGAGCACCAGATTGTCGGCGCGGTAAGGGCGGCTTTGCAATTGCAGCGCACCGTTGGCACTGGCCATGCCGATGTTGCAGATGCCGAGGTCGGCGGCGCCCTCCTGCACGGCGTGCAGTACGTCACTGCTCAGGTGCTCCTGCAGGTCGATCTTGATCTGGCTGTGCTCGCGCGCGAAGGCGCCCAGGTCTTCCGGCAGAAACTGGAAGATGGCCGAGATGTTGGCGTGCATGCGCACATGGCCGCGCACGCCGTCGGCGTATTCGCTCAACTCGCCCTGCATGCGTTCGAGCCCAAACAGCACGGTGCGGGCGTGGTGCAGCAGGCTCTCGCCTGCGGGCGTGAGCGTGACGCCCCGGCTGTGGCGGTAGAGCAGGGCGGTGTCCACGGCCGTTTCCAGGTCCGACAGGCGCTTGCTGACGGCCGATGCCGCAATGAATTCGCGCTCGGCAGCACGGCCGATGCTACCGAGCTCGCACACCGCCACAAACAATTGCAGCGAGGTCAGGTCGATACGGCGCGCAAAACTGCGCTCGGAGCTTTTCATGGGGCTTTGTCTTCTCGGAATGAGAAGGTTATCTATTTTGTCCGCATTATTGGTGCTTTGCCATCGCGATGCGCGATGGTTGGGGTGCCCGTCCGCGCGTGAGCAGACCCTCTGAAGCCCTGAACGCTACCGTGGCTCAGGCGGTGCAGGTGCTGCCGTGCTCTGGCACAGCGGCACGCCAGCGCAGCTCATGCTCAATGCGCTGGCGCAGCAGGTCCGATGAGCCCATTTCGCCGTGCACCACATACACCTGGTCTGGCGCGTGGCCCATGCTGCGCAGCCAGGCGATGAGCTGGTTGCCGTCGGCGTGGGCTGATGCAGAGGACAGCCGTACCACCTCGGCGCGCACGGCCACGTCCTGGCCGTGGATGCGGATGGTCTTTTCGCCCTCTGCCAGCCGCGCGCCGCGGGTGCCTGGGGCCTGGTGGCCGGTCAGGATGATCATGTTGCGGTGGTCGCCCGCGTGCAGTGCCAGGTGGTGCAACACGCGCCCGCCGGTGGCCATGCCGCTGGCCGACAGGATGACCATGGGGCCATGGAGCTTGGCCAACCCCTTGGATTGCTCGGGCGTCTGGACCATGGTGGCGCCATGCTCCAGTGCCTGCACCTCGCGGCCGCTCAGGCGATGTTCCTGCATGTGGTGCTGGAACAGCCCCGTGGTACTGACGGCCATGGGGCTGTCCAGAAATACCTTGAGCGATGCGGGCACCACACCTTGCGCCTTGAGCAGGCCAATCGCGTGCAGCACCACCTGTGCACGCCCCACGGCAAACACGGGCACTACGGCAATGCCGCCACGCGCTGCCAGGCGCTGCAGGGCCGGGCCCAGTTCATCGAGCAAGCCTTCGGGCGGGTGCTCGCGGTCGCCGTAGGTGGACTCGATGAGCACGGTGTCGGCCTGGGGCGGCGCGTCAGGCGGGTTCATGAGCAGGTCGTCGGGCCGCCCTAGGTCGCCCGAAAACAGAATGCGCCTGCCTCCCACCTCCAGCAGCACGCTGGCTGCGCCCAGGATGTGGCCAGCGGGTGAAAGCGTCACACGCCAGCCGGGCAGGGGCTCGAAAGCCTTGCGAAATGGGTGGATCTGGAACTGCTTGAGGCAGTGCAGCGCATCCAGCCGGGTGTACAGCGGCAGGGCCGGGCTGTGGCTGCTGAGCTGGTGGCGGTTGAGAAAGGCCGCGTCTTCTTCCTGCAGGTGCCCGCTGTCGGGCAGCAGGATGGTGCACAGGTCGCGCGTGCCCGGTGTGCAGTGGATGGCGTGGGTGTAGCCGTCGCGCGCCAGCAGCGGCAGGTAGCCGCTGTGATCCAGGTGGGCATGGGTCAGCACCACGGCGTCGATCTGGTGCGGCGAGACGGGCAGAGGCTGCCAGTTGCGCAGGCGCAACTGCTTGTAGCCCTGGAACAGGCCGCAATCGACCAACAGGCTCTTGCCGTTGTAACGCACCAGGTACTTGGAGCCGGTGACCGTGCCGGAGCCGCCCAGGAAGGTGATGTTGACGTTCATGTGCCCAAGCTCCCGGGTGATCATCGATGAGACCCATCCTACTGCGCTGTGCGTGCATTGCACGGGCCTTAGGGAGTTTCTTGCCCTGCGTCAAGAAAAAACCGCCTGAGCCAAAAGGCCACAAGCGGTTTTCGATGGGATGCCGGTGCGCGGTCAGCTGAAGAAGTTCTTCAGCCGGTCCGTCCAACTCTCGCCACTGGGCGAATGGCGTGCACCGCCCTTCTTGAGGGAATCCTCCAGCTCACGCAGCAGCTTGCGCTGGTGCTCGGTCAGCTTGACGGGTGTCTCGACTGCGATGTGGCAGTACAGGTCGCCCGGGTAGCTGGCGCGCACGCCCTTGATGCCCTTGCCACGCAGGCGGAACTGCTTGCCGGCCTGGGTGCCTTCAGGAATGTCGATCGCTGCCTTGCCCGCGAGCGTGGGCACCTCGATCTCTCCGCCCAGCGCAGCCGTGATGAAGCTCACGGGCACCTGGCAGTGCAGGTCGTCGCCATCGCGCTCGAAGATGTCGTGTTTCTTCAGGCGGATCTCGATGTACAGGTCACCCGGTGGGCCGCCATTCGTGCCCGGCTCGCCGTTGCCGGTGCTGCGGATGCGCATGCCGTCGTCGATGCCCGCAGGAATCTTCACTTCCAGCGTCTTTTGCTTCTTGAGCTTGCCCTGACCGTGGCAGGTGGTGCACGGCTCGGGAATGATCTTGCCCGTGCCGCGGCAGTGGGGGCAGGTCTGCTGCACGCTGAAGAAGCCCTGGCGCATCTGCACCGTGCCTGCGCCCTGGCAGGTGCCACAGGTCTTGGCACTGGTGCCGGGCTTGGCACCGCTGCCGTGACAGGTGTCGCAGCTCTCCCACGAGGGGATGCGGATCTGAGCATCCTTGCCGCGCGCGGCTTCTTCCAGCGTGATCTCCATGGCGTAGCTGAGGTCGCTGCCCCGGTACACCTGTCGGCCGCCGGCACCGCGCCCACGCCCACCCTGCTGGCCAAACATGTCGCCGAAGATGTCACCAAAGGCCTCGGCAAAACCACCAAAGCCCTCTGCCCCCGCGCCGCCTGGGCCGCGCATGTTGGGGTCCACCCCGGCGTGGCCGTACTGGTCATAGGCCGCGCGTTTTTGCGGGTCGGAGAGCATCTCGTAGGCCTCTTTGGCCTCCTTGAACTTCTCTTCGGCAGGCTTGGCTGCGTCACCCTGGTTGCGGTCAGGGTGGTGCTTCATCGCCAGCTTGCGATAGGCCTTCTTGATTTCTTCGTCCGAGGCGTTCTTGGGAACGCCCAGGATTTCGTAAAAGTCTCTTTTGGACATGGTCATTCTGAGCCCGGTTGGAACAGGAACGCCGCGCAAGCCCCGTCAAGGGCCCCGCGCGGCGGCTGGGGTCAACGGCGGCGTGCTCAGCCCTTCTTGACTTCCTTCACCTCGGCATCGACGACGTTGTCGTCGTCTGCGGGCTTGGCGGACGCGCCACCAGCCGACGCGCCTGCGGCCTCAGCACCCCCGGCTGCCTGAGCAGCTTGCGCTGCCTGGGACTCGGCGTACATCTTTTCGCCCAGCTTCTGGCTGGCAGCCATCAGCGCCGTGGTCTTTTCGTCAATCGCGGCCTTGTCTTCGCCCTTCAAGGCTTCTTCCAGTGCCTTGACTGCGGCAGTGATCGCGTCCTTTTCACCTGCGTCGAGCTTGTCGCCGTGTTCGGCCAGGCTCTTGTTCACGCTGTGCACGGCGGCTTCACCCTGGTTGCGGGCTTGCACCAGCTCCAGCTTCTTCTTGTCGTCGGCCGCATTCAGTTCGGCGTCCTTCACCATCTGCTGGATTTCTTCTTCCGACAGGCCCGAGTTGGCCTTGATGGTGATCTTGTTTTCCTTGCCCGTGCCCTTGTCCTTGGCGCCCACGTGCAAGATGCCGTTGGCGTCGATGTCGAACGACACTTCGATCTGCGGAACACCGCGGGCTGCCGGTGGAATGCCTTCCAGGTTGAATTCGCCCAGCAGCTTGTTGCCGGTAGCGATTTCGCGCTCGCCCTGGTAGACCTTGATGGTCACGGCAGGCTGGTTGTCATCGGCCGTTGAGAAGGTCTGTGCGAACTTCGTCGGGATGGTCGTGTTCTTCGTGATCATCTTGGTCATGACACCGCCCAGGGTTTCGATACCCAGCGACAGGGGTGTCACGTCCAGCAGCAGCACGTCCTTGCGGTCACCCGACAGCACCTGGCCCTGGATGGCGGCGCCCACGGCCACGGCTTCGTCAGGGTTCACGTCCTTGCGGGGGTCCTTGCCGAAGAATTCCTTGACCTTTTCCTGCACCTTGGGCATCCGGGTCATGCCGCCGACCAGGATCACGTCATGGATGTCAGACACCGACACGCCAGCGTCCTTGATGGCCATGCGGCAAGGAGCGATGGTGCGCTCGATCAGCTCTTCCACCAGTTGTTCCAGCTTGGCGCGGGTCAGTTTGATGTTCAGGTGCTTGGGGCCCGATGCGTCTGCCGTGATGTAGGGCAGGTTGATGTCTGTCGAGGCCGAGTTCGACAGTTCGATCTTGGCTTTCTCGGCCGCTTCCTTCAGGCGCTGCAGGGCCAGCACGTCATTCTTGAGGTTGACGCCCGACTCCTTCTTGAACTCGTCAATGATGAAGTCGATGATGCGCTGGTCGAAGTCTTCGCCGCCCAGGAAGGTGTCGCCGTTGGTCGACAGCACTTCGAACTGCTTTTCGCCGTCCACATCGGCGATTTCGATGATGGACACGTCGAACGTGCCGCCGCCCAGGTCATACACGGCGATCTTGCGGTCGCCCTTTTCCTGCTTGTCCAGGCCAAAGGCCAGAGCCGCAGCGGTGGGTTCGTTGATGATGCGCTTGACGTCCAGGCCCGCAATACGGCCAGCGTCCTTGGTGGCTTGGCGCTGTGCGTCGTTGAAGTACGCGGGCACGGTGATGACGGCTTCCGTCACGGGCTCGCCCAGGTAGTCTTCAGCCGTCTTCTTCATCTTGCGCAGGATGTCGGCAGACACTTGCTGGGCCGACAGCTTGTTGCCGCGCACTTCGATCCATGCGTCGCCGTTGTCGGCGGCCACGATCTTGTAGGGCATCAGGTCGATGTCCTTTTGCACTTCTTTTTCGGTGAACTTGCGGCCGATCAGGCGCTTGACGGCGTACAGCGTGTTCTTGGGGTTGGTCACGGCCTGGCGCTTGGCCGAGGCACCGACGAGGATCTCGCCGTCTTCCTGGTAGGCCACGATGGAGGGCGTGGTGCGTGCACCTTCGCTGTTTTCGATCACGCGGGTCGTGTTGCCCTCCATGATGGAGACGCAGCTGTTGGTCGTACCCAGGTCAATGCCGATGATTCTTCCCATGATTTTTCTCCGAATGCTTGAATGGTTTGGATGGCTAGTAACTTGTGGATAACTTGGTGTGGTTCAAGTCTTCCGGGTCGATTTTTTTGAGGCTTACTTGGGAGCCGTCACCGTGACCAGGGCCGGACGCAGCACGCGCTCGGCGATCACATAGCCCTTTTGCAGCACGGCCACCACGGTGTTGGCTTCCTGCTCGGCAGGCACCACGCTGATGGCCTGGTGCTGGTGCGGATCGAACTTGGCGCCAGCGGCCGGGTTGATGGCAATCACCTTGTTGCGCTCCAGTGCCGACGTCAGCTGGCGCAGGGTGGCGTCGGCGCCTTCGCGCAGCTGCTGGGGCGTAGCTTCCTTGATGGCCAGGGCGGCATCCAGGCTGTCGGCCACGGGCAGCAGGCTCTCGGCAAAACTCTCGATACCGAATTTGCGGGCCTTGGAAACCTCGTCTTCAGCGCGGCGGCGGGCGTTTTCGGCCTCGGCCTTGGCGCGCAGGAACTGGTCGGCCAGATCAGCGCTTTTGGCCTTGAGCTCGGCCAACTCGCCCTGCAGGCGTGCCAGCTCGTCAGAGGCGTGGGCAGCCATAGCGGCTTCGACTTCTTCGGGGGCGGGGGCGCTCTGTGCGGGGGTGGTTTGGCTGGTGTCGGACATGTCTTGGTCTGGAAGTAAATGAACGGTACGCGCGGGATCTGGGGGCGTGACACCACAAATCAAGGTCTGCACCATGGGTATGGTCTCTCGGGCCCCGTATGCATCGCGGATTGTTGTATTGCATGTCGGCCCAGCCACTGGTTTTGCAAGGGGCTGGACGCATCTATGGCATCTTTTTGTACGCCTGGACAGGGACGGCGAAGCACTGAGTGTACAAGCGACGCAGGCCGGGCTATAATCGCAGGCTTTCCCTTGCCACACCACTTCAAGACGCAGTGGGTGGTCTTACCCAAAAGGAGTATGCATGCGTCATTACGAAATCATTTTGTTGATCCATCCGGATCAAAGCGAGCAAGTTCCAGCCATGCTGGAGCGCTACAAGGGCATGATCACCGCTGGCGGTGGCAAGGTGCACCGCGTGGAAGACTGGGGCCGCCGTCAACTGGCGTACCTGATCAACAAGCTGGCCAAGGCCCATTACCTGTGCGTGAACATCGAAGCCGATCAGGCCGTGATGGCTGAACTGGAGCACGCCTTCAAGTTCAACGACGCCGTGCTGCGCCATCTGACGGTTCAGAAGAAGAAGGCTGATACGGGCCCATCTTCCATGATGAAGACCGTCGAGCGCGAAGAAGCCCGCAAGGCCAGCCAAGCTGAATATGCAGCGGCCGGTGGTGAGCGCGGCGAGCGCCCAGATCGCGCCGAGCGCTGATCTAGCCCGTTGGAGTGGAGAACCGCGTCGCCTTGACCGCCTGTATCGCAGAGGCTGAACCCCTGCGCTACACGCCCGCCGGATTGCCTGCCCTTACGCTGCGCCTCGAACACGAGTCCCAGCAAACCGAGGCAGGCCACCCCCGCGAAGTCAAGGCTGCCATGAAAGCCATTGCCTTTGGAGCGATGGCCGAGCGACTGGCACGGCAGAACATCGGAAGTCTCTGGACTTTCCATGGATTTCTGGCCAACCCGCGCAATGGCAAGACCGCAGTGCTGCACATCCAGGATATTCAACAAAATTAATTTTCAAGGGGTCCGCAATGGCCACGTTCAAGAAGTTCAACAAAGACAAGCGCCCAAAGCGCAACACCCAGTCCCTGCTGTTCAAGCGCAAGCGCTTTTGCCGCTTCACGGTGACCGGTGTTGAAGAAATCGACTACAAGGATGTCGATACGCTGCGCGACTTCATCGCCGAAAACGGCAAGATCATCCCCGCACGCCTGACCGGCACGCGCGCCATCTTCCAGCGTCAGCTGAACACCGCCATCAAGCGCGCTCGCTTCCTGGCCCTGGTGCCTTACAGCGACCAGCACAAGATCTAAGGAGCACAACCCATGCAAATCATCCTGCTCGACAAGGTTGTGAACCTCGGCAACCTCGGTGAAATCGTCAAGGTCAAAGACGGCTACGCCCGCAACTTCCTGATTCCCGCTGGCCGCGCCCGTCGCGCCACGGAAGCCGCCAAGGCAGAGTTCGAAGCCAAGCGCGCTGAACTCGAAAAGGCCGCAGCTGCCAAGCTGGCAGAAGCTCAAGCCCAAGGCGAAAAGCTGGCTGGCACCACCGTCAAGCTGACGCAAAAGGCTGGCGTGGACGGTCGTCTGTTTGGTTCCGTGACCAACCACGACATCGCCGAAGAGCTGAGCAAGCAAGGCTACAAGGTTGCCAAGTCGCAAATCCGCCTGCCCAACGGCCCGATCAAGGTCGTGAGCGAAAGCACTGTCAGTGTTGCTCTGCACACCGATGTGGTGGTGGACGTGACCGTGTCGGTCTACGGCGAAACCGCCTGAGATTCACTTCGGTGTTTCACGCAAAGCCGCCTTCGGGCGGCTTTTGTTTTTGTGCGGCTCTGGTTTGTACATGGTTACCCACTGGTTGCCCCAACTTTATCCACAGACTTGTGCCATGACGGCGCGCCGCACGGGCGCTAGCATGCCGGGTTAGCTCCGAGGATTCCATGTCTGCTGTTTTTCCGCCCCTTGACGATGGCTTCACGCCGGTGCCCGACCGTGAAATCGCCCAGTTGCGCGTGCCGCCGCACTCGATAGAAGCGGAGTCCAGCGTGCTGGGCGGGTTGCTGCTGGACAACAACGCCTGGGACCGCGTGGGCGACCTGCTGGTAGAAAGCCATTTCTACCGCCATGAGCACCAGATGATCTACTCGGCCATCGGCGCACTGATCAATGCCAGCAAGCCGGCCGACGTGATCACCGTGTTCGAGCACCTGCAGAACCAGGGTAAGGTGCAAGAGATGGGTGGGCTGGCCTATCTGAACAATCTGGCGCAATACGTACCCAGCGCCAGCAACATCCGCCGCTATGCGGAAATCGTGCGCGAGCGTGCCATCCTGCGCAAGCTGGTCACGGCCAGCGACGAAATTTCCACCAACGCGTTCAACCCGCAAGGCAAGACGGTCGAACGGATTCTGGACGAGGCCGAGTCCAAGATTTTTGCCATTGGCGAGGAAGGCTCGCGCACCAAGCAGGGTTTCCAGTCGCTGGATACGCTGGTGATCGACCTGCTCGACCGCGTGCAGGAGATGGCAGACAACCCTGTGGATGTGACGGGTGTGCCCACAGGCTTTGCGGACCTGGACCGCATGACCTCGGGTTTGCAGGCGGGCGACATGGTGGTGCTGGCAGCGCGCCCCTCCATGGGCAAGACCTCGTTCGCGGTGAACATTGCCGAGCACGTGGCGCTCAATGAGGGCCTGCCGGTCGCCATCTTCTCGATGGAAATGGGTGCCGCTCAGTTGGCGGTGCGTATCGTGGGTTCGATTGGCCGGGTGAACCAGGGCAATCTGCGCACCGGCAAGCTCACCGATGATGAGTGGCCGCGCCTGACCGAGGCGATTGAAAAACTGCGCACCGTCTCGCTGCACATTGATGAGACCCCGGGCCTCACGCCCGGCGAATTGCGCGCCAACGCGCGGCGCCTGGCGCGCCAGTGCGGCAAGCTGGGCCTGATCGTGGTCGACTATTTGCAGCTGATGAGCGGCTCGGGCTCGGCGGCCAGTTCGGACAACCGGGCGACCGAGCTGGGTGAAATTTCCCGGGGCCTCAAGATGCTGGCCAAGGAACTGCAGTGCCCGGTGATCGCGCTGTCACAGCTCAACCGCTCGGTGGAGCAGCGCACCGACAAGCGCCCCATGATGTCCGACCTGCGCGAGTCGGGCGCTATCGAGCAGGATGCCGACATCATCATGTTCATCTACCGCGACGACTACTACAACAAGGACTCCAAGGAGCCCAACGTGGCCGAGGTCATCATCGGCAAGCAGCGGAACGGCCCCACGGGTACTGTGAAGCTGTTCTTCCAGAAGAACCAGACGCGCTTCGAGAACCTGGCCATGGGTTCGGGCGACGATTTCTAATAAAAATAGCCACTAGCGCTTATTGGGTAAGCGCAAGTAGCTATCAAATTAGGAGTTTTTGGCCGGGGTAGATGGTGTTGGTCGGAGTTCCATTAGGGTTGCAGCACCCACACCAGCAAACCCGCACATCCCACGGCAAGAACACCCACAGCCACAGTGAGCCGTTGCTGGCGTTGGCGCAGCACTTCTACCGCCTGCACCACCTGGGCATTCTGTTCGGCCAGTGACTGGATCAGCACGGCGGATTCCTGTTGCTCCTGCTCCAGTATTGCCACCCGCTCGCGCAGATGTTGCAGCTGCAAGGCTACGGGGATGGCGGGTTCGCCCCCAGCGCCTTCGAGTGCTCCCGCAGCAGCTTCAGCCTTCCCTTTTCGGGTGGTGCCCAGCAGCTTCTTGGCCGCCTGGAGAATCTGGGGCGTCGCCTCGATGACGTCGCCCCAGGGCACCAGCTTCAGTGCTGCAACCCAGCCTGCAGCCAACTCAGAGCACCTCGCTGGCGAAATCTGCCAAGCGCGAGCGTTCGCCGCGCGCCAGCGTGATGTGCCCGCTGTGCGGCCAGCCCTTGAAGCGGTCCACGGCGTAGGTAAGCCCGGATGACCCTTCGGTCAGGTACGGCGTGTCTATCTGCGCGAGGTTGCCCATGCAGATGATCTTGGTGCCGGGACCGGCGCGGGTGATCAGCGTCTTCATCTGCTTGGGGGTGAGGTTCTGCGCCTCATCGATGATCACGTACTTGTTCAGGAAGGTGCGCCCGCGCATGAAGTTCATGCTCTTGATCTTGATGCGGCTGCGGATCAGCTCGTTGGTGGCCGCGCGGCCCCATTCGCCTGCGTTGCCGCCATCGCCCTTGGCCAAAAACTCCAGGTTGTCATCCAGCGCGCCCATCCAGGGGCCCATCTTTTCTTCCTCGGTGCCGGGCAAAAAGCCGATGTCCTCGCCCACGCTCACCGTGGCGCGGGTCATGATGATCTCGGTGTAGCGGCGATCGTCCAGCACCTGGGTCAGGCCTGCAGCCAGGGCGAGCAGGGTCTTGCCGGTGCCGGCCGTGCCGGTCAGGGTCACGAAGTCGATCTCGGGGTCCATGAGCAGGTTCATGGCGTAGTTCTGTTCGCGGTTGCGCGTGGTCACGCCCCACACGGCATTTTTGGCCGAACCGTAGTCCTTCAGGGTCTGCAGTACCGCTGTTTTCTCGCGGATTTCGCTCACGCGCGCAAACAGGCTGGGCTCGCCGGGGGCTTCGAAGTACACGAACTGATTGATCATCAGCTGCGGCACGATGGGGCCGCCAATGCGGTAATAGGTGTGGGCGCCGCTTTGCCAGCTTTCCACGTTCTTGCCGCTCTTGGCCCAGAAGTCGGGGGGCAGGGCCAGCACGCCAGCGTAGAGCAGGTCGCCATCTTCCAGCGTCTTGTCGTTCTGGTAGTCCTCGGCAGTCAGGCCCAGCGCGCGGGCTTTGACGCGCATGTTGATGTCTTTGGAGACCAGCACCACTTCGCGCGGTGCGTGCAGCTTGCGCAGGGCTTCGACCACGCCCAGGATCTGGTTGTCGGCTTTGCCCGGGGGCAGGCTGGTGGGAAGGCTGTAGTCCAGTGGCACCGTCTGGAAGAACAGGTGGCCACCCGCAGCACGCTGGCCGGTGGAGTCAAGCTTGAGGCCCTTGGCCATGTCGGCGCCCTGGGCGGCAGCCAGGGCATCCAGCGTGCGGCTGGCCTGGCGGCCGTTGCGGGCCACTTCGGTCATGCCCTTCTTGTGGCCGTCCAGTTCTTCCAGCACGATCATCGGCAGGAAGATGTCGTGCTCTTCAAAGCGGAAGAGGCTGGTTGGGTCATGCAGGAGCACGTTGGTGTCCAGCACAAAGAGCTTGGTCGGACCTTGCGGTGCGGATTTGCGGGTGCGTGTGGTGGTCGCGGTGGCCGGGGTGGTGCTGGCGGTGACGGCGGCAGGTGTGTCGGTGCTGCGTGCCTTGCGCGTGCCGGTGCTTCGGGCCACGGGGGCGGCGGAGGGTTGGGGTGTGCGTGCTCGGGTCTCAATCTGGACCAATGGAGCTGTGTCAGGCGCTGCCAGCGACGAGGCCACGCTGTCTGCCTTGCGTCCGGCGCGGGTGGGGGCTGTAGCGGTGGCGGTGCGCTGGGGCGTAGCAACGGCTTCGTTCGCCGAGGTGGTAGCTACGCGGGGGCGGGCTGCGACTTCAAAGGCTTCTGGCGCGAGGAGTGCAGCGCGCCGGCTGGGGGCGGGGGGCAGGGGCATGGTGGCAGGGCCTCGGTCGGTAAAGGGTGTAACGGGTGGGTCAGAAAGCAAAAAGCCGCCTGGAGGCCAAGGCGGCTTTTTGGAGGAGGGCAAACGTTGCGATAACCAGGGGCATAAAACCATTATGCCTACTCCGGATGTCTTGCCTGGGCAAAACAAGCGGGGTGTCGCGCCGATGCCCCAATGTGCAGATCAGGCGGCCTTTTTCAGGGCCTTGATGGATTTGACGGCTTTCAGGACCTCGTCCACGTGGCCGGGAACCTTGAGGCCGCGCCACTCTTGCACCAGCAGGCCATCGGGGCCGATCAGGAAGGTGCTGCGCTCAATGCCCTTGACCTTCTTGCCGTACATGATCTTGTTCTTGACCACACCGAACATGTGGCACATCTTTTCTTCGGTGTCGGCGATGAGTTCGAAGGGCAGTTCCAGCTTTTCCTTGAATTCGTCGTGCGACTTCATGTTGTCGCGGGACACGCCGAAAACGGCAGCGCCTGCCTTCACGAAGTCCTTGTACTTGTCGCGAAACTGCATGGCCTCCGTGGTGCAGCCAGGCGTGTTGTCCTTGGGATAGAAGTAGAGAACCAGAATTTGGCCAAGGTGGGAGGTGTTGGAGACCTTGAGTCCACCGGTAGCGTTGGCTTCAAATTCAGGGAGGGGTTTGTTGACAACGATCGCCATATCACTTCAATCTCTCAGGATGTAGTCGTTGGTAAGCCGGGGGAGCTAGTGTGTTATTGCTCTTGGTGGTGCCCCCGACCGCAACCGGCGATTTTACCCCGAATTCACTCTTCGGCCAAATGTAAGACAGTGTGTCCGGCCCGCAGTGGCGGGCATTTAGGCAAGGGCTTGCATAGGTGCAAGCGCCGGATTTGCAGCTTGTCGCGGCGGTTGCGGGCCTGTAGCTCAGGCTTCCAGAATCAGTGCTGCCACCACGTTGCGCCCTTCACTGGCCAGGATGTTGTACGTGCGGCAGGCGGCAGGGGTGTCCATGGTTTCCAGCCCCAGCCGGCGGGCGATGAGCGGCGCAAGCCACGCCGGTGGCGGGAACCGGTTGCGTGTGCCGCTGCCAAAAATGACCAGCTCTGTCTCCAGGGCTGCCAATTGCGCGAAGTGTTCGGGGGTCAGGTCTTCAAAGCGCGTGCAGGGCCAGGCCTGGCGCAGCCCCGACGAGCCGATGATGACGCTGTGCGTGATCTTCTCGGCATCCACGCCGATCCAGCCGGGGCCGTAGCCGCTGATGGTTTGTGCGTTCGAGCGGTCGGGCTGGAATTTCATGGGTGTTGGCGTCGGTTGCAGGCGGTGGCGCTGCGGGTAGGCCCGGCGCAGGGCCCGGGCGCGCTTGTGATCTGTGGTCAAATTATAGGTTTCGCCAAGGTGCCAGCCGCTCTGGCCGCCACCTGACCCCACTGCACCACCGTCAGCGCATGAAAACCGTCCAAAAATCCGCCAAGCTCGCCAACGTCTGCTATGACATCCGGGGGCCCATCATGGACGCGGCCAAGCAGATGGAGGAAGACGGCCACAAGATCATCAAGCTCAATATCGGTAACCTGGCGGTGTTCGGTTTTGATGCGCCGGAAGAGATTCAGCTGGACATGATCCGAAACCTGCCCAATTCGGCGGGTTATTCGGACAGCAAGGGCATCTTTGCCGCGCGCAAGGCCGTCATGCACGAGACGCAAAAGCAGGGCATCAAGGGTGTGATGCTGGACGACATCTACCTGGGCAACGGCGCCAGCGAGCTGATCGTGATGGCCACCAATGCGCTGCTGGACAACGGCGACGAGCTGCTGCTGCCATCGCCCGACTACCCCCTGTGGACGGCCGCCGCCAGCCTGTCGGGCGGAACGCCCGTGCACTATGTGTGCGATGAAGCCAATGGCTGGATGCCCAACCTTCAGGATATCCGCGCCAAGATCACGCCCCGCACCAAGGGCATCGTGGTCATCAACCCCAACAACCCCACCGGCGCGTTGTATTCGGACGAATTGCTCAAGGGCATCGTCGCCATTGCACGTGAGCATGGCCTGGTCATCTTTGCCGACGAGGTGTATGACAAGGTGCTGTACGACGGCGCCAAGCACACGGCCATTGGCTCGCTGAGCGAGGATGTGCTCACACTCACCTTCAATTCGCTGTCCAAGAGCTACCGCTCGTGTGGCTACCGTGCGGGCTGGATGGTGGTGTCGGGCGACAAGAAGCCCGCCAAGGACTACATCGAGGGCCTGAACATGCTCTCGAACATGCGCCTGTGCGCCAACGTGCCCGGCCAGTGGGCGGTGCAGACGGCGCTGGGTGGCTACCAGAGCATCAATGAGCTGGTAGGCGAGGGCGGCCGCCTGCGCAAGCAGCGTGATCTGGCGTACGAGCTGATCACGGCCATCCCGGGCGTGACCTGCGTGAAGCCCCAGGCGGCGCTCTACATGTTTCCGCGCCTCGACCCTGCCGTGTATCCCATCGAGGACGACCAGCAGTTCTTCCTGGAGCTGCTGCAGGAGACCAAGGTCATGCTGGTGCAGGGCACAGGCTTCAACTGGGCGGCGCCGGACCATTTCCGCATCGTGTTCCTGCCCCATGAAGACGACCTTCGCGACGCCATTGGCCGCGTGGCGCGCTTTTTGGAGCAGTACCGCAAGCGCGCGCAATTGGCCGCCGCTGCGTGATCCGTGCGCGTTGTGCAGTAAATACTCATTTTTTCATAGCTGCTAGCGCTTGATGGATAAGCGCTAGAGCCCATTTTGACTGGTAAATATCCCATGAAACCCATCCAAGTAGGCCTGCTGGGCATCGGCACCGTCGGCAGTGGCGTGTTCAACGTGCTGCAGCGCAACCAGGACGAAATCAGCCGCCGCGCTGGCCGTGGCATTGAGATCACCATGGTGGCCGATCTTGACGTGGAGCGCGCCAAGGCGGTAGTGGGTGCTGACATCCAGGTCGTCAACGACGCCCGCGCCATCATTGCCAACCCTGACATCGACATCGTCATCGAGCTGATTGGTGGCTATGGCATCGCCCGCGCCCTGGTGCTCGAAGCCATCGCCGCTGGCAAGCACGTGGTCACCGCCAACAAGGCGCTGCTGGCCGTGCACGGCACCGAGATCTTCGCGGCTGCATCGGCCAAGGGCGTGATGGTGGCCTTTGAGGCGGCCGTGGCGGGGGGCATCCCCATCATCAAGGCGCTGCGCGAAGGCCTCACCGCCAACCGCATCCAGTGGATCGCCGGCATCATCAACGGCACCACCAATTTCATCCTGTCCGAGATGCGCAGCAAGGGGCTGGACTTTGATGTGGTGCTCAAGGAAGCACAGCGCCTGGGCTATGCCGAGGCCGACCCCACCTTCGACATCGAAGGCGTGGACGCCGCACACAAGGTCACGCTGATGAGTGCCATTGCGTTTGGCATCCCCGTGCAGTTTGACAAGGCCTATGTCGAAGGCATCACCAAGCTCGGCGCGGCCGACATCAAGTACGCCGAGCAACTGGGCTACCGCATCAAGCTGCTGGGCATCACCAAGCGCGCGGACAAGGGCATCGAACTGCGCGTTCACCCGAGCCTCGTGCCCTCCAAGCGCCTGATCGCCAACGTCGAAGGCGCCATGAACGCCGTGGTGGTGCAGGGCGATGCCGTGGGCACCACGCTGTACTACGGCAAGGGTGCGGGCAGCGAGCCCACCGCCAGTGCCGTGATTGCCGACCTGGTGGACATCGCCCGCCTGCACACGGCCGACCCTGAGCACCGCGTGCCGCACCTGGCCTTCCAGGCCAACACGCTGGCCGATGCCATGGACACGCTGCCCGTGCTGCCGATGAGCGAAGTGGTCACCAGCTACTACCTGCGCCTGCGCGTGGCCGACCAGGCCGGTGTGCTGGCCAAGGTCACCGGCCTGTTGGCCGAGGCCGGTGTGAGCATCGACGCAGTATTGCAGCGTGAGGCTGACGAAGTCGGTGGTGAAGGATCTACGCAAACGGACCTGATCATCCTGACCCACGACACCCGCGAAGGCACCATGGACGCCGTGATCGCCCAGATGCAGGCCCTGCCCACGGTGCTGGCGCCCATCACGCGCATCCGCAAGGAGGAACTGAACTGATGCTGTACATCTCCACACGCGGCCACGCCGACCGCAAGCATTTCTGCGACATCCTGCTCGAAGGCCTGGCGCCCGACGGCGGCCTGTACCTGCCGGAGCACTACCCGCAGGTCAGCGACGCGATGCTGACAAAGCTGCGCAAGGCTTACCACGAGCAAGGCTACGCCGAGCTGGCGTTTCAGATCCTGTCGCTCTACATCGATGACATCCCCGCCGCTGACCTGAAGGCCCTGTGCGCCAAGACGTACACCGCCGAGGTGTTTGGCACGGGCGAGATCGTGCCCCTGCGCCACCTCGAAGACGGCCTGTGGCTCGAAGCCCTGTCCAACGGCCCCACGCTGGCCTTCAAAGACATGGCGATGCAATTGCTGGGCAACCTGTTCGAATACGAACTGAACCGCCGCGGTGAAGAACTCAACATCCTGGGCGCCACCAGCGGCGACACCGGCAGCGCGGCCGAGTACGCCATGCGCGGCAAAAAGGGCGTGCGCGTCTTCATGACCAGCCCGCACGGCCGAATGAGCGCGTTCCAGCAGGCGCAAATGTTCAGCCTGCAGGACGAGAACATCCACAACATCGCCATCGAAGGCGTGTTCGACGACTGCCAGGACATCGTCAAGGCCGTCAGCAACGACCTGGCCTTCAAGCGCAAGTACAAGATTGGCACCGTCAACTCCATCAACTGGGCGCGCCTGCTGGCGCAGGTGGTGTACTACTTCGCGGGCTACATCCAGGCCACCGAGACCAACGACCAGAAGGTCAGCTTCACGGTGCCCAGCGGCAACTTTGGCAACGTGTGTGCGGGCCATGTGGCGCGCATGATGGGCCTGCCCATTGACAAGCTGGTGGTGGCCACGAACGAGAATGACGTGCTCGACGAGTTCTTCCGCACTGGCGCCTACCGCGTGCGCGCGGCTGCCGACACGCACGAGACATCGAGCCCCTCGATGGACATCAGCAAGGCCAGCAACTTCGAGCGGTTCATTTTTGACCTGCTGGGCCGCAACGGCCAGCGCACGAACGCGTTGTTTGCCAAAGCGCTGCCCGCCTATGGCCGGTTTGACTTGAGCGCCGAACCGCTGTTTGCCGAAGCCGCCACCAAGTACGGTTTTGAAAGCGGCAAGAGCACGCACGCCGACCGCCTGGCCACCATCAAGGACAACTTCGAGCGCCACGGCGTCACCATCGACACCCACACGGCCGACGGCGTGAAGGTGGCGCGCGAACACCATCAGGACCCCAAGGTGCCCATGATCGTGCTGGAGACCGCGCTGCCCATCAAGTTTGCCGAGACCATCGTCGAAGCCCTGGGCCATGCGCCCGAGCGGCCCGCCAAGTTCGCGGGCATCGAAGACCTGCCCAAGCGCGTGCAGGTGATGCCGGCCAACGTGCAGTTGGTCAAGCAATACATCGAGCGCCACTGCACGCCCGCCCTCTAGGGTGGGCAATCCGTAGCCGCTCTGTCGCTGCGGATGCGGATGCGGGAGCGGCTCAGGATACTGGGTTTGAGCTAAAAATGCCCCTGGCGCTTGTCTGGTAAGCGTTAGCAGCTATAAATACAATAGCTAACCAAGGAGCAGTGGATGAAGGTTGTCGGTTTTGCCGGTTTTTCCGGCAGTGGCAAGACCACGCTGGTCGAGCAGTTGATCCCCGAGCTGCGGCTGCGGGGGTTGCGCGTGTCGGTGGTCAAACATGCCCACCATAGTTTCGACATCGACCACCCGGGCAAGGACACGTACCGCCACCGCGAGGCAGGGGCCTTCGAGGTGGTCGCGGCATCGGACAAGCGCCTCATGCTGGTGCGCGAGTTCGAGCAGCCCGCCACGCTCAGCGTGCACCACCTGCTGGCCGAGCTGTACCAGGGCGTGGACTGGGTGCTGGTGGAGGGCTTCAAGGACAGCGACCTGCTCAAGATCGAGGTCTGGCGTGCCCCCGAACCCGGCCAGGTGGCCAAGCCTGTGCGCTACCCCGAAGACGATTTTGTGGTCGCCGTGGCCACCGATGCACCGCAGGGCCTGCCTGTGCCCACCCAGTTGCCCCTGCTGGACCTCAACAGCCCGGCGCAGGTGGTGGACTGGCTGCTCCAATACGAACACCGCTTTGAGTACAACTGGGATCTGCACGGAGGCCTGGTGCCATGCGCCCCCCAATGAAGCCCCTGAAGCCGCTCGACGAGACGCTGGCCGACCTGTTGGCCAAGGTCACACCGTTGCCAGGGACCGAGACGGTTACCACGTTTGACGCGGACGGCCGCGTGCTGGCGCAAAACTGTGTTTCGGCCCTGCAGGTGCCGCCGCAGGACAACAGCTCCATGGACGGCTACGCCGTGCGCTGCGCCGATGTGGCGGCCGTGGGTGTGGCGCTGCCGATCACCTTGCCTGTTTCGCAGCGCATTGCTGCGGGCAGCGCGGGTGATCCGCTCTTGCCGGGCACCGCCGCTCGCATCTTCACTGGCGCGCCAGTGCCCGAGGGGGCGGATGCCATCCTGATGCAGGAAGACTGCGAAGCCCTCGCCACGGGCGACGGCCTGGGCCTGGTGCGTATCAACGCCGTGCCCCCACAGGGCCAGTGGATCCGCCGCGCGGGCGAGGACATCACCCGGGGTGCCGTGGTGCTGTCGGCCGGCACACGCCTGACCCCGGCCGAGCTGGGCCTGGCCGCCAGCATCGGCTTGCACGAACTGCAGGTGGCCCGTCGCCCCCGCGTGGCGCTGTTCTCCACGGGCGACGAACTCGTTATGCCCGGCGAGGTGCCGCCCGAGTTGATGCGCCCCGGTGCCATCTACAACAGCAACCGTTTTTTCCTGCGCGCCATGCTGCAGCGTCTGGGCTGCGAGGTGACGGACTTTGGCATCGTGCCCGACCGGCGCGACGCCACCATCGACGCCCTGCGCCAAGCCAGCAGCGCACACGACCTGATCCTGACCAGCGGCGGCGTGAGTGTGGGCGAGGAAGACCACATCAAGCCCGCCGTCGAGTCGCTGGGCACGCTCGACCTGTGGCAGATCGCCATGAAGCCCGGCAAGCCGTTTGCCTATGGCCAGATCCCGCGTGACGGTGGCGCCGCCCACTTCATGGGCCTGCCCGGCAACCCGGTGTCGAGCTTTCTGACCTTTGCGCTGCTGGTGCGCCCGTTTGTGCTGCGGCTGCAGGGTGTGGTGGACGTTGCTCCTCAACCCATAGCTGCTCGCGCTGATTTTGCCTGGCCCAAGGCCGATAAACGCCGCGAGTTTCTGCGCGTGCGCCACAACGCGGCAGGTGGGCTGGATCTGTTTCACAACCAGAGTTCGGGCGTGCTCACTTCGGCCGCCTGGGGTGATGGTGTGGTGGACAACCCGGCGGGCCAGACGATTGCATCCGGCGACACGGTGCGGTTCATTGCCTTTTCGGAGCTTTTGTCATGACAGTCACCGTGCGCTACTTTGCCTCCATCCGCGAGGCCATTGGGCAAGGCAGCGAAGCGGTCGATACCGCTGCCACCACGCTGGGTGCCCTGCGCGATGAGCTTATTGCACGCGGCGGCGCCCATGCCAGCAGCCTCGCGCGTGGCCGGGCCGTGCGCATGGCGCTCAACCAGACCTTGAGCGATGAATCCGCCACCCTGGCCGATGGGGCCGAGGTGGCGTTTTTCCCGCCGGTGACGGGCGGTTAGCCGGGGCGCTCTCGCACGCTCTGGCACGTCACCTCAAAGCGCCTTCAAACGATCCTGCAGCGCCTTCGAGGCCGGCATCATCGGCGCGCGCAGTTCGCTGCGCATCCACCCTGCATGCGCCAGCATGGCCTTGAGCGGGGCAGGGTTGGGCTCTGCAAAACACGCTTCCACCCAGGGTTGCAAGGCCTGCCACAAGTGGCGGGCTGCAGGCAGGTCGCCCAGGCGCAGCAATGCCATCAACTCCACAAAACGCGGCGTCTGCCAGTGTGCACAGGCAGAGATGGCGCCTGCACCGCCGAGGGCCAGCGTATGGAAGATCTGCGCATCTTCACCGGTCAGCACCTGCAGCCGTCCATCGGCGATCAGGGCCTGCGTCTTGGCCGTGTTGCCGCCGCAGTCCTTGATGGCCTCTATGCGCGGATGCGCCGCCAGCGCCAGCAGCGTCTCGGTGGTGAGCGTGGCGCCCGTGCGGTACGGAATGTCGTAGATCAGCAGGGGCACCGCGCTGGCGTCGGCCAGGGTGCGGAACCAGTGCAGCAGGCCCTCCTGCGAGGGGCGGATGTAGTGCGGGGCGGACACCAGCAGACCTGCAACCGGGTAGTGTGCAAGGGTCCGCACCTGTTCCAGCACCTGGCCCTGGTGGTAGCCCGATACGCCCATCACCACGGGCAAACCCTGGGCGGCGCTGAGCACGGTCTCCAGTACCTGCAGTTGCTCGGCCTTGTCGAGGGCCGCGGCCTCACCGGTCGAGCCGCAGGCAACGAAGCCCGCAACGCCGTCGGCACGCAGCCGGGTGGTGAGGGCGGCAAGGGCCGGGTGGTCCACGGCGCCGTCCTTGAACGGTGTGACCAAGGCGATCCAGAGCCCGCTGAACAGCGGCTGGTGGGAGGTGGCGGTATCGGTGGCAGACATGCGAAGCGTCCTTTCAGGGGTCGACCAGGGGAAGAACCGTCCGAAGGGAGCGCGCGCGGAATGCCGGGGAGTGAAACGAGAAAAGAAAATTTCTCTACCAGGTGGTTCCGTCGCTCATCCGGACGGAACCACAGCTCCGGTCAGATGAGCTCTGGTTTTTTGGTTTTGCCCACGCACTGCAACGCCACCGCAAGTGCGGCGGTCATGGCAAAGGGGGTGTGCGTGGACATGGGCCGCAGTATAGCCAAGCGCGCACCGTGTCCCAAGGTTGGTCAGCCTGCCTGCGGTGGCTGGGCCGCGTCGGCTGCAGATTCAGGCTGCGGGGGAACCAGCACGGGGCATTGCCACACCAGCAGCTCGGCCAGCCGGGTGACGATCCATGTCGCTTCGGCCACCGCCACGCCAGATTCGGCCGTGCACAGCCCCGCGTGGATGCGCTGCAGGATCTCGGTCTCGGAAGGCGCCTGCACGTGGTACAGCGTCTGCGCGTGCTCCACCAGGTGGCCTGCCAAGTCTTCGCACAGTTCGTAGCGGGCGCGCACGCCGTCCGCCTTTTCCGTCAGGCGCCCTCGGGTGTCGGTGTACACCGCCATGAAGGAGGGCGGCACGTGGATCTGGTTGTCGTCGTACATGGCTTGTTGGGTGGTGGGCGCGGTTCGGGGGGGCAGGAAAAAAAGCCCGCCAGAGCGGTGCAGTCAGGGGTTGTGCACACCAGCGGCCTTATTGTGCGTGGGTGCTTGTGAGCGGGCTTGCAGGTGGTGCTGCGCCATGGCCGCTGTCTCTGCAAACCAGCCCAGTAGGTGCTGCAGCCAGATTTGCAGCTCCGCCTGAAAGCGGGGTGTGAGCGCGACGAGGCCCCGGGGCGCGTCCTGGGTGAGGTGGCCCTGCGCTGTGGCTTCATTGACCAGGTTGCGCACATGCGAGTGCGAAAAACCCAGGCGCTGCGCAAGCTCGCTGGCCCGCAGGGGAAACGGCGTGGACCCTTCTTCTCCAGGGCGGTGCACCCGGCAGTGTTCGCGCAACAGCAGCATGGCAATGCGGCCACCGCCGTCGCGCTGGTCAAACCAGTCCCAGCCGCCAAACCGGCCCCGGGTTTCGGCCAGGCGATCCAGGATGTGGTCGGCCCCGGCCAGAAAGGCGGCAAAGTAGTCCGTATCGCTGTCCAGCCGCTGTGCATGGCCTGGGGGCAGGGCGCCCAGGGCCTCAGCGCAGTACAGGTGGTGCCGCACCCAGGTGCGCAGGCCGTCCAGCAGCCGGGGGGTGGGCACCAGGTAGCGCACCCGGCGGTCGTCGGGGTCAATGTCCACCGCCACCATTCCCGCAAGGCGCAGCACCGCAAAGAACGTGGCCAGAGTGCGCGCACCCCCGGGCATGCGCCGCTGCAGCAGTGCCAGCGTGGGCCGGGGTGCCCCCCGCAATTGCCATTGGTAGTGCTGCACCACCAGCCGCCCCGCCGCATGCGACTGCAGCGCCCGGCCAAAGATCTTGTTGATGAGGCGCTCGTTCCAGTGCAGCCGCAAAATGCCGTCGCAATAGGCCTCTACGGCCTGGGCATAGGTGTCCGGGGCTCGGGAGTCGAGCGCCTCGAAGGATTCTTGCAGGTCCATGGGGCGTGTTGCGGTGCAGAGTTGCTGATTCAGTCCGGCGTGAACAGGCGCTCGAACTTGGCCTGGTCGGACGCCAACTCAAAGGTCACCACCTGGCCCATTTTCATGTCCGACAGGCGGCAGGCGCCAAACAGGGTGGTTTTGCCCGCCAGCTCCATCACATCCAGGTCGATGAGGGCGTAGGGGTGCGGCACGAACACCTGGTGCTCGAACACGTTGCGGACCGTGTTGCGCGGGGACGGGTAGAGCTTGTAGTGAGCGGTCTGAATCGTTTGTGTGGCCATGGGCTTAAGGTGCAGGGGTGGCTGTGGTGCGAGCAAGTGCGGGTACAGTGCGGGCGAATCGTACAGACAAACCTTTTCATGACTTGCGCAAAAATGGGTTTCGGCAAGCAGCTCACTCCAAAGCGAGGCGGCTGTTGCATCCCCATATGCGCAAGTCCTACTTTTTTACCAATCTATGGCACGCAACAAAAGTGAGTGGCCCGCCAAGGTGCTGGCGCTGGTCCGGGGCGGCAACCTGCCCGCCGCCATCGCACAGATCAAGGTCGCGCCCACCGTCGGTGACGTCACGCGCCTGCAGACCCTGCTGGCCCAGTTGCCTCCGTCGCCCGCACTGGCGCAGTTGAACAAGGTGGTGGAAGAAGAGCGTGCCCTGCTGGCCGCGCCCCGGTTGCACCGCTCGCCCTGAAGACTCTTTTTGTCGACTTCCACACGCCCCGTAGAGAGTTTTTTGCCATGACCCTGCCCCGCGTTTCCATCCAGACCGAGGACTTCGACCTGTCCACCGAAGTCGCCGCGCTGCGCCGCGAAAACAAAGGCATCGGCGCAGTGTGCAGCTTTGTGGGCACAGTGCGGGATCGCAACGAAGGCGACCAGGTGTCGTCCATGGAGCTGGAGCACTACCCCGGCATGACCGAAAAATCCATCGAAGCCATGGTGGACGAGGCCTTTCGGCGCTTCGATATTTTTGGCGCCCGCGTGATCCACCGCGTGGGCCTGCTGCAGCCGCTCGACCAGATCGTGCTGGTGGCGGTGACCAGTGCCCACCGGGGCCAGAGTTTTCAGGCCTGCGAGTTTTTGATGGACTACCTCAAGACCCAGGCACCGTTCTGGAAGAAGGAAGAAACCCCCCAGGGCGCGCGCTGGGTGGATGCCCGCGTGTCTGACGACGCGGCGCTGGCGCGCTGGGGCATTGTGGCGAACAACGCCTAGTCAGTCGCTGCAGCGGGCGCCCTGCGGCGTTGCGGATACGCATCCTGCCGGGCACTTCATTCACATCCATGCAATGTTTGGACTTGTGCGCAGCCACGTCCATTTCGAGAATCGCCTCCTGCCCCGATAGGGCCTGAACAGGGAGGAATTCTTCATGAAATCTGTAGCACGAGCGCTGTGGCGCGCGTGGAGGCTGAGCCTGGCCGTCGTCGGTTTGTGCCTGGCGGTCTCTGGGCAGGCCCGTGCTGATCTGGCTTTCGGGGCCGCGACCAGCTTGCGCCTGGGTGGGCTTCCCAGTGAGATGGCGACGGGAGACTTCAATGAAGACGGCCGGCCCGACCTCGTGGTGGTGGATCGCCTGGGCAGTACCGTCAAGATCCTGCTCAACACAGGCGGGGTTGCAGGTTTTTCCGAGGCGGGATCATTCAGCGTGGGCTCTGCTCCCTATGGCGTGGCGGCGGCGGATTTCAATGGTGACGGGCATCTGGATGTTGCCGTGACCAGCTTCAACAACGGAACCGCCACGATTCACCTGGGGGATGGCAGCGGTGGTTTGTCTGCTCCGGTCACTTTTGGTGCGGGGCTCAATCCGCGCGATCTGACAGTGGCGGATTTCGACGGTGACGGGCGGCTCGACCTGGCCATTGCCGTCTTTTCCGGGGCGCAAAAAGGCGTCTCCGTCTTGTGGGGTGATGGTGACGGGCGGTTTGACGGTCGCCCCCGCACTGACATCGGTTTGGGTGTTGCAGGGCGCCATGTGGTTTCGGGCGACTGGAACGAGGACGGTCATGTGGACATTGTTGCGGGGTCGGGCGACGGTGTGTTTTTGCTGCTGGGCAATGGCGCGGGCGGTTTTGCGGCGGCCCAGCGCGTGACCGGTGACGAGTACGTCCCGTTTGTGGCCGCAGGGGATGCCAATGGCGACGGCCACCTGGACATCCTGGCACTTGTGCAGAACACCTCCGCCAGCCCTGTCCTCCTGCTCGGAGATGGGCAGGGTGGCTTTTCGCGCAGAGGGGTGGGCCCTGCCTTTGGGCGCTTCAGCGGCGGGCAGATCGTGGACGCCACGGGCGATGGCCGGGCCGACGTGGTGCTGTCCCGCTTTAGCGGCACGGTGGTGGTTGTGCCGGGCCTTGCCGGCGGCGGATTCAGTGCCCAGGGGCTGGAATACCCGGTGGGCGAATCTGCCAGCCCCCCGGCAGTGGCGGACTTCAGTGGCGACGGGCATCCAGACATCGTCGTACTGGACGACCAGCGTGGTTACCTGGCCAACCTGCGGGGAGACGGCGCGGGCCGATTCGCTGCAGCACGTGCCTACGGAATCCCAGAGCGTTACACCCAGGCGATAGCCGTCGCCGATTTTGATGAAGACGGGCGCGCCGACGTCGCCGTGACGCACCGTGACGATGATGCTGTCTGGATCATGCGTGGCGATGGTGCTGGTGGATTTGAATTCAGCACCCGGCTTGATGCCGGTGCGGGCGCGGGATCCGTGGCTGCTGGCGATCTCAATGGGGACGGGCATGCGGACCTGGCCGTGGTGAACGAGGTTGACAAGACGATCATGGTCTTCCTCGGCAATGGCCGGGGCACCTTCACGGTGGCCGGGCAGCGGTCCTTCATTGGCCTGGCCCCGCGGTCAGTGGTGATTGGCAATTTCCGGGGGGCTGGCTACCCCGCGTACGCGGCCGTGTGGGCGCCAGAGACGGCAGGTGTTTACGAAGGCATCCAGTGGGTCGGCGTGAGCCCGCAGGGCTCCATCGAGATGTTGGATGTGGCGTCGTGGGATGACGTGAAGGGGTTTGCACCGCTGGATGTCGACCAGGACGGCCGTGCCGACATCGTGGCCGCAACGTCCGTGGGCACCGTGGGCACCTCGCTGTCCTCAGCCTCGTATCCGGGCGATCCCGTCTATGTGCCGGCGGGCGTAGGCGCCCTGAGCGCGATTGCCGGTTGGAGCCAGACGGGCCGGGCAGGGGTGTTTGCCTCCGCAGGAGTGCAGATTGCCTCGTTGGCTGCCGCGCCCGGGCAGGCGCTGAGCATGGTCGGCACCTACGGCGCGGGAATCTCTGCCAGCGTTCTTGCCGCCTCTGACTTTGATGGCGATGGAGGGCCCGATCTGGTGGCCGCTGACGCAGCTTCGGGCGAGCTTGCCATCGTGCGTGGCCAGGGCGCCCCCGGTGGGCTGGGTGCGCCGCTCCTGCGGTTTGTGGGCGGCACGCCCGAGCAGATGGTGGTTGCCGACTTCAACAGGGACGGCCTGTTGGACATTGCCATCGCCAATGGTCTGGGGGGCATCACCGTGCTGGTGAATGCCTCGCCATCCCCCAATGCCGCGCTCGCGTCGCTGGCGTTGTCGCAGGGGGTGCTCAGCCCGGCATTTGCCGGTGGCGTGACGGCGTATACCGCCACGGTGCCCCATGGGGTGGCCCAGCTGTCGCTGACACCGGTGGCGGCGCAGGCCGGGGCGTCCATCACGGTCAACGGTGTGGTGGTGACCAGCGGAACGGCGACTGCGCCCCTGCCGCTGGCGGTCGGTGCCAATGTCATCCAGGTGGACGTGGTAGCTGAGAACGGCGTGGCCCGGCGCACCTACACCGTCACCGTAGAACGGAGTCAACCCGCCCTGCACACGGTCACCGCCACAGCGGGGGCGGGCGGCAGTATCAATCCGGCTGGGGCCATCAACGTGGCCGAAGGCCAAACGGGCGCCTTCACCGTCACGCCCGCTGCGGGCTACCGCATTGCGGCCGTCACGGGCTGCGGCGGCGCGCTGGCGGGCAGCACCTACACCACGGCAGCGGTGACGGCCGCTTGCACTGTGCAGGCGCGTTTTGAAACCCTGCCCACACCCACGAACACCGGGTCGGGGCCGGTCAACGTGGGCGTGGTGGATGGCAGCGCGGGTTGCCAGCTTGACCTGGCGGGCACCGGCCCGGTGGCGGCACCGGCGCCGTACCCCGGCGCCACTTTGCCGCACGGGGCGTTCCGCCTGCGGCTCATCAACTGCCAGCCGGGTGAGACGGTGCGTGTGGCGGTGACCTTTCCAGACCTCACGGGCTTCACGGTGAAGAAGTACGGCCCCACACCCGACAGCCCCTTGTCCAGCCGTTACTACGACCCCGTGAACCTGCAGATCAGCGGCAACACCGTGACCTACGACGTGACGGACGGCGGCTGGGGCGACAACAGCTTTGGCGCGCAGGACGGCACCATCAACGACCCTGTCGTCCCGGTGGTGCTGTTGGCGCCCAGCCCGGCGGCCATCCCCACCCTGTCGACCTGGGGCCTAGGTGGGCTGGCCGCGCTGCTGGGGCTGCTGGCGTTGCGGGGCGGCCGACGCACGGCCCAGCGGTCGGCCGCCCTGCTGGGTGAGTCCAAATACTAAGAAAAATTGGCTGCTAGCGCTTATTGGTAAAGCGGTAACAGCTATCAAAATAGTAGTAAACCGGGTGGGTGGCGTGTGGATGATTTGCTGACGCAGGTCAATCGGTGGGCAGGGGCTGTGTCTTGAAATCAGGCATATCCCGCCTCAAGTGCTCTGCAATTCGGAGGACATCCACATGCGTCTCGACAAATTCACCACCAAGTTCCAGGAAGCCCTGAGCGATGCACAGAGCATTGCGCTGGGCAACGACCACGCTTACATCGAGCCCGTGCACATGCTCGTGGCCATGCTCAAGCAGGACGACGGACCCAAGGCGCTGCTGCAGCGTGCGGGCGCCAACGTGCCCGGCCTGCTGGCAGCGGCGGAAGCCGCCGTCAAGCGTTTGCCCCAGGTTCAGGGCAATGACCAGGTGCAGGGCGGCCCCGAGCTGGGCCGCGTGCTGCAAGCGACGGAGAAAGAGGCCATCAAGCGCGGCGACCAGTTCATTGCCAGCGAGCTGTTTTTGCTGGCCGTGATCGACAGCAAGGGCGAAGCCGCCAAGATCGCCAAGGACAACGGCCTCACGCGCAAGAGCCTGGAGGCTGCGATTGAGGCCGTGCGCGGCGGCCAGAAGATGGACAGCGCCGAGGCCGAAGGCCAGCGCGGCGCCCTGGCCAAATACTGTTTGGACCTGACCGAGCGAGCCCGCATGGGCAAGCTCGACCCTGTGATCGGGCGCGACGATGAAATCCGCCGCGCCATCCAGGTGCTGCAGCGCCGCACCAAGAACAACCCCGTGCTCATCGGCGAGCCCGGCGTGGGCAAGACCGCCATCGTCGAAGGCCTGGCCCAGCGCATTGTGGCGGGCGAGGTGCCCGAGTCGCTCAAGGGCAAGCGCGTGCTGTCGCTCGACATGGCTGCGTTGCTCGCGGGCGCCAAGTTCCGCGGCGAGTTTGAAGAGCGCCTCAAAAGCGTGCTGAACGAGCTGGCCAAGGATGAAGGCCAGACCATCGTCTTCATCGACGAGTTGCACACCATGGTGGGCGCGGGCAAGGGCGAGGGCGCGATGGACGCGGGCAACATGCTCAAGCCCGCCCTGGCGCGCGGCGAGCTGCATTGCGTGGGCGCGACCACGCTGGACGAATACCGCAAATACATCGAAAAGGACGCTGCGCTGGAGCGCCGCTTCCAGAAGATCCTGGTGGGCGAGCCCACGGTGGAAGCCACCATTGCCATCCTGCGCGGCCTGCAGGAAAAGTACGAAGTGCACCATGGCGTGGACATCACCGACCCGGCGATCGTGGCCGCGGCCGAGCTGAGCCACCGCTACATCACCGACCGCTTCCTGCCCGACAAGGCGATCGACCTGATCGACGAGGCCGCGTCCAAGATCAAGATCGAGATGGACTCCAAGCCCGAGGTGATGGACAAGCTCGACCGCCGCCTGATCCAGCTGCAGATCGAACGCGAAGCCGTGCGCCGCGAGAAGGATGAGTCCTCGCAAAAACGCTTTGCGCTCATTGAGGAAGAGATCACCAAGCTGCAAAAGGAAATCGCCGATTACGACGAAATCTGGCAGTCCGAAAAAGCCCAGGCGCAGGGCAGCGCCCATGTGCGCGAGGCCATCGACAAGCTCAAGTTCCAGATCGAGGAGTTCACCCGCAAGGGCGACTTCAACAAGGTGGCCGAACTGCAGTACGGCAAGCTGCCCGAGCTGGAAAAGCAGCTGAAGGAAGCGCAGGCGCAAGAGGCGGGCAAGGACGGCGCCCCTGCCGCGCGCCGCCTGCTCCGCACACAAGTCGGTGCCGAAGAAATCGCCGAGGTGGTGAGCCGCGCCACGGGCATTCCCGTGGCCAAGATGATGCAAGGCGAAAAGGACAAGCTCTTGCAGATGGAGACCAAGCTGCACGAGCGCGTGGTGGGCCAGCAAGAGGCGATTGCTGCGGTGGCCAACGCCATCCGCCGCTCGCGCTCGGGCCTGTCCGATCCCAACCGGCCCACGGGCTCGTTCCTGTTCCTCGGCCCCACGGGCGTGGGCAAGACCGAGCTGTGCAAGGCGCTGGCGGGCTTTTTGTTCGACAGCGAAGACCACCTGATCCGCATCGACATGAGCGAGTTCATGGAGAAGCACTCCGTGGCCCGCCTGATCGGTGCACCGCCCGGCTATGTGGGCTATGAAGAGGGCGGCTACCTGACCGAGGCCGTGCGCCGCAAGCCCTACAGCGTGCTGCTGCTCGACGAGGTGGAGAAAGCGCACCCCGACGTGTTCAACGTGCTGCTGCAGGTGCTGGACGATGGCCGTCTGACGGACGGTCAGGGCCGCACGGTGGACTTCAAGAACACGGTGATTGTGATGACGAGCAACATCGGCTCGCACCTGATCCAGGCCATGGTGGGGCAGGACTCGGACGACATCAAGGAAGCAGTGTGGGGCGAGCTCAAGAACCACTTCCGGCCCGAGTTTTTGAACCGCATCGACGAGACCGTGGTGTTCCACGCGCTCGATGCGCAGCACATCGCCTCCATCGCCAAGATCCAGCTGCAACTGCTGCAAACCCGGCTGGCGAAGATGGATTTGGAGTTGCAGGTGTCCGATGCTGCCTTGGCAGAATTGGCCAAGGTGGGGTTCGACCCGGTGTTTGGTGCGCGGCCGCTCAAGCGGGCGATCCAGCAGCGCATTGAGAACCCGCTGTCCAAGCTGCTCTTGGAGGGACAGTTCCCTCCCAAGAGCGTGATCGCTGTGAGCGTGAACCCGGTGCTGGAGCCGGGGGTGTTCCAGTTCAGCGCCGCGCCGCAGGGTTGATCGGGACCAGGGGAGAAGGGGGTAACCCCTTTTCCCCTCTTCCCAGATGTGAAGGAGAGGTGACGTTTGAATGATTTTGTTGCGGGCGTTGTGCGCCTTTTGCTGCGGGTAGTGGTCGTCGCCATGGGCTTGGTGCTGTTTGCCAGCCTGCTGGTGGCGGTGATGGTGCTCGCGCTGGTCTGGGCATTGCGCGCGGGCTGGGCTCGCCTGACTGGTCGCCCTGTGACCCCGTGGGTCATGCGGATGGACCCGCGCACGGGCTTCAGCACGGTGTTTCGCTCTACCGAGCGCTGGTCCTCGGGCCGCCGTGGCGCCGCGACAGCGGCGCCTGACGCCAGCGAAGAGACCGCAGCATCGCGCCGAGGTGGCATCCTGCCTGGCGCCGCTGAGGTCACCGACGTCGAGGCGCGCTGAGGGGGCGCTGAAGGGGCGCTGAGGGGGCGCTGAAGGGGCGCTTCTGACCGGGCGCTGCCCGCACCATGCCCCATCCAGCGCGGAGCCACAGGGAGCTTGCACCGGTGTCGCCTCTGCTTTTTTCGTGACGCGCCTGTCGGGGTGTCTTCTATGATCCAACCATGACACCCGCCGATATCCACGCCCATTTCGATCTTCAACGCCAGGCCAGCCGCGCGCATGTGGATGTGCCACTGCTGGTGCGCCGCGAGCGGCTGCTGCGCATCTCCAAGATGCTCAATGAGCATGGCCCGGTGCTGGCAGCTGCCGTGCAGGCCGACTTTGGCATGCGTTCTCCGCGCCTGACCGAGGTGGCCGACTTCTTTGTGCTGCGCACTCTGCTGTCGCATACGCTGAGTCACCTGGCGAAGTGGATGAAGCCCCGCAAGGTTCGCACGCCCATCTTCCTGCAGCCCGCCAGTGCGCACATCCAGCGCCAGCCGCTGGGCGTTGTGGGCGTGATTGCCCCGTGGAACTACCCGGTGCAGCTGGCCCTGGCGCCCGCCATCACGGCACTGGCGGCGGGCAACCGCGTGATGCTCAAGCCCAGCGAGCTGACACCCCACACCTCGGCCCAGCTGGCGTTGCTGGTGGCCCAGTTTTTTTCACCCGACGAGTTCTGTGTGGTGCAGGGAGATGCCAACCTGTCGGCCCTGTTTGCCTCCCTGCCGTTCGACCACCTGGTGTTTACCGGCTCGACCGCCGTGGGCCGCAAGGTGGCCCAGGCAGCGGCGCAGAACCTGACACCGACCACGCTGGAGCTGGGTGGCAAGTCGCCCTGCATCATCGACGGCCACTGCGACATGGCGGATGCGGCGCTCAAGATTGCGCACGGCAAGCTGCTCAATGCGGGGCAAACCTGCATTGCCCCCGACTACGTGCTGCTGCCGCGAGGCCGTGAGGGTGAGTTTGCGCAGGCCTACCAGGCTGCCGTGGCGCGCCTGTTTCCCACCATCGAGGGCAACGCCGACTACGCATCCATCATCACGCCGCGCCACCACGCCCGCCTGCGCACCATGCTGCAGCAGGCACAGACGCAGGGGGCCGAAGTGCAGACCATTGACCCTGCTGCTGGCAAACCCGTTGTGAACACGCTGGGTACCCTGGGCGACGGCGCCAGCCGCCAGATGCTGCCCACGCTGGTGTTTGGCGCTACGTCGCAGATGCAGCTCATGCAGGAAGAGATTTTTGGCCCCATCCTGCCCGTGATCTCTTACGAACGGCTGGACGATGCCATCGCCCACATCAATGCCGGGCCGCGCCCGCTGGCGCTGTACTGGTTTGGCCAGAGCGAGGCTGTGCGTGACGATGTGCTGCGCCGCACCGTGAGCGGCGGCGTGACGGTGAACGACACGCTGATGCACATTGCCCACGACAACCTGCCGTTTGGCGGCGTGGGCGACAGTGGCTGGGGCGCCTACCACGGCGAGCAAGGCTTCCTGCGTTTTTGCCACCAGAAGTCGGTGCTGGTGCAGTCGCGCTGGTCCATGGGCTCGCTGTTATACCCGCCCTATGGCGCCCGGTTTGACCAGGTCATGGGGCTGCTGCGGCGCTGGTTGTAGCCGTCCCCTCGTCGTCGTCCGGCGGCATGCTGTCTGGTGGCACGGGCTGCGGCTGGGTGATGAGCTGCACCATGGCATCGCGCAGCTGGCCGGTGGACACCGGCTTGTGCAGGAGCAGGGCCGAGGTGGACTGCGCATCCCGCAGGCGCTGGGGTGACGTATCCCCCGTCATGATGATGGCGGGCACGCTGGTGCCCAGGTAGGCGCGCAGGGCCTGCAGCACCTGCTTGCCGGTCTCTTCGTGGCGCAGGCGGAAGTCCGTGATGATGATGTCGGGTGTGATGTCTTCCAGGCATTCGAGCGCATCGGCGCTCGACTCTGCGGTGATGCACTGGCAGCCCCAGCTGTGCAGCAACGATTGCATGCCGAGGCGCACGGCCTCATCGTCGTCAATGGCCAGCACCTTCAGGCCCACGAGGCTGACGGTATCGGGCGCAGGCGCGGTGTCGTCCTCCAGCGCACCCTGCCAGCGGTCAAGCCACAGCCGGAACACCGAACCCCGCCCCGGCTGCGACAGCACCTCGACCGAGGTGTTCATCTCGCGCGCAAGTCGCTGCACGATGGCCAGCCCTAGCCCCAGACCTTTGCGGCGGTCGCGCTCGGGGTTTCCGAGCTGGTGGAACTCCTTGAAGATGTTGTCCCACTGGCTCCGGGGGATGCCCGGCCCCGTGTCCCAGACCTCCAGCGCCAGGCGCTTGCCGCGCGTGCGGCAAGCAATCAGCACACCGCCTTTGGCGGTGTAGCGCAGCGCGTTGGAGATGAAGTTGTGCATGACCAGCCCGACCAGCGAGCGGTCTGCAAAGGCCGCTGCCGAAGTCTCCCGCGTGCGGTACACCAGCCCCGCCGTGTCGGCCTGTACGCCGAACTCCTGCTCCAGCGCCGTCAGCAGCGGCTGCACGGCAAAGGCATCGGGCCGCACCTTCACCACACCGGCTTCCAGCCGCGAATAGTCGAGCAGGGTGGTCAGCATCTCGGCCGCCGCGCCCGAGGCGGCGTGGGCATGCCCCAGCACGGTGAGTTGGTGTTCGTTGAGCGGGCTGCGCTGCAGCGATTCGAGGAACAGGCCCATCGCGTGCAAGGGCTGGCGCAGGTCGTGGCTGGCAGCGGCCAGGAAACGGGATTTGTCGCGGTCGGCCTTCTCGGCGGCCTCCTGGGCCGCGAGGGCGCGTTGCGATTCGGCGCGCAGCTGGCTCACCAGCCGGTCGTTTTCCAGCTTGAGCGCAATGCTGCGCCGTGTGGCCCGGTCGGCGGTGCGCGCCTGCATGCCCGTGAGCGCGTAGTAGACGCCGGTGAGAAACAGCGCGGGCCACATCACAGGCCCGCCAGCCAGCGCCACCGCCATCATCACGCCGCCGATGGCACAGGTGAGGTAGGTGACATAGGCGCGGTACAGCGGAGCCCCCAGCCCGAGTGCGCCCGACGACACCGTGCTGATGATGCCGATGGCGTAGATGACACTTTCGGGGGTGCCCCAGTAGAGCACCACATACCCCAGGCTGCCCCAGCTCAGTCCCATGGCGGACATGCAGGCGATCAGTTTGCGCGCCGCCTGCTGCGCCGGGTCGGTGAAAGGCGCAATGCTGCGCAGCGTGAGGTACACCCCGGCCACCACGAGTGCGTGGGACACCAGCCACACCGTGATGGCCTGGGGCTCGGCCACCCGCGCCATGACCCACAACGTGCCGAGCGCGGTGGCCAGCGATGCGAGCAGCGTCATCGGAAAGTTGTGCCGCAGCAGGGCCACCTGCTCGCGCAGCACCTCATCGCGCTCCCACGCCGGCCATCCCCAGCGGGTGGGGGGCTGGGCGGCATCCGGCTGCACCGGCAGGGCCTCAGAGGGAGTCATGGAGCTGGGGGGTGGACAGGCCGAGGCGCTGGGCCGCCAGCAAGGCGGCGCTGCGACTGTTGACGCCCAGCTGCGCAAAGATGGCCGCCACGTGCACACGCACGGTGTTTTCGCTCAGGCCCAGGTCGCGTGCTATGACCTTGTTGGGCTTGCCGGTGCACAGCAGCGACAGCACGTCGAGCTGGCGAGCGGTCAGCGACGGCGTGTCCGGCCCGCGCGTGGTGGCGCTGTTGCCGCTGTTGATCGGAAAACACGGCTGCCCCGACAAGGCGCACGAAATGGCCTCCAGGATGTCTTCGGCGCTGGCGGATTTGGGCAGGAAACCATCGGCGCCACGGGCGCGCGCTTCATGGATCGCATCGGGCGCCACGCTGGCCGAAACGAGCACGATGCGCGCCCGGGGGCAGGCCTGGCGCAACAGGCGCAGCCCATCCAGGCCGCTCATGCCGGGCAGCTGGATGTCCAGCAGCACCAGGTCGGCATCGGCCAGTTGCAGTGCGCAGGCTTCGGCAATCGAGCCCGCCTCGGCAATCGTGCCCACGCGGGGGTGGTCCTGCACGATCAGGCGCAGCCCGGTGCGAAACAGGTTGTGGTCGTCCACCAGCAAAAGGCGGGCAGTCATACAGCAACAGCCCCGGCGCAAACCGGGATGCAACACCCGCCTTGCCTTGGGATGAACCGTTTGCCTGAGCTCTGTTTTGCGTAAGTCATGAGCAAGTATTGCGCACAACACACTGTTGCGGACTAGTCCATTTGTGCGATGGACGCTCCGTTGTGCACTTTCTAGACTTTCCGTCAAGCATTGAAAAGCACCTGAGGGGGTGCGTACCAACCATCCATCAATGCGCAACCTTCGTTTTTCAAAGGGTTTCCCATGACTGCCAATGCACTTCACCCAGGTTCAGCCGCTTCCGATGTGTCCCGCCACCACGGCGAACGACGACCGGGGGCCATCGCTTCGCCGCAGGGCAGCACGGGGCTGGGGGGCAACACGCTGGCCCAGATCGTGGAAGATAACTGCCCGGGCACGCAGGCGTCGGCTGGCGTGGTGATCGAGCACCTGGACGCCCAGGCAGGCACCTGGCAGTTTTCGATGGACGAGGGGCAGACATGGCGTGCCATCCGCACCGATCTCATCAACCGCGATGGCAATCTGGGGCTGGCGCTGGACTGCGATGCGCGGCTGCGCGTGCTGCCTTTTGGGGGCCACCGCGTCAGCGGCGTGCGTGTGGCTTTCCACACGGTGCAGCGCCGCCACGGGCAAGGCAACGGCAGCTACCGCGCCTACGCGAGCGACGAGCGCGAGGATGGGTGTTCGCGCACCGTCACGCTGGTGCTGGGGCTCTCGGCCATCAACGGTGCTCCCCCGGCCGTGCATGTGCCGCGCCCCCGTAACAAGCGCGCGCTGGTGCAGCGTGCTGCGGCGGCAGCCGGTGCGGCGGGGACTTCGCTCTCGGGCTCCATGGCGCTGGCCTGAGATCCTGCTTGGCGCCCGCTGCTGGGTGTTGCTTGCGGCGCAGCCCGCAGCGGCAGTCGCTTTACCGGCGCCGCAATGCTATGTACACAGGCATTTGAGAGGGCCCCACAGAGGGTTTGCGAGGGGGCCGGACAGGGGGAAAAACCGTTTGCGGCGACAATGCCGGTCCTTTCGTTTTTTCTTTCCCTGTTTTCGTTCGGTTTTTTCATGTCCAGTATCCAGGTTCGTCCCGCCACGCTTCGCGATGCCAAAGCCATTGCCCAGATCCATACCGTCTCAGCCCAAGAGGTCTACAAAGGGCTGGTGCCAGACGAGCAGTTGAAATCCATGTCGGTCGAAAAGCGCCAGGCTTACTGGCGCGAGGCCATTGAATATTGCGAGCCCCAGGTCCAGGTGGCCGTGGACGGCGAGAAGATCGTCGGTTTTGTCGGCTACGACCGCTCGCGCGATGAAAAATCCCGCCCCACCACTGGTGAAATCTGGGCCATCTACGCCGCACCTACCCACTGGAACCAAGGCGTGGGTCTGGCTCTGTGGGATGCTGCCCGCGACGGCCTGCAGGAAGAAGGTTGCACCAACGTTACGGCGTGGGTGCCGCTGCGCAACGAGCGCGCCATCCGGTTTCACGAACTGGCGGGCTTCAAGCGCGAACTCTCCACCGCCAAGACGGCTGTGGTGGGGGGCGTCAAGATCGAAGAAGTGCGCCTGAAGCGCCCCATCAACGCGTAGGATGAACAACAACCCCCTGAGCGACTTCGTCGCTTCCCCCTTCTCTCGCGCTTTGCGCGGGAAGGGGGACGCCGCCAGCGCGGCGGGGCGGCCCTTGCGCGGCGGCCTAGGCAGGGGCCGCGCCAGTTTCACGGGCTGCTGTTAACGCCCGAAGCAATAGCAATCTGATGCCCACACTTCTTCCTATGATCGAATGGAGCCGCCAGGGCCAGATTCAACAAGCCCAGTGGCGCTCCGAGAGCGGTGCCCCGGCCCCGCGCCGGGTTGTCACCGCCGACGATACCTTGGCCGCCGACACGGCCTACCGCATGGCCTGTGAAGGCACAGGTCTGCTGTGGCAGGGCGACTTCCAGAACGCCCGCATGCTGCTGCAGGCGCTGATGCGCCGGGCCGATGCCAAGTCCGGTAAGGCGGGCAAATCGGCCAAACCCCGCAAGTCCGCTGCCAAGGCCGCCGAAAAAGCTGCTGCCGCCACCCCCGCCGAAGCCTTTCACCTGCACCGCCAGGCGCAGGCGCAGCGCGCGCGGGTGCTGGCGTCGGTGCTCATCCCGCTCGAAGGCGACTACAGCATTGACCTGCGCCGTGCGCCCGATTGGCGCCAGGCCTGCACAGAGGCCTGGGGCCCGGCCACGGGCGAGCGCTCGGTGGCCACGCTGCGTGAGTTGCTGGGCCTGGTGGGCGCGCACGAATGGCGCAAAAAGGGTGTAGAAGTGCCAGCGCTTGGCGCTCCACCGCTCAACCGCATCCACCCGCACTACGGCGTGTTCTCGCCCGTGCGCGGCGAATACGTGGGCCTGGTGGCCGACACGGCTCTGCCTAGCAAGACATTGGCCTTTGACATTGGTGTGGGCACGGGGGTGCTGTCTGCCGTGCTGGCACGCCGTGGGGTGCAGCGCGTGGTGGCCACCGACCAGGACCCGCGCGCCCTGGCCTGCGCGCGGGAGAACCTGCAGCGCCTCGGTGTCATGCCACAGGTCGAGCTGCTGCAGGCCGACCTGTTTCCGCCCGGCCGCGCGCCGCTGGTGGTGTGCAACCCCCCGTGGGTGCCCGCACGGGCCAGTTCGCCCATTGAGCACGCGGTGTACGACGAAGGCAGCCGCATGCTCAAAGGCTTTCTGGCGGGTTTGTCCGACCATCTGGAGCCTGGCGGCGAGGGCTGGCTGATCCTGTCGGATTTGGCCGAACACCTGGGGCTGCGCCCACGCACGCAACTGCTTGAATGGATTGCCGATGCGGGGCTGGTGGTGCGTGGCCGGCACGATGTGAAGCCGCACCATGCCAAGGCGGCCGATGCGGGTGACGCCCTGCACGCTGCCCGCGCGGCGGAGGTCACTTCGTTGTGGCGGCTGGCTGCGGCCTGATCAAGGCATCATTTTCACAGGACCTACGCAAATCGGGATGCAACAGCCGCCTCGCCATGGGGTGAACCACTTGCCTGAACCCTGTTTTGCGCAAGTCACGTTTCAAAAAACCTGCTCCTCAAGCCAGTGCTGAGGGTTGGGTCGAGTCAAACGGCTCGGAGGCCGAAGGCGCAAAAGGCAGCAACTGCTCGAACCTTTCGCGCAGGCTGGCAGCACGTTCGGCCCCCGCGGTCATCGCTACTTCTTCAAACATGGCTTCGCCCACGTCCAGCATGCTCGCGCGGTCCTTGGCGGCGCGCAGCGCCTCGCGAAACTGCTGCGCCAGCACCGGGTCGCGGCGAGCAAACAGACGCTCGCAGGTGTCGAACAGGTACATGCGCGCACCGGCCAGGGAGCGCAGGGCATCGCCGGGCTCCGGGCGCTGGATGGATGGCTTGTTGTTTGCAGCGGTTTGCGCGGCGGAGGGCGGCGGTAGCTCGGCCGGGCCGGCCAGGTAACCCTGGCGCATGAGGTTGTCGACAATCTGCGCGCCGATGCCGTTGTACATGGCCTGCAAGTCGGACAGCGGTTTGCCATCCACCAGGAGCAGCAGAGAACGCTCCCGCAGGCTCAGGGTGCGGACGCCGGGCAAGAGTTCCAGGCGGGCTTTTTCGGTTTTTTGTAGCAGCATGGGGTTCTCCATTCACGGGTGAATGGCGGTGATTGCAGCAAGCCGCCATGACGCTGTGATGACCTCGCTGCCGCACAATGGCGGGCTGCCCTTGGTCGTAGCATGGCTGCAAAAGCAGTATTTGCTATATATTTAATAGCTGCTTGCGCTTGTCCATCAAGCGCTAGGGCCCTTTTTGATTCATATTTTGGCTGTGTGCGGGCCGCGCTCTGTGCTGGGGTGCTGGGCCCGGTGGCCTTTCTCGCGATGACCTTGCTGCTTGCCCCCATGGAGGGGCTCCTGGATTTTGTGCTGCGTGATGTGCTGACCCGCGTGGGCGGGGTGGACCGCTGCGTCTCGGAGTTCATCCGCATCACCGGCACGCTGCTGCCGGACAAGGTGTTTCTGCGCTACGTGCCGGAGTTGCACAACGGCAGCCGCACGCTGGCCGGTGTGCCGGTGCGTGCGCAGCTGCTGGGCTCTGATCCCGTCTGCATGGCTGAGAACGCCGCACGCCTGGCGGCCCTGGGGCCCGAGGGGATCGACCTGAACTTTGGTTGCCCGGCCAAGGTTGTCAACCGCCACGGCGGGGGCGCGGCGCTGCTGCAGGAGCCCGAACGCATCGCCACCGTGGTGGCCGCTGTGCGCCGCGCCGTGCCTCTGCACCTGCCCGTGTCCGCCAAGATGCGCCTGGGTTTCAACGACACCGGGCTGATGCGCGAATGTGCGCAGGCCATGCAGGCGGGCGGCGCTGTTGAGCTGGTGGTGCATGCCCGCACCAAGGCCGACGGCTACCGGCCCCCAGCGTATTGGGAGCACATCCCCACCATCCGCGCGGCGGTCGGCATCCCCGTGGTGGCCAATGGCGAGATCTGGACCGTGGCCGACGCGCAGCGCTGCCGCGAAGTGTCGGGCTGCGATGCGCTGATGCTCGGACGCGGCATGGTGGCTGACCCCGGACTGGCCCGGGCCATCCGCGCGTCGGATGCGGGGCAGCCCGGCGCGGACACGGTGGCCTGGGCCGACCTGCTGCCGCACCTGGCGGCCTTCTGGCAACTGGTGTGTGACGACTTGGAACCACGCCAGCGCGCGGGGCGGCTCAAACAATGGCTCAACCTCCTGCGCAGGCGCTTTCCGGAGGCCGAGGTCGCCTACCAGCACGTGCGCACGATGACGGACCAGCGGGCGATCACCGCGTGGGTGGATGCATTGCAGCCAGCCGAGGGTTGATCCAGGGATGTCCTGCATAACCCTCGCGAGTCAGTGGTAGTGCGGATCGGGATGGGCCGCAAGGCGTCTTTTTGCAGCCAATAGCCCAGCTATTGGCAAGAAAAGCAACGCAGCGGACCGCCCGAGACCGCGCTATCACCGACCGCAGGGAGTTATGCAGGCCATCCCTAGAGCAGGTGATCCGGCGCCAGCGGGCCCAGCAGTTGCAGCATCAGCCGCAGTGGCGCGCTGGCATCGGGTTCGGTGGTGGCATCTGGCAGGCCGCTGCCCTCGGGGGCATGCCACACCAGTTGGCCGCCATCGCGCAACTGCACATGCCAGGCGGCTTCGCGCAATGCCGTTTCGATCTGCGTGGTGGCGCGGCGTGACAGGTCGCTGCTGCGGATCAGCAGCGCGATCTCCGTGTTCTGCCGCTGCGAGCGGATGTCCAGGTTCATCGAACCCACCACCAGCAGGCGGCCGTCCATGATCAGAATCTTGGAGTGCAGCATGGCGCGTGAGCTGCCGACAGAGCTGGCCGCACCGCTGGTCCCATCACGCCCCCCCGTGCTGCCCGTGGAGCCCAGTGCTCCGCGCAGCACGCCCGTGAGCTCGCTGCGCATTTCGTACAGCTCGACGCCCATGGCCAGCAGATCGGGCCGGTGGCGCGCATAGCCTGCGTGGGCAATGGGTGCATCGTTAGAGGCCAGCGAGTTGGTGAGCACCCGCACCCGAACGCCCCGCGCGCGTGCGGCTGCAAAGGCCTGCTTCATGTCGGGCCCTGGCACGAAGTAGGGCGAAATGATGAGCAGATCGCGCCGCGCCTGTCCCATGAGGTGCAGCAGCCCATCCACCACGGTATCGGTCTGGGCATCAAGAGTTGCAGGGTCGGGGGTAGACACTGCTGCAGTGGCCGATGGGATGCCGTTGGCGGGATTGGACGCTGACGATTCGGGGGTGGCAGCGGCACCGGCCGCAACGGTCAGGGCTTCGGTGGGGGCCTTGGCTGGCGCACGCGCAGCGCCCCGCGACACGACGGCGAGGGGGGTGGCCCGGGCCGGGGGCTTTTCAGGCAGCGCGGCCAGGGAGGTGCCATCGGGCGGAATCTTGGCTGGCTTGTCCACCAGCACCGCCGCCGGGGCCCAGGTGAACTGCGCTTGCGCCAGGTCCATGGGCTGGTAGTCCCAGATGCGCGCACGCTGGGCGGCGGTGGTGCGCCGGCCGTCTTGCACGGGCTGGCTGTCCGGTGCCAGGACGCCACCCTGGCCTGCGATACGCTCGCGCTGCACGGCATCCGAGTTGCGCATGCGCTCGCGCAGAATGTCCAGTTCCTCCCGCGTGACCAGCGATTGCACGGGGTAGGCGCGCTCGTTGTTCCAATAGCTGTCGAAACTGCGGGAGAGATCCTGCACCACAGGCCCTGCGGCTAGCACGTCCAGGTCCACAAAATTGCCGGAGTCGGCATTGCCGAAATAGGCGTCCCCCAGGTTGCGCCCCCCGGTGACGCCCATGGCGTTGTCGGCGATGAAGAGCTTGTTGTGCATGCGCTGCTGCACCCGCGAAAAGTCGCTCAACGCGCTGAACATGCGCCCCAGCGGCGAGCCCCGTGCCCCGGTGAGCGGGTTGAACATGCGCATCTCGATGTTGGGTACAAAGGCCAGGCGCATCACCTGCGCATCGCGGCCCACGCTGTGAAAATCGTCCAGCAGCACCCGCACACGCACGCCGCGCCGGGCTGCGGCCACCACGCTGAGCAGCAGGCGCTCGGTGCTGGCGTCGGCATGGATGGCGTAGTACTGCAGGTCCAGCGTTTTCTGCGCGGCATCTACCAGCGCCAGGCGGCTGCTGTAGGCTGCCTGTGGCCCACTGAGCAGCAGGAACCCCGAGGGGTGGCGGCCGCCTGCCGATGCCCGGCGCTCCTCCACGAGTTGGCCCAGGGGCGTCCCTGCGGGGGAGGCCAGGGCGCTCGACACCGGCCGCTCCACGTCCTTGGGCAGGCCGGCGCAGCCGCTGGTTGCGCCTGCGACGATGACGGCCAAAAGCGCCAGCCAGCCGTAGCGGGCCGTGTTGCCCAGAAACGCTGGAATGGCAGGGGTCGATAAAAGCATGGCGCGATTGTGACCTTGTGGCGGTGGCCGCGCTTGTCAGACGCGGCGCCAACTCCGCCACAGCGGCTGCCAGGTTGGCAGTGGCCTTCTCAGCGCCTCGCCGGGCTTACCAGCTCACTTCGCGGTCTGGCGTGGCGCTGATCTTGTGGATCGACAGGTCAGCCCCGTCAAATTCCTCTTCCTGCGTGAGCCGCAGGCCCACCGTGCTCTTGAGAATGCCATACACCACCAGGCCACCTACCAGCGCCCAGGCCACGCCCAGGGTGCTGCCGATCAACTGGGCCGAGAAGCTCACACCACCGAGCCCACCCAGCGCCTTGCTGCCGAAAATGCCTGCTGCCAGCCCGCCCCATGTGCCGCACAGGCCATGCAACGGCCACACGCCGAGCACGTCATCGATCTTCCAGCGGTTCTGGGTGAGCGTGAACATCACCACAAAGATTGCTCCCGCCACGGCACCCACCACCAGCGCTCCCAGCGGGTGCATCAGATCGGAGCCCGCGCACACAGCCACCAGCCCGGCCAGCGGGCCGTTGTGCACGAAGCCCGGGTCGTTCTTGCCCAGCACCAACGCCGCCAATGTGCCGCCCACCATGGCCATCAGCGAGTTCACGGCCACCAGGCCGGAGAGCTTGTCCACGGTCTGTGCGCTCATCACATTGAAGCCGAACCATCCCACCACCAGCACCCAGGCGCCCAGCGCCAAAAACGGGATGTTGGAAGGCGGGTGGGCAGAGATGGCCCCGTCCTTGCGGTAGCGGTTGGCGCGCGAGCCCAGCAGGATCACGGCCGGCAGGGCGATCCACCCGCCCATGGCATGCACGACGATGGAGCCCGCAAAGTCGTGGAACTCTTCGCCCGTCAGTCCCTTGATCCAGGCCTGCACCCCAAAGTGCTGGTTCCAGGCAATGCCTTCAAAGAACGGATAGACAAACCCCACAATGACCGCCGTGGCCATCAGCTGGGGCCAGAACTTGGCCCGCTCCGCGATCCCGCCCGACACGATCGCCGGAATGGCAGCCGCAAAAGTGAGCAGGAAGAAGAACTTGACCAGTGCGTAGCCGTTTTGCTGCGCCAGCGATTCCGCGCTCACAAAGAAATGCGTGCCATAGGCCACGCTGTAGCCCACCACAAAATACACCACGGTGGACACCGAAAAGTCCACCAGGATCTTGACCAGCGCATTCACCTGGTTCTTTTTGCGAACCGTGCCCAGTTCCAGAAAGGCAAACCCTGCATGCATGGCCAGCACCATGATGGCCCCCAGAAGAATGAACAGGGCATCAGTGCCCTGTTTGAGTGCTTCCATAACGTCCTCGCGCGATTGGTTGATCTGTTCTGGTGCGTTTTGAGCCTAGCTACCAGATTTGCACCAAGTTGAAGCAAAAATCGCGCCAAAGAATGGTGCGTTGTTTTGCACTGTTTTGGTGTGATGTGGAGGGGCGGGGGCAATGGGATTTGCCGGGACAGGTGGTTGAGCTGGGTGACGGTAGCTATCTGGCATATCTTCGTGCTGCGCAGATGAGTGCCTATGGCGCGATGGTGCTGAGCATTGTTTTGCAGGCATTCCCACTGGGATACGCTGTGAGAGTCCACCTGCTGCTGTTCAGCCTCGCCTCACCCGTTTGTCTTTCACCATCCGCACTGCGAAGCCCGTGCCTGCGGGCAGGGTGGAGGTGTTAGAAACTGTCGCGTCCCTGCACCCGTGCCACAACGCGCAAGTCCGCGCCCAAGGTCTCTACGGACTTGAATTCCAGCGCCAGCCCATCGGCCAAGGCCGTCAACGGGCCAAAGTCTGCAATTTCCCGTCCCGCACCCAAAAGCCGTGGTGCCAGGTACAACAACAGCTCATCGACCAGGCCTTCTCGGACCAGAGAACCATTGAGCTTGTGCCCGGCCTCCACATGCAACTCGTTGATGCCCCGCTGGCCCAGGTCCTGAAGCATTGCCGAAAGATCGACCTTGCCGTTCGCATTGGGCAGGTAGATCACCGTGGCCCCACAGGCTTGCAAGGCTGCCTTCTTGGTTTCGTTTTCGGAGGCCGTGTAGACATAACAATCGCGCCCTTTCATCAGCAGATTGGCGTCGGTCGGCAATTGCAACTGGCTGTCTACCACCACCACATGGGGCTGGCGTGGCGTGGGAACTTCGCGGACGTCTAGCCGGGGGTTGTCATCCAGCACAGTGCCAATACCCGTCAATACAGCGCACGCCCGGGCCCTCCACGCATGTCCATCCGCCCGCGCAGCGCGGGACGTGATCCACTGGCTGGCGCCATTGTTCAGGGCGGTAGTGCCATCCAGCGAGCTTGCAACCTTCATCCGCACCCAGGGTGTACCTCGGATCATGCGGCTGAAAAAACCAATGTTGAGTTCTCGGGATTCTTCAGCCCCCGGGCCGACCACGACCTCCACCCCCGCCGCACGCAGCCGGTCAAACCCGCGTCCGCCAACCAGGGGGTTCGGGTCCGCTAACGAAGCAACCACTTTGGCAATACCTGCCTGGATGAGTGCATCGCAGCAGGGGCCGGTTCGCCCGTGGTGGGAACAGGGCTCCAGCGTGACATAGGCGGTGGCGCCTGCGGTGTCGAACCCCTTGCCGCTGGCATCGCGCAGTGCCATGACTTCGGCGTGTGGCCCACCCGCATGCTGCGTGAACCCTTGGCCTATCACTTCGCCGCTTGGAGAGACAAGCACGCAGCCAACACGCGGGTTGGGGTTGGAAACAAAAAGCGCCTGGGTGGCGAGCCCAAGCGCTTGGTGGATGTGGTGGGGCGCTTTGTGAATCATGGCGCCCAGGATGGTAGCTCAGCGGCTATTTGTTCCAGCAGGTGGCGTCAAAGCCGGCGTCGCTTTGAATTTTTCCGTTGGCACCTCGCACCCCTGTGTGGGTCAATGTGTAGTTGCCGCATTTGTCACCTACCTGGGGCGTGCCTGCCCGAGGCGTCGCCGTTAACGTGAACGATGAGGTCGTAGCTGGGCCCCCAATGGCTATGGTGTATCGCTTGGTAGCATCCCCAGCCCAAGTCAGCGTGCTTGGCAGCGCGGTTGGGTAACTACCAGTGGCGGTGGAGGCTCGCTCTAACCACTGCTGCGCCTGTAGCAATCCAGCGCGCGCGTCAGCACGGTGCCCGCGTCGGATGTACTCGCTGTACGAAGGTATGGCGATTGCGGTGAGTATGCCAATGATGGCCACCACAATCATCACCTCGATCAGCGTGAAGCCCTGGTGCTTTTTGTGCATATGATTTGTCTCTCTGGTTGACGCACCGATTATTGCAGCTGGCGCCAGCTGGGGCGTGCAGGTTGCTCAGGCATGCGTGCAAGCTTGTCGGGCTTGTTGTCTCCTCCAGAGAGCGTAATAGTTTTTTTGCCGGCTACATTGCTGACAGCTCCGGGTGGCAGTGTCATCCGTGAAACGCCATCGTCTGTAGTGTTGTAAAAGCCATCGCCATTGCGGTCCATAACTTGTACGCCTGGTTTCTTGCCATCCATGATATTGAGCAAGGTAAGGTAGGCTTTCTCTGGCGTGCCTGCCGGTTCACAGGTTTCGTCAGTAGAACCGTTGCCACCGTACGCTGGAGTAACTGAATACACCATCAGGTTGTTGCTTGCATCGAAAAAACTCATCGGACGTAGCACACGCTCGCTGGTTACTTGGAAATTGAAGTACCAGCCTTTCTTCACCGGGCCTTTGGTAGCATCGTAGTTAACATTATTCTGGGTCATTTGCCAGAAGCGCCGAGCAGAACTCACTCCTTGACCCGCAATACCCGTGGTGTCTACCATGTCTTGCTTGACCAGATCACTGGTTCCACTGACAGCAGTAGGAATTACACCATCGTCGGATATATCTGTATTGATGACAAGCTTGCCAGAATCTATTTTGTAGTGTGTGTTGTCAAGAATGGAATAAACGGATTGCACATCCGTACTGCTCCGATCATTATCAGTGAGATTAGCTCCGGTACCAAAGGCCACCATCATGCCGCCCGCACCACGGTCATTCGCCTTGACGGTGGGAGGTGCAGTGATGGGCTGCCGCTTTCCAGAGTACTCTGCAGTAAACAAAGGTTTGCAAATAGAGGTTTTCCAGGCACAAGGTGTGGCATCAGTGCTTCCCCATGCTGCGACCGACCAGACGCTGGCATTGGGGCTGGTCAGGTCAAACTTCCAGAGATTGCCTTTCAGATCACCAGCGTAAACGATATCCACTTTACCATCGCTGTTGATATCCACTGGTTTGGGTGCCGAAAGGCCGTTGGCAATGACATTGGTGTCGAGAGTAGCATTAATTGGGGAGCTGATTTTTTGGTTCCCTGTAGCAACAATTTTCACCAATTCCTTGAGGCCATCTAAATATTGAATCAGTAGAACGGGCCGCTCATTTTTACTGTTGTAACCATTGCCCATAATTACAGCCCATCGGTTGTCGTTCATCATTGCGACTTGGCTGGCTTTGAATGGATTGTTGTCATCCATGACGGGAGGATGGAAAATATGACCAATGTCCTCATCGTCGCTGCCTGCCGTCAAGGGCGCGCTGGGATGCAAAGTTTTATCCATTACAACCAAGTCTTTGGCATTGACAGTGGCGAAGGTCGTTGCAGGAGTACCTGACTTCCCACCAGGCTGGGTAACATCAAGAACGAAGTAACCCTTGCCTCCTGCTCCCAAGGTACCAACTAGGAGGGTTCGCCAATCTGGTGGCGATGCACTATCTGCCAAGTTTGCATCACCTGTGAATGGAGAGCCATCTACGTAATAGCGATGAACGTAGCCGGGTTCGCTTAGCTTAGCGAGTTCTGGAACGACTGCTTTGGGAATATATGCAATCTGTTCTTCACCATCCACTCCAGAAAAACCGTGTAACATACCGTCGTTGCCACCTACATAGACCATCGGGAGTCGGTTTTTGTGCGTAGAAACGAAGGATTTATAGCCTTTGAACGAATAATTGCTGGCAGGCTTGTCGACGTACCAGATGCTGGAGTTTCCAATATCTCCCTGCCGTGAGTCGCGTACGCGAAAGGGTTTGCTGACAGTACCTTCTTCATACGTTCTTTCACCCCTTATGAAATTGGTACGCTTCTCCCCAAGACTACCGCCGTCAAGAAGTGCTTTCTGAGTTGCACTCAATTTTGTCGTCCCAGTTTCCCACTCAAAAGATACACCTTGATTGGTATCATCATTTGTGGTCAGAATCACCCGGGTTGAAATGTCCCGGAGATCCAGTTTGTTGGCTGTGGTTTTATGGGTGCTGCCGCTCACAACTCCCCATCCTGGGTCAGGTGATGTATTGCCTGACGTGTCAATTTTATCGGCTCTTACATACCCTGACCACTTCTTTGGATCATAGCCTGCAGTAAATCGCTGAAGATCAGTTCGAATGTTAGTGCTGGAACTGCCTGCCATACTGGCTACATCGGCCGTATTTTCAAGATTAATGTTTTCAAGAATCTTTTTGAATGCTTCTTTTAAGTCATATTTACGGCCAGGGCCGGTAGGATAGAATTTTCCGCGACTATTAATTGCAATATGCCAAAGTTCGGCAGGGTTGTTAGCATTTAGATTTTGGAGTACTGTGGGTACCCAGGTTGTTGTGCCTGCGACGAGTTTTGAGTAATCTCCGCCCGCACCGTAGTTGTCATCATCTGCCATCGACCATTTGGGTGCGCTTGGCCACGAATATGCACCAGTGCCATATCCGATGGTATAGTTCACAATGTGCTGCCATTTGGCTGGATTGTGCTTGGGATTCCAGTACCGTTGTAACGTGGTTGAGCCAAAAGTTTCTGTAGAGGGAACTCCATCAGTTGTACTGGGCTTGATCAAGTCGTCAATCCCTGTCTGCAAATCTTCTCGCCACATTCTCATGGCCCAATCTGCTAACAAATCACCTTGTGCACCCCGATATACGTTGGTTTGGTCAGATGCTGTATCGTAAATCTGTCCGTCTGGGAGTGTGTAATTTACATTGTCTGCCTCTCCAGGCAGTTCGCTGGCGGCATAGCCATTCCAGCCGCCATCGGTCATGAAAATGTGGTAGGAGCGGCGGCAACCCAAGTAGGGTTCTTCCTTTGTCCCAGGTGTATAGGCCCAAGGACTATTCAAGCTCTTACCCACTTTCATATAGTTGTAGGCTTGTTTCATCATCCGGTGAGATGGTGTTCCGCTATTTGGTGAAAGGCTACCCGCGAAACTCAAAAAATTGGTCCGATGGGTGTCGTCAAGAACTTTCATGGAGTTGACAGCACCTGCAGTCAGATTGCCCGCCCCTGGAGATCCGCCATTGTTGTGCATCACCTGCCATGCCAAGCGAATCTTCCCATCGGGCAACAGCAGTTTGTCATTGAATACTGTTGCGAGAGCCTCTTTCAAGCGGAACATCTTGGTCTTGGTATCCCCGCCTCCTACTTGTTCGCTCATACTCCCGGAATCATCCACGGACAGAATGACATTCGGTGTCGGGGGTATGGATACCAAACCCGGGGGAAGTGTTGAAAAATCCAGAGGGTCTGCCAGCGTTATTTGAGGGGTGCAGACTGCAGCAATCAATGCGCCGATGGCCGTTTTTTTGAATGATGGGGATTTTTTCATAAAAATTCTCCTGTCAGTTTTTCATTTTCTGACGAACAAAAGTTGACTGCAGCACAACCTGCGTACTCGGCTTAAGCCCACGAGCTACGGCAGTGATGCGATATGCGACGCTTGGAAGGAGGTTTAGTGCAAGGCTGTTGGAGCCATTGGTGATAAGACCTGTATTCCCTGCATTGTTATCGTAGGGAAGAATTTCAATCCAGTACCAGCCGCCTTTGGTGGCATCATCTCCTGGCTGATTTAATTTCAGGATTGGGTTGCTTTTGCTACCTGCCTCGGCGCCAGTAAATTGGCCATAGCGCGCACCAACACCATCCACCATTAGTGCAGTCAATGTGGCCTTGTCATTCCAGAAATCCTGATTGCCTGTACGTTTCAGGCATATTCCCTTGATGCATTTTGTAGTTGCACCATCCAGTTCGCTTAAAATGTCCCCAATTTCCTTGTCTTCAGTGGGTATCCATACTTTATTTACTACCGCGTCAGGAACCCTGCATACCTCGGGTTTACCTGCGGCCGGGACGCAGGCGGTCCCATCTGGTCGCTCACCACGGATGTCGAATTCTGCATCCTGGACGAGCGCTTGCGCTGCTTCAAAAGCTCGCTGATAGTCGGCGTCGTTGCCAACAATCATTTCATTAAACAGAGAGGTTCTGGATCCCCACATTGCCAATAAAGCTGAGAGCATGACAATGACTATTACTACGAATAGAGAAATGCCACGTTGTATTTGGGGAGATTTTTTTGACATGCTTTGCATGATGGTCATTGTCCGTAATCAGCCCGTCAGCCCTTGGCTTCGCAACTGGTATGTGGTGCGAAAGGTCATGTGAAGGCGATTTTTTCGATTGGCCGGAAGTGTGCCGGTGCTGCTCATATTGACTGCAGTGCCATCACAGCCAGTGTAGGAGCTACCGGCGGGCATATCGATGGGCTCATCGCCATAAAGTACGATGCATACATCCGCTCCATAAACAGTATTCCAGGCCGTTCCAATCGTGGTTGCATTGACGGTCTGAATTTTCGGAGTACCTGTACTGCTATCCGTTTGCCGAAGGTAGTTGACTTGGAAGTCTGCAATATTGCGGGCTAGGGCTTGTGATCCAATTCCTGTTCCAGCACAGCGAAATTCCTCACCTTGTAGAATGAACTGGCTCTGGAGGATGTTCTGTTCAAGAGGGGCTACCGGCAAATTCGGTGCGTTGGAGAGGCAGTCGCGGAAAAAAGAAACGTTGGATGCGGAGGTGAAACTCGGTTCAGCATAATTCTGATAAGCGACAGAGAGCTTGTATTCAGACGCCGTTGGTGAGTCTTTTCCGGAGATTGGCGGTGTAGATGCTGTCAGTGAGTGAAGTGAGATATCTGGAGTGAAAGCAACAACATCTGCGGGGTCAATGGGATCAGCGGGCCCCTTATTGGCAGCCAGATCCAGGCGCATCGAACCTGCTTGCCGCAGTTGCTGTCCAATAATGCGAAATATATAAGAGGCTTGTTGTTGAATTTGGCTGGCATCACTCACAGTGCCAGATACCCCGCGCGAAATCATCAGTGCACTGGCAGCAACGGCAATCGTCATAAGGCCAATGGTAATTCCAACCAATAACTCCACCAATGTGGCACCATGCTGAATGGTTGGGTTTAGGGGCCTTGGAAAATATTTTCTCTTCATATTTAGGCTCCAGGGCAAAAAGTCTGCGGCAAGGTCGGGCCCCCCAGTGTGTAGGGCGCGCAACGGGCTGTCAGTTGAATGTATTGAAGATGGCAGATGCTGTTTGCCGGGCAGGAAACATTGCCTGTTTCTGTGTTTGTAATTTTGAAAACAGCGCCTGTTCCCGTATCTTTCTCGTTTTCTCGCCAACTAACCATAACCCCCAATTGTCGATTGTTGTTTGCAACGGTTTCATCTGGAACAATAAAGACATTGACATCCGAATTGGGAAGTGCGCTGGTAACAGCTTGACGCCAGCGTGAGACGTCATAGAGGGCTAGCTGTTGAGAGTTGCAGGGGGTGGTTTTGCAATCAACAGGTGCTGCAGGTGTTGCGCCCCAATTCATTAAATAGCTGTTGAAGTTCCCTAGGGCATTGGGGTTCACCTTGGTGTGCTCGCTCAAGTCTTCAATCAGTCGAATGGCTTGAGCACGGCGTACCCCTGTCTGTGTGTCTGCGAGTGTACGAAGTTGTACCCCCAGAATGCCCAGAATGCCTAGTGCTGTAACGACAATAGCAACAAGCGATTCGATCAGGCTGACGCCGCCTTGTCGATTATTTTTCACGGACATGTAGTTGCTCCTTTCGTTACTTTAATGCGGCCACCTGAAGAAATGCACAGAGCTGTGGCATGCCTCGACGCTACCCCCAGCGGCTGGGGTGTGATGCTGAAACTGGCAGCCCCAAGTCCGTTGATCTGTCCCCAGCGATCCACTTTGTAAAATGCACCATTGAAAAGGTGGTTCACGTTGACATTGGGCAAGTTGGGAAACGTTTGCAGGACTGCATCTGTTCCATTCAGAATCCCATCATTATTTGCATCCGTAAAAACAATCCATCCACATTCCCATTGTTGGACGGTCCCGGTGGCGCAATTCTTTCTCACGGAGACAAGTCCTCCCCGCTTGATTGCTTCTGAGCGTGCTAAATAAATACTGTTTGTTATCTCTTCGGTCGCAGCTCTGACCCTGAAGCCGTCCATCAAGTCTCTAAAGCTTGGTCCAGCCAAAGCTGCCAGCACGGCCACAATGGCTACAACAATCATCAACTCGATCGCAGTGAATCCATGACTTGGCCGAGAGCGTGTCTGCATTTGCGGTGGTAGAGAAGTGGGGGGTACTTGCATATCGTCATCCTACGAAGATAAGGTGCGTGGTAGTCAGGTGAGGTGACAGGTGGCACCTACGCGCCGACGAGAGGCAGGCTTCAGCTTGTCACTTGCGTGTGTATCCCCTGCAGGCCCCGGCGTTGTGCAGGCCTCGGCATTCCCGGAACATACGACGGTCGCGTTCGGCCGTTGTCTCTTCAGAGGTGCTGCGTTGGTAGGTGACCTTGCTCACGTTTTTTTTCTTGGGAGAGGTTTTTGTTGCATGGGTTTTGTCGCCAGTGGGGCCTTTGGCCTGCGCGACGCTGACACCTGTGAGTAGTGTTAGCGCAATACCTGCAGCCAGCAAGGCAAGCAGACTCTGATGCAGGGTGTGAGGAGTGGTGCGGTGGGGTGAGTGCTCGGATTGCATCATGCGGTTTTCAGTCGGAAACGAATGTGTGTAGTGTTTCTGGATCGGGTCGTGCTTGGCAAGGTGAAAATGCGGCTGGGTTATACTCAACTGGTTTTGCATGGTGCAAGACGCACGCCTGCAGCCGTTCCAGCCGCTGGCGCAAGTAAAAACCACGGCCCAGCTTCCTTTGCGGGCCTTATCAAGGAAAAACAATGATCGCATCCTCTATCAAGGCCGAAGTCGTCAAGGCGAACGCCCGTGCTGCCAATGACACTGGTAGCCCAGAAGTGCAGGTGGCCCTGCTGACCGCCCGCATCAACGAACTGACCCCCCACTTCAAGACGCATGCCAAGGACCACCATGGTCGCCGTGGCCTGCTGCGCATGGTGAGCCGTCGTCGCAAGCTGCTGGACTACCTGAAGGCCAAGGACGCTGACCGTTACACCGCGCTGATCGCCAAGCTGGGTCTGCGCAAGTAATTGCAATCGCATGCGAAAACGCCTGGGTTAGTCCGCTAGCTCAGGCGTTTTTTACTTCGGAGTCGCAAAACAGAGCGAAGCTGTGTCATTCCAATGAAGTTGCCGCCATGGGTTGGTGTGCAGGTTCCCTGGAATGGCATCGTGTTCTGAATTGCTCTCCAAGCCAATCTGGTAGAGCGCTACCAGCTATTAAAACAGGAGCTGAACATGAGCATTTTCAACAAAGTCACCAAGACCTTCCAGTGGGGTGACAAGACCGTCATCATGGAAACGGGTGAGATCGCCCGCCAAGCCTCCGGCGCTGTGCTGGTGAACATTGATGACACCGTGGTGCTGGCCACCGTGGTGGCATCCAAGGGTGCCAAGCCAGGACAGGACTTCTTCCCCCTGACGGTGGACTACATCGAGAAGACCTACGCTGCAGGCAAGATCCCTGGCAGCTTCTTCAAGCGCGAAGCCAAGCCCAGCGAGCACGAAACCCTGACCAGCCGTCTGATCGACCGTCCGATCCGCCCGCTGTTCCCCGAAGGTTTCTTCAACGAAGTGCATGTGGTGATCCACACGGTGTCGCTGAACCCAGAGGTGGACGCTGACATCGCAGCCCTGATCGCTACCAGTGCAGCCCTGGCCATCTCCGGCATCCCGTTCAACGGTCCTATCGGCGCCGCACGCGTGGGCTACATCAACGGCGAATACGTGCTCAACCCTGGTCAGACTGCGCGCAAGAACTCGCAGATGGATCTGGTGGTGGCAGGTACCGAGGCCGCCGTGCTGATGGTGGAATCCGAAGCGCAACAACTGTCCGAAGAAATCATGCTCGGCGCTGTGGTGTTTGGCCACGAGCAAGGCAATGTGGCCATCAACGCCATCCACGAACTGGTGCGCGATGCTGGCAAGCCCGTATGGCAGTGGGAAGCCCCTGCCAAGGACGAAACCCTGATCGCCAAAGTGGTGGCCCTGGCCGACGACAAGCTGCGCGCTGCCTACCAGATCCGCAACAAGCAAGCCCGCACGCAGGCTTGCCGCGAAGCTTATGCGGCCGTGATGGCAGCCTTGAAGGCTGAGGGTGTCGAGTTCGACGCTGTCAAGGTTGAAGGCATGCTGTTCGATATCGAAGCTGGCATCGTGCGCAGCCAGATCCTAGCCGGCGAGCCCCGGATCGATGGCCGCGACACGCGCACCGTGCGCCCCATCGAAATCCGTGGCAGCGTACTGCCCCGCGCCCATGGCTCGTCGCTCTTCACGCGTGGCGAAACCCAGGCGCTGGTGGTGACCACGCTGGGCACCGAGCGCGACGCTCAGCGCATTGATGCGCTGGCTGGCGAGTATGAAGACCGCTTCATGATGCACTACAACATGCCTCCCTTTGCCACCGGTGAAGTGGGTCGCATGGGTTCGACCAAGCGCCGCGAAATCGGCCACGGCCGTCTGGCCAAGCGCGCTCTGATTGCCGTGTTGCCGACGAAGGAAGAATTCCCCTACACCATGCGCGTGGTGTCCGAAATCACCGAATCCAACGGCTCGTCGTCGATGGCCTCGGTCTGCGGTGGCTGCCTGTCGCTGATGGACGCGGGCGTTCCGATGAAGGCGCATGTGGCGGGTATCGCCATGGGCCTGATCAAGGATGCCAACCGTTTTGCCGTGTTGACCGACATTCTGGGTGATGAAGATCATCTGGGTGACATGGACTTCAAGGTGGCGGGTACCACGGCTGGTATTACTGCGCTGCAGATGGACATCAAGATCCAGGGCATCACCAAGGAGATCATGCAGGTCGCCCTGGCCCAGGCCAAGGAAGCGCGCATGCACATCCTGGGCAAGATGCAAGAGGCCATGGGTGAAGCCAAGACCGAGGTGTCGAACTTTGCGCCCAAGCTTTACACGATGAAGATCAACCCCGAGAAGATCCGTGACGTGATCGGCAAGGGCGGTGCGGTGATCCGTGCGCTGACCGAAGAAACCGGCTGCCAGATCAACATCGAGGAAGACGGCACCATCACCATCGCCGCCACTGATGCGGCCAAGGCCGACGAGGCCAAGAAGCGCATCGAGCAGATCACGGCGGAAGTCGAAATAGGCAAGATCTACGAAGGCCCTGTGACCAAGATCCTGGACTTCGGCGCACTGATCAATCTGCTGCCCGGCAAGGATGGTCTGCTGCACATCAGTCAGATTGCCCACGAGCGCGTTGAGCGCGTGGGTGACTACCTGACCGAAGGCCAGATCGTGAAGGTCAAGGTCATGGAAACCGACGAGAAGGGCCGCGTCAAGCTGTCGATGAAGGTGCTGGCCGATCGTCCTGCGGGCGGCAGCGACCGTCCTGCTCCAGCAGAGCGCGGCGACCGCGAACCACGCCGCGACCACGGTCGTGACGGGGGCCGTCAGCCCGCGGATCAGCAGCAACAGCAACAATCCTTGCCTTCGGATAGCGGTTCCGGGCAGATCGTCGGCTGATCGGATTTTTGCTATTGATTTTGTAGCTGCTTGCGCTTTTAAATAAAGCGCTGATAGCCAAAATCACTCAAGAATTAACCGTCCCATGAATCGCAATATGCGTGCTGTCGAGATCACTTCCTTTGGCGGGCCCGAGGTCTTGCGCCTGGGTGAACGCCCCGTGCCTCAGCCGGGTGTCGGTGAACTGCTGATCCGTGTCGCTGCCAGCGGTATCAATCGCCCCGATGTGCTTCAGCGGATGGGGCACTATGCCCCTCCATCCGGCACGTCTGACCTGCCGGGGCTGGAAGTCGCGGGAGTGGTGGAGTCGGGGGATGCTGCAGCCATGGCCGAGGCGGGTATCCGGGTGGGTGACCGCGTCTGTGCGCTGGTGGCGGGTGGTGGTTATGCCCAATGGTGCGTGGCGCCTGTGGTGCAGTGCCTGCCGGTGCCTGATGGCTTTAGCGATGTTGAGGCTGCATCACTGCCCGAGACGTTCTTCACCGTGTGGAGCAATGTGTTCGACCGGGGGCATCTGCAGGCGGGTGAAAGCTTGCTGGTGCAAGGCGGTACCAGTGGTATTGGTGTGACGGCTGTTCAATTGGCGCGGGCCTTTGGCGCAACGGTCATTGCAACTGCAGGTAGCGACGAAAAGTGTGCGGCATGCCTGCAACTGGGGGCCCACGAGGCCATCAACTACAAGACGCAGGATTTTGTGGCGGAAGCCAATCGCATTACGCAGGGCAAAGGCGTGGATGTGGTGCTGGACATGGTGGCAGGTGACTACGTGGCGCGCGAGGTGCAGTGCCTGGCTGAGGACGGCCGCATTGTCATCATTGCGGTGCAGGGTGGCATCAAGAGCGACTTCAATGCGGGTTTGGTGCTGCGCCGCCGGCTGACCATTACTGGCTCCACCTTGCGTCCGCGTTCTGTGGCATTCAAGGGGGCGATTGCGCGTGCATTGCGCGAGCATGTGTGGCCTCTGCTGGTGGCGGGGCGTGTGCGGCCCGTCATTCACAGCACATTTGTGGCGACAGAGGCTGCTAATGCCCACGCGCTGATGGAGTCAAATCAGCACATTGGCAAGATTGTTTTGACGTGGTGATCATGAAAAACAAAAGAAAACTCATCGCAGGCAACTGGAAGATGAACGGCAGTCTGGCTGCCAACGATGCTTTGCTGAAAGGCATCTTGGCGGGGCTGGCTGACGCGGTTTGTGACGTGGCCGTTGCGGTGCCGGCGCCCTATCTGGCGCAGGTGCAGGCTGCTGCGTTGGCGTCTTTGGTGGCTGTGGCTGCCCAGGATGTATCGCAGCACGAAGCAGGTGCCTACACCGGGGAGGTGTCGGCCGCCATGTTGAAAGACTTTGGTGTGCGGTACGCGCTGGTGGGGCATTCAGAGCGTCGCCAATACCATGGTGAAACCGATGTGGTGGTTGCCGAGAAAGCGCAACGCGCACTGGCGGCAGGTATCACGCCTATCGTCTGCGTGGGCGAGACCCTTCAGGAGCGCGAAGCTGGGCAGACCGAGGTTGTGGTCAAGCGTCAATTGGCGGCTGTGATCCACCTCAATGGTCACTGCATCAGCGAAGTGGTGGTGGCTTACGAACCGGTCTGGGCCATTGGCACGGGCCGCACGGCGTCGCCTGAGCAGGCGCAGGCAGTGCATGCAGTGCTGCGGGCACAACTGTCTGCGGCCAGCGAGCATGCGGATCGAATCCGCCTGCTGTACGGCGGCAGCATGAATGCGGCCAATGCCGCCCAGTTGCTTTCCCAGCCGGATATCGATGGCGGCCTTGTTGGCGGTGCCTCGCTGAAAGCGCCCGATTTCCTTCAAATCATTGCGGCCGCCGGTTGAGGCTGCCCTTCAAACTATTCAATCAGGAGTGAACAGAGAATGAACGTGATCGTGAATGTGGTGTTGGCTGTGCAGATGCTGACGGCCTTGGGGATGATTGGCCTGATCCTGATCCAGCATGGCAAGGGCGCCGATATGGGCGCAGCGTTTGGCAGTGGCAGTTCCGGAAGCCTGTTTGGTGCCAGCGGTAGCGCCAACTTCTTGTCGCGCACTACGGCGGTGCTGGCTGCGGTGTTTTTTGTGGCGACGCTGGCACTGGCCTATTTTGGCAATGCGCGTCCTGCCAGTTCGGGTAGCGTGCTGGAAAATCCCGCTGCTGCAGTGCCTGCAGGTGCGCCTTCGTTGTCGGCTTCGGATGCTGCTGTGGCTCCTGTCGTGCCCGCCTCGGGTGCAGCGCAGATCCCCACCAAATAATCTGCACTAAATTGGGCTCCGTAAGCCGAAGCAGGGTTTTTCCGGGGTAGAATTCTGGATTGTCTGGAAAGCCAAAACCGCAAGGTTCCTCATGCCATCCAGATGCAAAAATCAGCCGTCGTGGTGAAATTGGTAGACACGCTATCTTGAGGGGGTAGTGGCGAAAGCTGTGCGAGTTCGAGTCTCGCCGACGGCACCAAAACAAAGGCCTGCCTGCATGACCCGGCTCGGGTCCTGACGGGCAAGGCCACAGCGGTGAGCACATCCTCAAGATGAACCTCGATCAGTACCTCCCCGTCCTTTTGTTCATCTTGGTCGGCATCGCCGTAGGCGTTGTCCCCCTTGTACTCGGCTACATACTGGGCCCCAACCGCCCGGATGCCGCGAAGAACTCTCCCTACGAATGTGGCTTTGAAGCCTTCGAGGATGCGCGCATGAAGTTTGATGTGCGCTACTACCTTGTGGCCATTCTCTTCATTCTGTTCGATCTCGAAATTGCATTCCTCTTCCCGTGGGCGGTGACGCTGCATGAGGTGGGGATCGCTGGTTTCGTGGCGGTCGTTATTTTCCTGGCCATTCTGGTTGTGGGTTTTGCCTACGAGTGGAAAAAGGGTGCCCTGGATTGGGAATGAGCGAGCCTCAACAAGGATGATGCAATGATTGAAGGCGTGATGAAGGAAGGCTTCATCACCACGAGTTACGACTCGGTGGTGAATTGGGCCAAGACCGGCTCTCTGTGGCCGATGACATTTGGCTTGGCTTGCTGTGCCGTCGAAATGATGCATGCTGCGGCGGCGCGTTACGACATTGGACGTTTTGGGGCGGAAGTGTTCCGCGCGAGCCCGCGCCAGTCTGACCTCATGATTGTGGCCGGCACGCTGTGCAACAAGATGGCGCCTGCGTTGCGCAAGGTGTACGACCAGATGTCCGAGCCGCGTTGGGTGTTGTCGATGGGCTCGTGTGCCAACGGCGGCGGTTACTACCACTACAGCTACTCCGTGGTGCGTGGTTGCGATCGCATTGTTCCGGTGGATGTCTACGTGCCAGGTTGCCCGCCCACGGCGGAGGCGTTGATCTACGGGATCATCCAGCTGCAGCAGAAGATTCGCCGTACCAACACCATTGCTCGTGTCTGAAGGGTTGATGATGACCGCTGTTGCCATTCGGCCTGAAAAACTCAAAGACAATATTGCCGCCGCCCTGGGGGCGATGGTGCGTCAGATCACGGTGGCGTTGGATGAGGTCACCTTGGTCGTTGATGCGGCTGACTACCTCGAATCCATGCGCGTGTTGCGTGACGCTGAAGGTTGCCGCTTTGAGCAACTGATCGATTTGTGTGGCGTGGACTATTCGGCATATGCCGATGCCGTGCGTGAAGGAGCCCGCTACTGCGTGGTCTCGCACCTGTTGTCCGTCAGTCTGAATCAGCGTGTGCGGGTCAAGGTGTTCTGCGCCGATGATGATTTTCCGGTGGTGGCTTCGGTCTCCGACCTTTGGAACTCCGCCAACTGGTACGAGCGCGAAGCGTTTGATCTGTTCGGCATTGTGTTCGACGGCCACAACGACCTGCGCCGTATCCTGACCGACTACGGCTTCATTGGCCATCCCTTCCGCAAAGACTTTCCGCTGTCTGGTCATGTTGAGATGCGCTACGACGCAGAGCTGCGCCGAGTGGTTTACGAACCCGTGTCGATCGAGCCGCGGGAGATCACGCCGCGCATAATCCGCGAAGACAAGTACGGAGGCCTGCACTAAGGCGCCCGCGCCCCATGTGAACCACCATGGCTGAAATCAAGAACTATTCCCTGAACTTTGGTCCGCAGCATCCGGCGGCGCACGGTGTGCTGCGCTTGGTGCTGGAGCTCGATGGCGAAGTCGTACAGCGCGCCGACCCGCACATCGGCCTCCTGCACCGTGCCACCGAAAAGCTGGCCGAACACAAGACCTACATCCAGTCGCTGCCCTACATGGACCGATTGGACTACGTTTCGATGATGTGCAATGAGCACGCCTACTGCCTGGCCATCGAAAAGCTGCTGGGCCTGGAAGTGCCCCTGCGTGCGCAGTACATCCGCGTGATGTTTTCGGAAATCACGCGCCTGCTGAACCACTTGATGTGGCTGGGTTCGCATGGCAACGACTGCGGCAGCTCCACCATCCTGATCTATACCTTCCGCGAGCGCGAAGACCTGTTCGACATGTACGAAGCCGTCTCTGGCGCGCGCATGCATGCAGCGTATTTCCGTCCAGGCGGTGTGTACCGTGACCTGCCGGACTCCATGCCGCAATACAAGGTCAGCAAGATCAAGAACGCCAAGGCCCTGGAGGCCATGAACCAGAACCGCCAAGGTTCTTTGCTTGATTTCATCGACGACTTCACCAAGCGCTTCCCCGGTTGCGTAGATGAGTACGAGACCCTGCTGACCGACAACCGTATCTGGAAGCAGCGCACCGTGGGTATTGGTGTGGTGCCGCCAGAGCGTGCGCTGAACCTGGGCATGACCGGCCCCATGATCCGTGGCTCCGGTATTGCCTGGGACCTGCGCAAGACCCAGCCGTACGATGTTTACGACCGTGTGGACTTCGATGTACCCGTGGGCAAGACAGGTGACTGCTACGACCGCTATCTGGTGCGCGTGCAGGAAATGCGCGAATCCAATCGCATCATCAAGCAGTGTGTGGATTGGCTCAAAGCCAACCCGGGTCCTGTCATTACTGACAACCACAAGGTGGCTGCGCCCGCTCGTGAATCCATGAAATCCAACATGGAGGAGTTGATCCACCACTTCAAGCTTTTCACTGAAGGGTTTCACGTGCCCGAGGGTGAGGCTTATGCTGCGGTGGAGCATCCCAAGGGCGAGTTTGGCATCTACCTGGTGAGCGACGGCGCCAACAAACCGTACCGCCTCAAGATCCGTGCGCCTGGTTTCGCGCACCTGGCCACGCTGGACGAAATGGCTCGCGGCCACATGATTGCGGACGCCGTGGCCATCATTGGCACCATGGATATCGTGTTCGGAGAGATTGACCGATGATTACCGAATCGACCCGCGCGCGTTTTGCGCGTGAAGTGGCCAAGTACCCCGCCGAGCAGAAGCAGTCTGCAGTGATGGCCTGCCTGTCTATCGTGCAACAGGAGCAGGGGTTTGTCAGTGCTGAAAGTGAAGCGGTGATTGCCGAGTATCTGGGCATGGCCCAGATCGCCGTGCATGAAGTCACGACCTTCTACAACATGTACAACCAGCAGCCGGTGGGCAAGTACAAGCTCAACGTGTGCACCAACTTGCCTTGTCAGCTGCGCGACGGACAGAAGGCGCTGCACCACCTTGAAAAGAAGCTTGGTGTGACCATGGGCGAGACCACGGCCGATGGCCTGTTCACCCTGCAGCAGTGTGAGTGCCTGGGCGCCTGCGCCGATGCGCCCGTGATGCTGGTCAACGACCGCACGATGTGCAGCTTCATGGACAACGACAAGCTCGACCAGTTGGTCGACGGCCTGCGTGCGGCGGAGGGACAAGCATGACCACCGCTGCACAGATCCTCTCGCAGTTCCAGGCCACGGGCGTCCAGACCTGCTTCCACGACCGCCACATCAACGCGCAGATCTACGCGGGCCTGGATGGTGCGAACTGGAGTATCAAGGACTACGAAGCGCGCGGCGGCTATGCTGCGCTGCGCAAGATCCTGGGCACCGATGGCGGTGAACCGCTCACCCAGGACCAGGTCATCGCCACTGTCAAGGAATCCGGCCTGCGCGGCCGTGGCGGTGCGGGTTTCCCCACCGGCCTCAAGTGGAGCTTCATGCCCCGCTCGTTCCCAGGCCAGAAGTACCTCGTGTGCAACTCCGATGAAGGCGAGCCTGGCACGTGCAAGGATCGCGACATCCTTCAGTTCAACCCGCACATCGTTATCGAAGGCATGATCATCGCGGCCTACGCGATGGGCATCTCTGTGGGCTACAACTACATCCACGGTGAAATCTTCCAGACCTACGACCGCTTTGAAGAAGCGTTGGAAGAAGCGCGCGCAGCCGGTTACCTGGGTGATAAGATCCTTGGCAGCAACTTCAGCTTCCAGCTGCATGCGGCGCATGGCTTCGGTGCCTATATCTGTGGCGAAGAAACTGCGCTGCTCGAATCGCTCGAAGGCAAGAAGGGCCAGCCGCGCTTCAAGCCGCCGTTCCCTGCCAGCTTCGGTCTGTACGGCAAGCCCACCACCATCAACAACACGGAGACCTTCGCGGCCGTGCCGTGGATCATCCGCAATGGCGGCCAAGCCTACCTGGAGTGCGGCAAGCCCAACAACGGTGGCACCAAGATCTTCTCGGTTTCGGGCGATGTGGAAAAGCCCGGCAACTACGAAGTGCCCATGGGCACGCCGTTTGCCAAGCTGCTCGAACTGGCCGGTGGCGTGCGCAAGGGGCGCCAGCTCAAGGCAGTGATTCCCGGTGGCTCCTCGTCCCCGGTGCTGCCTGCCTCCATCATCATGGAATGCACGATGGATTACGACTCCATTGCAAAGGCTGGCTCCATGCTCGGCTCGGGTGCCGTCATCGTGATGGACGATTCCCGCAGCATGGTCGAGAGTCTGCTGCGCCTGTCGTACTTCTATTCCCACGAATCCTGTGGCCAGTGCACGCCATGCCGTGAAGGCACGGGCTGGATGTGGCGCGTGATCGACCGTATTCAGCACGGTCAGGGGCGCGAAGGCGATCTGGACCTGCTCAATTCTGTGGCAGACAACATCCAGGGGCGCACGATCTGTGCGCTGGGCGATGCCGCTGCCATGCCTGTGCGCGCCATGATCAAACATTTCCGTCCCGAGTTTGAGGCACTGATCCGGAACAAGGCCCCGCAGGCCGCGACCTCCGTCTGATCGCGAGAAAACATATGGTTGAAATTGAACTGGACGGTCAGAAAGTGGAAGTCGCCGAAGGCTGCATGGTGATGCATGCGGCCGAGAAGGCGGGCACCTACATTCCGCATTTCTGCTACCACAAGAAGCTTTCGATCGCCGCCAACTGCCGTATGTGCCTGGTGGATGTGGAAAAGGCTCCCAAGCCTATGCCAGCGTGCGCTACGCCGGTGACGCAGGGCATGATCGTGCGCACCAAGAGCGACAAGGCTATCAAAGCCCAGCAGTCGGTCATGGAGTTCCTGCTGATCAACCACCCGCTGGATTGCCCCATCTGCGACCAGGGCGGTGAATGCCAGTTGCAAGACCTGGCCGTGGGCTACGGCGGCTCTTCTTCTCGCTACGAAGAAGAAAAGCGCGTGGTGCCTGTCAAGGATGTTGGCCCGTTGATTTCCATGCAGGAAATGAGCCGTTGCATCCACTGCACCCGTTGCGTGCGCTTCGGCCAGGAAGTGGCCGGCGTGATGGAGCTGGGCATGATCCATCGCGGCGAGCACTCGGAGATCACAACGGTCACCGGTGATACGGTGGACTCCGAGCTGTCGGGCAACATGATCGACATCTGCCCCGTCGGTGCGCTCACGAGCAAGCCTTTCCGATACAGCGCCCGTACTTGGGAGTTGTCGCGCCGCCGTTCGGTGAGCCCCCACGATTCGACCGGTTCCAACCTGATTGTTCAGGTCAAGAACCACAAGGTCATGCGCGTGGTGCCGTTCGAGAATGAGGCTGTCAACGAATGCTGGATTGCCGACCGTGACCGTTTCTCATACGAATCGCTCAACAGCGACGAACGCCTGACCCTGCCGATGCTCAAGCAGGGCGGGGTGTGGAGGCAGGTCGATTGGCAGACCGCACTGGAATACGTCGCCAACGGTTTGAAGAACATCAAGAATGACCACGGCGCCAACAGCATTGGCGCTCTGGTCAGTCCGCACAGCACGGTCGAAGAGTTGTACTTGGCTTCTGCATTGGTGCGTGGTCTGGGCAGTGACAACATTGACTACCGCCTGCGCAATGCTGAATTTGCAGCGCCCGAAGGTATCCGCTGGCTTGGCACGTCCATTGCCTCGTTGTCCACGTTGCAGAGTGTGCTTGTGGTGGGCTCCAACCTGCGCAAGGACCATCCGTTGTTCGCCCAGCGCATTCGCCAGGCAGTACGCCACGGCTGTCAGGTCAGTGTGGTCGATTCGGCCCTGGCTGACTGGGCAATGCCGGTGAAACACTCCCTGCTGCAGCCTGCTGCCCAATGGGTGGCGGCGCTTGGCGGCATCGCTGCTGCGGTGGCGCAGGAAAAGGGTGCTTCTGCGCCTGCGGGGGCAGGTGCCGTGACCGAGGGTGCCTTGGCGATCGCCCGTACCCTGCTGGGTGGCGAACGCAAGGCGCTGCTGTTGGGCAACGCAGCTGCGCACCATGCACAGGCTACGCAATTGCTGGCGCTAGCCAACTGGATTGGTGAGAACACGGGGGCATCCGTCGGCTACCTGACGGAAGCCGCCAATACGGTGGGTGCTCAGTTCGTGGGGGCTCATCCTGTCAATGGTGGCTTGAATGCGGGTCAGATGCTTTCCGGTGGTCTGAAGGCAGCCTTGTTGCTCAATACTGAGCCGGTGTACGACTCCGCTGCGGGCGCCAGCGCTGCTGCCACGCTGTCTGGTGCAGACATGGTGATCACGTTGAGCCCCTTCAAGGCCAACATGGAGTTCAGTGACGTTTTGTTGCCAATTGCCCCGTTCACCGAAACGTCTGGCAGCTTCGTCAATGCGGAAGGCCGTCTGCAGAGCTTCCACGCCGTTGTGCGCCCTCTGGGTGACACCCGTCCTGCATGGAAGGTTCTGCGCGTTCTGGCCAATCTGCTGGGTGTGCCGGGCTTCGACTTTGAAACCTCGCAGGACGTGCTGGCACGTGCCACGAATGCCCCAGCGGGCACGGTCACGCAATTGGCGGCTGCTCAGATGTCGAACGCTGTGAAGACGGTGCCAGTCGCTGCGACAGCCGCAGCAGATGAACCCGTGGTCGCATCCATCTATCAACTGGACGGCCTGGTGCGCCGTTCCACGTCGTTGCAGCTCACTGCCGACGCGCGCATGGCACGTGAAGGAGTGGCCGCATGATCGACGCGATCTACAACGCGGGCCTGAACCTGCTTTCTTTTGGGTGGTGGACTGGCATCGTCTGGCCGGTGCTCTGGATCCTGATCAAGATCGTTTGTATCCTGGCGCCTTTGATGGGTGCGGTTGCCTACCTCACGCTGTGGGAGCGTAAGCTCCTGGGCTTCATGCAGGTGCGCCATGGCCCCAACCGCGTGGGGCCCATGGGGTTGCTGCAGCCTATCGCTGACGCGTTGAAGCTGTTGACCAAGGAAATCATCCAGCCCACGGCGGCCAGCAAGGGCTTGTTTGTCCTCGGACCTGTCATGGCCATCATGCCGGCACTGGCTGCCTGGGTGGCTATTCCCTTTGGCCCCGATGTCGCCTTGGCCAATGTGAATGCAGGTCTGCTGCTGGTCATGGCCATCACCTCGATCGAGGTCTATGGTGTGATCATTGCTGGCTGGGCCTCGAACTCCAAGTATGCTTTTCTCGGTGCGCTGCGTGCTTCCGCACAGATGGTGAGCTACGAAATTGCCATGGGCTTCTGCTTCCTGGTCGTGATCATGGTCTCCGGTAGCATGAACCTGACCGAAATCGTGATGGGGCAGGGGCGTGGCATGGCTGCGGACAAGGGTCTGACCTTCCTGTCCTGGAACTGGCTCCCGCTGCTACCTATTTTTCTGGTCTACCTGATCTCTGGGGTTGCTGAAACGAACCGCCACCCGTTTGACGTGGTGGAAGGCGAGGCGGAAATCGTGGCCGGCCACATGGTGGAGTATTCCGGCATGGGCTTTGCGATCTTCTTCCTGGCTGAGTACGCCAGCATGTGGCTCGTTTCCATCCTGGCTGCACTGATGTTCCTTGGCGGCTGGCTGCCCCCCATCGACAGTGCGTTGTTCAACTGGATTCCCGGCTGGATCTGGCTGGGTATCAAGACCTTCCTTGTGGTGTCCATGTTCATCTGGATCCGGGCGACCTTCCCCCGTTTCCGTTATGACCAGATCATGCGTCTGGGCTGGAAGATCTTTATTCCAGTCACGCTGGTGTATTTGTTGTTTGTCGGCGGGTGGTTACTCTCGCCTTGGAATATCTGGAAATAAGCGGGGACACAAATGACTGCTGTTGCTGCTGCTGCACCTTTTTCGTTCAAGGATTTCTTCAAGAGCTTCATGCTCGTGGAGTTGCTCAAGGGCATGGCCCTCACGGGCCGCTATGCCTTTCGCCGCAAGGTGACTGTGCAGTTCCCGGAAGAGAAAACGCCTCTTTCACCCCGTTTTCGCGGTCTGCATGCGCTGCGCCGCTATGACAACGGGGAAGAGCGTTGTATTGCCTGCAAGTTGTGCGAGGCCGTTTGCCCCGCCATGGCGATCACGATTGAGTCGGACGTCCGTGCCGATGGCTCCCGCCGCACCACTCGCTATGACATCGATCTGACCAAGTGCATCTTCTGCGGTTTCTGCGAAGAAAGCTGCCCGGTGGATTCCATCGTGGAGACGCACATCTTTGAATACCACGGCGAAAAGCGTGGCGATCTGTATTTCACGAAGGACATGCTCCTGGCCGTGGGCGACCGGTACGAAGGTGAAATTGCGGCAGCCAAGGCTGCGGACGCCAAGTACCGCTGAGCGGTGCAGGCTTCAGCCTCTTTGCCAGACTTTCTATAAAGACCCGATTCATGGACGCCAAGACTGGTTTCTTCTACCTCTTCTCGGTTGTGCTGCTGTTTGCAGCCTTCCGGGTGATCACTGCGCGCAATCCTGTGCATGCCGTGCTCTATCTCATCCTCGCGTTTTCGCAGGCGGCAGCGGTGTGGTTGCTGCTCAAAGCCGAATTCCTCGCCATTGCCTTGGTGCTCGTGTACCTGGGCGCGGTGATGGTGCTGTTCCTGTTCGTCGTGATGATGCTTGATATTCACATCGACACGGTGCGCAAAGGCTTCTGGAAGCACTTTCCCCTGGCCGCCACGGTAGGCGCTTTGATTGCGCTGGAAATGGCCGCTGTGCTGATGGGCGGGTTTCGTGGCATGGACGAGCCCAAGGCCGTCGCCACCATGGTGGATGCTGCGGGGCAGGTGGTCCCGTATTCGAATACCAAGGCGTTGGGCAAGCTGCTTTACACCGAATACCTTTATCCCGTTGAAATCGCAGCTGTGATTCTGCTGGTGGCCATGATTGCCGCCATTGCGCTCACCCTGCGCCAGCGTAAGGACAGCAAGGCCATCAATCCTTCGGTGCAGATCCGCGTCCGTGCTGCGGACCGCCTGGAAGTGGTGAAGGTCGCAGCGACCCAGAAGCCGGTGGACGAAGCACAGGCAGAGCCGGCCGCCGAGGAGAAAAAAGCATGACGCTGACATTGGGACACTTTCTCTCGCTGGGTGCGATGTTGTTCGCGCTCGCGGTGATCGGGATTTTCCTGAACCGCAAGAACCTGATCGTGCTGCTGATGGCCATCGAATTGATGCTGCTGGCGGTGAACATGAACTTCGTGGCTTTCTCCCACTACCTGGGCGACATGCACGGCCAGGTGTTTGTGTTCTTCATCCTGACCGTGGCGGCAGCCGAATCGGCCATCGGCCTGGCCATCCTGGTGCTGCTGTTCCGCAACAAGTCCAGCATCAACGCGGAAGACCTCAACACCCTCAAGGGTTGATGGGCTACCCGTATTCCCAAGGTTCTCAAGAATGAGTCAAACCCTCTCTGCTTCAACGCTCCTGGCCGTGCCACTGGCTCCGCTGGCGGGTGCTTTGCTGGCCGGCATCTTTGGTACGACCTTTGGTGGTAACTGGATAGGCCGACGCCTGAGCCATACCCTGACGATCCTGGGCGTGCTCGTGGCGTTCGTGTTGTCTGCGATGACGCTCAAGAGCGTTGCGATCGATGGCGCGCGTTTTAACGAGACGCTGTACACCTGGATGGTTGTTGGTGGTCTGAAGATGGAAGTGGGCTTCCTGGTGGACAGCCTCACCGCCATGATGATGGTCGTGGTGACCTTTGTGTCGCTGATGGTGCATATCTACACCATTGGCTACATGGAAGAGGACGACGGCTACAACCGTTTCTTCGCCTACATCTCGTTGTTCACGTTCTCCATGCTGATGCTGGTGATGAGCAACAACCTGCTGCAGCTGTTCTTCGGTTGGGAAGCCGTGGGCTTGGTGTCTTACCTGCTGATCGGCTTCTGGTTCAACAAGCCTTCGGCGATCTTTGCCAACATGAAGGCCTTTCTGGTCAACCGGGTGGGCGACTTCGGTTTCATCCTGGGCATTGGCTTGATCGCAGCTTACGCTGGCACGTTGAACTACGGCGAAGTGTTCGCGAAGACGGGTGAGCTGGGTGGTCTGCCATTCCCCGGCACCGACTGGATGCTGATCACCGTGATCTGCATCTGCCTGTTCATTGGTGCGATGGGCAAGTCGGCCCAGTTCCCGCTGCACGTGTGGTTGCCCGACTCAATGGAAGGTCCAACCCCTATCTCGGCGCTGATCCACGCGGCAACCATGGTGACCGCGGGCATTTTCATGGTGGCGCGCATGTCGCCCCTGTTTGAACTGTCTGATACGGCCCTGAATTTCATCCTCGTGATTGGTGCCATCACGGCGTTGTTCATGGGATTCCTGGGCATCATCCAGAACGACATCAAGCGTGTGGTGGCTTATTCCACGCTGTCGCAGCTGGGTTATATGACCGTAGCGCTGGGCGCATCGGCTTACTCGGTGGCCGTGTTCCACCTGATGACCCACGCGTTCTTCAAGGCGCTGCTGTTCCTCGGGGCCGGCTCGGTCATCATGGGCATGCACCACAACCAGGATATCCGCTGGATGGGCGGCGTGCGCAAGTACATGCCCATCACCTGGATCACCTCACTGCTGGGTTCGCTGGCGTTGATCGGTACACCGCTGTTCTCGGGCTTCTACTCCAAGGACAGCATCATTGAGGCCGTGCACTTCAGCCAACTGCCCGCAGCCGGTTTTGCGCACTTTGCCGTGCTCGCAGGTGTGTTCATCACGGCGTTCTATTCGTTCCGCATGTATTTCCTGGTCTTCCATGGCAAGGAGCGCTACGACCAGAACCCGGATGCGCACCAGGACGACCACCATGGTCATGATGATCACCACGGGCACGATGCCAAGCCACACGAATCCCCCTGGGTGGTGACGGTGCCGCTGGTGCTGCTGGCCATTCCTTCGGTGGTGGTGGGCTTCATGTTCATCCAACCCATGCTGTTTGGTGACTTCTTCAAGGACGTGATCTTTGTCGATGCGGCCAAGCACCCGGCCATGGCGAAGCTGGCAGAAATCTTCCACGGTCCGGTGGGGATGGCACTGCATGGTCTGCAGACAGCGCCTTTCTGGCTTGCTTTGGCGGGGGTAGCTGCTTCGTACTACATGTACATGGTCAATCCTGCGCTGCCTGCGGGCATCAAGGCACGTGTCCAGCCGCTCTACACCTTGCTGGAGAACAAGTATTACCTCGATTGGATCAACGAGAACATCCTCGCCCGTGGTGCTCGTGCGCTGGGTGTCGGGCTGTGGAAGGTAGGCGATCAGGCCATCATCGACGGCGCTCTCGTGAACGGTTCTTGGAAGTTGGTGCGTGGAGTTTCCGGCATCGTGCGCTGGATGCAGTCGGGCTTTATCTTCCACTACGCGCTGGTGATGATCCTGGGTGTCTTCGCGCTGATGACCTGGTTTGTCTGGGGCGATGCTCTGTTGCAGCTCATCAAATAAGGAAAACAACAAATGGGTCTGTTGAGTCTTGCAATCTGGGCACCGATTGCCTTCGGTGTACTGCTGCTGGCCATTGGGCGGGATGAGCATGCCCGCGCGGTGCGGTGGCTGGCGCTTGTGGGGGCCGTGGTTGGCTTCCTGGTGACGTTACCCCTGCACGATGGGTTCCAGCTGGGCACGGCGGCGATGCAGTTTGTCGAGAAGGCAGCCTGGATCGAACGCTTCAACATCCACTATCACCTGGGTGTGGATGGCATCTCGTTCTGGTTCGTGCCGCTGACGGCATTCATCACGGTCATCGTCGTAGTGGCTTCCTGGGAGTCCATCACGGAGCGTGTCAACCAGTACATGGGGGCTTTCCTGATCCTGTCGGGCCTCATGATTGGCGTATTCACGGCGTTGGACGGCATGCTGTTCTACGTGTTCTTCGAAGCCACGCTGATTCCGATGTACCTGATCATCGGTATCTGGGGTGGCCCCAACAAGATCTACGCGGCGTTCAAGTTCTTCCTGTATACGCTGCTCGGTTCGCTGCTGATGCTGATCGCACTGATCTTCCTGTACAACCAGTCAGGCGGCAGCTTCGACATTGCCACGTGGCACCAGTTGCCGTTGAGCCGTACGGCGCAGACGCTGCTGTTCTTTGCCTTCTTTGCGGCGTTTGCTGTGAAGGTGCCGATGTGGCCGGTGCACACCTGGCTGCCCGACGTGCACGTGGAGGCGCCCACCGGAGGCTCCGCCGTGCTGGCCGCCATCATGCTGAAGCTGGGCGCATACGGCTTCCTGCGTTTCTCCATGCCCATCGCCCCCGATGCCTCGCGCGAGTGGGCTTGGCTGATGATTGCCCTGTCGCTGATTGCCGTGATCTATGTGGGTCTGGTGGCCATGGTCCAGAAGGACATGAAGAAACTGGTGGCGTATTCGTCTGTGGCGCACATGGGCTTTGTGACGCTGGGCTTCTTTATCTTCAACGATCTGGGCGTGTCTGGCGGTCTGGTGCAGATGATTGCCCACGGCTTTGTCTCGGGCGCGATGTTCCTGTCCATTGGCGTGCTGTATGACCGCGTGCATTCGCGTGAAATCGCCGCTTACGGCGGTGTGGTCAACACCATGCCCAACTTCACGGCCTTTGCGCTGCTGTTTGCGATGGCCAACTGCGGCCTTCCAGGCACTGCCGGCTTTGTGGGCGAGTGGATGGTGATCCTTGGCGCTGTCAAGGCCAACTTCTGGATCGGTCTGGCCGCCGCCACTGCGCTGATCTTTGGTGCCGCCTACACGCTGTGGATGTTCAAGCGCGTATACCTGGGGCCAGTGGGCAATGACAACGTCAAGGGCCTGACCGACATCGACAGCCGCGAATTCCTGGTGCTTGCCTTGCTGGGCATTGCCGTACTGGCCATGGGCCTGTATCCCCGTCCGTTCACGGACGTGATGGACACCTCGGTGGCGGAACTGCTCAAGCATGTTGCGCTGTCCAAGCTGAACTAAGAGATTCAAGAAGATGATTGACAACATCAGCTGGCTCGCGATTTACCCCGAAATCGTGCTGTTGACCATGGCCTGCGTGATCGCGCTGGTCGACCTGGGCGTGCACAGCGCCCGCCGCACCGCCACCTACGTGCTCACCCTGCTCACGCTCGCCGTGGTGGCTGGATTGCAGGCCATGTACGCCAGCAGCGGCAACACCTTCTATGGGTTTGGCAACATGGTGGTGAGCGATGCCATGGGCAACTGGCTCAAGTGTTTTGCCACGGTGGCCATGATGATCACGCTGGTCTATGCCCGACCCTACGCGGCAGATCGCGGCATGATGCGTGGCGGCGAGATGTTCACCTTGTCGATGTTTGCGCTGCTGGGCATGTTCATCATGATCTCGGGCAACAACTTCCTCGTGATCTACCTGGGCCTGGAACTGCTGACCCTGTCGAGCTACGCGCTTGTGGCCCTGCGCCGTGACAACGCCACGGCCACAGAAGCGGCCATGAAGTATTTCGTGCTCGGCGCCATGGCCAGCGGCTTCCTGCTGTACGGCCTGTCCATGATCTACGGCGCCACGGGTTCGCTCGATATCGGTCAGGTGTTCAAGGCCGTTAATTCAGGCCAGATTCGCCACCAGGTGCTGGTTTTCGGCCTCGTGTTCGTGGTGGCCGGCCTGGCCTTCAAACTGGGTGTCGTGCCTTTCCACATGTGGATTCCCGACGTCTACCAGGGCGCTCCCACGGCGGTCACGCTCATGATCGGTGGCGCGCCCAAGCTGGCAGCGTTTGCCATCACCATCCGCCTGCTGGTGGACGGGTTGTTGCCCTTGGCCATCGACTGGCAGCAGATGCTGGCAGTGCTGGCGATTGGCTCGCTGCTCGTGGGTAACCTGGCCGCCATCGCGCAGACCAACCTCAAGCGCATGCTGGCGTACTCCACCATCTCGCAGATGGGCTTTGTGCTGCTGGGTCTGATGTCGGGTGTGGTGAACGGCAATGTGGATGCTACGGCCGTTGAGAACGCCTACAGCGCCTCGATGTTCTACGTGGTGACCTATGTGCTTACCACGCTGGCAGCCTTTGGCGTGATCTTGCTGCTGGCCCGCGAAGGCTTCGAAAGCGAGGAAATTTCGGACTTTGCCGGCCTCAACCAGCGCAGCCCCCTGTACGCCGGTGTGATGGCCGTCTGCCTGTTCTCGATGGCCGGCATTCCCCCGCTCGTCGGCTTCTACGCCAAGCTGGCCGTGCTGCAGGCCTTGGTGGCCTCAGGCCAGACCCTGTACATCGCGATGGCGGTGTTCGCGGTGATCATGTCGCTGATCGGCGCCTTCTACTACCTGCGGGTGGTGAAGGTCATGTACTTCGATGCGCCGCTGACGGCCTCGAACGTGTCCGCCCCGGCGGATGTGCGTGTGGTGCTGACCCTTAACGGCGCGCTCCTGCTGGTGCTGGGCCTTCTGCCCGGCGGCTTGATGGCCCTGTGCGCTGACGCTGTCGTGCGCGCGCTGGCCACCTAAGCCTTCCCCACTGTCTGCTGTTCCTGTGTCGCTAACCGGGTCCGTCTGGCTGGTCATCGTGGCAGCGTTCATTGCTGCCAACCTGCCTTTTGTCAACCACCGCTGGTTGGCGGTGGGGCCGCAGTCCAATCCGAGAAAGCCGCTGGTGGGCCGCCTGGGCGAGCTGATCCTGCTGTACTTTCTGGTGGGTGGTTTGGCGCTGTTGCTGGAACGCAGGGCCGGGCAGATTGCTTCGCAAGGCTGGGAGTTCTATGCGATCACCGGGACGCTGTTCCTCACACTCGCCTTTCCAGGTTTTGTCTACCGTTACCTGCTGCGCCGCCACGGTTGATGGCCAGCGTGCCCAAGGTTTTCCATGAAGGTGCTTGATCTCCAATGCCGGCAGGGCCATGTCTTTGAAGGCTGGTTCGCGTCGGAAGACGATTTCCAGGGCCAGAAGCAACGTGGATTGGTGCAATGCCCGCTGTGCGCGGACGATCACATTGAAAAACGCTTGAGTGCTCCCCGGCTGAACCTGGGTGCGCGCGAGCCAGCTGCACCGTCAGCCATGCCTATACCGTCTGCCGAACCCGAGGGCGGCAGTCTCCAGGTCGGAAACCCTCCCGCACTTCCCCCCGCATTACAGGCTGCCTGGCTGGACCTTGCCCGCAAGATCGTCGCGAATACCGAGGATGTGGGTGCGCGCTTTGCGCAGGAGGCCCGGCGCATACACCACGGTGAGGTGCAGGAGCGTGCGATTCGCGGGCAGGCCACTCCGGATGAGGCGATGGAGCTGCTGGAGGAGGGGATCGCCGTCATGCCCTTGCCTCTGCCCGCCGCCGCCAAGGAAACGCTCCAGTAGGCCATCGATGCTTGGGGCCAAAATATTCAATGTTTTAGGCTGCTGGCGCTTGATGGGTAAGACAGTATTGCTATCAATTTAATATCAATATGAGGGGCGGCCTGGGATTAGCCGGAAACCCTCCGTAAACCCCCACTGCTGGCCGCGATCCGACAGTGCGGGCGTTACACCGTGAACTGCAACGCCGCCAGACGGGCATAGACGCCGCCTTGCGCCAGCAGGGCCGTGTGGGTGCCTTGCTCAACGATGCGCCCATGTTCCAGCACCACAATGCGGTCCGCGTTCTGCACCGTGGCCAGCCTGTGGGCAATGACCAGCGTGGTGCGCCGACCTGTGTGGCGCTGCATGGCGGTATCCAACGCCGCCTGCACCATGCGTTCGCTCTCTGCGTCCAGCGCGCTGGTGGCTTCGTCTAGCAGGAGCAGGGGCGGGTTTTTGAGCATGGCCCGGGCAATGGCAATGCGCTGTCGCTGGCCGCCGGACAGCCGCACGCCCCGTTCACCCAGGAAAGTGCCATAGCCCTCGGGCAGCGCCATGATGAAGTCGTGTGCAAAGGCGGCACGTGTGGCTGCCATGACTTCTTCGTCTGTCGCCTGGGGGCGCCCGTAGCGGATGTTGTCCATGGCCGATGCCGAGAAAATCACGGCGTCCTGCGGCACGGTGCCCGTGTGCAAGCGCAGGGTATCCAGGCGCAGTTGGCGGATGTCCACACCGTTGAGGCGGATGGCGCCCTGGGGTTGGCCCTGTGCCTCGGTGTCCACGTCGTAAAAGCGCTGCAGCAGCTGGAACACCGTGGTTTTGCCCGCGCCGCTGGCGCCCACCAGCGCCACCGTTTCGCCCGGCGCCAGGTGAAGCGTAAAGTCGTGCAGCGCGGGCTGGTCGGGGCGCGAGGAGTAGTGGAACCACACGTTCTCAAACTCCACCTCCAGCCCCCGTTCCGACACAGGCAGTTCCTGCGGCGCGATCGGGTCTGCCACGGGCGATCGGGTCGCGAGCAATTCCATCAGCCGCTCCGTGGCGCCCGCAGCGCGCAGCAGATCGCCATAGACCTCGCCCAGCACGGCCACGGCACCGGCCAGGAGGATTACGTACACCACGGTCTGCCCCAGATGCCCGGCTGTCATCTTGCCCGCCAGCACCGCCTCCGTGCCCCGGTACAGGCCCCAGAGCAGCAGTGCGGCGTTTGCAATGATGATGAAGGCCACGAGAAGGGCGCGGGCCCCGGTGCGCTTGATGGCGACCTGGAACGCGTTCTCGGTGGCCTGCATGAAGCGGGTGGTCTCGCGGGGTTCTGCCGTGTAGCTTTGCACCACCGGCACGGCATTGAGCACCTCGGCCGCGATGGCGCTGGAATCGGCCACCCGGTCCTGGCTGTCGCGCGACAGGCGCCGCACGCGCCTGCCGATCCACATGGTGGGCAGCACCACCAGCACCACGGCCACCATGACCACCGACATGACGTAGGGGTTGGTCCACACCAGCATGGCCAGCGCCCCGACCCCCATCACGGCGTTGCGCAGTCCCATCGACAGGGAGGAGCCGACGACGGTCTGTACCAGCGTGGTGTCGGTGGTCAGGCGCGACAGCACTTCGCCGGTCTGGGTGGTCTCAAAGAACTGCGGGCTTTGTTGCAGCACATGGCCGTATACCGCGTTGCGCAGGTCGGCGGTCACCCGCTCGCCCAGCCAGCTCACCATGTAAAACCGCGCGGCGGAGAATACCCCCAGTGCCACCGCCACGGCAAACAGCGCCTCGAAATGATTGCGCAGTGCCATGGTTTGGGCCCCCTTGTCGGGGTTCACCAGGCCACCATCGACCAGGTTGCGCAAGGCCAGGGGGAAGGCCAGGGTGGCGAGCGCTGCCAGTACCAGGAACACCACCGACAGCGCGATGCGTGCGCGGTACGGTCGCAGAAAGGGAAGGAGGCCCGTCAGGGACCGTGGGGCGCCGCTGGAGGGTTGAGTGGGGGTTGAAGCCATGGGGGTCAGTGTAGAGGGACCGTCCATGCGCCGCTGGGCGCGCCATCGTGGCACTGGCAAGACAAGATGTAAGAAAAAAGTCAGTGTTCTGCCTGGCGGGCTGACCCGGGAGCGGGGGCAAGCCACAGGCTGCTTTGTGCGGGGTATCGCCTCCAAAACCAGCAAGGGCGGGCGATGCCGTGCCTGTGCACCGTTGCCATGGGCGCCGCCGCAGGTCGCGATGTCCGAAAGCGTAGGCGTTTATACATAGGCATTAGTCCCAGTATCTACTGCGGGGTAGGGGGGCATACGATGCACTGCGATCACAACGCATGCATGAGGACCTTGCTGGCCAAGGCTTCTTTCCCCAGCACCCAACGGAGCGACCCAGGCGCAATGAGCGACGTCATTCTTGAAACCCACAGCCTGACCAAAGAGTTCAAGGGCTTCACCGCCGTCAGCGATGTGAATCTGGCCGTCCGCCGGGGCTCCATCCATGCGCTGATCGGCCCCAACGGCGCAGGCAAGACCACGTGTTTCAACCTGCTGACCAAGTTTCTCACGCCCACCTCGGGCACCATCCGGTTCAACGGGCATGACATCACGCGCGAGCAGCCCGCACAGATCGCGCGGCGCGGCGTGATTCGTTCGTTCCAGATCTCGGCGGTGTTCCCCCACCTCACGCTAATGGAGAACGTGCGCCTTGGCCTGCAGCGCAAGCTGGGCACCTCGTTCCACTTCTGGCGCAGCGAGCGCACCCTGTCGCAACTGGACGACCGCGCGATGCAGTTGTTGACCGAAGTGGGCCTGGAAGACCTGGCCGACGAGGTGACGGTCAACCTGCCGTACGGCCGCAAGCGCGCGCTGGAGATTGCCACCACACTGGCCATGGAACCCGAGCTGATGCTGCTGGACGAGCCCACACAGGGCATGGGCCACGAAGACGTGGACCGCGTCACCCAGCTGATCAAGAAGGTCTCTGCCGGTCGCACCATCTTGATGGTCGAGCACAACATGAAGGTCGTCTCCACCATTGCGGACCGCATCACCGTGCTGCAGCGCGGCGCAGTGCTGGCTGAAGGGCCCTACGAAGAAGTTTCGAACAACCCACAGGTCATGGAAGCCTACATGGGCACCACCGACGGTCAACTCCAAGGAGCGCATTGATGGCTGCCGCTCCCGCCCTCGAAATCAAGAACCTCGAAGCCTGGTACGGCGAGTCGCACGTGCTCCATGGTGTGGACATCGTTGTGCAGCCCGGTGAAGTGGTCACGCTGCTGGGCCGCAACGGCGCGGGCCGTACCACCACCATGCGCGCGATCATGGGACTGACTGGCGCGCGCAAGGGCTCGGTCAAGATCAATGGCGTCGAGACCATCCACATGCCCACGCACCGCATCGCCCACCTGGGCGTGGGCTACTGTCCCGAAGAGCGCGGCATCTTCGCGAGCCTGTCGTGTGAAGAAAACCTGCTCTTGCCCCCGGCACTGAAGACTGGCACGCCCGGCATGTCGGTGCAGGAGATCTATGCCATGTTCCCCAACCTGGCCGAGCGCAAGAACAGCCAGGGCACGCGCCTGTCGGGCGGCGAACAGCAGATGCTGGCCGTGGCCCGGATCCTGCGCACTGGCGCCAAGTTGCTGCTGCTCGACGAGATTTCCGAGGGTCTGGCGCCGGTCATTGTGCAGGCCCTCGCCCGCATGATCACCATGCTGCGCGAGAAGGGCTACACCGTGGTCATGGTTGAGCAAAACTTCCGCTTTGCCGCACCGCTTGCCGACCGCTTTTATGTCATGGAGCACGGCCGCATCGTCGAAAAATTCGGCGCGTCGGAGCTGGAAGAAAAGATGCCCGTGCTCACCGAACTACTGGGCGTTTGAACGCGCCCCGAAGTCTTGCTTCCCGTTTTCTTCAACCACACCCACAGGAGACAATCCATGAAGAACAAACTCAAAACGCTGGCACTGGTGCTGGGCGCAGCTGGCCTGGCCACCTCGGCCGCGCATGCGCAAGACAAGGTCAAGATCGGCTTTATCACCGACATGTCCAGCCTGTACGCCGACGTGGAGGGCAAGAACGGTGCGGTGGCCATCCAGATGGCGATTGATGATTTTGGCGGCAAGGTGCTGGGCATGCCCATCGAACTGCTCACGGCAGACCACCAGAACAAGGCCGACATCGCGGCTTCCAAGGCCCGCGAGTGGATCGACACCCAGGGCCTGACCATGCTGTTTGGTGGCACCAACTCTGGCACAGCCCTGGCATCGGCCAAGGTGGCGGCCGAAAAGAAACGTGTGTACATCAACAACGGCGCCGCCAGTTCGGCGCTGACCAACGACCAGTGCACGCCCTACACCGTGCACTATGCCTATGACACCGTAGCGTTGGCCAAGGGCACGGGTTCGGCCATCGTGGATACCGGCGGCAAGTCCTGGTACTTCCTCACGGCAGACTATGCGTTCGGCCATGCACTCGAAGCCGACACCAGCACGGTGGTCAAGGCCAAGGGCGGCACCGTGGTGGGCACCGTGCGCCACCCGCTCAACGCGTCCGACTTCTCGTCCTTCCTGCTGCAGGCGCAGAACTCCAAGGCACAGATTCTGGGCCTCGCCAATGCTGGCGGCGACACCATCAACGCCATCAAGGCTGCCAAGGAGTTCGGCATTGGCAAGACCATGAAGCTGGCGGGTCTGCTGATCTTCATCAGCGACGTGCACAGCCTGGGCCTGCGCAACACCGAAGGCCTGCAATTCACCACCAGCTGGTACTGGGATCTGAACGACGACACGCGCAAGTTTGCTGCGCGTTTCTTCGAGAAGACCAAGCGCATGCCCACCGAAATCCAGGCGGCCGATTACTCCGCCACGATGAACTACCTCAAGGCCGTGGAAGCAGCCAAGACGGTGGATGCCGACAAGGTCATGGCCACATGGCGCGGCATGAAGATGAACGACTTCTTTGCGTCGGGCCAGCTGCGCGCCGATGGCCGTTACGTGCATGACATGTACCTGATGGAAGTGAAGAAGCCTTCGGAATCCACCAAGCCCTGGGACTACTACAAGCTCGTCAAGAAGCTGCCCGGCGACACGGTGTTCACCACCAAGGCCGAGAGCAAGTGCGCGCTCTGGAAGTAAAGCCCTGAGCCGGACTCAACGCGCACAGCCGCCCAGATGGGCTGGCCTGGCGCGTTGTGCTCCCTGACCTGAACCCCCTCCACCTGCAGCTGCCTCCCATGGAAATTTTTGGTGTCTCATTGCCGGGCCTGTTGAGCCAGCTCCTTCTGGGGCTGGTCAATGGGTCGTTCTACGCCATCCTCAGTCTCGGCCTGGCCGTGATCTTTGGCTTGCTCAACGTCATCAACTTCGCCCACGGGGCGCTGTTCATGACGGGCGCCCTGATGACCTGGATGGCGATGAATTACTTCGGCATCAACTATTGGTGGATGCTGGTGCTGGCGCCGCTGGTGGTGGGCTTGTTCGGGGTGTTGATCGAGCGCCTGCTGCTGCGCTGGATCTACAAGCTCGACCATCTGTATGGCCTGCTACTCACGCTCGGCCTCACCTTGCTGATTGAAGGCGTGTTCCGCTCCATCTATGGCGTGTCGGGCCTGGGCTATGACACCCCTGAGCTGCTGGAAGGCGCGACCAACCTGGGCTTCATGATCCTGCCCAACTACCGGGCCTGGGTGGTGGTGGCCTCGGTGGTGGTGTGCCTGGCCACCTGGTATGTGATCGAGAAGACCAAGCTCGGCGCTTATCTGCGCGCTGGCACTGAAAACCCACGCCTGGTGGAAGCTTTCGGTATCAACGTGCCCGTGATGGTGACCCTGACCTACGCCTTTGGCGCCGCGCTGGCTGCCTTCGCTGGCGTGCTGGCGGCCCCGGTCTACCAGGTCACGCCGCTCATGGGCCAGAACCTCATCATCGTGGTGTTTGCCGTGGTGGTGATCGGTGGCATGGGCTCCATCATGGGCTCCATCCTGACCGGGCTGGGCCTGGGCGTCATCGAAGGCTTCACCAAGGTCTTCTATCCCGAAGCATCGTCCACCGTGGTGTTTGTCATCATGGTCATCGTTCTCCTCATCCGCCCCGCCGGCCTGTTCGGCAAAGAGAAATAAGGGGCAGCCAGCATGAATCTCAAGAACACTGCCACCATCGGTTACGGCCTGCTACTGCTGGGCCTGATTGCCGCACCCTTCCTTGGTGCCTATCCCATCTTTGTGATGAAGCTCATGTGCTTTGCACTGTTTGCTTCGGCGTTCAACCTGCTGCTGGGCTACACCGGCCTGCTGTCATTCGGGCATGCAGCATTTTTGGGCGGGGCCGCTTACGTTGCGGGCCACGCCATCAAGGTTTGGGGCCTGACCCCTGAGGTGGGCCTGCTGATGGGCACGGGCGGTGGCGCACTGCTTGGCCTTTTGTTTGGCTGGCTGGCCATCCGCCGCCAGGGCATTTACTTCTCCATGATCACGCTGGCGCTGGCCCAGATGCTGTTTTTTGTGTGCCTGCAGGCGCCCTTCACGGGCGGCGAAGACGGCTTGCAAGGCGTGCCACGCGGCAAGCTCTTTGGTCTGATTGATCTGCAAAGCGATCTGGTCATGTACTACGTGGCGCTGGTCATCGTGGTGCTGGCGTTCCTGGTCATCGTGCGCACCATCCATTCGCCCTTTGGGCAGGTGCTCAAAGGTATCAAGGAGAACGAGCCCCGCGCCATCTCGCTGGGCTACGACACGCACCGCTTCAAGCTGCTGGCCTTTGTACTGTCGGCTGCGCTGGCGGGGCTGGCGGGCTCCCTCAAGACGCTTGTGCTCGGCTTTGCCACGCTGTCGGACGTGCACTGGACGGCCTCGGGCCAGGTCATCCTAATGACGCTGGTGGGCGGCCTGGGCACACTGTCGGGCCCGCTCATCGGCTCGGCCGTGGTGGTGCTGCTCGAAAACAAGATCGGTGAATTCGGCAACCTGCTGGCGGCGCTGACCAGCGTGGAGTGGTTCAAGACCCTGGGCGAATCAGTCACCATGGTCACGGGCCTGATCTTCGTGATCTGCGTGCTGGCCTTCCGCCGGGGCATCATGGGCGAGATCATTGCCGGGCTGGCACAGCGCCGCGCGGGCAACACGGCCAAGCATTGAGTTGGTATTCTTGAACTTGCAAAACCGTTCGAGCTGAGCTTGTCGAAGCCTCGCGCAGCGCTTCGACTACGCTCAGCGTGAACGGTTCAAGGGGGTTGATGCCGAGGCAATAGATGGCCCAACGGCGGTCTAAGGTGGCTGCTTTCCCAATGGGTCACCCAGCAAAAAGTCGCTGCCGTCTTTACAGGCGCAGCGGCTTGGCATATCCGGTCATCTCCAGATAGCCCCGGCCCACAGGCTGCCCACTGCCGTCCAGCAGGACGGACAGTCCCTCCCAATAAATCGCGCCGCTGGACCCGCTGCTGTCCAGCTCCTGGTTGTCCAGCAGGGCGCGCACCTCAAACTCGCCTACGGGCGTCAGCACCCGCCACTGAACCGGGTAGCGCGCGCCGCTGTGCGGGCTGGTCCAGGTGCGCAGCGGGGTGAAGACCACGGCCTGCGCGCCAAACACCTGCACGGCCTGCCCGGGTGCCCGCCACGACCCTCCGGCCCACAGCGCCGACCCATCCGCGCGCCGCAGGCGGAAGGCCGTGAGCGCGCTGCCATCGGCCAGGTTCATGCCAATCCAGTCCCAGCCCTGGGCCTCGGGGTGCATCAGCGCCTCGCTCCACTCGTGGTCCATCCACGCGCGGCCGGTGCCCGGCTCCACCGCCATGCGGCGGCCCGCCACTGTCAGGTGCCCGCTCACGGCCAGCTGCGGCTGGCTGTAGTAGTAGCTCGCCTGCGTCGCTTCCGGCCCCTTGCGCGACAGGCCTTGCTGGCCTTGCAGCAGCACGGGCTGCGTGCTGTCGAACTGCAGCTCTAGCCCCAGCTCGCTGCCGGTGATGCGCGTGGTGTAGCGGCTGCGCGGCGCCTCTCCGGGCGTGTTGTGGGGCACATCAACGCGCTCCAGCGTCCAGTCCTGCAGGCGGATGTGTGTATCGGCCTGGCTGGCCTGCGCCACACCAAAGCCCGCGCGCGCAATGCGCTGGTCATGCTGCAGGCGCTGGCCTTTCACATCGGTGATGGCCGCATGCGCAAACAGCAGCTGCTTGGCAGCAAACGCCGACTGCAGGCCCTGTGTGGCGTCCACCCGTGAGCGGAAAAACGTGAGCTGAAACCCCCACGGCTGGCCCTGCGCTTGCACATGGCCGGTGATGTACCACCACTCGGTGCGCAGCTCCGGGTGGCTGCCGTGGTCGCGCGGAAAGGCCAGGGCGCGCGCGGGCAGTGCTTGCGCCGCACCCGGGCAGAGCAGCGCACCCAGCCCGGCTGCCTGCAGGCTGGCCCCCATCAGCCACTGGCGGCGTGTGGAGCTGTGCATGGTGTGGGGATCAAGGTACGGGATGGAATTGCGGGACGGGGCAGGGCGCTCAGCCCATCAACGCATCCACCTTCTGCTGCGCCGCCGAGCAATCGCCAAACGTGCGGTCCACCCAGTCGGTGTCGAAGTACGTGGGCAGGTAGCGCTCGCCCGCATCGCACAGCAGAGACAGGATGGAGCCGCGCTCGCCCCGCTCGCGCATCTCGCTGGCCAGCGTGAGCATGGCTACAAAGTTGGTGCCCGTGGACGGCCCCACACGCCGTCCCAGCAACTGCGACAGCGCGCGCATGGCAGCAACCGATTCGCAGTCCGCCACATCCACCATGCGGTCCACCAGCGTGCGGATAAAGCTCGGCTCCACACGCGGCCGGCCGATGCCCTCGATGCGTGAGCCCGGCGCTGTCAGCGCGGCATCGCCCGTGCGGTGGTAAGCACTGAACACCGACCCCGCCGGGTCGGCCACACACACCTGCGTGGCATGGCACTGGTAGCGCACATAGCGGCCAATGGTGGCGCTGGTGCCGCCCGTGCCCGCGCCCACCACGATCCAGCGCGGCACAGGGTGCGGCTCGCGCGCCATCTGCGTGAACATGCTCTCGGCAATGTTGTTGTTGCCGCGCCAGTCGGTCGCGCGCTCGGCATACGTGAACTGGTCCATGTAGTGGCCGCCGGTTTCGGCGGCAATGGTGCGGGCCGCGTCGTACACCGCGCCCGCGCTGTCCACGAAGTGGCAACGCCCGCCATGGAACTCGATTTGCGCAATTTTTTCGGGCGACGTGGTGCGCGGCATCACCGCCACGAACGGCAGCCCTAGCAGCCGCGCAAAGTAGGCTTCGCTCACTGCGGTGGAGCCGCTCGACGACTCGACGATGGTCGAGCCCTCATGCACCCAGCCATTGCACAGTGCATACAGAAACAGCGACCGTGCCAGCCTGTGCTTGAGGCTGCCTGTGGGGTGGGTGGATTCGTCCTTGAGGTACAGGTCAATGCCATGCACGGCAAAGGCAGGCAGGCGCAGTGGGATCAGGTGCGTATCGGCGCTGCGCTGGTAGTCGGCTTCGATGCGGGCGATGGCTTCGTGGAGCCAGGGGGAAGCGGAGGGCTGTTTCTGCATGGGCTGCATTGTCGCAGCCCTCGTCGGGTCACCAGGGTGGTCAAAGCCCGTAGAACGCCTGGTTGGCCTCTATGCGCTGGGCTTGTGCCTCAGGGTAGCGGCGTTCGGCCAGCAGCCGCTGCAGCGCGGCACGGCCCAGGTCGCGGTGGGGTGTGTAGAAAGCGCTTACGGCCAGCTCATCCAGTGCACGCCAGGCGTACACCTGCGTGTCCACAAAAAGAATGTCTGCGGGTTGCGCAATCTGCGACGCCTGCAGCGCAAACACCGTGGCGAGCGCATGTTCGCCACGCTCGCGGTGGTAGCGGGCCAGTTCGCACAGCGGTTCAGCCCGCTGGGGGCGGGCTGCGTAGGCGGCCAGATAGGCCTCGCGCACGGTGGCGGCGGGGGCCTGGTTGCGCTCGTGCAGCACGGCGATCTGGAACAGGGCGTACCAGCGCTCTTCTTCCCAGCCCCCCATGTCCACCCGGCGCTGGTACCACAACAAGCTGGGCTCGATCTTCCCGGCATCGCGGCAGCTCTGGGCCAGGTAGAACACGTTGCGCGTGTTGGTGGGGTCGTCCCGCACGGCCTGCTCCAGCAAGGCCATGTCGCGCAGGTAAGTCTCCGGGTCGCGTGCACGGGCGCCATCATGGGAGACGTGGATGACCGGCCCCTGCAGCGTTTGCCAGGGGCCGTGCTGCTTGGCGGTCAGGTACTCGTGCAGCACGCCCTCCCAGTGCCAGCCGATGCGTGTGGCAATCAGGCTGTTGCGCTGGTATTCCCAGCCGTCCATGTGGCAGGTCAGGGTGTAGCCGTCGGCCGAGAGCGCGGGCCAGGCAAAGTCGGGTGGCACACGCAGTTGCTCGTCGGCATCAATGAAGAGCAGGTAGCCGCCATAGGGGCGCGCCAACTCCAGCGCTTCGTTGCGGTTGTGCGCAAAGTTTTTCCAGGGGCGCTCGAACAGCGTACCGGGAACGTCGTGCATGAACTCGCGGACGATGTCCTGCGTGCCATCGGTGGAGCCCGTGTCCACGATGACCCAGTGGTCTATCCAGGGCTTGACCGAAGCAAGGCACCGGGTGATCACCGGGGCCTCGTTCTTGACGATCATGTTGAGCACGACGGGGGGCATGTGTCGCATAGGTCTTCAGCGTGGGCTTTAGAGGCGGGGAATCCGGACCCCGGCAGATTGCGCGCAGGCCGGTGTTGGCAGTCTGCGCGGTCCCCGCCAGTTGTCCTCTCGCGGGGGCGGTGTCTCCATCCTATCTGCAAGCAAGCAACCAGAAAGCTACGGATCGCATTGACTGGGGCCGGTTATGCCGGGGCCGGCCTCTTGAATCACTCGCAATGCACGGCGCTGATGGCGGTTCCTTCGATCGCGCTTCCCCCAGAGGTAAAGCCGCCAACGTTGGTTGTGCTCATATGCAGCGCAATGTTGTCAGTGGGCAAGAGGGCCACCGCCGTGGTGCTGGTGCAGGTGGCTGCAGGTGTAGCGCCCACCGTGCAACTCAGACCCGTCGAGGCTCCGTTCTTATAGAGTGTCACGGTCAGGGGAATCGTTGGCACGGCCGTGTAGTTTCTCACGTGCATCTTTGTGGTGGTGCAGGTCGCAAAGGCTGGGGACGAGGCATTGGCGAACACCGTTGGGTCGATGGGGCAGGCCGACCCTGCAGTGAACAGGCACCGCGAATAGTCAAAATTGCCGCCAGAAATGCCTCCGATGCCAAAAGGCACAAAAGCGGCCGAGTCGGTCGTCGCTGGCATGATCGCCGCAGTGCCGAACAGGATGCCGCCGCCTCCGCCGCCAGCCGCCCCGGTGGCGCCAGTAGCACCAGTAGCACCAGTCGCTCCAGTAGAACCCGTTGCGCCGGTGGTCCCGGTTGGCCCGGGCACGGTACTGTCGGCACCGGTAGCGCCGGTAGGCCCAGGAATGCCCTGGAGGCCTTGAGCCCCCGTAGGGCCTGTAGGTCCTTGAACGGTGCTGTCTGCACCCGTGGCGCCCGTTGCACCTGTGACCCCCGTGGGGCCCGTCACACCGGTAGCGCCCGTGGCCCCGGTGGCGCCTGTTGCGCCCGTGGCACCGGTGCCCGAAGCGCCGGTCGCTCCAGTGGCACCTGTCGGGCCGGTGGCGCCAGTAACACCAGCAGTACCTGTGGCACCGGTCACGCCTGTAGCACCGGTCGGCCCGGTAGGGCCTGTGGCACCCGTGGCGCCAGATCCAATACCCGCTGCACAAGGGCCCAGGCGACCTGTGGCGCTATCAAAGCACGTGAGGCTGGTGTTGGGTGTGGCACCACTCAGACCGGGTGCGCGCACCTCGCCACTGTCCTGCACGCGAAACCGTTCCTGGCCGCCGGGGCTCTTGACCACAAACCCACCACCGCTGGGTACCGTGAAGGACAAATCCGCCGCCAGGGCCAGCGGCGTGTACGCATAGGCCACGCCCAGGGCGGTCACCAAGGAGAGAGTTTTGTATCTGGTCTTCATGGTTGGTAAGACTGAGAAGAAGGGGATGGGTCGAGAAGCCCCAGAGGGGGGTGACAACTCAAGTCTTGCACTCAAGGGCCGAACGAAAGCGGCGCTGCAACGCTGGCAGGCAGTCCTACGGCTGCAGGCGTCACCAAGGTCAGCGGGAACATATATTGAGTAGATGCCGACGAAGAGCAAACACCGGAGGTGCTGTCTTCAATGGACGCAACAGTGATACCTAGCGTGGCTTGTGGAAGGGGCGTGGCCAAACCATTGGCGTCGGGGTCTGCAAGGGTGTAAAGCTGGCCTGTTGTCCTATAGACCACGGTCTTGGCAAAACGTGGATTGCCCGAAGTCCCCCCGCTGCCGCCATAGGGCGTACCTGTGCAGTCCGCAGAAGCAAAATAAATAGAAGATTCGTTCTGAATCGCTCCGTTGAAGCGCAGTTTGACGTAGTGCTTTGTCGATGTCAGGAAGGCCACAAACGACTGGCTGCTGACGGACATGTCGATGACAGTGCCAAGGTTGACGCCGTTGTTGTCTTGAACGAATAGACCACCACCTGACGCGCCAGCCGCCCCGGTGGCGCCAGTAGCACCAGTGGCTCCAGTAGAACCCGTTGCGCCGGTGGTCCCGGTTGGCCCGGGCACGGTACTGTCGGCACCGGTAGCGCCGGTAGGCCCAGGAATGCCCTGGAGGCCTTGAGACCCCGCGGGGCCTGTAGGTCCTTGTACGGTGCTGTCTGCACCCGTGGCGCCCGTTGCACCCGTGACCCCCGTGGGGCCCGTCACACCGGTAGCGCCCGTGGCCCCGGTGGCGCCTGTTGCGCCCGTGGCACCGGTGCCCGAAGCGCCGGTCGCTCCAGTGGCACCTGTCGGACCAGTGGCGCCAGTAACACCAGCAGTACCTGTGGCACCGGTCACGCCTGTAGCGCCTGTAGCACCGGTCGGCCCGGTAGGGCCTGTGACACCCGTGGCGCCAGATCCAATACCCGCTGCACAAGGGCCCAGGCGACCTGTGGCGCTATCAAAGCAGGTGAGGCTGGTGTTGGGTGTGGCACCACTCAGACCGGGTGCACGCACCTCGCCACTGTCCTGCACGCGAAACCGTTCCTGGCCGCCGGGGCTCTTGACCACAAACCCACCACCGCTGGGTACCGTGAAGGACAAGTCCGCCGCCAGGGCCTGTGGTGCGTGCAGTGCATAGATAACGCCCAAAGCGACAACCAGTGAGAGAGGCTTATTTTTTGTCATCATGTTTGGTAATAGCGTGGGAGATATAGAAGAAAAACCTCAGCGCATTGCTATGAACGGGCCTCTTGGCAAGCGTTTCACAGCAGTCATTCTTGTGGAGCACGTGGTGCACGCCCGTTAGTTTGCGAAGAATGTGGTGGTGACTGGGGTGGCTACTGGCAGTAGGCGTAGGCGGTCACGTCGATGTTCAAGGAATTGGGCGAGCCGGTGGTGTCGCACCAATACGTGCATGACCATTCATTGGTGTTAGACCGCACCGTGGAATAGATGAACGAAAACGTGGTGGAGTTGGCGATACGGCACCCTCCGGACAACACGGTGGTGGTGGCCCCGCCGCAACTGGCAGTGACGGTGAGGTCTGGCGTATTGCATTTGCTGCTGGTGCTGAACTCCTGCAGCGAGATCGTGGCGCTTCCAGCTGGGCCGGTTGCCCCCGTGGGGCCTGCGGGCCCCGTGGCGCCAGTTGCACCGGTGTTCCCCTGTGGCCCGGGCACGGTGCTGTCTGCACCGGTAGGGCCGGTAGGCCCTTGAATGCCCTGGATACCTTGAGGCCCCGTAGGCCCCTGGACGGTGCTGTCGGCACCGGTGGCACCCGTTACACCGGTAGGCCCTGTGGCTCCCGTCGCGCCGGTAGCGCCAGTGGTTCCGGTCGCTCCTGTTGCGCCAGTGGCACCGGTGCCAGAAGCGCCGGTGGCCCCTGTTGGGCCTGTGACGCCGGTTGTGCCTGTAGCTCCTGCGGCGCCCGTGACCCCTGTGGGGCCGGAGGCGCCTGTTGCGCCGGTTGGCCCGGTAGGGCCTGTGGCACCCGTAGCGCCAGATCCGATACCTGCCGCACAAGGCCCCAGGCGCCCGGCGCTATCAAAGCAGGTGAGGTTGTTGGCGGTGGGGGCACCGTTCAATCCGGGGACGGTGACCTCGCCAGTGCCCTGCACACGCAACCGCTCCTGGGCACCGCCTGGGCTCTTGATCACAAAACCGCCGCCGCTGGGCGGGGTGAAGCTGATATCGGCAGCCAGGGCCAGTGGCGTGTGCAGTGCGTAGGCGGCTCCCAGCACAGCGAACAGGTGATGCGGTTGGTAGGCGGGTTTCATGGTGCGCCGTGCTGGTTGAGGGTGTTGCTAGAGGATGAAACTCTGGGGGATGTGGCGAGACGATGCCAAGTCGGGCAGCACCGAATGATGCAGGCCTGTGCGTTCTGACAATCGCGAAAGCAGGCGTAGCAGTGATGGAGCCGGGTGCGACATATCGAGGGCACTGCCCATCACAATGACATTCCATCCCCTGCGTTGGCCGGGACATGTGCGTTGTTGCATCCATGCCCCGTGTGCGTTACGCATGGGGAAGGTCCTCAACTACTGGCAGATGGCGTAGGCCGTGGCTGCAGCCGTATTCCCGAAAACACTGTACTCACAGGTCCATTGGTCGGCTGCAGCTGGGTAGCCCCCTCCAAAGTAGTGGTCAGCGGCGTTTAATGTCATACGACATCCTCCACTGACCACCGTTTTTCCTGCCGTGCACGTTGCAGTCACCGAGACTGCACCAGCATTTGCGGCCCATGAGTCATTGTTGGTGACCGTGGTCAGCGTCAATGGTCCAGCAACCCCTGTGGCGCCCGTAGCGCCGGTTGGCCCTGTGGCACCCGTTGCGCCGGTGGTCCCGGTTGGCCCGGGCACGGTACTGTCGGCACCGGTAGCGCCGGTAGGCCCAGGAATGCCCTGGAGGCCTTGAGCCCCCGTAGGGCCTGTAGGTCCTTGTACGGTGCTGTCTGCACCCGTGGCGCCCGTTGCACCCGTGACCCCCGTGGGGCCCGTCACACCGGTAGCGCCCGTGGCCCCGGTGGCGCCTGTTGCGCCCGTGGCACCGGTGCCCGAAGCGCCGGTCGCTCCAGTGGCACCTGTCGGACCAGTGGCGCCAGTAACACCGGTAGTACCTGTGGTACCTGTGACACCGGTGGGGCCGGTCACGCCTGTTGCACCGGTCGCCCCGGTGGGGCCTGTGGCACCCGTGGCGCCAGAGCCAATACCTGCCGCACAAGGCCCCAGGCGCCCTGCGCCATCAAAGCAGGTGAGGTTGTTGGCGGTGGGGGCACCGTTCAGGCCGGGGACAGTGACCTCGCCAGTGCCCTGCACACGAAACCGTTCCTGGGCACCGCCCGGGCTCTTGATCACAAAACCGCCGCCGCTGGGCGGGGTGAAGCTGAGATCTGCAGCCAGGGCCAGGGGCGTGTGCAGTGCATAGACAGCGCTCAGGGCGCAGATCAGACGCAGAGGATGAAAAGATGACTTCATGGATGAAAACTCCTGGTTCCGGCAGTTTCAGATGCGTCGATTGCCCATTGCGCCTGGGGCACGGCGTTGGTGCCACAAGGCTGCCAAGCCCATCAGCAATGCCATCAGCATGAGGCCGTATTCGCTCAAAGTTGGAATGTTGGTGGCTGCTGCCGCGCCGCCGATTTGCACGCCGCCATTGACAGTGGCGTTGTCGCGGACGACTGTTGCGCCGGGGCCCAGGTTGATGACGGCAGTGCCGCCGCCCGAGGAGACCAGCTGGATGTTTTGACCGGGCGCTCCTTGCAGAGTCAGGGTGCCCAGCACGGTGATGTTGGCGCCTGCGGGGATGACAAAGGTGCGGCCCGTGGTGCTGGACAAGGTCAGGTTCTGGAACACGAAATTGCCACTGATCTGGCTGGTGTTGCCGGGATCGCAGCCGTCGCGCAGCACCACTGTGTTGCTGCCGGTATCGATGGGGCCTGTGGCGGAGAGATTGCCACCCACCGAGATGATCCCGTTGCTGCCGGAGACGATGGCACTGGAGCCGAAGGTAACGTCGCTGTCTACACTCAGCGTGCCGCCAATGTTGAGCGTTCCTTGCATATCCACGGTGCTACAGCTCAAATCAACGATGGAGCCACTTGGAGCGTCCAGCGAGGCGCCGGGTGGAATGACAATTTGCGCTGCCGCAGGGGCGCACAAGCACAAGGCCACGGCACAACCGGCCAAAAGGCGTGAAATCTTTCGTTGCATTGGATTTTCCCTCGTTGATCAGGCAAATGCTGCACCACAGTGAGGCGCGTTTCGGACGGGTGCCCACGGCCTGTGTGTTGGTTACAGCGCGATGATTTTTGTAGCGTGTTCACTATCTTCGTGAAAGAGTTTGCAATTTGCAAACAAAATTTGGTCGGTGTGACGTGTCTGCACCAATTTGTTGCATGGGCCTGCTCGGCCTGCTGGGCCTTTGCGGGGGCTGTGTTCCGCTGGCTACCAGTCTTCCTTCACGGCCATCACAGCGTCACGCCCTGCAGCGGCCCGACCAGCCAGCCATGCCGTCACGGTGCCGGATACGACCACGGCTGCGCACAGGCCCAGCAGCCGTGCACCGGGCAGGCTGAGGTCCATGGTCCAGTGAAAGCTCTGCGGGTTGACCACGTGCACCAGCACCACCGATACGCCCAGGCCCAGCAGCAAGCCTGCGGCCGCGCCTACGCCCGTCCAGGCGGCGCCTTCGCCGGCCACCACAGCCAGGATCTGGCGCCGCGTGAGGCCCAGGTGGGCGAGCAGGCCGAACTCCTTGCGGCGCGCCAGGATTTGGGCGCTGAAGCTGGCGGCCACACCAAACAGGCCGATGCCGATGGCCACGGCCTGTAGCCAGTAGGTGACGGCAAAGCTGCGGTCAAAGATGCGCAGCGACCGTTCACGGATAGCGCCTGCGGAGACGAACTCCACCAGGGCCCCGTCCACCGCGCTGGCACCGTCCCGGGCCGTGGGCGCACGGTTCGCCTGCGCGGCCGCCACTGCGCGGATCAAATCCTGCAACGCTGCGATGTCTGCTCCCTCGGCGGGCCACAGCGCCAGGTCGCTGGTGCGGGCATCGCCGGTCAGGCGCAGCCATACGGCGCGGTCCATCGCCACGGCGCCCGACTGCCGGGCGTAGTCGCGCCATACGCCTGCTATATAAAAAATAGCTGGTGGCGCTTGTCTATCAAGCGCCAGGGGGCTAAAAGCATCAGAAAGTGCGGGCCACTCCATACCAGGGCTTAGCCCATACAGGTCCACCACGGCCTCGCTGATGTAGACGCCAGTGCGCCCCGCAGGCACGGGCAGGGCCTCGCCCACCAGTGGCAGACTTTGCGCCGGATCGTTACCCAATGGGCGGCTGATGACCGTGAGCGCGGGGCGCGTGGCATCCAGCTGCAGCGGGCTCGCGCGCAGGGCTTGCACACGCGCCAGTCCAGGTAATTGCGCGACGGATTCGGCGAAGCCCGCAGGCAGCAGTGCAGCCTCGCTGCCCGGCACACCCAGGGCCGAGCGCACGTACAGGGGCGATGGCAGCACGGCGTCCAGCCACTGCGTGACCGAGCCGCGAAAGCTCGACACCATCACCGTCAGTGCGACTGCCAGGCTCAGGCTGGCCACCGCGCCGCCCACTGCGATAGCGGCCGTGCCACGCATGCGCCGCGCGCGCTCCAGTGCCAGCAGTGCCAGGGTGTGGCGTGCGGCCAGCGGCTGCAGGTGGTGCAACAGCCAGGCCATGGCCCAGGGCAGCACGACAATGCCGCCCACCAGCAACAGGCCAATGGCCAGGTACGCGGCAAGTGGTATGCCAAAAATGGGTGGAGCGCTTGTCAGTACAGCGCCCATAGCTATCAAAATGATACCTATCCAGCCTTTGCCCGCCTGACTGGACACGGTGCCCAGGCCTTTCAAGGTTTGCGCGGGCGGCAGTGTCTGCGCGGCGCGCGCGGGCCACCAGCCACCCACCAGTGCAGCCAGCACACCCAGTGCGCCGTAGACCAGGGCCGCCGGTGCGCTCCACTGCAGCACGGGCTGTACGCCCGCAAAGTAGCCACCGCCCAGGTCCCCCCCCAGCAGGCGCAGCGCTGCAGCGGCCAGGGCCGTGCCCAGGGCGATGCCGGCGGCGCTGCCCACCAGGCCCAGCACGGCGGATTCGGCCAGCACCAGCGCCAGGCGCTGGCGCGGTGTGGCGCCCAGCACGGCCAGCAGCGCAAACTGCGGCGCACGCTGCGCCACGCTGAGCGCCAGCACCGAGAACACCAGAAATGCGCCCGTGAACAAGGCCACCAGCGCCAGCACCGTGAGGTTCACGCGGTAGGCGCGCGACAGATTGCTGATGCGCTGCGCCGCGTCGCCCGGCTGCGCAAACACCACCTGCGACGGCCAGCCGGGCAGCGCGCGCACGGCCTGCTCCCACGCGCTGAGGTCGGTGCCCGGTTGCAGCTGCAGGTCAACGCGGCTGAGCTGGCCCGCGCGGCCAAACAGATCCTGCGCAGCGCCGATGTCCATCACCGCCAGGGGTGCGCCCCCGGCGGCCACCGTGCCCGCCACCTGCACCGGCCATTGCTGCAGCCCGGCCTGCAGCAGGAGTTGCGGTGCCGGTTCGGTCGATGAGGTGGGCGTGGTGGGCAGACCCAGTGCCTGCAACGCCGCCGCATTGAGGAACACGGTGGCCGGTGCGAAGAGGGCCAGCCGGTCAGCGCCCGCCCAGGGCCGTGGCATAAGCGCGCGCGCCATGGTGGGCAGCAGCAGGGCGTCCACGCCCAGCACGCGCAGCGGGGCGCTGGTGGGGGAGGGCACGCTTGCTCCACCCGGCTGCGGCCGCAGGGCTCGCGCCACGGCCGACAGCTCCAGCAGCGGGCTGGCGCGCGCCACCTGGGGGTGCGTGGCAAGCTGCCCATACAACGCCTCGGGCAGATCGCCCTGCATGGCGCGCAATTCCAGGTCGGGCTGACCGTTGACGGCGCGCACCGCCTGCGAAAACTCGTCCAGCGCCGACGCATTGATCACATGCACCGCAAACGCCAGCGCCACGCCCAGCATCACCGCCGCCACCGCCGCAGCACTGCGCCAGGGGTGGTGGCGCAGGTCTTGCCAGGAGAAGGTACGGAGCAGCGCGAGCATGGGCTGCATTGTGGCCGCAGGGGCTGGTCCCAGCAGCGTTTGATGCAGGTCAACCTTGCGTTTTGCATCCTCTTGAAGTGCCGAAAGGCTGCGCCTATCTTGGAGCCAGAAGGTGTGAATGAGCCCCGCGTGCCCGAGCAGGCTGCCAAAACGTTTCCGATCTAGGCGCAAAGCGCCGCCATAGCTCGGGCCATGGCGAGCATTTGCAACAACGAGCGGGAGCGTTTTGGCGGGATGAGCGGGCATGTGGGGTTCGTTCACACCTTCTCAGGGGCCCGCCCTCCTGCGCAGGCCCAGTTGTTTGTCTCAACCCCTTTTCAGGAGCAAAACCATGAACTCTCTTGTGACACGCGGCAGTCTGTTTGACGACTTCTTCAAGGACATTGCACCGGGCTTTTACGTGCGCCCGCTGCACGGCGACAACCTGCCCAGCCCCGGCCAGATCAAGGTGGACGTGAAGGAAACCGAGGACGGCTACACCGTGTTGGCCGAAGTGCCCGGCGTGGCCAAGGAAGACATTCATGTCTCGCTCGAAGGCAATGTGGTCAGCCTGCGCGCCGAGGTGCGCCAGCACGATGAAAAGCGCGAAGGCGAGAAGGTGCTGCGCTCGGAGCGCTACTACGGCGCGGTGGCCCGCAGCTTCCAGTTGCCCGCCGATGTGGATGCCGCGCAGGCCAAGGCCAAGTACGACAATGGTGTGCTGACGCTGAACCTGCCCAAGAAGGTGAACAAGGCGGCGCAGCGGTTGAACATCGAATAAGCCACCCCGCGCTGCGGAGGCCTCTGTGGTGGCCGGGCCTAACCGGCGATGCCGCTGGCCGTGAGCCGCAGCACCCGGTCGGCCCGGGCTGCCGCCGCGTCGGAGTGCGTAACCAGCACCAGCGACGCCCCATGCCCGCGTGTCTGCGCCAGCAGCAGGTCCATCACGCGGGCGGCGGTGGTGGGGTCGAGGTTGCCGGTGGGTTCGTCGGCCAGCAACAGGGCGGGGCGGTGCACGAGGGCGCGGGCAATCGCCACGCGCTGCAGCTGCCCGCCGCTGAGCTGCTGCGGCAGCCGCGCGCCCAGGTCGGCCATGTCTACGGCGTCCAGCATCTGCTGTACGCGCGTCGGGTCTTTCTGGCCCAGCAGCATCAGCGGCAGGGCCACGTTCTGCGCTACGTCCAGGTGCGGCAGCACATGAAAGGCCTGGAAGACAAAACCCACATGGGCGCGGCGCCACAGGGCGCGCTGCGTGTCGTCGAGCTTTCCCAGGTCCGTGCTGCCGTGCGTGATGCGGCCGGTGTCCCAGGTGTCGAGCCCGGCCAGGCAGTTGAGCAGGGTGGACTTGCCCACGCCCGAATCGCCTACGATGGCCACGAACTCGCCCGGCTCGACAGTGAAGTTCACGTGCGAGAACACCGGCGTTTCACCGTAGTGTTTGTCCAGTTGTTCAGCGCGCAGCAGTGTCATGGGGTGGCGGGTTCTTGTCCGCCCGGCTGCTGCTGCAGCCGCTGCAGCACGGCCTGCACGAGCTGGGCGACGGCGTGGGGTTGGTCGCAGGCGATGGTGTGGCGCTCGTGCATGCTGCGCAGCCAGGTGATCTGGCGCTTGGCCAGCTGGCGTGTGGCCGCAATGCCGCGCTCGCGCAAAAAGGCGAGGTTCAGCGGCGCGTCGGGGCCCTTGGCCGCCTGGAAGTCCAGCTCTTCCCACGCCTGGCGGTAGCCCACGCAGCGCATGGAGGGCAGGTCCGGGTGCAGGTCGCCGCGCGCGCGCAGGGCCCGCACTTCGTCGATGAAGCCGCTGGCCAGCATGGCGTCAAAACGCTGGGCAATGCGGCCGTGCAGCCAGGCGCGGTCGTCAGGTTCTAAGGAAAACAAGGCTCTAGCGCTTATCCCGCAAGCGCTACCAGCTATCTTTTTAGTAGTATGAAAGCTCGACAGGGGTTGGCCGGACACTTGCCACACCTCCAGGGCGCGCTGAATGCGCTGGCTGTCGGCCGGGGCCAGGCGTGCGGCCGTCACGGGGTCTACGCGGGCCAGCTCGGCATGCAGCGCGGGCCAGCCCTGCTCGGCGGCCTGGGCTTCGATCTGTGCGCGCACGGCAGGGTCTGCGGCGGGCATGTCGTCAATGCCGTCAAACAGCGCCTTGAAGTACAGCATGGTGCCGCCCACCAGCAGCGGCAGGGCGCCGCGTGCACGGATCTCGGCGATGAGCCGCGTGGCGTCCTGCACGAACTCGGCCGCGCTGTAGGCCTGCAGCGGGTCGCGGATGTCGATAAGGTGGTGCGGGACAGCGGCAAGCTCGTCGGGCGTGGGCTTGGCGGTGCCGATGTCCATGCCCCGGTATACGAGGGCCGAGTCCACGCTGATGATCTCCACCGGCGTGCCCTGCTTGCCGAGCACGGCCGCCAGCGCGAGGGCGCCCGCCGTCTTGCCCGAGGCTGTGGGGCCTGCCAGAGCGATGGCGGGCACGGTGGTGTGCAACAGGGGCTCAGGCATGCTCACGCGGCGCTCCAAATTTTTGCACCAGCGTCCATGAGATCAGGGCCAGCACCACCGACCAGAACCAGATGCCGTTGACCAGCGGCCAGACCGTGCCGTCCAGCCGCATGCCCAGCCAGCCGCCGATTCCGAACGCGGCCAGCATCATCATGAAACCATTGAGTGCGGACGCCACGCCAGCCGCTTTGGGAAACGGCCCCACCGCACCGCTTTGCCCGCAGGGCTGGTGGATGCCGTGGCCCAGCATGAACAGGTAAAAGGGCAGCAGCAGCGCCCACGGCTGGTGCCAGCCCATGAAGGCCACGGCCGCCATCAGCGTACCGCCGCTCACGCTCAGCGCCCCAGCAATTGCCACGGTGCGCAGCAGGCCCTGGCGTACCAGCAGGCGCCGGCACAGGAAAGTGCCCGCGAGATACGCCACGCAGGCCGACGCCATCGTCCACCCGAACTGCGTGCGGGTGAGGCCCAGGACGTCGATGAAAACAAACGAGGACGCGGCCAGAAAGGTGAACAGCCCGCCATAGGTGGCTGTGGTCTGCAGCGAGAACGCCCAGAAAGTGGGGCTGCGCAAAACCTGCATCCAGGTGCCAACCAGTGCGCGGGGCTGCAAGGCTTTCGGGTTGCGGTGCGCCAGGGTCTCGGGCAAGCGCAGCGCCACCAGTGCCAGCGTGGCCACGGCATACACCGTGAGCGCCATCAGCGCCGCGCGCCAGCCGAGCCACTCGCTCAGCACCCCACCCAGTGGTGCGCAGATGCAGGCCACAATCCCGAGCCCGGTGAGTGCCTTGGACATGGCGCGCGCGCCATCGAGCGGGGTGTACAGGTCGCGCACGATGGCCCGGGCACACATCACCACCGCGCCCATGGCGGCACCCTGGGCAATGCGCCACACGATGAGCAGTGTCATGGTGGGTGCAAACGCGCTGCCCAGCGAGGCCACGGTGTAGATGCCCAGCCCCGCCAGAAGGATGGGGCGGCGGCCAAAGCGGTCTGACAACGGCCCCCACACCATTTGCGAGCAGCCAAACGCCAGCAGCAGCCCGCTGAGCGTGAGCTGTGCCGCGGCCATCTGAGCGCCCAGGCTGCGCGTGAGGGCGGGCAATGCGGGCAGGTACAGGTCAGTGGTGACGGGCTGAATGGAGAGCAGCATGGCCAGCACCAGGATGGCCATGCCTGGGTTGATGGAGGCAGGGGGAGCAGCGCCAGCAGCTGCGGTAGAGGGAGCGGACATAACCGCTGGAGCGTACCAGACAGGGCCTTCGATACCGGCGCGGCCCAGGCCAGGGCAGCCGAGCAAGGGCCGCCCCGCAGCGAGGGCTGCGTCCCCCTGCCCACAGCGCGCAGCGCTGCGAGAGCGGGGGGAAGGCGCGCAGCGCCTCAGGGGGGTGTCTCTACCTCAGCTTGAACAGCGATGCCATGGCTTGCCGATACGCTGGTTGCCCTACCGAGTTGGTGTTGTGGTGCGACCCGCCTTCCACCAGCACAAACTGCTTGGGCTCCTGCGCCGCCTCGAAGAGCTTGCGGCCCAGGGCGGGCTGGATCAGGCTGTCCTGGCTACCATGCACCACCAGCAGGGGCGAACCGATCTCGGCCACCTTGCGGACGGATTCAAAACGCTGCGTGATCAGGCCTGACACCGGCAACCATCCCCACTTGAAGGTGCTGACCACATCGGGGATGCTGGTGAACGTGCCTTCCACCATGGTGCCCTGTTCGTCGGACACCTGGCGGGCCAGGTCGATGGCAATGGCACCGCCCAGCGAGTGGCCGAAGATGTAGCGGGGTTTGCCCGGTTGCTGCTGGGCCAGCCAGTCCCACGCGGCGCGGGCATCTTCGCTGGCGGTCGCCTCGGACGGCAGCCCGGCGCTGCTTTGGCCGAAGCCCCGGTAGTCGATGGCCAGCACCGAAAAGCCCAGCTCCTGCATGCGCCGGATGCGGCCCGACGAGCCCGCCACGTTCCAGCGTGCACCGTGCAAATAGAGCAGCACGGGCGCATCGGCGCGCTCATGGGCGAGCCACAGGCCATGCAGGCGCTCGGCCTTGCCGCTGGCGTCGGACTGGAAGTCGATCCAGACATCCTGCATGTCCGCCGTGGACTGCGCTCCGCCCCAGCTGCGGTCGCTGGGCTGGAAGATCCATTCGCGCTGCTTGGCGTCGAGGGTGGCGCAGCCCGCCGTCACGGCGATGGCCAAGGTCAGGGTAACCAGGAGGGGGGTGCGCTTCATGGTGGAGACAGACTCGGCTTCGCGTCAGAAAGTTCTGACCGGCGAAGCAGGGTTTGTGCCCGTTTCCTGCAAATGGAGCGAAATGGCGGGCAACGCGCCTTCTTGTCCCATCTTCGGTTGCCTTGCCTTCGGAACCAGGGTTACACCACGCCCTGCGCCAGCATGGCGTCGGCCACCTTCACAAAACCGGCGATGTTGGCGCCGTCCACATAGCTCACCGTGCCATCGCTGCGCTTGCCATAGTGCAGGCTGGCGGCGTGGATGCCCTGCATGATCTGCAGCAGGCGCGCGTCCACCTCTTCGCGCGGCCAGGACAGGCGCGCGGCGTTCTGGCTCATCTCCAGACCCGATGTGGCCACGCCGCCTGCGTTGCTGGCCTTGCCCGGGGCGTAGAGCACGCCTGCAGCCTCAAACGCCTTGGCTGCGTCGATGGTCGACGGCATGTTGGCGCCCTCGGCCACGCAGACCACGCCGTTCTTGATCAGCACCGCCGCGTCGTTCGCGTCCAGCTCATTCTGGGTGGCGCAGGGCAGGGCCACATCCACCGGCACGTGCCAGGGGCGTACGCCAGCTTCAAAGGTGGCGCCGGTGCGGGCTGCGTAGTCGCTCACGCGGCCATACAGATGATTCTTCACTTCCATGAGTTCGGCCAGCTTGGCAGGGGTGAAGCCGTCTTCGTCCACGATGGTGCCGCTCGAATCCGAGACCGTGACCACCTTGGCACCCAGTTCCATGGCCTTTTCGACGGCGTATTGCGCGACGTTGCCCGAACCGGAGACCGACACACGCAAGCCGTCGAGCGAGCGGCCTTTGGACTTGAGCATTTCCTGCGCAAAGTACACCGTGCCGTAGCCCGTGGCTTCGGGGCGCACCAGCGAGCCGCCAAACGACAGCCCCTTGCCGGTGAACACGCAGTCGGCCCGGTTGCTGAGCTTTTTCATCATGCCGGCCATGAAGCCCACCTCGCGGCCGCCCACGCCGATGTCGCCCGCCGGCACGTCCGTGTCGGCCCCCACGTGGCGGAACAGCTCTGACACAAAGGCCTGGCAAAAGCGCATGACCTCTCCCGGGCTCTTGCCCTTGGGGTCAAAGTCGCTGCCGCCCTTGCCGCCGCCCATGGGCAGGGTGGTCAGTGCGTTCTTGAAGGTCTGCTCAAACGCCAGAAACTTCAGCACCGACAGGTTGACCGACGGATGGAACCGGATGCCACCCTTGTACGGGCCAATCGCCATGCTGTGCTGAATGCGGTAGCCCCGGTTGACCTGCACGCTGCCGTGGTCGTCCACCCACGACACGCGGAACATGACGATGCGCTCGGGCTCCACCAGGCGCTCCAGCAGGCCGTGCTCGGCGTAGCGGGGGTGTTCTTCAATGAAGGGCCACAGGCTTTCCATCACCTCGGTGACAGCTTGCAGAAACTCGGGCTGCCCCGGGTTGCGAAGGGCGACGTGTGAGAGGAAGCTGCCTGCGGACGCGTGTTTCATATTTCAAAAAACTTTCTGAAGATCAAGGGGCGGAGGCACGCCATGGCGCGCTGCAACATCGAATTATGTCTAAAAGTTATACGTTTATGCGCATGACTCTGCACAATGGTGGGGAATGTGGCAGGGTGATTGCCACTTTTTGGTGCGTATGGATGGCGCAGTGAAGCTGTCATTTGCTCGCAAAGCGGGCGTCATCGCCTTGTCACAGGGGGCGCCCACAGTTCGCCGGTTCTTATAAACACACGAGGAGAAGAGCATGCACATTTCTGGTGCGAAGTTGGGATTGCTGGCCCTGGTGGCCACGCTGGCTGCTTGCGGTGGCAGCGATGACAACCCCTATCCCACTTTGAGTGGCGACAAGCCCCTGGTGATTGGCCACCGGGGTGCCGCCGGCTACCTGCCGGACCACACGCTCGAGGGCTACAAGCGGGCCATCGAGATGGGCGCCGATTTCATCGAGCCTGACCTGGTCGCCACCAAGGACGGTGCGCTGATTGCACGCCACGAGCCCAACATCACCGGCACCACCGATGTGTCCACCCGCGCCGAATTTGCCAGCCGCAAGACCAAGAAAGTGGTCGACGGCGTGGAAGAAGAAGGCTGGTTCGCCTCGGACTTCACCCTGGCCGAAATCAAGACCCTGCGCGCCATCCAGCCCCTGGCCGACCGCGACCAGTCGCACAACGGCAAGTACCAGATCCCCACGCTGGAAGAGGTGCTGGACCTGGCCAAGAGCGAAGGCGCCAAGGCGGGCCGCACCGTGGGTGTGTACCCCGAAACCAAGCACCCCACTTACCACGTCCGCCTGGGCCTGCCACTCGAAGACCGCCTGCTCACCATCCTGGCCAAGTACAGCTACACCGCCAAGAGCTCTCCGGTCATCGTGCAGTCGTTTGAGGTGTCCAACCTCAAGTACCTGCGCACCAAGACCCAGATCCGCCTGGTGCAACTGGTGGACGCGAACGACGTGAACCCCGACGGCAGCATGGACCTGACCGCCCCCTATGACAAACCGTACGACTTTGCCGTGGCGGGAGACACGCGCACCTTCGCCAGCCTGCTCACGCCTGCGGGCCTGAAGGAAGTGAAGACCTACGCCGACGGCATCGGCCCCTGGAAGCCCTACCTCATCCCCTCCAAGCAGGTGGACGCCAACAAGGACGGCAAGGCCGACGACCTCAATGGCGACGGCAAGATCGACGAACGCGACCGCGTGATGATGCCCGCCACCGACGTGGTGAAAAATGCCCACGCCGCAGGCCTGCTGGTGCACCCCTACACCTTCCGCAGCGAGGCCAAGCGCCTGGCGTCGGACTTCAAGGGCGACCCCAAGGCGGAATACAAGCTGTTCTATCAACTGGGCGTGGATGGCGTGTTCAGCGACTTCCCGGACCATGCCAAGGCGGCGCGGGATAACTGAAGCCCCCTGAGGCGCGGCGCGCCTTCCCCCAAGGGGGACGCATCCGGTGGGCCGGCAAGGCCGGTTCCACGGGCGCACTGGCCTGGGGCGGTGCCGGTTGTGGCGGCCCCTGGGCTTGATGTGCAGGTGGTCCAAGGCCCTCGGGCCGATCTTTTTGCGGTTACCTTACCGGCCCCGCAGGAACAGCGCGTCCAGTTCCTTCATGCTGAGCTGCCGCCACGTTGGCCGTCCATGGTTGCACTGGTCACTGCGGTCCGTGGTTTCCATCTGCCGCAGCAGCGCATTCATCTCGTCGATGGTGAGTTTGCGGTTGGCGCGCACGGCGCCGTGGCAGGCCATGGTGCCCAGGATTTCGTTGCGCGCGCGTTGTACGACCGTGGTGGCGTCGTGAGCGGCCAGTTCGGCCAGCACGCTGCGGGCCAGTTCCACGGGGTCGCCCTGGGCCAGCGTGGTGGGCACGGCGCGCACGGCCAGGGTCTTGGGGGAGAACGGCACGACTTCCATGCCCAGCGTGGCCAATACCTCGGCCGATTCTTCGGCGGTGGCGACTTCTTGCGGGGTGGCGGCAAAGGTGGCGGGGATCAGCAGGGGCTGGCTGGCAATTCGGGCGCCGCTGTCCACCTGGGACTTGAGGCGTTCGTAGACGATGCGTTCGTGTGCGGCGTGCATGTCCACGATGACCATGCCCTGGGCGTTTTCGGCCAGGATGTAGACCCCGTGGAGTTGGGCCACGGCCTTGCCCAGCGGCCAGGCGGTGTCGTTGCCGCCCTGGCCCTGGGGCCAGGTGGTTTCTTTCGCGGTGCTGTTGTTGGCCCAGGCCGCAGCAGGGGGGGCGAATGACGTGGGCGTCACGGGCTGCGGCATGGCATCTGCCTCGCCGGTGTTGGCCGCAGTGCCCCAGTTCACCAGCGGTGCGGTGAGCTCTGCAGACGGTGTGGCTGCGTCCTCTTTCCTTGGCCCCCACAGCGCCTGCAGGTCGGCCACATGGTGGCCACGTTCTTCAAATTTGATAGCTGCTTGCGCTTGTCTGTTAAGCGCTAGAGGCTGATTTGGCTTGAAATTCTCAATGGGGGCCTGTGCCGTGGAGCCCGTGTCTGCTGAAGCGGCAGCCCCTGCAGCCGCCGCCAGCGCTGCGGCGCGGGGCGCTGCCAGCGCGTTCTCCACGGCGTGGCGCACGGCCTGGTGCACCTCGCGGCTGTCTCTGAAGCGCACTTCGATCTTGGTGGGGTGCACGTTCACGTCCACGCGCGCCGGGTCGATTTCGACATACAGCGCGTAGATGGGCTGCTTGTGGCCGTGCAGCACGTCTTCGTACGCGCTGCGGGCGGCGTGGGTGAGCACCTTGTCGCGCACGAAGCGTCCGTTGACGTAGCAATACTGGTGGTCGGGGCGCGAGCGGGCAGCGTCGGGCAGGCCTGCGCGGCCGGTCACGATGACGGGGCCCACGCGGTGCTGCACGGCCACCGACTGGGTGACGAAGTCTTCGCCCAGCACGTCCGACAGGCGGCGGGCCAGCGCATCTTGTGCATCCCCCTGGCCAGGCACGAAGGTGGCGCGCCACTGCTCCACCAGCTTGCCTTCGTGCCAGATGGCAAATCCCACATCGGGCCGGGCCAGTGCGTGGCGGCGCACCGATTCGATGCAGTGCGCCAGCTCGGTGGCGTCGGTCTTCAGGAACTTGCGGCGCGCGGGGGTGGAGAAGAACAGCTCTTTCACCTCCACGGTGGTGCCAGTGCTGCGCGCGGCGGGGCGCAGTTCGCCGCTGCGGGCGTCCAGCAAAAAGGCGTTGGACTGGGCGATGGGGCGGGAGAGCAGCGACATCTCCGACACCGAGGCAATCGCAGCCAGCGCCTCGCCCCGAAAGCCCATGGTGGCCACGGTTTCCAGGTCGTTCAGGTTGGTGATCTTGCTGGTGGCGTGGCGGCGCAGGGCCACCGGCAGCTCTTCGTGTGGAATGCCGCCGCCGTCGTCTTCCACGGTGATCAGGCGCACGCCACCGGCCGACAGGCGCACGGTGATCTGCGTGGCGCCTGCATCCAGCGCGTTGTCCACCAGCTCGCGCACCACCGAGGCGGGGCGTTCCACCACTTCACCGGCGGCGATCTGGCTGATCAGCTCGTCCGGCAGGTCGCGGATGGGGCGGCGGGTGGTGAGGTGCGTAAAAGAGGCCGGCTCTGCGGCTGCAAGGGTGGGGGTGGTGTCGTTCACCCGGCCAATTTTAGGGCGGGGGCCGCGCAGGGGTATCGGCCGGTGCCTATTGGCCGATGGGGATAATGCCCGCAACTTTTTTGCGTCCGGTGCCCCCACCGGCTACCCCATGGAACTGGTGACCTTTCTGATCGACTTCATCCTGCATGTCGACAAGTACCTCGAAGCCTTTGTGCAAACCTATGGCGCCTGGGTGTATGCGCTGTTGTTCCTGATCGTGTTCGTCGAAACCGGTGTGGTGGTCATGCCGTTTTTGCCCGGCGACTCACTGCTGTTCATCGTGGGCGCGCTCTGCGGCGCGGGGATGATGAGTTTTCCGCTGGCCTGCGCGGTGCTCATCGCGGCGGCCATTCTGGGGGACCAGTGCAACTATTCGATTGGCCGCTTCTTTGGCCCCAAGGTGTTCCAGTGGGAGGACTCGCGCTGGTTCAACCGCCGGGCCTTCAACCAGGCCCACGATTTTTACGAGCGCTATGGGGGCATCACCATCATCCTCGCGCGTTTCATGCCATTCATCCGCACGTTTGCGCCCTTTGTGGCGGGCGTGGCCGAGATGAGCCGGGCCAAGTTCACAGCGTTCAACGTGGCCGGGGCCCTCATCTGGGTGCTGGGCATTTGCTCCGCTGGCTACTTCTTTGGCAACTTTGCCTGGGTCAAGGAAAACCTGGACAAGATCATCTGGGCGATGATTTTTGTGCCCGGCCTGATCGCGATTTTTGGCGCCTGGCGGGCGGGGCGGCAGGCCAAGGCGGCCTGAGGCATCGATTGCAATTGCTATAAAAAATATAGCTGCTAGCGCTTACAAAATAAGCGCTAGCAGCTATTTTTATGCCTGATGCCCAGAGGGTCAGGCACAGCGAGTGGAATTAACGGCGGTAGGGCTTGCGTTGATCGCGGTCTTCGCCGATCTCATGGCCGATGAGGGCACCGGCCGCCGCACCGCCGATGGTGCCTACGGGCCCGCCAAAGACAGCGTTGCCGGCCACACCGCCGACCACGGCACCTACACCGGTGCCCACCTGGGCGCCCGACGGATTGGAAGCGCAACCACCCAGAGCAAGGGCTGCAGTGCAGGTGGTGGCAAGAACGATGTGACGGATTTTCATGGCAGGAGTCCTTTATGAATGGAGTCAGGCCTGGGGTCCCAGCGGCGGGTGCGTTGGGGCTCGACCTGTGGCTTCACTATCCATTCGGCGCCAGGGGCCCGGCGTAGGCAGCTGTGGCAAGCGTCTGTAGGACATGGGGCCTCGTGCGGGGCGGGCGCCGCGTTGGGCCGTAAAGGCGTCCTTGGCCCACGGGCCAGAGCCCGGTGATCAGGGTTTACGTGGCCTGTGGGGTGGTTGCCAACGGGCGGGCGCAGGAAGATCATTTCTTCTCTCTGCCAACCCATCACATACATCAACAAAAGGGGACACCATGGACCAGCAACCACGGCGTTTGGGCGCGCAGCTGACGGTGGCGCAACAGATAGGGTTGATTGTGGGGGTGGCTGTTTTTGCGCTGGTGCTCATCCTGGCCCTGAGCCTGGTGCGGGTGCAGACCCTGGGCAATACGGTGGACCGCCTGGCCACCGAGCAGGTCGAGCGGCTGCAGCTGGCACTGCGCTGGCGCAGCAACATTGCCGTCAACTCCACGCGGGTGTTCTCCATCGTCCAGACGGAGGGCGATGACCTGCAGAACTACTTCAAGGACGTGGTGGCGGCCACCACCGCTGACACCAGCAAGGTGCAAAAGCGCTACACCGAGCTGGAAAACAGCCCGCAGGGGCTGCTCATCCAGGAGGAATTGGCCACCATCCGCAAGTCTTACCTGGAGACGCGCGACAAGTCGCTCGCGCTGAAGAAGGCGGGCGACATGGCCCAGGCGCGCGCCTATGCGCTGGGCAGCTTTGCCCCGGTGCTGGACAAGTACAACGCCGTGGCCGACAAGATGGTGAACTACCAGGTGCAACGCTCGGCCGAGCAGGCGGCTGAGGCGGCGGGCTTGATCCAGTCCTACCGCATGACCGTGCTGGCGGCGGGTGTGGCGGGGCTGGCGCTGCTGGTGGTGTTGTCGTGGGTGGTGGTACAGCGCATCCGCCGCTCGCTGGGGGACGTGAGCGCCGTCGCCCAGCGCATTGGCGAGGGTGATCTGTCGCAGCCCATCCATGCCAGCGGGCGGGGCGAGGTGGCCGAGATGATGCGGGCGATGGAGGCCATGCAGACCTCGCTGGTGCGCATCGTGAGCGATGTGCGCCACAGCAGCGACAGCATTGCCACCGGCTCCAGCGAAATCGCCTCGGGCAATGCCGACCTGAGCCAGCGCACCGAGGAGCAGGCCAGCAACCTGGAGCAGACCGCAGCCTCGATGGAGGAGATCACCAGCACCGTGAAGAACAATGCCGACACTGCCCAGCGCGCCGCCGTGCTGGCGGGCACCGCATCGGCTGCGGCTGTGAAGGGTGGCGAGGTGGTGGGCCAGGTGGTGGCCACGATGCAGGACATTTCGGCCGCATCGCGCAAGATCACCGACATCATTGCGGTGATAGATGGCATCGCGTTCCAGACCAACATCCTGGCGCTCAATGCCGCTGTGGAAGCCGCCCGTGCGGGCGAGCAGGGCCGGGGTTTTGCCGTGGTGGCCAGCGAGGTGCGCAATTTGGCACAGCGCAGTGCCGAGGCTGCCAAGGAGATCAAGGCCCTGATTGGTGCCAGCGTGGAGAAGGTGGATGCTGGTACGCACCTGGTCGGCAACGCGGGGCAGAGCATCGAAGACATCGTCGCCCAGGTCAAACGCGTGAGTGACCTGATCGGCGAAATATCGAGTGCGACGGGCGAGCAGACCATCGGCATCAGTCAGGTGGGCGAGGCCGTCACACAGCTCGACCAGGTCACGCAGCAGAACGCGGCGCTCGTGGAGCAGAGCGCCGCAGCGGCCGACAGCCTCAAGCACCAGGCTGCCAAGCTGGCCGAAATTGTGAGCGTGTTCCGGCTGGGGCGCTGAGCGGACACTGATCCGCTGATGGGCCTATGCTGCTTGGGTAGGCTTGAGGCACATGGTGACCAGCAGCGATGCATCCTCCACGGCTTTGAGCGAGTGCAGTGCGCGGGGCGCAAGGTGCACAAAATCGCCCGCGCGCAGTTGCTGAACGCCGTGCTCGCTGACAAATTCCACCATGCCCTCAATGCACAACACGGTGCCCTCGCCGGGGGTCTGGTGTTCTTTCATGGATTTGCCCACCGGCAGCACCACGCGTATCACTTCAAGCTGACCTGCTTTGAGGATGGCGGTGGTGACGGTTTCGGGCAAACGGTCGCCCAGGGGGCGCATGCTGACGATCTGGCCGGATTGGGCGTGGGGTAGTGCCATGGCATTCCTCCTTTCCTGCCGGTGCGCGGTGCGCGCCGGGCTGGGACGATGAAGGCTACTGTGCCTGCACTTCGCGGACCGCGCAAGGCGGGGGAGTCACCATTGGGGTGTCTTGAACAGGTTCTTACACCGACCGGCTGCGCGCCAGTGGCGGGTTCTTGGCAAAGTAACGCGTGATGCCGCGCATCAGCGCATCGGCCAGTTGTTCCTGGTAGGCACTGCTGCGCAGGCGCTTTTCTTCTTCGGGGTTGCTGATAAAGGCGGTTTCGACTAATACGCTCGGAATATCGGGCGCCTTCAGCACGGCAAAACCTGCCTGCTCCACGCGGGGCTTGTGCAGCTTGGCCATGCCGCCGATCTCGCCCAGCAGCACGGTGCCCAGCTTCAGGCTGTCGTTGATCTGTGCGGTGGTGCTCATGTCCAGCAGCGCGCGCTGCACGTGCTGGTCTTTGGACTGCACGTTGATCCCGCCCACCAGGTCGGCCTGGTTTTCCTTGTTGGCAAGCCAGCGTGCGGCGGTGCTGGAGGCACCGCCCTGGCTGAGCGCAAATACGCTGGCACCGCGCGCTGCGGGGGTGGTGAACGCGTCGGCGTGGATGCTGACGAACAGGTCGGCCTGCACGCGCCGCGCCTTTTGCACGCGGGTGCCCAGGGGCACAAAGTAGTCGCCGTCGCGGGTCAGGTAGGCGCGCATGGGGTTGCCGCCCACGGTGGTGGCGTTGATGCGATCGCGCAGCAGGTGCGCCACGCGCAGCACCACGTCCTTTTCGCGCGTGCCTGAGGGGCCGATGGCTCCAGGGTCTTCGCCGCCGTGGCCAGGGTCCAGCGCCACGATGATGATGCGGTCGGTCTGGGTGGATGTGGCACGGTTGCCGGGGCGCGCGGGTTCTGGCGGTGGCGGCGCGGTGGCCACCATGGGTGGGGGCTCGGGCGGGCCGGGGCGCAGGCTGCGTTGTGCAATCAGGTCGCCCAGCGGGTCGTGCTCGGGCGCTGCGGGTGCGCGCGCTGCGGCGGCGTTGGCCGCAGCTGCGGCCGTCAGCGGCGGATTGGGTGCGGGGGCGGGCTTGACGGGGGCCTCGCGCAGGCGTTCGGCAATCAGCGCCTCCAGCGGGTCCACCGGTGCGGCGGGGGACAGGTCAAACACGAGCCGGTGCTGGTAGGCCGCCACGGGGGGCAGCGTGAACACCTGGGGCATGGCTGCCTGTTTCAGGTCGACCACCAGCCGCACCACACCGGGCGCGTTCTGGCCCACGCGGATGCCGGCGATGTTGGGGTCGTCGGGCTTGACCTTGGCCACCAGCTCGCGCAGCTCGGGGCTCAGGTCAATGCCCTCGATGTCCACCGCCAGCCGGGGCGGGGTGGTCACGAAAAACTGCTTGGCCACCAGCGCACCGTCGGATTCGATGGTCACGCGCGAATACTCGGGGGCGGGCCACACGCGTACGGCCAGGATGGTGGCGCCGCGTGCAATCTGCTGCGTGCCCAGCAACAGCACCAGGCTGCCTGCCTGCAGCACAGCGCGGCGCGAGGGCAGGGGGGCAGCGGGGGGATGAGCGGGCAGGGTGGGTTCGTTCACGGCGTCTCAGAGTGCTTGCAGCAAGGCACGCCCGATGGGGGTATGGGCGTGCACGGTGACTTTCCTTTCGGTGTCGTCGATTGCTTCAATGTGGATAGCAAGGTCCGCAAGCGGGGTAAGCGCTGCAGCCTTTTCCGGCCATTCTGCCACCTTGAGACCGGGGTTGGCAAAAATGTCCCTGAAACCCGCATCCTCCCACTCGCGTGGGTCGTCAAAACGGTAGAAGTCGAAGTGCCAGATCAAGAGGCCCGGCGCCTCATGCGGCTCCACCACGGCGTAGGTGGGGCTCTTGATGCGGCCCTCTACGCCCAGCGCGCGCAGCAAGTGGCGCACCAGCGTGGTCTTGCCCGCGCCCAGGTCGCCGTGCAGGGTTACAAAGGCATTGGCCAGCAGGGGCTGCGCGGCAAGGCGCTGCGCGAAGGCGGTGGTGTCGTCCTCGCTGTGCCAGGTGAAATGGCGCGCAGTTTCGGCAGCAGCATGGTTGCCGCTTTCTACAATCTGGCCGGTATGTGGTGCAACAGTCAACTCGTTCCTCAAATGCAGGAGTGGGCCCGCGAGCTGGGATTTTCCCAAATCGGCGTGGCGGGGGTGGACTTGTCTGCGGCAGAGCCCGGGCTTGAGGCCTGGCTGGCACAGGGCTTCCATGGTGACATGCATTACATGGCATCCCACGGGTTGAAGCGCGCACGCCCGGCCGAGCTGGTGCCCGGCACGGTGAGCGTGATCACGGCGCGCATGGATTACTTGCCGCGCGATACCGCCATGGACGCGCCCGAAGGCTGGCAGACGGTGGAGCTTTCGCGCCTGCAGCGCCCGCAGGAGGGCATCGTCTCGGTCTACGCCCGGGGCCGGGATTATCACAAGGTGCTGCGCGCGCGCCTGCAAAAACTCAGCGACCGCATCGCCGAGGCCATCGGCCCCTTTGGCCACCGCGTGTTCACCGACTCGGCCCCCGTGCTGGAGGCGGAGCTGGCCGCGCGCAGCGGCCAGGGCTGGCGCGGCAAACACACACTGGTGCTCAACCGCGAGGCGGGGTCGATGTTCTTCCTCGGCGAGATCTATGTGGACATGGCCCTGCCCGAAAGCGCGCCCGTCACCGTGCACTGTGGCAGCTGCAGTGCGTGCATTGACGTGTGCCCCACGCAGGCCATCATTGCGCCCCACCGCATCGACGCGCGGCGCTGCATCTCGTACCTCACCATCGAACACGCCGGGCCCATCCCCGTGGAGTTGCGGCCCCTGATGGGCAACCGCATCTACGGCTGCGACGACTGCCAGCTGATTTGCCCCTGGAACAAGTTTGCCCAGGTGAGTCGCCTGCCGGACTTTGACGAGCGCAAGGGCCTGGCGGGCCAGCAGCTGGTGCACTTGTTTGCGTGGGACGAGCCGACCTTTTTGCGCATGACCGAAGGCGGCCCCATCCGCCGCATTGGCCACGAGCGCTGGCTGCGCAATGTGGCTGTGGCGCTGGGCAATGCGCTGCGGGCGACGGGCGACGAGGCGGTGCGTGCGGCATTGCAGTCCCGCGCCGGCGACACCAGCGAGCTGGTGCGCGAACATGTGGCCTGGGCGCTGGATTTTGGGTGAAATTGGCCTCTAGCGCTTGATAGATAAGCGCTGGAAGCTATCAAAATAAGAGCGTTGGTGCCGCTTTGCTGCGGCGTGTTGCTTTTGCTCTTGCGGCTACCGCGCCAGCAAACCTGTGTCTTTGAGGGTCAACACCAGCCCCTGGGTGAATTCTTCATACCCCGCAGCATTGGCATGGATCTGGTCCGCCCGCAGCCGCTCCTGCCCCAGTACACCCGACCAGCCTTTGCTGTGCAGCGGCACTTTCAGTTCGCCGGCGATCTCTTCGTACATCGCGTGGTCGCTCAGGCGGCCCACGGCCGCCAGCATCGTCAGCTCGGGCACCGCCACCAGCAGCACCTGTGCGCCGCTGGCCTGAGCATCGGCGCAGATCTGGCGGATGTTGCTGCGGGTGGCGGTGGCGCTCTGGCGGCGCAGAAAGTCGTTGCCGCCAATGCTCACGATCACCAATGCCGGCTTGTGCTTTTGCAGCAACCCCGGCAGGCGCGCAAGCGCATCGCCCGAGGTGTCACCCGAGATGCCGCCATTGACCACCTTCCAGCCTGTCAGGCGCCCCAGCACGGCCGGGTAGGCGGTGTCGGCCGAGGCACCCACGCCCGATGTCAGCGAGTCGCCCAGGGCCAGCACGGTGGCATCGGGCGGCAACGATTGCGCGCGCGGGGTTTTGCGCCCGCAGCCCACCAACGGCACAAGCGCCAGCGCCCCCAGGCTTGCCATCAACGCGCGGCGGCTTGCCAACGCGTCGGAACCCAGGGCTCTGCGGGAATCGGTCATCGGAGAAACCCCAGCGCAAACGGCAGGCTGACCATGCCCAGCAATGTGGAGAGCGTCACCAGCCCGGCCACATACGGCCCGTTGTAGCCCATGCGCGCTGCCAGCACATAGCAGGTGGAGGCCGTGGGCAGGGCCGAGAACGCGAGCAGCATGGTGGTCTGCACGGCATTGAGCCCAAACACCCGGGCCATCGCAAACGCCAGCAGCGGCTGCACCAGGTGCCGGATGGACAACACCGCCACGCTCAGCGCCTTGCCGCGCGAGAGCAGGCCAAACTGCAGGCCTGCGCCCGCCGCCATCAGCCCCAGCGCGAGCGACGCCGCACTGATGCGGCTGACCGTGGGGCTGGCCCATTCCGGAATCTGAAAGCCCAGCAGGTTGGCCACCAGGCCCGACACCGTGGCGACGATGAGAGGGTTGCGCACCAGCTCGCGCGCAAAGCTGTGCTGGCCATGCCGCGCCATGGGCCACACGGCCGCCACGTTGAACAGCGGCACGCACACGCCGATCAGCACGGCAATCATCAGCAGTCCCTCGGCGCCCGCTAGGCGCTCTGCAATGGCCAGGCCAATGAACGAGTTGAAGCGGAACGCCACCTGCGCGCTGGCCGCGTGGTCGCGTGCGTCGATGTGCTTGCCCAGCCAGGGCCAGTGCGGCAGGCTGTAGGCCAGCGCAATGCCCGTGATGCCCATGGTCAAGCCCGCAGCGATGAGGCCGGACGCAGCGCCGATGTCCACCGGGCTCTTGACGATGGACTGGAACAACAGCACGGGAAAGAGCAGGTAGTACACCAGGCTCTCCACGGGTTGCCATACCGAGCGGTTGAGGGCGGTGTACCGGCAGATGAGGTAACCGCAGAGGATGAGGGAGAAGTCCGGGATCAGGAGCTGGGCGTAATTCACTTGCCGAGAATACTTGATCCGTGTCAGTCTCTGCGGGTTAGCCCTTATGTGGAATCCGCAGGGCTCCAAGGCAGCCATTGCGCATACCATCAGCGCTGTTTGTTACCCCCGCTCGAAGGAGAACCCCATGCATCGTCGTCAATGGCTCGCGCTGACCGTACTGGCTGCCGCCGCAGGCACCGCAGCCGCCCAGGGCTACCCCAACAAGGTGATCAAGCTGCAGGTGCCGTTTGCACCCGGTGGCACCACCGACATCATTGCGCGCGTGATCGCCGACCCGCTGGGCAAGGCCCTGGGCCAGAGCGTGATCGTGGAGAACAAGGCCGGTGGCGGCGGCATCGTGGGTGCGGCAGAAACGGCACGCTCGGCACCTGACGGCTACACGCTGGGCGTGGCCACCGTGTCCACCACGGCAGCCAACCCCGCCATCAACCCCAAGACCCCGTACAACCCGCTGACGGACTTCACGCCCATCATCAACATTGCGGCCACGCCCAATCTGATTGCCGTGAACCCCAGCTTCCCCGCCAAGGACTACAAGTCGTTTGTGGCCGAAGTGCAGAAGAACCCCGGCAAGTACTCGTATGCATCGTCGGGCACGGGCGGCATCGGCCACCTGCAGATGGAGCTGTACAAGAGCCTGTCCAACACCTTCGTCACGCACATCCCCTACCGTGGTGCGGGCCCGGCTCTGAACGACACCGTGGCCGGCCAGGTGCCGATCATCTTTGACAACATTCCATCCGCGCTGCCCTTCATCAAGGACAACCGCCTCGTGGCCATCGCCGTGGCCGCGCCCCAGCGCGTTGCCGCACTGCCCAATGTGCCCACGTTCAAGGAACTGGGCCTTGAGCCCGTGAACCGCATGGCCTACTACGGCATCCTGGGCCCCAAGGGACTGCCCAAGGACATCGTTGACAAGATCAACGCCGCCGTGCGCACGGCACTTGCAGACCCTGCAGTGAAAAAGCGCATTGAAGACACCGGCTCCATCGTGGTGGGCAACACGCCCGAGCAGTTTGCCGAGCAGATCAAGGCCGAGTTCGCGGTCTACAAGCAAGTGGTCGTCAAGCAGAAGCTGACGCTGGAATAAGCAAGCGCCGTATTCCATTCTTCTCAGTCAAAGCCGCCCGTTGCCACGGGCGGCTTTTTTACGTGCTATTGTTTTTGCATGCTTACCACCAGCCTCCATGCCATCGACACCTTTGTGGACGCCCTCTGGCTGGAGGACGGGCTTTCGCGCAACACGCTGGCCGCCTACCGGCGTGACCTGACGCTGTACGCGCAGTGGCTGGCCGACCAGCAGCCTCCGCTGGCGTTGGACGGCACTGCCGAGCACCATCTGCAGGGTTACTTCGCCGCCCGGCATGCGCAAACCCGCGCTACGTCTGCCAACCGGCGCCTCACGGTGCTGCGCCGCTACTTTCACTGGGCGCTGCGGGAGCGGCGCATCACGGTCGACCCCACGGTGCGGTTGCAGGCTGCGCGCCAGCCCCTGCGTGTGCCCAAGACCTTGTCACAGGCGCAGGTGGAAGCCCTGCTGAATGCGCCAGACGTCGGCAATCCGCTCGGGCTGCGTGACCGCACCATGCTGGAGCTGATGTACGCCAGCGGCCTGCGCGTGACGGAGCTGGTCACGCTCAAGACCTTTCAGCTGGGCCTGAACGAGGGCGTGCTGCGGGTCATGGGCAAGGGCAGCAAGGAGCGGCTCGTGCCGTTTGGCGAAGTGGCCCGCCAGTGGCTGGACCGCTACCTGCAGGAAGGCCGCAGCGCCATCCTGGGCGGGCAGCAGACGGACGACCTGTTCGTCACCCAGCGGGGCAGCGGCATGACGCGGGTCATGTTCTGGGTCATCGTGAAGAAATGGGCGCAGGTGGCGGGCATCACCGTGCCACTGTCGCCCCACACGCTGCGGCACGCGTTCGCCACGCACCTGCTCAACTACGGTGCAGATTTGCGGGTGGTGCAGTTGCTGCTGGGCCACGCCGATATTTCCACCACCACCATCTACACCCACGTGGCGCGCGAGCGGCTCAAATCGCTTCATGCGCAACACCATCCGCGCGGGTAGCGCAGGCGCCCTGGTTGTGGTGCCTCTGCGGATACACGCCTTTTCACCCAAGGAAACATTCATGAAAAAACTATTTGGCGGCGCGTTGCTGCTGAGCACGGTTACCCTGGCCATGGCGCAGGCCTGGCCCACGGCCAAACCGATTCGCATCGTGGTGGCCTACCCCGCTGGCGGCGTGAGCGACACGGTGGCCCGAGCGCTGGCCGACAAGCTGGCTGTGCAGCTCGGCACCCCTGTGGTCATCGAGAACAAGGCCGGTGCGAGTGGCAGCCTGGGCGTGGATGCGGTGGCCAAGGCGGCTCCCGACGGCTACACCCTGGGCTTTGCGGCGGTGAGTCCGCTGGCGCTCCATCCGCACCTGGGCAAGTCGCCGTTCGATCCCCAAAAGGACATTGCACCGGTCGTGAGCGTGATGTATTCACCCGTGCTGCTGCTGGGCACATCCGCCAGCAAGGCGGCGGATTTCAAGGACCTCATCGCCACCGCACAGGCCAAGCCGCGGGCTGTGCGCTGGGCGACCTCGGGGCAGGCGTCGCTGGGCCACATCATGCTGGAGCAGATCATGGGCAAAAGCCAGGTGCAGATCACCCATGTCCCCTACAAGGGCGGCGGCCAGCAGATGAACGACGCGCTGGGCGGCCAGTACGAGGTGTTGTCCACCAACGCGGGCCCTGCCGTGCTGCAGCACATCAAGGCGGGCAAGCTCAAGCCGCTGGCGGTGGGCGCACCAGCGCGGCTCGACTCGCTGCCCCAGGTGCCCACGCTGGCAGAGCTGGGCCAGCCTGCAGCCAACCTGTCTTCCCTGTTTGGCATCTATGCGCCAGCGCAGACGCCTGTGGCCGTGCTGGAGCGCATCAATACCGAGGTGAACAAGGCGCTGGCCCTGCCCGACATCCGCAACAAGCTCGAGGCCACGGACAACGTACCGACCGGCGGCACGGCTGCCGAATTCGCGCGCCAGATTGCGCAGGAGTCGGAGAACAACGCGCGCATCATCCGCGCGGCGGGCATCCAGGGAAATCAATGACCGCCTGAAAAACCACGGGCCCTGGATGACCAGGGCCCGTGCAGGCAAAGGTGTTTCTGGGACGACTCAGTCTTCGTTGAGGCTCTCGGCCCAGGTCAGCGCCTGCAGGTGGGCCCAGTTGACCTGGCGGTTGGACAGGTGCAGCGCATCGGCGTTCTTGGCAAAGGCCACTTCGTCGCCGCTTTCGCAGGCCTTGGTCAGTTCCAGGAAGGGCGCGAACACACCGGTGCCGCGCAGCAGGGCGTCCATCACGGGCTCGGGCAGGGCCACGGATTCGAGCGCCTTTTCAATCGGAACCCCCAGCATGGTGTCCAGCAGCGAGAACACGCCCACCACAAAGGCGTTGTCACATTCTTCGGGTGGCAGCAGCTCGGCGGCCAGCAGCTCCATCAGGCGGCCGCGCACCACGGCGGTCTGGCCCACGGCTGGGGGCGCGCCGCCGGCGCGGGACGTGGTCATGAGCAAGGCCGCCCAGCGGAACAGCTTCTTGAGGCCCAGGATCATCACCGCATGGCGGAACGAGGTGATCTCGCACGACAGGCCAAAACCGGAGGAGTTGATGAAGCGCAGCAGGTTGAAAGACAGCGTGGGGTCTTTCTTGAGCAGATCTTCGATCTCGGCCGTGCTGGCCTGTTTGCGCACCAGGTTGATGAGCTGGATGATCGTAGCCTGCGAGGGGCGGATGGTGGTGGCCTTCACCAGCGAAGGCTGGGCAAACCAGTAGCCCTGGAAGAGCTTGACGCCCAGACCGCGCATCAGCTCGTACTGTTCGGCGGTTTCCACCTTTTCGGCCACCAGCGTGGCCTTGCTGTGGGTGGTGGAGAACTTGACCAACGGCCCAGCCAGTTCAGGCTTGAAGGCCTGCATGTCGAGCTTGATGAAGGAGGCCATGGGCAACCAGCTGGTGTAGGCGCGCTTGAGGGCCTGCTGGTCGAACGCCAGGCGAAAACCGCGCGTGCGCAGGGCTTCCAGCGTGGGAATGCGGCCTTCGATCTCCTCGGGCGTGGCGCCTTCGGGTAGAGGGGGGACTTCCAGCACCACCTTTTCGGGGTGGATCAGTTCCAGGTGGCCGCCCGAGAGGCTGTCGTGCGTGCAGTTAATAAACACCGTCTTCTTGCCGACCAGGGCCTCGGTGCCGGCGTACGACAGGGCGTTGAACAGCAGGGCAGCGTCGCTGGCCGCTGTGTGGGCGTCGGAGGCGGTGGACCGGTCAAACAGCTCATAGCCATAGACAGCGCGGGATTCGTCCACGATGGCCTGGCGCGCAATGATGGCGATGTTCTCGTCTACAGGGTCAACCGCAGGCGATGCAGCTTCGGGGGCGTCTTGTTCAGGTGTGGTCGACATGGGGTCTGCTGGAGTGATGTGCTGGGATCTGCAATGATTCTAGACCTGCACGTGGCGTGCGCCTATCAATCAATGTGAGCTTCAGTCGGTGAGTTGGTCCGCCCAGGCCAGGGCTTGCAGGTGCGCAAAGTTGATCTGCTGGCTGGTCAGGTGCAGCAGGCCCGCCGTGCGGTCGAACACCACATCGTCGCTGGATTCGCAGGCTTCGGCCAGGGTCAGCAGGTCTCCCAGGAAGCCTTCGCGCCGCAGCAGCGCCGCCGCCACGGGCTCAGGCACGTTGAGCAGGCCGAGCGCGGATTCCATGGGCATGGACAGCATCACATCCAGCAGCGAGAAGATGCCCACGACGAAGGCCTGGTCGGCTTCTTCGGGCGGAAGGGTTTCGAGCGCCAGCAGTTCCATGAGGCGGCCCCGCACCACGGCGGTCTGGCCCACAGACGATGGGGTGCCGCCCGTGCGCGAGGCAGTGAGCAGCAGCGCTGCCCAGCGGAACAGTTTTTTCAGGCCCATGAGCATCACGGCCTGGCGAAAGGACGTGATCTCGCGCGACAGGCCAAAACCTGCCGAGTTGATCAGCCGCATCAGGTTGAAGGCCAGGCCAGCGTCTTTCTTGAGCGTTTCTTCGATGTCATCGGTGCTGGCCTGTTTGCGCACCTGGTTGATGAGTTCAATGATGCTCGCCTGCGACGGGGTCAGCAGCTTGGCCTCGACCAGCGCTGGCCGTGCGAACCAGTAGCCCTGGAACATCTGCACGCCCTGGCTGGAGACCATGTCGTACTGCTGAGCAGTTTCCACCTTTTCCGCGATCAGTTCGGCCTGGCTGTGGCGCCCGGCGTAGCTGATCAGCACGGCCAGCTGGTCGGGCGCCAGCACCGAAAGATCCAGCTTGATGTAGTCCGCCAGTGGCAGCCACGGGGCATACGCGGACTGCAACACCGTGTGGTTGAACGCCAGGTGAAAGCCCCGGTCGCGCAGCTCGGTCAAGATAGGCAGGCGTGTGGCGACTTCTTCGGCCGCAGTGTGGCCCAGTGGAGGAATTTCGAGCACCACCTTGTCGGGCTCCACGAGTTCGAGGTGGCCACCGGAAAGGCTTTCATGCGTGCAGTTCACGAAGATGAGCTTTTTGCCCACCAGCTCTTCGGTGCCAGCGTGCGATAGGGCGGTGAAGACCAGGATCACGTCGGTGGCGGCCGTGTGTGCGGCGCCGCTGCGCGAGCGGTTGAACAGCTCATAGCCGACCACCACCTGCTGCGCATTCACGATGGCCTGCCGCGCGATCATGGCGACCGAGGACTGGTTGCCGGAGGGCGGTGCGGTGGGAGTGCCAGGGGCAGTGGGTGAAGTCATGGGGGGAGTATCGAAGAAAGAGGGGCCAGTGTCAGCGGGCGGGGCTGGCGCGGGCAAATTGTAGGAGCCGCTGCGGGCGCGCGCTGTAACCAGGAATTCAGACAGGGCTTGCATACATCGGGATGCGCCAGCCTTCTCGCCCTGGGACTGGCCGCTTGACGGAGCCTTGTTTTGCGCAAGTCATGTCAGATCTGCTGGAGCCAGCGCAGCTCGTTGTCAGTGAACCCGGCCTTGCGGCGGGCGGCTTCGTTGAACGGGGGTTTCAGGCGGGGGGCTTCGTACTGCTTGACCAGGGTGCCATAGTGGGCTTCAGGGTCTACCCCCTGGCGCTCGCACAGCCAGCGGTACCAGTGGTTGCCGATGGCCACATGGCCCACCTCGTCGCGCAGGATGGTGTCGAGAATACCCACGGCGGCCAGCGCATCGGGCGTGCCCACTTGGCGCAGCTTGGCCTGAATCTGCGGCGTGGCGTCCAGCCCGCGCGCCTCCAGGGTGCGCGGCACCAGCGCCATGCGGGCCAGGATGTCGTGCTGGGTCTTCTCGCACATCGTCCACAGGCCCTGGTGGGCCGGGAAGTCGCCATAGTCATGGCCCTGGCTGCGCAGATGATCGCGCAGCAGGCGAAAGTGCCGGGCCTCTTCCCCAGCGACCAGCATCCAGTCGGTGTAGTAGCTGCGGGGCATGCCGTCAAAGCGCCATACCGCGTCGAGTGCCAGATTGATGGCATTGAACTCGATGTGCGCAATGGCGTGGATCAAAGTGGCGCGCCCCTGTGGAGTGGCCGGCGAACGGCGGGCGACGTCGGTATGGCGAAGCAACTCCGGCCGCTCGGGACGGCCAGGCAGTGCATTGGCGTCAGATGGAGGAGTGGGGGACTGTTCTGCTATCGAAAGAGTAGCTGATTGCGCTTGCAGATCAAGCGCTGCAGCCGCTTTTTGTTCAGGGTCTGCAAGGCACAAGACCTGCAGTGCACGGTGGCGAAGCTCCATCCTTACAATTCTAGGCCCTGCCATGCGGAACACGGCGCACGCTTTGTAACGTCTGGCGACTTCCCTGGGCCTGTGCAAACGCTGGCCTTTCCTCTTTTTTGGAGTGGTGCATGGCGATTTACGAACTCGATGGCATGGTGCCCCAGTTGGCGGCATCGGCCTGGGTGGCGGACAGTGCCCAAGTGATGGGCAATGTGGTGCTGGGCGAAGACGCCAGCGTCTGGTTCGGCACGGTGATCCGCGGCGATACCGAGACGATCACCATCGGCGCTGGCTCCAACATCCAGGATGCCAGTGTCTTGCATGCAGACATCGGCAAGCCCCTGGTGGTGGGTGAGCGTGTGACGGTGGGCCACCAGGTCATGCTGCACGGCTGCACCATCGGCGACGAATCACTCATCGGCATTGGCGCCGTGGTGCTCAACGGCGCCAAGATCGGCAAGCATTGCCTGGTGGGCGCGGGCGCGCTGGTGACCGAGGGCAAGGAGTTCCCGGATGGCTCCATGATCATCGGCAGCCCTGCCAAGGCAGTGCGCGAACTGACCCCCGAGCAGATTGAAGGCCTGCGCCAGAGCGCCGAGCACTACATCGACAACGCGCGCCGCTATCACAGCGGCCTGCACAAGCTCGCCTGAGCGGCGGTAACCTTTTTCGTTGCTGCCGTCCACTTTTCTCCTGGAACCCCTGCGTGTCTGAACTCCACAAGTTTCTTTTTGACGGCCTGCCCGTGCGCGGCATGATCGTGCGCCTGACCGATGCCTGGACCGAAATCCTGCGCCGCCGCGCCAGCAACACCAGCACGGGTGCCTACCCTGCGCCCGTGAGTGAGCTGCTGGGCGAGATGGCCGCCGCCGGTGTGCTCATGCAGTCCAACATCAAGTTCAACGGCGCACTGGTGTTGCAGGTGTTTGGCGATGGCCCCGTAAAGCTCGCCGTGGCCGAAGTGCAGTCGGACCTGAGCCTGCGAGCCACGGCGACCGTGAACAGCGAGGTGCCAGAGGGCGCAGCCCTGAGCCAGATGGTGAATGTGGGCGGTGGCGGCCGCTGCGCGATCACGCTCGATCCCAAGGACCGCCACCCGGGCCAGCAGCCCTACCAGGGCGTGGTGCCGCTGTATGGCGACCGCCACGAGAAGCTGGAGCGCCTGTCCGACGTGTTGCAGCACTACATGCTGCAGTCCGAGCAGCTGGACACCATCCTGGTGCTGGGCGCCAATGACCAGGTGGCTGCGGGCCTGCTGATCCAGCGCATGCCGATCAAGGGCGAGGGCAATTTGGCCGCAGGCCTCACGCACCGCGAGAACGAAGACCAGATCGGCCACAACGAAGACTACAACCGGATCGCCCACCTGGCTGCCAGCCTCACGCGCGAAGAGCTGCTGACCCTGGACGTGGACACCATCCTGCGCCGCCTGTTCTGGGAGGAAAAGCTACTGCGCTTCGAGCCCCAGCAGGGGGCCAGCGGCCCGCGGTTTGCCTGCACCTGCAGCCGTGAACGTGTGAGCAACATGCTGCGCAACCTGGGCGTCGAAGAAGCCGAGAGCATCCTCTCCGAACGCGAAGACATCGAGGTGGGCTGCGAGTTCTGCGGGCAGCAGTACCGCTTTGACGCGGTCGATGCCGCGCAGATTTTTGTGCCACCCACCGTCAGCCAGCCGCCCGGACCCACCGGCATCCAGTAGGGCATCTGGTAGGTTTTCCGGCGCCCGTCGCAGCCACGGCTGCCTGCGCTCCACGGGCCAGCCGACGTGCCGGGCGGATGACCATCGTTGACAATCGCACGCGCTTTATCACGCTGTGCGCCCCTAAGATGTCGCCTTCCACACGGCAGGTTCTCTGCAAGGCCACCCCAGGGGCAGGCCCGCAGCCGCACCGCTTTCTTGGTGTGGTGCTGCAAGTGCAAGAGGAGCTATGGGGTTACTACGCCGTGTGTTTGGGGGTGCCCGGGGGCAAGAGGCTGTGCCTTCCCTGGAGCTGTGCGACAGCAGCCGGGCTTCCGGCACGCAGGATTCGCTGCGCGCGGACACCGTGCTGGCGGCCCTCGACATCGACGCTGCCATCAATGCCCACGAGCGCTGGAAAACCCATCTCATGGACTACCTGGAAGGCCGTACCACCGAGGGCCTGGACCCTGCGGAGGTGCGCCGCAGTGACCGGGGTGCCCTCGGGCGCTGGCTGCATGGGGTGGGCGGTGAATTGCTGGGCGACCAGCCTGCATATGCGGTGCTGATGGCACGCCACCAGTATTTCCACGAACAGGCCGCGATGCTGGTGGAGCTGGCCCAGCAGGGCGAGTGGGACAAGGCCGTGCAGGTGCTCCATGGCGGCTACCGCTATGGCTCCAGCCAGGTGGTGCTGCTGCTCAAGGAGCTCAAGCGCGGTCTGGTGCAGCAGGCCTGATCTCATCCCTCTACCTCCATCCCCTCCACGTTTTTTGGGGATATGCCTCGGGTCGCGGGTTTTAGGTGGCGCCTGTATCCCGCCCCATCAGTGCAGTGAAGAGTCGGTGTTCGCATTCGGGATCACTGCATTTTTCGCAGTTCCAGGCGCGCAGGCGGGCCGCTGTGCGGGTACTGGCGCCAGAATCTGAATCAAAAATGGCTCTTCTAGCGAATGCTAGTGATGCACTCGATAAATGTCGTACGTCGAAATCGCCGTCTACAGACGTGCGGCGAGTTCCATCACTACTATTCGCTAGAAGAGCCTCAAAAATGCCTCTGGCGCTTGATGGGTGTGTCTTTGGTGCTATGTTATTTATAGCATTCAGCGCATTGGCAATGCGCTGCTCACCGTGGCCATACACGACGCGATAGCCCATACCCACCTGGGTAAGATCCGCACGCAAACGTGCATCGGCGGCTTCCTGTGCGGCCCGCTCGCTGGTGGGGCAGGGCAGATCCAGCCCCATGAGCAGAATCAGGCTGGCATCCACGACCCCCTCAGAGGGCAGGCCAGGGTTGCAGAGAATGTGCGCGGAGCCGGGGGCGAGGTGCGCGCGGAGCGCGTCGCGCAGCGCCTGGGCCCCGGTGCCGGGCGCGCCGAGGAGAACAAGGGTGGGCGGGAAGGGCACGGTGGCAGGGGGCAGAAGATGGGGCGTCGTCCCCAATCCACCATCAAGACATCCGACGGGCAGTTTTTGGGTGCCGGGGCACTGACCCCCGGAGGGGCGAACACAAGGACTCAGCGTGGCGTGAACTGCACGTAGACCTCGTTGGGCTTGACCATGCCCAGTTCGCTGCGCGCCTTTTCTTCCACCATGTCGAGCCCTTCCTTGAGGTCATGCACCTCGGACGACAAGCGCTCGTTGGCCAGCTTGGCCTGGTCATTGGCAGCCTTTTGCACATCGATTTGCCGCTGCATCTCGTTGACGCGCGGCACGCTGCCCCGCCCGAGCCAGAGCTGGGCGTGCAGCGCTGCCAGCAGAGCCAGCAGGATCACAGGCACAAGGCGGGAGCCCATGGCTCGCTCGGGCTGGATGGGGATCAGCGCAGGTTATAGAACGCAGCGCGGCCAGGGTACTGTGCGATCTCGCCCAGATCTTCCTCAATGCGCAGCAGCTGGTTGTACTTGGCGATGCGGTCCGAGCGCGACAGCGAGCCGGTCTTGATCTGGCCCGCATTGGTGCCCACGGCGATATCAGCGATGGTGCTGTCTTCGGTCTCGCCCGAGCGGTGCGAGATCACGGCGGTGTAGCCGGCGCGCTTGGCCATCTCAATCGCGGCAAACGTTTCGGTCAGCGTACCGATCTGGTTGATCTTGATGAGGATCGAGTTGGCGATGCGCTTGTCGATGCCTTCCTTCAGGATCTTGGTGTTGGTCACGAACAGGTCGTCACCCACCAGCTGCACCTTGTCGCCCAGGCGTTCGGTCAGGTGCTTCCAGCCGTCCCAGTCGCCTTCGTGCATGCCGTCTTCGATGCTGATGATGGGGTACTTGTCCACCCAGGCCGCCAGCATGTCCGTCCACTGCTGGGCGGTGAGCTTCAGGCCGCCTTCGCCTTCCAGCACATAGTGGCCGTCCTTGTAGAACTCGCTCGCAGCGCAGTCCAGGCCCAGGGCGATCTGATCGCCTGCCGTGTAGCCCGCAGCTTCAATGGCTTGCAGGATCAGGCGGATGGCCGCCTCGTGGTTTTCAACGCTGGGGGCAAAGCCGCCTTCGTCGCCCACGGCAGTGCTGATGCCCTTGTCGTGCAGAATCTTCTTGAGCGCGTGGAACACTTCGGCGCCCCAGCGCACGGCTTCACGGAACGTGGGAGCGCCCACGGGGATGATCATGAACTCTTGCAGGTCCAGGCTGTTGTTGGCGTGTGCGCCGCCGTTGATCACGTTCATCATGGGCACGGGCAGTTGCACGCTGCCCATGCCGCCCAGGTAGCGGTACAGGGGCAGGCCGGACTCTTCAGCGGCCGCGCGGGCCACGGCCATCGACACGGCCAGCATGGCGTTGGCGCCCAGGCGGCTCTTGTTCTCTGTGCCGTCGAGGTCGATCAGGGTCTTGTCCAGAAAGGCCTGCTCGGAGGCGTCCAGGCCCAGCACGGCTTCGCTGATCTCGGTGTTGATGTATTCCACGGCCTTGAGCACGCCCTTGCCCAGGTAACGGCTCTTGTCGCCGTCACGCATTTCAATGGCTTCACGGCTGCCGGTGGAGGCGCCCGACGGCACAGCGGCCCGGCCCATCACGCCCGATTCGAGCAACACGTCGCATTCGACGGTGGGGTTGCCGCGGCTGTCCAGAATCTCGCGACCGACGATGTCAACGATGGCACTCATGGTTTTCCTTTTGCAGAAGTTTTAAATCAAATCAGTCTCTAGCGCACGATCTATAAGCGCTAGCAGCTATCAATTAGTGAGCAAGTCTGGTGTGTGTGCTCAGACGCCCTCGACGCACACCATGCACATGATGGCTGCGCCTTCGCGGGCGGCCTTGGCTTTCTGGTACTCGGGCGTGTCGTAGAAAGCGCGCGCGGCCTCGAAGCTCGGGAATTTCAGCAGCACGGTGCGGCCGGGGTTCCAGTCGCCTTCCAGCACTTCCACCTTGCCGCCGCGAATGCACACCTCGGCGCCATGCGCCTGCATGGCCAGCGTGCTCCACTTTTTGTACTCTTCGTACTGCTCAGGGTTGGTGACGGTGACGGATGCGATGACGTAACCACTGCTCATGTCTCAAGCTCCAAAGTTGTTTTCGAGGAATCCGTTTTTCTTGGTGACATCGTCCAGAGCCACCAAGGTCTCCAGCAGCGCCTTCATGTGCTTGAGCGGCACGGCGTTGGGGCCGTCCGACCAGGCCTCGGCGGGGCAGGGGTGGGTTTCCATGAACAGGCCGGCCACGCCCACAGCCACGCCGGCACGCGCCAACACGGGCACCATGTCGCGCGCACCACCGCTCACGGCGCCCAGGCCGCCGGGCTTTTGCACCGAGTGGGTCACGTCAAACACCACGGGTGCGCCGGAGTTGCGCATCTCGGCCAGGCTGGTCATGTCGGCCACGAGGTTGTTGTAGCCAAAGCTCACGCCGCGCTCGCAGGCCAGAAACCGGTCTTCCGACAGGCCGACTTCGGCCGCTGCAGACCGGGCCTTGTCGATGACGTTCTTCATGTCCCAGGGCGCCAGGAACTGGCCCTTCTTGATGTTCACCGGCTTGCCGCTTTGCGCCACGGCGCGGATGAAGTCCGTCTGGCGGCACAGGAAGGCAGGCGTCTGCAGCACATCGACCACGCTGGCCACCTCGGCCACGTGCGAGGTGTCGTGCACGTCGGTCAGGATGGGCAGCTGCAGCTGGCGGCGCACTTCATCGAGGATCTTCAGGCCGGCCTCCAGCCCCACACCACGCTTGCTGGTGCCCGACGAGCGGTTGGCCTTGTCGAACGAGCCTTTGTAGATCAGCGGAATGCCCAGTGGCGCGCAGGCTTCCTTGAGCTGGCCTGCGACATCGAGCGACATCTCCAGGCCTTCAATGGAACAGGTGCCCGCGATCAGGAAAAAGCGCTGGTCCAGGCCGACGTTGAATCCGCACAGCTGCATGGTGAGGTCCCCTTAGGCTTTTTTCGCGGCTTGCTGGTGTTCCACGGCTGCCTTGATGAAGGCATTGAACAGCGGGTGGCCGTTCCAGGGCGTGGACTTGAACTCGGGGTGGAACTGCACGCCGATGAACCAGGGGTGCACGGTTTGTGGCAACTCCACGATTTCGGTGAGTTCTTCACGCTGGGTCAGCGCCGAGATCACCAGGCCCGCCTTGCGCAACTGGTCCAGGTAGTTCACGTTGGCTTCGTAGCGGTGGCGGTGGCGCTCGGTCACCACATCGCCGTAGATGCTGTGGGCCAGTGTGTCCTTGGCCACGTCCGAGCTTTGCGCGCCCAGGCGCATGGTGCCGCCCAGATCGGAGTTTTCGTCGCGTTTCTTGATGGTGCCGTCCGCGTCCTTCCACTCGGTGATCAGGGCGATCACGGGGTGGGGCGTGGTGGGGTCGAACTCGGTACTGTTGGCGTGGGCGAGGCCTGCCACGTGGCGCGCGTATTCGATGGTGGCCACCTGCATCCCCAGGCAGATGCCCAGGTAGGGCACCTTGCGCTCGCGGGCAAACTGGGCCGTGGCGATCTTGCCTTCCACACCACGCTGGCCGAAGCCGCCGGGCACCAGAATGGCGTCGTATTTGGCGAGCTTGGCGGCTGCGTCGGCGCTGTCGATGGTTTCGGAATCGACATGGTCGATCTTCACGCGCACATGGTTGCGCATGCCGGCGTGGCGCAGGGCCTCGTTGACCGACTTGTAGCTGTCCGACAGGTCCACATACTTGCCGACCATGGCGATGGTGACTTCGCCTTGGGGGTGTTCGGTCTCATGTACCAGATCGTCCCAGCGCTTGAGGCTGGTGGGCGGGGTGTTCAGGCGCAGCTTGTCGCAGATCAGGCCGTCCAGGCCCTGCTCGTGCAGCATGCGCGGCACCTTGTAGATGGTGTCCACGTCCCACATGCTGATCACGCCCCATTCGGGCACGTTGGTGAACAGCGAGATCTTGGCGCGCTCTTCCTCGGGAATACGGCGGTCGGCGCGGCACAGCAGGGCGTCGGCCTGGATGCCGATCTCGCGCAGCTTTTGCACCGTGTGCTGGGTGGGCTTGGTCTTGAGCTCGCCCGCTGCCGCGATCCAGGGCAGGTAGGTCAGGTGCACGAAGGCCGCGTTGTTGGGCCCCATGCGCAGGCTCATCTGGCGCACGGCTTCCAGGAACGGCAGCGATTCGATGTCGCCCACGGTGCCGCCGATCTCGACGATGGCCACATCCACGGCATCGGGCGTGCCAATGCCGGCGCCGCGCTTGATGAATTCCTGGATTTCGTTGGTGACATGGGGAATGACCTGCACGGTCTTGCCCAGGTAGTCGCCACGGCGTTCCTTCTCCAGCACGGACTGATAAATCTTGCCCGTGGTGAAGTTATTGGTTTTCTTCATGCGCGTTTCGATGAAACGCTCGTAGTGGCCCAGATCCAGGTCGGTTTCTGCGCCGTCATCGGTCACGAACACCTCGCCGTGCTGGAACGGCGACATGGTGCCCGGGTCTACGTTGATGTAGGGGTCAAGCTTGATGAGGGTGACTTTGAGTCCCCGCGATTCGAGGATCGCGGCAAGGGAGGCTGAGGCGATTCCCTTACCGAGGGAAGACACCACACCGCCGGTGACGAAGACAAATTTGGTCATGTCTTTTTTGGTGGTGGGAGGGTAGGGACAGTTCATTGCTGAACCATCCCCCCCTAAGAACCGGACTTGCGACTTTCACCGCATCCGGCTCAAGCACAACATGTCCATGTTCGGTTGAAGAACCGAGGATTTTACTCTCAACCCCTTTTCCGATCATGGACGCTAAGCCCTTATCGGGCCGGTTTCGCTACCGTCAATCCAAGAGCGTGCAGTCTGACGTGACAGACCGGATGCAACAACACCCGGTTGGACAGAGCATCCGACCCGCCCACCACCTTGTAAACAATGTGATGGTCGTGCCAGCCGCCCTGTGCGTCCAAAGGTTCTGTGCAGAGTGCACAACGCCCGTTCTGTGAGATGAACAGCATTGACGTTTCGTACTGGTACGACATGCTTTTGAGCATGCGTTTCGTTCTCAACGTTTCGCCATATACCTCCCATTTCGGGTCAAAGGGGTTGTAGTCCCCCTTGATCTTTTCGTGTCTCACGATCTCTGTATCAGCGAGCTTCAACAGTTTTACCGCGATCGAACCTTCTGCTGTTTTGACGGTTGCAGCGAACTCATCCCTCTCTGCGGCGCGCTGCCAGTAACGGCTTTTGCACCACGGTCGGGACTTATTCGGATGACGCCTTCTCGCCCAGCGGACAAGCCGCCAGTGGATCAAGCTATCCATCCGACTGAAGGTTTCTTTCGCCACCACCGGCTGGTGGTACTGCGCCCAGCCACGAAGGACTGGGTTCAGTTTGGCAATGAGATCCTCCTGCTTCACCGATACATGCGTTTTCACGATATCCCGGACTTTGCTGTAGAACGCTTTCACGTTCTTCTTGCTCGGTTTTATGAGCAACTTCCCTTTGTACTTGCGGAAGTTCCATCCCAGGAAATCGAACCCGTCGTCGATGTGTGTGACTTTCGTCTTCTCCGGCGATAGCTCCAATCCTCGTTGTGCTAGGAAAGTTACTATCCACGGCCTGACCTCGGTTTCCAGCAGATCTTTCGAGCTGCCGGTGATCACGAAATCGTCGGCGTACCGAACCACATAGACTTTTAGCTTCGCAGCCTTCGTCTTGCCGAATCGTGCACAGAGGTGCGCGATCAGGCCCGCTTCCAGCCCGTTTAGACACATGTTCGCCAGGGTAGGCGAGATGATTCCGCCTTGCGGCGTTCCTTCTTCAGTTGGCGAAAGGCGGCCCTGGTGGACCACCCCGGCTTTCAGCCACTTGCGCAAGATCGTCTTGTCCATAGGAACGTGACGAACCAGCCAATCGTGGTTGATGTGATCGAAACAGCCCCGAATATCCGCCTCCAGCACCCATGGGGCCGAGGCCTTTCTGGATGTGCAGACGAATATCTGGCCCATGGCATCCGCCGTAGAGCGATTTTTCCTGAACCCATATGAGTTCGGGTCACTCGTGGTTTCCGCCACAGGCTCCAGCCCGAGCAGGTGGAGTGCCTGCATGGCCCGGTCAAACATAGTCGGGATGCCCAGTGGGCGCTCCTTTCCGTTCGATTTTGGTATGTAAACCCGCCGTAGCGGCAGGGGTCGATATCCCCGTTGCTGCTTCAATTTCCCAATCGCCGCCCGTTTCAGGGCAGGTGAATCCCAAAGCTGGCGATCAACACCTGATGTTCGCTTGCCTTGGTTTTCAGTAACCCGTCTCACTGCCAGAGCCCTGGCGGAAAACGAGTGATTCAAGGACCGTTGAAGGGCTTTCACCCTGCGCCAATCCCGTTTCTGCGTAGCCTTCGCTATACGTTGCTGCGTCGTTCTCACGAACCGTTCGACCCGGTGCCAGTCAATGGCGTGCCAGTCTTGCGGTTCGCGTGAGGACGCAGATTCACTGTCTCCAGTGAGTTCTCTCATGCTTTCCCCTTCGAGTTGAACCCTCGGGGGACGCACTTTTCCCCGAAGGGGAAAAACGTCCCTTCGGGGTTTCGATTAAACAAATGCAGTCGTCTCGCGACGGTTGCACCACATATGGAAGTCAGCCCGCTTTCGCGTCGGGGGATGTTTCACCCCGTATACCGCGCGTTACACGCGGCCGTTCGCTTTCTCCAAGATCCCATACCCCCTCACCCAACAGGTCGCCTTGCGGCTTCCCTGCCCACACACCGGGGTGTGCAGGCGGATAGTGGGGCTTACCACGTTCCCTGATCTACCGAGATCGGTGGAGTGAACCACCTCTCTCTATCCGGTTAGGACTCATCTCTCCTGGGGCTGCACTGTTGACGACGCACTCTCAATTTCCACGAGAAGTGCCGGCAGCGTACCTTTTGGTTTTGGCCTAACAGCAGCTTTGGCCAATCAATCCTTACCCAGGTTCAAACGATGATTCACTTTATGTTGCCCATGCGGAAATAGCCTTGCCCCTCTACCGCCGTTCTGCTGGCAGTGTCTGGCCTGAATCCTCGCGGATCCAGACCACCGCTTGCGCGGGGGATACGTTGTCAGGTGAGCTTCGCACCGGTCCATTGCTGGTCCGGCACGTCACCGTAGGCTACTCGTAGTCGTATACGAGGACGCAGCACCCCATAAGGGATGTGCGACAAGGCAGATCAGAGCGGAGCACTCTGAGTTGGTCCAGATGCGCTGCTCACATTTGTTGATCGCCTGAAGAGGCGACCATTTATCCACGGCGAAACCGCTTGTGGCGGTTCGTTGGCAATGTGCGCGAGCGCCACAAACGGTATTGCTACCGTTCAATTTCAGTCACCCCAGAGGGGCGACGTTTCAGATGACCGGTTGCCCGAGCATCGTCATTAAAAGCCCTTCACAAGGAAGAACTTTGTGAGATGGCCGTGTTACCGACCAGCTCTCTGGAACCTGTCCGAGGACAGGCGATTTAATTGCTTTTTGTTTTTAGAGGCAAGCTACCTCACTCAGAGCAACACGTTACGTGTCGCACGGAAATTGGGATTATAGATGGCACCCCGGCGACACCTCCGGGGGCAGGGTCACCCCCGTCTGCTAAATTCGCCCCATGAATGAGCTCGCTGGCAAACACATTGTTCTGGGTCTGAGTGGGGGCGTGGCTTGCTACAAGGCGGCCGATCTGTGCCGCCAGCTCATCAAGGAGGGCGCCACCGTACAGGTGGTGATGACCGAAGCGGCTGAGCAGTTCATCACCCCAGTGACCATGCAGGCGCTGTCTGGCCGCACGGTCTACGGCTCGCAATGGGACGCCCGCGAGCCCAACAACATGCCCCACATCAATCTGAGCCGCGAGGCCGACGCGGTCCTGATCGCGCCTTGCAGTGCGGACTTCATTGCGCGCCTGGTGCAGGGCAGGGCGGACGAGCTGCTCAGCCTGCTGTGTCTTGCGCGCCCCGCGCAGCGCGTGCCTTTGCTGCTGGCCCCTGCCATGAACCGCGAAATGTGGGCCCACCCCGCCACGCAACGCAATCTGGCGCAGGTGGCGCAGGATGGCGCCGTAGTGCTGGGCGTGGGCAATGGCGACCAGGCCTGTGGCGAGACGGGTGACGGCCGCATGCTGGAACCCCAGGAGCTGCTGGAGGAGCTGATTGCCTTCTTTGCCCCCAAAACGCTGGCCGGGCGCAGGGTGTTGGTGACGGCGGGCCCCACGTTTGAGGCGATCGACCCGGTGCGGGGCATCACCAATCTGTCGAGCGGGAAGATGGGTTTTGCGATTGCGCGTGCTGCCCGCGAAGCCGGTGCCGATGTCACGCTGGTGGCGGGGCCTGTGCATGTGCCTACGCCGCGCGGCGTACGCAGGGTGAACGTGCAGTCTGCTCAGGAGATGCTGGCCGCTGTGGAGCACCATGTGCAGGCCGCTTCGGTATTCATTGCCACGGCAGCCGTGGCGGACTGGCGGCCCGCCAGTCTGTCGTCAGAGAAGATCAAGAAAGACGGCTCGGGGCAGACGCCAAGTCTGGAGTTTGTGGAGAACCCCGACATCCTTGCCACGGTCGCGAAGTCCTCGCATGCCCTGGAAGGCGACCTGTTCTGCGTGGGCTTTGCGGCGGAGAGTCATGACCTGCTGGCCCATGCCACCGCCAAGCGCTTGCGCAAGGGGGTGCCGCTGCTTGTGGGCAATATCGGACCTGCCACTTTCGGGCAGGATGACAATGCCCTGCTGCTGGTGGATGCCGATGGCCACCGCGAGTTACCCCGTGCTTCCAAGCGCGTGCTGGCGCAGCAATTGGTCGAGGACATTGCGTCGCGTTTGCCGCCCTTTGAACAGGCTCTTGGTGGTGTGACTTTCGTTTTTCGGGAGGTCGTATGAAAACTGGCTCCACCAAGCCTGAATGGGACGCGCCGCCCGATGGCGACTTTGCGCGCTATGTGGAGCGGCTGACTGCGCCAGCGCCTGCCAAAAGGGTGGAGCCTCCGGCACTTGGCGCTACCGCCCCTACCACCTCAGCCTCATCGAAGCCGACCACTGCAGTCGGCGCGCGCCCTGTGGCCCAAGGCGTACCGCCGGACCTTGCTCAGGTCCTGATGCCTTTGTTCGGAGTGTTGCGAGCCGTGCGCGTTGTGCTGTTGGTGCTGATTGCATTGCATGCCGTGGCGCTGTTTGTGTTCAGCCAGGGCTCCTTGCCCGGGCTGGTCATCATGGCGGCCCTGTGGTGGGTGTTGGGCTGGCTGATGGAGGCGGCTCCCAAGGCCCTATCATCCGCAGGCTCCGGGGGCACGCCAGGGTTGGAGTCGCTGCAGGAGCGGCTGCGACAAGTGGCCCAACAGCGCACAACAGGAAAGAAAAAAAAGCCGTGAAGATTGATGTGAAGATTCTGGATCCGCGCATGGCGGACCAATTGCCCACCTATGCCACCCCCGGCAGTGCTGGCCTGGACCTGCGCGCTTGCCTGGATGCTCCGCTCACCCTGCAGCCGAATGCCTGGCAACTGGTGCCCACGGGCATTGCCGTCTACCTCAAAGACCCCGGGTACGCCGCGCTGATCCTGCCGCGCTCGGGTCTGGGCCACAAGCATGGCATCGTGCTCGGCAATCTTGTGGGCCTGATTGACAGCGACTACCAGGGGCAGCTCATGGTGAGCGCCTGGAACCGCAGCAGCACCGCATTCACGCTGGAGCCCATGGAGCGGCTCGCCCAGCTGGTGATCGTTCCGGTGATGCAGGCGCAGTTCAACGTGGTGACTGAGTTTGCAGCGACGCAGCGGGGCGAGGGGGGCTACGGGTCAACCGGGAAGGCCTGAGCACCGGGCTGAATGGGGTCGGGGCATGTTGGGGTTGTAAGACGCCGCTTACCTTTGGATGGGTTTGTTACCGACGCAGGCGCAGCCCCTGCGTCTACGGGACAGGGGGCTGGGGCGTTGTTCCAATCTAGGTATGCGCACCAAGGCTGGATTCCCTGCGAGCCGTGTGCACCCCCTGACTTTAGGAGTACGAAAATGCTGCAAATTACCCGTTCTTTCTCCATCGCTGGCGCCGTGATCCTCGTGGGCTCTTTGGCCGCCTGCGGCCACAACCGATCGGCCCCCGCGCCACAATATTCGGGGGGCTACTCGGGCGGCTACCAAACGGCGCCGGCCTACCCGAACAATCCGGCCGGCACGGAGTACGGCCGGGTTTCCAATATTGAAGTGCTGCAGGGGCGGTCGCAAGGCCAGACCTCCGGGGCTGGTGCCGTGATCGGCGCCGTGGTGGGTGGGGTTCTGGGCAACCAGATTGGCAAGGGCTCCGGTCGTGCGGCCGCCACCGGTGTTGGCATTGTTGGCGGCGCAGTAGCAGGCAACGCCATTGAGGGTCGCAATAACAGCCAGGAAGTTCAGGGCTACCGCCTGTCGGTGCAACTCGATCACGGCGGCTATCGCGTCTACGACGTAAGCAGCCCCGGCGACCTGCGCATTGGCGACCGCGTACGCCTGTACAACGGCCAGATTTCACGCCTTTAATCGACCATTCGGGCTTGGCTAGGCTCTGAAAACCGTTCAGGGCCTTCCTTTCGCCCGGCTTAGTGGAGCAGGTTATTGCCAGGCGCCTGCGGCTGTACCCGAAAAAAGCCTGTGCCGGCGCTGCCCCGGCCAATTTCCTCTTCGGTGGCTTCCCGCACGGCCTGTACGGTCAGCTGCAAGCGCAGCGCAATCCCCGCCAGCGGGTGATTCCCGTCCAGCACCACATGCTCCGGATAGATCTCCGTGACCGTGTAGAGCCCCGTGCGGGGGGCATCAGGATTGCAGCCCTCGGGCAGCGCGGCGCCGTCAAACGTCATTCCCTCTTCGATCTCTGCCGGAAAAAGACCGCGTGGCTCCAGGAACAGCAGTTGGTCGTTGAAGTCACCGAAGGCATCTTCGGGCTCCAGGTGCAATGCCAGCGTGGCACCGGGGCCGTGGCCTTGCAAAGCCTCTTCGATGCGGGGTAGAAGGTCGTCGCCCCCCACCAGAAACTCTACGGCATCGTCGAGCACATCCAGTTCTTCGCCAAGGGTGTCTTTCAGGGTCCAGGTCAGTGCGACCACACATTGTTGGGTAATTTCCATAGGAGAATTGTCGCAGTTTGACCAACGGCTCCGCAAAGGGGCAGACCAGTTCCCATGGATATCCAGCAACCCCTTACCCTGCTCGGTGGCCTGACCGCCGCACAGTTCATGCGCCGCCATTGGCAGAAGAAGCCCTTGCTGGTGCGCCACGCCATTCCCCAGTTTGTACCTCCTGTGTTGCGGTCGGAGCTGTTCGCGCTGGCAGCCCAGGAGGGCGTGGAGTCCCGCCTCGTGCAACTGGCCAAAGGGGCGTGGAAGCTGCGCCATGGCCCCTTTCAAAGGCGTGCCCTGCCTGCGCTCCAGCGGCCCGATTGGACTTTGCTGGTGCAGGGCGTTGACCTGCACAACGACGCCGTGCATGCGCTGATGCAGCAGTTCCGGTTTGTGCCGGAGGCGCGGCTTGATGACCTCATGATCAGTTATGCGTCCGACGGCGGTGGCGTGGGCCCGCATTTCGACAGTTACGACGTCTTTCTGTTGCAGGCCCACGGAACGCGGCGTTGGCGCATTGGCCGCCAGAAGGATCTCACGCTGCGCGAAGGTATTCCACTCAAAGTGCTGGCGCAGTTCGAGCCTGAAGAGGAGTACCTGCTGGAGCCGGGCGACATGCTGTACCTGCCGCCGCGTTATGCCCACGATGGCATCGCCGAGGGCGAATGCATGACTTATTCGATCGGCTTTAAGGTGCCGTCCCGCGCCGAACTGGGCCAGGAATTGTTGGTGCGCCTTGCCGAGGATGCTGCGGATCAAGACAAGCCCCTGCTGTACCGTGATGCCCAGCAGGAAGCTGTGTCTCAACCTGCGGCCATTCCGGCGGGCTTGCAGGACTTCGCGCGGGATGCCTTGAGCCGCGCACTGGCACAGCCCCTTGTTTTGGAGCGCGCACTGGGTGAGTATCTGACAGAGCCCAAGCCGAATGTGTGGTTCGAACCCGGCGATACAGGCGTGATGCTGGAAGGGGTGCGCCTGGACCGCCGCAGCCGCATGATGTATGACACGCACCATGTGTTCATCAATGGTGAGAGCTACCGCGCAGCAGGCCGCGATGCAACGCTAATGCGCCGCCTAGCTGACGAACGCCAGCTGACCGCCCGCGAGCTTGCGCGCGCCAGTGACGACGCGCTGGAGCTGCTGTCGTCCTGGTGTGATGCGGGTTGGGCCCACGTCTGGGCTGGATAGATCGAAGCACGCCAGGAGACACCGCCATGACTGAGACTTCTGCCAGTTCCGCCGATTCGCGGCCCGATCTCCCGGTGGGTCGTTTCAGCGGCCGTGAAGCGTTTCAGCAAATGGTGCGCGACGCGATTGCCACAGCCGCCCGGGATGGCTGGAAGGAAATTGTGATCAGCGATGCGAATTTCCATGACTGGCCCCTGGGCGAACGCAGTGTGGTGGAGGCCTTGCAGGATTGGGCCCATGGAAGTCGGCGTTTCACCATGCTGGCGTGCAGCTACGATGATGTGATCCGTCGGCACGCGCGTTTTGTGCGTTGGCGGGGCACCTGGGACCACATCATCAATTGCCGTCGCAGTCCGGCGGCTGATCCCCTGGATATTCCCAGTGCATTGTGGTCCCCGCACTGGGTGATGCAACGGCTGGACCCGGAGCGGTGCGTGGGGGTTTCAGGCTTTGAGCCAGATCGTCGTGTGCTGCTGCGCGAGACGCTCAATGAGTGGGTGCGCAGCAAAAGCACGCCCGGTTTTCCCGCTTCGACACTGGGGTTGTGATCCCCAATGTGGGCTTTGCGCCTTGTCAATGGGGTGTAAAGGTTTCGTCAGTGTTAGTCTGTATTGACTAAATGCCAATATAATCAATGGCTGCGCCGAAAAGGCGCATGCCATGTGCATTGTGCCAAAGCGTACCGGGGCAAACACATGCCTGACGCCGTGGCTTTTCAAGATTCTGTCTGTCCAACTAGGAAAATCGAAATGAAGAACTCTCTCGTTCTGGCCGCCCTGATCGCTGCTGCTGCACTCGCCGCTTGTGGCAAGAAGGAAGAGCCCGCTCCAGCACCAGCTCCTGCAGCTGTGGAAGCACCAGCTCCCGCACCTGCCGCTTCTGAGGCAGCTCCTGCTGCTTCTGAAGCCGCTCCCGCTGCTTCCGACGCTGCCTCGGCTGCTGCTGCACCCGCTGCCGACGCTGCAAAGGCTGCCGCTGACGCTGCTGCCACCGCTGCTACTGGCGCTTCCGCAGCCAAGTAATTCGTTGTAGGCCGCAGCGGGTTGCAAGACCTGCTGTCGACCCAAAGCCCCGCACCGCAAGGTCGGGGCTTTTTCTTTTGGGAGGCGCTTTCTTTCCCCGGGGGGAGTGTTTGCGGCGTGACGGGAGTCACCTCATCCTGCAACCGCCAGCCAGTGTGTTCCCTCTGTTGGGCTGGCGACAGTGATTTCCTCGGCGGGCCACTCTAGGGCAAGGCCTAGCGCCTGTTGAGCGAGGCCGGGTGCATTGTTCTGCGCGCTCAGGTGGGCGGCTACCACACGCTGCAAACCAGGGTGCCGCACGGCGCGCAGGATGTCGGCTGTCGCAAAATTGGCCAAGTGCCCATACGGTCCCCCGACGCGGCGTTTCAAGAAGGTCGGATACCGGGATGCTTCGAGCATTGCGGGGTCGTGGTTGGCTTCAATCATCAACGCATGGCAGCCTTGTAGTTGCTGCAGAACATGGTCGCTGGCGTGGCCCAGGTCGGTGAGCACACCCAGGTGGGATGCGCCGTCCGAGCAGCGCAGCTGCAGCGGCTCGCGCGCATCATGGGGCACCGTGAAGGGCAGGGCGCTGAAGGTGCCGAGGTCCAGAGCCTCCATGTCGTGTGCGATGCGCAGCATGCCATCAAAGTCGGGGGCTCCGAGGGCGGCGTAGGTGCCCTGGCTCATCCATACCGGGATGCGGTAGCGCACGGCCACGGCCAGTGCACAGCCGATGTGGTCCGAGTGTTCGTGGGTGATGAAGACGGCATCCAGGTCTTCGATCTGCAACTGCGCTTGCGCCAGGCGGGTCTGCAGTTGCCGGATGCCGAATCCGCAATCGATCAGCAGGCGGCGTACCTGTGTGCCGCTGCTGCCTTCCACCACCGTGGCATTGCCCGTGCTGCCGCTACCCAGGTTCTTGAAACGCAGCATGTCGTGGTTGAAGGCGCTTGCCGCGCAGCACCTCTGTAGCCTGGACCCCGGGCCCAGTCAGGGGGAGCGAAGAGGCGCGCGGTTCGTCGCTTATTTCAGATCGTCGGCAATCACGCGGACGATGCGCTCGGCATTGGCGGACGATTCGGGGACGCCGGCTTCGTTGAGCACCGATACCGTGGTGGACTCCCCTTGGCTGCGCACCAGAATGCGGTACTTGAGTGGAGGTGTGGCGTTGGAAGAGCTGAAGAGTTTGCCGAAGAACCCTGGCTCCTTCTTCTCGGCATTGGGCGCCACATAGCGCACAAAGTAGGTGCCTTCATTGCGATTGCGGTCTTCCACCGTGAAGCCGGTGCGGTCCAGGGCCAGGCCGATGCGGCGCCAGGCGCGGTCAAAACCCTCGTCAAGCTGGACCACGGGTTTGTTGTCTACCGTGGCCATGCGGGCCGACTGAGCGCGTGGGGCGGGGGCTGCAGCCACTGCCTTGGACTGCTCTTGGCTCACGCCCAGCTTGACCATCAGGCGGCGCAGGAATTCGGTTTCGAGTTCCGGGTCGGAGGGGCGGGGTTGCCACACGGTGCTGTCTTTGGAAACGTTGCCGTAGACCTCAATCATGCCGCGGTGGGTGATGTAGATCTCGGTGCCGCCATTGGCGTTGCGCTCCAGGCGCGTTCGGAACTTGTCGCGTTCACCGGTGGAGTACAGCGAGTCGAGCAGCTTGCCCAGGGTCGAGCGGATGAAATCCTGCGGCAGCTTGGCGCGGTTTTCGGCCCAGTCGGTTTCCATGATGCCCACGTTGGCGTCTGCCTGCGCCAGGTTGAAGCCGCTTTCCTGCCAGAAGTCGCGCACGGGTTCCCAGAGCTTGTCGGCCGGGCGGTTGACCACCAGCCAGCGCTGGTTGCCGTCGCGCTCGATGCGCACGTCGCCCAGTTGCAGGGCTGCGGCGTTGGCGGTGCCCGATGGCTGAGCAGCCTGGCCGGCCTGCATGGCGGCGGCCGAGACGGCGCCGCCTGGGACGTTGTAGCGTGAATCACGCGACAGCTGGGTCAGGTCTGGCGGGACTTCCAGGGTCGAGCCTTTGGTCGCGCTCTTGTAGTCGATCTTGTCGCCCTCCAGGGCGGCACAGGCAGACAGGGCCATGGCAAGGGCCAGCAGGCTCAGGCGGGTGGTAGCAGCTTTCACGCGGAAATCCTTGGAGAGTGTCTCGGGGAGCGGGCGCAGCCCGGATTAGATCAGGCCGCTGGTGCGCAGCGCAGATTCGACCACAGCCTCGTTGCTGGTGGTCAGCGGCGTCATGGGCAGGCGCATCGTGCCACCGCACAGGCCCATGCGGGCCATGGCCCACTTGACCGGGATGGGGTTGGCTTCGACAAACAGGTTCTTGTGCACCGGCATCAGCTTGAACTGGATTTCCATGGCCCGGCGTGCATCGCCCGCCAGGGCAGCCACACACAGTTCGTGCATCAGGCGCGGGGCGACGTTGGCCGTCACGCTGATGTTGCCGTGGCCTCCGCACAGCATCAGCGCCACAGCGGTCGGGTCGTCGCCCGAATACACGCCAAAGCCCTGGGGCACATCGCGGATGAGCCACTGGGCGCGTTCGATGTTGCCGGTGGCTTCCTTGATGCCGATGATGCCGGGCACCTGGGTCAGGCGCAGCACGGTGTCGTGCTGCATATCGGCCACCGAGCGGCCGGGCACGTTGTACAGCACGATGGGCAGGTCGCCCGTGGCTTCGGCAATCGCCTTGAAATGCTGGAACTGGCCCTCTTGCGTAGGCTTGTTGTAGTACGGCACGACCTGCAACTGGCTGTCGGCCCCCACGCCGCGCGCGAACTTGGCCAGCTCGATGGCTTCGGCGGTCGAATTGGCGCCACAGCCCGCCATGATGGGCACGCGCTTGGCAGATTGCTCCACGGCCACGCGGATGATCTCGCAATGTTCTTCGACGTTGACGGTGGGCGACTCGCCCGTGGTGCCCACCACGCCGATGCAGTCGGTGCCTTCGGCAATGTGCCAGTCGATCAGTTTGCGCAGGGCCGGGTAGTCCACGCTACCGTCCTCGTGCATGGGAGTGACGAGGGCGACGATGCTGCCGGTGAGAGCGACGGAGGAAGAGGTCATGTCCGCAGTGGTAAACGGTAAAAGAGCATTCTAACTAGCCCACATGGGCAGAAGATGTCGTGAGGGTCCCCCAGGCGGCGGGAGTTCCCGCACGGCCGTGATGCGTTGCACAAAACGGTCGGGGTTTTTTTGGAAGCCGTCTTCATAGGCCAGCGTGCGCAGCCCCGTGCAGGCGGTCAGCAGTTCTCCGGGCCGCAGCAGGAACTCCGGCCGGGCCGGGCGGCCCACGGTTTCGTTGCCGTATGCAAAGGTCTCGTAGATCAGCACACCGCCTGGGGCCACGCTTTCCGCCAGGGTGGCCAGCAGGGGCCGCCACAGGTAGTTGGTGACCACCACGGCACCAAACTGGCGGCCTGCAAAGGGCCATGGGCCGCTCTCGATGTCGGCCAGTACCAGTTCACCCAGACCCTCGCAAGCGGCCAGAGCCTCGGCAGAGCGGTCCACCCCCACCACGGAGTGCCCCAGGCCGCGCAGCCAGCGCAGGTGGCGCCCGGCGCCGCAAGCCACGTCGAGTACCGTGCTGCCCGGCGCAATCAGGTGGGACCAGCGGCGGACCCAGTCGGAGGGAGCTTCGTTACCGTGCATGTGCTATTGAAAATATAGCTATCAGCGCTTGTCCATCAAGCGCTAGCGGCCAAAAAACTTGAAAGAGGAAGGCGCGGGCTCAGAAGCACGCCCACATCTGGTCGGCCAGCATCACCATGAAGTCCGGCACCGTGTACATGCCAAACACCGCCAGGCACAGCACCACCGCCGTGATCCAGCCAAGCCAGCGCCATACCCGTGGCACGCTGCTGCCGGGCGGGGTGGTGGATGCGCTGACGGTGGACATGAAGAAGTTCTTTGCAGGGGATGGTCAGGCAGGTTGGGCTGCGCCGCGCTGGATGGGGCTTTCCCGGACCGGCAGGTTTACCAGCCCGGCAAAAACACCCAGGCCGATGGCGATGTACCAGACGATATCGTAGCTGCCCGTCGCGTCATACAGATAGCCCCCCAGCCACACGCCCAGGAAGCTGCCGATCTGGTGGCTGAAGAACACGAAGCCGCCCAGCATCGACAGATGCTGCACGCCAAAGATTTGCGCGATGGTGGCGTTGGTGGGCGGGATGGTAGACAGCCACAGTGTGCCCATCACCGCCGAGAACACATACACCGACAGCGGCGACAGCGGCACCAGCAGGAACACGCTGATGGCCGCAGCCCGCGCAAAGTAGATAAAAGCAAGGATGAACCGCTTGGGCATGCGCTGGCCCAGCGTGCCGGCCACATAGGTGCCAAGCACATTGAACAGGCCAATCAGCGCCAGTGCATAGCTGGCCACCTGGGGCGACAGGCCGTGGTCCTTGAGGTAGCTGGGCATGTGCACGCCGATGAACACCACCTGGAATCCACAGACGAAGTAGCCCGCCATCAACAGGTTGAAACTGGGGTAGCGGAACGCCTCGCCCAGCGCTTGCAGGATCGTCTGCTCGCGCTTGACCGGGGCCGCTCCCGCGAAGTTGGGCTCGCGCAGCCCAAAGGCCAGCGGCACGATGAGCAGCACCATCAAGGACAGCGCCAGCAACGCCTGCTGCCAACCCAATCCGGCAATCAGCCAGCCTTCCACCGGCACCATGAGGAACTGGCCGAACGAGCCAGCCGCCGCGGCCACACCCATGGCCCAGGACCGGCGTTCGGGTGCAATCTGGCGCCCCAGCACACCGTAGATCACGGCGTAGGTGGTGCCTGCCTGGGCTGCGCCAATCAGCACGCCCGCCGTCAGCGCAAACAGCGTGGGCGTGGGCGACAAAGCCATGCCCGCCAGGCCCAGGCCGTACAGCACGGCACCGCCCATCAGCACGCGGAACGCGCCAAACCGGTCGGCCACCATGCCCGCAAAAATGCCGATCAGGCCCCAGGACAGGTTCTGGATGGCAATTGCCAGTGCGAACGACTGGCGCGTCCAGCCCATCTCCTGGGTGATGGGCAAGAGCCAAAGCCCGAAGCCGTGGCGGATGCCCATCGACAGGGTCACGATGGCTGCGCCGCAGGCCAGCACCTGGAACATGGACAGTTTGGGAGGATTCGTATGCATGCTCAGGAATGTAGCCAGATTGCGTGAAACGTGCTGATACACCGGGGACCAATACAGTTGGCTGCAGGGGCGAAGGTGGAGCTGGTTTTATATCCAGCTATTGCTGCGTTGCCGCACTACAATCCGGCCCATGTCTGCCAAACCGTCTTCTGCATCCGCCAGCGAATATTCCGAAGGCTCGATCCGCGTGCTCAAGGGCCTGGAGCCCGTCAAGCAACGCCCGGGCATGTACACCCGCACCGACAACCCCCTGCACATCGTTCAAGAAGTGCTGGACAACGCGGCCGACGAGGCGCTGGCCGGGCACGGCAAGAAGATCCGCGTCACGCTGCATGCCGACGGCTCGGTCAGCGTGGAGGACGACGGCCGGGGCATTCCGTTTGGCATGCACCCCGAGGAAAACGCCCCGGTGATCGAGCTGGTGTTCACCCGCCTGCACGCGGGTGGCAAGTTCGACAAGGGCAAGGGCGGCGCCTACAGCTTCTCGGGCGGCCTGCACGGCGTGGGCGTGAGTGTGACTAACGCACTGGCCACACGGCTGGAGGCAACGAGCTACCGCGAAGGCAAGGTGGCACGCCTGGTGTTCTCGGCCGGTGACGTGATCGAACCCCTGGTGGCCCGACCGCTGGAGGCGGGCGAGCGCAAGCAGGGCACGTCGGTGCGCGTGTGGCCCGACGCCAAGTATTTCGAGTCGAGTGTGCTGCCCATGGGCGAGCTCACCCACCTGCTGCGCAGCAAGGCGGTGCTGATGCCCGGCGTGACGGTGCAGCTTGTCAACGAGAAAACCCGCGACACGCAAACCTGGCAGTACAAAGGCGGCCTGCGCGACTACCTCATGCAGACGCTCAACGGCGACCCGGTGATCCCGCTGTTTGAAGGAGAGGGTTTTGCCGACCGCAACAACGAAAGTTTTGCCGAAGGCGAGGGCGCATCCTGGTGTGTTGCCTTCACCGAAGACGGCCAGCCCGTGCGCGAGAGCTACGTCAACCTGATTCCCACGAGCGCAGGCGGCACGCACGAGAGCGGCCTGCGCGACGGCCTGTTCAATGCGGTCAAGAGCTTCATCGAACTGCACAGCCTGCTGCCCAAGGGTGTGAAGCTGCTGCCCGAGGACGTGTTTGCGCGCGCCAGCTATGTGCTCAGTGCCAAGGTGCTGGACCCGCAGTTCCAGGGCCAGATCAAGGAGCGCCTGAACTCGCGCGACGCGGTGCGGCTGGTCAGCGGCTTTGTGCGCCCCGCCCTGGAGCTGTGGCTGAACCAGCATGTGGAATACGGCAAGAAGCTCGCCGAGCTGGCCATCAAGGCCGCGCAGACGCGCCAGAAGGCCGGGCAGAAGGTTGAAAAACGCAAGGGCTCCGGCGTGGCCGTGTTGCCCGGCAAGCTCACCGACTGCGAAAGCAAGGACATCGCCCACAACGAAGTCTTCCTGGTCGAGGGCGACTCGGCCGGCGGCAGCGCCAAGATGGGCCGCGACAAGGAAAGCCAGGCTATCCTGCCGCTGCGCGGCAAGGTGCTCAACACCTGGGAGGTGGAGCGCGACCGCCTGTTTGCCAACAACGAAATCCACGACATCTCGGTGGCCATCGGCGTGGATCCGCATGGCCCCAACGACACGCCGGATTTGAGCGGCCTGCGCTACGGCAAGGTCTGCATCTTGAGCGACGCCGACGTGGATGGCTCGCACATCCAGGTGCTGCTGCTCACGCTCTTCTTCCGCCACTTCCCCAAGCTCATCGAAACCGGCCACATCTATGTGGCGCGCCCGCCTCTGTTCCGCGTGGACGTGCCTGCCCGCGGCAAGAAGCCTGCGGCAAAGATGTATGCGCTGGACGACGGCGAGCTGACTGCCATCCTCGACAAGTGCGCCAAGGACGGCGTGCCCAAAGAGAAGTGCCAGATCAGCCGCTTCAAGGGCCTGGGCGAGATGAACGCCGAGCAGCTGTGGGAAACCACGCTCAACCCCGACACCCGCCGCCTGCTGCCCGTGCAGCTGGGCGACATGGACTTTGCCGCCACCGAAGGCCTCATCACCAAGCTCATGGGCAAGGGCGAAGCCGCCGCGCGCCGCGAGCTGATGGAGCTGCATGGCGATGCGGTCGAGATCGATATCTGACCGCATCGACGCGCTCCGCCCGGTGTTTGTGATCAAAATATGAATAAAAACAGTGCCCTGCGCTTGTCTGTATTGGGTTTGCTGCTATGTTTTGTGCAGCAAATGGCCCATGCGGACTTGTGGGCGCATGTGGACGAGCGTGGCGTGACGCACTTTGCGGCCGAGCAGGTCGATGCGCGCTACCAGCTGTTTTTTCGCGGCAACGACTTTGACTCCACCCGCGATGCGCCTGCCAATGCGTCGCCCATGCCCTATGCGCTGCCCGCAGCGGGCGCGCGCCTGCTGGCCTTTTTTGACATCGCCCCCGACTACAAACGCGTCAAACACCACCTGCGCGCTGCGTCCGCCAAACACGGTGTGGACTACGAGCTGCTGCAGGCCGTGATCGCGACCGAGTCCGGCTTTGACGCCACCGCCGTGTCGCCCAAGGGCGCCGTGGGCCTGATGCAGGTGATGCCCGCCACGGCCAACCGCTTTGGCGTGAGCAGCGACGCCAAGCGCACGGTGGAACAAAAACTGGCCGACCCGGCGGTGAATGTGCCCACTGGCACCCGTTACCTGCGCCACCTGCTGGACCTGTTCCCCGGCCGCATGGACCTGGCCGTGGCGGCCTACAACGCCGGTGAAGGTGCGGTACAGCGCGCGGGCAACCAAATCCCCGCGTACAAGGAAACGCAGAGCTACGTGCGCACCGTGCTGGGCCTCTATGCCCAGCTCAAGCCCCCGGCGCCCGTGCTGGCACAGCGTGCAGCGCCTGGCCGCGTACGCATGGAGCTCTCGGGCGGTGCCACCAACAGGGGCAATCTGCCGCCCACCCGCGTCGCGCAGACACGCGACCAGAACCTGAATCAAGAACCTGTAGTTAACGAATGAGCGACCAACCGACTTTGGATTTCACCACCGCAGGCGATGACGGGGGCGACTCCCTGGGCCTGGCGGGCTATGCCCAGCGCGCCTACCTTGAATACGCACTGTCGGTCGTCAAGGGCCGTGCATTACCCGATGTGTGCGACGGCCTCAAGCCCGTGCAGAGGCGCATCCTGTATTCGATGGACCGCATGGGCCTGGGCTACAGCGGCCCCACGCGCAATACTGCCGCCAAGCCGGTCAAGAGCGCCCGCGTGGTGGGCGATGTTATAGGCAAGTACCACCCACATGGGGACACAGCTGCCTATGACGCCATGGTGCGTATGGCGCAGGACTTCGCACAACGCTACCCGCTTGTCGACGGCCAGGGCAACTTCGGCAGCCGCGATGGCGATGGCGCTGCGGCCATGCGCTACACCGAGGCGCGCCTGTCGCGCATCACCAGCCTGCTGCTCGACGAGATCGATGAGGGTACGGTCGACTTCGCTCCCAACTACGACGGTTCCGAGCAGGAACCGCGCCAGATGCCCGCCCGCCTGCCGTTCGCGCTGCTCAACGGTGCCAGCGGCATTGCCGTGGGCCTGGCCACCGAGATCCCCAGCCACAACCTGCGTGAGATTGCCGACGCCTGCATTGCACTCATCAAGACACCTGCTCTCAGCCAGGACGAGCTGCTGGCCATCGTGCCCGGACCAGACTACCCCGGCGGTGGCCAGATCATCAGCAGCCCCGGCGACATTGCCGATGCCTACCGCACCGGCCGGGGCAGCCTCAAGGTGCGCGCGCGCTGGAAGATCGAGGAACTGGCGCGTGGCCAGTGGCAACTGGTGGTGAACGAGCTGCCACCGGGCGTGAGCACGCAGCGCGTGCTCGAAGAGATCGAGGAAATCACCAACCCCAAAGTCAAGGCCGGCAAGAAGGCGCTGAGCCAGGACCAGACGCAACTGAAGGCCAGCATCCTGGCCGTGCTGGATGTCGTGCGCGACGAATCCAGCAAAGACGCCCCCGTGCGCCTGGTGTTCGAGCCCAAGACGGGCAAGACCCCGCAGCAGGAGCTGATCACCGCGCTGCTGGCGCACACCAGCCTGGAGACCTCGGCCCCCATCAACCTCACCATGGTGGGGCTCGACGGCAAGCCGGTGCAAAAGTCGCTGCGCGTGATGCTGGAAGAGTGGATCGCCTTCCGCCAGACCACCATTACCCGCCGCAGCCAGCACCGCCTGAACAAGGTGCTCGAGCGCATCCACATCCTCGAAGGGCGGCAGACCGTGCTGCTCAACATCGACGAGGTGATCGCCATCATCCGCGAGGCCGAGGAGCCCAAGGCCGCGCTGATTGCGCGCTTCAACCTCAGCGACCGGCAGGCCGAAGACATCCTTGAAATTCGCCTGCGCCAGCTTGCGCGGCTCGAAGCCATCAAGATCGAGCAGGAACTGAAAGAACTGCGCGAAAGCCAGGGCAAGCTCGAAGACATTCTGAACAACCCCGGCTCGCTGCGCCGCACCATGGTCAAGGAGATCGAGGCCGACGCCAAGACCTTTGCCGATGCGCGCCGCACGCTGATCCAGGCCGAGAAAAAGGCTGTGGCCGAAGTGAAGGTGGTGGACGAGCCCGTCACGGTGATCGTCTCGCAAAAAGGCTGGGTGCGCGCTCGCACCGGCCATGGCCACGAGGCTGCCAGTTTTGCCTTCAAGGCGGGCGATGGCCTGTATGGCACGTTTGAATGCCGCACGGTCGATACCTTGCTGGCCTTTGGCAGCAATGGCCGCGTGTACTCGGTGGCGGTGTCATTGCTGCCCGGCGCACGCGGTGACGGCCAGCCGGTGACCACGCTGATTGAGTTGGAAGCCGGCACCCAACTGCTGCACTACTTTGCAGGGCCCGCCAACGCCACGCTGCTGCTGTCCAACTCCGGTGGCTACGGCTTTCTGGCGGCGGTGGAGAACATGGTCTCGCGCCAGAAGGGCGGCAAGGCCTTCCTCACGTTGGGCGAGGGCGAGACGGTGTGTGTGCCTTCGCATGCTGCGGGCACCACGGGCAGCAAGCCCGTGCTGCCTGCCACGCATGTGGCCTGTGCCTCCACGGGCGGGCGCATCCTCACGTTCGAGATCACCGAGCTGAAAACCATGGTCAACGGCGGTCGCGGGCTGATGCTGATTGACCTGGAAGACAAGGACCAGCTGGCGGGAGCCGCAGCCTACACACGCAGCATTCGCCTGGATGGCATTGGCCGGGGCGGCAAGCAGCGCGACGAGACGCTGGAGATCCGCAGCCTGAACAACGCCCGCGCCGCGCGAGGCCGCAAGGGCAAGGCGGCGGACCTGGGCTTCAAACCAACTGCAGTTACGCGCGTGGAGTGATCCGGTGGCGCGCTCACCCACGCTGGATGAGCTGCGCCGCTACGCGATTGCGCGCAGCCTGTTCAAACCGCTGACGCTGCCCGGCGCAATCCGCAAGCTGGGGTTTGTGCAGGCCGACCCGATGCGAGCACCCGCGCGGGCGCAGGACCTGATTTTGCGTCTGCGGGTGCGCGACTACCGCGCGGGTGACCTGGAACGCCGCTACGAGCGCTTAGGTATTGAAGAAGACGCCTTCGTTAACTACGGCTTTGTGTCCCGCGAGATGCTGGCGCTGCTGCACCCGCGCACGCCCCGCAGGCAGTGGGACGCCGCCACTACCGAACGTGCGCGCGAGGTGCTGGCCTTCGTGCAGCAGCGGGGCATGGTGCACCCGCGCGAAGTGAGCGAAGCGTTTGCGCACCATGGCCGCGTGGCAGGCTACTGGGGCGGAGAACTCAACGCGAGCACGCGCCTGCTGGACGCCATGCACCACCACGGCTGGTTGCGCGTGTGCCGCCGCGAATCGGGTACCCGGGTGTATGTGCCGGTGGCGCACCCCGAGCAGGATGCCAGTCCTGCCGCACGCATGGCGCGCGCCGAAGCGCTGGTGGATCGCATCGTGGCGCTGTATGCCCCGTTGCCTGCCCCCAGCCTGGGCTACCTGGTCACGCTGCTGCGCTATGGCGCACCGCAGCTGGCTGCCGAGGCGCGCGCGGTGGCCAAGGCCGCACCGTCACGCTACGGCCATGCGGTGGTCGATGGAACCACCTGGTTTTGGCCTGTCGCTGAAAGTCCGGCATCGCGCCGCCACCAGCCGGATAACGGCGTGCGGCTATTGGCACCGTTCGATCCCGTGGTGTGGGACCGACGCCGCTTCGAGATGCTGTGGGGCTGGGCGTACCGGTTCGAGGCGTATGTACCGGCGCCCAAGCGCACCATGGGCCACTATGCGTTGCCGGTGCTGTGGGGCGAACAGATGGTGGGCTGGGCCAACCTGCGCGTGGAGCGTGGTCGGCTGCAGCATGCTCTGGGTTTTGTGGCCGGGCGCCCACCACGCGACGCGGGGTTCCGGCGCGCGCTGGGCGAGGAACTGGCGCGTTTTGAGGCCTTCCTCGGCTCCGCAGCCTGACAGCCCGCTCATGCACCCGGCACCCCGGGCCTGCGAGTTAGCACCTGTCGCCAGTTTTTTTCAGGGTGTTGCAGCGGGCAACAGGGGCCGCTGGCACCGCGCTTTTGTCGACGGTGGGCGTACAGAGGGCATGCGAATGGGGCATTTGCCCGAGCGACACGACTTGCTGAAACCCCGTGGCCGAACTCTGGCGGCGCAATGACGCGCACCCCGGGAGATGTGCTGGGGCCCATGCAGGCAGGGCAGACCCTGATGTGCAGTGACGGAGTTTGTGCAATCGTGAAAAAACGTGCAACATCTGTACACAAACACAACGCTTCAGGAGACAACCATGCCCAAGCACCTTCGGATGGCTCACAAGCTCTGGCTGGCGGTGATTTTGATTGTGGTCATGCTGGTGGCGGTGGTGGGCTTTGCGGCCTACCGGTCTGCCAAGGTACAGGCCCATGCTGATGCGGTGAGCAAAGACATGGAGTCGCGCGTGCAGGCGGCATTGCGCTGGTCGGGTCTTACCGAGACCAATGCCGCCAGAACCCAGGCCCTGATCGTCAGCAGCGACCCGGCCGTCGAAGCCGAGTTCAAGGATGTGATCACGGCCACATCGGCGCAGATCAGCGAAGTGCAAAAGTCGCTGGAATCCATGGCCCTGTCAGAGGCCGACAAGCAGCAGATGGCCAAGATCGCCGCTGCGCGCAAGACCATGATCGGCCTGCGCGGCGAGGCCCGCAAACTCAAGAGCGAGGGGCAGCAAGAACAGGCTGTGACGTTGATCACCCAGAAGTACAACCCGTCGGTGGCGGCCTACACCACCACTCTGCGTGAGTTCGTTCAGCAGCAGCAGCAAGGTGCCGAGGCCGTTCAGAAGCAGATGGCGGCAGAGCGCATGCTGACGGTCAAGATTGCTGCCGTCGCCGTGGGCCTGCTGCTGCTGGCCATCATTGTGGGTGCCTACTACCTGATCGGCAGCATCCAGCGGCCCCTGGAGCAAGCCAACGGGCTGGCCGAACGCATTGCGGGGGGCGACCTGAGCATGCAGGAATCCGTGACCCGGGGCGACGAGTTTGGCGACCTGCTGCGTTCGCTGTATGCCATGAGCAGCGCCTTGGGTCGCATGGTGCACCAGGTGCGCCAGAGCACCGACAGCATCGCCATCGCCAGCGCCGAGATCGCTACGGGCAACCACGACCTGTCGGCCCGCACCGAGCAGACCTCCAGCAACCTGCAGGAGACGGCGGCCGCCATGGAGCAGTTCACCAGCACCATCCAGCAAAGCGCAGGCAGTGCGCAGCAGGCCAGCAGCCTGGCGGCGGGCGCCACGGGCGTGGCGCGCCGGGGCGGCGAGGTGGTGAACCAGGTGGTGGCCACGATGGAGGATATCAACCACAGCAGCAAGAAGATCGCGGACATCATTGGCGTGATTGATGGCATAGCGTTTCAGACCAACATCCTTGCGCTGAACGCCGCTGTGGAAGCTGCCCGCGCGGGTGAGCAGGGCCGGGGTTTTGCGGTGGTGGCCAGCGAGGTGCGCAGCCTTGCCCAGCGCAGCGCCGAGGCCGCCAAGGAGATCAAGTTGCTCATCAGTGCATCGGTCGAGAAGGTGGAGACGGGCTCGCGCCTGGTGTCGGACGCGGGCACCACCATGACCGACATCGTGCAGTCGGTGCAGCGCGTGACCGACATGATTGGCGAGATCACCGCAGCATCGTCCGAACAGAGTGCGGGGGTGTCGCAGGTCAACAAGGCGATCAGCAACCTCGACCAGATGACGCAGCAGAATGCGGCGCTGGTGGAAGAAAGCGCCGCCGCCGCCCAGAGCCTGCGTGAGCAGGCAGACCACCTGGCGCGCGAGGTGTCCATGTTCAAGGTGAATGCCGCCAGCTATGGGCCCGCGCAGGCGGCCATTGGTGCGGCGCGCGCTACGGCTGCCCAGCGGCCACAGGCACCCGCCGCTACCGCTGTCCCCTCGGCACCCGCACGGCCTGCACCGGGTTCTGGTGCGAAGGCACTCCACGGCACGCCCGCTGCGCTGGCCAAGGCGCCGGCTGCAGCGGCCGCTGTTGCCAAGGTATCTGCCGCACCTGCACCCGCCAGCCGCAAGCCCGCGGTGGCCCAGGGATCGGAAGAGGACTGGGAGTCTTTCTGACGCTCTGACAACTGGCGGCCATGGTGTCATGGCGGCTGAGAGGGGCGCATCCGTCACCGCCCTGCGCAGAAAACAAAAAACCCATGGCAGTCATGCCATGGGTTTTTTGGTGAGGGGTGGGGTCTGTCAGGCCAATTCGGCGATCAGCTCGATTTCCACGCAGGCACCCAGGGGGATCTGCGCCACGCCAAAAGCGCTGCGGGCATGCACGCCTTTTTCGCCAAAGACCTGGCCCAGCAGTTCGCTGGCGCCGTTGGTCACCAGGTGCTGTTCGGTGAAATCACCCGTGGAATTCACCAGGCTCATCACCTTGACGATGCGCTGGATGCGGTTGAGGTCGCCGCCCGTGGCGGCGTGCAGCGTGCCCAGCAGGTCGATGGCCACGGCGCGCGCTGCCAGCTTGCCTTCTTCGGTGGTGATGTTCTTGCCAAACTGCGCAGCCCATGGCTGGCCATCCTTGCGGGCGATGTGGCCGGACAGGAACACCAGGTTGCCCGTCTGCACATAGGGCACATAGGCGGCAGCGGGCACCGACACGGGGGGCAGGGTGATGTTGAGTTCTTTCAGCTTGTCGTAAACGCTCATGGTCTTCCTCGGTGCGAAGTGAAGGTGGATGGAGGGCGGTGGCCGATGCCCGCAAAGCCGACAAGGTCCGCTGGGGTCACTGATGGGCTCATGGCTGGGTTGCCCGGCCGCGTCCGGATGGCCGCGAGTGTTACACAGCCTGGTGTGCAGAATCCAGCGGCCAGCCCCCTGAGGCCGCATTAGCATCAGCCCATGCCCGCCATAAGCGCCTCTAATGCCGTTTCCCCCGCCCATGCGGGCCTGGAGGGCGCCGTGGCCAGCGAAAGCCCCGCAATGGCCGCCGCCACGCCCTGGCGGGTGCCTGCGTGGCTGCTGGGGGCTGTGTTGGGGGCCGCGCTGCAGCTGCAGCAACCGGCGTTGTGGCCCGGGGTGGTTTACGGGGCGTCTTTGGTGGCTGCGTGTGTGGTGGGCGGGTGCGCGCGGGCAGCGTCCAGGCGCTGCCGATGGGGCGCTCATGCTGCCACCGCGCTGGCGGTGGGTGCCGGAGTGCTGGTGATGTTCGCCCTGTGTGGGCTGCGCGCGGTGGACTATGCGGCCCAGAGCCTCGCGCCCGCGCTGGAAGGCCAGGACATCCGTGTGACTGGCGTGGTGGCGGCCATGCCGCAGACCAACGAGGCCGGCACGCGCATCCGCGTGGATGTAGAGGCCGCGCACCTGAACGGTGCCCCGGTGCAATTGCCGCCGCGCATCGATGTGGCCTGGTACGGCGGCCCGTTCCGCGATGCAGCAGGCGCCATGGACCTGCAGCGCCCGCCGCCCGCCCTGAAAGCCGGTGACCGTTGGGCATTGACGGTGCGCTTGAAGGCACCGCACGGGCTGCGCAACCCGCATGGTTTTGACTACGAGCTGTGGATGTGGGAGCAGGGCGTGCAGGCCACGGGCTACGTGCGTGCAGGGCCCAAGGACGAGCCGCCGGAGTTTGTGACTGCAACCTGGTGGCATCCAGTGGAGCGGGCGCGGCAGTCGGTGCGCGATGCGATCCTGGAGCGCCTGGCGGGCGACCAGGATGGCAATGACCCGGCCCGCACGCGCGTTGCGGGCGTGGTGGCGGCTTTGGTGACGGGTGACCAGCGCGCCATTGACCGTGCCGATTGGGATGTGTTCCGCGCCACGGGCGTGGCTCACCTCATGAGCATCTCCGGGCTTCACATCACCCTGTTTGCCTGGCTGGCCGCGCTGGTGGTGGGTGCACTGTGGCGGCGTTCCACCCGGCTGTGCCTGGCGGTGCCCGCGCCCTCCGCAGCACTGGCCGCCGGGGTGGTGCTGGCGGCAGCCTACGCGCTGTTCAGCGGCTGGGGCGTGCCTGCACAGCGCACGGTGATCATGCTGGCGGCCATTGCCGTGCTGCAGCTCAGCGGCCGCCGCTGGCCCTGGCCGCAGGTGTGGCTGTGGGCGTGTGCGGCCGTGGTGGTGGCAGACCCTTGGGCGCTGGCGCAGGCAGGCTTCTGGCTGAGCTTTGTGGCGGTGGGTATTTTGTTTGCTACTAATTCAGTAGCTGGTAGCGCTTATCCATCAAGCGCTAGGCACCATTTTTATGCATTAATTCGGGAGCAGTGGGTGGTGACGCTGGCGCTCACGCCCCTGACCCTGCTGTTGTTTGGCCAGGTGTCGCTGGTGGGTTTTGCCGCCAACCTGGTGGCGATTCCCTGGGTCACCCTGGTGGTCACCCCGCTGGCGTTGGGCGGCGTGCTGTGGGCACCCTTGTGGAGCCTGGCCGCCCTCAGTTTGCAGCCGCTGGCAGCCCTGCTGCAATGGTTGGCGTTGTGGCCCTGGGCCGTGGTCTTCCTGCCTGCCGCGCCGTTGTGGGCGGGCATGCTGGCCGTGGCCGGAGGCGCGCTGCTGGCCACGCGCCTACCATGGCGGCTGCGGCTGCTGGCACTTCCCCTCCTGTGGCCCGCGCTGTGGTGGCAGCCGGTGCGCCCGGCGGCAGGGCAGTTTGAACTGCTGGCCGCAGACATCGGCCAGGGCAATGCGGTGCTGGTGCGCACCGCCACCCACACGCTGCTGTACGACGCAGGGCCGCGTTTCAGCCGCGAGAGCGACGCGGGCCACCGCGTGCTGGTGCCGCTGCTGCGGGCACTGGGGGAGCGCGTGGACACCCTCATGCTCAGCCACCGCGATGCAGACCACACGGGCGGTGCGGCCGCAGTGCTGGCACAGCAGCCGCATGCGGAGCTGGTGGGCTCGATCGAGGCAGAGAACACCTTGCAAGCGCTGCGCACAGTGCGCCCCTGCCTGGCGGGCCAGCGCTGGGAGTGGGATGGGGTGGCCTTCGAAGTGCTGCACCCGCAGCCGGACGACGCGGCGGTGCGCAGCGTGCGCCCCAATGCGCTGAGCTGTGTGCTGCGCATCACCTCCGCCGGGCCGCAGGGCGTGTCGGCCTTGCTGGTGGGCGACATCGAAGCCCCGCAGGAACAGGCCCTGCTGGCGCGCAATGCGGCGCTCCGGTCCGACCTGCTGCTGGTGCCCCACCACGGCAGCAAGACATCGTCGTCCCCGGCGTTTCTGGATGCCGTCCAGCCGCGCACTGCTTTGGTGCAAGCCGGGTACCGCAACCGCTTTGGCCATCCAGCCCCAGAGGTGTTGCAGCGCTATCGCCTTCGCGACATCGAGGTGGTGGAGTCTTCGCGCTGCGGCGCCGCGACCTGGGCCTCTGCCAAACCCGCAGCAATAGCGTGTGAACGCGATTCGGGCCGACGCTACTGGCAGCACCAGATGGTGCCCCGGGCGGACTCAGCAGGCGCGATGCCGTAGTGCCACCAGGGGCCGTTTGCAGAGTGTGGGCGCGCAACTTGCTATCCTGTCTTCAGGAGGCCAGTTCATGCAGAAATTTGACGAGATGTACGCCATGCTGCCTTTTGATGGCAGCGATGTGCGGGAACACTACAAGCGCTATGCGCAGTGGTTGAGCAAACAGCCCCCTGATGTGATGCAGGCCCGCAGGGCCGAAGCCGAGATGATCTTCCGGCGCGTGGGCATTACCTTCGCCGTTTACGGCGCAAAGGACGAGGGCGGCGCGGGCAATGAGCGGTTGATTCCGTTTGACTTGATCCCGCGCATCATTCCGGCCCATGAGTGGAGCAGCATGCAGCAAGGGCTGGTGCAGCGGGTCACGGCGCTCAATCGGTTCATCCACGATGTGTACCACGGCCAGGACATCATCCGCGCCGGCATCGTGCCCGCCGACCTCATCCTCAACAACGCGCAGTACCGGCCCGAGATGGCAGGCCTGCATGTGCCGCAGAACATCTACGCGCACATTGCCGGCATCGACATCGTGCGCGCCCCCAACGCGCAGGGCGAGGGCGAGTACTACGTGCTGGAAGACAACCTGCGCGTGCCCAGCGGCGTGAGCTACATGTTGGAAAACCGCAAGATGATGATGCGGCTGTTCCCCGAGCTGTTCAGCCTGCACAAGGTGGCGCCCGTGGCCCACTACCCCGACATGCTGCTCGAAACCCTGCGCGCCAGCGCGCCCGCAGCGGCCGACGAGCCCACGGTGGTGGTGCTCACGCCCGGCATGCACAACAGCGCGTATTTCGAACATGCCTTCCTCGCGCAGCAGATGGGCGTGGAACTGGTCGAAGGGCAGGACCTCGTTGTCAAGGACAAGTTCGTCTACATGCGCACCACGCGCGGCCTGCAGCGGGTGGACGTGATCTACCGCCGGGTGGACGACGACTTCCTCGATCCGCAGGTCTTCCGCCGCAATTCCACGCTGGGCTGCCACGGCCTCATGGAGGCCTACCGCGCTGGCAACGTGGGCATCTGCAACGCCGTGGGCACGGGCGTGGCCGACGACAAGTCGGTGTACCCCTACGTGCCCGAGATGATCCGCTTCTACCTGGGGCAGGAGCCCATCCTCAAGAACGTGCCCACGTGGATGTGCCGCAAGCAGGACGACCTACAGCACGTGCTGGCCAACCTGAAGGACCTGGTCGTGAAGGAAGTGCACGGCGCGGGTGGCTACGGCATGCTGATCGGCCCGGCCGCCACGCAGGCCGAGATCGAGGACTTCCGCCGTGCGCTGCTGGCCAACCCGGCGGGCTACATCGCCCAGCCCACGCTCAGCCTGTCGAGCTGCCCGACCTATGTGGAAAGCGGCATCGCCCCGCGCCACATCGACCTGCGCCCCTTCGTGCTCAGCGGTCGCGAGGTGCAGATGGCCGCAGGCGGCCTCACGCGCGTGGCGCTGCAAGAGGGCTCGCTGGTGGTGAATTCGTCGCAGGGCGGCGGCACCAAGGACACCTGGGTGCTGGGCGAGGGTGCGCCTGCCGCGCAACCCAAGGCCGTGCAATCGCAATCGCAATCGCAGGGACAAGGTCAGTCGCAAAGCCAATCGCAAGGGAGTCTCTGAACATGCTGAGCCGCACCGCCGACCATCTGTTCTGGATGTCCCGCTACACCGAGCGGGCTGAAAAGCCCCATGCCATGGGGCTTTCGACACAACACCGCGTGCGTGCGCAGCACGTGCGGGGTTCTCAGCCCTGCTCGATCAAGGAGGCCGCATGCTGAGCCGCACCGCCGACCATCTGTTCTGGATGTCCCGCTACACCGAGCGGGCTGAGAACACCGCAAGAATGCTCAATGTGAGCTACGAGACCTCCCTGTTGCCCCAGGCTGCCGATGTGGCGCAGAAAGGCTGGGAGGGCCTGCTGTCCATCAGCGAGCTGATTCCTGCCTACACCGCCAAGCATGGCGAAGTGACGCCCGCCAACGTGCTGGAGTTCATGGTGCACGATGGCAACAACCCGTCGTCCATCTTGTCGTGCCTGCGCGCCGCACGCGAGAACGCGCGGGCCGTGCGCGGCGCGCTGACCACCGAGGTGTGGGAAACGCAGAACCAGACCTGGCTGGAACTGCACCGTCAACTGGAAGGCGGCGCGTTTGAGCGCGACCCAGGCCAGTTCTTTGAATGGGTGAAGTACCGCTCGCACCTCTCACGCGGCGTGGTGCTGGGCACGATGCTGCAGGACGAGGCGTTTCACTTTTTGCGCATGGGCACCTTCCTGGAGCGCGCGGACAACACCGCGCGCCTGCTGGATGTGAAGTTCCACGCGGTCAAGAACGACTTCTTCGGCCGCCCCAGCGACCGCAACCAGGAGAGCGACTTCTACCACTGGAGCGCCATCCTGCGCAGCGTTTCGGCGTTCGAGGTGTACCGCAAGGTCTACCGCGATGTGATCACGCCGGGGCGCGTGGCCGACTTGCTGATCCTGAGCCGCGATATGCCCCGATCGCTGCACGCCTGCCTGCGCGAGGTGGTGGACAACCTAGCCGTGCTGGCCAACGGGCAGTCCGCCGAAACCAGCCGCAGGGCAGGGCGCTTGCTGGCCGACCTGCAGTACGGTCGCATCGACGAGATCCTGGCGACCGGGCTGCACGCGTTCCTCACGCAGTTCCTGGACCGGGTCAACGACCTGGGTGGCGGCATCAGCCGCGATTTTCTGGTGACGTCCGGCGATTGAAAACCAGCATGGCCGCGCCATGCAAGGCCAGCCCCGCTGCGTAGGGAATGAGCGGTGCCCAGGGAGAGCCCAGCCAGGCTCTTGCCTGTGCGCCACGCAGCCAGTCGGGCATCACTGCGCCCCAAGGGGCGTGCAGGCTCGTCTGCAGAAACCCATAGGTCGTGAGCCCCAGACCTACAGTCGCACCCAGAGCGACGCCGTAGGCCACCGGCAGCTTGCGGCGACCCGCCATGGCCATGCAGGCTGCACTGAAGAAAACCCCCAAGAACATGGTGGCCAGCCACGCCACAGGCCACCATCCCGCATCACCCCTTCCAGACTGAACCGTCAGCAGAGCATTGAACCCACCGATGACGCCCAGCGTTAGCAGGGGGACCAGAAAATTGCGATACCGCGCGCTCAGCCGTGCCGAATATGCATTCGGGGTTGGCGATGTTTGGGGCGGGGTAGCGCGCATTGCAAGTCATTCTTGCGCGTTGCGCCGCTGTTCGCGCAGCATGAAGAGGTAAAGGCTCTCGACCTTCTCACGTGCCCAGGGGGTTTTGCGCAAAAACTTGAGGCTGGAACCCACGCTGGGGTCGATCTGAAAGCAGCGGATGGGGATCTGTCGGCCCAGCTCGTCCCAGCCAAAATAGTCTGCCAGGCCCACTACCATGGCTTCCAGCGTTACGCCGTGCAAGGGGTTGCGGGGCTGTTTGGCAGAAGCTGCTGGAGGTGTGGGCTCAGCAGCTTGCGCGGTGTGGCTGCCCTCGGTGGTGCGCGCGTCAGGGGTGGGGGTGGACTCGGTAGCGTTCATGGGCCCAAGCATAAAGGCCCCTGCCCGCCTTTGTGGAATGCCTTCACTGCGTGCGTTGCAGGTGGGTCTCGCGCTGAAACAGCTCGGCAGCCCAGTCCACAAACGCACGCACCTTGGCGCTCAGGTGGCGGTTGGGTGGATACACCACGTACACAGGCAGCGGCGGCTGGGTCCACTCGGGCATCAGCTGCACCAGGGCGCCATTTTGCAGGTGTTGTTGCGCCTGGTAGCTGGTGATCTGCCCGATGCCCAGCCCCGCCAGCACGGACGTCACATAGGCATTGGCTTCATTCACGCTCAACTGGTAGGGACCCGTGATGTCGATGGATTCGGAGCCCTTGACGAACTCCAGCGGGTAGTGCCGGCCGCTTTGCGGAGAAAAATAGATCACGCTGGCGTGTTTTTCCTCGATCTCCAGCGGATGGGTGGGCGTGCCCTTGCGCGCCAGATAGTCGGGTGATGCCACCGTGATGAACTCCAGGTTGCCCACCCGCCGCGCCACCAGCGACTGGTCGCTGAGCTCGCCACCGCGAATCACGCAGTCCACGTTATCTCCGATCAGGTCCACGATGCGGTCGCTCACCCCCAGGTCCACCTGGATGTCCGGGTACCGTGCATGAAACTCTGCCAGGTTCGGAATGATGAGCAGCTGTGCCACCGACGTGCCGACATCGATGCGCAGGCGACCGCGCGGATTGGCGCGTGCATTGGTCATGCTGGCCTCAATGTCATCCAGGTCGGTCAGCAGCCGGACGGTGCGGTCGTAGTAGGCGGCGCCGTCGGGCGTCACTGTCACGCGCCGCGTGGTGCGGTTGAGCAGCTTTACGCGCAGACGCTCCTCCAGCGCCTGCACATGCTTGGTCACGGTGGCTTTGGGCAGCGATAGCGAATCCGCTGCCCGGGTAAACGTGCCGGCCTCCACCACCCGCACGAATATGCGCATGGCCTGTATTTGGTCCATGGCTTCTCCTTGAATCTGGAACGTCAGCACCCACCAGTGGGTGCTGCGGAATTCTCACACGGGCACTGCCATTTGATTGTTGAGCTTTTGGAAACAGTGCGGTGGTGTTTGACCTGTTTATCTGAAAGGCCCGAGCCACTACATTTCATCCATCGTCAATCCAATGGGTACATGCCATGCAGCCCGACCAGCCGTCCTCGCTATCTTCCACATTGCCACCCGTTGCCAAACCCACCGAAGGGGGCAAGGCTGCCTCCGTGTGCTCCGACTCCACTATTGAAGTGACCAAGGGGCAGGATGTGGCCGTGCGCATGTATGGGCGCAAGAAGACGGGCCAGGCGTCGCCGGTGGTGGTGCATTTTCATGGAGGCGCATTTACCTCGGGGGGGCTGGACAACGGCTGCACCGTGGCCTCGCTGCTGGAAGGTGTGGGGGCCGTTGTGGTGTCGGTGGCGTACCCGCTCACCCCGTTCCCGCAGCCGGTGGACACGGGCTACGACGTGCTCAAGTGGGTGCACCGCAACCGCACCAAGCTCGGCGGGCAAGGTGCACTGGTCTACCTGGCGGGTGAAGAAGCGGGCGGCAATCTGGCAGCGGCTGTGGGGCTGATGGCGCGCGACCAGTCGCACCCGCCGCTGGCCGGGCAGATCCTGCTCTCGCCCATGCTGGACCCGTGTGTGGGCACAGCCTCGCTGCGCGAAGCCACGGGCAATGCCACTGGCTGCAAATGGGCCGAAGGCTGGCGCAATTTTCTGCGTTGCCCGCGCGATGCCGAGCACCCCTATGCAGTGCCTGCCGCAGCACACCGTCTGGCCGGCTTGCCCCCTACGCTGGTGCTGGTGGGCGACACCGACCCCATGCACGATGAGGCACTGGCCTATGCCGCCCGGCTGGAGGCGGCGGGCCTGCAGGTGACCCGCCATGTTTTCTCGAAAACGGCGCAGTGGCCCGATGCCTTGCTGCAAACCGGCCCCCACGAATGCCCTTGCGCAACCGGTGCGCAGGAACAGTTCCGCCTGTTCTTTGAAGCTACCCGATGTCCGGTGCCTTCCTGAGACCCTGAACCCGGCAAGGCTGTCTCCAGAAAGTCATTGACCTCAACTTTGGTTGAGGTTTGATACTGCGGCCTTACCGCCAACCACCTGGTTATCAACGCTGATTTTTCCGGCCCGCACGTGCCGGAGGGAGAAGCTTTGCCCACGTATTTCTGCACGCCGGGCCCATCAGGGCGCAGACGGCGGGCAGGTGCCATTGATGTCAACGATACATACGGAGGAAATCACACCATGAACAACCCGTTGGGCGACTTGCGTGTCCGCAGCCACGGCTGTCACAACACACAGTGTTGCCGCGTCTTCTGACGTCGGTTCTCGGTGTCCCGGCGGTGTGCTGCCGGGGCCTTGACTTTGCCACGGTGTCATTGCCGAGACTGCCCATCTGCCCGCGGTTGTGACACCTTTTTTGATTCTTGTCGGCACAACGCCACCTACCGGGGCGCGGCAGAAAACCTCCACTGGCTCGCTCCACAAGGGCGGCCTTAACGATTGAAACGACCATGAACTCCAATCCTCTCTCCAAGAGCCGCCCGCTGGGCCTGGCCACCCTTGCCACTGCTGTGACGGCCACCGTGGCCGCCATCATCCTTGTGTTCCAGGCGCCCGCCGCCCAGGCCGATGGCACCCCTGCTGCGCCCCCGGCCATGCCGGTGTCGGTGGCGGCCGTGCTCCAAAAAGACATCGCCCTGTGGGACGAGTTCTCCGGCCGGCTCGAAGCCGTGCAGCGCGTGGACGTGCGCCCGCGCGTCTCGGGCGCCGTGCAGGCCGTGCACTTCCGCGAAGGCTCGCTGGTCAAGCAGGGCGAGCTGCTCGTGACGGTGGACCCCGCCCCTTACGCTGCCGAGGTGGACCGCGCCGAAGCCCAGGTGGTGGCTGCACAGGCACGCGTGTCGTACACCCGCAGCGAACTGGAGCGCGCCACGCGCCTGCTCGAAGAAAAAGCCATTGCCCAGCGCGAACATGACGAACGCCTGAATGCCCAGCGCGAGGCCGATGCCAACCTGCGCGCCGCCCAGGCCGCGCTGCAGACCGCCAAGCTGAACCTGGGCTACACCCAGGTGCGCGCCCCGGTGGCGGGCCGTGTGGGCCGCATCGAAGTCACCGTGGGCAACCTGGTGGCGGCCGGTCCGGGCGCTCCCGTGCTGACCACGCTGGTTTCCGTGAGCCCCATCTACGCGAGCTTCGACACCGATGAGCAGATCGTGGTGAAGGCCCTGGCCGACCTGCAAAGCGGCCAGCGCGGCAACAGCGCTCGCCAGCTCATCGAGCGCATCCCCGTGCAGATGGGCACCGGCACCACGGGTGGCACGCCGCACGCCGGTCGCTTGCAGCTCATCGACAACCAGGTCGATGCCAAGAGCGGCACCGTGCGCGTGCGAGCCGTGTTCGACAACGAAGACGGCTCGCTCATCCCCGGTCAGTTTGCCCGCATCCGCATGGGCCAGGCCCGCAACACCCAGGCGCTGCTCATCAACGAGCGCGCCGTGGGCACTGACCAGAACAAGAAGTTCGTGATGGTGGTGGGCGAGGGCAACAAGGCCGAATACCGCGAGGTCACCCTGGGTGCGCCGATTGACGGTCTGCGCGTGGTCACCTCGGGCCTGAAGGCGGGCGAGAACATCGTCGTCAACGGCCTGCAGCGCGTGCGCCCCGGTGCCGTGGTGGCGCCGCAGCCCGTGCCCATGACCGCCAAGGCTGAGATTGCGGGTGATCGCAAGGAAGCCAAGAACGCAGCCAAGTCGCCAGCGGCCTGAGCCAGAGCGACCGGAGGAATTTGCATCCATGAATCTATCCCGCTTTTTCATCGACCGCCCCATCTTTGCTGGGGTGCTGTCGGTGCTCATCTTCCTCGGGGGGCTCATCGCATTGCGCGGTCTTCCCATCTCCGAGTACCCTGAAGTCGCGCCGCCCTCCGTGGTGGTGCGCGCACAGTACCCGGGCGCCAACCCCAAGGTGATCGCCGAGACCGTGGCCACGCCGCTGGAGGAATCCATCAACGGCGTGGAGGGCATGCTCTACATGGGCAGCCAGGCCACCACCGACGGAGTGATGACGCTGACGGTGACCTTTGCCCTGGGCACTGATCCCGACAAGGCCCAGCAGCTGGTGCAAAACCGCGTCTCGCAGGCCGAGCCGCGCCTGCCCGAGGAAGTGCGCCGCCTGGGCGTCACCACTGTGAAGAGCGCGCCGGACCTGACCATGGTGGTCCATCTGGTCTCGCCCAACAACCGCTACGACATCGACTACCTGCGCAACTACGCGGTGCTCAATGTGAAGGACCGCCTCGCCCGCATCGGCGGCGTGGGCCAGGTGCAGATCTTCGGCGGCGGCGACTACTCCATGCGTGTCTGGCTCGACCCGCAGAAGGTCGCACAGCGCGGCCTCTCGGCCAGCGACGTGGTGACCGCCATCCGCGGCCAGAACGTCCAGGCCGCTGCCGGGGTGGTGGGCGCATCGCCCGGACTGCCCGGCGTGGACCTGCAGCTGTCCATCAACGCGCAGGGCCGTCTGCAGACCGAAGAAGAGTTCGGCGACATCATCGTCAAGACCGGTGCCGACGGTGCGGTGACGCGCCTGCGCGACATCGCCCGCCTGGAGCTGGGCGCGGCCGACTACTCGCTGCGCTCGCTGCTCAACAACGACCCCGCCGTGGGCATGGGCGTGTTCCAGGCGCCGGGCTCCAACGCGCTGGACATCTCGTCCAACGTGCGCAAGACCATGGACGAGATCCAGAAGAACATGCCCGAAGGCGTGGAATACCGCATTGCGTACGACCCCACACAGTTCGTGCGCGCATCGATCAAGTCGGTGATCCACACGCTGCTCGAAGCCATCGCCCTCGTGGTGCTGGTGGTGATCCTGTTCCTGCAGACCTGGCGTGCCTCCATCATCCCGCTGCTGGCCGTGCCGGTGTCGGTGGTGGGAACGTTCGCGGTGCTGCACCTGCTGGGCTTTTCGATCAACGCCCTGAGCCTGTTCGGCCTGGTGCTGGCCATCGGCATCGTGGTGGACGATGCCATCGTGGTGGTGGAGAACGTGGAGCGGAACATCGAGGCGGGCCTGACCCCGCGCGAGGCCACCTACCGCGCCATGCGTGAGGTGTCCGGCCCCATCATCGCCATCGCGCTGGTGCTGGTGGCCGTGTTCGTGCCGCTGGCGTTCATTAGCGGCCTCACGGGGCAGTTCTACAAGCAGTTCGCGGTGACCATTGCGATCTCCACGGTGATCTCGGCGATCAACTCGCTGACGCTGTCGCCTGCGCTCAGCGCACTGCTGCTCAAGGGCCACAACGAGCCCAAGGACGCGCTCACGCGCGGCATGGACAAGGTGTTTGGTGGCCTGTTCCGTGGCTTCAACCGCCTGTTCCATCGCGGCTCCGAGGCCTACAGCGGCGGCGTCAAGCGCGTCATCGGTCGCAAGGCACTGATGTTCGTGATCTACCTCGCCCTGGTGGGTGCCACCATGGGTCTGTTCAAGATCGTGCCCGGCGGCTTTGTGCCCGCGCAGGACAAGCAGTACCTCATCGGTTTTGCCCAACTGCCCGACGGCGCCACGCTGGACCGCACCGAGAACGTGATCCGCCGCATGGGCGAGATCATGAAGGAGAACCCGAACGTTGAAGACGCCATCGCCTTCCCCGGCCTGTCGATCAATGGCTTCACCAACAGCTCCAACTCCGGCATCGTGTTCGCCACGCTGAAACCCTTTGCCGAGCGCACCCGTGCCGACCAGAGCGGTGGCGCCGTGGCAGGCCAGCTGAACCAGGCGTTTGGCAGCATCCAGGACGCGTTCATCGCCATGTTCCCGCCGCCCCCGGTGGCGGGCCTGGGCACCACGGGCGGCTTCAAACTGCAGATCGAGGACCGTGCCTCGTTGGGCTACGAGGCCATGGACAACGCCGTGAAGGCCTTCATGGGCAAGGCCTACCAGACGCCCGAGCTGGCGGGGTTGTTCACCAGCTGGCAGGTCAACGTGCCGCAGCTGTACGCCAACATCGACCGCACCAAGGCGCGCCAGCTCGGTGTGCCGGTGACGGACATCTTCGACACGCTGCAGATCTACCTGGGCAGCCTCTACGCCAATGACTTCAACCAGTTCGGCCGCACCTACAGCGTGCGTGTGCAGGCCGATGCGGCCTACCGCGCGCGGGCCGAGGACGTGGGCCTGCTCAAGGTGCGCTCTGCCACCGGCGATATGGTGCCGCTGTCGGCGCTGATGAAGATGGAGCCCAGCTTTGGCCCCGAGCGTGCCATGCGCTACAACGGCTACCTGGCTGCTGATGTGAACGGCGGCCCTGCACTCGGTTATTCATCGGGCCAGGCGCAGGCCGCCATCGAGCGCATTGCCGCAGAGACCCTGCCCCAGGGCATCACGTTCGAGTGGACCGAGCTGACCTACCAGGAAATCCTGGCGGGCAACTCCGCCGTGCTGGTGTTCCCGCTGGCCATCCTGCTGGTGTTCCTGGTGCTGGCCGCGCAGTATGAGAGCCTCACGCTGCCCATCGCCATCATCCTGATCGTGCCCATGGGCATCCTGGCGGCCATGACCGGGGTGTGGCTGAGCAACGGCGACAACAACGTGTTCACGCAGATCGGGCTCATTGTGCTGGTGGGGCTATCGGCCAAGAACGCGATCCTGATCGTGGAGTTTGCGCGCGAGCTGGAGTTTGCCGGACGCACGCCCGTGCAGGCCGCCATCGAGGCCAGCCGCCTGCGGCTGCGCCCCATCCTGATGACCTCGCTGGCCTTCGTCATGGGTGTCCTGCCCCTGGTGCTGTCCACCGGTGCCGGCGCCGAGATGCGCAGCGCCATGGGCGTGGCGGTGTTCTCCGGAATGATTGGTGTGACGGCCTTCGGCCTGTTCCTCACGCCCGTGTTCTACGTGCTGCTGCGCAAGCTGGCCGGCAACCGCCCGCTGGTGGAGCATGGCACGCATGTGGCGCCCATCTCGCACACCCCGGGCAGCGGCGGCATTGCCCACCCGGTGCTGGCAGCGCCGCGCAAGGAGCACGAATGATGCTTTTGAAAACGGTGACAACAAAAATCTTTGTGGCCCTCGCCACGTGCTCCGCGCTGCGGAATGCAGCGGGCGTAACGACTGGGGCAGGAGAACAACCATGACCGATCTGCTATTGAAGAAAAACTCCACCGAGGGTGCTGCCTTTGGCGTGCGCAAGCGCAGCCTGCTGGCGCCCCTGGCCGCCGCCCTGGTGCTGGCCGGTTGCATGACCCAGCCCGTGGCCCCCGCGCCGCATGCGGGTGTGCCCGTGCCCTCCAAATTCACCGCAGGCGGCGACGCGCTGCCCGCGGCGCCCTGGACAGTCGCTGTCCCTGCCGAGGCGCAGCCGCGCGGCGAGTGGTGGCTGGGCTTTCAAGACCCGGTGCTGGCCGACCTGGTGCAGCGCGCGGGCACAGCCAACACCAGCATCCAGCAGGCGGCCGCGCGGCTGGCCGAGGCGCGCACGCTGCTGCGCTCTGCCGATGCCGCACGCTCGGTGCAAGTGGGTGCCTCGGCGGGTGTGACACGCCAGGCAGGCGCTGCCACCACCGGCAGCGCGGCACCCACCACGCTGGGCACGGCGGGCCTTAATGCCTCGTATGAGCTGGACCTGTTTGGCCGCCTTTCGCAAACCAGCGATGCCGCGCGCTTGGACGCCGACGCGCGCGAAGCCCTGCTGCAAAGCACGCGCCTCATGGTGCAGGCCGACGTCGCGCAAACCTATCTGCAGCTGCGTGCCGTACAGGCCGAGCAGGTGCTGGTGCAAGAGAGTCTGGCCGCTTATCAGGACACCCTGCGCCTGACACAGCGCCGCCTGCAGGCAGGCGACGTGGCCGAGCTGGACGTGGCCCGTGTGCAGACCGAGGTGGCCGCTACCGAGTCCGATGCGTTGGCCTTGCAGCGTCAGCAGGCCTTGCTGACCAACGCGCTGGCCGTGCTGGCTGGCGAGGTGGCCAGCGGCTTTGTGCTTCCGCCCGCGACGGGCGATGCCGCGCTGCCGGTGATTCCGCCCGGCGTGCCCGGCACGGTGCTGGCGCGCCGGCCCGATGTGTCGGCCGCGCAAACCGCCGTGCTGGCCGCGCAAGCGCGCGTGGGTGTGGCGCAGAAGGCGTGGTTCCCTGCGGTCACGCTCACCGGCAATGCGGGGCATGCGTCGCCCGAGCTGGGCGATCTGTTCAAGTGGTCGGCCCGCGCCTGGGGCGTGAGTGCGCTGCTGTCGCTGCCGATCTTTGACGGCGGCCAGCGCGACGCGCAGATCGAGGGTGCCAAGGCGCGCCTGGAGGCTGCGCTGGCGGACCACCGGGGGCAGGTGCTCAATGCGTTTCGTGACGTGGAGGATCAGTTGACCTCGCTGCGTTTGCTCTCCGGCCAGGCCGAGGCGCAGGGGCGGGCGGTGACGGCCGCGCGGCGGGCCACGCAGTTGTCGGATGTGCGGTATCGCAATGGCTTGGTAAGTCAGCTCGAATTGCTGGACGCGCGCCGCAGCGAGTTGCGCAATCGGCGGCAGGAGCTGCAGGTGCGGACGGCGCAGTATGTGGCGACGGTGGGGTTGATTCGTGCGCTTGGGGGAGGGTGGGGGGATCAGCCTGCGGTGAAGATGGCGCAGGTGTCGCAGTAGATTTTTGGTGATTCTTGGCGCTGGCGCTTATTCATCAAGCGTTGGAAGCTATTGTTTTTGTAGTGCTTTCTTGTGGGGCCGATTTGGCCGCATGCCTAGGTTAAGGGCGGAGGCCGGGAGTCGCCCGGCATGCGAGTAACTTTCTTTTGCTTCGCCAAAAGAAAGTCACCAAAGAAAAGGCGACCCCCAGTCTGCGACCCCTGCGCTGGCGCTACGGGGCAGACCTGCGTCGGGGCGGTTGCGAGGTGCGCCGTGGAACTCACTGCGCTGCGTTGCAGCTTCGTTCAGACATCCACGGCGAGTCAGTTCACGAAGCATGGGCGCTTCGACGCCCATGCCACCCCACAACCGCCCCGCCGCAGGCGCAGCCAGCAGGGGGTGGACAGCCGAACATTCAAACAACCGAACAGCCGGACATCCATTCGGGCCATTGCTTCGCTCGGCCCAGTTTGCGCAGCGCGTGGCGCTTGCGCCCGCGAGGTGAGGCCGAGCGAAGCAATGGCCCGTGTGGATGTTCTGCTCCCCGTGCCCCTGTGGATGCGCCGAGGAGCGCAGGGTTTGGCGGATCAGGGCTCGCGATTGTCTGAGCGAAGTGAAACGGAGCGAGTTCGAGCGAGACCCCGCCAAACCCGAGCACCGCAGGTTGCCCCGTAGCGAAGCGCAGGGGACGCAGACTGGGGGTCGCCCTTTCTTTGGTTCCTTTCTTTCGGCGACGCGAAAGAAAGGGGCTCGCCTGCCGGGCGACTCCCGGCCTCCACCCTCAACCCAGGCTCGCGGCCCAATCAGCACACCACACCAAATACTACAAAATTAATAGCTACCACCGCATATCCCACTAGCGCCTGCGGCCAAAAAGGCTCAAAAACCTCAAATCAACCCTTCAGCCACCCCCTCAACCTCCCCACCCCTTCCTCCAGCCTCCCCACATCCCGACTCGCAAAACACCACCGCAACCACCCCGACGCCTCCCCCCCGAACGCACTGCCCGGCGCCAACCCCAACCCCGCCTCCCGCACCAGCAGCTTGGCCAGCGTCAGGCAGTCGTCGTAACCGTCGATGCGGAAGAACGCATACATGCCCCCACGCGGCGTGGCCACCGACACCCCCGGCACATCGGCCAGCAGCGGCACCAGCGTGTCCCGGCAGCTCTTCAGATGCGCCACCAGCGCAGGCGTCACCTCCTCCGTGCGCTGCAGCGCCACCGTGGCCCCGCGCTGCACAAACACCGGCGCGCACGAGGTGTTGAACTCGATCAGTTTGCCAACGGCATGCGTCAGCGATGGCGGCAACACCAGCCACCCCAGGCGCCAGCCGGTCATCAAAAAACTCTTGGAAAAACTGTGCGTCACCACTAGGCGGTCCTCGGGCTCGGCCACGTCCAGAAAGCTGGGTGCGGCGCCGTTGGCCGTGTCGCCTGCGTAGTACAGCCGCTCGTACACCTCGTCTGCCAGGATCCACGTGCCCGTGCGACGGCAATGCGCCAGGATGGTGGCTTGCTCCTCGCGCGTCAGTGTCCAGCCCGTGGGGTTGTTGGGCGCGTTGACCACCAGCAGGCGCGTGCCGGGCGTGATGGCGGCCAGTAGCGCGTCCATGTCCAGGCGCCACGCACCCTGCGCGTCGGCCACCAGCGGCACGGTGCGCACCTGTGCGCCCAGAATGCGCGGCTGCGCCACCAGGTTGGGCCACACGGGTGTCACCAGCACCACCTCGTCGCCCGCGTCCACCAGCGCCTGCACGGCCACCATCAGGCCGTTCACACCGCCGGACGTCACTGCGATGCGGTCGAACCACGCATCGGTGTGCTGCTGCGGGTGCAGACCGTGCATGTAGCCCGCAATCGCGTGGCGCAGTTCGGGCAGGCCCAGGTTGTGGGCGTAAAAGGTCTCGCCCTTTTGCAGCGACGCAATGGCCGCGTCGCGGATGAAATCCGGCGTCACCTCGTCGCTCTCGCCGAACCAGAACTTCAGCACATCGCTGCGCCCCAGGCCCTCGTTGGCCACTTCGCGGATGCGCGACTCTTCGAGGCTTTGGACTACTTCTCGCATGCAATCTCCTTGAAATACACAGCCATCATCGCAGGCGTATAGTAGTTTTTTTGATTTTTTCACCACCTTGGCTGACCAACCAACGCTCATGACCTATCCCAACACCCAGCTCTTCATCGCAGGCCAGTGGCAAGACGCCGCTGAAGGCAAGACCCTTGCCGTGTTCAACCCCGCCACGGGCAAGGAAATCGGCCGCGTGGCCCATGCCACCAAGGTCGATCTGGACCGCGCGCTGGACGCCGCACAAAAGGGTTTTGAAGCTTGGCGCGACATGCCTGCCGCCGAGCGCGCCAAGACCATGCGCCGCGCAGCGGCCCTGATGCGCGAGCGCGCCGAGGCCATTGCCGCCATCATGGTGCAAGAGCAGGGCAAGCCCCTGGCGGAGGCCAAGGTCGAGACCATGGCGTCTGCCGACATCATCGAATGGTTTGCCGACGAATCGCTGCGTGTGTATGGCCGCATCGTGCCCTCGCGCAACCTCAAGGCCACGCAGATGGTGCTGAAGGACCCGGTGGGCCCCGTGGCCGCGTTCACGCCCTGGAACTTCCCCATCAACCAGGTGGTGCGCAAGCTGGCCGCCGCGCTGGGTGCAGGCTGCTCGATTCTGGTGAAGGCGCCTGAGGAAACCCCCGCCAGCCCCGCCGAGCTGATCCGCGCGTTTGCCGATGCCGGCGTGCCCGCAGGCACCGTGGGCCTGGTATACGGCGACCCCGCTGAAATCTCCAGCTACCTCATCCCGCACCCCATCATCCGCAAGGTCACCTTCACCGGCTCCACGCCCGTGGGCAAGCAACTGGCCGCGCTGGCCGGCAAGCACATGAAGCGCGTGACGATGGAACTGGGCGGCCACGCCCCGGTCATCGTGGCCGAAGACGCCGACCTCGAACTGGCCATCAAGATCGGCAGCGGGGCCAAGTTCCGCAACGCAGGTCAGGTCTGCATATCGCCCACCCGCTATCTGGTGCACGAGAGCATCCGTGCCGATTTCGTGGCTGCCTTCGCCAAGTACGCGCAGGGCCTGAAGGTGGGCGATGGTCTCACGGCTGGCACGCAGATGGGCCCGCTGGCCAACCCCCGCCGCATCACAGCGATGGCCGACCTGATGGCCGACGCCGTGCAGCAGGGCGCCACGCTGGTGACGGGTGGCGAGCGCATTGGCAGCGAAGGTAACTTCTTCCAGCCCACGGTGCTGAACGACGTGCCCCTGTCGGCCCGCATCGTGAACGAAGAGCCCTTTGGCCCCGTGGCCGCGATTCGCGGGTTCGAGAGGATTGAAGACGCCATTGCCGAAGCCAACCGCCTGCCGTTTGGCCTGGCGGGTTATGCGTTCACCTCGTCGCTGAAATACGCGCACCTGCTGGCCCAGCGCCTGGAAGTGGGCATGCTCTGGATCAACCAGGCTGCTGCACCGGCAGCCGAGCTGCCATTTGGCGGGTTGAAGGATTCGGGCTATGGATCAGAAGGCGGCCCCGAGGCCATCGAGGCGCACCTGAACACGCGCCTGGTCTCGATCATGAACGTGTAAGGACGAAACGCCGGCGAGCTGGCGCGGCTGGGCTGTCGCACGCAGCCCGGCTGCGGGTGTGGCCCAGTCAAAGCCTGCGCGCGATCTTTCAGGAGCCTTCCTGCGAGATCGCCCGCAGGCTCTTGTTTTTGCGCACTGGAACCAGTCTGGCAAGCAGTCCCAAGGCAGCCGCGAAGAAATCGATTGACGCGGTCTTTTAAATACATATCATGATATATATCTAGAAAAAACAACCATGATCGAAGACGTCGTCAAGGAACTCGGATTCCTCACCCTCGGCACCCGCTTCAAGCGTATTGGCGAGGCGCTGCAGGCGCAAACGCAGGCACTGTTGACCCAGCACGGCATCGACATGCCTGCAGCGCACTTCCCGCTGTTGGCGGCGCTGGATTGGCATGGTGCGCTGGGGGTGGGCGAGCTGAGCCAGGCCGTCGGCGTCAGCCAGCCGGTGGTCACGCGCTCCTTGAAAGGGCTGGAAGACAGCGGGCTGGTGCAGTCGGAGGCGGTGGAGGGTGACCGGCGTGTGCGCCGCGTGGCGCTTAGCTCGCAAGGCCAGGCACTTGTGCAGCGGGCGCAACGCGATGTCTGGCCCGTGCTGGAAGCCTCCGTAGCCCAGGTGTGTGCGTCGCTTGAAGGGCCCCTGCTGGACCAGTTGGCGGCGCTGGAGGCGGGGCTTGCGCGCACCTCGCTGCTGCAGCGCTCGGCTGCCACCATCGCCGCAGAGCACGCCACAGGCCGTCGCAAGAAAACTCCCCGTGCCCCAGGAAAGGAAACAGCACGATGACCACCACCAATCCCTTCGACCGGCCCGTCTGGGCATCGCTGACCTCCACTCCCGGCCTGGCAGAAGGTGGCGACCTGGCCAAGCGCTACCGGCGGGACGTCAACCTGTTTGCTTCGGCCCGGGATGACGCCGATGACGCCAGCCTTGCCGCGCTGGCCGGCCTGATGGCCGAGGGGGAATCGGTCTTCGTGCTGCAAGCGCAGCCCGTGCCGGTGCCCCAGGGGCTGCAGGCCCTTCGCCGCGCCGAGGGCGTGCAGATGGTGGCCGGGCGGGCTATCGCAGCCGAGCCCGGCGCGGAGGCCGTCGTCGTGCTGGGTGATGCCGATGCTGCCGCCATGCTGGCCCTGGCGCAGTTGACCGAACCCGGTCCGTTCCTTGCGCGCACCCACACCATGGGCCGCTTTGTGGGCATCCGGTCCGAAGGTGTGCTGGTGGCCATGGCGGGTGAACGCATGCGTTTTGAAGGCGGCACCGAAGTGAGCGGCGTGTGTGTCCACCCCGAGTTTCGAGGGCGCGGTTATGCCCGCCGGCTTTCATCCGTGGTGGCCCACGCCATTCAACAGCGGGGGGACCAGCCCTTTTTGCATGCCTGGACCACGAATGAAGCCGCCATTGCCTTGTACGAAAGCCTGGGGTTTGAAATCCGCACGGAGGTGCAGGTGGCTGTCTTGGGAAAATAAGGCAGTAGACCGGCTGAGGACACGCCATCCCAGACCGCCGCATTTTATGCTGACCATCTCAAGGGGCTAAGCGGACTTGAGACAATGAAATTCTGAAGAGTGAAAATAAAATGCACCGCACCATTGATACTTTTTGCAGGATCAATTGAGTTAAGCAAAAATTAATCTGGCATGGCTAGCATGGAACCATCATTCCATTGGAGGCCTGTCGATGAACCATGCTGTGAGAAGCGCCGCTGCGAGTGCGGTGGGGGCCTTGGCCTTGGCTGTGTCCGCGCTTGCGGCGGAGGCCGACAAGCCGCCCGTCCAGTCGGCGGGGCCAACCAGTTTCAGCCGTGAGCGCACTGAAGATGTGTGTACGCGGGAGCCGCGAAGTCAGTGGTTGCCTGAGGCGGAAATGCGCCTGCTGGCGGAGTTTCGTGGCTACAAAATCGCCACATTCAAAATCGCCAATGGCAGTTGCTACGAAATATACGGATTCAAGAGTGGCAATATGGTCGAGGCCTATTTCGACCCCGTAACGTCGAAACTCGTGCGGCAGAATATTGCCAAATAAAACCGCTGCAAAAAAGCTGGATGCTGTAGCGTAAAAAAACCCCGCACTCCGAAGAAGTGCGGGGGTAAATAGCTGTATGTCTGCCCTCCCACCAGTTAGGGCAGCAGCGGGATCAGGCCATCAGAAGTTGTGGCGCACACCCATCGCGAAGGAGCTGAAGTCGTTGCCCGCAGTGGCCACGCCGTAGCTGGCGTTGTGGTTGTTGTTGATGCGGGTGTAGTACGTGTAGATCTTGGTGCGCTTGCTCAGGTTGTAGTTGTAGCCCACGGTGTACTGGGTGGCGGCGCTGTCGGCCACGTTGGAGTACTTGCCGGCACGGCCCACGTTCAGATGGAATTCCGACACGCCCATGATGTAGGCACCCGACAGGCGCACGTTGGTGCGGTTGCCGCCGTTGGCGAAGAACACGTTCTTGTCGCGCTGCACGTAGGCGCCCACCACGAAGGGGCCGGTCGAGTACGAAGCACGCACCGCGAACTGGTTCTGGTCGTCCTGTTGGTGCCGATGCAATCTTGACCAGCTAAACCGCAAAGTACCAATCCAATATTGACCAGGGTGTTCCACTGACCTGCTGAGAATTTCAGCAGGGATTCAAGGTGATCACCATGGACATGATTGGC